>Ga0208518_100006_pt1 | contig 489463 bp, 462 predicted proteins | sample LakWasM127_HOW14_2_FD_183937 | JGI IMG/M metagenome (GOLD analysis project Ga0208518, IMG submission 183937) | Freshwater sediment methanotrophic microbial communities from Lake Washington under simulated oxygen tension - Sediment Metagenome... | ecosystem: Environmental > Aquatic > Freshwater...
CACCCAGAGGCGGATGATTTCGGCGCCGAGCTTCTTGTTGATGTCCTGCGGGTCGATGCCGTTGCCGAGCGACTTGCTCATCTTGCGGCCCTGGGCGTCCACCGTGAAGCCGTGCGTCAGCAGGCCCCGGTAGGGCGCGCGGCCCTCCAGCGCGCTGGCCAGCAGCAGCGAGCTGTGGAACCAGCCGCGGTGCTGGTCGTGGCCTTCGAGGTACAGGTCGGCCTCGGGGCCGCTGTCGTGGTGGGCGCCGGCGTGCGAGCCGCGCAGCACGTGCTGGAAGGTCGAGCCCGAGTCGAACCACACTTCCAGGATGTCGGTGCTCTTGGTGTAGTGGGGAGCGTCCTCGGCGCCGAGCATGTCCTCGGCCGTGACGCGGCTCCAGGCCTCGATGCCGCCCCTTTCCACGATATCGGCGGCCTGGTCGAGGATCTCCATGGTGCGCGGGTGCAGTTCGCCCGAATCCTTGTGCAGGAAGAAGGGAATGGGCACGCCCCAACTGCGCTGGCGCGAAATGCACCAGTCGGGCCGGCCGGCAATCATGTCGTGCAGGCGCGCCTTGCCGTTCTCGGGGTAGAAGCTGGTCTGCTCGATGGCGCGCAGGGCCGTCTGGCGCAGGGTTTCGGGCGCCTTGTCCTTGGTGAATACGCCTTCGCCCTCGTCCATGCGGATGAACCACTGCGCCGCCGCGCGGTAGATCACCGGCGTCTTGTGGCGCCAGCAGTGCGGGTAGCTGTGGCGGATGGCCTCGGTGGCCATCAGCCGCCCGGCATCCCGCAGCGCCTCGATGATGACCGGGCAGGCCTTCCAGATGTTCTGGCCGCCGAACAGGGCGAGCTCGGGAGCGTACGTGCCATTGCCCTGCACGGGGTTGAGGATGTCGCTGGTGGCCACGCCGTGCGCCACGCAGGAGTTGAAGTCTTCCACGCCGTAGGCGGGCGAGGAATGGACCAGGCCGGTGCCGTCCTCGGCCGTGGCGTAGTCGGCGAGGTAGACGGGCGAGAGGCGCCGGTAGCCGGTATCGACGTCGTAGAACGGGTGCTCGAATTCCATGCCGGCGAGCGCCTTGCCGGGCGCGGTGGCCAGCACCTGGCCCTCCAGGCCCCAGCGCGCCAGGCACGATGCCACCAGGGATTCGGCCACGATGAACAGGCCGCGCGGCGTGTCCACCAGCGCGTACTGCAGTTCGGGGTTGAGGTTCAGCGCCTGGTTGGCCGGGATGGTCCAGGCGGTGGTCGTCCAGATGACGGCGAAGGCGTCCTTGGCGAGCGCGCCCAGGCCGAAGGCGGCGGCCAGCCGGGCCGGGTCGTGCGCCTTGAAGGCGACGTCGAGCGTCTGGCTTTGCTTGTCCTGGTATTCGATCTCGAATTCGGCGAGCGAGCTGCCGCAGTCGAAGCACCAGTACACGGGTTTGAGGCCCCGGTAGACGAAGCCGCGCTCGATCACGCGCTTGAAGGTGCGGATCTCTTCGGCCTCGTTTTCGGGGTCCATGGTCTTGTACGGGTGGTCCCACTCGCCGAGCACGCCCAGGCGCTGGAAGTCCACCATCTGTTGCGCGATCTGCTCGGTGGCGTAGGCGCGGCTTTTTGCCTGCATGTCGTCGCGGCTGAGCTTGCGGCCGAACTTCTTTTCGATCGCGTTCTCGATGGGCAGGCCGTGGCAGTCCCAGCCGGGCACGTAGAGCGCGTCGAAGCCTTCGAGCTGGCGCGCCTTGACGATCATGTCCTTCAGGATCTTGTTGACCGCGTGGCCCATGTGGATCTGGCCGTTGGCGTAGGGCGGGCCGTCGTGCAGGATGAACTTCGGCGCGCCGCAGCGCGCGGCGCGCAGGCGCTTGTACAGGCCTTGCTCGTTCCACTCGGCGACCCAGCCCGGCTCGCGCTTGGGCAGGTCGCCGCGCATGGGGAAGGGCGTGTCGGGCAGGTTCAGCGTCTTGCGGTAGTCCTGCGCGGCTGGGGTTTCGGGGGTGTGCGTGGCGTCTGGCATGGGGTGTTCTGGAGGCGTGGCGTGCGGAACGCGGTGGCGAGGCTGCGGGCGGGCAGGGCGGGGGCGCGGTGTGCGGCGCGCAGCGGCGGCGCGCGCGGGCCTCAAATTCGGTCGCGCGTGGTCTGGCGGCGCGTTTCGGCATGGGCGGAGAACCAGGCACGCGCCTCGGCGCAGTCGCGCGCGATGCCGTCCGTCAGCGCTTGCAGGCTGTCGTACCGGAGTTCGTCGTGCAGTTTGTGCATCAGTTCCACGCGGATGATTTTACCGTAGGCCCCTTCCTCGCCCAGGTGGGCCGGCCACTCCAGGCAATGGGTTTCCAGCAGCACGCGCCCGCCGTTGGCGTCCTGCGGGTCGAGAGAGGGGCGGATGCCCAGGTTGGCGACGCCGGGCAGTGGTTCGGGCGCCAGCCCATGCACCCACACGGCGAAGATGCCGCTGGCGGCGGGCTTCCAGTGGGCAAAGCGCAGGTTCAGCGTGCGAAAGCCGTCGCCCGCGCCGCTCTGCGCTTCGCCCAGCGCGCGGCCGAGCTTGCGGCCGTGCACCACGTGGCCGGATATGGCGTAGGGGCGGCCGAGCAGCTGCGCCGCGTCGTCCATGCGGCCGGCGGCCAGGGCGGCGCGCACTTCCGAGCTCGACACGCGCACCGGCTGCGCGGTGCCGGGCGCGGCGGCGTGCTGGTAGGAGATCTCGTACGAATTCATGCGCGCCACGTCGAAGCCGAACTGCTGCCCGGCCTCGGCCAGCAGGCGGTGGTCGCCGGCGCGCTGGCGGCCGAAGCGGAAGTCGTCGCCGACCAGCACGTACCGCGCGCCCAGGCCGCGCACCAGCACGTCCTGGATGAAGGTTTCGGGCGACTGGCTGGCCAGGGCGGCGTCGAAGCGCAGCACCACGGTCTGCTGCACGCCGCAGCGGGCGAGCTCGGAGAGCTTGTCGCGCAGCGTGCCGACGCGCGCCGGGGCGAGCTCGGGCCGCTGCTGCACCTTGGCGAAGTAGTCGCGCGGGTGCGGTTCGAAGGTCAGGGCACAGCTCGGTACGCCACGCTGCGCCGCCTCGGCGTTGAGCAGCGCCAGCATGGCCTGGTGGCCGCGGTGCACGCCGTCGAAGTTGCCGATGGTGAGCGCGCAGGCCGGGGCGATGTCCGGATGGTGGAATCCACGGAGAACGAGCATAGAGGCGGTATGAATTTAATAGCGTTTAACGCACATGGGGTAAGCGCTGGACACCTATTTGTCACGATTGGCGTATATTGTGACGCAGTCGCCCCGCTGCCACGGCCCGTGCCGCGCGCGGGGCGCCCGCCCGGTCCGTTTCCCGCATTCGCATGAAGGAGGCTGCTCGTGAAGGTGTTGAAGCTCTCGGCCCAAGGCCTGCCCCAGTCGTGGATATCGCTGGAACAGGCCGCCACCCATTACGCCACCGGCGAGGTGCGCTGGGAAGTGGGGGGGGAAGTGGCGCGCTTTCGCGGCGGGCACAACGCGCTGACGGGGCAGCAGTCGCTCATCGCCATCAACAGCATCATCGGCACACGCGGCGTTCCGCGCACCAACCCCTTCGAGAGCCGGCCCGGCCTGACCAACGCCAAGCTGTTCGCGCGCGACCGCAACATCTGTGCCTACTGCGGCGGCCATTTCCACGAAGCCGACCTGACGCGCGAGCACATCGTGCCGTTCGCCAGCCACGGCGTGGACCACTGGATGAACGTCGTCACCGCCTGCCGCGCCTGCAACCACCGCAAGGGCCCGCGCACGCCCGAGCAGGCGCACATGCCGCTGCTCTATGCGCCCTACGTGCCCAGCCTCTGGGAAGACTTCATCCTCCGAAACCGCCGCATCCTGGCGGACCAGATGGAGTTCCTCATGGCGCACGTACCGCGCTCCTCCCGCCTGGCCGCTTGAAGGAAATTGGGGTCAGATTCCAATTATTCAGGGCGTCGGCCTGCGCCGCACCTGTTAATTGGAATCTGACCCCAATTCTTTTTTCAGGCGAACACGCCGGCCGTGTCCTGCATGCGGGCCGAGACTTCGCCCAGGTGGTGCAGGGTGTCGCCGAAGGTCATTTCCATCTGCGTGAGTTTCTTGAAGTAGTGGCTGCCGATGTATTCGTCGGTCACGCCGATGCCGCCGTGCAGTTGCACCATCTGCTGGCCGACGTAGCGCATGGACTGGCCGAGCTGCACCTTGGCGCGCGACAGCGCCATGCGCCGCTCGCTGGCCGGGGCGCCGAGCATCAGGCTGGCGTAGTAGCTCATGGAGCGCGCCAGCTCCAGCTGCATCTTCATGTCCGCCACGCGGTGGCGCAGCGCCTGGAAGCTGGCGATGGCGACGCCGAACTGCTTGCGCTGGTTCATGTAGTCCACCGTCAGCGCAACGGACTTGTCCATGACGCCCACGGCTTCGGCGCACAGGGCGGCGATGCCGGTGTCGACGGCGAGCTCCAGCGCCGCCAGGCCGTCCTGGGTGACGAGGGTCGCGGGCGCGTTCTGCAGCAGCACTTCGGCGGCGCGGCCGCCGTCCTGCGTGCCGTAGCCCTGCGCCGTGGCGCCGACCGCCGAGCGCTCGACCAGGAACAGGGCGAGCTGGCCGTCCAGTTGCGCCGGTACCAGGTACGCGTCGGCCATGTCGCCGGCAGGGACTATGCTTTTCGTAGCTGTAACCGTATATCCCGCTTGCGCTGGGGCCGCTTTTGCCTCGCATTTGTCGAGGTGGTAGCGCGCCTTGCGCTCCTGCTGCGCCAGCACCACCAGGGCTTCGCCGCTGGCGATGCGCGGCAGCCAGGCCGCCTGCAGCGCGGCCGGCGCATGGGCCGACAGCACGCAGCTGGCGATGAAGGCGTGTGCCAGGGGTTCGAGCACCATGCCGCGGCCCAGCTCTTCCATCACCACCATGGCGTCGATGGCGCCCTGGCCCAGGCCGCCGTGGGCCTCGGGCACCGTGAGGGCGGTCAGGCCCAGTTCCGCCAGTTCGCCGTACGCGGCGCGCTCGAAGCCGCCCGCCGCCACGATGGCGCGGTGGCGCTCGAAGCCGTAGCCCTTGTCCACCCAGCGGCGCACGGCGTCGCGCAGTTGTTCCTGGTCGTCGGAAAAGTCGAAATCCATGTCTTGTCTCCTTAGCCGAGGACGGTCTGAGCCACGATGTTGCGCTGCACTTCGTTCGAACCGCCGTAGATGGTGGTCTTGCGCAGGTTGAAGTACGTCGAAGCCAGCGGCGCGTTGGCGGTCACGCCGCCAGGGAAATTGCCCTGCCAGCCGGCTTCCATGGCCTCCTCGATGAAGGGCAGGGCGAACGGCCCGGCGGCCAGCATCATCAGTTCGGCGTAGCGCTGCTGGATCTCGCTGCCCTTGATCTTCAGGAGGCCGGCGATGTCGAGCGAGTTCTTGCCGCTCTTCTCGGCCGAGAGCACCCGCAGCACCAGCATCTCGAGCGCCACGATGTCCACTTCCAGGAGGGCGATCTGGTCCCGAAAGCGCTGGTCGTCCCACAGGCCTTCCGTCTTGGCGATGCGCTTGAGGCGCTCCAGCTCGCGCTTGCTGCGGTTCACGTCGGCGATGTTGGTGCGCTCGTGGCTCAGCAGGTGCTTGGCGTAGGTCCAGCCTTTGTTTTCCTCGCCGATGAGGTTTTCCACCGGCACTTCGACGTTGTCGAAGAACACTTCGTTGACCTCGCACTCGCCATCGAGCAGCTTGATGGGGCGCACGGTGACGCCGGGCGACTTCATGTCCAGCAGCAGGAAGGAAATGCCCGTTTGCGGCTTGCCCTCGTTGCTGGTGCGCACCAGGTTGAACATCCATTCGCCGTACTGGCCGAGCGTGGTCCAGGTCTTCTGGCCGTTGACGATGTACTTGTCGCCGACGCGTTCGGCGCGCGTCTTGACGCTGGCCAGGTCCGAGCCCGAGCCGGGTTCGCTGTAGCCCTGGCTCCACCAGACTTCGCCGCTGGCGATGCCGGGCAGGAAGCGCTCCTGCTGCGCCTTGGTGCCGAAGGCCATGATGACGGGTGCGACCATCACCGGCCCGAAGGGAATGATGCGCGGGGCGCCGGCCAGGGCGCACTCTTCCTCGAACAAGTGCTTTTGCACGGCGCTCCAGCCGGGGCCGCCGAATTCCTTGGGCCAGCCGAAGGTCAGCCAGCCCTTCTTGCCAAGGATCTTGGCCCAGCCCTGCATATCGGCGCGCGTCAGCCGCAGGGCGTTGTGCACCTTGTGGGAAATTTCGGCCGGCAGGTGGGCGCGGACCCAGGCGCGAACCTCTTCGCGAAAGGCCTGCTCTTCGGGGGTGAATGCGAGATCCATGCGGTGCGTCTCCTAGTGGGAGCGCATTTGTAGCACGGTCGTTCGTTTTATTCGTGTCCGGGTGGTGACATCGGCAGGCCGAGCTCGCTGCACAGCCGCGCCACCGTCGCCTGCAGCTGCGCCACCTGGGTTTCGAGCTGTGCCACGCGCTCGCCCAGCGCGCCCGCGGCGCCCGCTGGCGGTGCTGCGGCCAGCTGCGCCGGGTCCACGGGGCCGCACAGCAGGTGCATCCAGCGCGGTTCGCGCGCGCCGGGTGCGCGCGGCAGCAGCACGGTGAGCGGGCCGCCCTTGTCGTCCCCGCGCTCCTGCAGCTCCTCCAGGAAGGCCTCGACCGAGGAGACGTCGGCGAAGCGGTACCAGCGTTCGGCGTTGGCGCGCAGTTCGGCGGCGGTCTGCGGCCCGCGCAGCACCAGCAGGCCCAGCAGCACGGCCGACTGCTCGGGCACGCCCAGGCCGCGCTGCAGGTTGTGTTCGTAGCGCGTGGTGCGCGCGCCGCTGCCCTCGAACGCCAGCCCCGCGCCGCGCAGCTGGTCGAGCGCCTCCAGCACCTCGGCGTCGGAGAGCTGCATCACGGGCTCGCGCGCCGTCTTCTGGTTGCAGCCGGCAATGAGCGCGCTGAGCGACAGCGGGTAGCTGTCGGGCACGGTGCGCGCTTTCTCCATCAGCGTGGCAAGCACGCGGGCGGCGGTGTCGGTCAGGGGTTGGGCGCGAACGTCGAAAGGCATGGCGGGATAATCCGGGACAGTATGAAAAGAATCGTGATTCTCATCTCTGGCGGCGGCTCCAACATGGCGGCCATCGTGCGCGCTGCCGAGCGCGAGGACTGGCCGCGCCGCCTGGGCGTGGGCATCGCCGCCGTGCTGAGCAACCGGCCGCAAGCCGGGGGCCTGGCCACCGCACAGGCGCACGGCATCGCCACGCAGGTTCTGGACCACCGGGATTTCGCCACGCGCGAGGCTTTCGACGACGCCCTGGCGCGCGCCATAGACGCCTACGCGCCCGACCTAGTGGTGCTGGCCGGTTTCATGCGCATCCTGGGGGCGGCCTTCGTTGCCCGCTACGCCGGCCGGCTGCTCAACATCCACCCTTCGCTGCTGCCGGCGTTTCCCGGCCTGCACACGCACGAGCGCGCCCTGGCGGCCGGCTGCCGCTTCGCCGGCGCCACGGTGCACCAGGTGACGAGCGAGGTCGACGTGGGGACGATTCTGGAACAGGCGGTGGTACCGGTGCTGCCGGGCGACACGCCCGAACTGCTGGCGGCGCGCGTGCTGACGCAGGAGCACCTGATCTACCCGCGCGCGGTGCGCCGCTTCTTCGGCGCCGAATCCGGCCTATAGGGTGCTGTGCACTTCGGCCTGCGATTGCAGCAGCAGGCCCTTGGCGCGTGCCGCCTGTTCACGGTTCACCGGGTGCGCCACCACCACCCAGCGGTTCTCGCGCAACGCCGAGCGCAACTGGCTGATGAGGAAGATGTGGTCGGGGCGCAGCGCGATGAAGCCGCCCGCCATCAGCCCGAAGGTGGTGGAGAAGCCGACGATGGCGATAAAGGCGAGCAGCGGGCTGCTCGTGATGAACGGGTGCGCGGCGCGCGCCAGCCACAGGTACAGCCCGACACCGAACACAGCACCGGCCAGGCCGCCGACCACATGCGTCTGCACCAGGGTGCGCGCCAGGCCGGCCGATTCGGGCTCGACCGCGCGACCGAAAAGCTCCCGGTTCGACTGCTGGGCGTCTTGCGGGCGCAGCAGGCGCACCTGCGAGCGCTCCAGCCCGGCGGCGTTGCGCAGCTGCTCCAGGCCGGCTTCGGCCGCCGCCTGGTGGTGGTAGATGCCCGCCACCTTCGTGAGCGAGCGTTCGCCGAACATCCCTTGTAGCAAATAGTCCATGGCTTTCTCCTGGTGGGCGCCGGTCGTGCGCCAGCGGCTGCAGGCCCTGCAGCAGGCCTCTGGCTCCACGGTATGCCGGCGCGCCCGCCCTGGCTGTAGGACGCCGCGGGCGGGCCGGGTAGGCGCGGTGTGCGGTGGGACAATCGCCCCATGCATCCCAACGCCTTGATAGACGCCTGTGCGCAGCTCGTGCGCGAAGTCCTCGCCTTTGAACACCCGGCCGACGCCGTGGTCTCGCGCTTTTTCCGCGAACACCGGGGCCTGGGCCAGCGCGAGCGCGCGGCCCTGGCCGAGACCGCCTACACCGTGCTGCGCAAGAAGCTGCTGTTCGACCACATGGCGCCCTCAGGCTCGGGCCCGCGCGAGCGGCGCCTGGCGATCCTGGGCTTTGCCCACTGGCAGGACGAGGAGGCGCGCCGCACCGACCCCGAGGCCCGGCACGGGGCGCGTGTGCACGCCGCACGCGATTTCCTGCTTGGCGCGTTGAACGAACGCGAGCGCCAGTGGCTGGCGCAGTGCGACGCCGTGGACCCGGCGGAGCTGCTGGAGCGCCACCGCCACAATCTGCCCGAATGGCTGGTAGCACCGCTCAAGGCCCAGCTGGGCGAGGCTTTCTGGCCCGAGGTGGTGGCCCTGTCGCAAAGCGCGCCGCTCGACCTGCGCGTCAATGTTTTCAAGGAAAAAAGGGCCGCAGCGCAGGCGGAGCTTGCCAAGGCAGCTATCAAAACACAAGTCACCCCGTATTCCCCCTGGGGGCTGCGCGCGGTGGGCAAGCCGCAACTGTCCAAACTGCCGGCCTTCGTGCGCGGCGCCATCGAGGTGCAGGACGAAGGCTCGCAGCTGCTCGCCCTGCTGGTGGACGCCAAGCGCGGCGAGATGGTGGTCGATTTCTGCGCCGGCGCCGGCGGCAAGACGCTGGCGCTCGGCGCCAGCATGCGCAGCACCGGGCGTTTGTACGCGTTCGACGTGTCGGCGCACCGGCTCGACGCACTCAAGCCGCGCCTGGCGCGCAGCGGCCTCTCGAACGTGCACCCGGCGGCCATTGCCCACGAGCGCGACGACCGCGTCAAGCGCCTGGCCGGCAAGATCGACCGCGTGCTGGTGGACGCGCCGTGCTCGGGCCTGGGCACGCTGCGGCGCAACCCCGACCTCAAGTGGCGCCAGGGCCCCAAGGCGATCGAGGAGCTGGTGGCCAAGCAGACGGCCATCCTGGAAAGTAGCGCGCGCCTGCTCAAGCCGGGCGGGCGCTTGGTGTACGCCACTTGCAGCGTGCTGCCGCAAGAAAACGAAGACATCGCCGAGGCGTTCTCGGCCGCGCACCCGGAATTCCTGCCGCTGGAGGCCGCCGAGCTGCTGGACCAGCTCAAGGTGCCCGAGGCGGCGGGGCTGTGCAGCGGCGGCGAGGCCGGCACGCGCTACCTGCGCCTGTGGCCGCACCGGCACCAGACGGACGGCTTCTTCGCCGCCGTATGGCAGCGCAAGTAATTCCGTTGCCAAAACCCTCCGCGCCGTTGCTGCTTGGTCTTGCCGGGCGGTAGCACCGGCATACGCGCACAAAAAAACCGCCGGGCTTGCGCCGGGCGGTTTTTTTGCGAAGGAGGCGCCGAATTACTTCAGCTTCATTTCCTTGTATTCGACATGCTTGCGTGCCTTGGGATCAAATTTCATGATCAGCATCTTGTCGGGCATGGTCTTCTTGTTCTTGGTCGTGGTGTAGAAGTGGCCGGTACCCGCAGTGGATTCCAGCTTGATCTTGTCGCGTCCGCCTTTGCTTGCCATGGTGGTTCTCCTTAAGCCTGGCCACGTGCGCGCAGGTCTGCGAGCACAGAGTCGATACCGTTCTTGTCGATCAGGCGCAGGCCGGCGTTGGAAATGCGCAGGCGCACCCAGCGGTTCTCGCTCTCGACCCAGAAACGGCGGTATTGCAGGTTCGGCAGAAACCGGCGCTTGGTTTTGTTGTTGGCGTGGGAAACGTTGTTCCCGACCATGGGCTTCTTGCCCGTGACTTCGCAGACGCGTGCCATGAGGACACTCCGATACTGATTAGACGGCCGCTTGCGGGCGCCTTCGGGGGTTTCCGATGGCTTGCCTGCGGCCTCACCTCGCCAGAAAGGGTGGCGGTAACCCGTTTTTGCCAGTGGCCACCAACAGGGGTTGGCGGGCCGTGCGCGAGCGCGCAGTTTTTGGCAAAGCCGTGGATTATAGCGCGGTCCGCTTCAGGTGAGCGACTTTTGCTCCAGGTAGCGCTGGGCGTCGAGCGCCGCCATGCAGCCGGTACCGGCGCTGGTGATGGCCTGGCGGTAGACATGGTCGGCCACGTCGCCGGCGGCGAACACGCCCGGCACCGAGGTTTGCGTGGCAAAGCCCTGCAGGCCGCCCTGGGTGACGATGTAGCCGCCCTGCATCTCCAGCTGACCCTGGAAGATGTCGGTGTTGGGCGCATGGCCGATGGCGATGAAGCAGCCCTGCAGCGCGATGTCCTCGGTGTGGCCGTCCTGCGTGCTCTTGATGCGCACGCCGGTGACGCCGGTGATGTCGCCCAGCACTTCGTCGAGCGTGAAGAAGGTCTTGAGCACGATCTTGCCGGCAGCGACCTTCTCCATCAGCTTGTCCACCAGGATGGGCTCGGCCTTGAACTTGTCGCGCCGGTGGATCAGCGTGACCTTGCTGGCGATGTTCGACAGGTACAGCGCTTCCTCGACGGCGGTGTTGCCGCCGCCGACCACGCACACTTCCTGGTCGCGGTAGAAGAAGCCGTCGCAGGTGGCGCAGCCGGAGACGCCCTTGCCCATGAAGGCTTCTTCGGTCGGCAGGCCCAGGTACTTGGCCGAGGCGCCGGTGGCGATGATCAGCGCGTCGCAGGTGTAGCCGCCGGTGTCGCCCGAAAGGACGAAGGGCCGCTGGCTCAGGTCGACCTTGTTGATGTGGTCGAAGATGATCTGCGTCTTGAAGCGCTCGGCGTGCTCCAGGAAGCGCTGCATCAGCTCGGGGCCCTGCACGCCGTGCACGTCGGCGGGCCAGTTGTCCACTTCGGTGGTGGTCGTGAGCTGGCCGCCCTGGGCCATGCCGGTGATGAGCACCGGTTTCAGATTGGCGCGCGCCGCGTAGATGGCGGCGGTGTAGCCGGCCGGGCCGGAGCCAAGGATGAGGACTTGCGCGTGCTGGGGTGTGGGCATGGTAAAAGCTCGGGTGATTCGCAGGGTGGGCGGCCGAAGGAGCCGGCGCCCGGCGCGTAAGAGCGTGTCGACACGCTCTGGGGACAATTCCCAAGTATCGACCAAACCGGCAGCCCCGCGCTGCGCTGGGCACCTTGCCCTTGCGCTGTATCAGCATTCAGGGCGTGCTTCAAGAACATTTAGGAGGGGACAGACATGGCCATCGTGACCAACCTCGATCTGCTGCGGCGCGTGCCGCTGTTTTCCCGCTTGACCGACGCCCAGGCGCAGGCGCTCGGCGATGCGGTGCACAAGCGCCGCTTCAAGCGTGGCGAGCCGCTGGTGCTGCAGGGCCAGAAATCCGACGCCTTGTTCCTGCTGCTCACCGGCCGGGCGCGCGTGAGCGCCTCCGACACGCGCGGGCGCGAGGTGATCCTGGCGACGCTCTCGCCCGGCGACTACCTGGGGGAGATGAGCCTGGTGGACAACGAGCCGCATTCGGCCTCGGTCCATGCGCTGGTGCAGACCGACGTGCTCGAACTCGGCCGCGCGGAGTTCGTGCGCTGCCTGTCCGAGAACGCCAGCATGGCGCTGGTGCTGATGCGCGGCCTGGTCAGGCGCCTGCGCCAGGCCGACCGCAAGATCGAATCGCTCGCGCTGCTCGACGTGTACGGCCGCGTGGCGCACGCGTTGCTCGACCTGGCCGAGACCGACGCCCAGGGCCAGCAGCTGATCCGCGAAAAAGTCTCGCGCCAGGACATGGCCAAGACCATCGGCGCCTCGCGCGAAATGGTCAGCCGGGTGATGAAGGACCTGGAGGCGCGCGGCTTCATCGAGACCCTGCCGAGCGGCGCCACGCTGCTGCGCAGCCGCCTGCAATCGTTGGGCTGAAACGCTCGGGGCGCTGCGTTAAGCTTGCCGGTGCATCTATGACGTATTCGCTCAATACCTTGAACGCGTCCGCCTCCGGCAAGGGCGGGCCGCGCAGCGCGGGCGCGCGCTTCGGCCACGAAGCGGCCCTGGTTGCCGGTTTCTTTGTCTGTGTGGTCTGGCTGCTCGCCTTGTGGAGCTATGCGCCCCAGGACCCGGCCTGGTCCACCTCGGGCGACCTGGCGGGCGGCGCGGTGCACAACCGCATGGGCCTGGCGGGCGCCTGGCTGGCCGACATCAGCTATTTCGTGTTCGGCTTTTCCGTCTGGTGGTGCTGGGCCGCGGCCCTGGGCCTCTGGGCGTCGTCGCTGGCGCGCCTGCTGCGCGGTGGCGCGCAGCCCGAGGGGGTTGCCGCGCCGCGCCCGGCCGTGGCGCGCGCTATGTTCTGGGGCGGCCTGGTGCTGCTGCTGGCGGCCAGCTGCGCCCTGGAATGGACGCGCCTGTACCGTTTCGAGGCGCTGCTGCCCAACCACGCCGGCGGCGTGCTGGGCTACTGGCTCGGTCCGCTGGCCATGCGCTGGCTGGGGTTCACCGGCTCGGGGCTGGTGGGCATCGTGCTGGTGGTGCTGGGCTCGGCGCTGGTGTTCCGCTTCTCCTGGAGCCGCGTGGCCGAGGGCTTGGGCGCGCGCATCGACACCCTGGTGGCCACGCGCCGCGCGCGCCGCGAGGTGGCGCAGGACCTGGCCGAGGGCCGCCGCGCCGCGCGCGCCCGCGAGCAGGTGGTGAGCGGCGAACGCATCGACATCGAAACCCACCACCCGGCGCCGGTGCAGATCATCGAGCCGGTGCTGGTCGATGTGCCGCAGAGCACGCGCGTCGTCAAGGAGCGGCAGAAGCCCTTGTTCACCGACCTTCCCGACAGCCGCCTGCCGCAGGTCGACCTGCTGGACGCCGCCCAGCAGCAGCGCGAGAGCGTGGCGCCCGAGACGCTGGAGATGACCAGCCGCATGATCGAGAAGAAGCTCAAGGACTTCGGCGTCGAGGTGCGCGTGGTGGCCGCCATGCCCGGCCCGGTGATCACGCGCTACGAGATCGACCCGGCCACCGGCGTCAAGGGCGCGCAGGTGGTCGGCCTCGCCAAGGACCTGGCGCGCTCGCTCAGCCTGGTGTCCATCCGCGTGGTCGAGACCATCCCCGGCAAGAACACCATGGCGCTGGAGCTGCCCAACGCGCGCCGCCAGACCATCAAGCTCTCGGAAATCCTCGGCTCGCAGATCTACCACGAGGGCAAGAGCCTGCTGACCATGGGCCTGGGCAAGGACATCGTCGGCAACCCGGTGGTCGCCGACCTGGCCAAGATGCCGCATGTGCTGGTGGCGGGCACCACGGGCTCGGGCAAGTCGGTCGGCATCAACGCCATGATCCTCTCGCTGCTCTACAAGGCCGAGGCGCGCGACGTGCGGCTCCTGATGATCGACCCGAAGATGCTGGAAATGTCGGTCTACGAAGGCATCCCGCACCTGCTGGCGCCCGTGGTCACCGACATGAAGCAGGCCGCCCACGGCCTGAACTGGTGCGTGGGCGAGATGGAGCGGCGCTACAAGCTCATGAGCAAGCTCGGCGTGCGCAACCTCGCCGGCTACAACGTGAAGATCGACGAGGCCAAGGCGCGCGGCGAGTCCATTGCCAACCCCTTCAGCTTGAGCCCCGAGGAACCCGAGCCGCTGGAGCGCCTGCCGCACATCGTCGTCGTGATCGACGAGCTGGCCGACCTGATGATGGTCGTCGGCAAGAAGATCGAGGAGCTGATTGCCCGCCTGGCGCAGAAGGCGCGCGCCGCCGGCATCCACCTCATCCTGGCGACGCAGCGCCCCAGCGTGGACGTGATCACCGGCCTCATCAAGGCCAACATCCCGACGCGCATCGCCTTCCAGGTCAGCAGCAAGATCGACAGCCGCACCATCCTCGACCAGATGGGCGCCGAGGCCCTGCTGGGCATGGGCGACATGCTCTACATGGCCAGCGGCACGGGCCTGCCGGTGCGCGTGCACGGCGCCTTCGTGAGCGACGAGGAAGTGCACCGCGTGGTGAACTACTTGAAGAGCCAGGGCGAACCCGACTACATCGAGGGCGTGCTGGAGGGCGGAACTGTGGACGGCGAGGGCGATCTGTCCCTGGACGGCGAGGCCGGCGGCGAGAAGGACCCGATGTACGACCAGGCGGTCGAGATCGTCCTCAAGGACCGCAAGGCCAGCATCAGCTACGTGCAGAGGAAGCTGCGCATTGGCTACAACCGCTCGGCGCGGCTGCTGGAAGACATGGAAAAGGCGGGCCTGGTGAGCGGCCTGACGACCAGCGGCCAGCGCGAGGTGCTGGTGCCCGTGCGCGAATGAGGCCCTGCGCGGCGCGCGCTGGCAGCGAAGGCGCCGCTCTTCCTACGCCGGCGTCGGTGCGGGCACGTTAGAAACAGGGCCCGACACCATGGGCATATGAATGAAGAATCTCTACGCTTCTATATTGATAGCTGCATTTGCAGGCACAGCAAGCGCTGATGGCCTGAAAAGCCTTGAAAACTTCATGCAGAACACGCGCTCGGCCGAGGCCGAGTTCACCCAGGTCGTGACGGCCCCCGCCAAGAACGGGCAGGCCGCGCGCGCCAAGACGTCCAGTGGGCGCTTTGCGTTCGAGCGGCCGGGGCAGTTCCGCTTCGACTACCAGAAGCCCTTTGCCCAGACCATCGTCGCCGACGGCAAGACGCTCTGGCTGTACGACGCCGACCTGAACCAGGTGACCGAGCGCGCGCAGTCCAAGGCGCTGGGCAGCACGCCGGCGGCGCTGCTCGCCTCGGCGCCGAGCCTGGACGCGCTGGCCAAGGAATTCGCCCTGGAATCCCAACCCGAACAGGACGGCCTGCAGTGGGTGCAGGCGACGCCCAGGACCAAGGACGGCCAGTTGCAGAGCGTGCGCGTCGGCCTGCGCGGCGCGCAGCTGGCGGCGCTGGAAATACTCGACAGCTATGGCCAGCGCTCGGTGATCCGCTTCGAGAACGTGCGCGCCAACCCGGCGCTGCCGGCGTCCACGTTCGAGTTCCGGGCTCCCGCCGGGGCCGACGTGCTCAAGCAGTAGGCCGGCCGCACCTTACGCCAACCACAACAGGGCCAGGCCCAATGCGGCCGGCACGGTCTGGATGAAGAGAATCCTGCGGCTCGCGGTGGCGGCGCCAAACACCCCGGCAACCGCAACGCACAGCAGGAAGAACGTCTTGACGGCCAGCCCTTCCTCGCCCAGCCACAGGCCCCAGAACAAACCGGCTGCGAGAAATCCGTTGTACAGCCCCTGGTTGGCGCCCAGTACCTTGGTAGCCGTTGCCAGTTCCTGCCCCAGGCCGAAGGCGCGCAGCCCGGCGGGTTTGTCCCACAGAAACATTTCCAGCACCAGGATGTAGACGTGGAGCAGCGCGACGGCGGCGACGACGGTATTGGCGGCAAGTCCCATGACAGTGCTCCGGGAGGGGGTTGCGGCAGGATAGCCGCAGAGCCACCGTTTGGGCGCCGGCGCGTGTTTGCGTTGTAATTGCGCAAAGCTGCCCTGCCCTCGCGCCATTCCATCCCACCTGCCATCGTGCCCGCTCCCAAGTCTGCATCACCGTCCCACCAGCCTCTGGCCGAGCGCCTGCGCCCGCGCCGGCTGGCCGACGTCGTGGGCCAGCAGAAGGTGCTGGGGCCGGGGATGCCGCTGCGCCTGGCGTTCGAGTCCGGCCGGCCGCACAGCTGCATCCTGTGGGGGCCGCCGGGGGTGGGCAAGACGACCATCGCGCGCCTCATGGCGGACGCTTTCGACGCCCAGTTCATCAGCATCAGCGCCGTGCTGGGCGGCGTGAAGGACATCCGCGAGGCGGTTGAGCGCGCGCAGGCCGCGCGCTCGGGCCTGCACGCGCAGCCAACGCTGGTGTTCGTCGACGAAGTGCACCGGTTCAACAAGAGCCAGCAGGACGCCTTCCTGCCGCATGTGGAGAGCGGCCTGTTCACCTTCGTCGGGGCGACCACGGAAAACCCGTCCTTCGAGGTGAACTCGGCCCTGCTGTCGCGCGCCACGGTGTACGTGCTGGAGCCGCTCGCGCCCGAGGATTTGAAGCAAATTGTGGCTCTGGCGCAGGCGCAGCAAGGGGTTCCAGCTATCGAAAAAGAAGCGATAGAGCGACTTGTGGCCTACGCCGACGGCGATGCGCGGCGCCTCTTGAACACGCTGGAGACGCTCGCCATGGCGGCCGCGCAGGAGGGACGCGCGGAGATCGGCGACGCCTGGGTGGTCCGCGTGCTGGGCGAGCGCCTGCGCCGCTACGACAAGGGCGGCGAGCAGTTCTACGACACCATCAGCGCGCTGCACAAGGCGGTGCGCGGCAGCGACCCGGACGCCGCGCTCTACTGGCTGGTGCGCATGCTCGACGGCGGCGCCGATCCGCGCTACATGGCGCGGCGCATGCTGCGCATGGCGAGCGAGGACATCGGCCTGGCGGACCCGCGCGCCCTGCGCCTGGCGCTCGATGCCGCGGAGGTCTACGAGCGCCTGGGCAGCCCCGAGGGCGAGCTGGCGCTGGCCGAATGCGTGGTCTACCTGGCCGTGGCGCCCAAGTCGAACGCCGTCTACAAGGCCTACAACGCGGCGCGCGCCTTCATCAAGCAGGACAGCACCCGCCCCGTGCCCATGCACCTGCGCAACGCGCCGACCCAACTCATGAAACAGCTCGACTACGGCAAGGGCTACCGCTACGCGCACGACGAGGAGGGCGGTTTTGCCGCCGGCGAGACCTACTTGCCCGAGGGCATGGCGCCGCCCGGCTTCTACCAGCCGGTGCCGCGCGGGCTGGAAATCCGCATCGCCGAAAAACTGGCCGAACTGCGCGCGCGCAACCGGGGCGCGCAGGGCGGGGGTGGGCCGGAAGATTGATAAGGCCGTGCCCCAAAAGCGTGCGCGCAGTAGCCGACCTTATGATTTTCGCGTCCTTCTGATAGCGCCCTAATCCAAGGGAAAACCCCTCCAGACCCGCAAAGGTGCTGGGATTTCATCTGGCTACAATTCCGCCTTCAAACCCGCACGGCAGCTTTCCTGGCGGGTTTTTTGCTAGATGGCAGACGGGCAGCAGTGTGCCGCCAACCGCGGTGCCGCGAGCCGTGCCCGTCCAACACGAAGGACCTTTTTATGGACATCTTGCTGCAACAGATCATCAACGGTCTGGTTCTCGGCAGCATGTACGCCTTGATAGCCCTCGGCTACACCATGGTGTACGGCATCATTCAACTGATCAATTTCGCCCACGGCGAAGTGCTCATGATCGGCGCGCTCACCAGTTGGGCCTGCATCGGCATGATGCAGACGTCCATGCCCTGGGCACCCGGCTGGCTGATCCTTCTGCTCGCCACCATCATCGCCTGCATCGTCGCGGCCGCGCTCAATTTCACGATTGAAAAGGTCGCCTACCGGCCCCTGCGCAACGCGTCCCGCCTGGCCCCCCTGATCACTGCGCTCGGCATGTCGATCCTGCTGCAGACGCTGGCCATGATCATCTTCAAGCCCAACTACAAGCCGTATCCGACGCTGCTGCCGTCGACGCCGTTCGAGTTGGGCGGCGCGGTGATCACGTCCACGCAGATCCTGATCCTCGGCGTCACGGCGATCTCCCTGGCCATCCTCAGCTGGCTGGTCGGCTACACCAACCTCGGCCGCGCCATGCGCGCCACGGCGGAAAACCCGCGCGTTGCCGCGTTGATGGGCGTCAAGCCCGACATGGTGATTTCGGCCACCTTCATCATCGGTGCCATCCTGGCGGCCATCGCCGGCATCATGTATGCGTCGAACTACGGCACGGCGCAGCACACCATGGGCTTCCTGCCGGGCCTCAAGGCCTTCACGGCAGCGGTGTTCGGCGGCATCGGCAACCTGGCCGGCGCCGTGATCGGCGGCATCCTGCTCGGCCTGATCGAGGCCATCGGCTCGGGCTACATCGGCACGCTGACGGGCGGTGTGCTCGGCAGCCACTACGCCGACATCTTCGCCTTCATCGTGCTGATCATCATCCTGACCCTGCGGCCGTCGGGCCTGCTCGGCGAACGCGTGGCCGACCGCGCCTGAGGAGCCCCCATGGACCAAAAGAACCTTGCCAAATGGGTCGCTGGCGGCGTCGCGCTGCTGGTGCTGCCCCTGATCCTGCAATCCTTCGGCAACGCCTGGGTGCGCATTGCCGACCTCTCGCTGCTCTACATCATGCTGGCGCTGGGGCTGAACATCGTCGTCGGCTACGCCGGCCTGCTCGACCTGGGCTACGTGGCCTTCTACGCCGTCGGCGCTTACCTGTTCGCGTTGCTCGCCTCGCCCCAGCTGGCGGACAACTTCGCCGCCTTCGCGGCGATGTTCCCGAACGGTTTGCACATCTCGATCTGGTGGGTGATACCGCTGGCGCTCCTGGCGGCGGCTATCACGGGGGTCATCCTCGGCGTGCCGGTGCTCAAGCTGCGCGGCGACTACCTGGCCATCGTCACGCTCGGCTTCGGCGAAATCATCCGCATCTTCATGAACAACCTGGATCACCCGGTGAACATCACCAACGGTCCGAAGGGGATAGGTCAGATCGATTCGGTCACCATATTCGGGCTGAACCTCGGCAAGCGCCACGAGCTGTTCGGCTTCGATATCAACTCGGTGACGATGTACTACTACCTGTTCCTCGCCCTGGTGCTGTTGACGGTGCTGGTCTGCTACCGCCTGCAGGATTCGCGCATCGGCCGCGCCTGGATGGCCATCCGCGAAGACGAGATCGCCGCCAAGGCCATGGGCATCAACACGCGCAACATGAAGCTGCTGGCCTTCGGCATGGGCGCTTCGTTCGGCGGCGTCTCGGGGGTCATGTTCTCTGCATTCCAGGGCTTTGTCTCGCCGGAATCGTTCAGCCTGATGGAGTCCGTGATGATCGTCGCCATGGTGGTGCTGGGCGGCATCGGCCACATTCCGGGCGTGATCCTGGGCGCCGTGCTGCTCTCGGCGCTGCCCGAAGTGCTGCGCTACGTCGCCGGCCCGCTGCAGGCCATGACGGACGGCCGGCTGGATTCGGCCATCCTGCGCCAGCTGCTGATCGCGCTGGCCATGATCATCGTGATGCTGCTGCGTCCGCGCGGCCTGTGGCCTGCGCCCGAGCATGGCAAGAGCCTGACGCAGAAGTCCTGAACACGCAGAAAGACAGAACATGGCAGAGAAATCCAACGATGTGGTGCTCAAGGTCGCCGGCATCTCCAAGCGTTTCGGCGGCTTGCAGGCGCTCTCGGACGTCGGCATCACCATCCAGCGCGGCCAGGTGTATGGCCTGATCGGCCCCAACGGCGCCGGCAAGACGACCTTCTTCAACGTCATCACAGGGCTGTACACGCCCGACAGCGGCACCTTCGAGCTGGCGGGCAAGCCCTACCAGCCCAAGGCGGTGCACCTGGTGGCCAAGGCGGGCATTGCCCGCACCTTCCAGAACATCCGCCTGTTCGCGGAAATGACGGCGCTCGAGAACGTGATGGTCGGCCGGCACATCCGCACCCATTCGGGCCTGTTTGGCGCGGTTTTCCGCACACCGGGCTTCAAGCGCGAAGAGGCGGCCATCGCCCGGCGCGCGCAGGAACTGCTGGAATACGTGGGCATCGGGGGCTACGCCGACTACAAGGCACGCACGCTGTCCTACGGCGACCAGCGGCGCCTGGAGATCGCCCGCGCGCTCGCCACCGACCCGCAGCTGATCGCGCTCGACGAGCCGGCCGCCGGCATGAACGCCACCGAGAAGGTGATGCTGCGCGAGCTGATCGACCGCATCCGCAACGACAACCGCACCATCCTGCTGATCGAGCACGACGTCAAGCTCGTCATGGGCCTGTGCGACCGCGTCACCGTGCTCGACTACGGCAAGCAGATCGCCGAGGGCACGCCGTACGACGTGCAGAAGAACGAAAAAGTGATCGAGGCCTACCTGGGCACCGGAGGACATTGAGCATGGCCGAACAGAACAACATCCTCCTGCAAGTACGCGGCCTGAAGGTGGGCTACGGCGGCATCCAGGCCGTCAAGGGCATCGATTTCGACGTGCGCTCGGGCGAACTGGTCTCGCTCATCGGCTCCAACGGCGCGGGCAAGACGACGACCATGAAGGCCATCACGGGCACGCTGGGGCTGACCGACGGCGACATCCTGTACCAGGGCCAGAGCATCCGCGGCCAGGGCGCCTGGGACCTGGTGAAGAAGGGCCTGGTGATGGTGCCCGAAGGGCGCGGCGTGTTCGCGCGCATGACCATCACCGAGAACCTGCAGATGGGCGCGTTCGTGCGCAAGGACAAGGCCGGCATCGCCGCCGACATCGAGCGCATGTTCGTGCTGTTCCCGCGCCTGAAGGAACGCCGCGACCAGCTCGCCGGCACCATGTCCGGCGGCGAGCAGCAGATGCTCGCCATGGCGCGCGCGCTCATGAGCCAGCCCAAGCTGCTGCTGCTCGACGAGCCCTCCATGGGCCTCTCGCCCATCATGGTGGACAAGATCTTCGAGGTCGTGCGCGACGTCTACGCCCAGGGCGTGACGGTGCTGCTGGTCGAGCAGAACGCCAGCCGCGCGCTGGCGATCGCCAACCGCGGCTACGTCATGGAGTCGGGCATCATCACCATGACCGGCCCGGGCCAGGAGCTGCTGAGCGATCCGAAGGTGCGCGCCGCGTACCTGGGCGAATAACGCCGCCGCAGCCACTCAGAACCGGCCTCGTGCCGGTTTTGCTATTTCTGCGATAGCGAAAAAAGTATATCTGGCAAGCGCTGAACTCTGTTTTTAGTGCTTTTTTCAAGACAGCCCGACGAGACCCGGATGAACGCCCTGCAATCCCTGCCGGTGCCGGCGCAGACCGTGCTGCTGCTGATCGCCAGCAACGTCTTCATGACCTTCGCCTGGTACGGCCACCTGAAGAACCTGGCGAGCGCGCCCTGGTACACGGCGGCCCTGGTCAGCTGGGGGGTGGCGCTGTTCGAGTACCTGCTGCAGGTGCCGGCCAACCGCATCGGCTTCACGCAGTTCAATATCGGGCAGTTGAAGATCCTGCAGGAGGTCATCACCCTCTCGGTCTTCGTGCCCTTCGCCGTGTTCTACCTGGGCCAGCCGCTCAAGTGGGATTACCTATGGGCGGGGCTGTGCCTGCTCGGCGCGGTCTATTTTGTGTTCCGCGGCGCTTGATCTCCGTCATGCCATTTGTCAGCCTGCGGGCAGGCTCGCGCCCTGTGCGTCGTTAAACTCGCCCCATCGCGAAATCGGGGGCCATCGCCCTTGCGCCCGCCCGCCTACCCATTTCCCACCTGGAGTCCCCTATGCTGTTTGGCAAGCTCTTGCCGCGCGAAGGCAACTTTTTCGACATGTTCAACCAGCACGCCGAGCGCATCGTGGAGGCGGCGCACGCCTTTGCCCAGCTGGTGGCGCATTACAACGAGCCGCACCTGCGCGAGCGCTATGCGCAGGAGGTGGACAACGCCGAGCGCGCTGCCGACCGTGTCACGCATGAGGTGAACAAGGCGGTGCACAAGACCTTCATCACGCCGATCGATCGCGAGCAGATCCATTCGCTCATCAACACCATGGACGATGTGGCCGACCTGATCCAGGATTCGGCCGAGACGATGAGCCTGTACGACGTGCGCTCCATCACCGACGAGATCGCCCGCCTCACCGACCTGAGCGTCAAGGCCGTCGAGCGCATGCGCGACGCCGTGCGCCTGCTCAACAAGCTGGCCGACGCCGCCACCGCCGAGGCAGCGCTCAAGACCTGCGAGGAGATCGACAAGATCGAAAGCGACGCCGACCGCGTGCTGCGCAGCGCCATGAGCAAGCTGTTCCGCGAGGAGCCCGACGTGCGCGAGCTGATCAAGCTCAAGGCCATCTACGAGCTGCTGGAGACCATCACCGACAAGTGCGAGGACGTGGCCAACCTGATCGAGGGCATCGTCCTCGAAAACTCCTGAGCCCGCGGGCAGCCGACCAATGCAAACCGTACAGACCGCCCTGTGGGTCGTGGCGCTGCTCGTCGCGATGGCCATCGTGTTCGACTTCATGAACGGCTTCCACGACGCCGCCAACTCGATCGCCACGGTGGTTTCCACCGGCGTGCTCAAGCCGGGTCAGGCGGTGGTGTTCGCCGCCTTCTTCAACTTCATCGCCATCTTCGTCTTCCACCTGAGCGTGGCGGCCACCATCGGCAAGGGCATCGTCGAGCCGGGGGTGGTCGACACCCACGTCGTCTTTGGCGCCCTGGTGGGCGCCATCACCTGGAACATCATCACCTGGTACTACGGCATCCCGAGCAGCTCCTCGCACGCGCTGATCGGCGGCATCGTCGGCGCCGTCATGGCCAAGACGGGCGCCGGCGCGCTGATCGCCTCCGGCATTCTCAAGACCGTGGCCTTCATCTTTCTCTCGCCGCTGTTCGGTTTCGTCTTCGGCTCGCTGATGATGGTCGCCGTGGCATGGGTGTTCCGCCGCGCGCGCCCGAGCGGCGTGGACCGGTGGTTTCGCCGGCTGCAGCTCGTTTCGGCGGGTGCCTACAGCCTGGGGCACGGCGGCAACGACGCGCAAAAGACCATCGGCATCATCTGGCTGCTGCTGATCGCCACGGGCTACACCCCGGCCAGCGACACCTCGCCGCCCATCTGGACCATCATCAGCTGCTACACCGCCATCGCGCTCGGCACCATGTTCGGCGGCTGGCGCATCGTCAAGACCATGGGGCAGAAGATCACCAAGCTCAAGCCCGTGGGGGGCTTTTGCGCCGAGACCGGCGGCGCGATCACGCTGTTCATGGCCACCCTGCTGGGCATTCCCGTCTCGACCACGCACACCATCACCGGCGCCATCGTCGGCGTGGGGTCGGCGCAACGCGCCAGCGCCGTGCGCTGGGGCGTGGCCGGCAACATCGTCTGGGCCTGGATTCTGACCATCCCGGCCAGCGCTTTCGTCGCCGCCATCGCCTACTGGATCAGCCTGCAGCTGTATTGATGGGGTGGGCAGATGCTATCGTGAAGATAGCTGCCCGCTCTACTCCCATAAGCGCTAGGGCCCTATTTGACCCAGAATTTCGGGTCAGCGCGAGATCTTGTGCGCTTCCTCGATCTGGTACTCGAAGTAGCGCTGGAAGGTGAACGCCAGGCTGGCCATCAGGACCGCCGTGCCGATCAGCAGCGACGTCGCCAGGGCGAACACGGTGAGCCAGTTGGTGCGGCCGGCCGGTGCGTCGGGCGCGGCGCCGGGGTTGTGGCGCGCGTTCCACTTTTCCGGGCTGGCCAGGCCATAGACGATGGCGGTCAGCGCGCAGCCGGCAATCGTCAGGCCGAGCAGGGGGATGAGCAGCCAGCTCAGCTTGTCGTCCTGCCCGAACTCCTGGACGCGCTCGATGCCGTACACGCCCAGGGACGTGGGCAGCACCAGCAGCCAGCCCAGCGGGTCGCCGAGCCCGCGCAGGTAAAAGCGGTGCAGGCCCACCGGCCCACCCAGGAAGGCCAGCCAGGCGGCCACGGTCTTGTTTTTCATGGGCGCGATTATTCGGGCGAACCGCTGTCGCCGTTGCCCAGGGGCCTTTGCAGGAGCACGATGTCGCGCCAGGCGCCGTGCTTCCAGCCGACCGAGCGCATCACCCCGGCCGGCTCGAAGCCGAGGGCGCGGTGCAGGGCGATCGAGCCGGCATTGGCCGAGTCGCCCACCACGGCCATCAGCTGGCGCACGCCGGCGGCCTCGGCGTGCGCGATCAGGCCGGTGAGTAGGGCGCGGCCGACACCGCGGCCGCGCGCCGCATCGGCGATGTAGATCGAATCCTCGGCCGAGAAGCGGTACGCCGGGCGCGGCTTGAACCAGTTGGCGTAGGCAAAGCCCAGGACCTGCCCGTCCTCCTCGGCCACCAGCCAGGGCAGGCCGCGCCCCAGCACCTCGGCGCGGCGCGCCGCCATGTCCGCGCGGGACGGCGGCTCCAGCTCGAAGGTGCCGGTGCCGTGCAGCACATGGTGGGCGTAGATGGCGGTGATGGCGTCGAGGTCGTCTTCGCGGCTGGGGCGGATGGTGGGCATGGGGAGGGGGAAAGAAAGATATAATCGCCGGCTTTGCAGCGTGTCGCTGGCCGGGTGGCCATGTCGCGTGTCTCTACGTTGTAAATCTGGGGTTTCGGTCGCCAACGCGCCGGCCCACCACCCGAAGGATAAATCATGGTCGTCATTCGACTCTCCCGCGGCGGCTCCAAGGGCCGGCCTTTCTACAACATCGTCGTTGCCGACAAGCGCGTGCGCCGCGACGGCCGCTTCATCGAACGCCTGGGCTTCTACAACCCGACGGCCAAGGAAAGCGAAGAAGGCCTGCGCATCGCGCAAGACCGCCTGACCTACTGGAAGAGCGTGGGCGCGCAGTCCTCGCCCACGGTGGACCGCCTGGTCAAGCAGGCCGCCGCCAAGGCAGCCTGAACCCGGCCCACGCCGGATGGGGCGGATGGCGTCACCTGCTGGCGCGATCCGCCCTTTTTCTTTGCCCCTCCCGCCGCCATGAAGCCTGATCCCGCACCCGCCGCCGAGCTGCCGTCCGACGCCGTCGAAATCGGCCGCATCACCGACGCCTGGGGCGTCAAGGGCTGGTTCAAGGTGCTGCCGCACAGCAGCGAGCCCGACGCGCTGCTGGCCGGCAAGCGCTGGTACCTGCTGCCGGCCGAGCGCGGCCCGCGCGGGTTCGAGGGGACAGCCCGACTCGCCCTGCGCCAGGTGCGCACGCATGCCGGCGGCATCGTGGCCTGGGCCGAAGGCATCGACGACCGCAGCGCCGCCGAGGCGCTGCGCGGCGCGCGCGTCTTCATGGCGCGCTCGGACTTCCCCGCCACCACGGACGGCGAGTACTACTGGGTCGACCTCATCGGCCTGGCCGTGGAAAACCGCGCCGGCCAGCCCCTGGGCACCGTGCGCGACCTGCTCACCACCGGCCCGCAGACGGTGCTGGTGCTGGATGGCGAAGTCGTGGACGGCAAGCCCGTGGAGCGCATGATTCCCTTCGTCGCCGCCTTCATCGACCAGGTGGACCTGGCGGGGCGGCGCATCGTCGCCGACTGGCAGCCCGACTATTGAGATTGCCGCGCCATGCGGTTCGACGTCATCACGCTCTTCCCTGAGCTGTTCGCGCCCTTTCTGGCGAGCGGCGTGACGCGGCGCGCCTACGCCTCGGGCCAGGTGGCGGTGGTGCTGTGGAACCCGCGCGACTTCGGCGAAGGCAATTACCGCCGGGTGGACGACCGGCCCTTTGGCGGCGGTCCCGGCATGGTCATGCTGGCCGAGCCGCTGGCGCAGTGCCTGGCCGCGGTGCGCGCCGCGCGCGGCGAGCCCGAGGCCGAACAGGCGCCGCTGCTGCTCTTTTCCCCCATCGGCCAGCGCCTGGACCATGCCGGCGTCGAGCGCTGGAGCCAGGGGCCGGGCGCCGTGCTGCTGTGCGGGCGCTACGAAGGCATAGACCAGCGCTTCATCGACCGCTACGTCGACGCGCAGCTCAGCCTGGGCGACTTCGTGCTTTCGGGCGGCGAGATACCCGCCATGGCGCTGCTCGACGCCGTCGCGCGGCTTCAGCCGGGCGTCCTGCACGATGCCGGCAGCCACGCGGAAGACAGCTTCAACCCGGCGCTCGACGGCCTGCTCGACTGCCCGCACTACACACGCCCGGAGGTCTGGCAGGGCGCGGGCGTGCCGGCGCCGCTGCTCTCGGGCCACCACGCGCAGATCGCGGAGTGGCGCCGGGCCCAGCGCGTGCTGTGGACGGCACGCCACCGGCCCGATTTGATCGATGCGGCCCGCGCCGCCGGGCGCCTGGCGCCCGCCGACGAAGCGCTCCTGGCGCAGGAGCAGGGCAGCGCGCTATAATGGCGGGCTTTCCGATCCTCTGCTCGGCCGGCCCGCACACCTTGTTGCTGGGGCCACACCGTCAATCCCGACACTGCCAATCATGGCGCGGGCACGATCGCAGGATGCCGTCATGAACCTGATCCAGACCCTCGAAGCGGAAGAAATCGCCCGCCTCGGCAAGTCCATTCCCGAATTCGCACCCGGCGACACCGTCATCGTCAGCGTCAACGTGGTCGAAGGCACGCGCAAGCGCGTCCAGGCCTACGAAGGCGTGGTCATCGCCAAGCGCAACCGCGGCATCAACAGCGCCTTCATCGTGCGCAAGATCTCCAGCGGCGAAGGCGTGGAACGTACCTTCCAGACCTACAGCCCGCTGATCGCCAAGATCGAAGTCAAGCGCCGCGGCGACGTGCGCCGCGCCAAGCTGTACTACCTGCGCGAACGCAGCGGCAAGTCGGCGCGCATCAAGGAAAAGCTCCCGTCGCGCGCCAAGGCGGCCGCAGTGGCTGCTGAATAAGCCGCCCGGCGATTGCGTACGAGCCGCTGCAGATGTGAATCTGCCGCGGCTTTTTTCTTGCCATGCCCCCCATGTCCCCTTCGGCGGTTCCCACACCGCTGCCGCATTTCGACCCGCGCAGCGTGCCCGTGGCGGGCACCGGCGCAGGCCTGCCCGCCGTGCCGCCGGCGCGTACCACCGCGCAGGCGCTGCGTGCGCGCTTCGCCGCCCCCCCGTCGTGGCAGCCCGAGATCGCGGCCGAACCGCTGTTTTCCACCCGTGCGCCGGCGCGCGCCGCCGTCCTGATCCCCATCGTGCAGCGCGCCGAGCCGACGGTGCTGCTCACCGAGCGCACGGCGAACCTGTCCACGCATTCCGGCCAGGTGGCCTTCCCGGGCGGGCGCACCGACCCCGAGGACGCCGACGCCGCGGCCACGGCGCTGCGCGAGGCCCACGAGGAAGTCGGCCTGGAGGCCGGCACCGCCCAGGTGCTGGGGGAACTGCCGGTGTACCGGACCGGCTCGGCCTTCATCGTCTCGCCCGTGGTGGCGCTGGTGCGGCCCGACTGCGTGCTGCGCCCCAACCCGCACGAAGTGGCGCGCATCTTCGAGGTGCCGCTCGCCTTCCTGCTCGACCCCGCGCACCACCGGCGCCATGTGTTCGAGTTCGCCGGGCAGCAGCGCGAGTGGTATTCCATGCCCTACCACGACGCCGATGGCTACGAGCACTTCATATGGGGCGCCACGGCGGGCATGCTGCGCAACTTCTACCGTTTCCTCGCGGCGTAGTTGCGCCAAGGTGGGCGCGGCCGGCCGCACGGGCCACCGCTATCATTGCCCGCCATGAGTTTCATCGCCATCCTGCTGGCCCTGCTGATCGAGCAGGCGCGCCCCCTTGCTCGCAGCAACCCGGTGCATGCCGGGTTGCGCGCCTGGGCGCTTTCGGTGAGCCGCAACTTCGATGCCGGCAAGACCCACCAGGCCTGGGTGGCCTGGAGCCTGGCGGTGGTGCTGCCGGCCTGCGTGGTGGCCGGTGTCCACCTGCTGCTCACGCACTGGATCGGCTGGCCGCTGGGCATCGCCTGGGACGTGGCGGTGCTCTACATCACGCTCGGGTTCCGCCAGTTCAGCCACCATTTCACGCGCATCCGCGACGCGCTCGACCTGGGCGATGAGCGCGCGGCGCGCGAGGTCCTGGCGCGCTGGCAGGGCGTGAACGTGGGGGAACTGCCGCGCAGCGAACTCGTGCGCCACGTGCTCGAGTATTCGGTGCTGGCGGCGCACCGCCATGTCTTCGGCGTCCTGGCCTGGTATTCGGTGTTCGCCGCGCTCGGCATGGGCCCGGCCGGCGCCGTGCTGTACCGCATGGCCGAGTTCGTCGCGCGCTACTGGAGCCGGCCCGGCCCAGACGGCGCACCGCGCGCCAGCGAGGCCTTGCGCCAGGCCAGCGCGGCCGCCTGGACGGCGCTCGACTGGCTGCCCACCCGCATGACGGCGCTGTGCTTTGCCGTTGTCGGCAGCTTCGAGGAGGCGATCGACGGCTGGCGCTTCTATGCCCAGCGCTTCCCGAACGACAACGTGGGTGTGCTGCTGGCGGCCACCTCGGGCGCCATCAACGTGCGCCTGGGTGGCCAGGCGCTCAAGCCCGCCGCCGGCGAGCTGGCCGCCCCGGGCCTGGGCGACGACGCGGACATGGCCGACAGCGGGAGTACCCCGGGCCGCGAGCCCGAACTGGCGCACCTGCGCAGCGTCGTCGGTCTGGTCTGGCGTTCGGTGGTGGTGTGGATGCTGCTGCTCGCCTTGCTGACCTTGGCGCGCCTGCTGGGTTGAGCGCGGCGCGTTCTCTCAATAGCGCGGCGCGGCGCTCAGCTCGGCATGGAGTGAGCTGTATATTTTGTAGCGACTTTCGCTGATCCCACCTGCGCCGGGGGCTATTTTTAAGGCTGAAATCACGCCGCAGCCGGGTTCGTGCAAATGGCTGCAGTTGTAGAAGCGGCAATCGGCGGCGTGGGCGGCGATGTCGGGCATGCAGCGCGCGAGCTCGGTGGGGGCGATGTGGTGCAGGCCGAATTCCTGGAAACCGGGCGAATCGATGAGCGCCGTGCCGCGCGCCGCGTCCAGCCAGTAGAGCGCGGTGCTGGTGGTCGTGTGCCGGCCGGAATTGAGCGCCTGGGAGATTTCCGCCGTCAGGACCGCCGCGCCGGGCGCCAGCAGGTTGACCAGGGTGCTCTTGCCCGCGCCCGAGGGGCCCAGCACCAGCGTGGTCTTGCCGGCGAGCAGCGGTGCCAGCGCCTGGCGGGTGGCGTCCGGCGCCTGGGAAACCGACAGGGGCAGCACGGTGTAGTGCGCTGGTGTTCCCATGGCGCGGTAGGGGGCGAGGCGCTCCCAGGCGCGCTCCCAGGCTTCCGGCAGGTCGCTCTTGTTGAGGGCGATCAGGGGGGCGATGCCGGCGGCTTCGGCCGCAATCAGCGCGCGCGCCAGCTGCATTTCGGAAAACACGGGCTCGGCGGCCAGCAGGATGAGGATCTGGTCCAGGTTGGCGGCGAACGATTTGGTGCGCAACTCGTCCTGGCGGTAGAACAGGTTGCGGCGTGGCTGCACGGCTTCGACCGTACCTTCCTGGCCCCGGCCGGCCGGCGGCGGCTGCCACAGCACGCGGTCGCCCACCACGGCCTGGCTCCTTTTGCCGCGCGGGTGGCAGATGCGCCGGCTGCCGTCCTCCGTCTCGACCACGCAGTGCCGGCCGTGGCTCGCCACCACCAGGCCGTCGCGCGGTGCGGCTTCAGCCATGGGGGGCCCGGCAGGTCATGGGCGCAAGGCGTCGAAGCGCTTGGCGCAATCCAGGTCGGTGCTGGAAATGCCCTGCACGTCGTGCGTTGACAGGCGCACCACGCAGCGGTCGTAGTGCACCGAGAGGTCGGGGTGGTGGTCCTCGGCGTGGGCGATGAAGGCGACGGCGTTGACGAAGGCCATGGTCTGGTAGTAGTTGGCGAACCGGTAGGTCTTCTCGATCGCCACGTCGGCGCCATCGCCCTGCAGGCGCCAGCCGTCGAGCTGGGCCAGGGCTGCTACTGTTTCCGTAGCTGTCAGGGCCCGCCGCGCTTGCGCAGACCAGTCTTTTTGCTTCAAATCTTGGCTCATGCGGGGGCTCCGGCTTGCATGCGCGCCAGCCGCTCCGTGGCGGGTGGGTGCGAGTAGTAGAACTTGACGTACAGGGGGTCTGGCGTCAGCGTCGAGGCGTTGTCCTCGTACAGCTTGAGCAGGGCCGAGGCCAGGTCGGCACCGTGCGTCTGGCGCGCGGCGTAGGCGTCGGCCTCGAACTCGTGCCTGCGCGAGAGCTGCGCGAACAGTGGCGAGAGGAACACCGTGAACACCGGAACAGCGAGCGCGAACAGCAGCAGCGCGAGCGCGTCGCTGGGGGCGTTGGCCACGCCCGGCACCAGTGAGCTCAGGTTGGGCTGTACGCCCAGGCCGGCGTAGAACCACGGCGCGTCCGAGAGCCAGCCCAGCAGCGCGAACCCTGCCAGGCTGAGCAGGAACATGGCCGCCATGCGCTTGGCGATGTGGCGGTGGTGGAAGTGCCCGAGCTCGTGCGCCAGCACGGCCTCAACCTCGGCGGGCGCGAGCTGGCGCAGCAGGGTATCGAAGAACACCACGCGCTTGGACGCGCCGAAGCCGGTGAAGTAGGCGTTCGCATGGGCGCTGCGGCGGCTGCCGTCCATGACGAAAAAGCCCTTGGCGGTAAAGCCGCAGCGCTGCATCAGCGCCTTGACACGGGCGGCCAGATCCTCGTCCCCGAGCGGCTCGAACTTGTTGAAGAAGGGTGCGATGAAGCTCGGGTAGGCCCACACCATCAGCAGGTTGAACCCGGTCCAAAGCGCCCAGGCCCACAGCCACCACAGGCTGCCGGCAGACGCCATCAACCACAGGATGGCCGCCGCCAGCGGCAGGCCGATGAGCGCGCCCAGCAACGTGGACTTGGCCAGGTCGCTCAACCACAGGCCGGGCGTGGTCTGGTTGAAGCCGAAGCGCTGCTCCAGCACGAAGGTCTGGTAAAGCGTGGCGGGCAGGTCGATCAGGCCGCTGATCAGGGCGAAAGCGAGCAGCAGGGCCAGTTGCTGCACCATGCCGCCGCCGAGCAGCTCCAGCAGGCTGCGATTGAGGGCGTCCAGGCCGCCCAGCAGCGTCCAGCCGAGCAGCACCGCGGCGCCCAGGGCCGCTTCGAGCATGCCGAAACGCAGCTTGGCCACGGTGTAGTCGGCCGCCTTCTGGTGTGCCGCCAGCGGGATGCGGCTTGCGAACGCCGGCGGCACGGCGGCGCGTCCGCGCGCCACATGGCGCAGCTGCCGGCCAGCGAGCCACAGCTTGAGCGCGAAGCCCGCGGCCAGCGCGATGGCAAAAGCCAGGGTGAGGAGCAGGGAAGGCGGCAAAAAGGGGGCGGCGTCGGGTGGCATGCCGGCCGAGTTTAGGGCAAGGGGGCGCCGCCGCGCCGGCGTGCGCGACAATCGCCCGCATGCCTGGATTCCCACCCCCCGCCGACACGCCCGATACGCCGCCACTGGGCCGTTCGGACCAGAACCTCGTCTGGCTCGACTGCGAGATGACGGGCCTCGACCCCGAGAAGGAACGCATCATTGAGATCGCGGTGGTCGTCACCGGCCCCCAGCTCACGCCGCGCATCGAGGGGCCGGTGCTGGTGGTGCACCAGAGCGACGAACTGCTGGGCGCCATGGACGCCTGGAACAAGGGCACGCACGGCCGCAGCGGCCTGATCGAGAAGGTGCGCGCTTCGACGCTGACGGAGGCCCAGGCCGAGGCCCAGGTGCTGGAATTCCTCCAGCGCTACGTGCCCAAGGGTGCCGTCCCGCTGTGCGGCAACAGCATCGGCCAGGACCGGCGCTTCCTGGCGCGCTACATGCCCAAGCTGGAAGCTTTCCTGCACTACCGCAATGTCGACGTGAGCACGCTCAAGGAACTCGCCAAGCGCTGGAAGCCGCAGGCCTGCAGTGGTTTCAAGAAGGCGCAAAAGCACACCGCGCTGGCCGACGTGCACGAGTCCATCGACGAGTTGCTGCACTACCGCGCGGAGCTGTTTGCCGCCGACACGCTTGCGGGAAAACCCGAATCCGTGCCATAATCGCCGGCTGCACCGCACCTGCGCTGCAGTTTGCGCATCTCCCTTCACACACCGGGCCCGCAAGCACCTGGCACCTCGCCACCGTGCCCTTGCACCAACAGCCCAGCCGCAGCGGCGCCGCGCCCTGCAGGTTTCGTCTGATGGTTGATGTTTTTTAACCATTGACGAAGCCACCCGGAGCGCTCTGCCCCGGACGCTTGCGTGAGAGACATCCATGACCGACACTTTTGAAGTGCAGGGCGACTTTGCGCCTGCCGAATCCATTGCCTTTTCCGCGCCCGCCCTGGACGCAGCAGCCCCCGAAGTGACCGCGGAGCCCAACGGTTTCATCGAACTGGGCCTGGCACCCGAGCTCGTGGCCGCCGTCGCCGACCTCGGCTACACACAGCCCACGGCGGTGCAGCTCAAGGCCATTCCCCTGGCGATGGGCGCCGGCGCCGCGGGCGGCCGTTACATCGACCTGATGGTTTCCAGCCAGACGGGCAGTGGCAAGACGGCGGCTTTCCTGCTGCCCGTGCTCAACACCTTGCTGCGCCAGCAGGCCGAAGCGGCCGAGCAGGCGCGCGCCGAATACGAGCAAGCCTGCGCGGACGCGGCCGCGCGCGGGGAAGCTCCGCCCAAGCGGGCCAAGCGCAAGGACCCGACGAACGCGCGCAACTTCAAGCCCGCCATCCCCGGCGCGCTGGTCGTCTGCCCGACGCGTGAATTGGCCCAGCAAGTGGCGCACGACGCCATCGACCTGGTCAAACACGCCCGCGGTCTGCGCGTGGCCAATGTGGTCGGCGGCATGCCCTACCAGCTCCAGATCGCCAAGCTGCAAAACGCCGACCTGGTGGTTGCCACGCCGGGGCGCCTGCTGGACCTGCAGCGCTCCATGCAGATCAAGCTCGACAAGGTGCAATTCCTGGTGGTCGACGAGGCCGACCGCATGCTGGACCTGGGTTTTTCCGACGACCTGGCGGAAATCAACCAGCTGACCAGCCAGCGCAAGCAGACCATGATGTTCAGCGCCACCTTTGCGCCGCGCATCCAGCAGCTGGCCATGCGCGTGATGCACGACGGTGGCTCCTCGGTGCAGAAGATCCAGATCGACAGCCCGCAGGAAAAGCACGCCAACATCCAGCAGATCCTCTACTGGGCCGACAACCTGCAGCACAAGCGCAAGATGCTCGACCACTGGCTGCGCGACACCCGCATCAACCAGGCCATCGTTTTCGCCAGCACGCAGATCGAGTGCGACGGCCTGGCCGCCGACCTGCAGCAGGAAGGGTTTTCCGCTGTGGCGCTGCACGGCGCACTGAGCCAGGGCCTGCGCAACCGCCGCCTGATGGCGCTGCGCAACGGCCAGGTGCAGATCCTGGTGGCGACCGACGTCGCCGCGCGCGGCATCGACGTGCCGACCATCACCCACGTGTTCAATTTCGGCCTACCCATGAAGGCCGAGGACTACACGCACCGCATTGGCCGCACCGGCCGTGCCGGCCGGGACGGCCTGGCCGTGACGTTTGCCGAGTTCCGCGACCGCCGCAAGATTTTCGACATCGAGGCCTATACCCGCCAGCAGTTCAAGAGCGAGGTGATCCCGGGCCTGGAGCCGACGCAGCGCTTCCCCTCGGTGCGCCCGCCCCAGGCCGGCTTCGGTGGCCGCGGTGGCCGCGAGCAACCCGGGCGCGAGCGCGGCTACGCCGGCGCATCGCGCAGCGAAGGGCGCGGTGGCTTCAACGACCGCCAACGGGTGCAAGGCGCGCCCGAGGGCCGGTCCTTCGGGCCCCGGCGCGATGCCGACGGCTACGGGCGCAAGAGCAGCTTCGGCGACACCGGCCGCTCGGGCGACACCGGCCGCGCGGGTTATGGCGCGCCGCGCGGCGATGCCGGCGCACCGCGGGGCGATTTCGCCGCGCGCAAGCCGATGTATGCCAAGCCGGGCGCCCCGGCCGGCAAATCCTTCGTGCCGCACGACGCCCGCAAGCGCCCCGCACGTCCCGCGCGCTGAGAACGCCCGTTCGAGCAAGAAGGCCGGCGCCGCGAGGTGCCGGCCTTTTGTTCTTGGAGGGTGCCGAAAGGGCCTTGGAGTGCGTCAATAATGGCGCTGCAGAGAGGAACCACCGTGCAGCCCATTCCTACGACAGACACCGATTTCGAGCACATGTTCGACCTGGCGCCGGTGTCGCTCTGGCTGGAGGATTTCAGTGCGCTCAAGCAGTTGTTCGATGGCTGGCGCGCAGAGGGAACCACCGATTTGCGCGCGCACCTGGCCGCCGACCCGCAGCGCCTGCGCCAGTGCACGGCCAGCCTCAAGGTGCTGCGCGTCAACCAGCGTACGCTGGAATTGTTCGCCGCCAGCAGCGCCGAAGAGCTGTTCGGGCAGCTGGACCGCGTGTTCCGGGACGATATGCACGAGCGCGTGGCCGACGAACTGGCCCAGCTCTGGGCCGGTGCCTCCGGGTTCGACAACCAGACCGTGAACTATGCCCTGGACGGCCGGCGGCTGGACGTGGCGGTGCACGCACGCATCCTGCCCGGCCACGAAGCCACCTGGAGCCGCGTGCTGGTCTCCCTGGAGGACGTCACCGATCAGACCCAGGCCACGTTGCGCCTGCAAAAGAGCGAACGCTACGCACGCGACCTGTTCGAGCATTCCCCCGTGTCGCTGTGGGTCGAGGATTTCAGCGCCGTCAAGCGCCTGCTTGAACAGGTGCGCGCACAGGGCATTCGCGATTTCAAGACATTTCTCAAGGTGCACCCGGAGTTCGTCTCGCGCTGCATGCAGGAGATCCGCGTCATCGACGTGAACCGGCAGACGCTCGAGATGTTCGGTGCCGCCAGCAAGGACCTGCTGCTCAACAACCTCGGACGCGTGTTCCGCGACGAAATGGAAGAATCCTTCGGCGAGCAGTTGCAGGACCTGTGGGACGGCAAGCTCACGCAGCACCGGGAAGTCGTCAACTACGCCCTCTCGGGCGACGCGGTATACATCCACATGCAGTTCTCCGTGCTCGACGGGCACAAGGGCGACTGGGGGCTGGTGCTCCTGTCCCTGGTGGACATCACAGCCCGCAAGAAGGCCGAGGCCTACCTGGAATACCTGGGCAAGCACGACGTGCTCACGCAACTGCGCAACCGGGCGTTCTACGTCGAGGAACTCAACCGCATCACGCGCAAGGGACCGTGGCCGCTGAGCGTGATCACGATCGACCTCAACGGACTCAAGGTGGTCAACGACGAGCAGGGGCACGCCGCGGGCGATGCCCTTCTGCGCCGCGTGGGCGAAGTGCTGGCCAAGACCGTCGATGCCTCGGCCTGCGCGGCGCGCATTGGTGGTGATGAATTCACCATTCTCATGCCCGGAACGGACGAGCGCGGCGCGCAGGCGCTGCTCGAACGCATCGCCTCGGTGGTGGAGTTGAACAACCAGTTCTATTCCGGCCAGCCGCTCAGCCTGGCCATCGGCGTGGCGAGCTGTACCAGCGGCGACCAGGTGGAGGCCACGCTGCACAAGGCCGACCAGGCGATGTACCAGGAAAAAGCGCGCTACTACGAAGAGCACCAGGGCGACCGCCGCCGGCGCCGCTGAACCCGCAGCGCCGCCTCAGCCGTGGCCGGAGCTGCGCCCGATTTCCGGCCAGCGGTGGTGCAGGTACACCCACGAGGCCAGGCCCACGCCCATCATCAGCAGGGAACTGAGCGCCATGAGCACGGTGGAGTGCATCACCAGCGGAACCAGCACACCGGCCACGGTGCCGTTGGCCACCGACCCGACGAAGGCCTGCAGCGACGACGCCATGCCGCGCCGCGCCGGATAGAGGTCCAGCACCAGCAGCGTCACCACCGGCACCATCAAGGCCCAGCCGAAGGCGAACACGGCGATCGGCAGCAGCGCCCACGACGCATGGGCCGGAAAGAAGAAATTCGCCAGCAGGTTGAGCACCGAGGTCAGCAGCATGATGACGAAGCCGTGGCGGATCTGGCGTTTCGGCGCGATCTTGCCCGCCAGCCGACCGCTCAGCCAGGCGCCCGACATGATGCCGGAGATGGTCAGCAGGAAGAACCAGAAGAACTCCGTCGGCGCGAGCCCGAGGTGGTCGCCGAGGAAAGCCGGAGCCCCCAGCACATAGAGAAACATGCCATTGAACGGCACGCCGCTGGCCAGCGCCAGGAGCACGAAGCGCGCGCTCGCGCCGAGCTCCCAGTAGCCGCGCATCAGGTGGCGCACGTTGAAGGGCTGTTTGTGCTCCGCGTGCAGCGTCTCCGGCAGCAGGCGGTAGTTCGCCAGCCACAACGCCACACCCACCAGGGTGAGGAACCAGAAGATGCTGTGCCAACCGGTGTGCACCAGCAGCCAGCCGCCGACGATGGGGGCGATCGCCGGAGCGACGCCAAAATAGATGGTGACCTGGCTCATCACCTTCTGCGCCTGCGCCGGGGGGAACATGTCGCGGATCACCGCGCGCGAGACAACGATCCCTGCCCCGGTGGAGAGCCCCTGCAAGGCGCGGAAGAACACCAGCTGCCCGATGGTCTGCGACAGTGCGCACCCCGCCGAGGCGAGCGTGAACACCGCGATGCCCCACAGCACCACTGGGCGCCGGCCAAAGCTGTCGGCCAGGGCGCCATGGAACAGGTTCATGAAGGCGAAACCGAACAGGTAGGCCGACAGCGTCTGCTGCATCTCCACCGGCGTGGCGCCGAGCGCGGACGCGATGCCGGAAAACGCCGGCAGGTAGGTGTCGATGGAAAAGGGGCCGAGCATGCCGAGCAAGGCCAGCAGCACGGCCAGTGCCCAGCGCGGCGCACGCCACAGGGTCTCGGCATTGGGATTCATGGAGAGGGGCCGGGGGATTCGCGCCAGGGTTGGCGCGCAGCGGGCAATTATGGGGACAGCCGGGCGATGCTGCTTGGACGGGGCGCGGGCAAAAGAAAAGGGAGCCGGCCCAATGGCCGACTCCCTTGCAAGTGGTGGGTCCTGAGTGGCTCGAACACTCGACCTACGGATTAAGAGTCCGCTGCTCTACCAACTGAGCTAAGAACCCACTTTGAAACCGTGTCTGCTTAGCAGAGAGCGCGATTATATACAGAAAATCTGGCCCCGAGAACGCGAAAAGTGCTCACTGCATGGCGTTGCGGCTTGCCAGCTCGACGAACAGGCCGCTGTGGTCGAGTTCGCCCAGGCCGTGCCCGACGCCTTGCGTGTACAGGCCTTCGAACAGGGCGGTGATCGGCGCATCGAAGCCGATTTCCTGCGCTGTCGCCAGCGCATTGCGCATGTCCTTGAGCTGGGTCTTCATGCTGCCGCGCGGCGCGAAGTCGCGCTCGACCATGCGCTGGCCGTGCAACTGCAGGATGCGGCTGTCGGCAAAGCCGCCGCCGATGGCTTCGCGCACCTTGGCCATGTCCGCGCCGCCCTTGGCGGCGAACAGCAGGGCTTCGGCGACGGCGCCGATGGTGATGCCGACGATCATCTGGTTCGCCAGCTTGGTCAATTGGCCGGCGCCGTGCGGGCCGACGAGCGTCGCGCGGCCCAGGATGTCCAGCACCTCGCGGGCGCGCTCGAAGTCGCCCGGCTTGCCGCCTACCATGATGGCCAGCGTGCCCGCCTCGGCGCCAACGGTGCCGCCCGAGACCGGGGCGTCCAGGTGGGCGACGCCCATTTCTCCCAGGCGTGCCGCGTGGTCGCGCGCTTCGCGCGGCTGGATGGAGGCCATGTCGATGAACAGGCTGCCGCGCGCCATGCCCTGGGCGGCGCCTTGGGCGAAGAGCACGTCGCCGACGACGGGACCGTTTTCGAGAAAGCTGATCGTGATGTCCGCCTGGGACGTCGCCTCGGCCGGCGTGGCGCAGGCGATGGCGCCTTCCGCCGCCAGGACATCGGTGCTGGCGGGGGTGCGGTTCCAGGCGTACAGCGGGTGGCCGGCCTGCAACAGGCGCCGGCCGACGCGCAGGCCCATCAGGCCGATGCCCAGGAGGGCGATGCGTGGGCGCGATGTGGGGGGCATAGACGTTCGTGAATGAGGCGTGGGAAGCCCCATCATGGTGTGCTTTGCGGTCCCCTGGCTGTCGACAAGCTTGCAGCCGTATGCCGTAAGGTCAGGTCAGTTGTGCGCAAATCGCCTGCAATGCCTACATCAGCAGGTGCTCGCCGGCGTTGTCGCCCCCGAGGATGACGTAGTTCACCTTGCGGATGTCCATCAGCCGGGTGCCGCCGGAATAGCTGATGGAGCTTTGCACGTCCTGCTCCATTTCGATCAGCGTGTCGGCCAGCTTGCCTTTGATGGGTTCGAGGATGCGCTTGCCCTCAACGTGCCGGTATTCGCCCTTGTTGAAGTCGCTCGCCGAGCCGTAGTACTCCTTGTAGAGCGCACCGTCCACCTCGACCGTCTGGCCGGGCGATTCCTCGTGGCCCGCGAACAGCGAGCCGATCATCACCATGCTGGCGCCGAAGCGCACGCTCTTGGCGATGTCGCCGTGGCTGCGGATGCCGCCGTCGGCAATGATGGGCTTGGTCGCCACGCGCGCGCACCACTTGAGCGCCGAGAGCTGCCAGCCGCCGGTGCCGAAACCGGTCTTGAGCTTGGTGATGCAGACCTTGCCCGGCCCGACGCCGACCTTGGTGGCGTCCGCGCCCCAGTTTTCCAGGTCGATCACGGCTTCGGGCGTGGCCACGTTGCCGGCGATGACGAAGGCGTTCGGCAGCTTTTCCTTGAGGTGCGCGATCATGGCGCGCACCGTGTCGGCGTGGCCGTGCGCGATGTCGATGGTGATGTACTCCGGCGCCAGGCCTTCGGCCACGAGCCGCGCCACGGTGTCGTAGTCGGGTTGCTTGACGCCGAGCGAAATGGAGGCGTACACGCCGCGCTGGGCCATGTCGCGCACGAACTGCACATTGTCCAGGTCGAAGCGGTGCATCACGTAGAAATAGCCGCTGCGGGCCATCCATTCGCAGATCGCCTCGTTCACCACGGTTTTCATGTTGGAGGGCACCACCGGCAGGCGAAAGCGCCGGCCGCCCAGCTCCACGCTGGCGTCGCATTCGGCGCGGCTTTCCACGCGGCATTTGCGCGGCAGCAGCAGCACGTTGTCGTAGTCGAAGATTTCCATAGGGCTCCAAGCTCCTTAGAGGCCGCAGCGGCAAACGTTGCCCTGCGGTGGGCGCTTGGTCCGCCCCGGTTTTCGCGGGGCGTGCGCAGCGAGGCGGCCCGGCCCTGCTGGCGCAGGCGCAAAAAAACCGGGCGCAAGAAACTTGGGCCCGGTGGCTGATTCTACGGGCGCGCCGCGTGCTGCGCTGCCGTAAGGGTTTTGCTCGCTTGCGCCGGCGGCGCGCAGGACGCCTGGGCGGTGGCCACCACCTGGCCCGCGGCGTCTTCCATCCAGCCGATCAGCGCCAGGCGCTCGGGCTGTGCGCCGGCGGGCAGCTGCAGGGTGGGGCGCTCGGACCAGCGGGTATCGCGCGGCAAATTGAATTGCTCACGTTTAGATAGCTGCTCGCCAAATGTCCATGAGCGCTGGAGCATGTTTCTGACCAAATTTCGCGGCACGCGCGTGCCTTCGGCCCCGGCGGGCACCTGCTCGACCAGCACCAGCCACACCGTCCAGGGCCCGCGGGCGCCGCGCGGCAGGGCGCCGTGGTAGCTCAGGCTCGCGCCCACGTAGTCGTTCACCGCCGGGCCCAGGGCCAGGCGCAAGCGCCCGGGCAGGCGCGCGCCCATGGGGGCCACGTGCACGTCGGTGGTGGCGGGCACGGGGCGCTCAAGCGCCTGCAGGCGTGTCAGGCTCTCGGTGCGGGCGGCGGCAGACAGCGCGGCCTCGTCGCCGGTGGCGGCCGGGGCGATCCAGTCGAGCACGGCGGCGCCGGGTCCCGGGGCGAAGCCCGGCTCGCCCCAGCAGTCGGCGCAGTCGGCGGGGATGAAGCGCTCGTACAGCGCCCGGGGGGCGGGCGCGCCGTCGCTGCTGCAAGTGCCCTGCGCCCAGGTGGTTGGAAGATGGGCGCACAGCAGCAGGGCCAGGGCGGCGGTTGACGGCTTCATGGGGGGCTCGCTTTCTACAATCGGCGCATGTTCCCACAAGACCCGGTCTCGCGCGCTGCGCAGGACGCCGCCTTTCCCCCGCCGGGCGCCGCCGCGCCATCGCCCCTGCTGGCCAACCTGAACCCCGAGCAGCTCGCCGCCGTCACGCTGCCGGCCGGCCACGCGCTCATCCTGGCGGGCGCCGGTTCCGGCAAGACGCGCGTGCTCACCACGCGCATCGCCTGGCTGCTCTCGACCGGCCAGGCCACGCCCGGCGGCATCCTGGCCGTGACCTTCACCAACAAGGCGGCCAAGGAGATGGTGGCGCGCCTCTCGGCCATGCTGCCGGTCAGCGTGCGCGGCATGTGGATCGGCACCTTCCACGGCCTGTGCAACCGCCTGCTGCGCGCGCACCACAAGGCCGCCGGCCTGCCGCAGGCCTTCCAGATCCTGGACACGCAGGACCAGCTCTCGGCCATCAAGCGTTTGTGCAAGCAGTACAACGTGGACACCGAGCGCTTCGTGCCCAAGCAGTTGCAGTACTTCATTGCCGGTTGCAAGGAAGAGGGCATGCGCCCGCGCGACGTGCCGGCGCACGATTCCGACGCGCGCAAGAAGGTCGAGATCTACCAGTTGTACGAGGAGCAGTGCCAGCGCGAGGGCGTGGTCGATTTCGGCGAGCTGATGCTGCGCAGCTTCGAGCTCCTGCGCGACAACGACGCCATCCGCGCGCACTACCAGCACCGCTTCGCGCACATCCTGGTCGATGAGTTCCAGGACACCAACAAGCTGCAGTACGCCTGGCTCAAGCAGCTCGCGGGCGATGAGGTGGCTGGCCACTTCGAGCCGCAAGGCAGCGTGATCGCCGTCGGCGACGACGACCAGAGCATCTACGCCTTTCGCGGCGCGCGCGTCGGCAACATGCAGGATTTCGTGCGCGAATTTGGCGTGGAGCGGCAGATCAAGCTCGAGCAGAACTACCGCAGCTACAGCAACATCCTGGACGCCGCCAACGCGCTCATCAGCCACAACAGCAAGCGCCTGGGCAAGAACCTGCGCACCAACCAGGGCCCGGGCGAACCGGTGCGCGTGTACGAGGCGGCGAGCGACCTGCAGGAAGCGCAGTGGATGGTGGACGAAATCCGCCAGCTGGTGCGCAGCGACGGCGTGGCGCGCCAGGAGGTCGCCATCCTCTACCGCAGCAACGCGCAAAGTCGGGTGATCGAAACCCAACTCTTCAACGCCGGCGTGCCCTACCGCGTCTACGGCGGCCTGCGCTTCTTCGAGCGCGCGGAAATCAAGCACGCGCTGGCCTACCTGCGCCTGTTGGAGAACCCGCAGGACGACACCAGCTTCCTGCGCGTGGTGAATTTCCCGCCGCGCGGCATCGGTGCGCGCAGCCTCGAACTGCTGCAGGACGCGGCGAAGGGCGCCGGCTGCTCGCTGCACGACGCCGTCACCGCCATGACCGGCAAGGCCGGCAGCAACCTGACCGCCTTCGTCGCGCAGATCGACGTGCTGCGCGAGCAGACCCAGGGCCAGCCGCTGCGCGCCATCATCGAGCAGGTGCTGGAAGCCAGCGGCCTGCTCGCGCACTACCGCGCCGAGCGCGACGGCCAGGACCGCATCGAGAACCTGAACGAGCTCGTGAACGCCGCCGAGAGCTTCGTCATGCAGGAAGGCTTCGGCGCGGGCGCCGTCGCGCTGCCGCTCGACGAGCACGGCCAGCCGCTCACGCAAAGCCCGGCGAGCCAGGGGCTGGACCCGCGCGCGCCGCTGCTGGACGCGCCGCTTTCCGGCCCGGCGGGCGTGGACCAGGACACCGGCGAGACGCTCTCGCCGCTCGCCGCCTTCCTGACGCACGCCGCCCTGGAGGCCGGCGACAACCAGGCCCAGGCCGGGCAGGACGCGGTGCAGCTGATGACGGTGCACGCCAGCAAGGGCCTGGAGTTCGACGTGGTCTTCATCGGCGGCCTGGAAGACGGCCTGTGTCCGCACGAGAACTCGCTGAGCGAGCAGGGCGGCCTGGAGGAAGAGCGCCGCCTGATGTACGTCGCCATCACGCGTGCCAGGAAGCGCCTGTACCTGAGCCACTCGCAGACGCGCATGCTGCACGGCCAGACGCGCTACGCCATCAAGAGCCGCTTTTTCGACGAACTGCCCGAATCGGCGCTCAAGTGGATCACGCCCAGGCAGTCCGCTTTTGGCAATGTTGCTCCTTATTCAGGAGCTCCCAGCGCTTACGGAACAAGCGCTAGAGGCCAATTTGGCTTGAATTCGGAGCGCTTTGCCAGCCCGCCCGTGCCGCCGCAGAAGCAGGCGCCGGCGCACGGCATCGCCGCCGGCCGGAGCGTGTTCCACGCCAAGTTCGGCGAGGGCAAGGTGCTGGCCGTCGAGGGCGCGGGCGACGACGCGCGTGCCCAGGTGAGCTTCCCGCGCCACGGCACCAAATGGCTGGCGCTGGCCGTGGCCAAGCTGACCGTGGTGGAGACGTGAATGGTGCTGTTGGACCGGCGCATGGTGGATGATGGCGGGGCCCGGGCGCTTCCCTGCGCCGGCCCTTGCCGCTTTGCCGAATGAACCCTCCTGCCACGCGAACCATCTCCGTCGACCAGCTGTGCGTCGGCCTGTACGTTCATCTGGACATGCGCTGGCTGGACCACACCTTCGCCCGCAACAGCTTCCTCCTGAAGAACGCCGGGCAGATCGACGCCATCAAGCGCCTGGGCATCACGGAGATAAGGGTTGAGCCGGCGCGTTGCACCCGCCGCCCCCTGCCGCTGCCCGCCCAGGCGCCCGAACCGCCGGCGCCCGCCGCCCCGAGTGCCGAGGAAAACGCGCTGATCAACGAGAAGAAGGCGCGCATCGAACGCATCCGCGCCGAGCGGGCCGCCATCGCCCGCTGCGAGAAGGAGTTCGCCAAGGCGGGCAGCGCCCTGAAGAGCATCGAGCGCAATGTCTTCTCGCGGCCGCAGGAGGCGTACGCCGAGGCCGACAAGCTGGTGCAGCAGATGCTGGACGCCTTGCTGGCCGACAAGGCGATCGCCATCCACCTGATGAACGACAAGATCGCCGGCGAAGACGTGTATTTCCATTCGCTCAACGTGTCGGTGCTGGCGATGATGGTCGCCAAGGAACTGGGCCTGCCGGACGAGGACATCAAGGCGGTCGGCATCGGCTGCCTGTTCCACGACATCGGCAAGGGCGAAATTCCCGCCGCGATCGTGAACGCCACCCAGCCGCTCAACCGCGCGCAAAAGAATTTGCTGCAGCTGCATTGCCAGTACGGCCTGAACGCCGTCGCCAAGCTGGGGCTGCCCAAGGGCGCGCTGGACATCGTCGGCCAGCACCACGAATACCTCGATGGCAGCGGCTACCCGCAGCGCCTGCGCGGCGAGGCGATTGCGCAGGTGTCGCGCATCGCCTGCGTCGTCAACGCCTACGACAACCTGTGCAACCGCACCAACCCGGCCGATTCACTGACGCCCTACGAGGCGCTGTCCACCATGTTCGCGCAGCAGCGCCACTTGTTCGACGCCGGGGCGCTCAACATGTTCATCCGCTGCATGGGCGTGTACCCGCCGGGCACGCTGGTCCGGTTGTCGGACGAGACCCTGGGCATGGTCATTTCCATCAACTCCGGCAAGCCGCTGCGGCCCAGCGTGCTGATCTACGACCCGAACGTTCCCAAGGACGAAGCGATCATCCTGGACCTCAGCCAGGAGAGCGACCTGGAAATCAGCGCCAGCCTGAAACCCGGCCAGCTCGGCCCCGAGGCCTACGACTACCTCAGCCCGCGCAAGCGCATGAGCTACTTCCTGGATACGCCGAAGCCGGGGACCAAGAAGCCCTGAGCAACCGGAAATTTCAAGCCAAATTGGCCCCTGGCGCTTATCCATGGGGCGTTTGTAGCTATCTTTGATATCGCATTGGCGCGTTGATGCCCCGGCCCGCTGTCACGCAAATGCCACGCGGCGTTCACGGTTTCGTCATACCCGTTTCCTAGGCTGGTGGGGTTTGCAACCACCCCACCAAGGAACCCCATGACGCAACGCGGCGAACCCACGCAGGCCACCGACTTCAACGACGAGAACTCCAACACCTCCGCCAACCCCACCTTTGATGCGGTGCTGGGCGCGCGCCTCTCACGCCGGGGCCTGCTGCGCGGCGGCGTGGGCACCGTGGGCACGGCCATGCTGGCCGGTTTTGGCGTGAGCGCCTGCGGCGGCAGCGACGACCCGGTGGTGCCGGCCGAGAAGCTGCTGGGCTTCGCCGCCGTGCCCAAGAGCCTGGCCGACGTGGTGAGCGTGCCCGCGGGCTACACCGCCAGCGTGCTCTATGCGCTGGGCGACCCCATCCTCCCCGGCACGCCGGCCTACAGGAACGACGGCACCGACACCGACTTCGACAAGCGTGGCGGCGACCACCACGACGGCATGGAATGGTTCGGCCTGGGCGCCGACGGCAAGCGCAGCGACAGCGCCACCGAGCGCGGCCTGCTGGCCATCAACCACGAGGCCACCACCGACGAGAAGCTCTCGTCCTTCTTCATCCACGCCGACGGCGGCACCTCCACGCTGCCCCGCCCGGCCTCGGAAGTGGACAAGGAAGTGGCGCTGCACGGCGTCGCCGTGATCGAGGTGGCCAAGGCGGGCGGCCAATGGGCCTACGCGCCCAATTCGTCGATGAATTTCCGCCTCACGCCGCTCAGCCCGATCGAGATCTCGGGCCCGGCGCGCGGCCATGCGCAGCTCATCACCAGGTACTCGCCCACCGGCACCATGACGCGCGGCACGCTGAACAACTGCGGCACCGGCAAGACGCCCTGGGGCACCTTCCTGACCGGCGAGGAAAACTGGTTCGGCTACTTCACGCGCGGCGCCGCCGACGATGCCGCGCGCGGCAACGACCAAAGCGTGACCTCGCTCAAACGCTACGGCCGCAACCAGGGCGCCGCCTCGCGCCACGGCTGGGAAAGCGCCGGCGCTGCCGACCAGTACGCGCGCTGGAACAACAGCAAGACCGGCACCTCGAAGGACGGCAGCGACGACTACCGCAACGAGATGAACGGCATGGGCTACATCGTCGAGATCGACGCCTACGACAAGACGCGCACCGCCAAGAAGCGCAGCGCGCTCGGCCGCTTCGCCCACGAGAGCGCCGCCTTCGGCAAGGTGGAAGCGGGCAAGCCGCTTACCGTCTACATGGGCGACGATTCGCGCGGCGAGTACATCTACAAGTTCGTCTCCACCGCGTTGTGGAACGCGGCGGATGCCCAACCCGCCGACCGCCTGGCCGTGGGCGACAAGTACCTCGACAGCGGCACGCTCCACGTGGCCCAATTCAACGCCGACGGCACGGGCCAGTGGGTGGAGTTGTCCATGGCCAACGCGGCCATCGCCGGCTACGGGGCCTACCGGTTCGGCGACGCCGGCGACATCGCCGTCCACACGCGCCTGGCCGCCGACGCCGTGGGCGCCACCAAGATGGACCGCCCGGAGTGGAACGCCGTGAACCCCGCCAGCGGCGAGATCTACTTCACGCTCACCAACAACAGCAACCGCAGCATCGACCCCACGGGCAGCCAGTACCTGCCCGACGGCCCCAACCCGCGCGCCTACACCGACATGAGGGGCACCACCAAGCAAAGCGGCAACCCGAATGGCCACCTGGTGCGCATGAAGGAAGGCGCGGGCCAGGCCTTCGCCTGGGACGTGTACCTGTTCGGCGCCGAGGCCGATGCCGACAAGGGCATGGTGAACATCTCGGCGCTGACGGCCGAGCAGGACTTCTCCAGCCCCGACGGCCTGGTGTTCAGCAAGGCCACCGGCATCTGCTGGATCCAGACCGACGACGGCGCGTTCACCGACGTCTCCAACTGCATGATGCTCGCCGCCCTGCCGGGCAGCGTGGGCGACGGCGGCAAGAAGACGCTCAGCTACACCCGGGCCGACGGCAGCAAGCTCGACGTGGCCACCCAGGTCGGCAAGGCCGCCACGCCGGACACGCTCAAGCGCTTCCTGGTCGGCCCCAAGGGCTGCGAGATCACCGGCCTGGCCGAGACGCCGGACGGCAAGGCCATCTTCGTGAACATCCAGCACCCCGGCGAATCGACCAAGATGGCCGACATCGCCGACCCCGCCAGGTACCAGAGCCAGTGGCCCGCCAACGCCGGCTACGGCGCCGGCAAGCGCCCGCGCTCGGCGACCATCGTCATCACCAAGAACGACGGCGGCCGGATAGGGAGTTGAGCGCGCGCGGCGCCCCGGGGGCGGCTCAGTTGGCGGACGGGTAGGTCGACGATGCGCCCGCCGGCTCCTCGCCGTACTGGTGGCCGCTGCCGTCGCGTGCGCCCTTGCGGCCGCTGATCTGCCAGGCGGTGCGCTGCTGCACCAGGGCGGCCAGCATTTCCATCTCCGCGTCGCTGTGGCGGATGGCGGGCGCGGGGAACAGGGTGTGGCCGGCGCGCGGGCTGGCCTCGGCCCAGAAGGACTGGTGGTAGGTCGATGTGCTCACCGTGCGGTCGCTGCCGGCGGCGATGTCCACGGTGCCGTAGCAGTTGCAGAAATAGCTGCGGAAATCCTCGGCGGCCAACACCTCCACGTACACACCCGTGCCGCGTATGCCGGCCGTCATGGTCGGCGTGACGATGCGCCGGTCGGCGCCCCGGCTCCAGACGCTGGCCACGGCGCCTTGCAGCAGGCGCAGGGCGCGCACCACCACCGGGCTCTCGCCGTCCAGCGTCAGGCGGGTGTTCTCGCGCACCAGGAAGGCGCTGTCGCCCACGGTCAGTACGGCGCGTCCGCCCGGCCCGGTTTCCAGCCGGTCGCCGGCGGCGACCACGTCCTGCGCGGTGAGGGGCACGCCGTTGCGCAGCACGTCGCCGTGCAGTTCCACCACGCGGCTGGGCGGCGATTGCGCCCAGGCGGCCTGCCAGCCGGCGCTGCCCGCCCACAGCCCGGCCGCCTGCAGCAGCGCGCGGCGCCGCAGCGGCGGCGCGCCATCACTCGGCTGGGGGAGGCGGGACCACCGCGCTGGTCTCGGCATCGTTGGCATTGGGCGGGGCTGCGCGCTCGGGCGGTTCGAAACAATCCCGGAAGGTGAGCACGATGGAAGTGAAGCACATGGCGGCGAGCATCAGCGCCAGCGCCACCATGGTGCCGCCGAGCACGGCCGGCGCGCTGCCCACGCCCATGGCGGCCACCAGGCCCGACACCAGGCTCATGGCGATGCCGCCGAGCGCGAACACGAACAGCCAGCCCAGCCCATAGACCGTGAAGGCACCCAGGTTGCGCATGGTCGCGACGAAGCTGAAGAACAGGCTTTTCACCGGCGGCACGCCGTGCCAGTGCACCAGGCCCGGGGCGTGCCAGAACAGCAGCGACAGCGGCAGGTAGAGCAGCATCGCGGCCCACATGGCGAGCTGGAATTCGGTGCTTTCGGCGAGCTCCTGCGTCAGCGGCGCGCCGCCCAGGTAGACCTGCGCGAAGTCGCCGCCGTCGAACAGGGCCGAGATGCCCATGATGAGCAGGAAGCCCACCGCGTACAGCGCGCCCAGCACCGCCATGGCGCGCAGGCGCTGGCGCCCGGTGCGAAACGCCGCCAGCAGCACGGCCGGCGTGGGCGAGCGCCCCTGCATGGCTTCGGCCGAGGCAACCATCATGGCCAGCGTGGCCGAAGGCAGCAGCGCCAGGGCCACCGCCGGGCCGATGAGCGGCAGCATGGTGGCCATGGACATGGCCGCCATGGTCAGGAAGAACAGGGCGGACAGCGCCATGGGCTGGCGCCAGAAGACCTGGATGCCGCCTTTGACCCAGGCGATGCCGGTTCGGGCGGGGACGATGTGCAGTTTCATGCGGGCAGGGGCGTAGGGGCGCAGGCGGCGGGCACCAGCGGGTGGGCGGCGCGCTGGCGCAGCACGCGCTCGAAATGCCGGGGGTCGTGCGGCGTCAGCACCTCGGCTTCGCGCGGCAGATGCCAGTCCCACAGGCGCGAGATCCAGAAGCGCAGCGCCCCGGCGCGGGCCATGGCCGGCAGCAGGGCGCGTTCGGCCGCCGTCAGCGGGCGCACGGCTTCGTAGGCCGACAGCAGGGCACCGGCGCGCCCCGCGTCGTGCGCGCCGGTGGGCAGGTGCACGCACCAGTCGTTCATGCACACCGCCAGGTCGAACAGCCAGGTGTCGACGCCGGCGAAATAGAAGTCGAAGAAACCAGTGAGCTGTTCGCCCTCGAACATCACGTTGTCGCGGAACAGGTCGGCGTGCACCGGGCCCTGCGGCAGGGCGGCGTAGGCCGGCGTCTGCGCCACGTGGTTCTGGTAGGCCAGTTCGGCCTGCAGCAGCGCGGCCTCGGCCGGCTCCAGCTTGGGCAGCACCAGCGGCGCCGTCTCGTTCCACCAGGCGAGGCCGCGCAGGTTGGGCTGGCGGCGCTCAAAGCCGCGCCCGGCCAAGTGCATGCGCGCCAGCATGGCGCCCACGGCGGCGCAGTGCACCGGTTCGGGCGCCAGCTGGCTGTGGCCGGCCAGGCGGTTGACCAGCGCCGCCGGCTTGCCGCAGACGCTGTGCAGGATTTCGCCGCGCGCGTCGCCCTGGGGGTCGGGCACGGGAATGCCGGCGTGCGCCAGGTGCTTCATCAGGTGCAGGTAGAAGGGCAGCTGCTCGGCCGTCAGGCGCTCGAACAGCGTCAACACGTACTCCCCCGCCGTGCAGGTGACGAAGTAATTGGTGTTCTCGATGCCGCCGGCGATGCCGCGCAGCGCGATCAGTTCGCCCAGGCCGAGCCGCTCCAGCAGGGCGCTCGCGGCTTCGGGGGAGACGGGGGTGAATACGGCCATGGCTCAGAGGGCACCACGAAGGGCGGGGCGGTCGGGTCAAGCGGAATGCGGCGGCGGCCGCGGCGAAAAAGCGCTTAGAACTTGATCACGTTCCACACACGCGGGCCGGTGGTGGATTCGGAACCGTTCTGCGCACGGTTGCGCACGCCGTCGGAGGGCAGCACCTCGTAGGAGGGCATGGTGCCGGCCGCCGGCTGCACGGTGATGCTGCGCGTCTGGCCACCAATGCGCAGCTCGTCCACCGTGCTGCCCTGGTCTTCCAGGCGGATGCGTTCGGTGCGCTGCTCGATGCGCGGACTCTTCTGCTCAGCATTTTGTAGCTGTTCACCCTTGTCCTGCGGGCGCTGGCTGGCATTTTGGCTTGAATTTTGGCCCCAGGCCGGGGCGCTGGCCATTGCCAGCAGCAGAAGGGGGGTGAAGGCGCGCATAGGGCGATTCTAGGCGGCCCGGCCCGCTGGACCTGGGCGGCTGGCCTCAGCGCGCCGGGGCGCGGCCGGCCTCGGTGTCCACCGCCTGCTGCACCGCCCGGTAGAAGGCTTCGCGCGCCTCGCTCTCCTTGGGCGCGCTGGCGCCCCCGGCCCAGTTGGCGTTGGAGGCAATCACCAGCTGGCGCTTGGGGTCGATGAAGATGCCCTGGCCGAAGATGCCGCGCGCGGCAAAGCTGCCGTCGTCGTAGGTCCACCACTGGTAGCCGTAGCCGCGTCCGGGCTTGCCGATGTCGGCGCGCTTGGTGGTGGCGTCCTGCAGCCAGCCTTCGGGCAGGATGCCCTGGCCCTGCACCTGGGCGCCTTCCAGGATGAACTGCCCCATGCGCGCGTAGTCGCGCGCCGCCGCCTGGATGCAGCAGCCGCTGATCTCCTGGCCCGTCTTGCTCAGAATCCAGGTGGCCTGCTGCTCCATGCCGGCGGGCTTCCAGATCTTTTCTTCCAGGTACTGCGCCAGGGGCCGCTTCGTGGCCTCGCTCACGAGGATGCCCACGAGGTTGGTCTCGCCCGTGCTGTAGTGCCAGCGCTCGCCCGCCGGCGCCTGGCGCGGCAGCTGGCGCAGGTAACTCACGATTGCGGGCACGCCGGCTTCTGGCTGGTGGTTGTTGAACCTGGCGACGTCGGAGTTCGGGTCGCCATAGTCCTCGTTCCAGCGCACGCCCGAGGTCATGGTGAGCAGCTGGCGGATGCTCACATCGTCGTAGGCCGAGCCCTTCATGCTGGTGATGTAGTCGCTCACCTTGTCGTCCATGCTCTTGATGTGGCCGTCTTTGAGCGCGGCGCCCACCAGGGTGGAGGTGAAGGACTTGGCCACGGAAAAGCTCGTCCAGCGGCCGTCCGGGCCGTAGTCCAGGCCATAGCGCTCCACGCGCAGTTTGCCGCCCTGCACGATGAGAATGGCGCTGCTGCGTTGGCCCGCCATGTAGGCGTCCAGGTCCAGCGGCAAGGCCAGCGGCTCGCCCTGGGGCAACGGGCGCGGCGTGCTGCCGGGCTGCACCACGCGCCACTTGGCCAGGAGCGGGATGCGGTCGAGCGCGCGGAAGGCGGCGTCGCGCTGCGGCACGCTCCAGAACAGCAGGTCGCGGTTGGTGGGCACGGTCTTGAGCAGACCGCGCGTTTCCTTGTCCAGACTGAACCAGCCGGCCGTGCCGGCCACCACCAGCGCTGCGAGTGTGACCAGTGCGATTTTCTTCAGGGTTTTCAACGGTGCACTCCTCGTGCGGTATCGAGACAGCGGGGATTGAACACCAAGCCCCCGGGCCAGGGCAGCGGGTTTCCCCGGCTGCCCCGGTTCTGCGGCGCGTCAGGAGCGCGGGCAGGCGCCGCCTTCGCACCTGGCGGTGTGCTGGTTGATGAGCGTGCGGTAGTTCTTGCCCATCTGCCCCATTTGCACGCAGACGTCGCCGCGTGCGTCGAAGGCATAGCCCTGGGTGGCGTTGGTGTTCAGCAGCTCGACCCGCGCCAGGTTCACGCCAACGAAGCGCTCGGGGCTGCGCCACTGCTCGGCGCAAATGCCGTGGTAGACGAAGGTGGCGTAGACCAGCTCGGAAATGTCCGGCTTGTCCATGCGCAGGCGCAGCACGCCCTGGTCCAGCTCGGCCGACTTGAGCCCGTGGTGGCTCAGCGATTTTTGCAGGGGCGCGGGCACGTTTTTGAACTCCGGCGCGGCCTCAGCCAGTGTGGAGGCGCTGACGATCAGCAAGGCAAGCAGTGTTTTCATGGTGGGGTGGTCGCAGGGCGGCAGGCAGGGAATGCAGCGATTTTGCCGGGTTCGCCGGCCGCGCCGGGCTGCGCCTGGGCTGCGTAGGCCCGGCGGCTTCGTGTGCACAATCCGGCGCATGAGCGAGAACAAGACCCTGCTGCTGGTGGACGGCTCCAGCTACCTCTACCGCGCCTACCACGCCATGCCCGACCTGCGCGCCGTGCCCGGCGACCCGGCGAGCCCGGCGACGGGGGCCATCCGCGGCATGGTCAACATGCTGCAGGTGCTGCGCCGCGAGGTGCCGGCCGACTACGCCGTCTGCGTCTTCGACGCCCCCGGCCCGACCTTCCGCGACACGCTCTACCCGGCGTACAAGCAGCACCGCAGCCCCATGCCGGACGACCTGCGCGCGCAGATCCCGCCGATCCACGAGGTGGTGGCGCTGCTCGGCTGGAAGGTGCTGGTGGTCCCCAACGTGGAGGCCGACGACGTCATCGGCACCCTGGCCGTGACGGCCGCGCGGCAGGGCATCGACGTGGTCGTCAGCAGCGGCGACAAGGACCTGGCGCAGCTGGTCACCGAGCGCATCGTCATCATCGACACCATGAGCGGCAAGCGCCGCGACCTGGCCGGCGTGGAGGCCGAATTCGGCGTGCCGGCGCGCCTGATGGTCGATTTCCAGACGCTGGTCGGCGACCAGGTGGACAACGTGCCCGGCGTCGAGAAGGTCGGCCCGAAGACGGCCGCCAGGTGGCTGCAGGAGCACGGCTCCATCGAGGGCGTGATCGCCCAGGCGGACAAGGTCAAGGGCGTCGCCGGCGAGAACCTGCGCAAGGCGCTGCCCTGGCTGCCGACGGCGCGCGAAATCCTCACCATCAAGACCGATTGCGACCTGGCCGAATGGGTCGCTGGCCTGCCGGCGCTGGACGCCGTGGCCTTCGGCGCGGCCGACGAGGCGGCGCTGCAGGCGTTCTACGAGCGCTTCGGCTTCAAGGGCCTGGCGCGCGCGCTCGCCGCCGCGGCGCCCAAGCCCGAAAGCCCGGCGCCTGCGGGCGATTTGTTCGCCGAATTGCCGCAAGACGCCGCGCCCGCGGCGAGCGGGGAGCCGGTGCAGTACGAAACCGTGCTCGACTGGGACGCGCTCGAGCGCTGGCTGGCGCGCGTGCGCGCCGCCGCGCTCACCGCCATCGACACCGAAACCACCTCGCTCGACGACATGCGCGCCGAACTGGTCGGCATCTCGCTGTCCGTCGCGCCGCTGGCCGGCGCCTACATCCCGCTGGCGCACAGCGGCCCCGATGCCCCGGAGCAGCTGCCCATCGCCGAAGTGCTGGCGCGCCTCAGGCCCTGGCTGGAGGACGCAGGGGCCTCCAAGCTCGGCCAGCACGTCAAGTACGACCGCCACGTGTTCGCCAACCACGGCATCGAGGTGCGCGGCTACGTGCACGACACCATGCTGCAAAGCTACGTGCTCGAAGTGCACAAGCCGCACGGCCTGCAAAGCCTGGCCGAGCGCCACCTGGGCCGCGCGGGCACGAGCTACGAAGCGCTCTGCGGCAAGGGCGCGCACCAGATACCCTTCGCCCAGGTCGATGTCGCCAAGGCCGCGTACTACGCCTGCGAGGACGCCGAGCAGACCATGGCGGTGCACCAGGCGCTGTGGCCGCTCCTGCGGGCCAACGACAAGCTGCGCAACATCTACGAACTGGAAATCCAGAGCAGCGAAGCGCTCTACCGCATCGAGCGCAACGGCGTGCTGATCGACGCGCCCACGCTGGCGCAGCAAAGCCACGAGCTCGGCCAGCGCATCCTGCAACTGGAGCAGGAGGCGTATGCCATCGCCGGCCAGCCCTTCAACCTCGGCAGCCCCAAGCAGCTCGGCGAAATCTTCTTCGACAAGCTGGGCATGCCGGTGGTGAAGAAGACGGCCACCGGCGCGCGCAGCACCGACGAGGAAGTGCTGGAAAAGCTCGCCGAGAACTACCCCCTGCCCGCCAAGCTGCTGGAGCACCGCAGCCTGTCCAAGCTCAAGGGCACCTACACCGACAAGCTGGCGCAGCTAGCGCACCCGCGCACCGGCCGCGTGCACACGCACTACGCGCAGGCCGTGGCCGTCACCGGGCGGCTGTCCTCCAACGACCCGAACCTGCAGAACATCCCCATCCGCACGGCCGAGGGCCGGCGCGTGCGCGAGGCCTTCGTCGCGCCGCCCGGCCGCGTGATCGCCAGCTGCGACTACAGCCAGATCGAGCTGCGCATCATGGCCCACCTGAGCGGCGACCCGGCGCTCCTGCACGCCTTCCAGCACGGCCTGGACGTGCACCGCGCCACGGCGGCGGAGGTGTTCGGCGTGCCCGCGGACCAGGTCTCGAGCGAGCAGCGCCGCTACGCCAAGGTGATCAACTTCGGCCTGATCTACGGCATGAGCAGCTTCGGCCTGGCGAAGAACCTGGGCATCGAGACGAAAGCCGCCGCTGCCTACATCGACCGCTACTTCCAGCGCTACCCCGGGGTCAAGCGCTACATGGAGGAGACCAAGGCCCAGGCCAAGGCCATGGGCTACGTCGAGACGGTGTTCGGCCGGCGCCTGTACCTACCCGAGATCAACAGCCCCAACGGCCCGCGCCGCGCCGGTGCCGAGCGCGCCGCCATCAACGCGCCCATGCAGGGCACGGCGGCCGACCTGATCAAGATGGCCATGGTGCAGGTGCAGCAGGTGCTGGATGCGCAGAAACCCCAGGTGCTAATGGTGCTGCAGGTGCACGACGAACTGGTGTTCGAGCTGCCCGAGGCCGAGGTCGACTGGCTGAAGCGGGAAATTCCCCGCCTGATGGCCGGCGTGGCCGAGCTCAAGGTGCCGCTGCTGGCCGAGGTCGGCGTAGGCCCCAATTGGGACAAGGCGCATTGATGCCGGCCCGTCGAGGCGGCGCGCCATGCCGGGCGCTACCGGGGCTTTTTTTTAAGTGTTTTTTGCCTCCAGTGCTTATCTGGTAAGCGTTTGCAGCTATTTAATCAGGAGTTCCGTGCCCGCCTTTCCTGCCGTGCTTCGCCCGGCCACCTGGACGCCCGCCGTGCGCATGGGCCTGTCGATCGCCGCCGCCACCGGGCTCTATGGCGTGTCGTTCGGCGCGCTGGCGGTGGCCGCCGGGCTCAGCGTCGGCCAGTCCATGGCGCTCAGCCTGCTGATGTTCACCGGCGGCTCGCAATTCGCCTTCATCGGCGTCGTCGCGGGCGGCGGGGTGCCGTCGGCGGCGCTGGGCGCCGCCACGCTGCTGGGTGTGCGCAACGCCGTCTACGGCATGCAGATCAACCACATGCTGCGTCCGCGCGGCTGGCGCCGGTGGCTGGCGGCGCAGGTGACCATCGACGAATCGACCGCCACCGCCGCTGCGCAGGAGGAGAGCGCTGAGCAGCGGCGCGGCTTCTGGGCAGCGGGCCTGGGCATCTTCGTCTTGTGGAACCTGTTTACCCTGCTGGGCGCCGTGCTCGGCGACGCCCTGGGCGACCCGCGCCGCTGGGGCCTGGACGGCGCCGCCGTCGCCGCCTTCCTCGGCCTGCTCTGGCCGCGCCTCGCAGCGCGCGAACCCGTGGCGCTCGCCGTGCTGAGCGGCGCCGTCACCGCGCTGGCCCTGCCCATGCTGCCGCCCGGCCTGCCGATCCTGGTCGCCGCCGCCCTGGGCGCCGCCTGGGGCTGGGCGGTGCGCGCGCCCACCGCGCCGGCCGGCGCCGAAGAGGGCGCGCCATGAGCCTCTGGGCCGCCATCCTGCTCGGCGCCCTTGCCGCCTACCTCACCAAGCTCTCCGGCTACGCCGTGCCCGCCCGCTGGCTGGCCAACCCCCGGACGACGCGCGTGGCCGCCGCCGTCACGGTGGCGCTGCTGTCGGCGCTCACGGTGATGAACACCTTCGCCGCCGGCGCCGGCCTGGCGGTCGACGCACGGCTGGCGTCGCTCGCCGCCGCGGCGCTGGCCCTGTGGCTGCGCCTGCCGTTCCTGCTGGTGGTGCTGCTGGGTGCGGGCGCGGCCGCGCTGCTGCGCGCGTGGGGCGTGTGAAGCCTGTCGGTGGGCCGGCGGCCCGCGCCCACCTGCGGCGCCCGCCCAAGCGCGCCCGCGCCCCCCTCGCTACACTGGCCCGGCCTTTCCCCGGAGTCCCCGCATGAGCCCCTACACCCCGCCCGCCGTCTGGCAATGGAACCGCGAGAACGGCGGCAAGTTCGCCAGCATCAACCGGCCGATCTCCGGCGCCACGCACGAGAAGGCGCTGCCGGTCGGCAAGCACCCGCTGCAGCTGTATTCGCTCGCGACGCCCAATGGCGTGAAGGTCACGGTGATGCTGGAGGAGCTGCTGGCGCTGGGCCACAGTGGCGCCGAGTACGACGCCTGGCTGGTGCCCATTCAGGAGGGCGCGCAGTTCGGCAGCGGCTTCGTCGCCGTGAACCCCAATTCCAAAATTCCCGCGCTGCTCGACCGCAGCGATGCCGCACGCCCGGTGCGGGTGTTCGAATCCGGCGCCATCCTGCTGTACCTGGCGGAGAAATTCGGCGCCTTCGTGCCGACGGAGCCGGGCGCGCGCGCCGAATGCCTGTCGTGGCTGTTCTGGCAGATGGGCAGCGCGCCCTTCCTGGGCGGTGGCTTCGGGCATTTCTACGCCTACGCGCCGGAGAAGTTCGAATACCCCATCGACCGCTTTGCCATGGAGGTCAAGCGCCAGATGGACGTGCTCGACAAGCGCCTGGCCGAGCACGCATTCATCGCCGGGAGTGACTACACCATCGCCGACATGGCGATCTGGCCCTGGTACGGGGCGCTCGCCAAGGGCCAGCTGTACGAGGCGGGGGAATTCCTGCAGGTGCATACCTACACCCATGTGCTGCGCTGGGCCGAGCAGATTGCCCAGCGCCCCGCGGTGCAGCGCGGCCGCAAGGTCAACCGCACCTGGGGCGATCCGGCCAGCCAGCTGCCCGAGCGCCACGACGCCAGCGACTTCGACAAGCTTGCACCCGCCGCCTGAAATACCCGCTTCCAGGAGCCCCCCATGCTGACCCTCTACGACTGCGCCACGGCGCCCAGCCCGCGCCGCGCGCGCATCTTCCTGGCGGAAAAGGGCGTGCGCCACGATACCGTGGCCATCGACCTGCGTGCCGGCGAGCAACTCGGCGCGGCCTACCGCCAGATCAACCCGCAGTGCACGGTGCCGGCACTGCGCACCGAAGACGGCCTGGTGCTGACCGACAACGCCGCCATCGCCGCCTACCTGGAGGCGTGCTTTCCCGCGCCGGCGCTGCTAGGCAGCACGCCCGAGGAGAAGGCCGAGGTCGCCAGCTGGAACTGGCGCGCCGAGTTCGAGGGGCTGCTCGCCGTCGCCGAGGCGCTGCGCAACAGCGCGCCCGCCATGGCCAACCGGGCGCTGCCCGGTGCGGTCGATTACGCGCAGATTCCCGCCCTGGCCGAGCGCGGCCTGGCGCGCGTCGGCCAGTTCTTCGACCTGCTGGATGCGCGCCTGGCGGCCTGCCCGTTCGTCGCCGGCGAGCGCTTCAGCGTCGCCGACATCACCGCCGTGGTGGCGGTAGACTTTGCCCGCATCGTCAAGCAGAAGCCGGGCGCGCAGCACGCAGCCCTGCTGCGCTGGCGCGCGGCCCTGGCCGAGCGCCCCTCCATGGCGCTGTAAAAGCGCGCGCTCCAAGCCCATGGCCAGCGGCAAGACGCTGCTCGTCGTCTACCACTCGCTCACCGGCGGCACGCGCCAGATGGCCGAGGCGGCGGCGGACGCCGCCGCCGGCGAGGGCGTGGCGGTGCGCCTGCAGCACGCCGCGCGCGCCGGCCCGGACGATGTGCTGGCGGCGCACGGCTACCTCTTTGCCACGCCTGAGAACCTGGCCGCGATCAGCGGGCAGCTGAAGGATTTTTTCGACCGCAGCTACTACCCGGTGCTCGACCAGATCAACGCGCGCCCCTACGCCAGCCTGGTGTGCGCCGGCAGCGACGGCAGCAACGCCGCCCGGCAGATCGCGCGCATCGCCACCGGCTGGCGCCTCAAGGCCGTGGCCGAGCCCCTCATCGTCTGCACGCACGCCCAGACGCCCGAGGCCATCCTGGCGCCCAAGCAGATCGGCGCCGCCGACCTGGAGCGCTGCCGCGCGCTCGGGGCGGCGCTTGCCATGGGGCTGGCGCTGGGGATTTTCTGACGCTTCTGGTTTGATAGCTGACTGGGCACGCCCCACAAGCGCTAGTAGCCATTTTTACTTGAAAAATTGCGCTTCGGCCGGGCCAGCGGCCGCACCCGGCGTGCGCGGCCGGCGCGCCACGCGCCCGGCGCACAAGCCCTAGACTTGCGCCTTTGCACGCCCGTCCGGCGGCGCAGCGCGCAGCTTTCTTCAAGGAGACCCACCATGTCGCTCAAGGATATTTCCGCCGATGTCGATTCCCTGGCTCCAGGCCGCAGCACCGAGGCCGGTGCGCGCCGGCGCACCGTGCTGCAGGCCGCCGCGGGGCTGGGTTACGCGGCAGCGGCCGCCCCGCTGATGGCGCAGACGGCCATCACCACGCCGGCCGACGGGTTGGATGCCGGCCGGGTGCATTTCGAGCAGGACGGCTTCCAGGTGCCGGCCTACCGCGCCAAGCCGGCCGGCAAGAGCGGCCTGCCGGTGGTGCTGGTGGTCCAGGAAATCTTCGGCGTGCACGCCTACATCGCGGACGTTTGCCGCCGCCTGGCGCGCGAGGGTTACCTGGCGATCGCGCCCGAGCTGTACGCCCGCCAGGGCGATGCGGCCAGTTACAGCGAGATCAGCAAGCTCATGGCCGAGCTGGTCGCCAAGGTGCCCGACGCGCAGGTCATGGCCGACCTCGACGGCGCGCTCGCCTGGGCCGGGCAGAACGGCGGCGACACGGCGCGCGCCGGCATCACCGGTTTCTGCTGGGGCGGGCGCATCACCTGGCTGTACGCCGCGCACGGGCCGGTGAAGGCGGGCGTGGCCTGGTACGGGCGCATGGAAGGCGCCGCTACCTTGCTCACGCCCAAGCACCCGCTGGAGCTCGCGCCCATCCTGCGCGCGCCGGTGCTCGGCCTGTACGGCGAAAAAGATACCGGCATACCCCTTGACACGATTGGTAGGATGAAAACGGCCTTGGCTGCTGGCTCTGCCGCCGCCAAGGCTTCGGAGTTTGTGGTCTACCCTGACGCACCGCATGCCTTCCATGCCGATTACCGCCCCAGCTACCGCAAGGGCCCGGCAGAGGACGGCTGGCAGCGGGCGTTGGCATGGTTCAAAGAGCACGGCGTGGTCTGACCACTGCGCGCTGATCGCAAAAGCCGCCAGGTGTTTGCCGGGCGGCTTTTTTAGTGGTGCGAACGCCGTACATTTTGAGGTGAAAAAGTACCTCAAGGCCTTACAAGGAAAGCGCGGGCAGCTATGGTTTTGCTATCAATTATCTTGGCCACATTGGCGGCCGGCATCGGCAGCGTGTGGGTGGCCGACTGGCTGTTGCGCGCCGGCCTGGGGCGCCCGCAGGAGGGCGGCGTGGGGCCGCAGCACCTGCTGAGCCTGGCGGCGGGCGCCTTGCTGGCCACGGCCTTCATGCATTTGCTGCCCGAAGCGTTCGAGAGCGCCGCCGGCCCGCAGGCACTGTTCGCCACGCTCTTGCTGGGCGTGGTGTTCTTCTTCCTGCTCGACAAGGCCGAGCTCTGGCACCACGGGCACGAGCACGCCGCCGGGGCGCACGACCACGGCGATGGCCACGACCACTCCGATGGCCATGCGCACAACCACGGCCACGTGCACGCAGCCCCCGGCCAGCGCCTGGGCGGCTGGAGCGTGATTACCGGCGACAGCGTGCATTGTTTTGGCGACGGCGTGCTGATCGCCTCGGCCTTTGTGGCCGACATGCGCCTGGGGCTGGTGGCGGCGCTGTCGGTGCTGGCGCACGAGGTGCCGCACCACATGGGCGACCTGGTGGTGCTGCGGCAAACCAGCGCCAGCCGGAACGTGGCGGTGCTCAAGGTGTCGCTCGCCGGCGCTGTCACGGCGCTGGGCGGCGTGCTGGGCTACTTCCTGGTCGAGCGGCTCGAGTTCGCGCTGCCGTATTTCCTGGTGGTGGCGTCGAGCAGCTTTGTCTATGTGGCGCTGGCCGATCTGATCCCGCAGCTGCAAAAGCGCCTGTCTGCCCGCCAGACCGCGCACCAGGTGCTGTGGCTGTTCGCCGGCATGGCGCTGGTGATGCTGGTCAGCGAGCTGGCGCACCTGCACTGACGGCGTTTCCCCGGCATGCGGCGCGGGCCGCGCCCCTTCAGCGCCCGATGGCGAACACGGCCGGCGTGTGCTTGCCGGGCGACTCGGCGCCGCGCCACTGGCGCGCCTCCATGCTGCGGATGCTGGCGTCCTGCAGCGTTAACCCGCTGGCCACGGCCAGGCGCGTGGCCGGCTGCAGCTGCTGCGCCAGCGCCTGCAGGAGGGCGGCGTTGCGGTAGGGCGTCTCGATGAACAGCTGGGTCTGGCCGCTTTTCAGGGCCAGCGCTTCCAGGGCGTGGATGCGCTGGGCGCGCTCGGCGGCGTCCTGCGGCAGGTAGCCGACAAAGGCGAAGTTCTGGCCGTTCAGCCCGCTGGCCGCCAGCGCCAGCAGCAGCGACACCGGGCCGACCAGCGGCACCACCGTGAGGCCCAGCGCGTGCGCCGCGCGCACCACCGAACTGCCGGGGTCGGCGATGGCCGGCATGCCGGCTTCGCTCAGCAGGCCGACATCGTGGCCGGCCAGCGCGGGTGCGAGCAGGCTCGCCGCGTCCAGGCGGGCGGCGCCGTCCGCGCCGTGGTCGCCTTTCTTGTGCACGGCGCGCGGCAGTTCGGTGATGTGCTGCTCCTGCAAGGGGCAGGCCAGGGGGTGCAGTTCGGCAACGCGCTTCAGGTAGGCGCGCGCGCTCTTGGCGTTCTCACACACCCAGTGGGTGGTGCGCGCGGTCGCTTGCAGGGTGCCGGCGGGCAGGGCGTCGGTGAGCGGGGCCTGGGCTTCGCAGCCGAAATCGAGCGGCGCCGGCACCAGCAGCAGCCGGCCGCGCGGCGGGCGTTCGGCTGCCATGCTCATGGCAGCACCAGCCCGGCGGCGCGCAGCATGCGGCAGGTGCGGATCAGCGGGAGGCCGACCAGGGCGGTGGGGTCGTCGCTCACGATGGCGTCCAGCAGGGCGATGCCCAGGCCTTCGCTCTTGGCGCTGCCGGCGCAGTCGTAGGGCTGCTCGGCGTGCAGGTAGCGCTCGATGGTGGCGTCGTCCAAGGGGCGAAAGCGCACCTCGACCGGGGCGATGTCGACCTCGGAAAAGCCGGACGCTGCGCACACCACCGCGACCGCCGTCTGGAAAACGACGGTGCGCCCGCCCATGCGGCGCAGTTGCGCGCTGGCGCGGGCGTGGTCGCCGGGCTTGCCGAGCGGCTCGCCGTTCAGGTCGGCCACCTGGTCGGAGCCGATCACCACCGCCTCGGGATGGAGCGCTGCCACGGCCTGTGCCTTGGCCAGCGCCAGGCGCAGGGCGAGGGCGCGCGGCGCCTCGCCGGGCAGGGGAGTTTCGTCCGTTTCGGGCGCGGCGACGGTGAAGGGCAGGCGCAGGCGTTCGAGCAATTCGCGCCGGTAGGGCGAGGTCGAACCCAGCACCAGCGCGCGGCGCGGCGCGGCGCGTTTCAAGGGGGATTCAGGCATGGAAGGATTCTCTTACACTGCGCGTATGACCAAGGAATACTCCCCCGACCGACTCGACGTGAAGGCCTTCGTGCAGGCATCCGCGCACCTGGCCGGACACGAGTCCTTGCTCACCTACGAGCGTCTGGCGCAGGAAGCCAAGGGCCTGCACCCCGCTCTGCGCGTCGATTGGCAGGCGCAGGGCGAACTGCGCCCGGCGGCCGGCGGTGTCGGCACGCCGCAGCTCTGGCTGCACCTGACAGTCCACGCCACCTTTCCCATGCAGTGCCAGCGCTGCCTGACCCCCGTGGATGTGCCGCTGGACGTGGACCGGTGGTTCCGCTTCGTCGCCGACGAGGCCACGGCCGAGGCGCTGGACGAGGAGGCCGAGGAAGACCTGCTGGCGCTCAGCCGCGAGTTCTCGCTGCACGAGCTGATCGAGGACGAGCTGCTGATGGCACTGCCCGTGGTGCCGCGCCACGAGGTCTGCCCCACGCACGTGCCCATGGAAGCGAGCGACGAGGATTTCGACGCCGCCAGCGCCGAGCGGCCCAACCCGTTCGCTGCCCTCGCCAGCCTGCGCATCGACAAGGACAAGAAATAATGCGCTCGAAATGAGCACTGCGCTATAATGGCGGGCTTCGCGCGAATCCCCTGGCCTCATGCAATGGGCTGATCGCGCTTTTTACCAACCTATTGCCTCTTCCAGAGGCCTACAGGAGCCGATCATGGCCGTTCAGCAAAACAAGAAGTCCCCTTCCAAGCGCGGCATGCACCGCTCGCACAACGCGCTGGACGTGCCCGGCATTGCGCTGGAGCCCACCACGGGCGAAGTGCACCTGCGCCACCACATCAGCCCCAACGGTTTCTACCGCGGCCGCCAGGTACTGAAGAACAAGTCCGAAGCCTGACCTGCAGCGCACCGGCGCTGGCCTGAGGCCCGTAGCTACACCTTCTGTAGCGCGGGCCTTTGTTTTGCGTGCTACGCTTTTCTCTCCCGCCGCGCCACAGCGGCATTGCCCGCACGATTCATGACCATATTGGCAGTCGATTGCATGGGGGGCGACCACGGCCCCCGCGTCACCCTGGCGGCCTGCCGCCGCTTTCTTGACTCGCACCCCGAAGCGCGCCTGCTGCTGGTGGGCCTGCCGGCGGCACTCTCCGATTTCGCGCACGAACGCGCCAGCGTCGTGCCGGCCAGCGAGGTGGTGGCCATGGACGACCCGGTGGAAATCGCCCTGCGGCGCAAGAAGGACTCCTCCATGCGCGTCGCCATCGCGCAGGTCCGCGATGGCGCGGCGGCCGCCGCCGTTTCCGCCGGCAACACCGGCGCGCTGATGGCGATTGCCCGCTACCTGCTCAAGACGCTCGACGGCATCGACCGCCCGGCCATCGCCACGCAAATGCCCAACGACAAGGGAGGGGCCACGACGGTGCTTGACCTGGGCGCCAACGTCGATTGCTCGGCCGAACACCTGCTGCAGTTCGCCGTCATGGGCTCGGCCCTGGTGGCGGCGCTGGGCGGGCCGGAGCAGCCCACGGTCGGCCTGCTCAACATCGGCGAGGAGGCGATCAAGGGCAGCGAGGTCATCAAGCGCGCCGGCGAGCTGCTGCGCGCGGCGGGCGAGGCCGGGACGCTCAATTTCTACGGCAACGTCGAGGGCAACGACATTTTCAAGGGCACGGCGGACATCGTGGTCTGCGACGGATTCGTCGGCAACGTGGCCCTCAAGGCGAGCGAAGGCGTGGCCGCCATGATCGTCGGCGGCCTCAAGCAGGAGTTCAAGCGCAATCTGTTCACCAAGCTCGCCGCACTCGTCGCCTACCCGGTGCTGGCGGCGCTGATGAAGCGCATGGACTACCGGCGCTACAACGGTGCAGCCCTGCTGGGCCTGCGCGGCCTGGTCTTCAAGAGCCATGGCTCGGCGGACGAACTGGCGTTCGAACTGGCTCTGGCCCGCGCGTATGATGCAGCCCGCAACAACCTACTGGACCGTGTTCGCCAGCGCATCGACAGCGCCGCTCCCCTGCTTGGGCAGGATGGCGCCGCGCAGGGCGGCGATCGCGCGGCGCCAGCCTCCGCCTGATGACTCTTCATTCCCGCATCACCGGCACCGGCAGCCATTTGCCGCCGCGCCGTGTAACCAACGCCGACCTGGTGGCCCAGCTGGCCGAAGGCGGCATCGAGACGTCCGACCAATGGATCGTCGAGCGCACCGGCATTCGCGCGCGCCATTTCGCCGCCGACGGGGTGCAGTGCAGCGACATGGCACTGGATGCCGCGCGCCACGCGCTCAAGGCGGCCGGTCGCGACGCGAGCGAGCTGGACCTGATCATCGTCGCCACGTCCACGCCGGACATGGTGTTTCCGTCCACGGCCTGCATCCTGCAGAACAAGCTCGGCGCCAACGGCTGCCCGGCGTTCGACGTGCAGGCGGTGTGCAGCGGCTTCGTCTACGCGCTCACCGTGGCCGATGCCATGGTGCGCGCTGGCAGCGCCCGCTGCGCGCTGGTCGTCGGGTCGGAGGTCTTCAGCCGCCTGCTCGACTTCAGCGACCGCACCACCTGCGTGCTGTTTGGCGATGGTGCCGGCGCCGTGGTGCTCGAAGCGTCCGAGACGCCCGGCATCCTGGCGAGCGACCTGCACGCAGACGGCAAGCACGTCGGCATCCTGTGCGTACCCGGCCACGTGGCGGGCGGTGTCGCCAGCGGGGACCCGTTCCTCAAGATGGACGGCCAGGCCGTGTTCAAGCTCGCGGTCGGCTTGCTGGAGAAGTCGGCCCGCGCCACGCTGGAAAAGGCGGGCATCGAGGCGGCGGACGTCGACTGGATGGTGCCGCACCAGGCCAATATCCGCATCATGCAAAGCACGGCGCGCAAGCTGCACTTGCCGATGGAAAAAGTCGTGGTCACGGTGGACCAGCACGGCAACACCTCGGCCGCGTCGATTCCGCTGGCGCTCGACCATGCGGTGCGCGCCGGCCAGGTGCAGCCCGGCCAGACGGTGCTGCTCGAAGGCGTGGGCGGCGGTTTCACCTGGGGCTCGGTGCTCCTTAAGATGTAGCTAATAACGCATACTGAATAAGCGCTAGAGCCTGTTTTTACCAATAATTCAATGAATTCCTTCGCATTTGTCTTTCCCGGTCAGGGTTCGCAGGCGGTCGGCATGCTCGACGCCTGGGGCGAGCACCCCGCCGTTCTCGGTGCGCTGGCCGAAGCCTCGGACGCGTTGGGCGAAGACCTGGGCAAACTCATCCACGAAGGCCCCAAGGAGGCGCTCGCGCTCACCACCAACACCCAGCCGGTGATGCTGGTGGCCGGTGTGGCTGCCTGGCGCGTATGGCGTGCCGAGGGCGGCGCGCTGCCGCTGGCCGTGGCCGGGCACTCGCTGGGCGAATATTCCGCCCTGGTGGCGGCAGGGGTGCTGACGCTCGCCCAGGCGGCGCCGCTGGTGCGCCTGCGCGCCGCAGCCATGCAGGAGGCGGTGCCGGTCGGCACCGGCGCCATGGCCGCCATCCTCGGCCTGGATGCTTCTAAAGTAATAGCTGTCTGCGCAGATGTGACAAGCGCTGGCGGCCAAAATGATCAAGAAGTCGTAGAAGCGGTGAACTTCAACGACCCGTCGCAGACCGTGATTGCCGGCGGCAAGGCAGCGGTCGAGCGCGCCTGCGAGGCGCTCAAGGCGGCCGGCGCCAAGCGCGCGCTGCCCTTGCCGGTGTCGGCGCCGTTCCATTCCAGCCTGATGCGCCCGGCCGCCGAGAAGCTGCGCGCCGCCCTGGCGCAGACCGCGCTGGCGGCGCCGCAGATTCCCGTGCTCAACAACATCGACGTGGCCGTGCAGAGCGAGCCCGACGCGATCCGCGACGCGCTCTACCGCCAGGCCTTCGGGCCGGTGCGCTGGGTCGAATGCGTGCAGCGGCTCAAGGCCCTGGGCGCGACGCACATCGTCGAATGCGGTCCCGGCAAGGTGCTGGCCGGCCTGGTGCGCCGCATCGACCCCGAACTCGTGGGCGTGCCTCTGTACGACCCCGAATCCCTGAAACAGGCCCAGGAGCTGCTGGCATGAGCGATATGGCAGACAAGAAGGCGCCCGTGGCGCTGGTGACGGGCGCCTCGCGCGGCATTGGCGCGGCGATCGCGGCCGAACTGGCCGCGCGCGGCTACCAGGTGGTCGGCACCGCCACCACGGCGGACGGCGCCGAGCGCATCGGCGCCGCCCTGGCCGCGCACCCCGGTTGCCGCGGCGCCGTGCTGGATGTGAACGACGCGCCCGCCGTGGACGCGCTGATCGACGCCATCGTCAAGGAGCTGGGCGGCTTGCAGGTGCTGGTGAACAACGCCGGCATCACGCGCGACCAGCTCGCCATGCGCATGAAGGACGACGACTGGGACGCGGTGCTCGGCACCAACCTGGGCGCGGTGTTCCGCGTCAGCCGCGCGGCCATACGCCCGATGATGAAGCAGCGTTTCGGCCGCATCATCAGCATCACCAGCGTGGTCGGCGCCTCGGGCAACCCGGGGCAGGCCAACTATGCCGCCGCCAAGGCGGGCGTCGCAGGCATGACGCGCTCGCTGGCGCGCGAGCTCGGCAGCCGGGGCATCACCGTCAACTGCGTGGCGCCCGGCTTCATCGATACCGACATGACCGCCGGCCTGCCCGAAGCGCAGCAAAGAGCCCTGCTCGACCAGATTCCGCTCGGCCACCTGGGCCGGCCGGCCGACATCGCGCACGCCGTCGCCTACCTCGCCTCGCCGCAGGCTGGGTATGTGACGGGGCAGGAGTTGCACGTCAATGGCGGCATGTACATGTAGTTGGCTGGACTTGGCCTCAGATACATTCAGATAGGACTGTGTCTTCCGGTACCATCCAAGCAGCTAGAATCCCCCGATTACCCAACACCCAGAGTGGACACCATGAGCGATATTGAAGCACGCGTCAAAAAGATCATTGCCGAGCAACTCGGCGTGGAAGAATCCCAGGTTACCAACGAGAAGGCCTTCGTGGCCGACCTCGGCGCCGATTCGCTCGACACGGTCGAACTGGTGATGGCCCTGGAAGACGAATTCGGCATCGAGATTCCCGACGAAGACGCCGAGAAGATCACCACGGTGCAAAACGCCATCGACTACGCCACGTCCCACCCGAAGGCTTGAGCGGCGCGCTGCGCCGCGTCGAGCGATCAAGCACAAGGTTTCCGCATGAGCCGTCGTCGCGTTGTCGTGACCGGCCTGGGTTGCGTTTGTCCCGTGGGCAACACGGTGCAGGACACCTGGGCCAATCTCCTGGCCGGGCAATCGGGCATCGGCGCCATCACCAAGTTCGATGCATCGAACTTCGCCTGCAGGATCGCCGGCGAGGTGCGGGGGTTTGATGTCGAGTCGTACATGAGCGCCAAGGATGCGCGCTCCATGGACGCTTTCATTCATTTCGGCATCGCCGCTGCCGTCCAGGCTGTGCAGGACGCCGGCCTTCCCGTGGGCGAGGCGCTCGACGAAGACCTGGCGACGCGTATCGGCTGCGTCATCGGCTCGGGCATCGGCGGCTTGCCGCTGATCGAGAACACCCATGCCGAGCTGACTGCACGCGGTCCGCGGCGCATTACCCCGTTCTTTGTGCCGGCCTCTATCATCAACATGGTGGCGGGCCACGTGTCCATGCGGTTTGGCTTCAAGGGGCCGAATCTGTCCGTGGTCACGGCCTGCACCACCGGCCTGCACTGCATCGGCGAGGGCGGGCGCATGATTGAGTACGGCGACGCCGATGTGGTCGTCGCCGGGGGCACCGAGGCCACCGTCTCGCCCCTGGGTATCGGGGGCTTTGCCGCCATGCGCGCGCTTTCCACGCGCAACGACGATCCACAGGCGGCCTCGCGCCCCTGGGACCGCGACCGCGACGGCTTCGTGCTGGGCGAAGGTGCGGGCGTGGTGGTCCTGGAAGAATACGAGCACGCCAAGGCACGCGGCGCGCGCATCTATGCCGAGCTCTGCGGCTTCGGCATGAGCGCCGACGCCGGCCACATGACAGCGCCCAATATGGACGGCCCGCGCCGCGCCATGCTGGCGGCGCTGCGCAACGCCGGCATGAACGCAAGCGAGGTGGACTACCTCAACGCCCATGGCACCTCCACCCCGCTGGGCGACGTGAACGAAACGCACGCCATCAAGGCGGCGTTCGGCGAGCACGCCGGCAAGCTGGTGGTCAGTTCCACCAAGTCCATGACCGGCCACTTGCTGGGCGGCGCCGGCGGTATCGAGAGCATCTTCACGATCCTCTCCCTGTACCACCAGAAAGTGGCGCCGACCATCAACCTGGAGCATCAGGACCCGGAGTGCGACCTGGACTATTGCGCCAACACCGCGCGCGACATGCGCGTGGACGTCGCCATGAAGAACAACTTCGGCTTCGGCGGCACCAACGGCACGCTGCTATTCCGGCGCGTCTGAGGCGCCCGCTGGCGCGCCGCTCCCCGGACTTTTCGTGGGCGCAGCCGCAGCACTCTTCCCAGAGCCCCGGGCCAGTCGGCCCCAGGCCCTTCAATGAGCGCAGGCACGGCACGCTACCCGGCACCCCCCGTCACCTTCCCGGTACGGCGCAGCGGCCGCATGGCCGGCGCGCTGCTCGCCCTGCACGCTGCGAGCCTGGTGGTTCTGTCCGCCTGGCTGTTCCTGGGCGCGGGTGCCGCACGCGCCCCCGCCGGGCCGGCCTTGCTGGCATGGGCCGCAGCTGCCGTCCTGACCGTGCGCTTCTGGCGGCGCCAGCCGGTCGGCGAGCTGGTGTGGGACGGCGCCTGCTGGCAGTTGCAGCGCAGTGTCGGCCCGCCGGCCGAGCAAGCGCTCGGCCCGGACGTGGCGGTACAGCTCGACCTCCAGCGCCAGATGGTGCTGGCCTTTGCATGCGCGCGTCCCGCCGTATGGCTGTACGTCGAATGCCGGCACGGGCCGGAGCGCTGGCCCGATGTGCGCCGTGCGGTATATTCGCGGCCCAGCGCAGCCGGCCCCGTGCCAGCCGACCGCCGGCAAGCCGAACGCACGCCCTGACACGGCTGCAGGCCCGGTGCCTCGCCCGAGGCGCGGCGGCAACCACCCATCCATGACCGATTCCTCCTCCGTTGCCCCCGCCGAGCCCCGTGCGCCCGACGCCGATTTCGAGCTGGTGCAACGCAGCATCGCGGGCGACCAACGGGCTTTCGAGCTTCTGGTCATCAAGTACCAGCGCCGGATCGAGCGGCTGATTGCGCGCATGGTGCGCGACACCGACCTGGTGCCCGACATCGCCCAGGAAACGTTTATCCGTGCCTACCGCGCGCTGCACCAGTTCCGCGGCGAGGCGCAGTTCTATACCTGGCTGTACCGCATTGCCGTCAATACAGCCAAGAAGGCCCTGCTCGACCTCAAGCGCAACCCCGTGGTCTACGAGGGGGCGGCACCGGGCGGTGACGAGGACGATGAAACTTCCAGGCCGCGTCGCGAACAAAGCACGGAGGAAACGCCCGAAACGGTCCTGGCAGCGCAAGAAATCGCCCGTGCGGTGAATGCGGCCATGGAAGCCCTTCCCGTCGATCTGCGTCAGGCCGTCACCCTGCGGGAGATCGAAGGCCTGAGCTACGAAGAGATCGCGGAGGCCATGGATTGCCCCATCGGCACCGTGCGTTCGCGCATCTTCCGCGCACGCGAGGCGATTTCGGCGCGCGTGCGCCCGATGCTGGAAAACCAGTCGGGTAAGCGCTGGTGAGGGATGGCAACCGGACAATGCAGGTGGACACCATGGAACTGGATGAAAAGCAACGGGAGCTGCTGTCGGCGCTGGCCGACGGCGAGCTGCAAGGGGACGAACTCGCACAGGCGCTTGCCCTGTGCGGCAGCGACGGCGCCACGGCCTGCTGGCGGGACTACCACCTGATCGGGGACGTGCTGCGCGCGCCGGAACTCGCCGGTTCCAGCGACAGCGCGCGCTTGTTGTTGCGGGTGCGCGGCGCCATGGCCGAGGTGCCGGTCCCCGCGGCGCCCGCCATGCCACCGCCCGGGTTGCCTCCGGCCGCGAACGACCCGCTGTTCCGCTGGAAGATGGTGGCCGGTTTTGCCTCTCTGGCCGCGGTCGCGGCCATCGGTTGGAATTCGCTGTCGGTGCTGCAGGAAGGTACGCCCCAGGGCGCGCAGCTGGCCTCGGGCCAGCCCCCGCGCACGGCTGCGGTGACCGAAATGGCCCAGGCCGGGCCGCAAACGATGCTGCGCGACCCGCGACTCGACGAGCTCCTGGCGGCGCACAAACAGTACGGCGGTGCTTCGGCGCTGCAAATGCCCGCTGGCTTCCTGCGCAATGCAACGTTCGAGGCCCCGCAGCGCTGAGGCGGCCTTGCGCGGCCGGCGCGGCGCGCAGAAGGCCTGGCGGTGGTTGGGCGCGCTGCTGCTGGTGGGTGCAGGCAGCGTGGCCCAGGCAGCCGGAGGGTCTGGCGCGGCGCTTCCAGCCGCTGGAGCGGATACTGCGCTGCCTGCGGACGTCGCCGGTTGGATGGCGCGGATGCAGCGCGCCGCCCTGGAGCGCAATTACACCGGAACCTTCGTCGTCGTGACCGACGGCGGCGCGGCCAGCGGTTCGCGCATCTGGCACGCCTGCGGGCAAGACGAGCACATCGAGCGCATTGAGGCGCTCGACGGCCCGCCCCGCACCATCTTTCGCCGCAACGGAGAGATGCGCACCTTTCTGCACGCCTCGCATACTGCGGTGATCGAGCCATTGACCGGTAGCACGCCCTTTGCCGGCGCTGTGCCGGCCCTGGCCGGAAAGCTCGACCTCTGGTACCGCGCCGAACGCCAAGGGCGCCAGCGCGTCGCCGGGCACGAGGCCGATGTGGTGCTGCTGCGCCCGCGCGACGCCCTGCGCTACGGCTACCGCGTCTGGAGCGAGCGCCGATCCGGCCTGGTGCTTCGCCTGCAGACCGTACAGGCCGATGGCCGTGTGCGCGAGCAAGCGAGCTTTCTCCAGCTGGACCTGGATGCGCCGGTGTCGCTCACCGAACTGGCCCGCGCCATGGACGATCTCGAAGGCTACCGCGCGCTCACGCCGGCGCCCCAGCGCAAGCTGCAGGACACCGAACGTGCCTGGACGCTGCGCGAGCCCGTGCCCGGCTTTGCACTGCAGGGTTGCCGCGCCCCCCAGGCGCAGCCCCGCACCATGCAATGCAGTTATTCCGACGGGTTGGCGAGCGTGTCGCTGTTTATCGAGCCGGTGCGCCCGGGCACCGCAGTGGCCGGCGCGCGCTGGTCGGCGGGTGCCACCCAGGCGCTGGCGCGCCCGCTGGACGCCGACACCTGGTTGACCGCCGTGGGCGAGGTGCCGCTCGATACCCTGGTGCTGTTCGCCGATCGCCTGGTGCGCGCGCGCTGACTTCGCGGGAACCAAATTCGCATGGCGCGCTTCTGAAACCCATGCGCAGGCCGCGCAAACAGACAAGGAAAGGCAAGATCATGGGATTGCGATGGACGAATGTGCAGGCGTGGACAGTGGCAGGCGTGGTCGCCGTAGCGGGCGCCGTCGGGGTGGGGGCGCTCGGCTTCGTGCCCGGACAGGTGCAGGCGCAGGCCAGCACGGCGCGCGGCCTGCCCGATTTCACCGATCTGGTGGAGCAGGTCGGCCCGGCGGTGGTGAACATCCGCACGCTTGAAAAAGTCAGCGCGCGCAACATGCCCAGCGGCATGGACGAGGAGATGCTCGAGTTCTTCAAGCGCTTCGGCTTGCCGATACCCAACATGCCCCGGGGCCAACGCCCCAATCCGCGCCAGCAGCAGCCCGACGAAGAGCAGCCGCGCGGCCTGGGCTCGGGCTTCATCCTCAGTTCCGACGGCTACGTGATGACCAATGCCCACGTGGTCGAAGGCGCGGACGAAGTCATGGTCACCCTGACCGACAAGCGCGAGTTCAAGGCCAAGATCATCGGCTACGACAAGCGCAGCGATGTGGCGGTGGTCAAGATCGAAGCCAGCGGGCTGCCCGCGGTGAAGATCGGCGACGTGGGCCGCGTGCGCGTCGGCGAGTGGGTGATGGCGATCGGCTCGCCCTTCGGCCTGGAAAACACGGTGACGGCCGGCATCGTCAGCGCCAAGCAGCGCGACACGGGCGACTACCTGCCGTTCATCCAGACCGACGTGGCCATCAATCCCGGCAATTCCGGCGGGCCCCTGATCAACATGCGTGGCGAGGTCATCGGCATCAACAGCCAGATCTATTCGCGCTCGGGCGGCTTCATGGGCATTTCGTTCTCCATCCCGATCGATGAGGCAATCCGCGTCAGCGACCAGCTGCGCGCCACGGGCAAGGTCACGCGCGGGCGCATCGGCGTACAGATCGGCAGCGTCACCAAGGACGTCGCCGAATCCCTCGGGATGGCCAAGCCCCAGGGTGCGCTGGTCACCGGCGTCGAAGCCGGGGCGCCCGCCGACAAGGCAGGTGTCGAGGCCGGGGACGTGATCACGCGCTTCGACGGCAAGCCCGTGGACCGGATCTCCGATCTGCCGCGCATGGTGGGCAACACCAAGCCCGGCACGCGCAGCACCATTACCGTGTTCCGCCGTGGGCAGACCAAGGACCTCTCCGTCACAGTGGCCGAGATCGAACCCGAAGACGGTGAGGCGGCCGGCCCCGGTCCGGCCGAAGCCAAGCCGAAGGCATCCCCCGCGGCGCAGAAGCTCGGCCTGGTGGTCTCCGCGCTCAGCGATGCGCAGCGGCAGAAGCTCAAGGTCAAGGGCGGAGTGCGCGTGGACGCGGCCACCGACGGGGCGGCACGCGCCGGCCTGCGCGAGGGCGATGTGATCCTGGCGGTCGCCAACACCGAGGTGTCCAGCCTGAAGGACTTCGAAGCAGCGGTGGGCCAGGCCGACAAGAGCAAGCCCATCAACGTGCGCTACCGCCGTGGCGATTGGGAGCAGTACGCGCTGATCCGTCCGGCACGCTGAGCCAGCGGGGCGCGTGGCGATTTGCCTACAATACGCGCCCAAGCATGAGTGCCTGCAACGGGCGCGTCCTTTGAAAGCGGCGCGCCCTTTTTTCATGCGTGCCCGCCGCCGGCGCCCTTCCGAACCTCTCGTTGATGAAGCACATCCGTAATTTTTCCATCATTGCGCACATCGATCATGGCAAGTCCACCCTGGCCGACCGCCTGATCCAGCGCTGCGGCGGCCTGGCCGAGCGCCAGATGGAGGCGCAGGTGCTCGACTCCATGGACATCGAGAAGGAGCGCGGCATCACCATCAAGGCCCAGACGGCGGCCCTGCACTACAAGGCGCAGGACGGCCAGGTCTACAACCTCAACCTGATCGATACCCCCGGGCACGTCGATTTTTCCTACGAAGTGAGCCGCTCGCTCTCGGCCTGCGAGGGTGCCTTGCTGGTGGTCGATGCCTCACAGGGCGTGGAAGCGCAAACCGTGGCGAACTGCTACACGGCGCTGGACCTGGGCGTGGAAGTACTGCCGGTGCTCAACAAGATGGACTTGCCGCAGTCCGACCCCGAGAACGCCAAGGCCGAGATCGAGGACGTGATCGGCATCGACGCCGAGCACGCCATTCCCTGCTCGGCCAAGACCGGCATGGGCATCGACGAGATCCTGGAGGCGATCGTCGCCAAGGTGCCGGCGCCGCGCGGCAACCCCGAGGGGCCGCTGCGCGCCATGATCATCGACAGCTGGTTCGACAGCTACGTCGGCGTGGTGATGCTGGTGCGCGTCGTCGATGGGCGCCTGCTCAAGGGCGAGCGCTTCAAGATGATGGCCAGCGGTGCCGCCTACAACGCCGACAACCTGGGTGTGTTCACCCCCGCCAACGAGGCGCGCGACCGGCTTCAGGCGGGCGAAGTGGGCTACATCATTGCCGGCATCAAGGAATTGCAGGCCGCCAAGGTGGGCGACACCATCACGCTGGAGAAGAAACTCCCCAACAACGCCGGTCCCGCCACCGAGGCCCTGCCGGGCTTCAAGGAAATCCAGCCCCAGGTGTTCGCCGGCCTGTACCCCACCGAGGCGAGCGAATACGACCAGTTGCGCGATGCGCTGGAAAAGCTCAAGCTCAACGACGCCTCCCTGCACTACGAACCCGAGGTCAGCCAGGCGCTGGGCTTTGGGTTCCGCTGCGGCTTCCTGGGCCTGCTGCACATGGAAATCGTGCAGGAGCGCCTGGAGCGCGAGTTCGACCAGGACCTCATCACCACCGCGCCCAGTGTGGTGTACGAAGTGGTGATGCCGGGCGGTGAAGTGGTGATGGTGGAGAACCCGGCCAAGATGCCCGACCAGGGCCGCCTGCAGGAAATCCGCGAGCCCATCGTCACCGTGCACCTGTACATGCCGCAGGACTATGTTGGCCCGGTGATGACGCTGGCCAACCAGAAGCGCGGCGTGCAGATCAACATGGCCTACCATGGCCGCCAGGTCATGCTGACCTACGAGATGCCGCTGGGTGAGATCGTGCTCGACTTCTTCGACAAGCTCAAATCGGTAAGCCGGGGCTATGCGTCCATGGATTACGAATTCAAGGAATACCGCGCCTCCGACGTCGTCAAGGTCGATATCCTGCTCAACGGCGAGAAGGTCGATGCGCTCTCCATCATCGTGCACCGCAGCCAGAGCCAGTACCGCGGCCGCGCCGTGGTCGCCAAGATGCGCGAGATCATCAGCCGCCAGATGTTCGACGTGGCCATCCAGGCGGCCATCGGCAGCAACATCATTGCGCGCGAGACCATCAAGGCACTGCGCAAGAACGTGCTTGCCAAGTGCTATGGCGGCGACGTCAGCCGCAAGAGGAAGCTCCTTGAAAAGCAGAAGGCCGGCAAGAAGCGCATGAAGCAGATCGGGTCGGTGGAAGTGCCGCAAGAAGCCTTTCTTGCCATTTTGCAGGTGGAAGATTGATGCAACTGGTTCAGATATTCACCTCGCTCATCCTGGCGGCGTTCGCCGCCTACATCGGCGCCTGGTACTTTGGTGCCATCGAGGGCAACTTCGCGCTCCTGCTGTTTCTCGCCACCGTTGTCACCGGCGCGTACTGGGTGGCCGAGCAGCTGTACTTTCTGCCGCGCCGGCGCAAGGCGGCGCTGGCGCTTGAGCAGGCCGGGCAGGCGCGGCGCGCCGAACTGGCGCGCAAGGGCATTGCGCAGACCGACATCGACACCTCCGAAGGCCAACAGCGCGTGCTCGCGCAGCCGTGGTGGCTGGACTGGACGGCGGGGCTGTTTCCCGTCATCGCGGCCGTGTTCCTGCTGCGCTCGTTCTTGGTCGAGCCGTTCAAGATCCCGTCCGGGTCCATGATTCCCACGCTGCTGGTCGGTGACCTGATCCTGGTGAACAAGTTCACCTACGGCATCCGCCTGCCCGTGCTCAACACCAAACTGACGGAGGGCAAGGCCCTGCAGCGCGGCGACGTGGTGGTGTTCCGCTACCCGCCCCAGCCCAGCCTGGACTACATCAAGCGCGTCGTCGGTCTGCCGGGCGACGAGGTGGCCTACCTGAACAAGCGCCTGTCCATCAATGGCCAGCCGGTGCCGACGCAGGTCCTGCCCGATTTCTTCGACGAGGATGCCACGCGCTACTTCAAGCAGTTGCAGGAGCAGCTCGGAGAGCGCTCGCACCGGCTGCTGAACAACGACGGCGCGCCGGCCTTCGTCCAGGGGGCGAGCAATTTTGCCTATCGGGACAACTGCCGCTACAGTGTCGAGGGCGTGGTCTGCAAGGTGCCTGAGGGCCATTACTTCATGATGGGCGACAACCGCGACAATTCGCTCGATTCGCGCTACTGGGGGTTCGTTCCGGATGCCAACATCGTGGGCAAGGCATTTTTCGTCTGGATGAACTTTGGCGACTGGAAGCGCATCGGCTCTTTCCAGTAGGCGCGTCGCAGCACAGCAACAAGAACGGGAGACAGACTCTATGACATCGCATCGCACAGCCAGCCGGTCGCGCCAGCGCGGCCTGTCCTTCATCGGCGTCATCGTCATCGGCTTGCTGGCCGTGGCGGCGTTCGCCATCGGCGGGCAGTCGGTCCCGGTGTTGCTGGAATCGCACGCCATCCAGAAGGCTATTACCAAGGCTTCTAAGGAAGGCAATACCGTGCCCGAGATCCGTGGCAGCTTCGACCGTGCCGCCGCCATCGACGATATCTTTTCCATCAGCGGCAAGGATCTTGAAGTGACCAAGCGCGGTGACAAGGTGGTGGTGCGCGCCAAGTATTCGCGCGAGATCGCGCTGGCCGGCCCGGCGTACCTGGTCTACCGTTTCGACTTGCAGTCCGACTAGGTGCAACCTGCCCTTGTTCTGCTGCAGCAGCGGCTGCAACACACATACTCCAGGCCGGCGCTCCTGACACGCGCCCTGACGCACCGCAGCGCCAGCGCGGACCACAACGAGCGCCTCGAATTCCTCGGCGATTCGGTGCTCAGCCTGGCCGTCTCCAGCCTGTTGTACGAACGCCTGCCCGACCTGGCCGAAGGCGAGCTCTCGCGCGTGCGCGCCAACCTGGTCAAGCAAGACAGCCTGCACCGGCTGGCGCTCACACTCGACCTGCCCGCCGTGCTGCGGGTGGGCGAGGGCGAGGCGCGCTCGGGCGGCAAGACCCGACCGTCCATGCTGGCCGACGCGCTGGAGGCGCTGATTGGCGCGGTGTACCTGGATGCCGGCTTCGAAGCCGCCGAGCGCGTGGTGCGCCGCCTGTTCGAAGGCGTGGAAATCGGTCCGCAGATGCAGGCCGCCGCGCGCGATGCCAAGACCGCCCTGCAGGAGTGGCTGCAGGGCAGGCGCCTGCAGCTGCCCGCCTACCGCGTGGTGGAAACCTCGGGCGTGGCGCACCGCCAATCCTTCGAGGTTGAGTGCACGGTGGCCGAGCGCGCGCTCGCGGTGCGCGGCAGCGGCAGCTCGCGCCGCGCCGCCGAACAATCCGCCGCTGCCGCCATGCTGGCCCAACTACAGGCGCAAACCCCATGATTGATGCTACAAAAAAAGAAGCTGACGATAAAGATCCAGCAAGCGCTGAAGGCCAAAATAACCTTGAAGCCATGCTGCGTGCCAGCCGTCCTGCCGGCCAGGCGGCCGACGCCACCGGCCAGCGCTGCGGCGTGGTGGCCATCGTCGGCAAGCCCAATGTCGGCAAGTCGACGCTGCTCAACGCCCTGGTCGGCCAGAAGATCAGCATCACCTCCCGCAAGGCGCAGACCACGCGCCACCGCATCACCGGCATCCGCACGCGCGGGCAGACGCAGTTCGTGTTCGTCGATACGCCGGGCTTCCAGACGCGCCATGCCACGGCGTTGAACAAGTCGCTCAACAAGACCGTGATGGGTGCCATCGGCGACGTGGACCTGATCCTGTTCGTCGTCGAGGCGGGCAGCTTCACGCTGCAGGATGCCAAGGTGCTGTCGCTGTTCAAGCCCGGCATTCCCACGCTGCTGATCGCCAACAAGCTCGACGCCATCCACCGCCGTGCGGAAATCGCGCCCTGGCTCAAGGGCATGCAGGAGCGCCACCCGTTCGCCGAGTTCGTGCCCATGTCGGCCAAGAGCAAGGCCGACGTCGAGCGGCTGTTCGGCGTGGTCGAGAAATACCTGCCCGAGCAGCCCTGGTGGTACGCCGAGGACGAACTGACCGACCGCAGCGAGAAATTCCTCGCCAGCGAGACGGTGCGCGAAAAGCTGTTCCGCTTCACCGGCGATGAATTGCCCTACACCTCCACCGTCGTCATCGACCAGTTCAGCGAGGAAAAAAGCAAGCAGCACAAGCGCCTGGTGCGCATCGCCGCCACCATCGTCGTCGAGCGCGACAGCCACAAGGCCATGGTGATCGGCGACAAGGGCGAGCGCTTGAAGCGCATTGGCATGGAAGCGCGCCAGGAGCTCGAAAAGCTCCTGGACGCCAAGGTGTTCATTGAAATCTGGGTCAAGGTGCGCAGTGGCTGGGCCGACGACGAAGCGCGCGTCCGTTCCTTCGGCTATGAATAAAAACGGCCATCAGCGCTTGTTGGATAAGCGTTGATAGCTATTTTATAGATAGCAACATGGCCACCCGCCGCATTGCCGACGAGCCGGCGTTCGTCCTGCACCGCTACGACTGGAGCGAGTCCAGCCTGATCCTGGAGGCCTTCTGCCGCGGCCACGGCCGCGTCGCCCTGGTGGCCAAGGGGGCGAAAAAGCCCAGCTCCAACTTTCGCCCGGTGTTGCTGCCCTTGCAGCCGCTGCGGCTGGCGTGGGGGCAAAGCGCCGCCGGCGACGCCGAGATCCACACGCTCAAGGGCGCGGAATGGTCGGGCGGGCATATCCTGCCGCTGGGCGACGCGCTGCTGTCGGGCCTGTACCTGAACGAACTGCTGCTGCGCCTGCTGGCGCGCGGCGACCCGCATACGCGCCTGTTCGACCACTACGCCGCCACCGTGCAGGTGCTGGCGAGCGCCCCCAGCGAGGCGCTGGAGCCCGTGCTGCGGCTGTTCGAGCTGGTGCTGCTGCGTGAAATCGGCCTGTTGCCGGCGCTCGACGTGCAGACGCTCACCCACGGCGCGCTTGCGCCCACCGGGCGCTACCTGCTGGTGGCCGAAGGCGGCCTGCGCGCCGCCGGGCCCGACGAGCGGCCGAGCCTCGCCGGCGCGCAGTGGCTGGCGCTGGCCCAGGCGCTGCAGCACGAGGAGGCAGGTTTCGCCGAGCTGCTGGGCGCCTGCGCCGGCGTGGCGGCGGAACTCAAGCCCCAGCTGCGGGCGCTCCTGCAATACCATTGCGGCAGCCCGCGCCTGCGCACGCGGCAATTCATGATCGACGTGCAGGCGCTGTGACGGCCGCGTGCCGCCCAGGCTGCGCCCCTATTTCCATGAACCGCTCTTCTGCCCCCCACCGCACCGCGCTTTCCGTCAACGTCAACAAGGTGGCGCTGTTGCGCAACACCCGGCACCTGGGCATCCCCAGCGTGCTGCGCGCCGCGCAGATTTGCCTGGAGGCCGGTGCCCAGGGCATCACCGTGCACCCCCGGCCCGATGGGCGCCACATCCGCGCGCACGACGTGCATGAGCTCGCGCAGCTGCTCGCGGCCTGGCCGGGGCGCGAGTACAACATCGAGGGCAACCCCTCGCACAACCTGATGGAGTTCATCCGTCAGGTGCGGCCCAGCCAGGCGACCTTCGTGCCCGACAGCGAAGACCAGTTCACCAGCGACCACGGCTGGAGCTTCCCGCAGGACGCCGAGCGCCTGGCGCCGCTGGTGGCCGAATGCCGCCAGCTCGGCGTGCGCGTGAGCCTCTTCATGGACCCGGTCCCCGCCGCCATGGCGGCGGCGCGCGCCGTCGGCGCCGACCGGGTCGAGCTCTACACCGAGCCCTACGCCGCCGCCTGGGGCACGCCGCAGCAGGGCGCCGAGCTGGAACGCTACCGCGCGGCCGCTGAGGCCGCGCTCGCCGCCGGCCTGGGCGTGAACGCCGGCCACGATTTGAACCGCGACAACCTGGCGGCCTTCGTGCGCACCGTGCCCGGCCTGCTGGAGGTGTCCATCGGCCACGCGCTCATCTCCGACGCGCTGGAACTGGGCTACCAGGCCACGGTGCAGGCTTACCTGGCGTGCATCGCCAGCGGCACGGCGCTGCAGGGCGGCTCCTGAATCGATAGCTGCTTGCGCTTTCCAGACAAGCGCCAGAGGCCAAAAAGACCTTGAAACCATGATCTATGGCATAGGCACCGACATCTGCGACGTGCGCCGCATCGCCGCCAGCCTGGAGCGCCACGGGGAGCGCTTTGCCGCCAGGGTGCTGGCCGACGGCGAACTGGCCACCTGGCGCGCGCGCAGCGAGCGCTGGCCCGAGCGCGGCGTGCGCTACCTGGCCACGCGCTTTTCCGCCAAGGAAGCCTTCAGCAAGGCCGTTGGCCTGGGCATGCGCATGCCCATGACCTGGCGTGCCTGCGAAGTGGCCAAGCGCGCCAGCGGCCAGCCGGTGATCGTTCTGCACGGCGCCCTCAAGGACTGGTTCGATGCGCGCGGCCTCACCGCGCATTTGAGCGTGACCGACGAGACCGATTACGCCGCGAGCTTCTGCGTGGTCGAGAAAATATAAGCAAAACGGTATCCAGCGCTTGATGGACAAGGGCTGGCAGCTAGCAATTAAAGAGCAAAATACGGCATGACAGCAGAACACGCCCCCCTGATCCTCGACGTGGCCGGCACGCGGCTGACCGCCGACGACCGCCGCCGCTTGGCCCACCCGCTGACCGGCGGCGCCATCCTGTTCGCGCGCAACTGGGACAACCGCGCCCAGCTGCTCGAACTCACCGCCAGCATGAAGGCCGTGCGCGAGGACCTGCTCATCTGCGTGGACCACGAAGGCGGCCGGGTGCAGCGCTTTCGCACCGATGGCTTCACCCATCTGCCGCCCATGCGCGCGTTGGGCGAGCTGTGGATGGACGACGGCAAGGGCGCCAAGGCCGTGCCCGGCAGCGGCGCGCTGCGCGCCACCAACGCCGCCACCGCCTGCGGCTACGTGCTGGGGGCCGAGCTGCGCGCCTGCGGCGTCGATTTTTCTTTCACCCCGGTGCTCGACCTGGATTGGGGTGAAAGCTCCGTCATCGGCGACCGCGCCTTCCACCGCGACCCGCGCGTGGTAGCGCTGCTGGCCAGGAGCCTCATGCACGGCCTGCTGCAGGCCGGCATGGCCAACTGCGGCAAGCACTTCCCCGGCCACGGCTTCGCCCGGGCCGATTCGCACACCGAGGCGCCGGTGGACAAGCGCAGCCTCAAGGCCATCCTGGCGGACGACGCCGCGCCGTACCCGTGGCTCAGCACGGTGCTCAGCAGCGTGATGCCGGCGCACATCGTCTACCCCCGGGTGGACAGCCGGCCAGCGGGCTTTTCCAAGCGCTGGCTGCAGGACATCCTGCGCCGCCAGATGCGTTTCGACGGCGCCATCTTCAGCGATGACCTGAGCATGGAAGGCGCGCGCCGGCTCGACGGCCGGGTGGTCGGCTACACCGATGCCGCCGTGGCCGCGCTGGAAGCCGGCTGCGACCTGGTGCTGCTGTGCAACCAGAGCGTGGGCGATGGCCGGGCGGTGGACGAACTGCTCGCCGGCCTGGAAAAGGCCCAGGCACAGGGCCGCTGGCAGCCGAGCGTGGACAGCGAGGCGCGCCGCCTGGCGCTGCTGCCCGAAACCCTGCCCCAGCCCTGGGACGAGCTGATGTTGCAGCCCGCCTACATGCACGCGCTCGACCTTTTGCCATGACGACGATGCGCGTAGGCGTGCTCACCGGCGGCGGCGACTGCCCGGGCCTGAACGCGGTGATCCGCGCGGTCACCAAGTCGCTCATCCAGCACGGGCAGTGCGAGGTGCTGGGCATCCACGACGGCTTCGAGGGCCTGATGGGCGAAGCGCCGCGCACCCGGCCGCTGGGTTGGGAGCAGGTCTCCGGCATCCTGCACGTCGGCGGCACCATGCTGGGCACCAGCAACAGCGCCAACCCGCTCAAGGACGCCGCCACGCTGGCGCAGGTGGGCGCCAATGTGCGCGCACTGGGGCTGGACGTGGTGGTCGCCATCGGCGGCGACGGCACCATGAGCATCGCCCACGGTCTCGGGCAGGCGCTGGGCCTGGCCTGCGTGGGCGTGCCCAAGACCATCGACAACGATATTGCGCTGTGCGAGCGCAGCTTCGGCTTCGACACCGCCGTGGCCACGGTGACGGAGGCGCTGCGCCGCATCGAGAGCACCGCCTACAGCCACCACCGCGTGATGATCGTCGAGACCATGGGCCGCCACGCCGGCTGGCTGGCGCTGGAGGCCGGCATCGCCGGCGCGGCCGACGTCATCCTGTTGCCCGAGATCGACTACGACTTGCAGGCCATCATTGAGCGCTGCCGCGAGCGCGAGCAGCGCCAGCGCTACACCATCGTCTGCATCGGCGAGGGTGCCAAGGCGCGCGGTGGCAGCCTCACGGTGCGCGAGCGCGTGGCCCACAGCCCGGACCCGGTGCGGCTTGGCGGCGTCGGCCACGTGCTGCGCGCGCAGCTCCAGCCGCACCTGAAAAGCGAGGTGCGCGCCACCGTGCTCGGCCACGTGCAGCGCGGCGGCGACCCGACGCCGTTCGACCGCGTGCTCGCCACGCGCTTCGGCCACTACGCCGCGCGCCTGGTCATCGACGGCCAGTTCGGCCGCATGGCCACGCTGCAGGGCGGCCAGATCGGCAGCGTGCCGATCGCCGAGGTGGCCAATACCCAGCGCACCGTGCCGCTGGCGCACGAGCTGGTGGCGACGGCGCGCGATATCGGCGTGTGCCTGGGGGAGTAGTAGGGGTAGGGCGGTGCCGGCCGCGTCCGGCATGGCCTGAAATTCTACTGAAAATAGCCTCTAGCGTTTTTTGGATAAGCGTTAGAAGCTATTTAATTGGTAGCAAATTCAGACGGCGCGCGGCGCCTCGGGCAGCGGCGCGGGTGCCACGGCATCGGGCAATGCCGCCCCTTCGGTGGGTTTCACCGCCGGCGGTGGCTCTGCGCGAAAGCGCCGCACCACGCGCTGGAAGATGAGTGCGTTGGGAATCTGCAGCCAGGCCGCGTGGCCGGGGGGCGCGCCGTGCTCTTCGAGCGTGGTGTAGAGCAGGTTGATGTCCACCACGCGGCCCACGGCGCCGGGCTTTTCGGCGGTGTCCAGCACCTCGATGTGGTCGCCGATGCGAAACGGCCGTGCGGTGAAGATCAGCAGCGCGCAGAACAGGTTGGACAGCACGCTCCAGGCGGCGAAGAAGGCCACGGCGCCGACGGTGGCAAAGCCCGTGAAGGCCGTCCACAGCACGGTGGCCGAAACGCCCAGGCGTTCGAGCACCAGCAGCGCCGTGGCGGCGGCGATGGACCAGCGGATGAAGCCCTTGAGCGGCACCACCAGCTCGTCGGCCACCTGGTAGTGGTCGCCGGCGCGGCGCACCAGGCGGCGCAGCAGGTACTGCAGCAGCCACGCGCACAGGATGATGAGCGTGATCTGCAGCGCCGGGACGATGATTTCCAGCCAGTCCTGCGCCCAGGCGGGCAGGTACAGCCTCAGGGATTGGCGCATGCGCTCAAGCCTCGCGGCGCAGCGCGGGGAAGAGGATGACGTCGCGAATGCTGGGGCTGTCGGTCAGCAGCATCATCAGGCGGTCGATGCCGATGCCGCAGCCGCCGGCCGGCGGCATGCCGTATTCCAGCGCGCGCACGAAGTCGTGGTCGAAGTACATGGCCTCGTCGTCGCCGCCATCCTTGGCCGCCACCTGGGCATGGAAGCGCGCGGCCTGGTCCTCGGCGTCGTTGAGCTCGGAAAAGCCATTGCCGAACTCGCGCCCGGTGATGTAGAGCTCGAAGCGCTCGGTGACCTCGGGGCGCTGGTCGTTGGCGCGCGCCAGTGGGCTGATCTCGGTCGGGTGCTCCATGATGAAGGTCGGCTGCCAGAGCTGGTCTTCCACGGTCTCCTCGAAATACAGCACCTGCAGGCTGGCCAGGCTGCGCGTCGACAGGCGCTCCTTGGCCTCGCTCATGCCGAGCTTCTTGAGTGCGCTGATCAGCCAGGCGGCGTCGTCCACGTGCGCGCCGGCCTCGGTGTACTGGAAGATGGCTTCGCGGATCGTCAGGCGGGCAAAGGGCTGGGCCAGGTCCACCGCGCGGCCCTGGTAGGACAGCTGCAGCGTGCCCACGGCCTTCTGCGCGGCGTCGCGCACCAGCGCCTCGGTAAAGCCCATCAGGTCCTGGTAGTTCCAGTAGGCCGCGTAGAACTCCATCATGGTGAACTCGGGGTTGTGGCGCACCGAGATGCCTTCGTTGCGGAAGTTGCGGTTGATCTCGAACACGCGCTCGAAGCCGCCGACCAGCAGGCGCTTCAAGAACAGCTCGGGCGCGATGCGCAGGTACATCTCCTGCTCCAGCGCGTTGTGGTGCGTGACGAACGGCCGGGCGTTGGCGCCGCCGGGAATGGGGTGCAGCATGGGCGTCTCGACCTCCAGGAAGCCGTGCTGCACCATGAAGTCGCGGATGCCGGACACCGCCTTGCTGCGCGCCACGAAGCGCGTGCGCGCGGCCTCGTCCGTCATCAGGTCGACATAGCGCTGGCGGTATTTCACTTCCTGGTCGGCAATGCCGTGGAACTTGTCCGGCATGGGGCGCAGGCTCTTGGTCAGGAGGCGCAGGGCCGTGACCTTGACGGAGAGCTCGCCGGTCTTGGTCTTCATCAGCTGCCCCTCGGCGCCGACGATGTCGCCCAGATCCCAGTGCTTGAAGGCGGCGTACAGGTCCTCGCCCAGTGCGTCGCGCGTGACGTAGAGCTGGATGCGCCCGCCGTGGGCGCCCAGGGAGCCGTCCTGGATGGTGGCGAAACTTGCCTTGCCCATGACGCGCTTAAGCATCATGCGGCCGGCCACGCTCACCTGCACCGGCGCGTCGGCCAGCTGCTCGGGCGTGCTCGCACCGTGCAGCGCATGCAGGTCGGCCGCCTGGTGGCGCGGCTTGAAATCGTTCGGGAAGGCCACGCCCGCGCCCTGGGCCTGGGCGTCCCGCAGGGCGCGCAATTTGTCGCGCCGCTCGGCGATCAGCTGGTTCTCGTCGGCGCTCGGGGGGGCAGGGTGGTGTTCGGACATGGCAAGGGCACGGAAAGTGGGAAAAGGCAGGGGCGGCCGCGCAGGGCGGGGCGCGTGCGCGCAACCGGGTATTCTAAATTTGACCGGCGCGGGCTCAGGCTTCGGGTGCGATGCCGGTGCGGTCGAGCATGTCTCCCACCAGTTCCAGACGCACCAAGGGGTTGTCGAGCTCCATCATCTGCTGCTTGAGGGGCAGCGGCATCGGCAGCAGCTCGCACCAGCGGTTGGCGACCCAGGCGCTGTCCTGCAGCAGTTCGGGCGTGGCCGTGCTGACCGCGTCCGCCCCGTGGCGCTCGCGCAGCGTGGCCAGCACGGGGGCCAGCGCCAGGGCGGTGGCGGCCAGGTGTTCGGGCACGGGGGTGGGCAGGTCGTCGGGGATCTGCTCGACGTCGGCCACCCACAGGCCGTGCGCCAGCAGGCTGTGGCGCTGGATGCGAAAGCGCGCGCCGCCCACGCAGCGCGCCAGCAGCAGGCCGGCCTGGGGCGATTGCAGGCTTTCCACGCGCGCCAGCGTGCCGACGCTGCACAGCTGCTCGGGGCGGGCGCCGGCGCGGCGCACTTCGGTGCCGCTTTGCAGGCAGACCACACCGAACGGCGCACCCGCTTCGTGGCACTTGCGCACCATCGTCAGGTAGCGCACCTCGAACACGCGCAGCGCCAACAGGCCGCCCGGGTAGAGCACGGCCTCCAGGGGAAACAGCGGCAGCGAGGTGAGCGAGAGCGGCGCGTGCATGGGCTTGGCTATCATCCCACGTCCAGGATGCAACCGGGAAAACACCGCCAACATGCTCTACCAGATCGTTTCGTTCTTGCTCGACGTGGCCGGGGGGCTGCTGACCGGCGCCTGCCTGCTGCGCCTGTACATGCAGTGGCAGCGCGTGCCCTTCGGCAACCCGGTGGGGCGGCTGGTGTTCGCGCTGACCGATTGGCTGATCCTGCCACTGCGCCGCATGGTGCCGGCGGTGCGCGGCATCGATTGGGCGAGCCTGCTGGCGGCGCTGCTGGTGCAGCTGGCGCAGTACTTCATCCTGCTGCTGATCCTGGGCGGTGGGCAGGGCTGGGCCTGGCTGCCGTGGCTGGCGCTGTTCGGCCTGCTGCGCGTGGCGGTGAGCGCGGTGATGGGGCTGGTCATCGTGCACGCGGTGATGTCCTGGGTGCAGGCGCGCTCGCCCGTGGCCGACGTGCTCGGCCGCCTGGCCGCGCCCATCCTGCGCCCGGTGCGCCGGCTGCTGCCGCCCCTGGGCGGCGTGGACCTCTCGCCCCTGGTGGTGCTGGTGCTGCTCCAGGTGCTGATGATGGTGCTGACGCACCTGCAGGTGTCGCTGTGGCGCTAAAAAACCAGTGAAATTGGCCGCCAGCGCTTGATGGGTAAGCGCTGGCAGCTATGAATTCAATAGTATTTTGCTTCAGGCCACGGCGTCTGCTGGCTGGCGCAGCAGGATGGCCAGGCTTTCGGCGATGGTGCTGCGCAGTTCGCGCCGGTCGCTGATGAGGTCGACGGCGCCTTTTTCCAGCAGGAACTCGGCGCGCTGGAAGCCTTCAGGCAAGGTGACGCGCACGGTGGATTCGATCACGCGGGGCCCGGCGAAGCCGATCAGCGCCTTGGGCTCGGCGATCACCATGTCGCCCACGAAGGCAAAGCCGGCAGAGACGCCGCCCATGGTCGGGTCGGTCAGCACGCTGATGTAGGGCAGGCCCTTCTTGGCCAGGCGCGTGAGCGCGGCGTTGGTCTTGGCCATCTGCATGAGCGAGAGCAGGCCTTCTTGCATGCGCGCGCCGCCGGTGGCCGTGAAGCAGATGAAGGGCACCTTCTGCTCGATGGCGGTCTCGACGCCGCGCACGAAGCGCTCGCCGACCACACTGCCCATGGAGCCGCCCATGAATTCGAATTCAAAGCAGGCGACGACCACGTTGATGCTCTTCACCGCCCCGCCCATGACGATGAGCGCGTCGGTCTCGCCGGTGTTCTCCAGCGCCTCCTTCAGGCGCTCGGGGTACTTGCGGCTGTCCTTGAACTTGAGCGCATCGACCGGAATGACCTCCTGGCCGATCTCGTAGCGCCCTTCGGGGTCCAGAAAAGCGTCCAGCCGCGCTCGCGCGCCAATGCGGTGGTGGTGGCCGCACTGCGGGCACACGTTCTGGTTCTGTTCCAGATCGCTCTTGTAGAGCACGGCCTCGCAGCTCGGGCATTTGATCCACAGACCCTCGGGCATTTGCCGGCGCACGTTGGGGTCGGTCTGCTGGATCTTGGCAGGGAGAAGTTTTTCAAGCCAGGACATGCGTTTTCCTTCGATTGAATGTTCGGGTCGCTTCAAAGCCTACGAAACTGGCGCGGCCCAATACCAGGGACGCCGTGGAGCTGGCTCTGCCAGGCCACCGGCGTCGTCCCCCTTCCCGCAAGCGCAGCGCGGCGAGAGAAGGGGGAAGCCGCGCAGCGGCTCAGGGGGATGGACCGAATTATGCGTCGAGCGCCTTGCGCACCCCGCGCAGGAAATCCACCGCCACCGGCACCACTTTCTCGTGCGGCTGGCCGTCGAGCAGCTGGATGATGCGGCTGCCGATGACCACGGCGTCCGCCACCTTGCCGATGGCCTGGGCGGTGGCGGCGTCGCGGATGCCGAAGCCCACGCCGACGGGGATGCGGACCTGCTCGCGGATGCGCGGCAGCATGGCGCTTACGGCGGCGGTGTCGAGCGCGCCCGAACCCGTCACGCCCTTGAGCGAGACGTAGTACACGTAGCCGCTGGCGACCCGCGCGACCTGCGCCATGCGCTCGGACGTCGATGTGGGGGCGAGCAGGAAGATGAGGTCCATGCCCTGGGCGCGCAGCTCGGCGGCGAAGGCTTCGCACTCCTCGGGCGGGTAGTCGACGATGAGCACGCCGTCGACACCGGCCGCCGCCGCATCGCGCACGAAGGCGCCGGTGCCGTGGATCTGGTCGTAGCGCTCCACCGGGTTGGCGTAGCCCATGAGCACGACCGGCGTGGCCTGGTCGTCCTCGCGGAATTCGCGCACGTAGGCGAGCACCTGCTTGAGGCCCACGCCCAGCGACAGCGCTTTTTCGCCGGCTTTCTGGATCACCGGGCCGTCGGCCATGGGGTCGGAAAACGGCACGCCGAGCTCGATCACGTCGGCCCCGGCGCCCACCATGCCGTGCATCAGCGCGGGCGTGATGTCGGCGAAGGGAAAGCCGGCGGTGACGTAGGGGATGAGCGCCTTGCGGCCCTGGGCGGCGAGTTGTTCGAAGGTCGCTTGGATGCGGCTCATGGTTTGCTCCCGCCCTTGACCGTCAGCCCGCGCATGGAGGGCCGGTCGTAGAAGTCTTCGCCCGACAGGTCGGCCACGGTGCCGATGTCCTTGTCGCCCCGGCCCGAGAGGTTGACCAGGATGGACTGGTCGGGCCGCATCTCCTTGGCCAGCTTCATGGCGTAGGCAAAGGCGTGGCTCGATTCGAGCGCCGGGATGATGCCCTCGGTGCGGCACAGGTGGTGGAACGCGGCCAGGGCCTCGGCGTCGGTGATGCCGACGTATTCGGCACGGCCGATTTCCTGCAGCCAGGCGTGCTCGGGGCCCACGCCGGGGTAGTCGAGCCCGGCGCTGATGCTGTGCGTCTCGGTGATCTGGCCGTTCTCGTCCTGCAGGATGAAGGTGCGGTTGCCGTGCAGCACGCCGCTGGAGCCCCGCTGCAGGCTCGCCGAGTGCTTGCCGCTGTCCAAGCCCTCGCCAGCGGCCTCGACGCCGATCAGGCGCGTCTTTTCAAACGGGATATAGGGGTGGAAGATGCCCATGGCATTGCTGCCGCCGCCCACGCAGGCGACCACGGCGTCGGGCTGCTCGGCGGCAATCTTCTGCTCGGCCAGCATGGCCGGCATCTGCGCCAGGCACTCGGTGCCGATGACGCTCTGGAAGTCGCGCACCATCATCGGGTAGGGGTGCGGGCCGGCGACGGTGCCGATGATGTAGAAGGTGTTGTCCACGTTGGCGACCCAGTCGCGCATGGCCTCGTTCAGGGCGTCCTTGAGCGTCTTGCTGCCCGAATCCACGGGCACCACGGTGGCGCCGAGCAGCTTCATGCGGTAGACGTTGGGGCTTTGGCGCTTGACGTCCTCGGCTCCCATGTAGACCACGCATTCGAGCCCATAGCGCGCGCAGATCGTGGCCGTGGCCACGCCGTGCTGGCCGGCGCCGGTCTCGGCGATGATGCGCGGCTTGCCCATGCGCTTGGCCAGCATGGCCTGGCCGATGACGTTGTTGATCTTGTGCGCGCCGGTGTGGTTGAGGTCTTCGCGCTTGAGGTAGATCTGCGCGCCGCCGAGCTCCTGGCTGGTGCGCGCCGCGTGGTACACGGGCGAAGGCCGGCCAACGAAATGGTTCAGCTCGTAGGCGAATTCGGCGAGGAAGTCCGGGTCGTGCTGGTAGCGGGCATAGGCGTCCTTGAGTTCCTGCAACGCAAAGGTGAGTGTCTCGCTCGCGAAGCTGCCGCCATAGCGGCCGAAATGGCCCGAGGCGTCGGGCTGCTGGTAATCAAACATGGGTGTTCCTGGCAAGAATTTCGTCGGCCGCGCGCACGGCGGCGACGAAACGTTGGATCTTGTCGGCGTCCTTGATGCCCTTAAGGGTTCCTCCCCCGGGGGCATCGCGTTCTACGCCGGAGCTGACATCAACCGCGAGCGATGGGCAGCGCGGCCGAAGCTGCAAGATGCCATCGGTCACGTTTGCAGGCGTGAGCCCACCACTTAAAACGAGGTGAGAGTTGGCGCTTGGAGGAAGAAGTGACCAATTGAAAGCCTTGCCGCCACCGCCATACGCATCGACATGGGCGTCGAGCAGGATGGCCTGGGCGCGGGAGTATTGCTGTGCGTATTCTATGAGCGGGAAGCCTGTCCCGTCGTCCCCGAGGGGAATGCGCGCCGCGCGCAACCAGGCGCGCGCGCCCTGGCCACTGGCGGCCCAGCAGTCTTCGGGCGTTTCATCACCGTGAAATTGCAGTACAGCGCCTGGTACACAAGCGCTAGCAGCTATCACATTGGGAGCGGATTCGTTGACGAACAGGAGCACCGGCGCGACAAAGGGCGGCAGGCGCCGGGCGAGTTCGGCCGCGCGGTCCGGGCTGACGGCGCGCGGACTCGGTGCGTAGAGCACAAAACCAATCGCGTCGGCCCCTGCCGCCACGGCCGCGTCGACATCTTCCTCGCGCGTCAGCCCACAGATCTTGATGCGCGTGCGGGCAGCGGGAAATAGGGCATTCATGGGAGCCAATCATACGCAGCGGTTCGAGAGGGCAGGCCCCACGAATCGGCGTAGACCGGCCCGAGAAAATACAGCCCATCGGGCGAGAACGTTGGCGCTGCCACCTTGCGCGAGCGCGCCTGCAGCACTTCGGCCACCCATTCGGGCGGCTGGCTGCCCTGGCCCACGGTGACGAGGCAGCCCATGATGTTGCGGATCATGTGGTGCAGGAAGGCGTTGGCTTCGAACTCGAAACGCCAATAGCAGCTGCCTTCGTCCTGGGGCGCGGCGCTGCGTCGGGTGATCCGGATGGGTGCCAGGATTTTGACCGGCGAGAGGGCCTGGCAGGCGGCCGCGCGAAAGGAACTGAAATCGTGCTCGCCTTCCAGCAGGCGGGCTGCGGCCTGCATGGCATCGTGGTCCAGCGGCCGGAACACCCAGCCCACGCGGCCCGCTTCCACGCTGGGCCGCACCGGCGACTGGAGCAGCACGTACGCATAGCGCCGTGCGGTGGCGCTGGCGCGGGCGTGGAAGGCCTGCGGCACGGCCTGGGCCCATTGCACCGCGATGTCGGGCGGCAGAAAGCGGTTCGTGCCGCGCACCCAGGCGGCGTCCGGGCGCTGCACCGGCGCGTCGAAATGCACGACCTGCATGAGGCCGTGCACGCCGGCATCGGTGCGTCCGGCACAGAGTGTGGTGATGCGCGGCCCGGCGTGGGCGGCGAACCGCGCCAGCGCCGTTTCCAGGTGGTCCTGGATGGTGTTGCCAGAGGCCTGGCTCTGCCAGCCGCTGTAGTGCTGGCCGGCGTAGCTCAGGCCGAGCGCGATCCGGGTGCCCAATCGCGCCGGCCGCTCAGCTGAGTTCGCTCAGCATGCGTTGCGCCCGGGCCTTGAGTTCGCCGCTGGATTCGGCGATCACTTCCTCGATCAGGGTGCGTGCGCCGTCGTTGTCGCCAATGGCGTCGAACTCGTGCGCCAGCGCCAGCTTGGTGGCCAGGGGATCTTCCGGGGCGCCGGGAACCGCCGGCGCTGCGGGCGCTGTCTCGGGTTTGGCGGCGGCCTTGGTATCGAGGTCGAGCGAGAGATGTTCGAGGTCGAAATCCATCAGACCGGAATCCGAGGGCACGAAGGGCGCGGCCTGTGGCTCCAGGGGCTGGGGCTGCGTGTCTCCGGAAGGTAGGTCCAGCGGGAAGTCGTCCAGACTGGGTGCCGGTGCCGGTGCCGGTGCCGGCGTGGGCACTTCTGCCGGCAGTTCGGGCACTTCGGGCGTCTCCCAGGCCAGGGTTCCCGAGCCCGTGGGCGGCGACCATGCGGGGGGCTCCTGCGCTTCGCTCGGAGCCACTGCCGGAGGGCTGGCGGCCGAGGCTGCCGCCGCAGCGGCAGCGGCGAAGCTCCCGGAGGCGGCAGGTGCATCCGTCAATGCATCGTCGGGGAGGTCGAGGTCCAGGTCGAGGTCCAGGTCGCTGGGCAGCGAGGGCGGCCCTTCGGAGGCGCCGTAGGTGCTGGCGAAATGGCTGGGCGGGGTGAGCTCGGGCTCTGCCGCTGCCTGCTGTCCACCGGGGCGGTAGAAGGGGTTCTCGGGGTCGAGGTCGCGCCCCAGTTCAGAGACGCGGTTCCAGTCGGCGCCCTCGCCATTGCTGATGCGGAAGATGTCCTTGGCCGAGGCTTCCAGGGATTTGCGGTCTTGCCGTTTGGCGTAGATCTCGGCCAGCTTGACATGCACGGAAATCCGGTCGGGGTTGTGCCGAATGGCTTCCTTGAGGATTTCTTCGGCCTGCAGGTCGCGCCCATAGGCCAGGTAAACGTCCGCCTCTGCCACCGGGTCCACGTCGCCGCCGGCATCGAGCTGGCTGGGTGAGTAGGCCATGGACGACCCTGTCGAGTCGGTGCTTGCGGTGTCGACGCGCTGGCCGCCACTGGCGCCGAAGAAGGAATCGGGCTGGAGGCGGCTTTCCAGGAAGGAGCTGTCCACGCCGCCCTGGTTGCGCCGGCGCTCGGCAATGCGGTAACCGCCGTAGCCGAGCAGCAGGAGGAGCAGCAGCACGCCTGCAGGAATGATGGGATCCTCCAGCAGGCCGTCGACGAAGCCGGGTTCTTCGACCGGCGCGGGCGGGGGAACCACCGCAGCGGCCGATGCTTGGGCTGCTGGGGCGACGGCAGGGGCGGACGCGGGCACCATTTCGCTCGAGGCGATGGTGCCGGCCGGGGCGGCTTCCGAGGCCGACGCGCTGGCGGCGGCTGCAGGGGCGGCTGCGGCGGGGGCAGAGGCGGTGGCTGCTGCGCTGGGCGCCGGAATCGCCGGAGCGGATGCGCCGGTGTCGGGCGCCGCCGCAGGAGCAGCCGCCGTGGTGACCGGAGGTGCCACGGGCACGGCCGGGCCCGCGCCGGCCTGGGCGCCGGCCGCAGCGCCAGTCGCTGCCCCAGGGGCGGCGGCCAGCTTGCTCAGGTCGCTGATGTTCTTCGACAGTTCTTCCACGCGCGCCGAGGCTTCGCTGGCTTGCTTGCGTTCCGCCAGCGCTTCGGGCGTGGCCTTGGTGCCTTGCACGGCGCCTTTGGAGAGCGTGAGCTTGTCGGGGGAGGTGCTGGTCGGCTTTTGCTCCTGGACCTGGGTCTGCACACGGCCGCTTTCGCTGCGCCCGGCGCTCGCGGTTTCGGCAGTGGGCGCTGCGCTGGCGAGCTTGCGGCGGAAATCGTTGAAGTCCCGGCTTTGCGCAGCGATGGTCTGGCGCGCTTCGGCAGCGGGCGTGGCGGCGGCCTGGCTGGCGCTCGGGAGGTCGAGCACGGCGCCGGCCTTGAGGCGGTTGACGTTGCCGTTGATGAAGGCGTCGGGGTTGGCGCGCAGCATGGCCACGAGCATTTGGTCCAGCGAGACGCCCTGCGGGCGGTGGGCATTGGCAATGCGACCGGCCGTGTCGCCGGCCTTGACCGTGACCGAGGCGTCGCCTACCGCAGGCGCGGAAGGCAGCGGTTGTGCTGTCGGGCGTGGGCTTGCCGCGGGCGCCGGACTCGGTGGCGCAATGGGAGCGGGTGAACGTACCTGGGGCGCGGCCGTCACGGCGGGGGCCGGCCGGCGCATGGCCGGTGGGTCGAACAGCATGGTGTAGCTGCGCGTGATGCGACCGGTGGCCCAGGTGGCGTCGATGATGAGATCGACAAACGGTTCATTCACCGGGCTGTCGCTGGAGAGGCGCAGCACGCTGGTGCCGTCGGGGCGGCGCTGCAGCAGCATGCGCACCTGGTTGACGGCGCTGGAATATTCCATGCCCTGCGCACGGAAGGTCTCCGGGCCGGCGGTGGTGACTTTCAGGGATTCGGCTTCGGCCGGGGTGATGCTCGGCAGGGAGATTTCTGCACGCAGGGGTTCGCCCAGCGCGGACTGCACCGTGACCGGTCCCAAAGCGAGCGCGCTGGCGTCGGGCGCATAAAAAACGACCGACGCGAGGGCGGCGGCCGCCAGCGCAGAGTATTTCCAACGGTGCATGGTTGCCATGGATGGAGTGGGAGGGGAAGCATTGCCGAACGGGATTTCGTTTTTCATGGTCTGGATGCCCAATCCGCTTCGGCATAGAAAATAGGTAAAAGCACCATAGCAGCAATGTTTTGCAGTGACAAGCTAAGGCAATGGGGAAGCTTCTGGCAGGCAAGCGGAAGCCTCCCTGGCAGGGATCGCTGTTGCCTTGTCACAACGAGCACCGGGCGCGTGCCCCCCCGGCACAGGCCTACTTACGCGTCCAGCAGGATGCGCAGCATGCGGCGCAGCGGCTCGGCCGCGCCCCAGAGGAGCTGGTCGCCCACGGTGAAGGCGCCGACGTATTCCGGACCCATGGCGAGCTTGCGGATACGGCCCACGGGGATCGTCATGGTGCCCGTCACGGCCACGGGCGTGAGGCCCTGGATGGTGGCTTCGCGCGTGTTCGGCACCACCTTCACCCAGGCGTTGTCGGCGGCGATCATGGCCTCGATGTCGGCCACGGGCACGTCCTTCCTGAGCTTGAAGGTCAGCGCCTGGCTGTGGCAGCGCATGGCACCCACGCGCACGCAGAAGCCGTCGACCGGCACGGCGGCGCTGCCGAAGCCCTCGCCCATGCCGAGGATCTTGTTCGTCTCGGCCATGCCCTTCCATTCTTCCTTGGACATGCCGTCACCGAGGTCCTTGTCGATCCAGGGGATCAGGCTGCCGCCCAGCGGCACGCCGAAGTTGGCGGTTTCGGCGCTCGTCAGGGCGCGCTGCTTGGCGATGACCTTGCGGTCGATTTCCAGGATGGCGCTCTTGGGGTCGTCGAGCAGCGCCTTGACTTCGGCGTTGAGCGTGCCGTATTGCGTGAGCAGCTCGCGCATGTGCTGGGCGCCGCCGCCCGAGGCCGCCTGGTAGGTCTGGGTGCTCATCCACTCGACCAGACCCGCCTTGTAGAGCGCGCCCACGCCCATCAGCATGCAGGAAACGGTGCAGTTGCCGCCGATCCAGTCCTTGCCGCCGGTGGCGAGCGCGTTCTTGATGACCGGCATGTTCACCGGGTCGAGCACGATGACGGCGTTCTTTTCCATGCGCAGCGCGGAGGCGGCGTCGATCCAGTGGCCGCTCCAGCCGGCGGCGCGCAGCTTGGGGTAGACGGCGTTGGTGTAGTCGCCGCCCTGGGCGGTGATGATGATCTGGCAGCGTGCCAGCTGCGCGATGTCGAAGGCGTCCTGCAGCGTGGTTTCGTTCTTCGCCTGTGCGGGCGCCTTGCCGCCGGCGTTGGAGGTGGAGAAGAACAGCGGCTCGATCAGGTCGAAATCCTTCTCCTCGGCCATGCGGTCCATTAATACCGAGCCGACCATGCCGCGCCAGCCGACGAGTCCTACCAACTTGCTCATTTCAACGCCCCTTGTCTAAGTGAAAAAACAGTGCAGACCAGACTGTTTTGCCCCGGCTCGTCTGGCCAGGGAGGGCGCACGACGATACCGGAGCTGGATCAGCCCTTAATGGTCGTGGTTTTGGTGGTGCTGGCGCGCACGGCTGCACCGGCTGTGGCGGCGGGTGCGAGGTTCAGGGCGAACGGGCGGGCGGCGAGCATGGGAGGGCATTCTACCGGATGCCCGTTTCGGGGAGGCTGACAAAATTGCAACACCGCCCCGAGAAAGCGCCCTGGCGGGTCAGCCGAGCGCCTTGACGACGGCATCGCCCATCTGGGCCGTGCCGACCTTGGTCGTGCCTTCGCTGTAGATGTCCGGCGTGCGCAGGCCCTGGGCCAGCACCTGCTGCACGGCGGACTCGATGCGTTGGGCAGCTTGTTCCTGGTTCAGGCTGTAGCGCAGCATCATGGCGGCCGAAAGAATGGTGGCGAGTGGGTTTGCCACGCCCTTGCCGGCAATGTCCGGCGCGCTGCCGTGGCTGGGCTCGTACAGGCCTTGTTTCCGGTCGTTCAGGCTGGCACTGGGCAGCATGCCGATGGAGCCCGTCAGCATCGAGGCTTCGTCGGAGAGGATGTCGCCGAACATGTTGCCGGTGACGAGCACGTCGAAGGCCTTGGGCTGCTTGACGAGCTGCATGGCGGCGTTGTCCACGTACATGTGCTCCAGCGCCACGTCCTGGTAGTCCTGGTGCACCTCGGTGACCACGTCCTTCCAGAACTGGAAGGTCTCGAGCACGTTGGCCTTGTCCACGCTGGTGACCTTCTTGCCGCGCTTGCGCGCCGCCTCAAAGGCCACGCGGGCGATGCGCTCGATCTCCGGCCGGCTGTAGCGCATGGTGTCGAAGGCTTCTTCCGTGCCGGGGAACAGACCGTCGGCGGCGGTGCGGCGGCCGCGCGGCTGGCCGAAGTAGATGTCGCCGGTGAGTTCGCGGATGATCAGGATGTCCAGGCCGGCGACCAGTTCGGGTTTGAGGCTGGAGGCGCCCACCAGCGGCGCGTGGCAGATGGCGGGGCGGAAGTTGGCGAACAGCCCCAGGTGCTTGCGCAGGCCGAGGATGGCCTGCTCGGGACGGAGCGGCCGGTCGAGCTTGTCGTACTTCCAGTCGCCCACGGCGCCGAACAGGATGGCGTCGGCTTCCTTGGCCAACTTCAGGGTGGATTCGGGCAGCGGGTGGCCATGCGCTTCGTAGGCGGCGCCGCCCACCAGGGCCGATTCCATCTCGAAGGGGAGGGCCAGCGCTTCGAGCACCTTGATGGCTTCGGCGACGATTTCGGTGCCGATGCCGTCACCGGGGAGAACTGTGATTTTCATGGTTGCTTCTTTATTGATAGCTGCTTAGGCTTATGCGAAAAGCGCTGTAGGCCATTTTTGCTTAAAAAATCAGTTTAGGACGGCATGCTGTGCGCGAGCCACGGCTTGCCCGCCAGGCGCCTGGCCTCGAACGCGGCGATCTTGTCCTTCTGGCGCAGCGTCAGGCCGATGTCGTCCAGTCCGCCCTGCAGGCAGTATTTGCGGAAGGGCGCGACCTCGAAGGGGATTTCCTCGCCTTGGGGGCGCACGATGACCTGGCGCGGGAGGTCGATGGTCAAGCGGTAGCCGGGGAAGGCCGCCACGTCGTCGAACAATTGCGAGACCGTGGCCTCGGGCAGGACGATGGGCAGGAGGCCGTTCTTGAAGCAGTTGTTGAAGAAGATGTCGGCGAAGCTGGGCGCGATGATGGCGCGAAAGCCGTACTGGTCCAGCGCCCAAGGCGCGTGCTCGCGGCTCGAGCCGCAGCCGAAGTTCTTGCGCGCCAGCAGGATGGAGGCGCCCTGGTAGCGCGGCTGGTTGAGCACGAAATCGGGGTTGGGTTTGCGGCTGGCCGGGTCCTGGCCGGGCTCGCCGTGGTCCAGGTAGCGCCATTCGTCGAACAGGTTCACGCCGAATCCGGTCTTCTTGATCGACTTCAGGAACTGCTTGGGAATGATGGCGTCGGTGTCGACGTTCTCGCGGTCCATGGGGGCGACGAGCCCCTGGTGGATATTGAATTGCTGCATGCTGGGCTTTCGTTCTTTAGCGGGCGGCGCGCTCGATGGCGCTGCCGGCGCGCCCGATGTCCTGGCCCACGCCCTTGACGGTGTTGCAGCCGGCAAGGAAGAAGGCGAGGGCGAGCGTGAGGAGGACGGAGGTCTTTTTCATGGCGAGGCTCCTGGGGCTGGATTCAGGCGAACTTGCGAATATCCACGAAGTGGCCATGCACCGCGGCGGCGGCGGCCATGGCGGGGCTGACGAGGTGCGTGCGGCCGCCGGCGCCCTGGCGGCCTTCGAAGTTGCGGTTCGAGGTGGAGGCGCAGCGCTCGCCGGGCTCGAGCCGGTCGGCGTTCATGGCCAGGCACATGGAGCAGCCCGGTTCGCGCCACTCGAAGCCGGCGGCCAGAAAGATCTGGTCCAGGCCCTCGCGCTCGGCCTGTTCCTTCACCAGGCCCGAGCCGGGCACGACCATGGCGAGCTTGACGTTGCTGGCCACCTTGCGGCCGAGCTTCTTGACCACGGCGGCCGCTTCGCGCATGTCCTCGATGCGGCTGTTGGTGCACGAGCCGATGAACACCTTGTCGATCGTGATGTCGTCCATGGGCTTGCCGGGTTGCAGGCCCATGTAGGTGAGGGCGCGTTCGATGGCGCCGCGCTTGCTGGCGTCCTTTTCCTTGTCCGGGTCGGGTACGCGCGCGTCCACGCCCAGGACCATCTCGGGCGAAGTGCCCCAGGTCACCTGCGGCACGATCTCGGCCGCGTCGAGCCGGACCACGGCGTCGAAGTGCGCGTCCGCGTCGGAATGCAGCGTCTTCCAGTACTGCACGGCCTGGTCCCACTCGGCGCCCGTGGGTGAGAGGGGCCGGCCCTTGACGTATTCAATGGTCTTGTCGTCCACCGCCACCAGCCCGGCGCGTGCGCCGGCTTCGATGGCCATGTTGCAGACCGTCATGCGGCCTTCCATGCTCAGGCCGCGTATGGCCGGGCCGGCGAATTCGATGGTGTAGCCGGTGCCACCCGCCGTGCCGATCTTGCCGATGATGGCCAGGACAATGTCCTTGGCGGTGATGCCGGGGGCGGGCTTGCCGTCCACCTGCACCAGCATGTTCTTGGCCTTCTTGGCAAGCAAGGTCTGTGTGGCCATCACGTGCTCGACCTCGCTGGTGCCGATGCCGTGCGCCAGGGCGCCGAACGCGCCGTGCGTGCTGGTGTGGCTGTCGCCGCAGACCACCGTCATGCCGGGCAGGGTGGCGCCGTTTTCCGGGCCGATGACGTGCACGATGCCCTGGCGCTTGTGCATGAAGGGGAAGAAAGCGGCCGGGGCGATCTGCGCCATGTTGTCGTTCAGCGTGGTGATCTGCTCCTTGCTGATCGGGTCGGCGATGCCGTCGTAGCCGCGTTCCCATCCCGTGGTCGGGGTGTTGTGGTCGGCGGTGGCGACGATGGAACTCATGCGCCAGACCTTGCGGCCGGCTTCGCGCAGGCCTTCGAAGGCCTGCGGGCTGGTGACTTCGTGCACCAGGTGGCGGTCGATGTACAGAATGGCGGTGCCGTCGTCTTCGGTGTGGACGACGTGTTCGTCCCAGATCTTGTCGTACAGGGTGCGTCCCATGGGGTCCGTCTCTTTCAGGTAGGGGAAGGAATTTTAGGGAGTGCGCCGGCATCCGGCGCCTGGGCGGCGAGCTGCTCGGCAAGCAACTGGGCGCTGACGGGCAGGGCGGAGAAATCGCGCGCCACCAGGCTCAACTGGCGCTCGGCCCAGGGCTCGTCCAAGGCAATGGCGCGCAACCGGCCCACGCCCTGCAGGAACGTGAAGGCGCGGTCGGGGAGCAGCCCGATGCCCAGGCCGTTGTCGATCATGCGGCACATGGCATCCACGCCGGTCACCTGGATGCGCTGGCGCAAGGGCCGTCCGGCCGTGGCGGCGGCGGCGCGCATCGCCAGGCTGATGCTGCTGTTGGCGTGCAGGCCGACGATGTCCCAGTCCAGCACCTCGTCAAAGCGCACGCCCTCGCGGCCGGCCAGGGCGTGGCCCTCGGGCACGGCCAGCACCAGCCGGTCGCTGCGGTAGCTGCGGGCCTCAAGTGCAGTGGCTCCGGCCGCAGCGCCGAGATGGCAGATGCCCAGGTCGGCCGCCCCTTCCCGCACAGCGTATTGCACGGCGCCGCTGAGGTGCTCCTGCAGGTCGACCTTGATATGGGGATAGCTGCGTGCGAAGTGCCCCAGGTCTTCGGGCAAAAAGCCGACGATGGCGGAAATGTTGGCGTGCACCCGCACATGCCCGCGCACGCCGCCGGCGTATTCGTCCAGTTCGCCCTGCATGCGTTCGAGCCCGAAGAGCACCGTGCGTGCGTGGTGCAGCAGGCTTTCGCCCGCAGGCGTGGGCCGCACCCCCCGGCTGTGGCGCAGGAGCAGCGGGGTTTGTACGGCAGCTTCCAGATCGGCCAGGCGCTTGCTGACGGCCGACGCGGCCAGGAATTCCCGTTCGGCGGCCCGGCCGATGCTGCCCAGCTCGCACACCGCCACGAAGAGTTGCAGCGATGTCAGGTCAATGCGGCGCGCCAGATTGCGCTCGGAGGGCGGCATGGGGCAGGCATCTTAAAAAAAGAAGACTTCGTATTTTCTCCTACAAGTAAAACATTTGGCATCGCAAAATGCGATGTCTTGAATGCCGGATGAGGCGGTCAAAGTCGGTATTCGCCGCCGTGCTCTGGCACCACCGCGTTCCACTCCAGTTCGTGCGCCAAGCGTTCGCGCAGGCGGTCGGCGGCGTTCATTTCGCCATGGACCACGAACACCCTCTGCGGAGCAGCGTCCATGCGGCGCAACCAGGCCAGGGTCTGGTTGGCGTCGGCATGGGCAGACGCCGAGGTGATTTGCAGCACCTCGGCCCGGATGGCGACGTCCTGGCCATGGATGCGGATGCTCTTCTCTCCAGCCGCAAGGCGCGCGCCGCGCGTGCCCGGCGCCTGGTGGCCGGTCAGGACAATCAGGTTGCGGTGGTGGCCGGCGTACAGCGCCAGGTGGTGCAGCACCCGGCCGCCCGTGGCCATGCCACTGGCCGAGAGGATCACCATCGGCCCGTGGCGCTTGGCAAGGGCCTTGGAGTCCTCGGTGCTCTGCACCATGGTGGCGCTGTGCGAGAGGGCGCGCGCTTCCTGGGCACTGAGGCGGTGTCCTTGCGGGTGCTGGGTAAAGAGCTCCGTGGTGCTGACCGCCATGGGGCTGTCGAGAAACACGGGCAGTTGTCGCGGCAGCTGTCCTCGCGTCTTGAGAAGGTTGATGGCATGGAGCACCGACTGCGCCCGGCCGACGGCGAACACCGGGACCACGGCAACGCCGCCGCGCGCGGCCACCCGGGATAGCGCGGCGCCGAGTTCGTCCACCATGCTTTCGGCGGGATGCGTGCGGTCGCCGTAGGTCGACTCGACCAATACCGTGTCCGCCTGGGGCGGTGGATCGGGCGGCAGCATGACCAGGTCGTCGTCGCGCCCGAGATCCCCGGAGAACAGGATGCGGTGGCCACCCACTTCAAGGAGCAGGCTGGCCGCACCCAGTATGTGGCCGGCGGAGCTGAAGGTGGCGCGCCAGCCGGCGAGCGGTTCGAAACTCTTGTGCAGCGGGTGCGTGCGGAACAGGCGCAGGCAGTGTTTGGCGTCTTCGCGGGTGTAGAGCGGCAGTGCCGGCGCGTGCCGGCTCAGGCCGTGCCGGTTCAGGTAATCGGCGTCTTCTTCCTGCAGGTGGCCGCTGTCGGGCAGGAGGATGCCGCACAGGTCGCGCGTGCCGGCGGTCGTGTGCACCGGCTTCGCGTAGCCTTCCCGGGCCAGCAGGGGAAGGTAGCCGCTGTGGTCCAGATGGGCGTGGGTGAGGACGACGGCGTCGATCCGGTTGGGCGGGACCGGCAGCGGGAGCCAGTTGCGCAAGCGCAGCTGCTTGTAGCCCTGGAACAGGCCGCAATCGACAAGGACGCTATGCCCCGCGTACCGAACCAGGTATTTCGACCCGGTCACCGTGCCGGTTGCGCCAAGAAACGTAATGCTGGGCTCCATGAAGGCTCCGTTGGTGGTAGCCCCCATCGTAGCGCTGCGCCGCGCCCCGTTTTAACTGAAGAAGCTCTTCAGGCGGTCGGTCCAGCTTTCGCCGCTGGGCGAGTGGCGCGCACCGCCCTTCTTCAGCGACTCGTCCAGTTCGCGCAGCAGCTTTCTTTGGTGCTCGGTGAGCTTCACGGGCGTTTCGACCGCGATATGGCAGTACAGGTCGCCGGGGTAGCTGGCGCGCACGCCCTTGATGCCCTTGCCGCGCAGGCGGAACTGTTTGCCGGCCTGGGTGCCTTCCGGGATGTCGATCGCTGCCTTGCCGTCGAGTGTCGGAACGTCGATCTCACCACCCAGTGCGGCCGTGATGAAGCTGACCGGCACCTGGCAGTGCAGGTCGTCGCCGTCGCGCTCGAAGATGTCGTGCTTCTTGAGGCGGATTTCTATGTACAGATCGCCCGGCGGCCCGCCGTTGGTCCCCGGCTCCCCGTTGCCGGTGCTGCGGATGCGCATGCCGTCGTCGATGCCGGCAGGAATCTTCACTTCCAGCGTCTTCTGCTTCTTCACCTTGCCCTGGCCCTGGCAGGTGCTGCAGGGCTCGGGAATGATCTTGCCGCTGCCGCGGCAGTGCGGGCAGGTCTGTTGGACGCTGAAGAAACCCTGGCGCATCTGCACCGTGCCGGAGCCGCTGCAGGTGCCGCAGGTCTTGGCACTCGTGCCGGGCTTGGCGCCGCTGCCGTGGCAGGTTTCGCAACTTTCCCAGGACGGAATACGAATCTGGGCGTCCTTGCCGCGCGCGGCTTCCTCCAGCGTGACTTCCATCGCGTAGCTCAGGTCGCTGCCGCGATAGACCTGGCGCCCGCCCGCCCGGCCCCGACCGGACTGGCCGAACATGTCGCCAAAGATGTCGCCGAAGGCTTCGGCGAACCCGCCAAACCCCTCGGCGCCCGGGCCACCGGGGCCGCGCATGTTCGGGTCCACCCCGGCGTGGCCGAACTGGTCGTAGGCGGAGCGCTTGCGCGCGTCCGAGAGCATCTCGTAAGCCTCCTTGGCCTCCTTGAAGCGTTCCTCCGCCGCCTTCCCCGCATCGCCCTGGTTGCGATCGGGGTGGTACTTCATCGCCAGCTTGCGATAGGCCTTCTTGATCTCGTCCTCGGAGGCGTTCTTGGGCACCCCCAGGACTTCGTAATAGTCTCGTTTTGACATGAATCGTCAGCCCGGTTGGAACAGGAACGCCGCGCGAAAGCCTGGCGGGCTTCCAGCACGGCGGCTCGGTCGATGGACTGCGCCCGGTGCGCAGTTCCTGCGGGCTCAGCCCTTCTTCACTTCCTTCACTTCCGCGTCCACGACGTTGTCGTCGTCGGCGGGCGCGGCGCCGGGTTGCTGGGTGTCGGCACCCGCCGCTCCCTGCGCTGCCTGGGCGGCCTGCTCGTTGGCATACATCTTCTCGCCGAGCTTCTGGCTGGCGGACATCAGGGCCGCGGTCTTGTCGTCGATGGCACCCTTGTCCTCGCCTTTGAGGGCTTCTTCGAGATCCTTCACGGCGGCCGTGATCGCGTCCTTTTCGGCAGCATCGAGCTTGTCGCCGTGCTCGGCCAGGCTCTTGTTCACGCTGTGCACTGCGGCTTCGCCCTGGTTGCGGGCCTGGACCAGCTCGAGCTTCTTCTTGTCGTCGGCCGCGTTCATCTCGGCGTCCTTCACCATCTGCTGGATCTCGGCTTCGGACAGGCCCGAGTTCGCCTTGATGGTGATCTTGTTTTCCTTGCCGGTGCCCTTGTCCTTGGCGCCCACGTGCAGGATGCCGTTGGCGTCGATATCGAACGACACTTCGATCTGCGGCGTGCCGCGTGCTGCCGGCGGAATGCCCTCGAGGTTGAATTCACCCAGCAGCTTGTTGCCCGAAGCGATTTCGCGCTCGCCCTGGAACACCTTGATGGTCACGGCCGGCTGGTTGTCGTCGGCGGTCGAGAAGGTCTGTGCGAACTTCGTCGGGATGGTCGTGTTCTTGGTGATCATCTTGGTCATCACGCCGCCCAGGGTTTCAATGCCCAGCGACAGCGGCGTCACGTCCAGCAGCAGCACGTCCTTGCGGTCGCCCGAGAGCACCTGGCCCTGGATGGCGGCGCCCACGGCCACGGCTTCGTCGGGGTTCACGTCCTTGCGCGGCTCCTTGCCGAAGAACTCCTTGACCTTCTCCTGCACCTTGGGCATGCGGGTCATGCCGCCGACCAGAATGACGTCGTTGATGTCGGACACGCTGATGCCGGCATCCTTGATGGCCGTGCGGCAGGGCGCGATGGTGCGCTCGATCAGTTCGTCGACCAGGCTTTCGAGCTTGGCGCGGGTGAGTTTGATGTTCAGGTGCTTTGGGCCCGATGCGTCGGCGGTGACATAAGGCAGGTTGATGTCGGTGGCGGCCGAATTGGACAGTTCGATCTTGGCCTTTTCAGCGGCTTCCTTCAGGCGCTGCAGGGCCAGCACGTCCTTGGACAGGTCCACCCCCTGGTCCTTCTTGAACTCGGCAATGATGTAGTCGATGATGCGCTGGTCGAAATCCTCGCCACCCAGGAAGGTGTCGCCGTTGGTCGAGAGCACTTCGAACTGCTTTTCGCCATCCACGTCGGCGATCTCGATGATGGACACGTCAAAGGTACCGCCGCCGAGGTCGTACACGGCGATCTTGCGGTCGCCCTTGGACTGCTTGTCGAGACCGAAGGCGAGCGCTGCTGCCGTGGGTTCGTTGATGATGCGCTTCACGTCCAGGCCGGCGATGCGCCCGGCATCCTTGGTGGCCTGGCGCTGGGCGTCGTTGAAGTACGCCGGAACCGTGATCACGGCTTCGGTCACCGGCTCGCCGAGGAAGTCTTCGGCGGTCTTCTTCATCTTGCGCAGGATGTCCGCGCTGACCTGCTGGGCAGAAAGCTTCTTGCCGCGCACTTCCACCCACGCATCGCCGTTGTCGGCGGCGACGATGGAGTAGGGCATCAGATCGATGTCCTTCTGCACTTCCTTCTCGCTGAACTTGCGGCCGATCAGGCGCTTGACGGCGTACAGCGTGTTCTTGGGGTTGGTAACGGCCTGGCGCTTGGCCGAGGCGCCAACCAGCACTTCGCCGTCTTCCTGGTAGGCCACGATGGACGGCGTGGTGCGCGCGCCCTCGCTGTTTTCAATCACGCGCGTGGTGTTTCCTTCCATGATGGAAACGCAGCTGTTCGTGGTGCCGAGGTCGATGCCAATGATTTTTCCCATGATTCTTCTCCGCGAGGCAGTTGATTTGATAGCAGTAACGTAGGGTTGCGTGGGCCCGCTTCAAGCAGGCGCAGGGGCTTTTATTTGGGCGTCGCCACCGTGACCAGGGCCGGACGCAGGATGCGGTCGGCGATCAGGTAGCCCTTTTGCAGGACGGATACGATGGTGTTGGCCTCCTGGGCGGCCGGCACCATGCTGATGGCCTGGTGGCGATGGGGGTCGAATTTCTCGCCGGCGGGGGGATTGATGGCCAGCACGCGGTTGCGCTCCAGCGCGGACAGAAGCTGGCGCAAGGTGGCTTCCGAGCCCTCACGCAGCTGTTGGGCGCTGGCATTCTGAATGGCGAGCGCGGCATCCAGGCTGTCGCAGACCGGCAGCAAGCCTTCGGCGAAATTCTCGATGCCGAACTTGCGTGCCTTGGATACTTCTTCTTCGGCGCGCCGGCGGGCGTTTTCCGCTTCCGCCTTGGCGCGCAGGAACTGGTCGGCCAGGTCGGCGCTTTTTGCCTTCAATTCAGCGAGTTCCGTCTGCAAGCGCTGCAATTCGTCGCTCGTGTTGGCAGAGAGGGCGGCTTCGATTTCTTCGGGCGAAGGCGGTTGCTCGCCAAAATTCGGCTTTTCTTGCATAGCTGGGTTTTCCAAGGAAGGTTCGTGTTCGGGCGCACATGGGGCCGGCGCCCGGCTTTTCAAGCGATTGCGCCCCGCTGCGGTTCCTATGGCGGGGCGCGCAGGTGCGTACTATAATTGCCGGCTTTGCCTTGCCACACCGCTTCCCGACGCTGCGGGTGGCTTACATCCAGAAGGAGTATGCATGCGTCACTACGAAATCATTCTGTTGATCCATCCGGATCAAAGCGAGCAGGTTCCTGCCATGCTCGAACGCTACAAGGGCATGATCACCGCCGGCGGTGGTAAGGTGCACCGCGTGGAAGACTGGGGCCGCCGCCAACTGGCGTACCTGATCAACAAGCTCGCCAAGGCGCACTACCTGTGCATCAACATTGAAGCCGACCAGGCGGTCATGGCCGAACTCGAGCACGCGTTCAAGTTCAACGATGCCGTTCTGCGCCACCTCACCGTGCAGAAGAAGAAGGCCGATACGGCGCCTTCCTCGATGATGAAGACCGTCGAGCGCGAAGAAGCCCGCAAGGCCAGCCAAGCCGAATACGCCGCCTCGGGTGAGCGCGGCGAACGCCAGGACCGTGGCGAGCGCGCCGAACGCGCCGAGCGCTAAGCCCTGCGTTTGCCGGAAGGAGTGGAGAACCACGTCGTCCTGACCGCCGCGATCGCCGAGGCCCAGGCCCTGCGATTCACACCGGCCGGACTGCCCGCGATCGAACTGCGGCTCGAGCACAGCTCGCAGCAGCACGAGGCAGGCGGACAACGTGAGGTGAAAGCAGCGATGAAGGCCGTGGCTTTTGGTGCGATGGCCGAGCGCCTTGCCAAGCAGCCCGTAGGCAGCCTCTGGCGCTTCACCGGTTTTCTCGCCACGCCCCGCAACGGCAAGCACGCGGTTCTGCACATTCAGGATATTCAACCCGATTAATTTTCAAGAGGTCCGAAAATGGCCACGTTCAAGAAATTCAACAAAGACAAGCGCCCCAAGCGCAATACCCAGTCGCTGCTGTTCAAGCGCAAGCGCTTCTGCCGTTTCACCGTCACCGGCGTCGAGGAAATCGACTACAAGGACGTGGACACCCTGCGCGATTTCATCGCCGAAAACGGCAAGATCATCCCCGCGCGCCTGACCGGCACGCGCGCGATCTTCCAGCGCCAGCTCAATACCGCCATCAAGCGCGCGCGCTTTCTGGCGCTGGTGCCTTACAGCGACCAGCACAAGATCTAAGGAGTACCCGCCATGCAAATCATCCTGCTCGACAAGGTGGTGAACCTCGGTGGCCTGGGCGATCTCGTCAAGGTCAAGGACGGCTACGCCCGCAACTTCCTCATTCCCTCCGGCCGCGCCCGCCGCGCCACCGCCGCTGCCAAGGCGGAGTTCGAAGCCAAGCGCGCCGAACTTGAAAAGGCGGCTGCTGAAAAGCTGGCCGCTTCGCAGGCAGAAGGCGCCAAGCTTGAAGGCAAGGTCATCAAGCTGACGCAGAAGGCCGGCGTGGACGGCCGCCTGTTTGGTTCCGTGACCAACGGCGACATCGCCGAAGAGCTGAACAAGCAGGGCTTCAAGGTCTTGAAGTCGCAAGTGCGCCTGCCCAATGGCCCGCTGAAGATGGTTGGCGACAGCACTGTCAGCGTCTCGCTGCACACGGACGTGCTTGTCGAAGTGACGGTTTCCGTCTACGGCGAAACCGCCTGATTGGGTAACCGCACAACAAAAAAACCGCCTCCGGGCGGTTTTTTTGTGCCTGACGCCGGGGGCCTCAGCCCCCACTGGTTACCTGGAGGGCGGCCAGCCGTGCTGGGGGCGCGGGCGCACGCCGGGTTCGACCTGGAGATCGAGCATCTGGTCGCCGCGCTGCACGCGCAGGCTGGCGGATTCGCCCGGTTTGAGCGCCGCGACGGCGCTCAGCAGACCCGGCACGCTGACGACCGGCTTGCCGGCGACTTCCGTGATCACGTCGCCGGGCCGCAGGCCGGCACGCGCCGCGGGCGCATTTTGGAGAACGCCCGTGATGATGACGCCCGAAGAGGCCTTGATGCCGAAGGTCTCGGCCATTTCCGGGGACAGTTCGCCCGGCTCGACGCCGATCCAGCCGCGCGTCACCTGCCCGGTGGTGGCGATGCTTGCGAGCACCATCTTGGCCGTGGAGACCGGAATCGCGAAGCCGATGCCCAGGCTGCCGCCCGAGCGCGAATAGATGGCGGTGTTGATGCCCAGGAGGTTGCCGTCCACGTCCACCAGTGCCCCGCCCGAGTTGCCCGGGTTGATGGCCGCATCGGTCTGGATGAAGTTCTCGAAGGTGTTGATACCCAGCTGGCTGCGCCCGAGCGCGCTCACGATGCCACTCGTGACGGTCTGGCCGACGCCGAAGGGGTTGCCGATGGCCAGCACCCGGTCGCCCACTTGGGCTTTGTCGGAGTCGCCCAGCACGATCACCGGCAGCTTGTCGAGCTCGATCTTGAGGATCGCGAGGTCGGTGTCTGGGTCGGTGCCGACCACGCGGGCACGTGCCTTGCGGCTGTCGCTGAGGGTGACGTCGATCTCGTCGGCGCCCTCCACCACGTGGTTGTTGGTGAGGATGTAGCCCTCCGTGCTGACGATGACGCCACTGCCCAGCCCGGCCTGCGGCTGGCTGCCCTGGTTGCCGAAGAAGAACTGGAACCACGGGTCGTCGCTGCGCGGGTCGCGCACGGGCGCCTTGCTGGTGTTGATGCTGACCACGGCGGGCGCGGCCTTGCGTGCGGCGGCGCTCAGGCTGCCTGGCGGGGGCTGATCGCTGGTGGTGGGTGGCGCCTCGATCAGCGACACGCTGGTGCGCCCCGGCAGGGACCAGCCGTGCAGCCACCCCGGTTGCAGGGTGGCGACCACGAACCACGCGGCAAGCAGCACGGTGATGGTTTGCGAGAAGAGCAGCCAGAGGCGTTTCATGGAGGAAGTGCGTTAGGGGAGGAAGGCCGCCGCGCGTGCTGGTGGCAGCCCGCTATTGTCGCGCAGGCAGGCGACAATGGCGCCATGAGCATATCCCGCGAAGACCTGCTGCGCTCGTTCGATTTGCTGCTCGCGCCCGAACGGTTCAAGGACTACGGGCCGAATGGCCTGCAGGTGGAGGGTCGGCCCTCGGTGCAATTGCTGGTCAGCGGGGTGACGGCCAGCAGGGCGCTGATCGATGCCGCCATCGAAGCCGGGGCCGACGCCATCTTCGTGCACCACGGGCTGTTCTGGCGCGGGCAGGACGGCCGCGTCACCGGGTGGATGAAGGAGCGCCTGCAGCGCCTCCTGGCGCACGACATCAATTTGTTCGCCTACCACCTGCCGCTCGACGCGCACCCCGAAGTGGGCAACAACGCGCGCCTGGGCGCCGCGCTGGGCTGGGTGGCCGATGCGCATTTCGGTGAGCAGGACCTGGGGTGCCTGGCCAGCGTGCGTTATGCCAGCCAAGCCGAACTGTGCGCGCAGGTGGGGCAGGTGCTGGGCCGCGCGCCGGTCTTCATCCCGGGCCGAGACGGGCCGGTGACCCGTGTTGCATGGTGTTCGGGCGGTGCCCAGGGCTATTTCGAGGCCGCGGCCGCGGCTGGTGCACAGGTGTACCTGACGGGAGAAATTTCCGAGCCCCAGGCCCACCTGGCGCGCGAAATGGGCGTGGGCTTCATCGCCGCCGGGCACCACGCGACCGAACGCTACGGCGCCCCCGCGGCCGCGGCCCACGTGGCGCGGCACTTGGGGCTGGAACACCGCTTCATCGACATCGACAACCCGGCCTGAGGCATCGCCTTTCAAGGACTAATAGCTATTGATTAAATAGCTAACTTTCCTTTGCAGGTAAGCGCTAGAGGCCATTTTATTTATATCTTTCCAGATGAACACGTTCCCGCCATTGGCGATCACGCAGGGCGATCCGGCCGGCATCGGGCCGGAGATCATCGCCAAGGCATTTCGGGATGCGCCGCACGCAATGCGCGGCGCGTTCGTCGTCGGCGAGCCGGGTACGCTGCGCCGCGCGGCGGCCTGCGTGCGCCGGCCGGGTGTTCCCGACCTGCCCGTGGCCATCCTGCAATCGGCCGACCAGGCGTGGGATATCCCGCCGCGCTGCCTGCCCGTCTTGCCGCTGGCCGGATTGCCGGCGGACGTGCCCTTCGGCCAGACGGGCGCTCAAGCCGGGCGGGCGGCAGCCGACTGCGTCGTCTGGGCAGCGCAGGCGGCACTGCGGGGTGAGGTCGCGGGGCTCGTCACCGCACCGCTGCACAAGGAGTCTCTGCACGCCGCGGGTGTGGATTTTCCCGGCCACACCGAACTGCTCCAGGCCCAGGCGGCCGCGTACGCCCAGGTGGAGATCGCGCGGATGCCGGTGCGCATGATGCTGGCAAGCGATGAGTTGTGCATCGTGCTGGTCAGCATCCACATGTCGCTCCGTGACGCGGTTGCTGCCGTCACGCTGGACAACGTGTTGCAGACGCTGCGCATCGCGCATGCCGCTCTGCTGCACGGCCTGGGCCGCGCGCCGCGCATCGGCGTGGCCGGCCTGAACCCCCATGCGGGCGAGGGCGGGCTGTTCGGGCGCGAGGAAATAGACGTCATAGCGCCCGCCATTGCATGCGCCCGCAGCGAGGGAATCGACGCCTCCGGCCCCTGGGCTCCGGACACGGTCTTCATGCGCGCGCGCCGCGCGCCGGGTAAACCGGGCGAATTCGACGCCGTGGTGGCCATGTACCACGACCAGGGGCTGATTCCGGTGAAATACCTCGGGGTGGACAAGGGCGTGAACGTCACGCTGGGCCTGCCTCTGGTGCGTACCAGCCCCGACCACGGTACGGCATTCGATATCGCCGGCACGGGCAAGGCCGACCCCGCCAGCCTCATCGAAGCCGTGCGATGGGCGCGCCGCCTGTGCGGCGCATGAGTTTCAGGCTTCGGGCGTCCTGGCGCGCAGGCTGTCGCGGATCTCGCGCAGCAGCACAATGTCTTCCGGCGCCGCGGCGGGCGGCGGTGGGGGCGCCTCGCGCTTGAGCCGGTTGATCTCCTTGACCATGATGAAGATGATGGCCGCCAGGATCACGAAATTGACCGTCACGGTCAGGAAATGCCCATAGGCAAATACGGGGACGCCGGCCTTGGTCAGCGCATCGAGCGTACGTGGCGTGCCCTCGGGCACCTGGGCCAGCACGATGAACAGGTTCGAGAAATCGAGCTTGCCGAACACCAGCCCGACCAGCGGCATGATCAAGTCCTTGACCACCGAGTCCACGATGGTGCCGAACGCGCCGCCGATGATGACCCCGACGGCCAGGTCGATCACATTGCCCTTGACGGCGAACTCCCGAAATTCCTTGAGCATTCCCATCGCGTACTCCCATGTGGTTGGAAGGGTGCAAGTATCTCCCAGAGACGGGCGCCAAGCAGCGGGAGGTTTGCGGGAGGTCAAGCGCTGCGCTGCCGCGTGGCACTGGCACCGCTTCAACGGTTTTCACTCCGCTACAATTTCAGGTTATTTCCCTCCCAGCGATGTACATCGAGGATCCCCATGAGTGACACTCCAATCGACTCCAGCAAGCGGACGTGGCTGATCGCGACCGGCTGTGCTGGCGCGGTGGGCGGCGTGGCAACCGCCGTTCCCTTCGTGAGTTCTTTTCAGCCCTCCGAAAAGGCCAAGGCCGCTGGCGCAGCCGTCGAAGTGGACATCGCTGCCTTGAAGCCGGGGGAAAAGGTTACGGTCGAATGGCGCGGCAAGCCCGTGTGGATCGTGCGGCGCACGCCTGAGCAAGTGGCCGAACTGCCCAAGCTCGACGATCAGCTGGCCGACCCCAAGTCGTTGCGCAAGCCCGATGAGTTCACCCCGGAATACGCGCGCAATGAGCAGCGCTCGATCAAGCCGGAGTATTTCGTGGCCGTCGGTATTTGCCCGCACCTCGGCTGCTCGCCGTCCGACCGGTTTGCCACGGGCGCGCAACCCTCGCTGCCGGACGACTGGAAGGGCGGCTTCCTGTGCCCCTGCCACGGATCCACCTTCGACCTGGCCGGGCGCGTGTTCAAGAACAAGCCGTCTCCGGACAATCTTGAAGTACCGCCGCACATGTACCTCTCAGACACCCGCCTGCTCATCGGCGCCGACAAGAAAGCGTGAGGGACTGCACCATGGCTGTGTTCAAGGAAATCTCGCCCAACGCCTCGGCGGGCGCCAAGCTCACCAACTGGTTTGAAAACCGTTTTCCCACGGCATTCGACGCTTATCGCGTCCACATGTCGGAGTACTACGCACCGAAGAACTTCAACTTCTGGTACATCTTTGGTTCGCTGGCCCTGCTGGTGCTGGTGATCCAGATCGTCACCGGCATCTTCCTGGTCATGCACTACAAGCCCGACGCCGCCCTGGCGTTCGGCTCGGTCGAGTACATCATGCGCGATGTGCCCTGGGGCTGGCTGATCCGCTACATGCATTCCACGGGGGCGTCGGCGTTCTTCATCGTCGTCTACCTGCACATGTTCCGCGGCCTGCTCTATGGCAGCTACCGCAAGCCCCGCGAACTGGTCTGGATCTTCGGCTGCGCCATTTTCCTGGCGCTGATGGCCGAAGCCTTCATGGGCTACCTCCTGCCGTGGGGCCAGATGTCGTACTGGGGTGCCCAGGTGATCGTGAATCTGTTCTCCGCCATTCCGTTCATCGGCCCGGATCTGGCGCTGCTCATCCGCGGCGACTACGTGGTGGGCGACGCCACGCTCAACCGCTTCTTCAGCTTCCACGTGATCGCGGTTCCGCTGGTGCTGCTGGGCTTGGTCGTGGCGCACTTGCTGGCGCTGCACGACGTGGGTTCCAACAACCCGGACGGCATTGAAATCAAGGGGCCCAACGCGCCCCGGGATGAAAAGGGCCATCCGCTGGACGGCATTCCCTTCCATCCGTACTACACGGTGCACGACATCCTGGGTGTCTGCCTGTTCCTGATGGCGTTCTCCGCCGTGATCTTCTTCGCGCCTGAAGCGGGTGGTTACTTCTTGGAGTACAACAACTTCATTCCGGCCGACCCATTGAAGACCCCGTTGCACATCGCGCCGGTCTGGTACTTCACGCCGTACTACTCCATGTTGCGGGCTATCACCACTGAGATGGTCTACGCACTGATTGCCTGCGTGGTGCTTGCTGCCGCCTTCGCGGTCATCAAGGGGCGCATGCCGGCGGTGCTGAAGGGTGTGGTCGCGGTGGCTGCCGCCGTGGGCGTCGTGCTGATGCTCTCTATCGACGCCAAGTTCTGGGGCGTGGTGGTGATGGGCGGTGCGGTCGTCATCCTGTTCTTCCTGCCCTGGCTCGACTGCAGCCCGGTCAAATCGATCCGTTACCGCCCGAGCTGGCACAAGTACGTCTATGCCGTGTTCGTCGTCAACTTCTTCATCCTCGCTTACCTGGGGGTGCAGCCACCGTCGCCGGTAGGCGAGCGCGTGTCGCAAGTCGGCACCTTGTTCTACTTCGGTTTCTTCTTGCTCATGCCTTGGTGGAGCCGCCTTGGCGAACCCAAGCCCGTGCCCGACCGCGTCACCTTTGCAGCGCATTGAGCAGGAGGCAGCACACCATGAAAAAAATACTCTTTACTTTCATCGCAGCGCTGACCTTCGCGGCCGGTTCGGTTCACGCCGCCGGCGGCGGCATCGCATGGGACAAGGCGCCGAACAAGGCGAACGACATGGCCGCCTTGCAAAACGGCGCCAAGTTGTTTGTCAACTACTGTGTGGGTTGCCACTCGGCCGCGTTCATGCGCTACAACCGTCTGACCGACATTGGCCTGACCGAGCAGCAGATCAAGGACAACCTGCTGTTCACCACCGAAAAGATCGGTGAGACCATGCAGGCCACCATCGACCCCAAACAGGCCAAGGAATGGTTCGGCGCCAACCCGCCCGATCTCACCGTGATCGCACGCTCGCGCGCGGGGGCGGGGGGAACCGGGGCCGACTACCTCTACACCTTCCTGCGGACCTTCTACCGCGACGACACCAAGGCCACCGGCTGGAACAACCTGCTGTTCCCGAACGTTGGCATGCCGCACGCGCTGTGGCAATTGCAAGGCGAGCGCACCCCCGTTTTTGAAGAACATGAAAGCCACGGCCAGAAAGTGCATGTTTTCAAGAGCTGGCAGCAGGGCGCACCGGGCGCGATGACCGCTCTGGAATACGATCAGGCGGTGGGCGATCTGGTCGGTTACCTCCAGTGGATGGGTGAGCCGGCGCAGAAGACGCGCGTGCGCTTGGGCGTCGGCGTGCTGATATTCCTGGCGTTCACCACGGTATTGGCATGGAGGCTGAACGCCGCGTTCTGGAAAGACGTCAAGTAGGTTCCGGTTTTCGCCGTGCTGCGTCTTGCGACGCAGCGCTTTGCAAGAGTGGGCGCCGCCGGCGTTCCACTCTTTTGGTTTTTAGGAGTTTCGCTACATGATGGTGCTTTATTCGGGTACGACCTGTCCTTTCTCTCACCGTTGCCGCTTCGTCTTGTTCGAAAAGGGCATGGATTTCGAGATCCGCGACGTAGATCTCTACAACAAGCCCGAAGACATCGCCGTGATGAATCCGTACGGTCAGGTGCCCATTCTGGTGGAGCGCGATCTGATCTTGTACGAGTCCAACATCATCAACGAGTACATCGACGAGAGATTCCCGCATCCGCAGCTGATGCCGGGCGATCCGGTCGATCGTGCGCGGGTACGGCTGTTCCTGCTCAACTTTGAAAAGGAACTGTTCGTTCACGTCAACAGCTTGGAGTCCCGCGCCAGCAAGGGCAACGAAAAGGCGTTGGAGAAGGCGCGTGCCCACATCCGCGATCGCCTGACGCAGCTGGCGCCCGTGTTCCTGAAGAACAAGTTCATGCTGGGAGACAATTTCTCGATGTTGGACGTGGCCATCGCGCCTTTGCTGTGGCGCCTCGACTACTACGGCATCGACCTGAGCAAGAACGCCGCGCCTCTGCTGAAGTACGCAGAGCGCATCTTCTCGCGGCCCGCTTACATCGAAGCGCTCACGCCGTCCGAGAAGGTGATGCGCAAATAGGAAGTTGGCGGCAGCTGGAACGCGTTATGAAGCCTCAGGATCCCAACTCCACCCGGCCTTATCTGATCCGCGCGCTGCACGAATGGTGCAGCGACAACGGGTTCACGCCGCACGTGGCGGTCAAAGTGGACGAGTCCGTTCAGGTACCGCGTGAATACGTGAACAACGGCGAGATCGTGCTGAATATCGGCCTGGACGCCACGAGCGGTCTGCAGCTCGGCAATGATTTCATCGAGTTCAAGGCGCGTTTCGGTGGGCAGCCGCGCGACATCCTCGTTCCGGTGGGGCGGGTGATTGCGATTTACGCCCGTGAGAACGGACAGGGAATGGCCTTCCCGCCGCCATCCGATGTTCTGGCCGGCGCTGCGGGAGTGGTCAAGGAGCCGGCGCTGATGCAAGACGGGCCCGACCCCAAGCCCCTGGTGCAGCTGGTCACCGAACCCGTTGGCACGGACGGCTCCGACCCAGACGGGCCGCGGCCGCCCGCCGGGGGCGCGACGCGGCGCGCTTCTCTCAAGCGCATCAAATGAGTCTTGCGCGCTTTGCAATCGCCATTGCTTACAATCGCTTCCTCGCCGATTTAGCTCAGTGGTAGAGCAACCGCCTTGTAAGCGGTAGGTCGTCAGTTCAATCCCGACAATCGGCACCAAAAATAACGCGGTTTCATCCGTTTTGGAACTAGAACCGAAATTTCAAGCTATAATTTAAAGCTTGGCGGCTGTAGCTCAGCTGGATAGAGTACTTGGCTACGAACCAAGGGGTCGTGGGTTCGATTCCTGCCAGCCGCACCATACGGTAAGCCCTGCAAGGTCTTGATCTTGCAGGGCTTTTTCCTTTGTCCTTCCCATAACGACACATGAGGAGGCCGCATGAGCAAGGCGTTTACACGCGAAACCGACGAGGAGCCCGAAGACGCAGTGCCGCCGCCCGCCGCGGGGGGTGGCCGCAACTACATCACGGCCGCGGGGTACGCACGGCTGCGCGATGAGCTCCTGCAGTTAATGGACGTGGAGCGCCCGAAGGTGGTCGAGACCGTGCATTGGGCGGCCAAGAACGGCGACCGTTCGGAAAACGGCGACTATCTCTACGGCAAGAAGCGCCTGCGCGAGATCGATCGCCGCATCCGCTTCCTCACCGCACGCATGGAGGCAGCGGAGATCGTCGATCCATCCGTACACGCGGGAAGCGATCAAGTCTTTTTTGGCGCTACGGTGCGCTACATGGACGATCTGGGCGTCGAGGCCAAAGTCACTATCAAGGGAACCGACGAAGCCGTCGCCAGCCAAGGTGAAGTGAGTTGGATCTCGCCCGTCGCACGGGCGCTCCTCAAGGCGCGTGTGGGTGACGAAGTCCAGTTGGTCACGCCGTCCGGTACGCGGCGCCTGGAAATTCTGGACGTGCGCTATCCGCAGGCTTAGGACTGCGAAGTGGGGTTTCCAAGCGCGTGGAGCGCAGGGGCAGGCCGCCCCTACGCTGTCGGCAGTGCCCGGACCGCCCGCAGCACGGCGGGCGTGCGCCGCAATGTGCGCAGGGCGGTTTCCAGGTGCGCGGTGTCGCGTACCCCAATGACCAGGCGCAGATTCACGGTGTCGAGCGCGACCTCGTCTTCCATGTCGATGTGCGTGATGTCGGCCTCGGCGCTCGCCAGGTCCGCCGCCACGCGCGCCAACACGCCCTTGCCGTTGTTCACCGTGACCACGACCCCGGTCTCGAACATGCGTGTGGGCTCCTCGCTCCAATCGACGGAAATGAAGCGCTCGCTGTCTTTGGCCTGCAGCCGCCGGGCGACCGCGCAGCGTGCCGAATGAACCACCAGCCCCTCTCCGCGGCCGAGGTAACCCACAATATCGTCGCCCGGTACCGGGCGGCAACACGCTGCGTACTTCACGGAGGCGTTTTCGCTGCCATCGAGCGAGACACCCCCTTGCGAAATGCTTTCGTGCGAGGAATAGCGCTCGCGGGTCAACAGGAGCGCGTCGGGCCGGTAGCCGTGTTCGGCCATGAGCCCGAGCAGGCGCTTGGCGACGATGGTCGCAATGCGCTTGCCGAGCCCAATGTCGGTCATCAATTCGCTGCGCGAGCGGCTTCCGGTAAAGCGCAGCAGTTTGTCCCACAAGGGCTGCATGGCTTCGCTTTCCGGCGGCAGGCTTTCCAGGCCTTCGGCCCGTAGAGCCTGCGTGAGCAGCTTTTCCCCCAGGGTTTCCGAATCGGCCTGCGCCAGCGACTTGAGGTGGCTGCGGATCTTGGACCGTGCCCGGCCGGTGCGCACGAAGCCCAGCCACGCCGGATTCGGCGTCGTGGTCGGCGTGGTGATGATCTCCACGATGTCGCCGTTGTGGATTTCGGTGCGCAGCGGAACCTGCTCGTTGTTCACCTTGGCCGCTGCGGTGTGGTTGCCCACGTCGCTGTGGATGGCGTAGGCGAAATCCACCACGGTGGCGCCGCGCGGCAGGGCGAGGATCTGGCTCTTCGGGGTGAAGACGTACACCGCATCCGGGAACAGGTCCACCCGTACATGGTCCCAGAACTCGGCGGCGTCGCGCGTCTCGTTCTGGATGTCCAGCAGGGACTGCAGCCATTTCGTTCCCAGGTGTTCGGCCGTGCCGCCTTCGCCATCCTGCTCCTTGTAGAGCCAATGGGCGGCAACACCGGCTTCGGCAACCAGGTGCATTTCCTCGGTGCGCATCTGGAACTCGATGTTCACGCCGGACGGGCCCACCAGGGTTGTGTGCAGCGACTGGTAGCCGTTGATCTTGGCAATGGCGATATGGTCCTTGAACTTGCCCGGCACGGGCTTGTACATCTGGTGCAGGATGCCCAGCGCCGTATAGCACTCGGTGACGCTGCCCACGATGACGCGGAACCCATAGAGGTCCGTCACCTGGGCGAAGCTCAAGTGCTTTTGCGTCATCTTCTGGTAGATGGCATACAGCGTTTTTTCGCGCCCGGCCAGCCGCACCGGCAGGCCGACGCGTGAAAACGCGGCATCCACATCGGCCTGAACCTTCTGCACCAGGTCACGGCGGCGGCTGCGCGCCTTGGCGACGGCTTTGGACAGCGTGGCGTAGCGCCAGGGATGCAGGTAGCGAAAAGACAGGTCCTGCAGTTCCCGGTAGGTCTGGTTCAGCCCCAGGCGGTGCGCGATCGGCGCGTAGATTTCGAGGGTTTCGGAAGCGATGCGCCGCCATTTGCTGCGCGGCATGTCCGCGAGCGTGCGCATGTTGTGGCTCCGGTCGGCCAGCTTGATGAGAATGACCCGCACGTCGCGCGCCATGGCCAGCAGCATCTTGCGGAAAGACTCAGCCTGGTTCTCCTCGCGCGTGTCGAACTGCAGCTTGTCGAGCTTTGTCAGGCCGTCCACCAGTTCGGCCACATTGGCGCCAAAGCGCTCCACCAGATCCGCCTTCGTGACGCCGCAGTCTTCCATCGCGTCGTGCAGCAACGCTGCCATCAAGGCTGGGGCGTCGAGCTTCCATTGCGCGCACTGCGCTGCCACGGCAATGGGATGGGTGATGTAGGGCTCGCCGCTGTTGCGCAGTTGCCCGAGATGTGCCTCATCGGCGAACCGGTAGGCTTGGCGGACGAGCTCCACCTGGGCAGGCTCAAGGTAGTCGAGGCTGTCGGTCAGCGCGGCGAAGCTCGCTGCGGCCGCATTGGCGGCGGCAGCGGCGTTGCTGGCGGCGTCCTGGGGGCGCGCATTCGGCGGCGCCGCGTTGGCAGGGACGGTATTCGACTCTGCTTTCATCCCTTAAATGTAGCGCGCTGGCCACCCAGGGCGGGCCTGAATGAAAATAGGCACCGCAATGCGGTGCCTATTGGGTGGGGAATCGGGGTGCCGGGTTCAGCCGGGGACCTTCTTGAGCATTTCCACACCCACCTTGCCGGCGGCGATTTCCCGCAGCGCGGTGACACCGGGCTTGTTCCGGCTCTCGATGCGCGGGGTGTGGCCCTGGCTGAGCATGCGGGCGCGGTAGGTCGCGGCGAGCACGAGTTGGAAACGGTTGGGGATCTGCTCCAGGCAGTCTTCGACGGTGATGCGGGCCATGAATTCTCCAGGGGTTACGCGACGTTCAGCGATTGGAACGTTTCCGCGCGGGCGCGGCGCTGGGCCGCGTACTTGAGGCGCTGGGCATGCACCACGGCTTTGAGGTCAAAAAGCGCGCGCTCAAATAACTCGTTGATTATAACGAAGTCGAATTTGTGCACCTGCGCCATTTCCGTGGCGGCGTTGGCCAGCCGCCGTTCAATGACCTCGGGCGAATCCTCACCGCGGCGCTCCAGGCGCGACCGCAATTCGGCCCAGCTTGGCGGAAGAATAAAGATCAGCACGGCGTTGGCGAACGCCTCCTTGATCTGCAGCGCACCCTGGAAGTCGATTTCCAGGATGACATCGTTGCCCTGGGCAATGCGTTCCTCGATGGACTTCTTGGATGTGCCGTAGCGGTTGCCGTGCACCAGCGCCCATTCCACGAACGCATTGCTTGCCACCATCGCGTCGAATTCGGGTTCCGAGGTGAAGAAGTACTCCCGCCCGTGCTTTTCCTGGCCCCGCGGTGCGCGCGTGGTGTGCGATATGGAGGGATGCACGTGCGAATCGAGTTCCAACAGGGCCTTGACCAGGCTGGACTTGCCGGTGCCGCTCGGCGCCGCCACCACAAAAAGATTGCCGGGGTATTCCGTAGTAACCGTCATGAAATGCTTGCCGTAAGGGCTTTATTCGAGGTTTTGTACCTGTTCGCGCATCTGCTCGATCAGGACTTTCATATCCACGCTGATGCGCGTGAGTTCCAGCGCTGACGACTTCGAACCCAGCGTGTTGGCTTCGCGGTGCAATTCCTGGATCAGGAAGTCGAGCCGCTTGCCCACTTCGCCGCCCTTGGACAGGAGCCGTTCGATTTCGGTGAGGTGCGACTCGAGCCGGGTGACTTCTTCCGCCACGTCGATGCGGATGGCGAAGGCCGTGGCCTCCGAGAGCGCCCGGTCCTGGGCGGCTTCCGGCGTGGCACTGCCTTCGGCCAGGCCCATGGCTTCGCGCCAGCGGTCCATGAAGCGCTGGCGTTGCTGCTCCACCAGTTGGGGTACCAGCGGACCGGCCTGCTCGGTCAGGCCGCGCAGCAACCGGAGGTGCCCGCGCAGCATGTCCACCAGGCGTTCGCCTTCCTGCGCGCGCGCCACGAGCAATGCATTGAGTACGGATTCGGCCAGGCGCGCCACGGTGTCGGCTGGGGTGTCCACGGCCGGCGTGGCCGCGCCGCACAGCCGCAGCACCTCGGCCACGGACAGCGGCGCCGCCTCGGGCAACCAGGACTGCACGCTGTCCTGGACGGCAGACAGGCGCTGCAACAGGCGCGTCGGTGGGTCGGGCAGCAGGGCGCTGTCCTGGCCTTCGATGACCGCGCGGACTTCCACCTTGCCCCGCTTGACCTTGGTGGTGACAAGCGAGCGCAGGAGCGGTTCGAAACTGCGCAGTTCGTCCGGCAGGCGGAAGGACAGGTCCAGGAAGCGGCTGTTGACCGAGCGCATTTCCATGCCCAGGCGGCGTTCGCGCACGGCGCGCGGCTCGCCGTCGGCGGGCTCCGCAGGGGGGCCGCTTTGCGCGCTGGCGTAGCCGGTCATGCTGTAAACTGCCATGGGACTTTTCTTGATTAGCTAGCGAACCGGCGATTATCCGGGTTCTCGTCCGCCCTCGAATCACACGCGAAGAATATGTCCAAAGTCAAACCGGCCCCGCTGCCACCGGACACCGTCATCGGTGGCTACCGGGTGGTACGGCGGGTGTCCTCGGGCGGTTTCGGTGTGGTCTACCTCTGCATGGACCCGGAGGGCCAGCAGGTCGCCATCAAGGAATACCTCCCTTCGTCGCTCGCCACGCGCACGCCCGGCGAACTGCTGCCCAAGGTGCCGCCGGAAAAACTCTCGCTGTACCGCCTGGGCCTCAAGAGCTTCTTCGAGGAAGGCCGGGCGCTGGCGCAGATATCGCACGCCTCGGTGGTCAGCGTGCTGAATTTCTTCCGCGAGAACGAAACCGTCTACATGGTGATGAATTACCTGGAGGGCGCGACCCTGCAGGATTTCATCATCACCGCGCGCGATTTGAAGCAGCAGAAGGTGTTCCGCGAGTCCACCATCCGCTCGCTGTTCGACGAGGTGCTGCGCGGCATGCGCATCGTGCACCAGCACAAGATGCTGCACCTCGACATCAAGCCGGCCAACATCTTCATCACCGACGACAACAAGGCGGTGATGATCGACTTCGGCGCCGCGCGCGAGGTGCTGTCGAAGGAAGGCAACTTCATCCGTCCCATGTACACGCCCGGTTTCGCCGCCCCGGAGATGTACCGGCGCGACTCGGCCATGGGCCCGTGGACGGACATCTACGCCATCGGCGCGTGCATCTACGCCTGCATGCAGGGCTTTCCGCCCAACGAAGCGCCGCAGCGCCAGGACAAGGACCGCCTCTCGCTGGCGCTCGCCAAGTTGCGTGGCGTGTATTCCGACAACCTCATCGAGGTGGTCGAGTGGTGCATGGCGCTCGACCCGCTCTCGCGCCCGCAGTCCGTGTTCGCCCTGCAGAAGGAACTCTCGCGCGAGGGTGAGCGGCGCTACACCAAGCTCACCGTCGCGGAAAAAATGCGCCTGCAGCTTGATACGCTGGTCGCCGATACGCGCAAGACCGTCACCAAACCTGGCGATGCGGCCTCAGCGGTCGGAGCCAAGCCCAAATGAAGTTCTCCATATTCCAGATCAGCCGGCGCGGCGGGCGCGAGAAGAACGAAGACCGCATGGGCTACTGCTACACGCGCGAATCCGGCCTGTTCGTGCTGGCCGACGGCATGGGCGGGCACCCCGAGGGCGAAGTCGCGGCGCAGATTGCCTTGCAGACCGTCGCGGCCATGTTCCAGCGCCAGGCCAAGCCGCAGCTGCCCGACGTGCCGGAGTTCCTCTCCACCGCGCTGCTCGCGGCGCACCACCAGATCCTGCGCTACGCCAGCGACAAGGGCATGATCGACTCGCCCCGCACCACGCTCGTGGTGGCCGTGGTCCAGGCGGGCTGCGTGCACTGGGTGCATTGCGGCGACTCGCGCCTGTACATGGTGCGCGGCGGCGCGCTCCTGACGCGCACGCGCGACCATTCCTATCTGGAGCTGCGCAACATGCCGCAGGGGCTGGAGCGCATCAACCGCAACGTGCTCTTCACCTGCCTGGGCTCACCCACCAAGCCCATCTACGACACCACGGGGCCGGTGCCGCTGGAGCAGGGCGACCGCATCCTGATCTGTTCCGACGGGCTGTGGGGCACCTTGAGCGACGAGGAAATCGCCGGTGAACTGGGTCGCAATACGGTCTCGCACGCCGTTCCCGAACTGGTCGAATCGGCGCTGCGCAAGGCCGGCGACAGCAGCGACAACGTAACCGTGCTGGCCATCGAGTGGGAAACGCCGGACGCCTTTGAGTCCACCCAGGGCGTCTCGACCGACAGCATCAGCGACGATGTGTTTGCCTCCACCATCCAGGCCGGCCCGCTCGACGGCCTGGTGGACGATCTGGACGATGCCGCCATCGAGCGCTCCATCGCCGAAATCAACGAAGCCATCCGCCGCTCGGCCGAGCGCAAGCGCTGAGCGTTTGGCCGCCCGCGCGGGCCGGCAGCAGAAAGTACCCATGACCCTTGCTTCCCGCGCTGGCGACCGCGCCCGCCATGCCCTGCGCCCGGTGCGCATCACCCGCCACTACACCATGCACGCCGAGGGCGCGGTACTGGTCGAATTCGGCAACACGCGCGTGCTGTGCACCGCCACGGTGGAAGAAAAAGTGCCCCCGCACCAGCGCGGCAGCGGCGCCGGCTGGGTGACGGCCGAATACGGCATGCTGCCGCGCGCCACCCACCGGCGCAGCGACCGCGAAGCGGCCAAGGGCAAGCAAAGCGGGCGCACGCAGGAAATCCAGCGCCTCATCGGCCGTTCCCTGCGCTCGGTCTTCGACCTCAAGCTCCTGGGCGAGCGCAGCATCCTGCTCGACTGCGACGTGCTCCAGGCCGACGGCGGCACGCGCACTGCGGCCATCACCGGCGCCTGGGTGGCGGCGCAGGACGCCGTGGCGGGCCTGATGGCGCGCGGCGTGCTGCAGCAGTCGCCCGTGCGCGACGCCGTGGCGGCGGTATCCGTCGGCATGGTGCAGGGCGCGCCCATGCTCGACCTCGACTATGTGGAAGACGCCGCCTGCGACACCGACATGAACGTCGTGATGACCGGTGCCGGCCAGTTCGTCGAGGTGCAGGGCACGGCGGAGGGCGCGCCGTTCAGCCGCGCCGAGATGGACGCACTGCTGGATCTGGCCCAGGCCGGCATCGCCGAGCTGGTGCGCCTGCAGCGGGAATCACTTGCAAATTGATAGCTAACTATCCAATACAAATAAGCGCTAGAGGCCATTTTTATCATGAAAATCGTATTGGCGTCGAACAACCTCGGCAAGCTCGCCGAACTCCAGGCGCTGTTCGCACCGCTCGGCGTCGAGCTCGTGTGCCAGGCCGAGCTCGGCGTGGGCGAGGCCGAGGAGCCGCACCGCACCTTCGTCGAGAACGCGCTGGCCAAGGCGCGCTTCGCCGCAGAACACACCGGCCTGCCGGCCCTGGCGGATGACGCCGGCCTGTGCGTCGACGCCTTCGGCGGCCTGCCGGGGGTGGACACGGCCTACTACGCCACGCAGTTCGGCTACGCCAAGGGCGACGACAACAACGTGCGCGCCCTGCTGGAACAGATGGAGGGTCTGGCCAACCGCCGCGCCGCATTGGTCAGCACGCTGGTGGCGCTGCGCAGCCCGCAGGACCCGGAGCCGCTGATTGCGGTGGGCCGCGTGGTCGGAGAGATCGCCCCTGCGCCGCGCGGCAGCCACGGCTTCGGGTTCGACCCGGTGATGCTGCTGCCCGACTTGGGCAAGACCTTCGCCGAACTCGATCCGGCCACCAAGAACCGCCTCAGCCACCGGGGCCGCTCGGCGCAGGCCATGCTGGCCTTGATGCGCGAACGCTGGCTGTAGGGCAGGGCCGCCGGTGCGCGGCCTTGCTTTCGCCGGCGGCCTCAGGGCGTATTGGGGAACTCTTCGGTATCCACCTCGGCGCGTGCCTGCGTGGTGTAGCGGTGGCCAGCGACTGTGCGCTCGTGCATCAGCGCGTCTGCACGTTCCAGCACGGCCTCGGGCAGGGTCAGCTGGGTAGCGCCCAGGTTCTCGCCCAGGTGATCGATGCGGGTGGTGCCCGGAATGGGCAGGATGTCCGGCCCCCGGTGCAGCAGCCAGGCCAGGGAAAGCTGCGCGGGGGTGCACCCGGCTTCGTGCGCCAACGCCACCAACTTCGCCAGCTGTTCCAGATTGCGCGCGTAGTTCTCGGGGGCGAAGCGCGGCATGGGGCGGCGCACATCTTTTTCCCCGAGAGACGAGACGTCGGTGAGTGCGCCTCCCAGAAAGCCGCGCCCCAGCGGGCTGAAGGCGACGAAGGACACCCCCAGCTCCCGGCAGGCATCGAGCACGGCAATCTCGGGGTTGCGGGTCCAGAGTGAGTATTCGGTCTGCACCGCGGCAATCGGGTGCACGGCGTGGGCGTGCCGCAGGGTCGCGGCCGATACCTCGGAGAGGCCGATGGTGCGGACCAGCCCCCGCTCGACCAGGCGCGCGAGTTCGCCCACGCTGTCCTCGATCGGCACCTGCTTGTCCCAGCGGTGCAGGTAGTACAGGTCGATGGCGTCGGTTTTCAGGCGCCGGAGCGACCCTTCGCAGGTGGCGCGGAGGTTCGATGGGCGGCCATCGATCACCCGCCCGGGCAGCACCGTGCCGTCGCCCGCCTCGCGCGTCATGCCGCATTTGCTGGCCAGGGTAAAGCGGTGGCGGTGCGGTGCGAGCACCTTGCCCACCAGGGTTTCGCTCGCGCCGAAACCGTACAACGCCGCGGTGTCGAAATGCGTGACGCCCGCGTCCAGCGCCGCCAGCAACAGGCGCTCGGCCTGTTCGGGAGCGACGCCGGCACCATAGGCGTGGCAGATATTCATGCACCCCAGGCCAATGGCACTGACGGTGAAGGGACCCAGGGAACGTGTCTGCATCGTTTCTTTATAGCCGCAGCAGGAACAGCGTGAGGACCGGGAAGGTCACTAGGATCGTCACCCGCACCAGGTCGCTGACCACGAAGGGCCAGACGCCGCGGTACGTGTCGGTGAGTTTGATGTCCGGCGCCATCGAGTGGATCACGAACAGATTCATGCCGACGGGCGGGGTGATGAGCCCCACCTCCACCACAAGCAGCACCAGCACGCCAAACCAGATGGCCGCTTCCTCGGGTGGCAGGCCGAAATCCAGCCCGGACACCATCGGAAAGAAGATCGGCACCGTGAGCAGAATCATGGACAGCGAATCCATCACGCAGCCGAAGACCAGATAGAAAATCAGAATCGCCCACAGCACCGAGAACGGCGAGAAGCCCTGTGCCCCCACCCAGCTGGCGAGTTCCTGCGGAAGTTGCGACAGCGCGAGGAAAGTATTGAAGGCACTGGCGCCCAGCACGATCATGAAGACCATGCCGGTGCTCACCGCCGTGGCTTCGAGCGCCCCCAGGAGCTGCTTGCCGTTGAGCCCGCCCTTGGCCCAGGCCAGCAGGCCGGTGGCGCCCGCACCCACGGCAGCGCCTTCGGTGGGCGTGAAGATGCCACCGTAGATGCCGCCAATCACCACCAGGAAGATGAGGGCCACAGGCCAGATCGCCAGCAGTGCGTCGGTGCGCTCCCTGCGGCTTGCGGGTTCCTTGGTACCGGCGAGCCCCGGGTTGAGGCGCACCTGGATGGAGATCACCGCGATGTAGCCCAGCGCCGCCAGAATGCCCGGGACCAGCGCGGCGGTGAACATCTTGGCGATGTTCTGTTCGGCCAGCACCGCGTAGATGACCAGGACGATGGACGGCGGAATCAGGATGCCCAGGGTGCCGCCGGCGGCGAGCGTGCCGGTGGCCAGACTGCCCGCGTAGCCCGCGCGGCGCAGTTCGGGCAATGCCACCTGCCCCATGGTGGCGGCCGTCGCCAGGGAGGAGCCGCAGATGGAGCCAAACCCGGCGCAGGCGCCTATAGCGGCCATGGCCAGGCCGCCCTTGCGGTGGCCCAGGAAGGCTTCCGCCGCCTTGAACAGCGCACGCGACATGCCCCCCAGGGCGGCGAACTGCCCCATCAGCAGGAACAGCGGCACGACCGAGAGCGACGCGTTGGCAAATTGGCCGTAGGTAAAGGACTTCATTTGCGCCAGCAACGGAGTGAGGCTGCCAAAGATCAGCCAGGACCCCCCGAGGCCGACGACCAGCATGGACAGGCCGATCGGCAGGCGCAGCATGATGAGGCACAGCATGACGACAACGCCCCATGCGGCGAGGATGAGCGGGTCCATCAATGGGCTCCTGCCATCTCGTCGGGTTGCCGGGCCGCCGCAACGCCTAGGCTGCCGAGCAGGGTCCAGCCATACACGACGCAACCGAACACTGCGGCCAGTGTGCAGGCGGCGTAGCCCCACCACACGGGCATGTGCAGGATGAAGCTGGTCTCGCCGTTGGCCCGGTAGTCGAGCATGCCCACGCCCATGCGCCACGCCAGGAGCACCCACACGCCGAACATCAGCAGCTCGGTGAGGATGCCGATGAACCGCTGCATCGCCCGCGGATACAGGCGCCAGAACATGTCGACCACCGCGTGGCCGCGCCGCAGATGGCACCACGGCAGGAAACAGAGCACCGCCAGTGCGGTGCCCGCCTCGACCAGTTCGTAGTCGCCGGGGACCGGGCCCAAGCCCAGGCCGGACAATGCGCGGCCGGCAATGCTCAGCACGCTCAAGAGGGTGAGCGCCATCAGCACCAGGCCGCCCAGCCAGGCCATGGCCCGGGCGACGGTCACAATCAGAACATTCATAAGCTCTCCGTGGGAAGCCGGCGAGACGGTGCGCAGCCAGGCAGGCGGCCCAGGAGTCGCCCGCTTCGTGACTCGCTCGCTGGGTGCGCAGGCGCCGCTGCGCACCCGATCAGGCGGTGTGCTTGGCGATCAGCGCCTCGGCGGCGGCGGCCAGCTTGGGGCCATCGATGCCCTTTTCGGCGACCTCCTTGTACCAGGCGGCGCGCACCCCCGAAGCCGCTCTCTGCCAGCGCTGGGTTTCGGCGGCGTCCAGCACGATGATGTTGTTCTTCGCCGCCTGGGCCGCCGCGAGGCCGAGCTTGTCGCCTTCGTCCATGGCGCGCCCGAAGAGCGCCGCCGCGGCGGCGCCGGAATTGGCGTCCATGACTTTCTGCAGGTCCGGCGGCAGCTTGTTGTAGCTCGCCTTGTTCATGACCAGCCCGAACGTCTGCGTGTACAGGCCTTTGCCCTCGGCAAAGACGGTGTGGTTGTGCACGATCTGCTGCACCTTGAGCGAAGGCGCTACCTCCCAGGGGATGGTCGTGCCGTCGATCACGCCTTTGGACAGCGCCTCCGTGACTTGCGGGACCGGCATGCCCACCGGCACGGCGCCAATCTGTTCGAGCATGATGTTGATCACGCGCGAGCCGCCGCGAATGCGCATGCCCTTGAGGTCTTCGAGCTTCGTGACCGGCTTGATGGTGTGCACCAGGCCCGGGCCGTGGATGTGGGCGCAGAGCAGCTTCACATCGGCGAATTCGTCCATGGCGTGCGCGTGCACGAACTCGTTGAAGGCCAGCGAGCCCGCTTCGGCCTTCTTGGTCATGAAGGGCAGCTCGAACGCCTCGACCTTGGGGAAGCGTCCCGGCGTGTAGCCCAGCACCGTCCAGATGATGTCCACCACGCCGTCCTTGGCCTGGTCCAGCAGTTCGGGCGGGCGGCCGCCGAGCTGCATGCTGGGGAACTGCTGGATGTGGAGGCGCCCGCCGCTTTCCTTCTCGATCTTCTTGGCCCAGGTATCGATGGCCAGCTTGGGAATGGTCGCCTGGGGCGGCAGGAACTGATGCAGGCGCAGGGTGATGCGGTCCTGCGACCAGGCGTTTGCGCCCAGGGTGGCAGCGGCCAGGCCGCTCAGGACGGTGCGTCGGCGGATGGAATGCATGGCGAAGTCTCCTTGTGTGTTGTTCATCGAAAGGTAAGCGGCGCGGGCGCTGGGTTCAGCCAGCCTGCAACTGCTGCTCCAGCTGGTGCAGCACCTGGTAGCAAGCGAGCACCTGGGCTGCGCTGGCATTGGGTTCACGGCCTTCGCGGATGGCCGCGAAGAACTCGCGGTCCTGCAGCTCGATGCCGTTCATGGACACGTCCACCGCGGACACGTCGATCTTCTCGTCCTTGCCGTTGTACAGGTCGTCGTAGCGGGCCACGTAGGTGCCGCTGTCGCCGATGTAGCGGAAGTACGTGCCGAGCGGCCCCTCGTTGTTGAACGAGAGGCTCAGCGTGCAGAGCGCGCCGTTCGCGGCCTGGAGCTGGATGCTCATGTCCATGGCGATGCCGAGCACCGGATGGATCGGTCCCTGGAGGGCATTGGCCCGCACGATGGGGCTGCGCGCCTGGTAGGCGAAGAGGTCCACGGTATGGGCGGCGTGGTGCCAGAGCAGGTGGTCGGTCCAGCTGCGCGGCTGGCCCAGTGCATTGGTGTTGGTGCGGCGGAAGAAATAGGTCTGCACGTCCATCTGCAGCACCTGGAGTTCCCCCGCCAGCACCTTGCGGTGCACCCACTGGTGGCTGGGGTTGAAGCGGCGCGTGTGGCCGCACATGGCGACCCGACCGGTTTCCTTTTGCGCATCCACCACGGCCTGGGCATCGGCCAGGCTGTCGGCGAGCGGAATCTCCACTTGCACGTGCTTGCCGGCGCGCAGGCATTGGACTGCCTGCTCGGCGTGCATTTGCGTGGGCGTGCACAGGATGACGGCGTCGACGTCCGGGCGGGCCAGGCTTTCTGCCAGATCGGTCGTGACGTGCCCGATGCCGTATTGGCGGGCCACCTCCTCGGTCTTGGCGAGGTCGCGGCCGACGAGCGAGACGGCGCGCACGCCGTCGATCTTCCCGATGGCGTCGAGGTGCTTGGTGCCGAAGGCGCCGGCACCGGCCAGGGCGATGCGGATGGTCATGTCAGGGGCTCTCCAGAATCAGGTGGCCGACGGCCGTGTTGGATGCTGGCACATGGAAAAAGCGGTGTGCCACGCGGGGCGCGGGGCCGATGCGCCGCCCGTCCGCCACGTCGGGCATGGCGCCGCGCGCGATCAACCACATCACGAGCTCGATGCCCTCGCTGCCGGCCTCGCGCACGTACTCGATGTGCGGCACCTTGGCCAATTCCTCGGGCTCGGCGATCAGCCGGTCGAGGAAGCGGTTGTCCCACTCGGCATTGATCAGGCCGGCGCGCGCGCCCTGCAGCTGGTGGCTCATGCCGCCGGTGCCCCAGATGTGCACGTTCAGGTCCTCGTCGTAGGACTCCACCGCCTTGCGGATGGCCTGGCCCAGGTTGAAGCAGCGCTGGCCGCTCGGCACGGGGTACTGCACGACGTTGACGGCCAACGGGATCACGGGGCAGGGCCAGGCGCCTTCTTGCGGGTCCTGCTCGCCGCACAGCAGCGAGAGCGGCACCGTCAGGCCGTGGTCCACGTCCATGCGGTTGACGATGGTGAGGTCGAAATCCTGCTGGATCACGCTCTGCGCGATGTGGCTGGCGAGCTCGGGATGCCCCAGCACCGGCGGGACCGGGCGCGGCCCCCAGCCCTCGTCGGCCGGCTGGTACTGCGCGGCCGTGCCAATGGCGAAGGTGGGAATCATGTCCAGGCTGAACGCCGTGGCGTGGTCGTTGTAGACGAGGAAGACGACGTCAGGCTTGTGCTCGCGCATCCATTGGCGCGAGAACTCGTAGCCCTTGAACAGCGGCTGCCAGTACGGCTCCGCCGTCTTGTGCAGGTCCATGGCGGCGCCGATGGCCGGTACGTGCGAGGTGTAGACGGATGCGGTGATGCGGGCCATGGTCACGCCTTGTTGCGGGGGCCAGGGCGGGCGCCCTGCGGCTGGCGGTGCGGCTGGGCGTCGCCGTCCTCGCCGAGGTAGCGGTTGCCCTCGATGCTGCGGCCGCCGCCCAGCATCATGGCGCGGTACTCGTCTTCCGACATGCCGGTCATGCTCCCGGCCATCTGCTGGAAACTCTTGGCGTCGGTGGCGCCGATCTTGGCGAGGAAGTAGATGTTGCCTCCGGTGCGCATGCACCAGTTCAGGTCGCGCGCGAGCACGGCCTGCTTCTGCTCTTCGGTCATGGCCCACTCGTCGAGGTAGGCGCGTTCGTCGGCCTTGAAGCGTTCACGGTTCGCGGGTTTCATCAGGCTCATGCAGAACTGGTTCAGCCAGTAGCCTTTGCGGCTCTGGTCGGCGTCGAAGATGATGGTGCCCGGTACATCGAGGTAGGGCTTGTCGAGGGCCATCGCGGAAGCTCCTGGGTTTTAAGTATGAAATTGGCCTCTGGCGCTTATTCAGTAAGCGATTGCAGCTATTGTTTCATGAGTGTTCTGGGGTGTGTTCTTCGGGCCAGTAGAGGTGCATGGGGTTGTCCACCAGCAGCTTTTTCTGCAGCAGGGCGGTGGGCGCGATGTGCGGGATGAAGTCCACCAGCAGCCCGTCGTCCGGCATGTGGCCTTTCAGGTTGGGATGCGGCCAGTCGGTCCCCCAGAGCACCCGGTCGGGAAAGCGCTCGACCACGGTGCGCGCGAACGGCACCACATCGCGGTACGGCGCCTGCTCGCCGTGCAGCGCGGGCGGGCCGGAGACCGACAGCCGCTCCGGGCAGCTCACCTTGCTCCACACGTTGGGATGCGCGTCCATGAATTTCAGGAACAGCGCGAATTCTTCGCTCTCCACCCCTTTGGCCACATCGGGCCGGCCCATGTGGTCGACCACCACCGTGGTCGGCAGCCGGGTGAAAAAATCCCAGAGCTCGGGCAGATCCACCGCTTCGAAGTAGACCACCACGTGCCAGCCCAGCTCGGCGATGCGCGTGGCGATGTCCATCAGCTCGTCCTTTGGGGTGAAGTCCACCAGGCGCTTGACGAAGTTGAAGCGCACGCCGCGCACCCCGGCGGCATGCAGCGCCTGCAGTTCTTCGTCGGTGGCGCTGCGCCGCACGGTGGCGACGCCGCGCGCCCGACCGCCCGAGGCCTGCAGCGCATCTACCAGGGCGCGGTTGTCGGCCCCATGGCAGGTGGCCTGTACGACCACGTTGCGGGCAAAACCCAGGTGGTCGCGCAGCGCGAACAGCTGCTCCTTACCGGCGTCGCACGGCGTGTACTTGCGCTCGGGGGCGTAGGGAAACTGGTCGCCCGGCCCGAAGACGTGGCAATGCGCATCCACGCTGCCGGGCGGCACCTGAAAGCGCGGCCTGGCCGGAGCGCTGAACCAGTCCAGCCAGCCGGGCGTCTTGTCGAAGGGGCCGGACGTTGGCATGTTCATGCGGGAGCCTTCGCTCAGTCGATGTAGCGCAGGCCGGCGGCCTGCAAGGCGCCGCGCATCTGGTACAGGTCCAGCCCGAGCACGCCGGAGGCGAATTTTTCGCGCTTGGCGCCTTCGTTGGCTTCGCGTTTGCGGGCCGCTTCCAGCGTGGTGGCCGCCATGGCACGGGGCACGCAGACCACGCCGTCGTCGTCCGCCACGATCACGTCGCCGGGATGCACCAGCATGCCGGCGCACACCACGGGGATGTTCACCGAACCGAGCGTGGCCTTAATGCAGCCCTTGGCGCTGATGTACTTGCTCCACACCGGAAAGTGCATCGCCTGCAGGGTTTTCACATCGCGCACACCGGCCTCAATGACGAGCGCACGTGCGCCGCGCGCCTGGAAGCTGGTAGCCAGGAGGTCGCCAAAATAGCCGTCGGTGCATTCGGCGGTCACCGCCGCCACGACGATGTCGCCCGGCCGGATCTGCTCGGCCACCACGTGCATCATCCAGTTGTCGCCCGGCTGGAGCAGCACCGTGACGGCGGTCCCGGAGATCAGGGCGCCGGGGTAGATCGGCCGCATGAACGGCTTGAGCAGGCCCACGCGGCCCATGGCCTCGTGCACCGTGGCGGCACCCAGGGCGCCCAGTGCGTCCGCGGTGGCCGGGTCGGCGCGTTCGATGTTGCGGTAAACGACTCCAAGTTCGTGCATCTTCGGCTTTCGTGCAGGCCCTAGCGGCCCTGGCGCTTGAGGGCGGCGTCGAGCCGCGGGAACACCCGTCGGGCATTGCCTTCGAACACCTGGAAGCGCTCGCCGTCCGTGAGGTGGGGCGTGGCGTCCACGTAGCGCCGGGTGTGGTCGTAGTAGTGGCCGGTCGTCGGGTCGATGCCGCGCACCGCGCCGATCATCTCGCTGGCAAACAGGATGTTCTTCACCGGCATCACCCGCGTGAGCAGGTCGATGCCCGGCTGGTGGTAGACGCAGGTGTCGAAGAAGATGTTGTTCAGCAGGTGTTCGTCCAGCAGGGGCTTCTTCATCTCCTGCGCCAGGCCGCGAAAGCGCCCCCAGTGGTAGGGCACGGCACCCCCGCCGTGCGGAATGACGAAGCGCAGCGTGGGGAAATCCTTGAACAGATCCCCCTGAATGCATTGCATCACCGCCGTGGTGTCGGCATTCAGGTAATGCGCGCCGGTGGTGTGGAAGCAGGCATTGCAGCTGGTGCTCACGTGCACCATGGCCGGGATGTCGTACTCGACCATCTTTTCGTAGATCGGGTACCAGTGGCGGTCGGTCAGGGGCGGGCTGGTCCAGTGGCCGCCGCTGGGGTCGGGGTTGAGGTTGATGCCGACAAAGCCGTATTCATTGACGCATTTCTCCAGCTCGGGGATGCAGGTCCGGGGGTCGACGCCGGGCGACTGCGGCAGCATGGCGGCACCGATGAAATGCTGCGGAAACAGCGCACTGACCCGGTGGCACAGCTCATTGCAGATGGCGGCCCAGGTGCTGGAGATCTGGAAGTCGCCGATGTGGTGCGCCATGAAGCTGGCGCGCGGGCTGAAGATCGTGAGGTCGCTGCCGCGTTCCTTCATCAGGCGCAACTGGTTGTTTTCGATCGATTCGCGCAGTTCGTCGTCGGTGATGCGCAGGTCGGTGGGACGCGGCATCGCTGCCGGGTTCTGGATGCCCGCCACCTGCGCATTGCGCCAGGTTTCCAGCGCCTTCGGGGCGGTGGTGTAGTGGCCGTGGCAGTCGATGACGAGGGGCTGGCCGTTGGCGTGGGGCATGGGCTTGTCTCTCCGAGGCGTTCAGCGCGTTCGCTGGGGTGCGTTCTTTTTCGGTGATTGTGGGTAGGCGGCTGCCGCCGAACCAGCCCGCGCCGCCACTAGCAGCTATATCAAATGGTTATGTCTTTGTCTCAGGCATGCCGATATGCGAGGGTTCTCCCTGATCCGCCTGCGTGCCCCGCGCCGCGAGCAGACGGTCGGCATAGTCCTGCCAGGGGTGCGGCTGCCCGGCGCCCGCCATATCGGCGAAGCGGCCGGCGCGGGCCTGGTCGGCCATCCATTGCTGCTTGTCGGCAATGGCCTCGGCCATGAAGGGTTCGAAGCCCGCTTCGCGCACCGTGCGCGCGGCTTCGCGCATTTCCTCGGCGCGGCGTTGGCCGTGCTGCACCACGCGGCTGAAGAAGTAGCTGCCCTGCGCGCTCCAGTCGATGCCCGGAAACGTCTCCTGCAGCGTGGGCAGCATGCGCGCCTCGACGCCGTAGGCCCGGGCGGTGGCGTAGCTTTCGATGACCAGCGCTTCCAGGCCCTTGATCATCACGCTGCGGCACATCTTGATGGCGCTGGCGACACCCCACTCGGCGCTGGCGACCTGGGCGTCCATGCCCCATTGCTGCAGCGTGGCTTGGAGCAGGCCGGCATGCGGCCCGCCGAGCAGCATGGGCACGCGCAGGCCGTAGGGAGGCACCGAGGTCATCACCGCCGCTTCCACGTAGCGGCCGCCCGACGCCTCGATGTGCTCGGCGCAGGCCTTCTTCGTCCCTGGGGACGCCGAGTTGAGGTCCAGGAAAACGGTGCCGGGTGCCAGGTGCGCGGCGGCTTCCTGCGCGGCGTCGAGCGCATTGGACGCCGTGACCGCGGAGACGATCAGGCCCCCCGCCGCCGCCTCGCACAGCGCGGCCATGGAGCCGTGCAGCGCCACGCCGCAGGCATCGGCGTGCTGCCGAAGGGCGGCTTGCTGGCAGGGATCGGTGAGCTTGCGGTCCCACGCGCCGACGCTGGGCTGCGGAGACTGCGCCCGCAGGCTGGCGCCAAAAATGCGGCCGACCTCGCCGTAGCCGACGATGCCGATGCGGGAGGGATTGAATGTGGGCATGGGTTTCCTTCGGAAGTTGTCAGGCCGGGGCCATGCCGTGGCGCTGCTTGGCGTCGGCGCAGGCCGGCGAGGCCATGAAGCGCAGCAGGGCGCGCATCGCGTCCGCACGCTGGGAGGAGGCGGCCACCGCCCCCGAGAAGATGGTTTCGATCTGGATCGCGCGCGGCAGCGGGCCGAGCACGTCGATGCCCTCGAGGTGCATCAGCTCGCTCCCTTGCTGGAAACCGAGCTCGGCCTCGCCGCGCGCCACCAGCGTCCCCACGGGCACGCCGGGGGGCGCCTGCACGGTGCGGTGCTGCACCGCCTCGGCGATTCCCCAGTGCGCGAACAGCCGCAGCAGCGCCGCGCCGCTGGGACCGGTGGAATAGGCGATCGAGCGGGCTTGTTCGATGGCGCGGCGCACGGCGGCTTCGGTGGCGATGTCGGGGCGCGGGGCGCCCGCGCGCACCGCGACGGCCACGCCCGAGCGCGCAAGGTCCACCCGGCTGCCGGGCGCCAGCCAGCCGCCGGCCTCCAGGGCCTCCAGGGCGTCCGACGCGAGAAACACCGCGTCGAACGCCTCGCCCGCCCGCACGCGCCGTGCGGCGTCCACACCGCCGACCGATTCGAGGGCGAGCGGCGCGCCGCCCCCGTACTGCCACGCCTGCGCAAGTTCGGTCAGCAAGTGCCGCGTGGCCATCGACGAAATCGCGCGCAAGGGTGTGTCCATTCGCTCCGTCCTTTCAGGTTTGGCCCGCATTGTGCGCAGCGAGGCGGCGCCCTCCCAGGCCCTGGGGCCACTACCAGTTAGAGCGAAATGGCATGGCTTGCGCTAAGGTATGCCAGCAGTGCAAGCAAAAGAAGGGGGGTGGACGATGGATCTCAAACAACTCGAGTACTTCGTTCGGGTGGCCGAACTGGGCAGCTTCACGCGCGCCTCGCAGGCACTGGAGGTCGCCCAGCCCGCGCTGTCGCGCCAGGTGCGGCTGCTGGAAGTGGAGCTGCGCCACCACCTGCTGCTGCGCAATGGCCGGGGCGTGACCCTGACCGAGGCCGGCCAGTTGCTGCTGGAGCATGGGCGCGGCATTCTTCACCAGGTGGCGCGGGCGCAGGAGGAACTGGGCCGGGTGCGCGGCGAACTCGCCGGCCGGGTGGCGGTGGGCCTGCCGCCGAGCATGGCGCGGGCGCTGGCGGTGCCGCTCACGCGCGCGTTTCGCGAGCGCATGCCCGAGGCCAGCATTTCCATCAGCGAAGGGCTGTCGGCGAGCATGCAGGAGCGCCTGACGCAGGGCGGGCTCGACATCGCCGTGCTGTACAACGCGCGGCCGGTGGCGGGGCTGGACATCCAGCCGCTGTGCGAGGAGTCCTTGTTCCTGGTGGGGCGCCGCCCGGCGGGGCTGGCGGAAGACCCGCCTCCCGGAAGCGTGGCCCTGGGCGAGGTGGCCCTGCTGCCCCTGGTCATCCCCAGTCGGCCGAACGCGATCCGCATGCACGTGGAAGCCAAGATGGCGGCGATCGGCGTGGTGCCGCGCGTCGAGCTGGAAATGGACGGCGTGACCGCCATCCTCGACCTGGTGGCCGACGGCGCCGGGTGCGCCATCCTGCCGCGCAATGCCGTGCTGCGCTCGAACAACCCTTCCGCTTTCGTCATGCGGCCGATTGCCGGGCCGGCGCTGCACATCGCGCTGTTCACCGCCGTGAGCGCCCTGCGGCCGGTCACGCTCACCCAGGCCACCACCCGTGCACTGATCCGCGAAATCATGGCGGCGCAGCAGGCAGCGCAGTAATCGCTATTTTTATAGGAGCTACTAGCCAAATACTGGTAAGCGCTAGAGGCTATTTTGGCTTATATTTTTGGCGGTTGGCGCCCGTCGGAGCCCCGCCGGCCGCGCCGCTCAGCGCGGCGCCATGCGCAGGGCGCCGTCCAGGCGGATCACTTCGCCATTGAGGTGGCCGTTGGTCACGATGTGGCAGGCCAGCTCGGCAAACTCCTCGGGCTTGCCCAGGCGCGGCGGAAACGGAATGCTGGCGGCCAGCGACTGCTGCACGGCCTCGGGCAGCTCCTGCATGAGCGGTGTGGCGAACAGGCCCGGCGCCACCGTGCACACGCGAATGGCGTGTTGCGCCAGGTCGCGTGCCATCGGCAGCGTCATGCCGGCTAGGCCCGCTTTGGACGCGCTGTAGGCCTGCTGGCCCACCTGGCCGTCAAAGGCCGCAACCGAGGCGGTGAACATCATCACGCCGCGCTCGCCGTTGTCCAGTACGGGCAGCTGGCTGCAGGCAGCGGCGAACAAACGACTGACGTTGTACGTGCCGATCAGGTTGATCTGGACCACGCGGACGAAGTCCTCCAGCGGCGCGGCGCTGCCGTCGCGCTGCACCACGCGCTTGGCACTGCCGATGCCTGCCACGTTCATCAGGATGCGTGCCGGGGCGTGGGCGGCTGCGGCTTGATCGATGGCGGCGGTGACGCTGGCGGTATCGGTGATGTCGCAGGCGCAGGCCACGGCGCGGCCCGCGCCGAATTCGGTGTTGATCGCGGTAGCCACCTTCTCGGCCTGCTCGGCATTGCGGTCGAGCAGCGCCACCTTGGCGCCCAGGCGCGCGAGTTCGCGGGCGGTGGCTTCGCCCAGACCCGAGGCCGCGCCGGTGACGAGGGCCGTTTGACCTTGAATCTGCATGGGGTGTCCTGTCTTTAGTGCGTTTTCAGACGGTGGGTTTGAGGATATTCAAAGCGCTGCCGTCGTGCAGCGCGGCCACCAGCGCCGCGCGGTGCTTGAGCACGGCGCGCTGGTTGAGCGAGCCCTTGTCGGTAATCTCACCCTTGTCGAGCGAGGGCGGCTCGGCCATCAGCAGGGCCCGGGCGACGCGGCTGGCGCTGCCGGTGGCTTCACTCGCCAGGTGGTCCAGCACCGCCTCGATGCGCTGGCGCACGGCCGGGTGGGCGAGCACATCGGCCATCGGCGCGTCGGGGCCGAGGCCGCTGACTTCGCGGCAGGCGGGAGACGGGTAGAGCAGGGCGCCGACCTCCGGCTGGTTCAGGCCGGTGATCACCGCGTCCTGGAGGTAGGGCGCGCCGGCTGCGAGGATCCTGGCGCGCATCGGGCCGACGCTGACGAAGGTGCCGGTGGAGAGTTTGAAGTCCTCCGCAATGCGGCCGTCGAATGCCAGGCCCCGGTGGATGTCGTTGCAGTCGATCCACTGCACCGCGTCGCCGGTGCACAGGTAGCCCTCGTCGTCGAAGGCGTCGCGCGTGGCGGCGTCCGAGCGCCAGTAGCCCGGCGTCACGTTCGGGCCGCGGTAGCGCACCTCGGTCTTGCCGTCCAGGTCCACCAGCTTGAGCACCATGCCGGGCACCGGCACGCCGATGTGGCCCGAGCGCACGTCGGGGCTGTTGACGAACAGGGCGGACGGGGCCGATTCGGTCATTCCCAGGCCGGTGGCCATCACGATGCGCTCGCCCAGGGCGGCTTCCTGCGTGGCGTGCAGGCTGTCCCAGACCGGCTGGGCCAGGCCTGCCCCGGCGTAGAAGAACATGCGCACGCGCGACAGCAGCCGGTCGCGCAGTGCAGCGTCGGTCTTCATGGCCTGGGCAATCATCTCGAAGCCGGCGGGCACATTGAAGTACACCGTGGGTGCGATCTCGCGCAGGTTGCGCAGCGTTTCGCTGATCAGCGCCGGCGTGGGCTTGCCGTCGTCGATGTAGAGCGTGCCGCCGTGCTGCAGCGTGAGGCCGAAGTTGTGGTTGCTGCCGAAGGTGTGGCTCCAGGGCAGCCAGTCCACCAGCACCGGAGGGGCTTCGGCCAGCACGGGCAGCGAGAGCGTGATCTGCTGCAGGTTGGCGCACCACATGCGCTGCGTGTTGATGACCGGCTTGGGCATCTTGGTGGAGCCACTGGTGAACAGGAACTTCACGATGGTGCCGGGGCCGGTCGCGTGCATGGCGGCGTCCACGGCGGGCGTGGCGGCGGTCTGGCGCAGGCGCTCGAAGCTGCGTGTGGCGCGTCCCGCCATGGCGCCCTGCGCCAGTACCACTTCGACATCGGCCGCCACGGTGGCCGCGATGGCCTTGCCGTAGCGCGCGCCATCGGCGGCAAACACCAGGCCGGGGGTCAGCGTGTCCATGACGTGGCGCAGCTTGTCGAAATCCTGGCTCACGGTGGCGTAGGCGGGCGACACGGGGCAGTAGGGCACGCCCGCGTAGATGCAGCCCAGCGCCAGCAGCGCGTGCTCGAGGGTGTTCTCGCTCAGAACGACCACGGGCCGCTCGGGTGTCAGGCCCCGGTAGAGCAAGGCCTGGCCGATGTTCCGGGCAGCGTCCAGGGCTTGTGCGTAGCTCACGTGCTGCCAGTCGCCGGTCTGGCCGCTGGGGAGTTGCGCGCGTCGGGCCAGAAAGCTGTGGTCGGGTGTGTTCTCTGCCCAGTGCACGAGGTAGTCCGTCACGCGCCGGGCGAAGGCGCCGAGCGGCAGTTCGGCCTGCAGGTAGCGCACGCCCGGTGCGCCGTCCCGCAGGCTGACGCGGGTGACGCCGAAGCTCATCGGGCGGTAGCGCGCAGTGGATGCAGCGGGGGTCATGTTTTCTTGTCTCCAAATCATCTTTGGTGTTTGCGCTGCGGTAGCTCTGGCATGGCTCAGGGTCAGGACCGCCGCGCAAGGGCCGCCCCGCCGCGCTGGCGGTGTTCCCCTCCCTGCGCAGCGAGAGGAGGGGGAAGCGGCGCAGCCGCTCAGGGGGTGGGTTTTACTTTCGCCGCGCGGCCTTCCAGAAAATCCGCGAGGCGGGACTTGGCCTCGGGTGCGCTCTGGGCAATCGCGGCCATCATGGCTTCGGTGAAGAAGCCCTGGTCGGCCGGCTGCTCGGCGATGCGGGGCAGGGCGTGCATCAGTGCGTAGTTGGTGAGCGGGGCGTTCTGCGCCACGCGCACGGCCAGCTCCAGCGCCTTGTCGAAGGCCTGGCCTTCGGGCACGAGGTACTGGGCAAAGCCCGCCCGCTCGCCGTCCTGCGCGTTGTAGACGCGGCCGGTGAGCATCATGTCGGTCATGCGCGCCACGCCGATCAGCTTGGGAATGCGCACCGAGCCGCCCCCGCCGACGAAGATGCCGCGCGAGCCCTCGGGCAGTGCGTAAAACGTGGACGCATCGGCCACGCGCAGGTGGCAGGCGCTGGCCAGTTCCAGCCCGCCGCCCACGACGGCGCCATGCAGCGCCGCCACCACGGGCACCGGGCCGAATTGCACCCGCTCCAGGGCGGCATGCCACATGCGCGAGTGGTGCAGGCCCTGGGCGGCGTCGCGCTCCTGGAGCTCGGACAAATCCAGTCCTGCGCAGAAATGCGGGCCTTCGCCGTCCAGGACGGCGGCGCGCACGGAACCGGGCAGGGTGTCGAACAGCCCGCGCAAGGCCAGGACCAGGCTGTCGCTCAATGCGTTGCGCTTGCCGGCGCGGGTGAGCCGGATTACGGCGACTTCCTGGTGGTCGCCGTGCAGCTCGAAATGGATGTCCGGATGGGTCATGAAAGCTTTCTGAATGGGCGCATTGTGGTTATAGTTAATAACCAATTCAAGCAAGCCGAGGCGGTTTTTCTTGCGTGTTTACCCTTGCTGTGCGCGGCTTCCAGCGTGCATGGCGCGGTGCGCATGCGGGCGATGAACCCCACCACCAGGAGCCACGCATGGACCACGAAAACCTGATCGCCATCGACATCCACACCCACGCCGAAGTGAGCTGCTGGAACCCATTCGACAACTACGGCGAGGAATACGACCGCGCCGCCGACAAGTACTTCAAGAACGGCCGCCGCCCGACCATCGCCGAGACGGTGGCCTACTACCGCGCGCAGAAGATCGGCCTGGTCATGTTCACCGTGGACGCCGAGTCCAAGATGGGCCGCCGCCGCATTCCCAACGAGGAAATCGCCGAGGCGGCCAAGGCCAACAGCGACATGATGGTGGCCTTCGCCAGCATCGACCCGCACAAGGGCAGGATGGGCGCGCGCGAGGCGCGCCGCTTGATCGAGGAGCACGGCATCAAGGGCTTCAAGTTCCACCCCACGGTGCAGGCCTACCACCCCTACGACAAGATGGCCTGGCCGATCTACGAGGTGATTGCCGAGCACCGCCTGCCCGCCATCTTCCACACCGGGCACAGCGGCATCGGCAGCGGCATGCGCTGCGGTGGCGGCCTGCGGCTGGAATACAGCAACCCCATGCACCTGGACGACGTGGCCATCGACTTCCCCGACATGCAGATCGTGATGGCGCACCCGAGCTTCCCGTGGCAGGACGAAGCCCTGAGCGTGGCCACGCACAAGCCCAACGTCTGGATCGATCTGTCCGGCTGGAGCCCCAAATACTTTCCCAAGCAGCTGGTGCAGTACGCCAACACGCTGCTCAAGGACCGCATCCTGTTCGGCAGCGACTACCCGCTGATCACGCCCGAACGCTGGATGAAGGACTTCCAGGAAGCGGGCTTCAAGCCCGAGGTGAGGCCCGGCATCCTGAAGGGCAACGCGGTCCGGCTGCTGGGGCTGGATGCGAAGCAGCCTGCCGCGGACGCCGCCTGATCAGTCGTACACCTTCTGCAAGAGGCGGATCAGCGTCTTGTGCTCGGCGGGCGTCAGGCGGGCCGTGGCGTCGAGTTCGAGCTGTGCCGCGGTCTGCTCCGCCTCGGCGGCGAGCTGGGCGCCCGCCGGTGTCAGGTGCACGCCCATCGCGCGCCCGTCGCTGGGGTGCGGGTGGCGCTCGATCAGCCCGCGCCGCTCGAGCGACGCCACCAACCCGACCAGATTGGGCGGCTGCACGTTGAGTGCGGCGCACAGCTGGCGCGAAGTGATGCCGGGGTTGTGTGCCACCAGCGAAAGCACGGAGAAATCGACCACTTTCAAGTCGTACACCGCCATGCGCTGCATGAAGAGCTCGATGATGGCGAGCGATGCGCGCCGCGCGTTGTAGCCCACCAGCGCGCGCAGATAGCCCGTGTCGACCGATGCCACCGCGCCAGGAGCAGCCCCGCCAGCCGGCGCGGGCGAAGCCTTGTCAAGTGGCGGAGTGGGGGGCGATGACGCGGGGCGGCGGGCCATGGAAAGGAGTGGTCACAGCGCGGGGTGCGCTGTGATGATTTTACTGAAAACCGGCCCTCACGCTTGCCTGCTCTAGGTTGATAGCTATGAAAGAAATAGCTTCTGGACCTTTGCCTTCAGTAAGGCAGGCCGACGTAGTTTTCCGCCAGCGAGGCCAGGGCGTGTTGGGAGGAGAACAGGTAGTCCAGCTCCACCTGCTGCATGTGCTGGTCGTACGCGCTCTGGTCGGGAAAGCTGTGCAGCAGTTGCGTCAGCCACCAGGAGAAGCGCTGGCCCTTCCACACCCGCGCGAGCGCCTTGTCGGAATAGGCGTCCAGGCCGCTGGCATCGCCCTGCTGGTAGTGCGCCAGAAACGCGTGGTAGAGGTAGTACACGTCCGATGCCGCGCTGTTGAGGCCGCGCGCGCCGGTGGGCGGCACGATGTGCGCCGCATCGCCGGCGAGGAACAGCTTGCCGTAGCGCATCGGCTCGGCGACGAAGGAGCGCAGCGGGGCGATGCTTTTCTCGACCGACGGGCCGGTCTGCAGCTGCGCCGCCACCTCGGTGGGCAGGCGGCGGCGCAACTCGTCCCAGAAACGGTCGTCCGACCAGTCCTGCACTTGGTCGGTCAGCGGTACCTGCACGTAGTAGCGGCTCAGCACCTGCGAGCGCAGCGAACACAGCGCGAAGCCGCGCGCGTGGCGCGCATAGATCAGTTCGGGCGAGACGGGCCGCGTGTGCGAGAGCACGCCCAGCCAGCCGAACGGATACACGCGCTCGTAGGTGCGGATGCGGTCGGCCGGAATGGAGGCCCGGCTCACGCCGTGGTAGCCGTCGCAGCCGACGATGAAATCGCAGTCCACGCGCAGCGCTTCGCCATTCTTGCGGTAGGTGACAAAGGGCTGGGCGGTCTCCATGCCGTGGAGCTGCACGTCCTCGGCCTCGTGCACCACGATGCCCTGCATGCGGTCCCGGCCGTCGTACAGGTCGCGCGTGACTTCCGTCTGGCCGTAGACGATCACGGAGCTTCCGCCCGTCAGGGCGTGCAGGTCCACGCGCCGGCGCTCGCCCGCGTTGGCGATGTAGACGCCCTCGTGCACCTCGCCCTCGCGGTCCATGCGCTCGGCCACGCCGGCTTCGCGCATCAGGTCGGCGAAGCCGTGTTCCAGGACCCCGGCGCGGATCCGGGCCAGCACGTAGTCCCGCGTGTGCTTTTCCAGCACCACGTTGGTGATGCCCTGGCGGTCCAGCAACTGGGAAAGCAGCAGCCCCGAGGGGCCACCGCCAATGATGGCGACTTGGGTTTTCATATATCTCCTGTGTTTTTGATGTGGCTCAACATCTGCATTCTGAAAATTCCTCGCGCATTTCGTGCGGACGAAGCGCCTTCAATAGTTGGACTTTTCCCGTACAGTGACTGACATGCCTGCAGCCCCTGCCAGACCTTCCCCCCTGCGCCGCCGGCTCAAGCGGCTGCCGGTGTTCGGGCTGTACGGGGAAGGGCGCGCGCCCGCCGTGCGCATGCTCCACGTGGAATCGATCGATTCGCGCAGCCGCCTCTACGACTGGGAAATCGACGCCCACGTGCACCACGGCCTGCACCAGTTGATCTGGCTGCAGCAGGGCCGCGTGCATGCACTTTTGGATGAATCGCACTCCGACGCTTCGGGTCCCGTGGCGCTCGCGATACCGCCCGGCGTGGCCCATGCGTTCCGCTTCGCGCCGCACACCGTGGGCCATGTCCTCACTTTCGATGCGGCGCTTCTGGCCGAGCGCGGCGGGGACGACATCGGCGCCGCGTTGCGCCAGCTGTACCTCAGGCCCACCGTGCTGCCGCTGGATGAAGACGATCCCGCCGTACTGCGCTGGCAGGTGCTCTGGCAGGCCCTGCACGCCGAGATGCACGCGCCGCAGTCCACCCTGCCGCCGGGGTCCGAGAGCCCGGTGCGTTTGTGGCTGGCACGCAGCCTGGTGTGGCAAGCGGCGCAGTGGTGCGAGCGCCAGCGGCAGTCCGCCGGCCAGCAGGGCGTGCAGGGGCGGCACGCGCTCTACACGCGCTGGCTCGTACTGGTGGAAGAGCATTACCTGGAGCACTGGCCCATCACGGCGTATTGCGCACAGCTCGGCCTGTCGGCCGAGCGGCTCAACCGCCTGGTACGGGCGGAAACCGGTTTGTCGGCCCAGCAGGTGCTGCACGCGCGCCTGGCGCGCGAAGCCTGCCGGCGCCTGGTGCATGTGCATGCGCCGGTCTCGCAGCTGGCGTTCGAGCTGGGTTTTGCCGATCCGGCCTATTTCAGCCGCTTCTTCAAGCGCCATTTCGGCAAGGCGCCGGCCGCCTATCGCGGGGCGGGGGCGCACCTCGAGTCCGACGCCTGAACCCTTTCCCGCTGTTCACAAGCGGCCAAAACCGGGGCGGGCCGAATGTCCCGAACACTACACTTGGCCATGCCCATCTCCCCCATCGTCCCGGCCACTGCGGACATTGCCGGCCACCCTGCGCCGCAGCGCGACATCCAGCACTACATGCGCCCCGGTTTGCTGCAACTCGCCGCGCTCCCGCCGCTGTCGCTGTATGTGCACCTGCCCTGGTGCCTGAAAAAATGCCCCTACTGCGATTTCAACTCGCACGCAGTGGGCGCTGAATTGCCGGAGGCGCGCTACCTGCAGGCGCTGCGTGCCGACCTCGAAGCAGCGCTGCCCCTCATCTGGGGCCGGCCGGTGCAGACGGTGTTTCTAGGCGGTGGCACGCCCAGCCTGTTCTCGCCGGCCTCCATCGACCAGTTGCTGGGCGACATCCGCGCGCTGCTGCCGCTGGCCGCGGGTGCGGAAGTGACGCTGGAAGCCAACCCCGGCACGTTCGAGAAAGACCGCTTTCGCGCCTATCGCGCGGCCGGCGTCACGCGCCTGTCGGTGGGCGTGCAAAGCTTCAACGATGTGCACCTGGCCAAGCTCGGCCGGGTCCACGACGGCGCCCAGGCGCGCGCCGCGGTGGAGGAGGCCGCGCAGGCCTTCGAGACCTTCAACCTCGACCTGATGTACGCGCTGCCCGGCCAGGACATGGCGGCGCTGGACGCCGACCTCGACATCGCCCTGGCGCTGGCGCCGCCGCACCTGTCGATCTATCACTTGACGATCGAGCCGAACACCTTTTTTGCCAAGTACCCGCCTGCCATTCCCGAGGACGACCTGGCCTACGCCATGCTCGACCGCATCACCGAGCGCACTGCCGCTACCGGCCTGCAGCGCTATGAAATCTCGGCCTACGCCCGGCCAGGACACGAATGCGCGCACAACCTGAACTACTGGCAGTTTGGCGACTACCTCGGCATCGGTGCCGGGGCGCACAGCAAGCTCAGCTTCGCGCACCGCGTGGTGCGGCAAACGCGGTTTCGCGAGCCGGCCCGCTACATGGACCACGCGCTTGCCGGGAGCGCGTTGGCCCAGGACGAGGATGTGCGCCGCGCCGATCTGGCGTTCGAGTTCATGCTGAACGCCCTGCGGCTGCGGGGGGGGTTCACTCTGCAGGATTTCGTCGAGCGCACTGGGCAAAGTGTCGCCTCCATCGCGCCAGCGCTTGGGGAAGCGGAAGCCAAGGGGCTGATCGCCCGCGACATGGTGCAGGTTCGCCCGACCGAGCGCGGCCTGGACTTTTTGAGCGACCTACAGGCGCTGTTTCTCCCGGGCTAGCTAGGGAACGTCCCGGGACGTGGGCGCTCAGCCGCAGCGCGCCGCCACGATGCGGCCCTTGGCGTCCACTTCCAGGTTCAGCCGTTCGGCGTCGAATTCTTTGGTCACCATCTGGCCGGGCCCCAGGGTCCGCGCCATGCGCGCACCTGCGGCCACGCGCGCCGCTTCCACGTTGCGCGCCGTACTCGCCTTGCCAATGGCCGACTGCGCCGGCCCGGCCTCACAGCGACCGCCGGGCGGCGGGATATTGGGGCGCACGTCGATCGGTGCAGGCGGGGGCGGGCTGGCGCACGCGGCCAGCAAGGCGGCGGTGCCCAAGGCGGGGATGAGGCGGCGGTGCATGCAGAAAACTCCTCGTGTCGTGCTCAAAAGCGCCACCATAGCGTGGGCCAGCGTTCTCCGGCGTCAGCAGGCGTAACCGGGCGCCTTGTTGGGCGCCGGGTCCAGCATGCCGCGCGCGACGATGAAGGCGACCACTTCCTGCAGCCCGTCCAGCGTCCTCAGGTTGGTCATCACAAAAGGCTTGAGGCCCTGGGCAGTGGTGCGCATGCGCACGGTGTCGGCACGCATCACCTCCAGGTTCGCGCCCACGTGGGGCGCCAGGTCGGTCTTGTTGATGACGAACAAGTCGCTCTTGGTAATACCGGGGCCGCCCTTGCGCGGGATTTTTTCCCCAGCGGCCACGTCGATGACATAGATCGTCAAGTCCGAGAGCTCCGGGCTGAACGTCGCGGCCAGGTTGTCTCCGCCACTTTCGACGAACACGATGTCGGCGTCGGGGAATTCGGCCAGCATGCGGTCGATGGCTTCGAGGTTGATGGAGCAGTCCTCGCGGATCGCGGTGTGCGGGCAGCCGCCGGTTTCGACCCCGAGGATGCGTTCGGCCGGAAGGGCGCCGCTCACGGTCAGCAGGCGCTGGTCTTCCTTGGTGTAGATGTCGTTGGTGATGGCGATGAGGTCGTAGTCGCCCCGCATGGCCTTGCACAGCATTTCCAGGAGCGTGGTCTTGCCGGAGCCCACCGGGCCGCCAATACCCACCCGCAGTGGGGGCAGGGGTTTGGTGCGGTGGGCGATGTGGTGCAGGGGGCTGGTCATGATCGGAACAGGCGGGAGTATTGGGTTTCGTGCTGGGCCGAGAGGATGGCCAGCATGGGGGAGAAGGCCTGGCGTTCGTTGTCCGCCAGGCCCATGGCGTGGTCGGCGGCAGCGGGTAGGGCGCCCGCCAGGCGCGCCACGATGCGCTGGCCCGCGCTCTGGCCCAACGGCATGGACTTGAGCGCGGCCTGCACCATGTTTTCGGCCCAGCCAAAGGCGTAGGCCCAAAGCACTTCGCGCACGGGGGCCTGGGCGGCGGCGGCGGCCAGGGCGAACGCGACCGGGTAGGTGGGCGGCAGCGCGGCTAGGTGGCGCACCGCAGGCATCCATTCTTCATTGCCTTGCTGCTGGTTGCGCAGCCATTCGGCCATCGACCGGCCCATCTGCTCGGCTTGCAAGCGCAACTCGCTGGTCTCGCGCGTGTGGTGCACCCAGTCGTTCAGTGCGCGCACATGGGCGAGGTCACCGCAGCGCCAGGCGCCCACGGCCTGGGCGATGACTGCCATGTCGCCGCGCGCCTGGGTGATGTGCAATTGGTCGAGAAGCCATGCGGCCACGGCCTCTTCAGAGGCCAGTCCGGCGTTTTCAATGGCGCTCTCCAGGCCTTCGGAATACGAAAAGCCGCCCACAGGCAAGGCGGGCGAGGCCAGCCAGATCAGCTGCAGGAGGCTGGCCGCGGGCAGCGATCCGTCAGTGGGGGTGGTGGTGCGGGTGTTCATGGGGATGGTCATGCCCGTGCCCGTGCCCTTGCCCGTGGTGCCCCGCGCCATAGGCACCGCCTTCGGGCTCAAACGGCGCATCCACCGCTTGAACGATGAGGTGCATGGCACGCAGCATCTCGGCCAGCACATGGTCGGGCTCGATCTTCAGGTGGTCCGCCTGCAGTTCGATGGGCACATGGCGGTTTCCCAGGTGGTAGGCGGCGCGCGTCAGGTCGAACGGCGTGCCATGGTGCGGGCAATGCGTGATGCGCAGCACCGGCTGCGGCGCGGCCAGCACGCGCACCAGCGAGCCGTCTTCGGCCACCAGCACGTCGCCGCCGCGCACCAGCGTGCCGCGCGGCAAAAACACGCCCAAGGCGCGCCCGGCGGAGTCGGTGGCGGCAAAGCGGCTTTTCTGGCGCACGTCCCAGTCGAGCTCGACGGTGGTGGCGCGCTGGAGCAGCACGGGCGCAAGGCCCCGGCCCTGGGGCACGAGTTTGTTGGCGGTGAGCATGGGGTTCAGAGCAGGCGCGTCATGAAATAGCTGTGCGGGTCGGGCTCATACGCCCCGAACGGCCCGCAATCCTCGAAGCCGTGCTTCACATACAGCGCGCGGGCGGGTGCGAAGAAGGGCTGGCTGCCGGTCTCCAGGCTCAGGCGCGCATGGCCCAGCGCGCGGGCTTCGGCCATGGCGTGCGCCAGCATGCGGGCCGCAATGCCCTGGCCGCGCAGCGCGGCCGTGGTGCGCATGGATTTGAGTTCGGCGTGCTGCGCATCGAGGTGCTTGAGCGCGGCAGTCGCTACCAATGCATCGCACAGCCATCCCGTCCAGAAGCGGATGCCGGGTCGCCGCAGGGCCTCCAGGCCCAGCGCGTGCACACTTTCCGGTGGTGAGACGCGGCGCATGTCCGCCATATGCCCTTCCAGGAAGACAGCAATGCGCGGGTCGCTCAGACGGCCGTCGAGATCGATGCGCAGGTCGGGGGTTGTAGTCATCAGAACAGGAAATAGCGTTGCGCCATGGGCAGCACCGAGGCCGGTTCACACACGAGCAACTGGCCATCGGCCCGGACGCTGTAGGTTTGCGCGTCGATCTCCATGCGCGGCGTGTAGCTGTTGTGCACCATGTCGCGTTTGCGGATGCCGCGGATGTTGCGCACGGCCGAGAGCCGCTTGGCCAGGCCGAAGCGTTCGCCGATGCCCGCCGCCAGACCGGCCTGCGACACGAAGGTGAGCGAGGTCCTGGCGATGGCGCCGCCGAACGCGCCGAACATGGGCCGGTAGTGCACGGGCTGCGGTGTGGGGATGGAGGCGTTCGGGTCGCCCATCGCGGCCATGGCGATCATGCCGCCCTTGAGGATGAGCGCGGGCTTCACGCCGAAGAACGCGGGCTTCCAGACCACGATGTCGGCCCACTTGCCCACTTCGAGCGAACCCACCTCGTGGCCGATGCCGTGGGCGATGGCCGGGTTGATGGTGTACTTGGCCACGTAGCGCTTGATGCGGAAGTTGTCGTTGCGCGAAGGATCGCCAAGCGTCCCTGCGGGCCGCGTGTCCCCAGCCAGCCAGCCGCGCTGCACCTTCATCTTGTGCGCCGTCTGCCACGTGCGCAGGATGACTTCGCCGACGCGGCCCATGGCCTGGCTGTCGCTCGACATCATGCTGATGGCGCCCAGGTCGTGCAGGATGTCTTCGGCGGCAATCGTCTCCTTGCGGATGCGGCTTTCGGCAAAGGCCAGGTCTTCGGCAATGCTGGCATCCAGGTGGTGGCACACCATGAGCATGTCCACGTGCTCGTCGAGCGTGTTGTGCGTGTAGGGCATGGTGGGGTTGGTGGACGATGGCAAAAAGTTGTCTTCGCCCACCACGCGCAGGATGTCGGGCGCGTGCCCGCCGCCCGCGCCTTCGGTGTGAAAGGCGCAGATGCCGCGCCCGCCCACGGCGGCAATGGTGTTCTCTACAAAGCCCGATTCGTTGAGTGTGTCGCTGTGGATGGCCACCTGCGTGTCGGTGGCTTCGGCCACGTCCAGGCAGTTGCTGATGGCGGCCGGCGTGGTGCCCCAGTCTTCGTGCAGCTTGAGGCCGATGGCGCCTGCGTTGATCTGCTCGTGCAGCGCATCGGGCAGGCTGGCGTTGCCCTTGCCGAGGAAACCCAGGTTCATGGGGAAGGCATCGGCCGCCTGGAGCATGCGCTCCATATGGAAGGGGCCGGGCGTGCAGGTGGTGGCCAGCGTGCCCGTGGCCGGGCCGGTGCCGCCGCCGAGCATGGTGGTAATGCCCGAGGTCAGGGCTTCTTCGATCTGCTGCGGGCAGATGAAGTGGATGTGGCTGTCGATGCCGCCTGCGGTGACGATGTTGCCCTCGCAGCTGATGACCTCGGTGCCGGGGCCGATGACGATGTCCACGCCGGGCTGTGTGTCAGGGTTGCCGGCCTTGCCGATGGCGGCGATGCGCCCGGCGCGCAGGCCGATGTCGGCCTTGAAGATGCCGCTGTGGTCGATCACCAGGGCGTTGGTCAGCACCGTGTCCACGGCTCCCTGTGCGTTGCTGCGCTGCGACTGCGCCATGCCGTCGCGGATGGTCTTGCCGCCGCCGAACTTCACCTCTTCGCCGTAGCTGCCGGCGCGCAGCGTGTGGTCGGCCTCGACTTCGAGCAAGAGTTCGGTGTCGGCCAGGCGCAGGCGGTCGCCCACCGTGGGGCCGAACATTTCGGCGTAGGCGCGTCGTCCGATGGTTGCCATGGGGGTGCTCCGCAAAAACCGATAACTATGTTTTTGATAGCTGCTAGCGCTTATCCAATAAGCGCTAGAGGCTGTTTTGGCTTAAATTTCTACAGCGCGCCCTGCGTCAGGCCCTGAAAGCCGTACACCCGGCGCTCGCCCGCGTAGTCCACCAGTTCCACCGTGCGCTCCTGACCGGGCTCGAAGCGCACAGCCGTACCCGATGCAATGTTCAGCCGCATGCCGCGCGCCGCGGCGCGGTCGAAGCCGAGGGCGTTGTTGGTCTCGGCAAAGTGGTAGTGCGAGCCGACCTGGATGGGGCGGTCGCCGGTGTTGCGCACCACCACGGCCAGCGTGCGGCGGCCAGTGTTGAGCGGGTGCTCGCCGGGTTCGGTGAAGAGTTCGCCGGGGATCATTGCGTGCTCCTGAGGGCCGATTCCAAGGTTCAGGCCATGTGCGCCAGCAGCACGCCACCAAACGTGGCCACGCCAGCGCCGGCAGCACGCGCCAGCCCCACAGGGCGGTGGCGCAGCGCCCAGCCGCCCGCCAGACCCACGCAGTGCAGCAGCACGGTCGCAGCCAGCATGCCCGCGAGGGTCTGCCAGGCGCTGGCGCTGCCTGCCAATTCGTAACCGTGGGCTACGCCATGGAACACGGCAAACACGCCCATGCCCAGCGCCGCCGCCAAGCCCGGCACGCGCAGACGCGACACCACGAGCAGGCCGGTGATCAGCAGCGACGCGGCAATCATCGGCTCCACCGCGGGCAGCGCTACACCCTGCAGGCCCAGCACCGCACCGGCCAGCAGCATGGCCGCGAAGCCCACGGGGCCCCACAGCAGTTCGCGGCTGGCGCCGCGCGCCGCCAGGGCGCTCCACAGGCCCACGGCCACCATTGCGGCCAGGTGGTCGGCGCCGAACAGCGGGTGGGCAAAGCCGCTCACAAAGCTGTGGTGAAGGTGCGATTCAGCACCCGTATGGGCGCTGGCGCTTATGGATAAAGCGCTTGCAGCTATCAGAACAAGAGCGGATTTGGTGCGGGTTGAAAGCATGGGTGAATCTCCGGAAAAGGGGCAGGCCGTCTCAGCGTTCTTGCAGCTGGTGGACAGGTGTCGTGTGAAGAGCGCGGGCTTGCGCCAGTGGCGCCGTGGAACGGGCTTTTCCAGGCCACGGGTGGCGTCCGCCTCGGGGGAAGGCGCCGAAGGCGACACAGGGGGCTTCATACGATCGGCTGGTGCACGGTGACCAGCTTGGTGCCATCCGGGAAGGTGGCTTCGACCTGGATGTCCGAAATCATCTCGGCGATGCCGTCCATCACGTCGGCACGGGTCAGCACCGCGCGGCCTTCGCTCATGAGCTGCGCCACAGTCTTGCCGTCGCGCGCGCCTTCCATCACCGCGGCGCTGATCAGGGCCACGGCCTCGGGGTAGTTGAGCTTCAGGCCCCGGGCCTTGCGGCGCTCGGCCAGCAGGGCAGCGGTGAAGACCAGCAGCTTGTCTTTTTCACGAGGAGTCAGTTCCATTTCGTTTCACTCAATGCTGGGGTCGTTGGCTCGTGCGGCCCGCAAAAGCGGGCCGAACACGAGGAGTCAATTCCATTTCGTTTCACTCAATGCTGGGGTCATTGGCTCGTGCGGCCCGCAAGAGCGGGCCGCACGAGGAGTCGGTTCCATTTCGTTCCACTCGCCGGTCGGACGATCGGCGTGCGGCCGTTGTGGCTTACTGAGCAAGCTCCGTGCCCAGCCCTATCCGCATGGCGCATGCGTGGCACGAAAACTGCACGGCAAGGGGCTTGCCACCGAACTTCCCCCATGCCCGCACCCATCGCGCGCCGTGAAGCGTCCTCCGCCGAGCCCACCGGACCGGTGGCCGTGGCTGCGCCCCAGCAGGCCCCGCAGCAGGTGGTGAAGGTGCGGCGCGACTACAACAGCTGGGTGGCCAGCGAGACCATGGAGGACTATGCCCTGCGCTACACGCCCCAGCGCTTTCGCAAGTGGGCCGAATGGCGGGTGGCCAACACGGCGTTTGGTGCCGCATCGTTCCTTATCCTGGAGGCCGTGGGCGCGACGCTGCTGGTGCAGTACGGCTTCGCCAACGCCTTTTGGGCCATCCTCGCCACGGGACTCATCATCTTTCTGGCCGGCTTGCCGATAAGCGTGTACGCCGCCCGCTATGGGGTGGACATGGACCTGCTCACGCGCGGCGCGGGCTTTGGCTACATCGGCTCCACGCTCACCTCGCTCATCTACGCCAGCTTCACCTTCATCTTTTTTGCGCTGGAGGCCGCTGTCATGGCCTACGCGCTGGAGCTGGCGCTCGACATTCCCCCTACCTGGGGCTATCTCATCTGCGCTTTGGTGGTGATTCCGCTGGTCACGCACGGTGTGTCGGCCATCAGCCGCTTGCAGATGTGGACCCAGCCGCTGTGGCTGGTGATGCTGGTGGTCCCGTATGTCTGTGTGCTGCGGAGCGATCCTGGTGCGTTTGCGGGCGTCGTGCACTACGGCGGTGAATCGGGTCGCCACAGCGGTTTCGAGCTGCCCCTGTTTGGTGCGGCGCTCACCGTCGGCATTGCGCTCATCACCCAGATGGGCGAGCAGGCCGACTACCTGCGCTTCATGCCCAGCGCCACACCGCGCACCTACCGGCGCTGGTGGCTGGGGGTGCTGGTGGGCGGGCCGGGCTGGGTGGTGCTGGGCGTCGCCAAGATGCTGGGCGGCGCGCTGCTGGCCTACCTGGCGATCACGCACATGGTGCCGGCCGAGCGCGCCGTGGACCCGAACCAGATGTACCTGGCCGCGTACGAATATGTGTTCCCGCACTACGGCTGGGCGGTGGCAGCCACGGCGCTGTTCGTGGTGGTCTCGCAGCTCAAGATCAACGTGACCAACGCCTACGCGGGCTCACTGGCGTGGTCCAACTTCTTCTCGCGCCTCACGCACAGCCACCCCGGGCGGGTGGTGTGGGTGGTATTCAACACGCTCATCGCCTTCATGCTGATGGAGATGAACGTGTTCCGCGCCATGGGCGAGGTGCTGGGGCTGTACTCCAACATCGCCATTGCCTGGATCATGTCGGTGGTCGCCGACCTGGTCGTCAACAAGCCGCTCGGCCTGTCGCCCAAGGGCATCGAGTTCAAGCGCGCGCACCTGTACGACATCAACCCGGTGGGGGTGGGCTCGATGGCGCTCGCATCCACCGTCTCCATCAGCGCACACCTGGGGCTGTTCGGGCCGCTGGCGCAGGCGTTTTCGGCGGTGATCGCCATGGCCGTGGCCTTCGTGGCGGCACCGCTCATTGCCTGGGCCACCCAGGGGCGTTACTACCTTGCCCGCCGGCCCCAGCTCCAGCCCGCTCCGTTGGCCGACGTGCCGCCGGTTCCCATGCGCGGGCCTGTCAGCGGGCAGCGGGGGGTGGGCGAGGGCGAGGGCGAGGCCGCGTGGTGCGCCGTGCAGCGCTGCGTGGTCTGCGAGCGCGAATACGAAGCGCCCGACATGGCCCAATGCCCGGCCTACCGGGGTGCCATCTGCTCGCTGTGCTGCACGCTCGATGCGCGCTGCGGCGACCTGTGCAAGCCGCACGCCAGCATGGCCGTGCAATGGTCTGCGGCGCTGCGCTGGGTGCTGCCACGCGCGGTGTGGCGCTACCTCGATACCGGGTTGGGCCACTTCCTGCTGCTGATGCTGGTGATTGCGCCGCTGCTGGCTGCGGTGATGGGGCTGCTGTACCAGCAAGAGAGCAACACCATTGCCCGGGCGGTGGGCACTGCGGCCGACCTCCTCTCGGCCGAGCGTTCGGCCGCGCAACTGGCCTTGCGCTCGGGGCTGCTCAAGGCGTACCTGGCGCTGCTGGTCATCTCCGGCATCGTCGCCTGGTGGCTGGTGTTGGCGCACAAGAGCCGCCAGGTGGCGCAGGAGGAATCCAATCGCCAGACCGGCCTTCTGGTGCGCGAAATCGAGCTGCACCGCCAGACCGACGACGCCCTGCAAACGGCGCGCCACGTCGCCGAGCAAGCGCGGCAAGTGGCCGAAGCAGCCATGCGCGCCGCCGACCAGGCCAACCAGGCCAAGAGCCGCTATATCAGCGCCATCAGCCACGAGATCCGCACGCCGCTCAATTCCATCCTGGGCTACGCGCAGCTCATGGGCGAGGACGCCGGCGTGCCGCCGCACCGCAAGCAGGCGGTGCACGTGATTCGGCGCGGGGGCGAGCACTTGCTCTCGCTCATCGAGGGCACGCTCGACATTGCGCGCATCGAATCGGGCAAGCTCACGCTCGACGTCGCGCCCATGCGCTTTGCCGATGGCCTGCACGAAATGGCCGGCATGTTCGAGCTGCAGGCCGCCGCCAAGGGCCTGGCGTTCGTTTTCGACCTGCAAGGCGTGGTGCCCGAAGTGGTGCGCGCTGATGAGCGGCGCTTGCGCCAGATCCTCATCAACCTGCTGGGCAACGCCGTCAAATTCACGGCAAAGGGCACGGTGACGCTGCGCGTGCGCTACGCCCGCGAGATGGCGCGGATTGAGGTGCAAGACACCGGGCCAGGGCTTTCGGAAAGCGAGATTGAGCGCATCTTCGAACCTTTTGCGCGCGGCAGCGGGGCGGGCGGCGCGCCGGCCCTGAGCGCTGCCCCCGGCGCCGGCTTGGGGCTGACCATCGCCAAGATGCTCACGGCCTTGATGGGCGGTGAGCTCACCGTGACCAGCCGGCCCGGCGCGGGCTCGGTGTTCCACGCCAAGCTGTTTCTGCCCGAGGTGCGTGCCCATGCGCTGGGCCGGGCTGCGCCCGCAGCGCTGCGGGCCGGCGCCCAGCACGAGCAAAAGGCCCGGCTGGGGTACGTAGGTGAGCGCCGCCGCATTCTGGTGGTGGACAACGAGGAGGCCGACCGCGAACTGCTGGTGGAGTTGCTCGTGCCCCTGGGCTTCGAGCTGCGCCAGGCCGCCAGCGGCCACGACGCGCTGGACCTGCTGGCCGCTGGCTACCGGCCACACGCCATTTTCATGGACCTTGCCATGCCCGGCATCGACGGCTGGGAGACGCTGCGGCGCGTGCGCGAGATGCGGTTGCCTGAGCTGCAGTGTGCGGTGGTGTCGGCCAATGCGTTCGACAAGGCGCTGGACAACGACGTCCGCATCCGCCCGGAGGACTTTTTCGTCAAACCCGTGCGGCATAGCGAACTGCTGGACTGGCTGGAGCGGCGCCTGCAGTTGGTCTGGCGCTGCGCCGATGGCGGGGCGCTGGCGCCCTCCGCGGCAGTGCCGATGGGCCGCTCGGCGATGGCTCATGCGCCGCTCAATTTCCCCGACCCGGCGACCCTTGTCCCTTTGGGCCAGGCCGTGGCGTTGGGCTACTACCGCGGCATTCTCAACGCCCTGGACGACATCGAGCGCAGCCAGAGCGCGCACAGCGAATTCGTGCACGCCATGCGCAAGATGGCACGCGAGTTCCAGTTCGAGGCCATGGGCCAGATGCTTGCGCAGGTCCGCGCGTGATGGGCGCCAAGCCGTTTCCCAGCACGCCCGCGCTGGCGCGCAGCGACAGCGATGTGGTGCTCATCGTCGACGATGTGCCGGACAACCTGGCCGTGCTGCACGACGCGCTCGACGAGTCGGGTTACACCGTGCTGGTGGCGACCCACGGCGCGGCGGCGCTGCATTGCGCTGGCCAGGCCCTGCCCGACATCGTGCTGCTCGACGCGATGATGCCGGGCATGGACGGCTTCGAGGTGGCGCGCCGCCTGAAGGCCGCGCCCGCCACGGCGCACATCCCCATCATCTTCATGACCGGCCTGACCGAGACCGAACATTTGGAGGCGGCGCTGGAGGCCGGCGGCATCGACTACGTGACCAAGCCCATCAAACCGCGCGAAGTGATGGCGCGCATGGGCGTGCACCTGGGCGCGGCGCGCCGGGCGCGCCAGGACGCGAGCCAGGCGCGCGAGGCGCGCAACGCGCTCGACGCCTTCGGCTACGCCAGCATCACCGTGCGCGCGGTGGACGGCCGCATGGTGTGGCAGACGCCGCTGGCGCGCGAACTGTTGCAGGCTTACTTTGGCGCGGCCAGCCCCTGGGCGCCCGAGCCGGTGCAGGCCTGGCTGCGGCGACACGTGCTGGCGGACAACGCGGTCGAGAGGCTGGCCTGTTCGCTGGCCGAACCGCCCCGCCTGGCCATTGAGCAAGGCGCGCGCCGCCTCACTTTTCGCCTGCACCAACAGGCCGGCGACAGCGCGGGCGGGGGCGACTGGCTGGTCGTGATGCGCGAGGTGTCCGACGCGAAGATCATCGAATCCATGCAATTGGCGTTCAAGCTCACCGCGCGCGAGGCCGAGGTGCTGTACTGGGTGCTCAAGGGCAAGATCAACCGCGACATCGGCGACATCCTGGGCGCCAGCCCGGCCACGGTCAAGAAGCATCTGGAGCGCGTGTTCGGCAAGCTCGGGGTGGAGACGCGCACCGCAGCGGCGGCGATGGCAATGAACCGCATCCGACAACTGCATCCGCAGTTCGAGGGCTGACGACCGGGGTCGGGCCGACTGTGGCGCCCGCGGCGCAGCCGTTGCGCCGTGCAGTGGAGGCACCGTGGGCCGAGCCATCGGCCACCGCCAAGTTTTTGCACCATATTGCCATTAAGCGCTTATTGGTATTGACTTTGTTGCTATTTAATAGATAGCAATCCACCGTGATGGCAAGCCGCGACCGGGGCCGCCAGCGTACGCCACCCGGCGTATTTCCAGCACCCGCGGTGCTCTCCAGAATGCATCCATCGCCCCATCCATTCCCGCACACAGGCTCCAGGGGAGGAGCCTTCAGGGCGAGGCGGATCGCAACCCAACCACCACCACTGGAGAAGCACCCCATGCAACGTCGTTATTCCCTCAAGGCCCTTGCGGCCCTGGCCACGCTGGCCGGCCTGTCTGCACTTCCTGCCCACGCCCAGGACACGATCAAGGTCGGCATCCTGCACAGTCTCTCGGGCACCATGGCCATCTCCGAGACGGTGCTCAAGGACACCGTGCTGATGGCCATCGATGAAATAAATGCCGCGGGCGGCGTGCTGGGCAAGAAGCTCGAACCCGTGGTGGTGGACCCAGCGTCCAACTGGCCGCTGTTCGCTGAAAAGACCAAGCAACTGCTCGGTCAGGACAAGGTGGCCGTGATCTTCGGCTGCTGGACCTCGGTGAGCCGCAAGTCGGTGCTGCCGGTGGTGGAAGAAATGAACGGCCTGCTGTTCTACCCGGTGCAGTACGAAGGCGAAGAGCTGTCCAAGAACGTGTTCTACACCGGCGCTGCGCCCAACCAGCAGGCGATTCCCGCCGTGGACTACCTGATGAGCAAGGACGGCGGCGGTGCCAAGCGCTGGGTGCTACTGGGCACCGACTATGTGTACCCCCGCACCACCAACAAGATCCTGCGCGCCTACCTGAAATCCAAGGGCGTGAAGGACAGCGATATCGACGAGAAGTACACGCCCTTCGGCCATGCCGACTACCAGACCATCGTGGCCGACATCAAGAAGTTCAGCCAGGGAGGAAAGACGGCCGTCGTCTCCACCATCAACGGCGACTCCAACGTGCCCTTCTACAAGGAGCTGGGCAACGCCGGCCTGAAGGCCAAGGACGTGCCGGTGGTCGCATTCAGCGTGGGTGAAGAGGAACTGCGCGGCGTGGACACCAAGCCGCTGGTAGGCCACCTGGCCGCCTGGAACTACTTCCAGTCCATCAAGAGCCCCGAGAACACCGCCTTCATGAAGAAGTGGGGCGACTACGCCAAGGCCAAGAACATCGCCGGCCACAAGGACAAGCCGCTGACCAACGACCCGATGGAAGCGACCTACATCGGTATCCACATGTGGAAGCAGGCTGTCGAGAAGGCCAAGAGCACGGACGTGGACAAGGTCATCGCCGCCATGGCCGGCCAGACCTTCAAGGCACCCTCGGGCATCGTCTCCAAGATGGACGAAAAGAACCACCACCTGCACAAGAGCGTGTTCATCGGCGAGATCAAGGCCGACGGCCAGTTCAACGTGGTGTGGAAGACGCCAGGCCCGGTCAAGGCCAAGCCCTGGAGCCCTTACATCGAAGGCAACGACAAGAAGAAGGACGAGCCCAACGGCAAGTCGGCGATGTGAATTTGGTACGCCCCTGAGGCGCTTGCGCGCCTTCACCTCCTCTCTCGATCCGCTGCGCGGTTCGGGAGGGGGGACGGTGCCAGCGGCCCGGCACAGCCGGTTTCGCGGCAGCCCTGGCCTCGGGCCGTGCGGGCGGATACCGCGTGACGCATTCCGGCGAGGCTGAACTGGCGTCATCGGATTTGCGATCCGGCTTGTATCCATGCCCAAGCTGCTTTCCTCTTTGTGTGCTGACTTCTGGCATTCCATGCTTCTCCACATATTCCAACGCCTGATCGCCTGCGTGCTGCTGTGTGCAGCTGCGCAGGCGCACGCGCTCACCGCTGAGGCTGCGCGCGCCATGGCGGCGGGCGATACCGACGACCGCATCGCGGCGCTGCAGACCGCCATCGCCACGCCGGACGACGCCACAGTCGCTTTCATCCGGGCCATGGCCGACGACGCGGTGAAGATCGCTGGCGACCGGGCCATCGTCCTGCAGGGCGACCAGGGCCGGGACCCTGTCACCGGCGCACCAGTGGCCATTCCCGACGATGCCGAAGACATCGTCAACAACAACCGCATGCGCGGCGAGTTCGACACCGCCCTGGCGTCGCTGCAGCTCCTGTCCGCCGACCTCCAGCAGCGCCGCGCTGCCGTCGAAGCACTGCGCGAAGAATCCGACGCCTCGCGCCTGCCGCTCATCGACAAGGCATTGGCCGTCGAGCAGGACGCCTTGCTCAAGGCGCGACTGGAAGGCATCCGCGCCCGCATGTGGCTGGGCAGCGCCGACGCGGCCCAGCGCCAGCAGGCGGCGGCGCACCTGGCCACCAGCGGCGACCCTGCCACCCGCACCGTTCTGATCGAGCAACTGCGCGGCGAGGAAGATCCCCAGGTCAAGGCCGCACTTCAGAAAGCGCTCAAGACGGTCGAGGAAAGCCTGCTGTGGGGCGAACGCCTGGCGGCGATGTTCTCGGGCATCAGCCTGGGGTCCATCCTGCTGCTGGTGGCGCTGGGCCTGGCCATCACCTACGGCCTCATGGGCGTGATCAACATGGCGCACGGCGAGCTGATGATGATCGGCGCCTACGCCACTTATGTCATGCAGGGCGTGTTCCAGCGCTACTTTCCCGGTGCGTTCGATTGGTACCTGGTGGCCGCCGTGCCGGTGGCGTTCATGGCCTCGGCGCTGATGGGCGCGGTGCTGGAGCGCGGCGTCATCCGCTTCCTGTACGGCCGCCCGCTGGAGACCTTGCTGGCCACATGGGGCATCAGCCTGATGCTGCAGCAGCTGGTGCGCAGCGTTTTCGGCGCGCAGAACGTGGGCGTGGAAAACCCCTCTTGGATGAGCGGCGGCGTGCAGCTCATGGAGAACCTGCAGCTGCCGTGGAACCGCGTGATCATCGTGGCGTTTGCCTTTGCCGTGCTGGCGGGAGTGGCCTTCCTCATCAGCAAGACGCGGCTGGGCCTGTTCGTGCGCGGCGTCACGCAGAACCGTCCCATCGCCTCGTGCATGGGCGTGAACACGGCGCGGGTCGATACCTATGCCTTTGCGCTGGGCTCGGGCATCGCCGGTCTCGCGGGCTGCGCTTTAAGCCAGGTGGGCAACGTGGGGCCCGACCTGGGGCAGGGCTACATCGTGGACTCGTTCATGGTGGTGGTGCTGGGTGGCGTGGGCCAGTTGGCGGGCACCGTGTATGCCGCGCTGGGCCTGGGCGTGCTCAACAAGTTCCTCGAAGGCTGGACGGGCGCCGTGCTGGCCAAGATCGCCGTGCTGGTGCTCATCATCATCTTCATCCAGAAGCGGCCGCAGGGCATCTTTGCGGTGAAGGGCCGGACAGCAGATTGAGACCGTTATGACTACCCCTGCTATCCAACTCCCCGCACCCGCACCGCTGCTCACACGCGGCGGCTGGTCGGCCTTCATCATGGCGCTCATCGTGGTGTGCGCCGTGGCCCCCGTGCTCAACCTGTGGGTACCCGCAGGCAGCGCGTTGCACCTCAGCGACTACGCCGTGGCGCTGCTCGGCAAGATCATGTGCTACGCGATCTGCGCGCTGGCCATGGACCTGATCTGGGGCTACACCGGCATCCTGAGCCTGGGCCATGGCCTGTTCTTCGCTTTGGGCGGTTACGTGATGGGCATGTACCTCATGCGCCAGATCGGCCGCGATGGCAACTATCAAAGCGACCTGCCCGACTTCATGGTGTTCCTCGACTGGAAGGAGCTGCCCTGGCACTGGGCGCTGTCAGACAGCTTTGTGGCCACGCTGATTCTGATCGTCGCCGTGCCCGGCGTCATTGCCTTTGTGTTCGGGTACTTCGCCTTCCGCTCGCGCATCAAGGGTGTGTACTTTTCGATCATCACGCAGGCCATGACGTATGCGGCCATGCTGCTGTTCTTTCGCAACGAGACCGGCTTTGGCGGCAACAACGGCTTTACCGACTTCAAGCGCATCCTCGGCCAGCCCATCGCCACGCAAAACATGCGCATGCTGCTGTTCGTGATGACGGGCGTCACGCTGCTGGTGTTCTATTTGCTGGCGCGCTGGCTGGTGCGCAGCAAGTTTGGCCGCGTGCTGCAGGCCGTGCGCGATGCCGAAACGCGCGTCATGTTTTCGGGCTACTCGCCGCTGCCCTACAAGCTCACCATCTGGACCATCAGCGCCATGATGTGCGGCGTGGCGGGCGCGCTGTATGTGCCCCAGGTCGGCATCATCAACCCCGGCGAAATGAGCGCCGCCAACTCCATCGAGATCGCGGTGTGGGCCGCAGTGGGCGGGCGCGCGACGCTGATCGGCCCCATCGTCGGCGCCTTCATCGTCAACGGCGCCAAGAGCTGGCTGACTGTGACTGCGCCGGAGTTCTGGCTGTACTTCCTCGGGGCGCTGTTCATCGCCGTGACCTTGTTTTTGCCCGATGGCGTGGTCGGCCTGGTGAAGAAGCTGAAGAAGAAAAAGAACACCATCGACAAGAAGACCGAAGGAACCACGCCATGACGCCCGACCTGATGGAAGCGGGTGCCCGGCGCCTCGCCGCCCGCCCGCCGGTGCCACCCACAGGCCAGACGGAATCCGGCGGCCGCGCGGCTGGCTTCTCGCGCGTTGCCACACCGGGCGAGGTGGATGTGGCGCATGGCCGCATCCTCTACCTGGAAGACGTGAACGTGAGTTTTGACGGCTTCAAGGCCATCAACAATCTGAGCCTGGACATTGCGCCCGGCGAGCTGCGCTGCATCATCGGCCCCAACGGCGCGGGCAAGACCACGATGATGGACATCATCACCGGCAAGACGCGGCCCGATAGCGGCACGGTGTACTTCGGCTCGACCATCGACTTGCTGCGCCACAACGAGCCGGAAATCGCCAGCCTGGGGATCGGTCGCAAGTTTCAGAAGCCCACGGTGTTTGAGCAGCTCAGCGTGTTCGAGAACCTGGAACTGGCCCTGAAGACCCACAAGGGCGTGGCGTCGAGCATGTTCTTTCGCCTGGAATCCGACCAGTCGGACCGCCTGGCCGACGTGCTGCACACCATCCACCTGGCGGTCAGCGTGAACCGCCAGGCGGGCAACCTGAGCCATGGGCAAAAGCAGTGGCTGGAGATCGGCATGCTGCTGATGCAGGACCCGAAACTATTGTTGCTCGACGAGCCGGTGGCAGGAATGACGGACGAAGAAACCGCGCGGACGGCGGAGCTGTTCCTGACGCTCAAGGGCAAGCATTCGCTGATGGTGGTGGAGCACGACATGTCCTTCATCCGCACGATCTCGGAGATCGTCACCGTTTTGTGCGATGGGGCGGTGCTCGCGCAGGGGATGCTGGACCAGGTGCAGGCGGATGAGCGGGTGATTGAGGTTTATTTGGGGCGGTGATGGTGGTCTGCCGCTCTTTGCTTTGTGTTCGTGCCACTGAACCTCATTCGTTCGGGCTGAGCCTGTCGAAGCCTGGGTTTGTTGGCTGGTTTGAACGGCATGCCCGTGTGGAGCGGGGAGGCCGGGAGTCGCCCGGCGGGCGAGTAACTTTCTTTCGCTTCGCCGAAAGAAAGTCACCAAAGAAAGGGCGACCCCCAGTCTGCGACCCCTTCGCGTTGCGAAGGGGCAACCTGCGTCGGGACGGTTGCGGGGTGCGCCGTGGAACTCACTGCGCGCCTTTGGCGCTACGTTCAGACAGCCACGGCGAGCTAGACAACGAGGCATGCGCGCTTCGACGCGCACGCTCACCCTGCAACCGCCCCGCCCCAGGCGCAGCCAGCAGGGGTGGGACAGCCGAACAGCCGAACAGCCAACACGGGCCATTGCTGCGTCCGGCCTCGCGGTCGCGGCGCGTGGCGCTTGCGCCCGCGCGTTCGGGGCCGAGCGAAGCGCAGCGAAGCAATGGCCCGAAAGGATGTTGGCTCCCCAAGCACCTCTGTATGCGCCGAGGAGCGCAGCGGGCGGGGTGGCATGTGTGCCGCAGGACACACATGCTTCGTGGTCTAGCTCGTCGCAGTTGTTTGAACGGAGCGCCAAAGGCGCGCAGTGAGTTCTGCGATGCACCCCGTTCGCGAGCACCACAGGTTGCCCCTGCGCGCAGCGCTGGGGACGCAGACAGCGGGGTCGCCTTTTCTTTGGTGACTTTCTTTTGGCGACGCAAAAGAAAGTTACTCGCATGCCGGGCGACTCCCGGCCTCCGCCGTCAAACCTGGCATGCGGCCAGCTCGGCGCGCGCGCCCAAGCTTCAACAAACGCATCTCGAACGGCGGCTGAATACTATCAAAACAATAGCTATCAGCGCTTGATATATAAGCGCTAGAGGCAAAAAACACTAAAAATCCACCATGCTCACCGTCCAACACATCAACCAGTACTACGGCGGCTCCCACATCCTGCGCGACGTGAGCCTCGCTGCTGCCCCCGGGAAGGTCACTGTGCTGCTCGGCCGCAACGGCGTGGGCAAGACCACGCTGCTCAAAAGCCTCATGGGGCTGGTGCCCATCAAAAGCGGCGCCATCCACTTCGACGGCAAACCCATCGACAAGACCACCCCCTACGAGCGCGCCCGCGCCGGCATCGGCTTCGTGCCCCAGGGCCGCGAGATCTTCGGCCGCCTGACGGTAGAAGAAAACCTGCGCATGGGTTTGGCGTACCGGCGCGGTTCCAGCCCAATACCCGCCCAGCTGTACGACCTGTTCCCGGTGCTCCGGCAGATGCTGGGGCGGCGCGGTGGCGACCTGTCGGGGGGGCAGCAGCAGCAGCTGGCCATCGCCCGCGCGCTGGCGCCGGGGCCGCGCCTTTTGATCCTGGACGAGCCTACGGAAGGCATCCAGCCCAGCATCATCAAGGACATAGCCCGGGTGATCCGCAGGCTGGCCGATGGCGGCATGGCGATCCTGCTGTGCGAGCAGTACTACGACTTCGCCGAGGAACTGGCAGACGAGTATTTGGTGATGGAGCGCGGCGAAGTTATCGCGCGCGGGCCGGGCAGCGAAATGCAGCCCAAGGCCGTCCGCAACCTGGTGGCGATCTGACAACCGCCCAGCCCCTACATCGCCCAGACCCTGGGCGCCTCGCCCGCCAAGTCCCACAGGGCCTTGCGCCACGCCACGCGCACCGCTTTCAGCAAGCCCATCACCGGCTCGACCTGCGGCGCCAGCACCCGCACCACCACCACGCGGCCATTGGGGCTGGTGGCGCCGGCGCTTGCCTGGAGCGGATGTGCGTCTATGGCGGCGCGCGCCGCCTCCAGCGCGGCATCGCGGCGGTTTCTTTCAAACGCCGTGCCCGCGACAAAGAACAAACTGCCCAGGCAGCGCTGCCCGGCCAGCCCCAGCGGGCTGTGCAGCAGGCGGTGGTCTGCCGCGTCGATCACGCCGCGCTCCAGCCACACGCCGGGCATTTCGATGTGCTGCACGAAGCGACCGGCCTCGAACGGTTGGTCGGCGTGCGGCAGGCCCAGGGCTGTCACGTCCCAGCCCATGCATTCCGCGCCGGGTAGCAGCTCCAGGGTGAGGTGGTTTTCTGCGTTGCAGGCGTTGTAGCAAAGCGCCTCCAGCGGCAGCCACTCCATGCGCGCGCCTTCGGCCAGGCTCAGGTGGCTGCGCTGCAAGGCGCGCTCCCCCGCCGAACGGTAAAAGCGCGTGGCCCCGGGCGTGGTGATGAGCGCGTGGGCGCCTGGGCCTACGGTGGCGGCGATGTCCAGCGTGTCGCCCCCGACCAGGCCACCGGGCGGGTGCACCAGCACGTTGTGGCAGACGGCGTCGCCCTCAGGGTACAGGCTTTGCAGGACGCGCAGCGGCCCGTTGTGCTCGAAGCGCGCCACCGTGCGGGCGTTTTCCAGGGTGTAGTGCAGTTGGAGGCGGGCGTGCCAGCTCATGGCCGCATTGCTATTGCTTGAATAGCTACAAACCCAATGGATATAAGCTCTAGAGGCCTATTTTGCATATATATAGGCAGCCTGAATTTCGAGGCGATCGGCGATCGTCTTCTGTTCTCGATTGGCGCGTCGAAAGATAACACCGGCGGCGCCAAGCCGCAGAGGGCACGGGCGTCGCCCGATCAGGCGGCGAGGTCGAACACCAGCACTTCCGCGTCGCGGCCAGATGCCAGGTGGACTTCGCTTTCGCCCTCCAGCATGGCGGCGTCGCCGGCCTCCAGCCGCTGGCCGTTGACCTCCAACGCGCCGCGCACCAGGTGCACATACACCTTGCGCGCGGCGTCGGCCAGAAGCGTCGCCTGCTCATCGCCATCGAACAGCCCGGCGTACATGCGGGCGTCGGCGTGCAGCGTGACCGAATCGGATGCCCCATCGGGCGACGCGACCAGCCGCAGCGTGCCACGCTTGCTCTGCTCGGGGAAGGTCTTTTGCTCGTAGCTTGGGGCGATCCCGGTGGCGTCCGGCAGGATCCAGATTTGCAGGAAATGCGTGGTTTGGTCTTGCGCGTGGTTGAACTCGCTGTGCTGAACGCCGGTGCCGGCGCTCATGCGTTGCACGTCGCCGGGCGGGATCGTCTTGACGTTGCCCAAGGTGTCCTGGTGCGCCAGTTCGCCTTCCAAGACGTAGCTGATGATTTCCATGTCGCGGTGGCCGTGCGTGCCGAACCCCTGTCCCGCGGCCACGCGGTCTTCGTTGATAACGCGCAGGTTGCCGAACCCCATCGCCTCGGGGTTGTAGTAATCCGCGAAGGAGAAGCTGTGGAAGGATTTGAGCCAGCCGTGGTCGGCGTAGCCGCGCTCTGCGGAGGTGCGCAGTCGGATCATGGCGGATTCCTTTTTGAGGCGGGGCCCGTCGCGGGGCCCGGGAACGCCATTCTTGCACCCTGGCGGAGACTGTGGGATTCGAACCCACGGACGGTTGCCCGTCGGCAGTTTTCAAGACTGCTGGTTTAAACCACTCACCCAAGTCTCCTGGAGGGCGGGATTCTACCGGCCGCCGCGCGGCTACATGCCGAGCGAGCGCAGCAATTCGTCGGTGTCGTTGTCGGGCGGCGGTGGGGGCGCGACGGCAGGCGGGGTGCCGGTTTCGGCCATGATTTCGTCGGGGTTGGCCCGTTCCTGGGGCTCGAAGTCGTAGAGCTTGAGAAACTCGGTGCGGTCGATGGCCAACTCCAGGTAGAAGATGTTGTTGTTGCCGGTGTAGAAGGTGACGCGCCGCGCCTCGGGCTGGTCAAGGTTGGCATCCACGCTGAGCATCACCTGCTTGTTCAGCACCAGCATCTTGGGCTGGTTCTGGGTGATGTGCGTTTGCAGCTCGCGCCGGACCTTGCCGGTGAAGTCGCCCGCCACCTGGTTCATGAGCTCGCCCATCACGTTGCTCACTTCGTCCGAGGTGTAGGAGCGCGCCAGGTCTTCCTTGGCCATGCCCATGCTCAGCAGGTAGCTGGAATACAGCTCCATGGCCGCCTGGGCGGAAAAATTGATCACCATCAGCCCGGAAAACCCGCCGTCGAACAGCACGAAGCAGCCGATGTCCGGTCGCAGGCAGGTCTTGGTGATGCGCTGCACCATGGCCGAGTACTGGATCTGGCTCTGGGTCGCGACGGTGAGCACGCGGGTGACCGAGTTGCACAGGCTGGTGAGCACGTGTTCGGTGCTGTAGACGACGCGGTCGGTGGGGGCGCTCATAGGTGTTCTCGGTGGTGGGCGGTGCGAACCTGCATGGTAGGGCATGCGCTCCGCCAATTTGCCGGAATTTTTACCGTTCCGCACGCGCCTGCGGCAATTCTGCCGGCACCTCGCGCCATTCGCCCGGCAGCAGCCCATCGAGCGACCAGGGGCCGATGCGCACGCGCACCAGGCGCAGCGTTGGCAGACCCACGGCAGCCGTCATGCGGCGCACCTGGCGATTGCGGCCTTCCGTCAGGGTGATGGCCAACCAGTGCGTGGGAATGCGCTGGCGCACGCGGATCGGCGGGTCGCGCGGCCACAGCACTGGCTCGGGCAGCCATTCGGCCTGGGCCGGGCGCGTCATGCCGTCGCTGAGCAGCACGCCGGCGCGCAACTGGGCCAGCGCGGCCTCGCTCGGCGCGCCCTCGACCTGTGCCCAATACGTCTTGGCCAGCTTGTGGCGCGGGTCGGCAATGCGCGCCTGCAGCGCGCCGTCGTTGGTGAGCAGCAGCAGGCCTTCGCTGTCGCGGTCCAGCCGGCCGGCCGGGTAGACCTCTGGCACCGGCACGCAATCGGCGAGGGTGCGCCGCTGGCCGTCGCCGCTGAACTGGCTGAGCACGTCGAACGGCTTGTTCAGCAGGATCAGCCGGCGCCCGGACAAGTGCTTAGCCACCTGTCAGCGCCAGGTAGGCGCTGCGCGTCTGCGGCCCGACCGAGGCGACGAGTTGCGCATGCGGCGTCTGGTGCCGCGCCAGCATGCGCGCCGAGGCCACGGCGCGCGACTTGCAGAACCAGTGGCAGCTGTGCTGCATCAGGAACAGCTCGGCGCTGATGCGGTAGGCCCGGTCGCGCGGCGAGAGGCCGGCGTCGGTGCGCAAGGCCTGGGCGATGCCGTTGGCGTGCACCGCCAGGAGCTTGCGCAGGTCGAAGGTGGCGGCGGGCAGCAGCACGCTGGCCCAGGGGAAGGACAGGGCGAGCGTGCTGGCGCGCGCCTGGGCTGCGGGCACGGCGGCGAATTCCCGGGCCAGCTGCGCGAACTGCGTCGCAAGCTGCGCTTCGCTGCCTTCGAGCACGGCGAACACCTGGGCCTGGCGCGTCGGGTCGCTTTCGCCGAGCGCGCGCAGGTAGCCCTGGGTCAGCGTTTCCATGAGCTTTTCAATCTGCAGCGGGCCGAGGAAGTGCGCGAGCAGGGCGATGCGCTGGCGTTGCTGGTGGCGGTTTACCGCGTACAGGGCAGCGCCGCCCAGGAGCAGCAAGAGGGCCGGGTCCATGGGAGAAATCTCAGACTTCGAGGTTGTCGATCAGCCGCGTCGTTCCCAGGCGCGCCGCGCCCAGCACCACCAGGGCGTCGCCCGGCTGCGGCGCCTGCAGCGTGCTGCGGCTGCGCACGGCGAGGTAGTCGGTCTGCCAGCCGCTCGCGTCCAGCTGGGCGCGCGCTGCGTGCTCCAGGTCGGCCAGCCGCGTCGGCAGGGCCGCACCGGCGGCCCGCGCGGCCTCGCCGAGCGCGCGCAACGCCTGGGACAACTGCACCGCCTGGGCGCGCTCGGCCGGGCTCAGGTAGCCGTTGCGCGAGCTGAGTGCCAGGCCGTCGGCGGCGCGCTCCGTAGGCGCGGCGACGATGTCGATCGGCAGCGCGAACTGCTGCACCATGCGCCGCACCACCATGAGCTGCTGGTAGTCCTTCTGGCCGAACACCGCCACGCCCTGCGCCTTGCCGGCAAACACAGCGCAAAACAGCTTCATCACCACCGTGCACACGCCGGTGAAGAAGCCGGGGCGGAACTGCCCTTCGAGCAGGTCGGCCAGCGCTGGATCGGGCTGCACCTTGAAGGTCTGCGGCTCGGGGTAGAGGTCGTGCTCGCGCGGCGCGAACAGCACCTGGCAGCCCGCGGCGGCCAGGCGCTCGCAATCGGCCTCCCAGGTGCGCGGGTAGCTGTCGAAGTCCTCGTGCGGCAGGAACTGCAGGCGGTTGACGAAGATGCTGGCGACGGGCACGTCGCCCAGCTGCACGGCGTGGCGCATCAGGGCGATGTGGCCGTCGTGCAGGTTGCCCATGGTGGGCACGAAGGCGGGCCGGCCGAGCGGGCCGAGCACGGCGCGCAGGTCGGAAATGCTGTGGACGATGTGCATGGCGGAAAACGGAAGAAGCGGGAACGGCGGCGCTGCCTACCAGGCGTGCAGCGCGTCGTCGGGAAAGCGCTGCTGCTTCACGGCGGCGACGTAGGCTTCGATGGCGCCGCGCACGCTGCCGGCGTCCTGCATGAAGTTGTGCACGAAGCGCGCCATCTTGCCGAGGTTCATGCCCAGCATGTCGTGCAGCACCAGCACCTGGCCGGCGGTGCCCTTGCCGGCGCCGATGCCGATGGTGGCGCACTGGGCCAGTTCGGTGGTCAGCTCGGCGGCGAGCAGCGCGGGCACCATTTCCAGCACCAGCATGGCGGCGCCGGCGTCCTGCAGCTCGCGCGCGTGGCGGCGCAGCGCCTGCGCGGCCTGGTCGGTCTTGCCCTGCACGCGGTAGCCGCCCAGGGCGTGCACGGTCTGCGGCGTCAGGCCCAGGTGGGCGCAGACGGGGACGCCGCGCTCGACCAGGAACTGCACGGTGGGCGCCGTCCAGCCGCCGCCTTCGAGCTTGACCATGTGCGCGCCGGCGCGCATCAGGGCGCAGGCGCTGTGCAGGGCCTGCTCACGGCTCTCGGCGTAGCTGCCGTAGGGCAGGTCGGCGATCAGCCAGGCGGTGCCTTGTGCCCGGTACAGGCCGCGCGCCACGCTTTCCGTGTGGTAGACCATGGTTTCCAGCGTCACGCCGACGGTGCTGGGCAGGCCCTGGCAGACCATGCCGAGCGAGTCGCCGACGAGCAGGCATTCCACGCCAGCGGCGTCGGCGACGGCGGCAAAGGTGGCGTCGTACGCCGTGAGCATGGTGATTTTTTCGCCCGCCTCGCGCATTTGCTGCAGGCGCGGCAGGCTGACAGGGCGGCGCTGGGGCAGGGGCGAGGCCGGCGGCAGCGTGCCATACGGCGTGGTGGCGGAGGTCGCGGGCGCTTCGGTCATGGCGGGCAGGGCGGCGGGGAAGGAGCCGGGAGTGTAGTCGGCGCCCTGCGCGGCCCGGCCGGGCAAGCACCCCTTGCGCCCACCCAGGCTCCTGCCAAACGCTATGCTTGGACCATGAATTCACCTTTGGATACCTTGCCAGCCCCGCTGCGTGCGCAGGTGCTGCTGGACGTGGCCCGCGCGCTTCAGGAAGACCTGGGCAGCGGCGACCTCACTGCCGCGCTGGTTCCGCAGGGGCGGCGCGTGCGCGCCCGCATCCTGGCGCGCGAATCCGCCGTGCTGTGCGGCGCCCCCTGGGCCGAGGCCGCACTGCGCGCACTCGACCCGGCCGTGGAGCTGCGCTGGCACGTGGCCGAAGGCGGGCGCTGCGCCGCCGACCAGGTGGTGCTGCAGATGCAGGGCGATGCGCGCGCACTGCTGAGCGCCGAGCGCACGGCGCTCAACTTCCTGCAACTGCTCAGTGCCGTGGCCACCAAGACCGCCGCCTATGTGGAGGCCGTGGCGGGCACCAAGGCCCACATCGTGGACACGCGCAAGACGCTGCCGGGCCTGCGCATTGCGCAGAAATACGCGGTGCGCATCGGCGGCGGCACCAACCACCGCATCGGCCTGCACGACGCGGTGCTGATCAAGGAGAACCACATCGCCGCCGCCGGCGGGGTGGCAGCGGTGCTGCGCGCCGCATCCGAAGTGGCGGCGCGTGCCGAATTCGTCGAGATCGAGGTCGAGACGCTGGCCCAGTTGCGCGAAGCCCTGGACGCCGGCGCGAAGATGGTGCTGCTCGACAACATGGACCTCGGAACGCTCGCCGAAGCGGTGCGCACCAACGCCGCGCACCCGCAGGGCGGGGCGATCCTGGAAATCTCGGGCGGCGTGACGCTCGACGGCCTGCGCGCGCTTGCAGAAACCGGCGTCGACCGCATCTCCACCGGAGCGCTGACCAAGGACGTGAAGGCCACCGATTTTTCCATGCGCATGGAGGATTTCGCAGCATGAAGACCATCGCCATCAAGGAAGTCGAGTACGAGCAGCCTGAGGGCGGTGCCACCTGCTCGACCAAATACGCCTGGGCGCGCGTGCCGGCCGAGCTGACGCAGGAGGAGCGCGCAGCCACCAAGGACAAGATCCGCCGCCTGCTCAAGGAAAAAAACGCGGTGATGGTGTCGCACTACTACGTGCACCCGGACCTGCAGGACCTGGCTGAGGAAACCGGCGGCATCGTCAGCGATTCGCTGGAGATGGCGCGCTTCGGCCGCGACCACGCGGCCACGAGCCTGGTGGTGAGCGGCGTGCGCTTCATGGGCGAGACGGCCAAGATCCTCTCGCCCGAGAAGACCATCCTCATGCCCGACCTGGACGCCACCTGCTCGCTCGACCTGGGCTGCCCGATCAAGGAATTCAGCGCCTTTTGCGACCAGTACCCGGACCGTACCGTGGTCGTCTACGCCAACACCAGCGCGGCCGTGAAGGCGCGCGCCGACTGGCTGGTCACGTCGAGCTGCGCGCTCGACATCGTGCGCGCGCTCAAGGACGCCGGACAGAAGATCCTCTGGGCGCCCGACCGGCACCTGGGCGCCTACATCCAGCGCGAGACCGGCGCCGACATGGTGATGTGGAACGGCGCCTGCATCGTGCACGACGAGTTCAAGGCCTTCGAGCTCGAAGCGCTGAAGAAGGACCACCCCGGCGCCAAGGTGCTGGTGCACCCCGAATCGCCCCCCGAAGTCATCGCCCTGGCCGACGCCGTGGGCTCGACCTCCGGCATCCTCAAGGCCGCGCAGGAGATGGACGCGCGCGAATTCATCGTCGCTACCGACAACGGCATGATGCACAAGCTGCGCACGCTCAACCCTGGCAAGGTGTTCTACGAGGCGCCCACCGCCGGCAACAGCGCCACCTGCAAGAGCTGCGCCCACTGCCCCTGGATGGCGATGAACGGCTTGGCCGGCGTGGCCCAGGTGCTGGAAACCGGCACCAACGCCATCCATGTGGACCCGGCCATCATCCCGCGCGCGCGCCTGCCCATCGACCGCATGCTGGCCTTCACGGCAGCACTGAAAAGCGGCCGACCGGTCGCCGGGTTGGTGCCGAACATCGGCGCGGCCTGACATTCGAAACAGGCGATTTTTGCTATTTAAGTAGTAGCTATAAGAGCAATACCAACAAGCGCTAGAGGCCATTTTGACCTTGAAAACGCTGCTTGATTTCGCGAACCCCCACGACCCGGGCGCAGCGCGCCTGCGCCACGCCTTCGGGCCGCCGCGCCAGGTGCTGGTAGCGCGCAGCGCCAGCGAGCTGCGCGCCGTGCTGGACGCCGTGCACGCTGCCGCCGAGCAGGGCGCGTGGTGCCTGGGCGGGCTGCGCTACGAAGCCGCGCCGGCCTTCGACGCGGCGCTCCGCACGCACGCGGCGGACGGCCCGCTCGCCTGGTTCGCCGTGCACGACGCGCCGCTCCCCTGGCCGCCGGCGGCGCGCGGCGCGCCCACCGTGCATTGGGATGGCCTGCCCGGGCGCGCGCGCTTCGACGCGGCGCTCGCCACGATCCAGGCCGCCATCGCGCGCGGCGACTGCTACCAGGTGAACTACACGGCGGCGCTTTGCGGCACCCTGGCGGGGGGCGGCGAGCAGGCGGCCGCCGCGCTCTTCGCCGCGCTGCAGCGCGCGCAGCCGGGCGGCTACGCGGCCTGCCTGGAGATGGGCGGCGAGGCGGTGCTGTCGGTTTCGCCCGAGCTGTTTTTCGACTGGCAGAGCGGCCCGACCGGCACGGCCGGGGAGATCCTCACGCGCCCGATGAAGGGCACCGCGCCGCGCGGCGCCGGCCCCGAGGAGGACGCAGCCCAGGCGGCGCGGCTGCGCGCATCGCCCAAGGAGCGGGCAGAAAACGTCATGGTGGTGGACCTGCTACGCAACGACCTCTCGCGCATCGCCGAGCCGCACAGCGTGCAGGTGCCGCGCCTGTTCCACACCGAGGCCCTGCCAGCAGTCTGGCAAATGACCTCGGACGTGCGCGCGCGCACCCGGGCCGGCACGCGGCTGTGGGATGTGTTCGCCGCGCTGTTCCCCTGCGGCTCGGTCACGGGCGCGCCCAAGGCAGCGGCCATGGCCGCCATCCGTGCGCTGGAGCCGGGCCCGCGCGGCTGGTACTGCGGCGCGCTCGGCGTCGTGCGGCCCGGCGCGCAGGGCGGCGTGCATGCCACCTTCAACGTGCCGATCCGCACGCTGGTGCTGGCGGGCACGCAGCTGCGCTGCGGCATCGGCAGCGGTATCACGGCCGGGTCGCAGGCCGAGGCCGAGTGGCAGGAGTGGCAACACAAGGCCGCGTTTCTGGAACGCGCCAGCGCGCCTTTCGAGCTTCTGGAGACGCTGGCCCTGGAAGACGGGAGCTTTCGCCACGCCGATCGCCACCTGGCGCGCATGGGCGCGGCGGCCGGGCATTTCGGCTTCCCCTGGAACGCGCACGCGGTGCGCCAGGAGCTGCAAATCACCGCCTTGCAGCACCTGCAGGGGAACTGGCGCGTGCGCCTGCTCCTCGCCGCCGACGGCGCGGCGCACGCCGAGGCCTTCGCCCTGGAGCCGACGCCCACGCCGGTGCGCCTGCGCCTGGCCCCCCGCCCGCTGGCCGAGGCGCAGGGCGAATTCGTGCGCCACAAGACCACCCGGCGCGCCCACTACGAGGCCCTGGCGCCGCAAGAGGCCGGCGTGTTCGACACCGTGCTCTTCAACCCGGCCGGGGAAATTACCGAGTGCACGCGCGGCAACGTCGCCATGCTGCTGGACGGTCGCTGGGTCACACCACCGCTCGCCTGCGGCCTGCTGCCCGGTGTCGGCCGCGCCGTGGCGCTGGAAGCCGGCCGGGTGCAGGAAGCCGTGGTGCGGCTGGAGGATGCGCCACGCGTGCAGGCTTGGGCGTTCGTCAACAGCCTGCGTGGCTGGCTCGGTGCGTGCCTGGCGGCCCCCTGAAAGCCGTGCATTTCCCCACGGCGTGCAAGCTGATTTTTCCGAATTTCTCGATGGGGCAGCGTAAGCTATAAGCGCTGTAGCAGCTCCGCCTTGTGGAATAAGCGCGAAATTGCTAATTTCTTCTGCAAACACCGGGAGGCCGAGCGTGCGTCCGGACGCGTGCAGCCGTTCGGGCACCGCTTCGATGGAGGTGATCGACTATGGATGTGGTTGGCATGGCGCTCAGCGAGTCCGGCGGCAGCGTCTTGCTCCATGTCCAACCGGAGCCGGGGCGTTCGGGCGTCGATGCGTTGGCACTGCGCAACTGGCTGGAACGCCAGGGCTATGGCGGCTGGCTCCTGGACGAGCAGGCACTCGAGCAGGTGGCCAGCCAGGCGGTGACGGCGGCCGAGCCGTTTTCCGTGGCCGTCGCCCAGCGCACCGATGCGGTTGTGGCGGTCCAGGTAGCACCCGACGCCATGGCCGCGACGCTCGACATAGCGCCGGCCCGGGGCGGCGCTCCGGCCACCCTGCAGGGCGTCCACCAGGCGCTGGCGCAGGCCGGTGTGGCCGCTGGCATCGATGAAGCAGCATTGGCCGCAGCCGTGGCTGCGGGCGCCTGCCGAGCGCTGGTGGTGGCGCGCGGTGCGCCGGCCGAGGACGGGCACGACGCCGAATTCGAGGAGCTCATCCCTGCCGCGCCCGACCGCACGCCCCGGCTCGGCGCGAACGGCCTGATCGACTACCGCGAGCACGGCGACATCGTCATGGTGCACACCGGCGCGCTGCTCATGCGCCGGCTTCCGGCCACGCCCGGCGCGCCCGGCTTCACGGTGCGCGGCGACGTGCTCCCGGCCAAGGCGGGGCGCGACGCGCCGTTTGCCGCGCACCTGACCGGCGCCGAGGTGTCCGCCGAGGACCCGAACCTGCTTCAGGCCAGCCAGTCGGGCCACCCCGTGCGGGTGCCCGGAGGCGTCATGGTCGAGCCGGTGCTGCGGCTGGCCGAGGTGAACATCGCCAGCGGCAACATCCGCTACGACGGCACCGTGCATGTGGAGGGCGAGATCGGCCAGGAGATGCGCGTCCAGGCCAGCGGCGACATCATCGTCGGTGGCATGGTGGACGGCGGCCTGCTGGAGGCGGGCGGCGACATCACGGTCGCCGGCGGTGTCATCGCCCATGCCCGGTTGCGCGCCGGTGGCGCCATCAGCGCGCGCTTCGCCGAAACCGCATGGCTGTATGCCGGCACCGCCATCGTGATCGGTGACATGGCGCTGGAATGCGAAATGCAGTCGCTCAACCAGATCGTCGTCGGCGCGAGCGCGCCGCAGCGCGGCCGGCTCATCGGCGGGCGGGCGACGGCGATGATGCTGATCCAGGCGCCGCTCCTGGGTTCGCCCAGCGGCGGCGTGACCAAGCTGGTGCTCGGCGCCAACCCCGAGCTGGAGGCGCGCTGCCGCGAGTTGCAGCAGCAGCTGGAAAAGGAGCAGGCAACCCAGGACAGCCTGCGCAAACTGATCGCCCACCTGGGCACGGCCGGAGACCCGCAGGGGATGCTGGGGCGTGCCGAGGCCTCGCTGGAACATGCTCTGGGCGAGCATGCCCGGACGCGGTCGGCACTGGAAGACGTCGAGCAGCAGCTGGCCCTGGCGCGCAACGCCCGCGTGCAGGTGGGCGTTGCGGTGGCGGGCGCGGTGGATCTGGGCTTTGGCCGCTTGCAGGCGCACCTGCGGCGCGACTACCGGGCGGGAAGCTTCCGCGTGGACGGGGAGGGCGTCCTCGTCTTCACCGACGGCAGCGGTTACGCGGTGCCGGTGGTGTAGTGCGGTGCCCGCGTACGCAGGTGCTCAGCGCGGCGCCAGGCGGATGGCGCCGTCCAGGCGGATCACCTCGCCATTGAGCATCTCGTTTTCGACGATGTGCTGCACCAGCTTCGCGTAGTCATCCGGCGTGCCCAGGCGGCTCGGGAAGGGCACGCCGGCGGCGAGCGCGTCCTGCACTTCCTGGGGCATGCCAAACAGCATGGGCGTTCCGAAAATGCCTGGGGCGATGGTCATGTTGCGGATGCCGCTGCGCGCCAGGTCGCGTGCGATGGGCAGCGTCATGCCAACCACGCCGCCCTTGGAAGCCGAATAGGCGGCCTGGCCGATTTGCCCGTCGTAGGCGGCAACGCTGGCCGTCGAAATCAGCACGCCGCGCTCGCCGGTGTCTTCGGGTTCGTTCTTGGCCATGGCTTCGGCGGCCAGGCGGATCATGTTGAAGCTGCCGATCAGGTTCACCGTGATGGTCTTGCTGAACGTGGCCAGTGCGTGCGCGCCGTTCTTGCCCACGGTCTTTTCGGCCGGGGCGATGCCCGCGCAGTTGACCAGGCCCATCAGCTTGCCCAGCGATACCGCCTTGGCGACCACCGCCTGGCCGTCCTGCTCGCTGCTGACGTCGCAGCGCACGAAGGCGCCGCCGATCTCCCGCGCCACGGCCTCGCCCTTGTCGGCCTGCATGTCGGCGACGATGACGGTTGCGCCCTGTGCGGCCAGACGCCGGGCCGTGCCTTCTCCGAGGCCCGATGCGCCGCCCGTGACGATGAATACCTTGCCCTTGATCTGCATGCCCAATCTCCTGTGAGTGACGTAACGTAAACGTCAAATTATGCGGGAACAGCCCGCTCCAGAAAAAAAGCCGCCCGGGAGGGCGGCTTGCCTGCGTGGCCAGGGCGGCTTACTTGAAGCCGACGCGGTCGAGCATCTGCTGCACGGCGCCGGTGTGCATGCCCACGGCGCTGACCGGGATGTTCTCGCTCTTGAACGGCTTGCCGCCGGTCATGGCCTGGAGCGCCGGGTTGTCGGGCTGGATCCCGCGCGCCGCCGGCCATTCGTTGTTGCCGTTGGCGAAGTAGTTCTGCGCTTCGGGCGTGGCCAGGTATTCCAGGAACTTCACGGCGTTTTCGGGGTGCTTGGCGTGGCGCGCCACAGCGCCGCCGGCGACGTTCACGTGGGTGCCCCAGGTGGCCTGGTTCGGGAACACCGCGCCGACCTTGTTGGCCACGGCGACGTCTTCCGGCTTGGACGAGCGCATCAGGCGCGCCAGGTAGTAGCTGTTCGTGACGGCTACTTCGCATTCGCCCGAGGCCACGGCCTTGATCTGGTCGGTGTCGCCGCCCTTGGGGTCGCGCGCCAGGTTGGCCACCATGCCCTTGAGCCAGTTCTGCGTCGCTTCCGCGCCCAGGTGTTCATAGACGGCGCCGAACAGGCTCAGGTTGTAGGGGTGCGAACCCGAGCGGATGCACAGCTTGCCCTTGAGCTTGGGGTCGGCCAGCTCCTCGTAGGTGTCGACGTCTTCGCGCTGCACGCGGGCCTTGTTGTAAACGATGATGCGCGCGCGCGTGGACAGGCCGAACCAGGCGATGCCGCCATCGGCCGCCGGCTGGCTGCGCAGATTGGCCGGAATGGCGTCGTTCAGCGCCTTGGATTGGATGGGGCGGAACAGCCCATCCTGTTCGCCGCGGTACAGGCGCGCGGCATCCACCAGGAGGATCACGTCGGCCGGCGAGGCTTCGCCCTCGGCCTTCAGGCGCGCGATGATGCCGGCGTCGTCGGCGTCCACCCGGTTGATCTTGATGCCGGTGGCCTTGGTGAAGCCGGAATACAGCGCTTCGTCGGTCGAATAGTGGCGCGCGGAGTACAGGTTGACGACCTGTTCCTCAGCGTGCACGAACGCCGGCGCGGCCAGGCCGGCGGCCAGGAGCCATGGAGTTGCCCAGCGGGCAAGGACGGTGGATCGCATGGTGAGAAGCTGGAAAGCGTGGAAAACGAGGATCGTAACAGAAACGCGAGTCATTCGCATCTGCTTCAGGTCAATCTTCGGCAAGTAATCCGCACCCCAGAACGAAAAAACCCGGCGATGGCCGGGTTTTTTTGCAGGCCCGAGGGCTTAGCGCTTGCGCGGCGTAGCCGTTTGGGCGGCGGCGTCGGCTGCGGTGGCGGCCACGGCGTTGAAGTTGGCTTCAGCGGCGTCGGTGGCTTGCTTGACGGCCTTCTGCACCGATTCAAACGCGTTGTTGGCGGCGGAGACGGCGCTCTTCATCACGGCCACGGCGGTTTCGGAACCGGCGGGGGCGTTCTTGGCGGCGGTATCCACCAGGTCGGCAAACTTCTTCTGCGCTTCGGCGGTCTTGGCTTCGACGGCCTTGCCGAATTCGCTGCCGGTGCCCGACGCGATGTCGTACAGGTGGCGGCTGTACGAGGCGGCCTTGTCGGCCAGGGGCTGGAACAGGCTGGCTTGCAGCGTCATCAGTTCTTGGGCGTCTTTGACGCTCAGAACGGCCTGGGTGTGCGAAGCGGCTTCGTTCAGCGCGGCGCGCGTGGCGGTCAGGTTCAGTTCGACGAGCTTTTCAACGCCTTCGAAAGCCTTGTTGGTCAGACCAAAAAGGGTTTCGATGTTGGCTTTGTGGGCTGCGAGGATTTGCTCAGGGGTCAGGGACATGTGATTTCTCCAGGTAAGGTACAGGTTCTCAAAGAACACTTGATATCTGCGCTGGCCATTCCGGACGGCATGTTGCAGTGCAGCATTTCGCTATTCTAGGCCTTCCTCGGCAAAATGCAAGGGAAATTGTTGCATTGCAGCAAATTCCCTTGGGTCGCGCAATTGGGTGACAGCGGCGCGACCGGGGTGGCTGGCAGAATGCCCGCCATGAACCCGCCCGACAGCCCTTCGCGCGTGCAGCCGCCGCGCCGCGCTTCCTACCCGGTATTTCGCAGCATCGGCACGCGCTGGATGGACAACGATGTGTACGGCCACGTGAACAACGTCGTCTACTACAGTTGGTTCGACACGGCCGTGAATGCCTACCTGATTGAATCGGGCGCTCTGGACATCCACGCCGGCCAGACCATTGGCCTGGTGGTGCAGACGCAGTGCGATTATTTCGCCTCGCTCGCGTTCCCCGAACAGGTCGAAGCCGGCATCCGTGTCGCCCGAATCGGCAGCTCCAGCGTGCGCTACGAAGTGGGCTTGTTTGCCGCGGGCGCGGCCACGGCGGCGGCGGCCGGGCACTTCGTGCATGTCTACGTCGACCGTGCCACGCGCCGCCCCGCGCCCTTGCCCGCGCCGCTGCGTGCGGCGCTGGAGCGCCTTCGGGTGCATTGACAGCTTGCCCTCAGGCCCGGGCGACGGGAGCGGCCTACACTCGGCCGGGCTGCGTCCGGCCCCCGGCGCGCGGCACGCATCCAAAAAAAACAGCCGGAGACACAACCCATGAAATGCCTGCGCACCCTTGTTCCCCTCGCCTTGCTGGTGCTTCCCGCACTGGCGCGCGCGGCCGACATCGACGGCGCCGCCCTGTCCTTCTGGTGGGGGGTGCCGTTCGCCGGCCTCCTGCTGTCCATCGCCTTGATGCCGCTGCTGGCGCCCATCTTCTGGCACCACCACTTTGGCAAGGTGACGGCGGCATGGGGCGTGGCATTCCTGCTGCCATTCTCGGCAGTGTTCGGCCTCGGCGCGGCCGGCGTGAGCCTGGTGCATGCCCTGCTGGCGGAATACCTGCCCTTCGTCATCCTGCTCACCGCGCTGTTCACGGTGGCCGGCGGCATCCACATCCGGGGCAACCTGCACGGCTCGCCCGTGCTCAATACGGCGATCCTGGCGATCGGGGCGGTGCTGGCCAGCTTCATGGGCACGACCGGCGCCTCGATGCTCTTGATCCGCCCGCTGATCCGTGCCAACGACCACCGCGTGCACAAGGCGCACGTGGTGGTGTTCTTCATCTTCATCGTGTCGAACGCCGGCGGCTCGCTCACGCCGCTCGGTGACCCACCGCTGTTCCTGGGTTTCCTCAAGGGCGTGGATTTCTTCTGGACGGTCAAGCACATCTTCCCCGAGACCCTGTTCCTGGTCGGTTCGCTGCTCGCCCTGTTCTTCGCGCTCGACAGCTGGTTCTTCCGCCAGAGCGGCGAGACCTCGGTCCCCGACCCGACGCCCGATTCGCGCGACTTCGGCTTTGACGGCAAGGCCAACTTCGGCCTGCTCGGTGCCGTCGTCGCGCTGGTGCTGCTCAGCGGCTTCTGGAAATCCCCGGTGGCGCTGCACGTGGCCGGCACCGAGGTCGGCCTGCCCGGCCTGGTGCGCGACATCGGCCTGCTGGCCGTGACGGGCCTGTCCCTGTGGCTCACGCCGGCGCGCGTGCACGACGCCAACCAGTTCGGCTGGGGCCCCATGCAGGAAGTGGCCAAGCTGTTCGCCGGCATCTTCCTGACCATCATCCCCGTCATCGCCATGCTCAAGGCCGGCGTGGACGGCGCTTTTGGTGGCGTTGTCCGTGCCGTGACCGGACCCGACGGCGCGCCCATCCCGGCCATGTACTTCTGGGCCACCGGGGCGCTGAGCTCCTTCCTGGACAACGCACCCACCTACCTGGTGTTCTTCAACACGGCCGGCGGCGACCCGGCGACGCTGATGACCACCCTCGCGCCCACGCTGGCGGCGATATCGGCCGGCGCGGTGTTCATGGGTGCCAACACCTACATCGGCAACGCCCCCAACCTCATGGTCAAGGCCATCGCCGAGGACCGGGGCGTGAACATGCCAAGCTTCTTCGGCTACATGCTGTGGTCGGGCGGGATCCTGGTGCCGCTGTTCATTGCCATGACCTTCATCTGGTTCTGAGATGTCGGGCGTGCAACAGACGCCACCGCGCCCGCGCATCCTCGTCGCCCGGGCGGTGTTTCCCGAAGTGCTTGCGCACCTGGCGCCGCACTTCGAGCTGGAAAGCAACCAGGACGATGCGGTATGGAGCGGCCAGGAACTGGCGCAGCGCCTGGCCGACAAGGACGGCGCCTTGACCACCGCCACCGAGCGCATCGACGCGGCCCTGCTGGCCGCCTGCCCGCGCCTGCGCATCGTTGCCAACATGGCGGTGGGTTTCAACAATTTCGACCTCCCGTCACTGGACGCCGCGGGCGTCTGGGCCACGAACACGCCCGATGTGCTGACCGAAACCACGGCCGACTTCGGCTTCGCGCTGCTGATGGCGACGGCGCGCCGCGTGACCGAGGCCGAGCACTACCTGCGCGCCGGCCATTGGAAAAAGTGGCACTACGCGCAGTTCGCCGGGGCCGAGGTGCACGGCAGCCGCCTGGGCATCATCGGCATGGGGCGCATAGGGCAGGGGATTGCGCGGCGCGCGGCGCTCGGGTTCGGCATGGACGTCCTGTACCACAACCGTTCGCGCCTGGCGCCCGAGCTGGAGGCGGCCTGCGGCGCGCGCTACGCCACCAAGGAGGAATTGCTGCAGAGCGCCGACCACGTGGTGCTGGTCCTGCCCTACACCGCCGAGTCGCACCATTGCATCGGCGCGCCCGAGCTGGCGCTGATGAAGCCGACGGCGATCCTGGTGAACATCGCCCGGGGCGGCATCGTGGACGACGCGGCGCTTGCCGCCGCCCTGCGTGAAGGCCGCATCGCCGCCGCCGGCCTGGACGTGTTCGAGGGGGAGCCCCAGGTCCACCCCGGCCTGCTGGCGGCGAGCAACGTGGTGCTCACGCCGCACATCGCGAGCGCCACCGTGCCTACCCGGCGCGCCATGGCACGGCTGGCGGCGGACAACCTGATCGCCTTCTTCGCCGGGCGTGGCCCGCTGACCCCGGTGAACGCTCCCCGGGGTTGAAATTTTGCATAAAAATGGCCTCTAGCGCTTATTTGGTAAGCGTTTATAGCTATTACTTTTTTAAGTTCCATTCGGCGCCACACGGGCGCCGCCGCGTGAAGAAATGCCGCGCCAAACGGCGGCAATTGGAGTAGATTGGCTGCCGTACCAGAAGGGGGTGGACATGCCGGCCGATTCCTTCAGACGCCAGCGCGCGGTGCTGGCATTGGCTGCGGGGCTGTGTGCCTCCGGCTGTGCCCTGGCGCAGGCGGGCGCCCCCGCCGAAACCTTCGAACAACTGGCCGCGCAGGAGGCCGACCGGGCGGGCGACCCGGATTTCGACAGCGCGCTCGGCCGCGCCGCGTATGCCAGCGGCCACTTCCCGCGCGCCGTGTTCGCCTGGGAGCGTGTGCTGCTGGTGCAGCCCGACAACGTGGCGGCGCAGCTGGCTCTCGGCCGCGCCCTGTTCGCCGTGGGCGACAAGCGCGCGGCATTGGCGGTCTCGCCCGCCGTGCGCGAGCAGGGAATTCCCGTCGACGCGGCGGTTGCCATGGACCAGTTCCTGGTGTCCTACGACCGTGCGGATTACCACGGCGCCTCCAGCGCCAAGGGCTATGTCGAGCTGGCCGCCGGCCACGATTCCAATGCCAACGTCGGCCCCGACAGCGCGCTGGGCCGGGGCGCGGGCCTGCCGGGCACGCCGGCCTGGACGCTGGCGCCGGAGGCGCAGGCGCGGTCTGCGAACTTTGGCTCCGCCCTGTTGGCAGTGCGCGGGCGGCAGGTGCTCGACGCGGGCTGGTCGCTGGTCGGCGCTGCGGCCGTCGGGGGGCGGCGCCATGGCACACAGGCGCGCGCCCTGGACAACAGCCAGTTCGACGCCAACGCGGGCGTGGCCTGGCGCCGCGAACGCCACGAGTTCATCGTCTCGGGCGTGGCCGGCGCGTACTGGCTCGATGGCGCGCGCCTGCGCAGCCTGGGTGGCGTGCAGGGCGAATGGATCTACCGGTTCGACGGCTTCGGCCAGTGGGGCAGCTTCGTGCAGTGGCTCGACATGCGCTACCCCGGCCAGGGGCTGCGCAACGTGGAGCGTTCCATCGGCGGTGTGTCGTATTCGCTGCTGCTGCGCAATGGGGCCCTGGCCTACGGCAGCCTCTATGGGGGGCGCGAATCGCCGGGCGCCGACGGGGCAGAGCATTTTGGCCACCGCCTGGTCGGCTGGCAGCTCGGCGGCCAGGTCCCCGTGCTGCCCAGCCTCGCGCTGTACGCGGCGCTGAGCGGGGAAAAGCGCCGTTACGGTGCTGCCGACCCCTTCTTTGCCGTCCAGCGGCGCGACCGGCAGTGGAGCGCGGCGCTCGGCGCTTCCTGGGTGCCGGCGCCGAATTGGCGCGTCACCCCGCAGTGGTTGCACGTGCAGAACGATTCCACCATGCCGGTGCTGCAGTACCGGCGGCGGGTGTTTTCCGTCACCGTGCGGCGGGAATTTTGATCGGGCCCGGCGCGGTGCGTCAGGACGGAGGCTGTATGAACCCTAGACATCGCATCGCACGCCTGTGCCTATGGCTGGCCTGCGTGCTCCCCCTGCCTGCGCTGGCGGCGGCTGGCCTGGTGCAGTTCGCTGCCGGCGAGGTGCAGATGCGCCGCAGCGACCTGCTGTCTGCCGTGGCGCGGGGCGCGCTGCTCGAGAGCGGCGACACGGTCCTCACCGGCGCCACCGGCCGCGCGCAGATCCGTTTCACCGATGGTGGGCTGGTTGCGCTGTACCCCGACTCGCAGTTCACCGTCACGCGCTATGTCGACGCCGGCGATGCGGCGCAAGACAGCTTCGCGGTCGGCCTGCTGCGCGGCGGCATGCGTGCCATCACCGGCCTGATTGGCAAGCGCAATCCGGCCAACTACCAGCTGACCACACCGACCGCGGTGGTCGGCATCCGCGGCTCCGCCTTCCGCGCGTTCTTCAACGCGCAGGGCTTGCTTGAGGTGGGTGGCGAAGCGGACGAGATAGAGGTCTGCACCCAGGCGGGCTGCGTCGGCCTGCGCGTGGGCGAATCGGCCCTGGTGCTCTCGCCGGAGCGCTTGCCGGTGTACACCAATACCCATGCTTTGCTGCCACTGCCCGAACCCGGCTGGCCTTATGGCGCCGGCGAGCAGCTGCGCAGCGACGGCAGCCAGGCGGCCGTGGTGATCACGCCGGTGCCTTCCCAGCCGGGGACGCCGGGGGGTGGTGGCACCACACCCGGGGGCAGAAACCCCGGCGGCACGACGCCAGGGGGCACTACGCCTGGCGGTGCCATCCCGGGTGGAAGCGTGCCGCCGCCTCCGGTTCGTACCCCGCCGACCCCGCCCACCACACCGACGACCCCGCCGACCACCCCCACGCGGCCACCGATTCGCACCCCGTAGCTGTGTTGCGATGCGGCCTCCAGCTCACAGCTGGTAGAACGCCTTGATCCTGTTCCAGGCGTCCTGCGGATCGTCGGTGATGTGGAACAGCTCGAGGTCGGCTTCGGAGATGGTGCCTACGTCGACCAGCGTTTGGAAATCCAGCAGGCGGCGCCAGAATTCGGTGCCGAACAGCACGATGGGTACCGGCTTGGCCTTGCCCGTCTGTACCAGCGTGAGCACTTCGAAGAGCTCGTCCAGCGTACCGAAGCCGCCGGGGAACGCCACCAGCGCTTTCGCACGCATCATGAAGTGCATCTTGCGCAGCGCGAAGTAGTGGAACTGGTAGTTCAGCGTCGGCGTGATGAAACGGTTGTTGCCCTGTTCGTGCGGCAAGGCAATGTTCAGCCCCACGGTCAGCGCGCCCGCTTCCTGTGCTCCCCGGTTGGCAGCCTCCATGATGCCTGGGCCGCCGCCGGTGCATACATAGAGGCGGTTGGCCAGCTCCTGGGCGTTGCTGTGCTGGGCCACCATGCCGGCGAATGCGCGGGCCTGTTCGTAGTAGCGGGAGTTGCGCACCGCGCGCTCGGCCAGCGCCACGGCCGCGGCGTCGCCGCTGGCCTGCGCGGCGGCCAGCAGGGCGGCAGCCTCGTCGGCGGCCACGAAGCGCGCGCTGCCGTACACCACCACGGTATTTTCTATGCCTTGTGCAGCCTGGCCGAGGTCTGGCTTGAGCAGTTCCAGTTGGAAGCGGATGCCGCGCGTCTCGCGGCGCAGCAGGAACTCTGGATCGGTGAATGCGAGCCGGTTGGATTGCGGCTCCATCGTTGCGGCGTCGGGCAGGGCAGGTTGCAGTTCGGCCAGTGCATCGGCCAGGCGGCGTTGGTGGAGTTGGGTGTTGGGGTCCGTGGGCATGGCGGATGTCGGTGCCGGGCGCCGCCGTTGCGCGGCGCTGGCGTTGAAAAGGAGAGCCGGATTTTGCCTCGCACGGCCTGGACGCAGCGTGGGGTCAGGCCGTGGTCAGGGCAATTGCTGGAAAATGCCCGGATGAACAGCCCCATCGCACCCGACTGGGACCCGCGCGCCGCCGGGGTCCTGCGTGATCCCCAGGCGGCCACGGACGAATTGCGCGCGCGCTGCCCCGTGGCCTACAGCAACCTGCTGCACTGGTCCTTGTTCCGCCACGCGGACGTGCTGCGCGTATTGCACGACCCGGCCACCTTCAGCAGCGTGGTGTCGCAGCACGTGGCGGTGCCCAATGGGATGGACCCGCCCCAACACACGGCCTACCGGCGCGCGATCGAGCCCTACTTCTCGCCCGAGCGCGTGGCGGCGTTCGAACCGCACTGCCGCGCGCTGGCGCGCCGCCTCGTCCAAGCCCTGCCCCAGGGGGCGGAGTTCGAGTGCATGGCGCAACTGGCGCTGCCGTTTGCCGTGCAGGTGCAGTGCGCTTTCCTGGGCTGGACGGAAGAAGACTATGCGGCGCTGACCCAATGGACGCACGCCAACCATGCCGCCACGCTGGCGCAGGAGCGTACGCTGCTGGCGCATCTGGCGATTGAGTTCGAATCCATCGTGGCGCGCCAACTCGAACGCCGCCGCGCTCCCGGCCAGGTCCCGAGCGACATCACCGCCGCGCTGATGCGCGAGCAGGTGAATGGCGTGCCGCTGACAGACCCGGAGATCGCCAGCATCCTGCGCAACTGGACGGTGGGCGAAATCGGCTCCATCGCGGCATCGGTGGGCATCCTGTGCGACTGGCTGGCACAGCATGCGGCCGTCCAGTCGTCGCTGCGCGCGCAGCCCGGCGGCATCCCGGCCGCCGTCGAGGAAATCCTGCGTTTGCGCGGCCCGCTGGCGACGAACCGGCGCGTCACCACCTGCCCGGTCCAGGTGGGCGGCAAGCAGTTGCCCGCAGGCGCGCGCGTGACGCTGCATTGGACGGCCGCCAACCGCGACGAAGCCGCCTTTGACGCGCCGCTCGCGTACCGGCCCGAGCGCCCGCAGGAAGGCAATCTGCTCTGGGGCGCCGGCATTCACGTCTGTCCCGGCGCGCCGCTCGCCCGGATGGAATTGGGTGTGCTTCTGGAAGAACTGCTGGCGCTCGGCGCCGCCCTCGCGCCCGTTCCCGGGCGCGCGCCCGAGCCTGCCGTGCACCCGGCCGCAGGCTGGTCGTGCGTGCCGCTGCGGCTTGCTGCTTAGGCCAAGTTCTCAGTGCTTCACGCGCGCAGGGCCAGCGCGACGGTCTGCAGGCCCAACCAGCACAGCAACAGGGACCCGCACAGGTGCAGCAGGGTGCTGCCCAGCGCCAGCAGGAAGCGCTGCTGCTGCAGCAGTTCGACGATCTCCACCGAAAAGCTCGAGAAGGTGGTGAGGGATCCGAGGAAGCCGGTGATCAGCGCCAGGCGCCACGCCGGATCGAGCTGCGGCATGGCCTGGAACGTCGCCACCGCCAGGCCCACCAGGTAGCCGCCGACCAGGTTGGCCGCCAAGGTCCCCCAGGGCAGCAGGCCGCCGGGGCTGAGCCACAGGCCCAGGCGCCAGCGGGCCAGCGCGCCCAGGCAAGCCCCGATGCAGATGCCAAGGACGGAGTGCATGGGCCGCGAGTGTACGCGGCGTGCAACGTGCGGCAGCCAAGCTTGACCGTGCCGTTGCCCGGGTCCGCGTTCTCTACATGTGCCCCGGCAGCCAGGTGACGATGCCCGGCACGTACCACAGCAGCACCAGCGCGGCGACCATGAGCACGAAGTAGGGTGCACAGGCGCGCGCGATGTAGGTGATCTGCTTGCCGGTCATGCTTTGCAGCACGAAGAGGTTGAAGCCCACCGGTGGCGTGATCTGGGCCGTCTCCACCGTGATGACGAGGAAGATGCCGAACCAGATCGGGTCGATGCCCGCCGCCTGGATGATGGGCAGCACGACGGCCATGGTGAGCACGATGGTGGAGATGCCGTCCAGGAAGCAGCCGATGATGACGTAGAAGATGCCCAGGACGATGACCAGCATCGCCGGAGACAAATTCAGGCTGCCCACGAACTCCGCCAGTTGGCGTGGCAGGCCGATGTAGCCCATCGACAGCGTCATGAACGCTGCCCCGGCGAGGATCAGCGCGATCATGCAGTACAGGCGCGTGGCGCCGAACAGCGAAGCGCGGAAGGTTTCCCTGGTCAGGGCGCCCTGCGAGGCCGACAGGACGAACGCGCCGACCACGCCGATGGCTGCCGCTTCCGTGGCAGTCGCAATGCCCGAGTAGATGCTGGCCACCACTGCGGCGATCAGCACCACCACCGGGATCAGGCGGCGCGACTCATTGAGCTTTTCCAGGAAGCTCATGCCTTCTTCGGACTTGGGGATCTGGTCCGGATGCAGCAGGGCCCAGACCATCAGGTAGCCGCTGAACAGCAGCGCCAGCAGCAGGCCGGGCAGCACGCCGGCCATGAACAGCTTGGAGATCGAGGTTTCCGCCGCCACGCCGTACACGATCAGGATGATCGAGGGCGGAATCAGGAGCCCCAGCGTCGCCGGTCCGCCCAGCGAGCCGATGACCTGCCGCTCCGGATAGCCGCGCCGGACCAATTCGGGAATGTTCATCTTGCCCACGGTGGCGCAGGTGGCGGCCGACGAGCCGGACACCGAGGCGAAGATCGTGCAGCCGATCACGTTGGTGTGCAGCAGCCGGCCGGGCAGGGCGTTCACCCAGGGCGCGAGGCCGCGGAACATGCTCTCCGACAGATTGGTGCGGAAGAGGATTTCGCCCATCCAGACGAACAGCGGCAAAGCGGTCAGCGTCCAGCTGCTGGCCGAGCCCCAGATCGTCATGGCCATGGCGTCGCCGGCCGGGCGGCCGGCAAAGAATTCCATCCCGACCCAGGCCACGCCGGCCAGCGTCAGGCCGACCCAGACGCCGCCGGCGAGCAGCGCGAACAGCACCGCCATCAAGAGGATGCTGACGGTGATTTCACTCATGGTGCAACTCCTCGCTCGGTGCGGATCTTCTTTTGCCGAGGATTTCAAGCACCAGCTCGTCGACGAAGGCAATGAAGAAAATGAAGGTGCCCACGGCCATCATGGTCTGGGGAATCCACATGGGCGTAGCGTCGATGCCGACAGAGATGTCGTTGAATTGCACGGATTGCCAGACGAGGCGCGCCGAATAGAAGGCCAGGAATCCAGACAGCACCACGGCGATGGCCAGTGCCGCGAGCTCCAGCACCTTGAGGGCCTGACCCTTGAGCATGCCCAGCACCAGCGTGACGCGGATGTGCTCGCCCTTCTTCAGGGTGCTGGCGAGCGCCAGGAAACCCGCGCTGGCCATCGCATAGCCGGCGTAGGCGTCGGTGCCGGGGGCCGAGAAGCCAAAGAGGCGGCTGACAATGGTGAGCAGCACCATGACCAGCACGCAGATCATGGAGAGGCCAGCCAGCCAGCCGCTGACGGCGTACAGGCCGTCGAGGAGTTTGCGCATGATGTCGTGGTCCTTGGGGTCGGGGACAAATACACGGCTCGGCTGCGCCGCCCCGCGATCGGGGCGCGAGCCGAAGGTCTTCTTACTTGCCGGCCTTGAAGGCGTCGAGCACGGCCTTGCCGTCGGCACCGGCCTTGTCCGTCCATTCCTTGATCACGGTTTCGCCCACCTTCGCCAGATCGGCCTTGAGCTGCGCGGAAGGTGCCTCGACCTGCATGCCGCCCGCCTTCAGGGCCGCCAGGGACTTGGCATCCACCGCGCGCGATTCCTTCCAGCCGCGCTCTTCGGCCACGGCCGCTGCCTGCACCACCGCGTCCTGGGTCGCCTTGTCCAGGGCATTGAACGCGCGCTTGTTGGCCACGACGGCGTTCTTGGGAATCCAGGCCTGCACGTTGTAGTAGTACTTGAGGTTCTCAAACAGCTTGTTGTCGGCGCCCGTGGCGCTGGAGGTGATGAGGCCTTCGATGACACCGGTGGCCAGCGCTTGCGACAGCTCGGCTTCCTGGATGGTCACGGGTTGCGCGCCCACCAGCTCGCCGATGCGCGCCGTGGTCGGGCTGTACACGCGCCACTTCATGCCCTTCAGATCGGCCGCGGACTGCACCGGCTTCTTGGTGTAGATGCCTTGCGGCGGCCAGGCCACGGCGTAGAGCAGCACCATGCCCTGCTCGTCCAGTTTCTTCTGCAGGAACGGCTTTTGCGCTTGGTAGAGCTTGAAGGCCTCGTCGTAGTTGGCGGCCAGGAACGGAAGACCGTCGGCACCGAAGATCGGGTATTCGTTCTGGAAGCTGACCATGAAGAACTCGCCCGCCTGCGCCTGGCCGCCCTGGACGGCGCGCTTGATCTCGGGTCCCTTGAACAGCGAGGCGCCGCTGTGCACGGTGATCTTCAGTGCGCCCTTGGTGGCGCCGTCGATGTCCTTGGCGAACTGGGCCAGGTTCTGCGAGTGGAAGTTGAAGGTCGGGTAGGCGGATGCCAGGTCCCATTTGGTCTGGGCCTGTGCGCCCGCAGCGAAGCAGAGGCCGGTGGCCAGGGCGGTTGCGAGAAGAGTGCGACGGATCATGGGAGCTCCTGAAGAAGTGAAAAGGTGGGCCTGCGGCCCTGTGAAACAACGGGCGTGGCTTGCAGCCGTGCCGGAGGCTAACACTTTGCACTACGGGATGCATTAGGGTAATCAACAATGTCTTCGCATTTGTTATCTAATTACGATCGTATCGTTCTTTCAAATAATATAAATTGTTCAACTAAAAGGCCGCTCCGTGTCGCCTCACTTCGCCCAAGCCTGTACTGCCCGGTCATTCGATGCGGCGGGCGTACACCGCCAGCACCATGCGCTCGGACTGGTTGAGGTAGCCCTCCAGGGTCTGGGCGGCCAGCTGTGTCTTGCCATCGCTGAACAGGTCCAGCAGGTGGGCGTTCTGTTCCATGTAGGGCGCGTGCAGGTACTCGGGATCGTCGAGCAGGCCGAAGGCCAGGCGCAGTTCGGCCGCTACGTCGGCGAACATGGCGGACAGCCGCTCGCTGTCGGCCAGCGCCACGATCCCAGAGTGGAAGGCCATGTTGGCCGAGCCCACGTCCAGCCAGCGTCCGGCGTCGCGCGCCTCGCGCGCCTGTTGCACGGCCTGCTCCATGCGCTTGTGCGCCGGGTGGCGCGGCCAGGCCTGGGCGAGCGCTTGGCACTCGATCAGCCGGCGCACGCGGTAGATGTCGATGATGTCGGCGATGCTGGGCACCACCACCGACACCCCGCGGTTGGGCTCGTGGTGCAGCAGTCCCTCCTTGATCAGGATGCGGAACACCTCGCGCAAGGTGTTGCGCGAAATGTCCAGCTGTTCGCTGAGCGCGGCCTCGGACAGGCGCTGCCCGGCGCGCAGCTCCCCCTGAATGAGTTTCTGGCGGATGGTTTCGGCCACGGTGTCCGTGAGGCTGGGGTTGGCCGGGCTGTGCGGGAAATGGCGGGTGGTCATGGGGCAGGGCGGAGGCTTGTGGCGGTGGATGGCGGAATGATTGTTCAACAATACAGCCAATGTTTCCAATGGACAAGGAGAGCGCAATGGATTTGAACAGCGATTTGGGCGAGAGCTTCGGCCCCTGGCCCATGGGCGACGACGCCAGCATGCTGGCGGTGGTGACCAGCGCCAACGTGGCCTGCGGTTTCCATGCCGGCGACCCGGCGGGCATCCTGGAGACCCTCGCGCAGGCGGCGGCCCGTGGTGTGGCAGTTGGCGCCCACGTCGGCTACCGCGACCTGGTGGGGTTCGGCCGCCGCAACATGGACCCGACGAGCCGGGAACTGGTGGCCGATGTGGTCTACCAGATCGGTGCCTTGCGGGGCCTGAGCGCCGCGGCCGGAACGCAAGTGCGCTACGTCAAGCCGCACGGTGCGCTGTACAACACTATCGCGCACGACCAGCGCCAGGCGAACGACGTCATCAGCGCCATCCTCGCCGTGGACCGCGACCTGGTGCTCATGGGCCTGGCCGGTTCGCCGCTCCTCGACTGGGCGCGCGAGCGCGGTCTGCGCGTGGCGGCGGAAGCTTTCGCCGACCGCGCCTATACCGACGACGGCCGGCTGGTGTCGCGCCGCGAGCCTGGCGCCGTGCTGCACGATCCCGAGCGGGTGGCAGAGCGCATGCTGGCGCTGGTGCGTACCGGTGAGATCGAGAGCGTGCACGGCAAGCAGGTGCGGCTGCAGGCCGATTCCATCTGCGTCCATGGCGACAGCCCCGACGCCGTGGCCATGGCGCGCCGCATACGCGAACGCCTGCAGGCCGAGGGCGTGGCGCTGCGGCCTTTCGTGGAGACGCTCGCGGCATGAGCGGCATCCGGTTCCTGCCCGCAGGGGACAGCGCGCTGCTTGCCGAGTTGCCCGACCTGGCCGAGACGCTGGCGCTGTTCGAGGCGCAAGAGCGCGAGCCGTTGCCGGGTGTGGACGAGGTGATTCCAGCGGCGCGCACCCTCCTCGTGCTGTTCGATCCCTCGGCCGCCACCGCCGCGGGCGTGGCTGCCTGGCTGCGGCGGCTGCGCCGTTCGGCGGCAAGCGCCGGGCGTGCCGCCGCGCGCAGCCCATGCATCGAGATCCCGGTGCGCTACGACGGCCAGGACCTGGAGGAAGTCGCTGCGCTGTCGGGCCTCAGCGTGGCCGAGGTCGTGGAGCGGCATACCGGCAGCGACTATCTCGGCGCATTCGCCGGCTTCGCGCCGGGTTTCATTTACCTGGCCGGCGCATCGCCGGGCTTCGACGTGCCGCGCCGCGCATCGCCGCGCACGCGCGTGCCCAGCGGGTCGGTGGCGCTGGCAGGCGACTTCAGCGCCGTCTACCCGACCGACAGCCCGGGCGGCTGGCAACTCATCGGCGTCACCCCCTGCCGCATGTGGGACATGCGGCGCGCCGAGCCTGCGCTGGTGCAGCCCGGCTTTCGCGTGCGCTTTCGCGACATGGCCCGGCCCGGCACGCTTGTCAGCCTGCCGCCGGAGCCCCCTGCGGCAAGCTGCGCGCCCGATTTTCCCACCGCCACCGAAGGCGCGGCGCAACTGCATCTTCTGGCCACCGGCCTGCAGACGCTGGTCCAGGACCTGGGCCGACCCGGCAAGACGGCGCTGGGGGTGTCGGCTTCCGGCGCCGTCGACCGGCAGGCACTGCGCGAAGCCAACCGCGCGGTCGGCAACCCGAGCGATGCGCCCGTGCTGGAGGACTTGCTTGGCCAACTGCGCCTGCGTTGCGAGGGAACGATGGTCGTTGCGGTCACGGGTGCGGACGTCCCGCTGCATGTCTGCACCGCCGCTGGCCGGCACCTGGAGGCGGCCGTGGGCGAACCGCTGGCGCTCGAGGACGGCGACGTGCTGGAGCTGGGCGCGCCGCGCGCCGGCTTGCGCAGCTATCTGGCGGTGCGCGGCGGGTTGTCGGTCACCCCCGTGCTCGGTAGCTGCGCCACCGATACCCTGGCGCGGCTAGGCCCGCGGCCCTTGCGCGCGGGCGACGCGCTGGCGGTGGGTGGGGCCATTGCGCCGCAGCGCCTGCGGGCGGTGCAGCCCGGTGCGGCCGCCTTGCGCGCGCTGCCGCGCGCCGGCGAGGTGGTGGCGCTGGACGTGGTCCTCGGGCCGCGCACCGACTGGTTCACGCCCGAGGCGCTGGCGCTGCTGCAGGCGCAGGAGTGGCAGGTCACGCCGCAGTCCAGCCGGGTGGGCATGCGCCTGGAGGGCGCGCAGGCGTTGGCGCGCCGCATCCATGCCGAGCTTCCCAGCGAGGGCACGGTGGTGGGCGCGATCCAGGTGCCGGCGAGCGGCCAGCCGGTGCTGTTCCTGGCCGACCACCCGCTGACCGGCGGCTACCCCGTGATCGCCGTGCTCGCCAGCCACCATCTCGACCTGGCCGCGCAAATTCCGCCCGGCGCGCGCCTGCGTCTGCGCGCCGTCCAGCCGTTCGCACCCGTGCTGGCTGAGGACGATGCGCTGGCCGCCTGAACCCCTTGAACTTTCACCCCGACCACCATGACCGACACCCATCGCACCGACTGCCGTGCCACGCCCCCGTTCACTACGCAGGAGGCCCTCGCATGATCACCAGAGTTCTCATCGCCAACCGCGGCGAAAACAGCCGCATAGCGGATGTTTCACCAAATTGCCGCGCCTGCGCAGCAGGCAACGGCGACCTCGCCACCCCCGTGAATGCTCGGTACGAGGTGTCCGCATGATCACCAAGGTTCTTATCGCCAACCGCGGCGAGATCGCCGTGCGGATCGCCCGTGCGTGTGCCGACCACGGTGTGCGCTGCGTTGCCGTGTACGCCGACGCGGACAGCGACGCGCTGCACGTGCGCATGGCCGACGAGGCCTGGGCCCTGCACGGCCAGCGGCCGGCGGATACCTACCTCGACATCTACAAGCTGCTGGCCATCGCGCGCCAGTCCGGTGCGGACGCGGTGCACCCCGGCTACGGCTTCTTGTCCGAGCGCGCCGATTTCGCGCGCGCCGTGCTGGACGCGGGCCTGGCCTGGATCGGCCCGCGCCCGGAAACCATCGAGGCCCTGGGCGACAAGGTCGCGGCGCGGCGCATCGCCCAGAAGGTCGGTGCGCCGCTCGTGGCGGGCACGCCGGGCCCGGTGCGGGATGCCGCCGAGGTGATGGCCTTTGCGCATGCGCATGGCCTGCCCATCGCCATCAAGGCGGCGTTCGGGGGCGGTGGCCGGGGCCTGAAGATCGCCTGGCGCATGGACGAAGTGGCCGAGCTGTACGAATCCGCCGTGCGCGAAGCCGTCACCGCCTTCGGGCGGGGTGAGTGCTTCATCGAGCAGTTCCTGCACGAGCCGCGCCACATCGAGGCGCAGGTGCTGGCCGACACGCACGGCAACGTGGTGGTGGTGGGCACGCGCGACTGTTCGCTGCAGCGGCGCAACCAGAAGCTGGTGGAGGAAGCGCCCGCGCCCTTCCTCAGCGACGCGCAGCGCGAGCAGGTGCACACCGCAGCGCGCGCCATCTGCGCCGAGGCCGGCTACACGAGCGCCGGCACGGTGGAGTTCCTGCTGAGCCAGAGCGGCCAGCTGTCGTTCCTGGAAGTGAACACGCGGCTGCAGGTCGAGCACCCGGTGACCGAGGAAACCACGGGCATCGATCTGGTGCGCGAACAGCTGCGCGTGGCCGAAGGCTTGCCGCTGTCGATCCGCGAGACGCCGCCGGTGCGCGGCCACAGCATCGAATTTCGCATCAACGCCGAGGACCCCGGACGCGGCTACCTGCCGACCCCAGGGCGCATCGAGGTGTTCGATGCCCCATCGGGACCTGGCGTGCGCGTCGACAGCGGCGTCGCGGCCGGCTCGACGGTTCCCGGCACTTTCGATTCGCTCATGGCCAAGCTCGTCGTCACCGGCGCCACCCGCGCCGAGGCCCTGCAGCGGGCGCGCCGGGCGCTGCGCGAATTTCGCATCGAAGGCGTGGCCTCGGTGCTGCCCTTTCACCGCGCGGTGCTGGAGGAGGCCGATTTCACCAACGGCGAGGCGCTGCGCGTGCACACGCGCTGGATAGAAACCGCCTTTGCCCAGCGCATCGCGCTGGCGCCGCGCCCCGATCCGCTCGTGGAGGAGCCCTTGCTGCGCACCTTCGTGGAAGTCGACGGCCGGCGCCTGCAGCTCGCCCTGCCGCGCGCGCTGCTCGCGGCGGGGGTGGGAGCGCCGCATGCGGGCCCGGCAGAAGCGCCGACGAAGGACGGGAGCACCGGCTTGGGCGGCGTGGTGGCGCCCATCAGCGGCGCCTTGCTCGCCTGGCAGGTGGCCGACGGCGCCAGCGTACAGACCGGCGACGTGGTCGCGGTGATGGAGGCCATGAAGATGGAGACGCAGGTGCTGGCGCCGCGCGCCGGCGTGTTGCACCACCGCGTGGCCGTGGGCCGGCTGGCGCAGGCGGGGGAATTGCTGGGGACGCTGGCCGACGGCAGCGGCCCATGACCGAAAACTATTGTTTTGATAGCTTTAAGCCTTTTGAAAACGGGCGCTAGAGCCACTTTTCACTGGATTTTTCGAGAAACCGGCCGCTTCGAGCACCTGGCGCGGCGTGCGCAGGCGGATTCACCAACGCGCAAGGAGGTCTGCGATGGCAATGCAACGACGTGAATGGCTGGGCGGCATGGGCGCCGTCGCGCTGGGCGCTTGTCTGGGGGGCCTGCCGGGCGGCGCACGCGCCGCGAGCGAGTGGAAGCTGGCGACGGGCTACAAGAGCGAGACCTTCCACACGCGCAATGTCGAGCAGTTCGCGCAGGAGGTGGGCCGGGCCTCGGCCGGCGAACTGCGGATCGCCGTGCACGCCAACAACAGCCTGGCCAAGCTGTCCGACATCTTCGCGGCCGTGCAATCGGGCAAGGCCGAGGCCGGCGAGGTGCTGATGGCCGGCATCGTGGGCCCGGTTCCGCTTGCCGGAGCCGATTCCGTGCCCTTCGTGCTGTCCACGTACCAGGATGCAGCGCGGTTGTGGAAGCACCAGCGTCCGCTGATCGACGCCGCGCTGCATGGGCAGGGCCTGGTGCCGCTGTACGCCGTGCCCTGGCCGCCGCAGGGGCTGTTCTCCGTGCGCCCGGTGCGTGGCAAGGCCGATTTCCAGGGCCTCAAGATGCGCACCTACAACGCCGCCACCGTGCGCATCGCCGAACTGCTCGGCGCCGTGGCGGTCGATGTGCCCGCGCCGGACATTCCCAAGGCCCTGGCGACCGGGCAGATCGAGGCCATGATCACTTCGTCGGCCACGGGCGCTGAAAGCCAGATCTGGACGCACGCCAGGTTCTATTACGAGCTCAACGCGTGGATTCCCAAGAACCTGGTGTTTGCCCGGAAACAGGCCATGGACGCCCTGGGCGCGGCAGCGCGCCGGGCCGTGGTGCAGGCGGCCCAGGCCGCCGAGGAGCGCGGCTGGGCGATGAGCGAGCAGGCCATGGCCAGCGCCGTCGCCGAACTGCGCAGCCACGGCATGGCCGTCGAGCGCATCGCGCCCGACCTGGGACGCGAGATCGGCCGCCTCGGGGAACGCTTCTCGCGCGAATGGGTGCGCTCCGTGGGACACGATGCCACGCGCTTGTTCGTGCCGTTCTACACGCAGGCTTGAGGACCTCTCCCATCGGGGATTCCCGACGCAACCACCCACCGGAGCAGGGAATGACCCATTTGCCCGCCACTCTCACACAGGCGACGGCCGCGGCGCCCGACGGGACCCATGCAGCCGCGCAAAGCGACGCTGCGCCGACCCGGGCAGCCGGTGGGCCGCGCCGCGGCTTCAGCGTGGGCCAGAAGCTGGCCGCCAGCCTGGGTGTGCTGGGCCTGGCCGTGGCCCTGGTCGGGGCGACCGCCTGGGTCACGGGCGAGGACACGCGGCACCAGGCGCGGCTGCTGACGCAGGAGCAACTTCCGGCGGAGCGCGCCGTGCGCGACTGGAAGACGCAATCTGTGCTCATCGGCCAGATTGCCTTGCGCGCGGCGGTCTCGACCGATGTGTTCCCGCTGTTTTCCGAAATGCGCAGCCAGCTGGTGGCCGAGGAGGCGATGCGCCAGCGCATCGCGGGGGTGCTGGGCGAATCGGCAACGGCCGCCGAAAGCGCACCCTTGTGGAGCGCGGCGCAGGCAGAGCGCCAGCGGTACGCCGCGTTGCGCGATGCGCTGATGCAGAACGCGCTGGAAGCCAAGATCATCAGCCAGAAGGAGCTGCAAGAGCATTCCGCCGCCCTGGTGGCCTACCTGGCGGCGATCGACGACTTGCTGGGGGCGTCCGAGGAGGCCTCGCTGCGCGCTGCCGATGCCATGACGACCGGCGCCTCGCGCGCCCAGTGGATCAGCGCGGTCGCCGTGCTGGTGGTACTCGGTCTGTCGCTGTTGTTCGGCTGGTTGCTGCGCCGCTCCATCGTACTGCCGCTGCGCCAGGCGTCGCAGGCGGCGGCGGTGGTGGCCAGCGGCGACCTGACGGTGCGCATGGACACCGCGCGCGGCGACGAGATCGGCCAGCTGCTCACCGCACTGGACGAGATGGTCGCGTCCCTGCACTACGTGGTGACCGAGGTGCGCGATGCCGGCGAATCCATCCACGTCGCCAGCTCCGAGGTGGCCGCCGGCAACAGCGACCTGAGCACGCGCACCGAACACGCCGCGAGCAACCTGCAGCAAACTGCCGCGAGCATCGCTCAGCTAGCGCAGATGGTGGCGGTCAATGCCGACAGCACGCGCCAGGCCAATGCACTGGCCCTCAGCGCGGCCGAAGTCGCCGGCAAGGGGGGACAGGTGGTGGCACAGGTGGTGCTCACGATGGACGAGATCAACGCCAGCAGCAGAAAGATCGCCGACATCGTGGGCATCATCGACGGCATCGCCTTCCAGACCAACATCCTGGCGCTGAACGCCGCCGTCGAGGCGGCGCGCGCCGGCGAGCAGGGCCGGGGCTTTGCGGTGGTGGCGAGCGAGGTGCGCAACCTTGCCGGGCGCAGCGCCCAGGCGGCACGCGAGATCAAGGCGCTCATCTCCGACAGCGTGCAGAAGGTCGGCGCCGGCGCCAAGCTGGTCGAGACCGCCGGCTCCACCATGGGCGATATCGTGCAGAGCGTGGAGCGGGTGACGGCGCTGATGTCTGAAATCCAGGCCGCCAGCCATGCACAGAGCCTGCAGATCGGCGAGGTCAGCCAGGCGGTCGAGCACCTTGACCAGATGACGCAGCAGAACGCCGCGCTGGTCGAAGAGGGCGCTGCCGCTGGCCAGAGCCTCAAGGAACAGTCGCACCGCCTGGCCGGCGCCATGGGGCAGTTTCAACTGGCGCGTGCCGCTGCATGAGGTGCGGGCCCCGCGACCGCCGGCACGGTGGAGCGGCCAAATTTCAAGGGAAATTGGCTTCTAGCGCCCGCCTATAAAGGGCTTATAGCTATCGATTTAGTAGTCGCCCTGGCCAGGGGGCAGGCTGCCTGCGGCGCGGGGTTCGGCGCTGCGGCTCAGCTGGGCCGGCATGTCCTGGCCCGCCAGGCGTGCGCGGAACAGGCCGGTGCGCATGAGGAAGATGTTGGTCACGGGCACGGTGACGGCGAGGAACACGGCGATCAGCATGCCGTGCGCCGCCACGGTGTGGTTCTGCAGGGAAAAGTACAGCACGGTGCCGTACATCACGCACCAGCAGCCCAGGGTGGCGATGACGGCGGGGGCGTGCACGCGCTCGAAGAAGTTGGCCAGGCGCACCAGGTTGAACGAGCCGACGAGCGCGATGGCCGCACCCGCCAGCACCAGCACCGAGACCAGCATGTCGGCCCACAGCGGCAGCGTACTCATTCGATCACCTCGCCGCGCAGCAGGAATTTGGCCATCGCCATGGAGCTGACGAAGCCCAGCACCGCGATCAGCAGCGCCGCTTCGAAGTAGTTGCTGCTGCCCTGGTGGATGCCCAGCACCAGCATCAGCAGCATGGCGTCGAGTGCCATGCAGTCGATGGCCAGCACGCGGTCCTGCGCGGTCGGGCCGCGCAGCACCGGTACCAGTGCGCAGGCCATTGCCAGCACCAGGAGGAAGAGCGCCACGGGCAGGGCGTAGGACAGAACCGGGCTCATTCGAAAATCTCCATCAGGGGGCGCTCGTAGCGCTCTTTCACCAGGGCGGCGAAGGCCGCTTCGTCGTCCAGCTCCAGCACGTGCAGCAGCAGCATGGTGTGGTCGCTGGACAGCTCGGCCCAGGCGGTGCCGGGCGTGATGCAGACGATCATCGCCAGTACGGCGAGCGCGTTCGGGTCGCGCAGGTCGAGCGGAATGTGGGCGAAGCCCGCCGGATGGCGGCGCGAACCCGGCGCCAGGAACAAGCGCAGCGTCGCCAGGTTGGACTCGACCGTGTCGGCGGCGACGCGCAGCGCCAGCCGCGCGATGACCAGCGGGTGGCGCACGCGCACCGGTAGCGGCCGCAGTCCGCGCGTGAGCAGCGGAATGGCCAGCGCCAGCACCACCCCCAGCAGTGCCTGGCCGGCGTCCACGCTGCGGTTGAGCACCATCCACAGCACCCACAACGCCAGCGAGATCAGCGGGGCCGGCAGCAGGCGTTTCATGGCTGGCCCTCGGCAGGCGCTTGCGGCGCAGAGCCGGCGGCCGGGCTGGGCACGGGTTCGGCGCCGAGCACGGCCTGCACGTAGCCGCCCGGCGCGTGCAGCGCATCGGCCGCGGCCTGGGTGAACTGTAGCGCCGGCCCCGCCGCCACGGCCAGCAGCACGCAGGCCAGCACCAGGGCGCCGATCGGCGCCCCCTCGGCCAGCCCGACGCGCAGCTGCCGGCGCCCCTGCGAGGCCCAGAAATGCGCGATGCCGGCGCGCGTCAACGCCGTCAGCGCGAGGAAGCCGCTGCCCACCAGCACGGCCAGGAAGGTCCAGCCCGGAAGCCCCGGCTGCTGCCCGGCCGAGGATGCCAGCCCGAGCGGGTTGAGCAGCGCGTTCAGCATGGCGAACTTGCCGAGGAAGCCGGGCAGGGGCGGCATGCCCGCCAGCACCAATGTGCAGCCGATGAACGCCAGGCCGATGAAGGCCGTGGCGGCCGGAATGGGGCGCCCGACCAGCGCTTCCTCGTTTTCATCGAGGTTGAAGGCCTGGGTCTGCTCCAGGCGGGCGTTCAGGAACGGCGCGGCTTCTTCCGCCGCCTCGTACGGGTCGGCGCCCTGGTCGGGACTGCGCCAGCGGTCGAGCACGTCGCCCAGCAGGAACAGCGCGCCCACGGCCAGCGTCGAGCCCGGCAGGTAGTACAGCATGCCGGCGGTCAGCAGGTTCTGCCCGAAGCTCCCGGCCGCGAGCACCGTGCCGGAGGACAGCAGCGCCGCGTACCCCGCCAGGTGGCCCAGGCGCTGTGAGCCCAGCATGCCGATGGCGCCGAACGCCATGGTCAGCAGGCCGGCGCCGAGCAGCCACAGGCTGCCGAACTGCGCCGAGGCGCCGGCCTCCAGGCCGAAAAGCAGTGTCCACAGCCGCAGGATGGCGTAGATGCCGAGCTTGGTCATGATGGCGAACAGCGCGCCCACTGGCGCCGTGGCGGCGCTGTAGGCTGGAACCAGCCAGAAATTGAGCGGCCAGACGGCGGCCTTGATGAGGAACGCCGTTGCCAGAATGGCCGCCGCCGCGTGCAGCAGGCCGCGGTCGGTCTCGCGCAGGTGCGGGATGTGCTGCGCCAGGTCGGCCATGTTGAGCGTGCCGGTGATACCGTAGAGCATGGACACGCCGATCAGGAACAGCGCCGAGGCCGCCAGGTTGATGGCGATGTAGTGCATGCCGGCGAGCACGCGCGCGCGCCCCGAGCCGTGCAGCAGCAGGCCGTAGGAGGCGGCCAGCGTGACCTCGAAGAACACGAACAGGTTGAACAGGTCGGCGGTGAGGAAGGCGCCGCACAGGCCCATCAGCTGCAGCTGGAACACCGTGTGGAAATGCACGCCGGCGCGGTGCCAGCGCGCGCAGGCGAATACCGACGCCGCCAGCGCGAGCACACTGGTGAGCGTCAGCATCAGCGCCGAGAGCCGGTCGAGTGCCAGCACGATGCCGAACGGCGCCGGCCAGTTGCCCGCCAGGTACACGCCCGGCGCGCCGCCGGCGCCCGTTCCCGAGCTGTACAGCAGCACGCAGGAGATGCCGAGCAGCGCCGTGCAGGAACCGACGTTGAGCGCCATCTTCAGGCGGTGCTGCTCTTCGTTCAACAGCATCATGAGGGCGGCGGCGAGCAGCGGCAGCAGCACGGGCGCCAGCATCAGGTGCTGGACGGCGGGGGTGTCGAGGAGGGCGCTCATGGCAGGCCTTCCCCGTCGGGCTCGTCGCCCTCGGGCGGCTCGACGCCGTCCACGTGGTCGTTGCCCGCCAGGCCGCGCGAGGCCAGCAGGACGACCAGGAAGAGCGCCGTCATGGCAAAGCCGATGACGATGGCCGTCAGCACCAGCGCCTGGGGCATGGGGTCGGTGTAGTGCGCCAGGTCCTGCGGCACGCCGGGACGCAGCACCGGCTCCTTGCCCGTGGCCAGGCCCAGGCGCCCCATGCTGAAGATGAACAGGTTGACGGCGTAGGAGATCAGGGACAGCCCCATGATCACCTGGAAGGTGCGTGGGCGCAGCAGCAGCCACACGCCCGAGCCGGTGAGCACGCCGATGGCCAGGGCCAGGGTGAGTTCCATCAGCCTTCCCCCCCGCGCGCGGCGGCGGCCGCGGCTTCCTCCATGCGGCGCGCATGGGCGCGGTGGCCGCGTACCGACTGGTGGGCGATGGACGTCAGGATGAGCAGCGTGGCCCCGACGACCAGCAGGAACACGCCGGTGTCGAAGAACATCGCGCTCGCCACGTGCACCTCGCCGAGCAGCGGCAGGGTCAAGTGCGCGGTGTGCGACGTCATGAAGGGGTAGCCCGCGCCCATGGCGCCGACGCCCGTGGCCAGCGCCACCAGCATGCCGGCGGCCATCCATCGGCGCGGGTACAGCGCCAGGTGCGCCTCGACCCACTGCGTGCCCGAAATGGTGTACTGCAGGACGATGGCGCAGGAGAACACCAGCCCGGCGACAAAGCCTCCGCCCGGTTGGTTGTGCCCGCGCATGAACAGGTACACCGCGACCAGCACTGCGAACGGCAGCAGCAGGCGCACCAGCACGGCCGGCACGCGCAGGTAGCCGATGGCGGTGTCGGCGGCCAGGCGCGGGTTGATGAGGTCGGTGTCGAGGTCGGCAGGCAGGGCGCGCTGCTGGGGCGGGAGGTCGAGCATTTCCAGCGCCGGGCGAAAGCGCCGCAGCAGCGCGTACACGGTGAGCGCGACCACGCCCAGCACGACGATTTCGCCAAAGGTGTCGAAACCGCGGAAATCGACCAGCATCACGTTCACCACGTTGGCCCCGCCGCCCCCGGACAGCGCGTGCTCCAGGAAGAAGGTCGATGTGCTGTTGGGAAACGGCCGGCTCTGCATGGCGAACGACAGCAGCGCCATGCCCGCGCCGGCCCCCAGCGCCAGGACGAAATCGCGTGAGCGGCGCAGGTGCGCGCGGCGCAGTTCCTGCGCCGTGGCGCGCCCGGCGAGCTCGGGAACGCGCTTGGGCAGCCAGCGCAGGCCCAGGAGGATCAGCAGCGTCGTCACCGTCTCGACGGCCAGTTGCGTCAGCGCCAGGTCGGGCGCCGAGAACCACAGGAAGGTCACGCAGGTCACCAAGCCCGCGCCGCTCAGCAGCGTGAGCGCGGCCAGGCGGTGGTACTTGGCCTGCCAGGCGGCCGCCAGCGCGCAGGCCATGCCCAGCACCCAGAGCAGGCCGAAGCCGGGTTCGAACGGCAGGCTGGCGCGGTCGCCGATGGGCATGCCCCGCGTCCACAGGGGCAGCGCCGCCGCCACCAGCACGAACACCACCAGCCAGAGCATCTGCCACTGCAGCTTCTTCGTGCCCAGCAGGGCCCGCCCGCGCCGGCCGGCGAGTGTCAGCCCGGCGAGCAGCACCTCGAAGCCGCGCTTGCCGTCCGCCCAGGCCAGCCCCGGCGCCCGTTCCGAATCGCTGCGGCGCCGGCTCAGCAGCGTCGCCAGCAGCACGCCGCCGACCAGGGCCACCAGGCTCATCATGAAGGGCGTATTGAAGCCGTGCCACACCGCCAGGCTGTAGCCGGGCAGGTCGCCGCCGACCACCGGGCGCGATGCGGCATCGAGCACGCCGCCGACCGACCATTGCGGCAGCACGCCGACCACCAGGCAGGCCAGCACCAGCAGCTCCACCGGCACGCGCATCCAGTGCGGCGGCTCGTGCGGTTCGCGCGGCAAGTCGGTTGCGCGCGGGCCGGCGAAGGTCTGCATGCACAGGCGCACCGAGTAGGCGACGCTGAACACGCCGGCCAGCGTGGCGGCCCAGGGCAGGAGCGTCTCGGCGAGCGGGTTGGCCTGCAGGAACACCGTCTCGGCGAAGAACATTTCCTTGGAAAGGAAGCCATTGAGCAGTGGCACCCCGGCCATGGCCGCGGCCGCCACGGTGGCCAGCGTGGCGGTGACCGGCATGGCGTGGCGCAGCCCCGAGAGCCGGCGCATGTCGCGCGTGCCGGTTTCGTGGTCGATGATGCCCGCGGCCATGAACAGCGAGGCCTTGAACGTGGCATGGTTCATGATGTGGAATACCGCCGCCACGGCGGCCAGCGGGCTGTTGAGGCCCAGCAGCAAGGTGATCAGGCCCAGGTGCGAGAGCGTGGAATAGGCCAGCACGCCCTTGAGATCCTGTTGGAACAGGGCCACGTAGCCGCCCAGCAGCAGGGTGATCAGGCCGGCGCCACCGACCAGCCAGAACCACGGCTCGGTGCCCGAAAGCACCGGCCACAGGCGCGCCAGCAGGAACACCCCGGCCTTGACCATGGTGGCCGAGTGCAGGTAGGCCGACACCGGCGTTGGCGCCGCCATGGCGTGCGGCAGCCAGAAATGGAAGGGGAACTGCGCGCTCTTGGTCAGTGCGCCGAGCAGGACCAGCGCCAGCGCCACCGGGTAGAGCGCGTGTGCCCGCACCAGGGCGCCGGCGGCCAGCACGTGGTCGAGCTCGTAGCTGCCGACGATGTGGCCCAGCACCACCAGGCCGGCAAACAGGCACAGGCCGCCGGCGCCCGTCACCGTCAGCGCCATGCGCGCGCCGCGCCGGGCGTCCTTGCGGTGGTGCCAGTAGCCGATCAGCAGGAAGGAGAACAGGCTGGTCAGCTCCCAGAACAGGGCCAGCTGGATGAGGTTGCCCGACAGCACCACGCCGACCATCGAGCCCATGAAGGCGAGCAGAAAGGCAAAGAAGCGCGGCACCGGGTCCTGCGGCGAGAGGTAGTAGCGCGCATACAGCACCACCAGCGCGCCTATGCCCAGCACCAGCATGCAGAACATCCAGGCGAAGCCGTCCATGCGCAGCACCAGCTTGAGGCCGAGCGCCGGCGCCCAGGCGATTTCCTGGCGCAGCACTTCGCCCGCGGCGATCTGGGGGAACAAGAGCGCCGCCTGGACGGCGCAGAACAGCGTCAGCAGCCCGGCCAGGGTCGACTCCGTGTTGCGCGCGTTCGACGGCAGCAGCGCCGCCAGCACGCTGCCGATGAACGGCAGGGCGACCAGTGTCAGGAGCGGCAGCTGCGGCAGGTCCATGGCGTGCGCTTATCCTCCTGGTGCAGCGCTGGAAGCCGCAGGTGCCGGCGTGTAGGGCAGGCCGTTGACGGTGAAGCCCTGGGCGGAAAAGCTGGCGGCACTGGCGCGGCCGACACCGCGCACGCGCGCCACCAGGTCGGCCCAGTCCTTGAACGGCTGGCGCTCGCGTTCCTGCAGGATGCGCCGCGTCGTCGCCGGGCCGATGCCGCGGATGCCGTCAAGCTCGGCTTCGGTGGCGTGGTTGATGTCGACCTGGGCCCACGCGGCGCCGCAGCCGAGCAGCGTGACTGCCAGCCAGGCGGCACAACGCGCGGCGCTTCGCCCCATCACAGCTCCTCCACGCGCTTGGCGGGATAGCTGTCCCAGGCCTGGCAGCCGGGGCATTGCCAGAAGTGTTGGCGCGCTTCGAAGCCGCAGGCGGCGCAGCGGTAGCGCGTCAGCGGGCGTGCGGCGGCGTCGAGCGCAGCCTGGATCTGCGGGTGGAACTGCTCGTGCTCCAGGCACTCGCCGGCCAGCCATTTCGCCGCGGCCACCAGGGAGGGCTCGCGTTCGAGGTGGCGCAGGTACCACATGCGGCTCTCGCCCGTGCCCGACGACAAGGCGACGATGGCGTCGAGCACGTCGAGCGACGGTGCTTCGCCATAGTGCCCGGTGAGCAGCTCCAGCACGTCGGTCTCGCGGCCGCTGGCGCGGGCGATTTCAGTCAGCAGGGTCGCGGCCAACGGCAGCGCTCCCGGGGCCTCGGCGCGCAGCGCCTTCAGCGTGGCGAGCGCCTGCGCGCTGTCTCCCGCTTGCTGGGCCATGCGCGCCAGCTCGATGCGCGCGCGCGCCGCCTGGGGCGCCGCCGCCAGCGCCTGCTGCAACAACGCGGTGGCACCGGCGGTGTTGCCCGCCGCGTGCTCGTGCAGTGCCTGCTCGCACAGGTAGTGCGCCTGGCGCGCACTAAAGTCGCCCTGGCCCGCGCTGTGCATGCGCCGCGCGACCTCGGCCGCCTGGGGCCAGTCGCGCGAGCGCTCGAAGATCGCCAGCCGCGCCAGCCGCGCCTCGGATTCGAAGGCCGTGCCCTCCAGGCGTGCCAGGGCATCCTCGGCGCGATCGAGCAGGCCGGCCTTGAGGTAATCGAGCGCCAGCGCGTGCTGCGCGCGGTCGCGGTCGGCGCCGCTCAGGTCGCCGCGCGAGAGCAGGTGCTCGTGCACGCGCACGGCGCGGTCGTATTCGCCGCGGCGGCGGAACAGGTTGCCCAGGGCGAAGTGCAGCTCCGAGGTGTCCGGGTCGTTCTGCACCGCCTCGATGAAGGCGTCGATGGCTTTGTCCTGCTGCTCGTTGAGCAGGAAGTTCAGGCCCTTGAAATAGGCCTTGGGGGCGTCGCGGTTCTGCTGGCGCAGCTGGCGCAGGTCCAGGCGCGAGGCGCCCCAGCCCAGCATGAAGACCAGGGGCAGGCCCAGCAGAATCCAGGCGGGCTCAAATTCCATGGGGCGGCACCGAATCGGCGGGCGCGGGTGGTGCGGCGCCGGGCGCGGGGGCGGGGGCGGCCCCCATGCGCTGGACGGCCTGCTTGTGCTTCCACCAGCGCGGCACCATGCCCAGCACCCCGGCCACCAGGCCGAAGGCGAACGCCGCCAGCACCACCAGCACCAGCGGCGCGCGCCACTGTGCGCCGAAGAACAGGTGCACGGTGGCGTCTTGCTGGTTGTTCAGCGCAAAAGCGAACAGGGTAAAAAAAATGGCTGCCTTGAGCAGCCACAGGAAGTATTTCATGGCGTTCCCGGTGGCAAGACGATTCTACGAAGCACGGCGGCGGGCCGGCATGCACACGGGAGTAAGCCAAAAAATTCAGTGTTTTTGGCTGTTTGCGCTCATGTAGAAAGGGCTTGAAGCTACCAATAATATAGCTTACTGCTCGGCACCCGGCTGCGCCAGCTGGCCGGTGCGCTGGTCCACGGCCTCGCGCAGGGCCTTGCCTGGCTTGAAGTGCGGCACGCGCTTGGACGGGATCGCCACCGCTTCCCCGCTGCGCGGGTTGCGCCCCATGCGCGGCGGGCGGTGGCTGACGGAAAAACTGCCAAAGCCGCGCACTTCGATGCGGTGGCCGCGCACCAGGGCGTCGCCCACGGCGTCGAGCAGCGTCTTCACGGCGACCTCGGCGTCGCGGTGCGTGAGTTGGTCGAAGCGTGCGGCCAGGGCTTCCACTAGGTCGGATCGGGTCATGGGGGCGCAGAAATGAAAACGGGTGGGCGCATTATCGTGCACCCACCCGCAGGTTCCGGTGCCGGCGCGCAGGGCGCCGGCCGGCCAAGGCTTACTTTTCCGAATTGTCCAGCTTGGCGCGCAGCAGGGCGCCCAGGCTGGTCGTGCCGGCGCTTTCGCGGCTCGACTGCTGGCTCAGGCTGGCCATGGCGCCTTGCTCGTCGGCCATGTCCTTCTGCTTGATGGACAGCTGGATGTTGCGCGTCTTGCGGTCCACGTTCACGACCACGGCCGTGACTTCGTCGCCTTCCTTCAGCACGTTGCGGGCATCTTCCACGCGGTCGCGGGAGATTTCCGAGGCGCGCAGGTAGCCGACGATGTCTTCGCCCAGGTCGATCTCGGCGCCACGGGCGTCCACGGTCTTGACCTTGCCGGTCACCGTCTGGCCCTTGTCGTTCACGGTCACGAAGGTGGTGAACGGGTCGCCGTCGAGCTGCTTGATGCCCAGGCTGATGCGCTCGCGTTCCACGTCCACGGCCAGCACGATGGCTTCGACTTCCTGGCCCTTCTTGTAGTTGCGCACGGCGGCTTCGCCGGGCTCGTTCCACGACAGGTCGGACAGGTGCACCAGGCCGTCGATGCCGGCCGCGAGGCCGACGAACACGCCGAAGTCGGTGATCGACTTGATGGGGCCCTTGACGCGGTCGCCGCGCTTGGTGTCCTGGGCGAATTCTTGCCAGGGGTTGGCCTTGCACTGCTTCATGCCCAGGCTGATGCGGCGCTTGTCTTCGTCGATCTCCAGGACCATGACTTCGACTTCGTCGCCCAGCGTGACCAGCTTGGACGGGGCGATGTTCTTGTTCGTCCAGTCCATTTCAGACACGTGCACCAGGCCTTCGATGCCGGGTTCGAGTTCGACGAACGCGCCGTAGTCGGCAATGTTCGTGATCTTGCCGAACAGGCGCGTGCCCTGGGGATAGCGGCGCGAAACGCCCATCCAGGGGTCGTCGCCCATCTGCTTGAGGCCGAGCGAGACGCGGTTCTTCTCGGTGTCGAACTTGAGGATCTTGGCGGTGATTTCCTGGCCGGCCGTGACCACTTCGCTCGGGTGGCGCACGCGGCGCCATGCCATGTCGGTGATGTGCAGCAGGCCGTCGATGCCGCCCAGGTCCACAAAGGCACCGTATTCGGTGATGTTCTTGACCACGCCCTGGACGATGGCGCCTTCCTTGAGCGTTTCCATCAGCTTGGCGCGCTCTTCGCCCATCGAGGCTTCGACCACGGCGCGGCGCGAGAGCACCACGTTGTTGCGCTTGCGGTCGAGCTTGATGACCTTGAACTCCATGGTCTTGTTTTCGTACGGCGTCAGGTCCTTGACCGGGCGCGTATCGATCAGCGAGCCGGGCAGGAAGGCGCGGATGCCGTTGACCAGCACCGTGAGGCCGCCCTTGACCTTGCCGCTGGTCGTGCCGGTGACGAATTCGCCGGATTCCAGGGCCTTTTCCAGGCTCATCCACGAGGCCAGGCGCTTGGCCGTGTCGCGCGAGAGGATGGTGTCGCCGTAGCCGTTTTCAATCGAGCCGATGGCCACGGAGACAAAATCGCCCACCTGGACTTCGACTTCGCCCTTGTCGTTCTTGAACTCGTCGAGCGGCACATAGGCTTCGGACTTGAGGCCGGCGTTGACCACGACGAAGCTGTGCTCAACGCGCACGACTTCGGCCGTGATGACTTCGCCAGGGCGCATTTCGGTGCGCTGCAAGGATTCTTCGAAAAGGGCGGCAAAAGATTCAGACATGTATTTCCTTGCCACGTGCAGGTTGACAGCAGCACCATTGCTGCGGTTTGAAAGGCTGCCCGTGGTGGTTGGGGTACGGCGTGGGCCGTGGGTTAGGTTGCAACAACCACCTGGCCAGTGCGCTGCGGCGCGGGCTGGAGGCCGGGTGGAACGGGGCGGGGCCTCGCGGCCCCGTTCTAGCCCGCTGCGGGTTGCGCAAAGGGCTGGCGCTCTTGCCACCAGGCAAGGACCTGGGCCACGGCCTGTTCGATCGTGAGCTCGGAGTTGTCCAGTACGAGAGCGTCCTCGGCGGGCTTCAAGGGGGCAACGCTGCGGTTCATGTCGCGGGCGTCGCGTGCCTCGAGGTCTGCGCGAAGGTCGGCTATTTTAGCGGACAAACCGCGTGCCAGCAATTGCTCGTAGCGCCGCTCGGCGCGGCGCGTGGCGCTGGCGGTCAGATAGACCTTGAGCGGCGCCCCGGGAAAGATCACCGTTCCCATGTCGCGCCCATCGGCCACCAGGCCGGGGAGGGTGCGAAAAGCCAGTTGCAGCGCGACCACGGCGGCGCGCACCTGGGGCAGGGCGGAGACGAGGGATGCGTCCATGCCCGCCTGCTCGCTGCGGATCGCCTCGCCGACGTCCTCGCCGGCCAGGAGCACGCGGCCGTGGTCGAAGCGCAGCGCCATGGCGCGCGCCAGTGCGGCAATGGCGGCTTCGTTGTCCGCGCCGATGGCCAGGCCGGCGCGGCGTGCCGCCAGGCCGGCGACGCGGTAGATGGAGCCCGAATCGAGCAGGTGGTAGCCGAGCGCCTGCGCCACCAGCGCCGCCACCGTGCCCTTGCCGGAGGCGCTGGGGCCGTCGATGCAGATCACCGGCACGGCCTGGGCCGGCTGCACCACGGAAAACAGGGTTTCGAAGTATTCGGGGAAGGTCTTGGCAACGCAGCGTGGGTCCTCGATGCGCACCGGCAGGCCGGCCGGGTTGAACGCCGCCAGCGAAAAGCACATGGCCACGCGGTGGTCGTCGTAGGTGTGGATGCGCGCCGAGCGCCAGTCCTGCACGTCCGGGGGCGGCGTGATGCGCAGGAAATCGGCACCTTCCTCCACCACCGCGCCGAGTTTGCGCAATTCGGCCGCCATGGCGACGATGCGGTCGGTTTCCTTGACGCGCCAGCTGGCGATGTTGCGCAGCACCGTGGTCCCCTCGGCGTAAAGGGCCATCACCGCCAGCGTCATGGCCGCATCGGGGATGTGGTTGCAGTCGAGGTCGATGGCTTTGAGCGGCCACGCACCGCGCTCCACCTGCAGCCAGTTGGCGCCGCCCGTGACCTGCGCGCCCATGGCCCGCGCGGCGTCGACGAAGCGGATGTCGCCTTGTATGGCATCGAGCCCGACGCCGTTGATTTTTATGCCTTTTTGGCCATCAGCGCTTGCTGCTATTGCCCCAAGCGCTATGAAGTAGCTAGCAGAAGAAGCGTCCGCCTCGACGTGGATGCTCCCGGGCGTCTGGTAGCGGCTGCCCGCCGGGATGCGAAAGCGTTGCCAGCTCTGGTTGTCCACGGCGATGCCGAAGCGCGCCAGCAGCGCCAGCGTGATGGCGATGTACGGCTTGGAGATGAGTTCGCCGACCACCTCGATCACCACCTCCTGCTCGCCGGCCGCCAGCGGCAGCGCCATCAGCAGCGCGGTGAGGAATTGGCTGGAGACGTCGCCGCGCACCCGCACCGGCCGGTCGAGCGCCAGCGGCGGCACGCCGTTCGGCTGTGCGATGCGGATTGGCGGGTAGCCCGGCGTGCCCAGGTAGTCGATGCGGCAGCCCAGTTGGCGCAGGGCGTCGACCAGGTCGCCGATCGGCCGCTCGCGCATGCGCGCGATGCCGTCGAGCGTGAATTCGCCGCCCAGCAGTGCCAGGGCGGCCGTCAGCGGACGCATGGCCGTGCCGGCGTTGCCGAGGAACAGCGCCAGGCCGGAGGCGGCACGGCGATCGCCCAGGCCCGCGACGCGGGTGGTGCCGCCCGCCGTCTCCACCGTGCAGCCGAGGGCGCGCAGGGCGTCCAGCATGACGCGGGTGTCGTCGGAGTCGAGCAGGTCGTGCACGGTGGTGGTGCCGCTGCTGAGCGCCGCCAGCAGCAGAACGCGGTTGGAAATGCTCTTCGAGCCGGGCAACTGGACGCTGCCGCCCGCCGAGGCGAGGGCGGGAATATCGAGAAATTCGGTGCTGTACATCGGGATAGGTTTGTCCAGTGCGCTGCGCCTTACCAGTGGACCCGTGGAACGGGCTTTGCCAGGCCACCGGGTGCGCCCGCCTTTGGGGGAAGGCGCCGCAGGCGACTCAGGGGGTTTTTTTGCGTTGCGCGCCCATGCGCCAGTGCGCGCGCGTTTCGCTGGCCAGCGTCAGCAGGTCTTCCAGGGCCTGCGCATCGCCGCTGCGGATGGTGGCTTCGAGCCGGGTGAGCGACTGCTGGAACAGGCGCGATTGCGCCAGCACCTCGTCGCGGTTGGCCAGCAGCACGTCGCGCCACATTTTCGGATCGCTTGCGGCGATGCGGGTGAAATCGCGGAAACCCGGTCCGGCGAGCGAAAGAAAGGTGTCGGCCTGCGCCTGGGCGGTGATGCTGCCGACGAGCGAGAACGCCAGCAGATGCGGCAGGTGGCTGACGGCGGCGAACGCTTCGTCGTGCGATTCGGGCGACATGCTGGTGACGCGGCAGCCGAGCGCGCTCCAGACTTCCTCGGCGCGCTTCAACTGTGCCGTGAGCGTGCGTTCGGTGGGCGTGAGGATGACCTGGCGGCCGCTGTAGAGCTCGGCATCGGCGTGCTCCACCCCGGAGACTTCGCGCCCGGTGATGGGGTGCGAGGGCACGAAGGAACCGACCTGCGCCTGCAGCGCGTGGCGCGCCGCCTGCACCACGTCGGCCTTGGTGGAGCCGACGTCCATGACGAGCATCTGCGGCGTGACGAGGTGGCGTATGGCCTTGAGCGTGGCCTCGGTGGCCGACACCGGCACCGCGACGAGCACGATGTCGGCCCCGGCGACGGCCAGCAGCGCGGACGGCGCCTCGACGTCGATCACGCCGAGCTGGCGCGCGCGCTCGGTCGTCGTGGGCGACTTGCTGTAGCCGACCACGCGCTTGACCAGCCCCGCCTTCTTGAGTGCCAGGGCAAACGAGCCGCCCATGAGACCGCATCCGATCAGGCCGAGTTGTTCAAACATGGCGTGCTCCTCGGGGCAGCGTCTTACACGCAGTGAAAAGCGTGGGGGTCATGACGTCACCGGGTAGGTACCCAGCACCTTGTAGAAGGCGCTTAGGCTGCGCAGCTCAGCCAAGGCCGCCGCCACGTGCGGCTGGCTCGGGTGGCCATCGATGTCGATATAGAAATAGTATTCCCACTGGCCGGTGCGCGCCGGGCGCGACTCGAAGCGTGTCATGGAAACGCCGTGGTTCTTCAGCGGCACCAGCAGGTCGTGCACTGCGCCGGGCTTGTTCGGCACCGAGACGATCAGGCTGGTGCAGTCGCGTGCCGAGGGCGGCGGCGTCTCCAGCGTGTCGGGCAGGCAGATGACGGCAAAGCGCGTGCGGTTGTAGGCGTCGTCCTGGATGGCGTGGGCCACCACGTGCAGGCCGAACTGCTGGGCCGCGCGGTCGCTGGCGAGCGCCGCCAGCTTGGGGTCGGTGGCGGCCATGCGGGCGCCTTCGGCGTTGCTCGACACCGGGCGGCGCTCGGCGTGCGGCAGGTGCTTGGACAGCCAGGCCTGGCACTGCGCCAACGCCTGCGGGTGCGCCAGCACGGCTTCGATGCCGTCGAGCGAGTTGGTCTGGCGCAGCAGGTTGTGGCGCACCAGCAGGCTGACCTCGCCGACCACGTGCGTTGGCGTATGCAGGAACAGGTCGAGCGAGCGTGTCACCACGCCTTCGACGGAGTTTTCGACCCCGACAACGCCGAACTGCGCACTGCCCGAGGCCGTGGCGTGGAACACCTCGTCGAAGTTGGCGCAGTAGACGATGTCGGCCGCGCCGCCGAAAAACTCGACCGCCGCCTGCTCGCAAAAGGTGCCGGCCGGGCCGAGCACGGCCACGCGCTGGGGCGATTCGAGCGCCAGGCAGGCCGACATGATCTCGCGCCAGATGGCCGCCACATGCGTGCTGCGCAGCGGGCCGGGGTTGCCGCGCACGACCTTTTCGATGACCTGCGCCACGCGGTCGGGGCGGAAAAAGGGCGTGCCCTCGCGCTTCTTGACCTCGCCGACGCGCTCAGCCACCAGGGCGCGCTGGTTCAGCAGGGTGAGCAGCTGCTGGTCGATGTTGTCGATCTGCACGCGCAGGCTCGCCAGGTCCGGCGAGGCGACGGCGGTCTGGACGGAAGGTTCGGGGGTGGTGCTCATGCGCGGGTTTTTTCGAATTCTCGCAGGTAGTCCACCAGCGCCTGCACCCCCGCCAGCGGCATGGCGTTGTAGATGCTGGCACGCATGCCGCCGACCGACTTGTGGCCCTTGAGCTGCAGCAGGCCGCGCTCGCGCGCGCCGGCCAGGAAGGCGTCGTTCAGCGCTTCGTCGCGCAGGAAGAACGGCACGTTCATGCGCGAGCGGCAATTCGGCGCGACCTTGTTGTAGTACAGCCCCGAGCCGTCGATGGCGCCGTAGAGCAACTCGGCCTTGGCGATGTTGCGCCGTTCCATGGCGGCGATGCCGCGCACTTCGCCCGCACCCTCGCCCTCGCTCTGGCGCGCCAGCCAGTCGAACACCAGGCCGGCCATGTAGATGCCCCAGGTCGGTGGCGTGTTGTACATGGAGCGGTTGTCGGCCACCAGTTGGTAGTCGAAAGCGCTGGGGCAGGCGGGCAGCGCCTGGCCGATCAGATCCTCGCGCACCACCACGATGGTCAGGCCGGCGGGCCCGAGGTTCTTCTGCGCGCCGCCGAAAGCCAGGCCGACGCGCGACCAGTCCACCGGGCGCGAGGCGACGTGCGAGGAAAAGTCGATGACCAGGGGCGCATCGCTGCCCAGCGCCTTCAGGTCGGGCAGCTCGTGGAATTCGACGCCGTTGATGGTCTCGTTGCTGCAGATGTGCAGGTAGCTCGCGCCGACGCTGGGCGTCCAGCTGGCCGGGTCGGGCAGGGTGGTGAAGCCGCTCGCCTCGCCCGAGGCGGCGATGTTGACCTCGGCGGCGTACTTGCGCGCTTCTTTCTGCGACTTCTGGCTCCAGCTGCCGGTAACGACGAAATCGACCCCGGCCGCGCGCGAGAGGTTGAGCGGCACGATGGCGTTTTCCGCCAGGCCGCCGCCCTGCATGAAGAGGATCTTGAATTCGGGCGGAACGGCGAGCAGGCTGCGCAGCCCGGCCTCCGCCGCCTCGTAGATCGAGATGAATTCCTTGCCCCGGTGGCTCATCTCCATGACGCCCATGCCGCTGCCGTGCCAGTCGAGCATCTCGCTAGCCGCCTGGCGCAGCACGTCCTCGGGGATGGCGGCGGGCCCGGCAGAGAAGTTGTAAGGGCGTTGCATCACAAAATATGGGTCAAATCGGGTGCTAGCGCTTATCCAGTAAGCGTTAGCAGCTATGAAAAAATGAGTTTTTGAGGGCGCGTCACGCGTCCTCCTGCGCCTCGGACTCCGGCGTGTCGCCGCCTTGGGCGTCGTTTTCCACGATGCGCTGCAGGCCGATCAGCTGGGCGCCTTCGTCCAGCGCGATCAGCGTCACGCCCTGCGTGGCACGGCCGAGCTCGCGGATCTCGCTCACCCGGGTGCGCACGAGCACGCCCTTGTCGGTGATGAGCATGATTTCGTCGTGGGTGTGCACCAGGGTGGCCGCCACGACCTTGCCGTTGCGCTCGCTCTGCTGGATGGCAATCATGCCCTTGGTGCCGCGGCCATGGCGCGTGTACTCGGTGATGCTGGTGCGCTTGCCGTAGCCGTTCTCGGTGGCGGTGAGCACGCTCTGGGTTTCGTCTTCGGCGACCAGCATGGCGATCACGCTCTGGCCGTCGTCCAGCATCATGCCGCGCACGCCGCGCGCCTGGCGGCCCAGCGGGCGCACGTCGTTTTCATCGAAGCGCACGGCCTTGCCGCCGTCGGAGAACAGCATCACGTCGTGCTGGCCATCGGTGAGTGCGGCGCCGATGAGGTAGTCGCCCTCATCGAGGTTGACGGCGATGATGCCGCCCTTGCGCGGGTTGGAGAAATCGTCCAGCGCGGTCTTCTTCACGGTGCCCATGCTCGTTGCCATGAAGACGTAGTGGTCCGCCGGGAAGCTGCGCATGGCGCCGGTGAGCGGCAGCACGACGTTGATCTTCTCGCCCTCCTGCAGCGGGAACATGTTCACGATCGGTCGGCCGCGCGAGCCGCGCGAGCCCGCCGGGACCTCCCAGACCTTGAGCCAGTACAGGCGGCCGCGGTTGGAGAAGCACAGGATGTAGTCGTGCGTGTTGGCGATGAAGAGCTGGTCGATCCAGTCGTCTTCCTTCGTCGCCGTGGCCTGCTTGCCGCGCCCGCCGCGCTTTTGCGCGCGGTATTCGCTCAAAGGCTGGCTCTTGATGTAGCCCGTGTGGCTGAGCGTGACCACCATGTCCGTGGGCGTGATCAGGTCTTCGGTGGAGAGGTCCTGCGCGCTGTATTCGACCAGGCTGCGGCGCGTGCCGAGCTTGTGTTGGCCGAATTCCTGCTTGATGGCGGTCAGCTCTTCGCCAATGATGGTCGAGACGCGCTCGGGCGTGGCCAGGATGTCGAGCAGGTCTTCGATGACCGCCATGACGTCCTTGTACTCGGCGACGATCTTGTCCTGCTCCAGGCCGGTCAGGCGCTGCAGGCGCATCTGCAGGATTTCCTGCGCCTGGGTGTCCGACAGGCGGTACAGGCCGTCCGGGCCCATGCCGAATTCACGTTCCAGGCCCTCGGGGCGGTAGTCGTCGGCGTTGATGGTGCCGCCGTCGGCGCGGGTGCGCGTGAGCATCTCGCGCACCAGCTTGCTGTCCCAGGAGCGCGTCATCAACTCGGCCTTGGCCACCGGCGGCGTGGGCGACTCGCGGATGATGCGGATGAACTCGTCGATGTTGGCCAGCGCCACGGCCAGGCCTTCGAGCACATGGCCGCGGTCGCGCGCCTTGCGCAACTCGAACACCGTGCGGCGCGTGACCACTTCGCGGCGGTGCTGCAGGAAGACGACGATCAGGTCCTTCAGGTTGCACAAACGCGGCTGGCCGTCAATGAGCGCCACCATGTTCATGCCGAAGGTGTCCTGCAGCTGGGTCTGCTTGTACAGGTTGTTGAGCACCACCTCGGGCACTTCGCCGCGCTTCAATTCGATCACCAGGCGCATGCCCGACTTGTCGGACTCGTCCTGGATGTGGCTGATGCCTTCGATCTTCTTCTCGTGCACCAGCTCGGCCATGCGCTCCTGCAGCGTCTTCTTGTTGACCTGGTAGGGAAGCTCGTCGACGATGATCGCCTGGCGCTGGCCGCGGTCGATGTCCTCGAAGTGGCACTTGGCGCGCATCACCACCTTGCCGCGCCCGGTGCGGTAGCCGTCCTTCACGCCATTGATGCCGTAGATGATGCCGGCGGTGGGGAAGTCGGGCGCCGGGATGATCTCCATCAATTCGTCGATGGTGGCGTCCGGGTGGTGCAGCATGTGCAGGCACGCGTCCACCACTTCGTTGAGGTTGTGCGGCGGGATATTGGTCGCCATGCCCACGGCGATGCCCGAGGAGCCGTTGACCAGCAGATTGGGGAGCTTGCTCGGCAGCACCAAGGGCTCGCGCTCGCTGCCGTCGTAGTTGGGGCCGAAATCGACGGTGTCCTTGTCGATATCGCTCAGCATTTCGTGCGCGATCTTGGCCAGGCGGATTTCGGTGTAGCGCATGGCCGCCGCGTTGTCCCCGTCGACCGAGCCGAAATTGCCCTGGCCGTCCACCAGCATGTGGCGCAGGGAGAAATCCTGGGCCATGCGCACAATGGTGTCGTACACCGCGCTGTCGCCGTGCGGGTGGTATTTACCAATCACGTCCCCGACGATGCGCGCCGACTTCTTGTACGGCCGGTTCCAGTCGTTGTTCAGCTCGTGCATGGCGTAGAGCACGCGCCGGTGCACGGGTTTCAGGCCGTCCCGTGCGTCGGGCAGGGCGCGCCCGACGATCACGCTCATCGCGTAATCCAGATAGCTCCGCCGCATTTCCTCTTCTAGGCTGATTGGAAGGGTTTCTTTGGCGAACTGGGTCATGGAGCAGGAGGAAAGCGGCGGGGACCGGACATTTTAGGCGCAAGGCTCTGTAGCCGCAGCGCAACGTTTACCCTTTCAGGCGCTTTTGTCCTACGATCTGGGGACCTTGCGCAGCGGTGCGCGGCTGTTACGTATGGCACAATCAGTCCAACGTTTTTGGTGATGGTCACCGAATGACGTCCTTGTTTCGCAGCGCTGCTGCGGCCTTTGCCCCAAGAGGAGAACCATGAAAAAACTGAACAAAGTGGCGATGTTGTTTGCCGCTGCAGCGCTTGCTTCCGCCGCTGGCGCCCAGACCATTGACAACTGGAAGAACGGCTCGAACGAGCTGGTCTGGAAGAACGGCACCAACGAACTGTGCTGGCGCGACGCCAACTGGACGCCGGCTACCGCGGCCCCGGGTTGCGACGGCGCTCTGGCCGCTCCTGCTCCCGCAGCCGCACCGGCACCGGCACCGGCTCCTGCAGCCGCCCCGGCCGCTCCCGCTCCTGCTCCCGCAGTGGCCGCTTCGAGCAAGGTGACCTACGCTGCCGACGCGTTCTTCGACTTCGACAAGTCGGTCCTCAAGCCCGCCGGCAAGGCCAAGCTCGACGACCTGGTTTCCAAGGTGAAGGGCATCAACCTGGAAGTGATCATCGCCGTTGGCCACACCGATTCCATCGGCACCGACGCCTACAACCAGAAGCTGTCGATCCGCCGCGCCGAAGCCGTGAAGGCCTACCTGGTCTCCAAGGGCATCGAACGCAACCGCGTCTACACCGAAGGCAAGGGCGAGAAGCAACCCGTCGCCGACAACAAGACCAAGGAAGGCCGCGCCAAGAACCGCCGCGTGGAAATCGAAGTGGTCGGTACGCGCTCCAACTGATCTCGCGGCTCTCGCCAGATCTTCAAAAAGCCCCGGCAACGGGGCTTTTTTCATTGGGGAACGCTTTGTCTGTCGGACAATAAGCGCATGAACAGCAATGTGAACGTCGATCCTGCAGAACTTGCCAAATTTTCCGACCTGGCGCACCGCTGGTGGGACCGGGAAAGCGAGTTCAAGCCCCTGCATGAAATCAATCCCTTGCGGCTGGGATGGATCGATGCCATTGCCCCGCTGACAGGAAAGAAGGTGGTGGATGTCGGCTGTGGCGGCGGCATCCTTTCCGACGCCATGGCGCGCAAGGGCGCCGAGGTGCTCGGCATCGACCTCGCCACCAAATCGCTCAAGGTGGCGCAGTTGCGTGCGCTGGAAGCCGAAACCCCCCGGGTGAGCTACCGCGAGATCAGCGCCGAAGCGCTGGCGGAAGAGCAAGCCGGGCAATTCGATGTCGTCACCTGCATGGAGATGCTTGAACACGTACCCGATCCTGCCTCGGTGGTATCTGCCTGCGCCCGACTGGTTCGCCCGGGTGGGTGGGTGTTCTTCTCTACCATCAACCGCAGCGCGAAGGCGTTCGTCTTTGCCATCGTGGGCGCCGAATACGTGTTGCGGCTGTTGCCGCGCCGTACCCACGAATACGCGCGCTTCATACGGCCGAGCGAACTGGCACACAGCTGCCGCGCGGCAGGCCTGGATATCGCCCAGACGCGGGGCCTGGAGTACAACCCCTTGACCGGCCGCTACTGGCTTGGGAACGACACCGGGGTGAACTACCTGGTGGCGGCGCAACGGGGCGGTTGAGATGTTCCATTCCGTACGTGCGGTGCTGTTTGACCTCGACGGCACCTTGATCGACAGCGCCACCGACCTTGCGCGTGCCGCCGACAAGATGCGCACCGACCGGGGCCTGCCTGCCCGGCCGCTGGCAGATTACCGTGGCATGGCGGGGGCGGGAGCACGCGGCATGCTGAGCGTCGCGTTCGGAATGGCGCCCGACCACCCCGAGTTCGGCGCGTTGCGCGAGGAATTCTTCGCCAATTACGCCGCCTGCATGTTCGACCATACGGCCGCGTTTCCCGAAGTGCCCGAATTGCTGGCCGAGATCGAATCGCGTGGGATCCCATGGGGCGTCGTCACCAACAAGGCCGCGCGCTTCACAGAACCCCTGCTGGGCGGGCTGCCGCTGTTCGCACGGTGCGCGGTTGCCATCAGTGGGGACACCACGCCCTACGCCAAGCCGCATCCGGCGCCCCTGCTGGAGGCCGCCCGCCGCCTGAAACTCGCGCCCAAACACTGCGTGTACGTGGGGGACGACGAACGCGACATGCTTGCCGGTCGGGCGGCCGGCATGCCGACCGCCGCCGCTACGTACGGCTACCTGGGCGCGGCCGGGACGGTGGACGGGTGGCAAGCCGACGCGCACATTAATTCCCCCATGGGTCTCTTGCAATTGCTCCCCTTGCCTTAAGATAGGGTGCTTGGGGCTGCCCTGGTTTCGACGTGGGTTCGGAATCGGCGTGGTGCATGTCGAGCTTGAGTGGCGCTCGTAAATCTGCATTCGAAAAACTAACTGCAAACGACGAACGTTTCGCACTCGCTGCTTAATTGCCAGTGAGCCTTGCAACAGTTGGCCGATGGGCTGGGCAAGGGGGTATCGAGCAATCGCTACCTCCCGGCTGCAAGGATAATTACATGGGCTGGCCCTGACCCGGGTACCTTGGGTCGGGGCGAGACAATAGGGTACTGGCGGCCGGTAGAGCGTGCGACTGCGCGATGCCGGTGGCGAGACTCAAAACAGACCGCTAAACATGTAGATCTGCCCGGTAAAGGCTTGCGGACGCGGGTTCAATTCCCGCCAGCTCCACCACTACAACCCCAGGAAGGGCGCCCGCTGCGTGCAGCGGGCGCCCTTCTTGTTTCGCGCGTTCAAATCCCCACCGTTGCCACACGACGCCCTACGCGGGCGTCAAGGTAAATCCCCTGTATCCAGGGTAACTCGCTGTTTTAAAGTGGGTGCGGGTTGGCGGCTGTCGCCTCCAGGAATACGCCTATGGCTGCTGGTGACCGTGTTGCGCGCACTGCGGGAAAGGATTCGTGGCGGGATGCGTCATGGCGTATCGTGCTTGCCGGGGCGGCTTTGGCGGTTTTTGCGCTGTCGCCTGTGTCCCGTGCCCTGGAAGGTTACGAGTTTGATCTGCTGACCAGCCTTACCGCGCCTGCGCCGCCCGAAGCCGGAGTCTTGGTGGTCGGCCTGGACGAAGTCAGCTTCGCGGAGCTCGGTCAGGCCCCTCCGCTCCCGCGGCGGCTCCATGCCGGGCTGATCCGGGCGCTGGCCGAAGGCGGTGCGGCAGGTCTGGGGATGGACATGCTGTTTGCCGAACCGCAGACCCCCCTGGACGACGAGACGCTGCGCCTTGCGCTACAGGGCCCGCTGCCCGTTGTGCTGGCGGGTGCCACCGTCACCCATCGGAGTTCTCAGGTGGCCCGGTATGCCCAGCAAATGCCGTCCATCTTTCCAGACGTTGCGCGTGGCGATGTCGCCCTGCCTGTGGATGCCGATGGCGTTCCCCGGCGCGCCCCCTACCAGGCGGATGCGATGTGGCGCGTGCTGGCGCAGCAGGGGGGCCGGCCGGTCGCCCCGGTGCCCGAAAACGCGCTGCTGCGCTACTACGCGCCCGAACTGCCGCTCCCCTACGCGCATTACACGCAGGTGCTGGATGCGCCGCGCCGGCTGCCGGCAAACGCGCTGCGCGGCAAGCTGGTGCTGCTGGGTCAGAACACCCCGGTGGGCGGAGTCGACCAGTTCCGTACGCCGTTCGCTGTGCTCGGCGCCGGCACGCAATCGGGCGTCTTCCTGCACGCCACGGCCTTGGTCAACGGCCTGCGCGGTGACTGGATTCGGCCGGTCCCCGGAACGGTCGCCTGGCTGGCCGCCGTGCTGGCGATGGTGGCGGCGGCGGCCCTTACCCGGCGCTGGACGGCGCTGCGCGCCCTGGCCGTCCATGGAGGGCTGGGCGTGGGCGCCGTGGTGACGGGCGCGACCGGCTTTGTGCAGGGCTGGTGGTTGGCGATCGCGCCCGTGCTGCTGGGGCTTGCGCTGCACTGGAACCTGGGCGCTGCGCACGGGTACCTGCGCGAGCGCGCCCGGCGCCAGCGCTTGCGCGCCGATTTCGCCCGCTACGTCCCGCCCGAGGTGGTCGATGCCCTGGTTGCGTCGGACGCGGAGTCGCACGTGCAGGGGGAGCGGCGCAGCTTGAGCCTGCTGTTCGCCGACTTGGCGGGTTTCACTGCCGCCAGCGAATCCCTCCCGCCAGAAGCCGTGGCGCGCACGCTCAACGAGTACTTCAGCCGCATGGCCCGCTGCGTGCTGAGCCATGGCGGAACGCTCGACAAGTTCATCGGCGACGCGGTGATGGCGTTCTGGAACGCTCCGCTGCCCGACGCCGACCACGCCGGGCGCGCCACCGCCTGCGCGCAGGCCATGCAGGACGAAATGGAGGTGCTGCGCGCACAGTGGCGGGGCACCCCGTTTGCCGATGTGGGCCTGCGCATAGGCGTGCACACCGGCGAGGCCGCCGTGGGCCACATGGGTTCGACGGAGCGCTTCACCTACACCGCTGTGGGCGACGCGGTGAACACGGCGGCGCGGCTGGAGGCGGCGAACAAGGCGCTGGGGACGGACGTGCTGCTCTCGGGCGACACCGTCGCGGCCATGGCGCGCACCCCGCCAGCAGGCAGTGCGCTGCTGTGGCTCGACACCGTGGTGCTCTCGGGCCGCAGCACCGGGATAGAGGTGTACACCTTGTGCCACGACCAAGCCCTGGCGGAGTTGGCCGAGACGTTGCGCAGCCATGTTGCGGCCGGCCGCCTGCACGACGCCTTGCGGGGGTGCGCAGCCTGGCGCGACCACGCTGCGCAGCGCGCCCCACGCTGGGCGGCGCACGCGGACACGCTGGCAGAACGTTTGCGAGCGGCGCTGGCGCACGCACAGGCGCTGGGGCAGTTGGAACCCATCTCTCTGCCGCCACGCCCATTGTCCAAATCGTAAAGAGAGGAGACCGCCATGCCACGTCTTTTCCTGCGCAATTCCTTCCTGGCGGGCTGCATGCTTGCAGGCGCTCCCGAGGCCTTCGCGCAATGCGCGGGCTTTGGTACGGCGCCAGCTGCGGATACGCCGGCCGCCGAAGTGGTCGGCCTGGTCGGCCGGGGCGAAACACGCGCAAGTGGCGCCCCCGCTTGGCAGCCTGCCGCACTGGCGCAGAAGCTGGCGGGCGGCGCCGACATGCGCACCTTGGCGCTGTCTTCCGCCGCGCTGCTGCTGGCCGATCGCACGCAAATCCGCATGTCGGCCAACGCCGAACTGCGTTTGTGCGATGCGCAAGCCGAACGCAGCCTGCTGGAACTGATCGCCGGCCGCTTGTGGGCGCGCACCAAGAGGAACCCCGCCAATCTGCAGCTGCAGACCCCCGCGGCGCTCGCCGTGGTGCGCGGCACCGACTGGGACGTGCAGGTGGAGGACGGCGGGCGCACCACGCTCACCGTGCTCTCCGGCCAGGTCGAGTTCTCCAACGCCTACGGCCGGGTGGACCTGGGCCCGGCCGAGCAGGGCGTCGCCGTGCCCGGCCAGGCGCCGACCAAGCGCCTACTGGTCAACCCGCGCGAGCGCGTGCAGTGGGTCGCCGCCTACCCGGACGACCCCACGCGCTGGGAGGAATTCCAGCGCCCCGGTCTCGCCGGCCCGCTCGCCGAGGTGCGCGCCGACGTGCAGGCCGGCCAGTGGGGCCGCGCGCGCGAGCGCCTGCTGGCCCTGGTCGCGAAGGGCGAGGGCGGGGCCGCTGCCGAGCTTGCCCTGGCCGATCTCGAAGTGGCCGACGGCCAACTCGACGCCGCCCAGGCCCGCCTGGAAGGCGCCTGGCAGCGCACGCAGGACCCGCGCACCGCCGCCCGCCGCGCCGAGCTGCTGATGGCGCTGGACCGCGGCCCCGAGGTCCGCGCCTGGCTCGACGCCACCCGCGCCGCCGCGCCCACCTCCACCGAATTGCTGCTGGCCGATGCCGACTGGCAGCGCCTGGAAGGCCGGGCCGAGGCCGCCCTGGCCCTGTACCGCGAGGCCGTGGAACGTGCCCAGGGCTCTGGCCAGGAAGCTGCCGCCCAGGCCGGCCTGGGCCGCGCGCTGCAGGAGCGCGGCGACCTGCACGCCGGCCGTCTTGCCTTGGCCCGCGCCGTGGAATTGGCGCCGGACAACGCGGCCTACCGCGGCGAGCAGGCCACCGCCGCCGCCGAGGCCCTGCGCCTGCCCGAGGCGCGTGTCGGCTTCGACGCCGCCTTGGCGCTGGCGGGCGACGACTACGTCAGCCTGGCGGGCTCCGGCCTGGCGGCGCTCAAAGGGGGCGACGCGCAAGCCGCGCGCACGCAGTTCCTGAAGGCCCTGGTCATCGAGCCGCGCTACGCCCAGGCGCACATCTGGCTTGCCGTGGCCGAGTACCAGCTCGGCGAACCGGCCGCCGCGTTCGACGCGCTGGCGCGCGCCCGCCAGGTGGACCCCAACGACCCTATCCCCTGGCAGATCGAATCCATCCTGCGCAACGACGGGGGCGAACCCGAATCCGCCATCGCCGCCGCGCGCGAGGCGCTCGCGCGTCAGCCCTACCTCAAATCGCTCAACCCCCTGGCGAGCGACGCCCAGGGCTCGGCCAACCTGGGCAAGGCGCTGGGCGACTTCGGGCTGGAGCACTGGGCGCGGGCGTACGCGCAGCAGTCGTACTACCCGCTGTGGGCGGGGAGCCATTTCTTCATGGCGAATCGGTATGAGAGCCCATTTGCCAGGCGCTCGGAGTTCCATCAAGGCTATCTGGCAGACCCATTGGCCTTTGGCGCCAGTGAGAAGCAGGCCCCGGTGCTGCTGTCGACCTTGGGCGAATGGGTGGGCGGTGGCAGTGTGGAGCGCGACGGAACGCGGACCATCCCCGTGGCCGATTTAGGTCACCATGGCCTTACTTCCGTGCCGTTCCCCATTGGCTGGCGTGTTGGCATCGAAGGTTCTGGTTTCTTTCCGCGAACGGGTGTGTTGAGTGACCGAATGCAATCGTTCGATTGGCGCCTGGGACTCGGTGCGCGCCCGACGGATCGCCTCGGCCTCCTGCTGACCCATACGGAGCAGCGCATGCGCTACTACTACCCGGGGGGTGTCGACGATGTCGATGGAGAAGGCGTGCGGATGGACGGCGTCACCCATGTGCCAGCATCGCGCACGGATTTGGGAGGTTCATGGCGTTGGTCAGGCGACGAACAGACCTGGCTGACGCTGCACCGCGCCAGTTTCGTCAGCGAAACACCGTTGATTGATCCGTTCGCTGGCTTGTACAACTATGCCAACCGCGACGCTGACCGTGGAGTGAAGCTGCGTCACACATTGCAGCATGGCAATCTTCGATTCAGCGCGGGCTGGGAGAGGGGCCGGGTGCTGAGCAAATTTGCGCGGGAGTACTCAGAGGTGCATGCCGCAGCAGATACCCGCTTGGGCTACGACATACCTTGGGCCGGGGTGGAGGGGCAGCACGGCCCATGGACCTGGCAGGCCCAGGCCTTCTGGCCACAGTTAGAAGTTAACGAGCGAAGCTATCGCTACCTTTGGCGAACAGGTGCTGCTTTAAATGTGCCTCAGCTGGAAGACACGGGTCAGGCGCGCCGCCTGCGACCACGCCTCGGAGTGTCGTACCGCTTTGCGCCTGGGCGGGCGCTGCATGCAGCCTATATTGAGAGCCTGTACACGCCGTCCACATACACCCTCGCGCCGGTGGCGGTGGGCGCGATTCCCATTGACTACCACTACCAGACGCCGGGCAGCCTTGCGCGCAAGTTGGCCCTGCAATTCGACTGGGAGTTCGACCCGCGCAGTTTCGGAGTTGCGATGGCGTCGCAACAAGACATATCCAGCATTCAGTATTCCAACGGGGATTTGCTGCCGCTGATCAGCGTTTTGTACAACGATCGAATTGAGTCTCTCGGGCCGCTAATCCAAATGGCGCAAACTTCGGTCGATCCGTACAACGGTAATCCGGTCTTTGACCGAGGGCGACTGCAGCAGCTAAGCCTGGGGTACAACCGCATTCTTACGCCCCGGTGGAGCGTACTGGTCGGATATATCTGGAGCCGTTCGCGAAGCACTGGCGAATGGGTCACAGGCAATGAGCTGCCTGGGTTTCCGCGCCATTCTCTGGCGCTGACCAGTGCCTGGCGCCATGGTGGGCGCGACTATACCTTTACGTCCCTGGTATACCGCAGTGCGCGCTTTGTGACTGTTTTCAACGGGCGGCGCGAAGCGCCGGGCTGGAACCTGAGCGTGGCCCATGCGTTCGATTCCGCAGATCGGCGATGGTCGGTAATGGGATCAGTGCAAACCCCGTTGGATGGCCGCACCAAACCTGTCTTCTGGCTGCGCGCGCGCTACCGGGAGTGAATAGTCCTCAACATCTCATCACTAATTGAGTTGTGTCAACTGCGTCCATATTGGCGTATCAGGGTTTTCCTCAGTACTGACCGTTCAGGTAAATGAGTGTTACGAAAGTTGTTTTTTTTTGTTGGATGAGCAAAATCTCCGTGCCTTGCTGTCGCGTACGCGACAAAATAATCGAAGGCATTGACGACTTTTAACCTAGGAGTGTTATGTACTCAGATTCAAATGCTTTGCTTCAAGCACAAATGCAAGCCGCAGCACAGAGGGAAAGATGGCAGATTTTGAGTGGACTTCAACAAAACATCCATCAGATGTCGAATGAGGTCAATCTCAATAGGGCACAAACTGCGGATCGGGCCTCCAATGCCTTTACCAATTACATAAGAGGTTGGTAGTAGTTCCTTGTTGCATTTAGCTGGCAAGCAGGCCATTGTTCTAAGAAATTCTTGGTTCAGTCGGCCTGCCATTCTCTTTTTCGCCCTGCTCCTGTGCGCCGTTTCGGCGCTATTGTTTTTCGGTTCTTACACCAGAAACCTGGTCGTCCCCGGCATCGTGGTCCCCGGTGAGGGCCTGACGCGCGTCTCCGCGCCGGGCCGAGGGATCATCAGCGCGATCCACGTCCACGAAGGCGAGCCCATCAAGGCCGGGCAACCCGTTTTTTCCCTTTCCGGCGAGCACTACTACGCCGCCGGCAAGGCCGTAGCGGGCTCGATGGAGGCCCAACTGGCCCTGTTGAGCGAACGGCGCCAAAGGCTGCGGCATGCGCTGGAACTGAAGCAGGCCACGCTGGCAAGGCGCGAGCTGGGGCTGGCGAACCGGCTGCAACTGGTGCGCGCGCAGATGCAGGGCGCGCAGGCCGAGGTGGCCATCCAGCAGCGCCGCGAGCGGGAAGTCGGCGCGGTGCTGGCACGGTACAAGCTGCTGGTGCAAAAGGACTTCATTGCGCAGCCGGCCCTTTTCGAGAAGCAGGACCTGCTGGAGAACGTGCGCTCGCAGTTGTCCTCCGCGCGGCGCCAGTACCTGGAATACCAGGCGAACGCGGAGGCGCTGGAAAGCGAGATCGGGCAATTGCGCTTCGACACGCAGGAGCAGGCGGCGGAAAGCGCGAACGAAATCGCCGCCGTGGACCGGGACGTGGTGCAACTGCGGTCGAGCCGCCTCGCATCGATCCTGGCGCCTGCCGACGGCGTGGTGGCGGCCATCCACGTGCAAGCGGGGCAGCAGGTGGACGGGCAGGCGCTGGCCACGCTGATGCCGGCGGGCGCGGCGCTGATGGTGCATGCCTATGCACCTTCGCGCATGACGGGCTTCGTGAAGGCGGGCCAGAAGGTGAGGCTGCGCTACCACGCCTACCCCTATCAGAAGTTCGGGCTGGGGCGCGGCGAGGTTGTGCGGGTTTCGGCGCACGCGCTGACCCCGGCGGAGATCGCGCTGCGCGTGCCCGAATACGCGCCGGGCCACGAGGCGCTGTACCAGATCTTCATCCGCATGGACGCGGCGGACCTGTCCATCGACGGCGAGCGTGTGCCCCTGGCGGCGGGCGCGACGCTGGACGCCGACATCGCCCTGGAGCGCAGGCGCGGCATCGACTGGCTGGCCCTGCCGCTGCGCCGGGCGTGGGAGCGCTGGGGCGAACACTTCTAATTTCTAGGTTGACAACGTTGGAACAGAAAATTCAGTGGCAGCGCCTGATTGGGCCTGTCGTGGGGCTCAAGCGCAGCCTGTTGCAGGTGTTCGTGCTGGCGGCGATCCTCCAGGTGGTGGTGCTGGTGATACCCGTGTTCACGCAGTGGATCGTGGACGACGCGATCACTTCCGGCGACCAGGGCCTGCTGCTGGCGCTGGTCCTCGGGCTGGTGCTGACCCTGCTCACGCGCGTGGCGATGGAGTTCGCATGCGAGTGGCTGGGCATCTCGCTGTCGTTCCAGTTCGGCACGCAGTGGGCGCGGCGGGAGATGGCGCATTTGGTGCGGCTGCCCATGCGCTGGTTCGAGCAGCGGCACGTGGGGGACGTGGTCTCGCGCTTCCACTCGCTGCACGCCATCCAGCAGACGATCACGGGCAGCCTGGTGGGCATGGCGCTGGATGCGATCTTTTCCCTGGTCACGCTGCTGGTCATGCTGATCTACAGCCCCCGGCTGGCCCTGGTGGCGTTCGTGGCGCTGCTGGTGTACGCGGTCATCCGCTGGTTCGCCTACCACGCCTTCCACCGGGCAAACGAACGGCTGCTGAACCACGACGCCGAGAGCCAGACCTTCTTCCTGGAGAACCTGCGCGCCATCCAGACCATCAAGATCGCCTGCCTGGAGGCGCACCGGACGGACGCCTGGAACCGCCTCGCGGTGCGGGCGGCAGAGAGCAAGGTGGCCACCGAGAAGATGACGCTCGCCTTCGGCACCGGCTACGGCATCCTGTTCGGCCTGGAGAGCGCGGCGGTGCTGGGCTGGGGGGCGCTGCTGGCCATCGAGGGGAGCCTGACCATCGGGATGCTGATGGCCTTCGTGGCCTACAAGAATGAGTTCTCATCGCGCGCGCAAAGGCTGATCGACAAGGTCATGAACGTGCGCATGTTGCGCCTGCATGCCGACCGCCTGGCCGACATCGCCCTGGCGCAGGCGGAGGAGAGCGGCGCGCCCCCGCATGCGCCCGAAGGCGGCGCGGTGCCCGCCATCACCCTGGTGAACGTGGGCTTTCGCTACGACGGGCAGGCGCCCTGGGTGCTGCGGGGCATCGACCTGGAGATCGGGGGCGGGAAGTTCCTTGCCTTGACGGGTACGACCGGCTGTGGCAAGACCACGCTGGCCAAGATCATCATGGGCTTGCTGGAGCCCACCGAGGGCACGGTGCTGCTGGACGGCGTGCCGCTCCGCCAATACGGCCTGGGCCGCTGGCGCGCGCAGGTGGCGGCGGTCATGCAGGACGACCAGTTGCTGGCGGGCACCCTGCTGGAGAACATCGCCGGGTTCGACGCCCGGCCGCAGCCCGAGCGCGCGCAGGAAGCCGCCCGGCTGGCCTGCATGCACCAGGACGTCCTGCGCATGCCGCTGGGCTACGAGACGCCGTGCGCGGAGATGGGGGCGAACTTCTCCGGCGGGCAGCGCCAGCGCCTGTTCCTCGCGCGTGCGCTGTACCGGCGGCCCGCGGTGCTGGTGATGGACGAGGCCACCAGCCACCTGGACGCAGCCACCGAGCGCCGCGTCAACCAGGCGATCGGGGCGCTGGCCATGACGCGCATCGCCGTCGCGCACCGGCCCGACGTCGTGGCGATGGCCGACCTGGTGTTCGACGTGGAGCGCGGAGCCTTCCAGGCAGTGGCACACGCCTGAAGGTCTGGCGCAGCGCCGCCAGGGTTGGGCGCCGTAGTTTGTATTGTTTTAGGCATCCAGCGCTTACCCCACAAACGCCTATAGCTATCATTAAAATAGCGACGGCGCCCCTACGCCCTCAGCGCAGCGCCTTCACCTGCTCGGCCGTCACCTGCTTCGCCTGGTTGCCCCAGGAGCTGCGTTCGTGGTTGACGATGTCGGCCACGTCGGCGTCGCTCAGTTGCTCGGCGAACGGCGGCATCGGGCTGGGGTAGGACACGCCGTCGATCACCTTGCCGCTCACCCCGTGCAGGATGGCGCGGATGTGCGTGCTCGGATCGGCGTCGATCACCGCCGGGTTCTTCACCAGCGGCGGGAAGGCGCCGGGCAGGCCCGCACCGTTGGCCTGGTGGCAGGCGGCGCAGGTGTTGGTGTAGAGCTGCGCGGCGCGCTCGGCGTCGAACTTGTACGGTCCCGCAGCCGCTGCCGGGGCGTGCGCCGGGGCGCTGGCGGCGCCGTGGCCCTCGATCTTGCTGATGTTCGGCTTGCCCAGTTCCTGGCCGGGTTTGCGGATGTCCAGCACGCCGGCCGCGCCCTTGTCCAGGTGCGCGAAGGCATGGTCGACGAAGACGTATTCGCCCGCATCCGGAATCACCAGGTCGAACACCGTGCCCTCGCCCGGTGCCACGGTGTAGGTGGAGACGTGGCTGCGCGCGTGCTTCGGATCGCCGTCGGTGTAGACCTTGTCGAAGATGGCGCCGACGACGTGGAACGCGCTCCACAGGCTGGGCCCGGCGTTGACCACGTGCAGGCGCACGCGCTGGCCCGGCTCGGCCGTCAGCGGGTGGTCCTTGTACTGGAAGGCCACGCCGTTGAAGGCGACGATGTCGGGCTGCATCTTCTGCATCTTGCCGAAGTCCGGCCCCATCAGGTTGCCCGAGATCTGCTGCGTGTACCACTCGCTTTGCACCAGTACGTATTCCTTGTCGGCCTTGGGGCGCGGGTCGTCCGCCGGGTCGACGACGATCGCACCGTACATGCCGTTGGCCATGTGCAGCAGGATGGGCGGCGTGCCGCAGTGGTAGACGAAGACGCCCGGCACCTTGGCCTCGAAGGTGAATTCGATCTGTTCGCCGGGGTTGATGTCGGCGAAGCTGGTGTTGGGCGGGGTGAGCGCCGAGTGGAAGTCGATGGAGTGGTGCATCGATGCCTTGTTGCGCAGGATGACCTTCACCATCTGCCCCTGCTTGACGTGCACGATCGGGCCGGGCACCGTGCCGCCGAAGGGCCAGGCCTTGTACTTCACGCCGCTGGCGATTTCCACGTCCTGGTCGGTGATGTCGATCACCACTTCCACTTCCTTGCCCGGTGTCAGCGGCGGCAGCGTGGCGTCGTAGGCCTTGGCCATCGGCTCCTTGCTTGCCAACTGCAGCGGCGAGACGGCGGCGGCGGCGGCGGCGGGTGTCGGCGCCTTGACGTTCAGGCTGCTGGCCAGGCCGGCGACGAGGAAGAACACCACCGCTGCCACGCCCAGCAGGATGCCGGTCTGCGCCCACCAGCCAACGCGCGGCGCGTCCGAGAGACGGCGCTCGCGCCATTCGGCAATCCAGCTCCAGCGCGGCCATTTCATTTCAATGAAGTAGTCCAGGCTGTAGGGGCTGGTGCCGGTGCGGTGGTTGATGGCGATCAGCACCGCGAAGATCAATACGTAGGTCAGCGCCACGCCGCTGTTGGACGCGCCGATGGTGTAGGGCCCACCAAAGCCGCCGGCGGTACTCCAGATCAGCAGGCTGTAGAGCGCACCGATCACGTACACCGTGCGGCGCGCAAAGCCGAACAACACCGCCAGCGCCAGGGCCGTGGTGGCCAGCCGCGTCAGCCACAGGAACAGCGTGGGCTGCGGCTCCACCAAGGCGATCCAGGCGTTGAACCACCAGGCCGACCAGGCCGGCTGGCCCTCGGCGGCGTTGCGCAGGTAGCCCGCGTAGTTGGCCGCGAAGCTGGGGGTCCAGGTGAACGCGGCATTGACGATCCAGATGATGCCGAAGGCCACGCGCAGTGCGGCGCTGGCCAGGGGCGGCCAGGCGTTGTTGGGTGTGTGGGTTGCTTGTTGGGGGGTCACCAGGGTCCGCTCCTATTCGATGGGGCCGCGGGGTGCCGGTTGGCTGTTCGCGGCATGGACGAACCGCGCTCCGTTGGGTGCGCAGTTGGCCGCAGGGGCAGTCTACGTGCCGGGTCGTGCTGGCCGTGTAGGCCTTGACCTATGTCAACAAAACTACAAGGGTTTTATGCTTCTAGCGCTTGCCCATCATAGCGTTGTAGCTATGTAAAAAATAGCTATTGGCGGAGCAGTTCCAGCGCCTGCGCCACGTCGGCCAGGGTGACGTCCGCTGCGGGTAGCCACTGGTTGGCCAGGTCGCTCAGCGCTGCGGGATCGCCCCGCAACTGTGCAATGGCGGCGCCCGCGTCCTTGGGCGCGTCGAACGCCTGGCTTTGCAGCAGCAACCGTCCGTCGGCGTCGACGAACTTGAAATAGAACTTGCCGTCGTTTTCGCGGTACTGCTTGAACGTTGGGAGTCGCTTTGCTGACGGTACGCCTGCGGCGAAGGCGGCCGCCCCTTGAGCTTGGGCCACACGTGAACGCAAGTCGCGCAGGCCCACGGCGGCGCGCAGTTCGCGCATGAAGGGCGTGGCCACCTGGCGCGCGCGCTCGGCGCCGGCCAGCAGCGTCTGCTCGATGCGCGCCGGGTCGGCGATCAGCGCTTCGTACTGCTCGCGCATGGGGGCCACCACCTGGTCCACGCGCTCGAACAGCGCCTGCTTGGCGTCGCCCCAGGCGATGCCTTCGGCGTAGGCCTTCTTGAGCTGGGCGGTCTCGTCCTCGGTGGCAAAAGCCTGGTAGATCTGGAACAGCGCCGAGCCTTCCGTCTCCTTGGGCTCGCCGGGCGCGCGCGAGTCGGTCAGGATGCCAGCGATGAGCTTCTTCAACTGATCGCGGCTGGCGAACAGCGGGATGGTGTTGTCGTAGCTCTTGCTCATCTTGCGGCCGTCCAGGCCGGGCAAGGTGGCCACGTTGTCGTCGATCACCGCCTCGGGCAGCACGAAGTGCTCGCCATAGAGGTGGTTGAAGCTCGCGCCCATGTCGCGCGCCATCTCGATGTGCTGCACCTGGTCGCGCCCCACCGGCACCTTGTGGGCCTTGAACATGAGAATGTCGGCGCCCATGAGCACGGGGTACATGAACAGGCCGGCGGTCACGCCGTCGTCGCCCTCGCGCCCGGCGGCGGCATTCTTGTCCTGCGCGGCCTTGTAGGCGTGGGCGCGGTTGAGCAGGCCCTTGCCGGTCACGCAGGTCAGCAGCCAGGTGAGTTCGGGGATTTCAGGGATGTCCGACTGGCGGTAGAACATCACGCGCTCCGGGTCCAGGCCCGCGGCCAGCCAGCTGGCGGCGATCTCCAGCGTCGAGCGCTGGATGCGTACTGGGTCCTCGCATTTGATGAGCGCGTGGTAGTCGGCGAGGAAGTAAAAGCTCTGCACACCGTGCTTCAGGCTCGCCGCCACCGAGGGGCGGATGGAGCCGACGAAGTTGCCCAGGTGGGGCGTGCCGGTGGTGGTGATGCCGGTGAGAAAGCGCGTGGTGCTCATGGGATTCAGCAAAAAAAGAGGTTCAGGCCAGCAGCGCGATGAGAGGCGACAGCAGCAAATTGATGGCGCCGTAGCCGAGTGTCATCAGCGGGCGCAGCCACAGCGTGCCGACCACGCCGGCCAGCACCAGCCCGAGCACGATGAAGAAGCCCCAGGGCTCGATGCGCGAGACGAAGTGCGCCTGTTTCCAGGGCAGCAGGCCGACGAGGATGCGCCCGCCGTCGAGCGGCGGCAGGGGAAACAGGTTGAACGCCCACATCACCAGGTTGACGAGGACGCCGGCGCGCGCCATTTCCAGGAAGAAGCGCTCTTCCACCCCCGATGCCACCAGCACCAGCATGAACAGCGCCCAGGCGATGGCCTGCGCGAAATTCGACGCCGGGCCGGCCAGCGCCACCCAGACCATGTCGCGCTTGGGATTGCGCAGCGCGCCGAAATCGACCGGCACCGGCTTGGCGTAGCCGAACAAAAACGCGCCCGACGTGGCGAAATACAGCATCAGCGGCATCAGGATGGTGCCGACCAGGTCGATGTGCTTGAAGGGGTTGAGCGTCACGCGGCCCATGCGCGCGGCGGTCGGGTCGCCGTAGTGGCGCGCCACGTAGCCGTGGGCCGCTTCGTGCACGGTGATGGCGAACAGCACCGGCAGGGCGTAGATGAGGACGGTCTGGATCAGGTTGGAAAGGTTCACCGGGTGCATTGTCTCTTATGCCCCTGCGGCCCCTTGGCAGCCCGGGCCACGAATGCCAACGAAACAATAGCAGCAAACGCTTGCTGGATAAGCGCTGGAGGCCAATTTCTATCAGAAATTGCCGGGCACTACAGCCCCAGCGCCGCGAGCGGCCCGCGCCCCTGGCGCAGCAGCTCGGGCTCGCCGCCGTGCTCCATGGCCGTGAGGTCGAGCACGGTGGTCGGCTCGGACGGGCAGGCGCCGTCGTCGATCACCCCGTCGATCAGCTTGGCAAAGCGCGCCAGGATGTCCTGCGCGTCGTTCATGGGCTCCTGCTCGCCGGGCGGGATCAAGGTGGTGCCGAGCAGCGGGCCGCCGTGCAGCGCCAGCAGCGTCAGCAGGCTGGGGCGCGTCGGCACGCGCAGGCCGATGGTCTTGCGGCTCGGGTGGCTGACGCGGCGCGGCACTTCCTTGGTCGCGTCGAGGATGAAGGTGTAGGGGCCGGGCGTGGCCAGCTTGAGCAGCCGGTATTGGCGGTTGTCCACGCGGGCGTAGCTGGCCAGCTCGGACAGGTCGCTGCACAAGAGCGTCAGGTGGTGCTTGTCGTCCACGCCGCGGATGCGGCGCAGCCGGTCCACGGCCGCCTTGTCGTCCAGGTGGCACACCAGGGCGTAGCTCGAATCGGTCGGCACGGCCAGCACGCCGCCCTGCTGCAGCAGGCTGGCGGCCTGCTTCAGCAGGCGCGGCTGCGGGTTCTCGGGGTGGACTTCGAAATGCTGGGCCACGGCGCTTCTCTGGACAAATTCTAGATACCGCGCTCAGGCGGTGTGGATGCGCGCGGCCACCAGGTCCCAGGCGGGCTCCAGGTCGGCTGGCAGGGGCGCGAGCGTACCCAGGTCGGTGTGGGATTCGTCGGGGCTGTGGAAATCGCTCCCGCGCGACGCCGCCAGGCCCAGCTCGCGGGCCATGTCGGCATAGCGCGCCGCCTCGGCCGCGCTGTGGCTGCCGGTGACGACCTCGACGGCGCGCCCCCCGTGCTGCTGGAACTCGGAAAACAGCGCGAACTCCTCGTTCGCCGTGAAGCGGTAGCGCGCCGGGTGGGCCACCACGGCCACGCCGCCGGCCTGGGTGATCCAGCGCACGGCGTCGCCCAGAGCGGCCCAGCGGTGCGGCACGTAGCCGGGTTTGCCTTCGGTGAGGTATTTGCGGAACACCTCGGAGGTGTCGCGGCAGACGCCGGTGTCCACCAGAAAGCGGGCGAAATGGGTGCGCGAGACGAGTTCGGGGTTGCCCACGAAGTGCAGCGCTCCTTCGTACGCGCCCTCTATGCCCACGGCGGCCAGCTGCGCCGCCATGTCGCGTGCGCGCTCCAGGCGGCCGCCGCGCGTCGCCGCCAGGCCCTGCACCAGTTGCGCGTCGGTCGGGTCGAACCCCAGCCCGACGATGTGCACCGTGGTGCCGGCAAAAGTGACGGAGATCTCCACGCCGCTCAGGTAGGCCAGGCCCAGCGCCTGCGCCGCCGCCAGGGCGCGCTGCTGGCCGCCGACTTCGTCGTGGTCGGTCAGCGCCCACAGGTCCACGCCGTTGGCGTGCGCGCGCGCCGCCAACACCTCGGGGGCGAGGGTGCCGTCCGAGACGGTGGAGTGGCAGTGCAGGTCGGCGTTGGCGTACGGGGTCACCTGCGCATCTTACGGGCTTGCCCGGACAGGCGCAGAGCGGGGCGCGCGCGGGCGGGATCGGGCTGGATGGAATGGCGCCGCGCCCGCGCCGCGCCGCTCGGCATCCTGGGGAAACGCAAATGCTATGGATATGGGAGCTGAAGACACCCGCGAGACGGGCGCTGGGCGTCTATTTCTCTTGAAATTTTGCGCCAATCCGGTGCGCCGGCCGGTTCCTTGCGCTCCCCTACAATGCGCGCCCCTTTTCCCCAAAATCCGCCATGCCCTTGCACGAGCCCACCAACCGCTCCTTGCGCCCCTTGCCCGGCCTGATCTTTGCCAGCCGCTGGCTGCAGCTGCCCCTGTACCTCGGCCTCATCGCTGCGCAGGCCGTGTACGTGTACCACTTCTGGATCGAGCTGGTGCACCTGCTGGAAGCGGCCTTTGGCAGCCAGGACGCGCTGCGCGCGCTGGTCGCCAACCTGGGCTACAAGGCCGAGGTGCAGATTACCGGGCTGAACGAGACCATCACCATGCTGGTCGTGCTGGGCCTGATCGACGTGGTGATGATCTCCAACCTGCTCATCATGGTGATCGTCGGCGGTTACGAGACCTTCGTCAGCCGCATGCATCTCGAGGGCCACCCCGACCAGCCCGAGTGGCTCAACCACGTCAACGCCTCGGTGCTCAAGGTCAAGCTGGGCATGGCCATCATCGGCATCAGCTCGATCCACCTGCTCAAGAGCTTCATCAACGCCGCCAACTACGACGTGAAGGTGCTGATGTGGCAGACCATCATCCACATCGTCTTCCTGCTCAGCGCCCTGGCCATCGCCATGACCGACCGGCTGATGGGGGCCTCGCACCCGGCAGCGAACGCGAAGCACTGAGCCTGCGGTCAAGCCGCCGCCTGCACCCCTTCCACCAGGAACTGCACCCGCCGCTCGCCCTTCCACTCGTTCACGTCGAGCCGGAAGGCCAGCAGCACGCGCGCGGGGAGTTGCTCGGTGTGGCCGAACCAAATGCCGTCCACCGGGCGGCCCTGGTGCATGAGCTTGAGCGAGAGGTGGCGCTCGCCGACCAGGCGCTGGCTGAGCACCTGCACTTCGTCGCTGAAGGTGGGCGGCGCGAAGCCCTGGCCCCAGACCTCGCGGTGCAGGGTGTCGACCAGGTCGGCGCGGCAGTATTCGGGCGCCAGGGCGCCGTCGGTCTCGATGCGGCGGGTGAGGGCGGCGGCGTCCAGCCACTCGCGCGCCACCTGCGCCAGGGCGCGCTCGAACACCGCGAACTGGCCGGCCGCCAGCGTGCAGCCCGCCGCCATGGCGTGGCCGCCGAATTTGAGCAGCACGCCGGGGTGGCGCTTGGCGACCAGGTCGAGCGCGTCGCGCAAGTGAAAGCCGGCGATCGAGCGGCCCGAGCCCTTGAGTTCGCCATTGGCGCCGGGAGCGCTGCTCGGGGCGAAGACGAAGGTGGGGCGGTGCAGCTTGTCCTTGATGCGCGAGGCGACGATGCCGACGACGCCCTCGTGGAAGTCTTGATCCAGCACGCTGATGGCGGGCGGCGGCTCGGCGCCTTCCTCGAACAGGTTCTCGGCCAGCAGCAGTGCCTGCTCGCGCATCCCGCCCTCGATGTCCCGGCGCGCGCGGTTGATGGCGTCGAGCTGGCCGGCGAGCTCGGCGGCGCGGCCGGCGTCGTCGGTGCGCAGGCATTCGATTCCCAGCGACATGTCGGCCAGGCGGCCGGCGGCGTTGATGCGCGGACCGAGCGCAAAGCCGAAATCGAAGGCGGTGGCCGCTTCCATCCTGCGGCCGGCCGCCGCAAACAGCGCGGCGATGCCCGCCGGCGCCTGGCCGGCGCGGATGCGCTTGAGGCCCTGCGCCACCAGGCGGCGGTTGTTCGCGTCCAGCCGCACCACGTCGGCCACGGTGCCCAGGGCGACGAAGGGCAGCAGCGGGTCGAGCTTGGGTTGCAAGGGCTTGTTCGCCCCCACGCTTGCCACTGCGTGTGCTGCGCTGCCCCCCGAGGGGGCGCTCGCACCTTGGGGCGGCCCGGCGGTGCTCGGTGCGTCGAAGACGCCCCGCGCGCGCAGCTCGGCGCGCAGCGCGAGCAGCACGTAGAACATGACGCCGACGCCGGCCAAGGACTTGCTCTCGAAGGTGCAGCCCGGCTGGTTCGGGTTGACGATGGCGTCCGCCGCCGGCAACTGCGCGCCCGGCAGGTGGTGGTCGGTGATCAGCACCGACAGGCCCAGCGCCTTGGCCTCGGCCACGCCCTCGCAGCTGGCGATGCCGTTGTCCACGGTCACCAGCAGGCGCGCGCCGCCGGCGTGCACGCGCCGGGCGATGGCCGGGGTCAAGCCGTAGCCGTCCACGACGCGGTCGGGCACGAGGTAATCCACATGCCGCGCACCCAGCAGGGCAAGGCCGCGCAGCGCGACGGCGCAGGCGGTGGCGCCGTCGCAGTCGTAGTCGGCGACGATGCAGATGCGCTCGCCGGCGGCGATGGCGTCGGCCAGCAGGCGCGCGGCAGCGTCCATGCCCTTGAGGTCGGTGGGCGGCAGGAGGCGCGCCAGTCCGTCGTCGAGTTCGTCGCGGCTTTGCACGCCGCGCGCGGCGTACAGGCGCGCCAGCAGCGGGTGCACGCCGGCCTGCTCCAGCGCCCAGGCGGCCCGCGGGGGAACTTGTCTTGCTACTATCTTCATAGCTGCGAAAGCACGTTGGACAAGCGCTGGGGCTTGAAAAAGCTTGAAATTTTGGCGCCCAGGCCGCGCGGCGCGCTCTGCCAGGTCAGGGCGGCGCGCTCGCCGCACAGCGTCAGGCGCACCGCTTCGCCCTGCGCGGCGCGTTCCGCCAGGGCGGCGATGGGGCCGGCGTCCAGCGCCTGCCAGGCGGCGCGCCAGGCGGGCCAGTCCTCGCGCAGCGCCGGGGCGCGCAAGCTGTCTTCCACTTGCGGCGGTTCTGCCGGGGCGAGGCCGGGCGGCAGGGCGCCGGCGCCGTGCAGCCAGAAGGCGTTGACGGGTGCCAGGCCACGGGCCTCGCGCGCATCGTTCAGCGCGTGGGTGTAGAGCAGCATCTGCATCTCGCTGTGCAGGCGGCGCAGGGGCGCGGCGGCCGGCGCGTCGCTGAGCCAGGCGCGCACGTCGCGCTGCACCACGCGGTCGAGCGAGGCGGTGGCGATGCTGGCGAGCGGCGCGCCGCTCGCCAGCCAGCGGCCGGGCTGCGCGTAGTGCAGGGCGATGCCGTCCTGCGCGAACCAGGGCGCCATGGCGGCCAGCAGCGCGCGCGATTCGTCCTCGCCGAGCTGCAGATCCTCCGGGTTGGAGAGCGTGACGTGGTCGGTGCGCACCTGCCAGTGGCAGGGTGTGACGAAGGCCCAGGCCGTACCCGGGGCCTCGCCCCCCAGCCCGGTGCGGGCGGCGTGCCAGGCGGCGAAGGGAATGCACCCGTCGGCGTCGCCCAGGCCGAGCGCGCGGCCCAGGGCGCGCTCGTGCGGCGGGGAAAAACTCTCTTCGTCCTGCACATCGGCGGGCAGGGGCGAGAGGCGTTTGAGCAGGCGTTCCAGCTGGGGCAGTTGCAGGCCTTGCAGGGCGTGCGGCTGGCTCTGTGGGGTGGCCGCCGCCCAGGGCAGCAGCAAATGGGGTGTGTCCGACATGGCGGCGATTGTGCGCCGGGGCACAATCCGCCTCTCATGCAAATTCCCTACGAACTGGCCCTGGGCTGGCGCTATACCCGCGCCGGGCGCGCGACGCGGCGCAATGGCTTCATCTCCTTCATCTCGGGCGTGTCCATGCTGGGCATCGCGCTGGGCGTGGCGGCGCTGATCATCGTGCTCTCGGTGATGAACGGGTTCCAGAAGGAGGTGCGCGACCGCATGCTCAGCGTCGTCGCGCACATTGAAATCTTCGCCCCCGGCGGCGCCGCCATGGCCGACCCGGCGACCACGATGGAGGAAGCGCGGCGCAACCCGCAGGTGCTGGGCGCGGCGCCTTTCGTCTCGGCGCAGGCGCTGCTGGCGCGTGGCGAAGACATGAAGGGCGCCCTGGTGCGCGGCATCGACCCGGCGCACGAAGCCGAGGTGACGGAGCTGGCCAGCGCCAACGCCGCCGCGGTGCAGGCGCTCACGCCGGGCGCTTTTCACGTGGTGCTGGGCAGCGAACTGGCGAGCGCGCTGGGCGTGCAGGCGGGCGACGTGGTGACGCTGATCGCGCCCTCGGGCCAGGTGACGCCGGCCGGCGTGGTGCCGCGCCTCAAGCAGATGACGGTGGCCGGCACCTTCAACTCCGGCCACTACGAGTACGACTCCACGCTGGTGCTGCTGCACATCGAGGACGCCGAGCGCATCTTCCGCCTCGAAGGCCCGACCGGCGTGCGCCTCAAGCTCAAGGACCTGCACCAGGCGCGCGCGGTCGCGCAGCAGCTCGCCGGCACGCTCAGCGGCAACCTGCTGATCCGCGACTGGTCGCAGCAGAACCGCACCTGGTTCGCCGCCGTGCAGCTGGAAAAACGCATGATGTTCATCATCCTCACGCTCATCGTCGCCGTGGCGGCCTTCAACCTCGTTTCCACGCTGGTGATGACGGTGCAGGACAAGCGCGCCGACATCGCCATCCTGCGCACCCTGGGCGCGAGCCCGCGCAGCATCATGGGCATCTTCGTCGTGCAGGGCGCCATGGTGGGGGTGATCGGTACCCTGGCCGGGCTGCTGCTCGGCCTGTCCATCGCCTACAACGTGGACGTCATCGTGCCGGCCATCGAGCAGATGCTGCACGCGAGCTTCCTGCCCAAGGACATCTACCTCATCAGCAAGATGCCGAGCGAGCCGCAGGAATCGGACATCGTGCCGATCGCGCTCATCTCGCTGGTGCTGGCCTTCGTCGCCACGCTGTACCCGAGCTGGCGCGCCAGCCGCGTCAATCCCGCAGAAGCACTCCGCTATGAATAATCTAGCTACTGGGACTTATGCAGCAAGCGCTGGGGGCCAAAAACCCCTGAAAAATGACCTGGTGCTGCAGGCCCGCGGCCTGACCAAGCGTTTCACCGAGGGGCGGCTCGACGTGACCGTGCTGCAGGGCGTGGACCTGGAGGTGCGCGCCGGTGAGACGCTGGCCATCGTCGGCGCCTCGGGGTCGGGCAAGAGCACGCTGCTGCACCTGATGGGCGCGCTCGACGCGCCCACGTCGGGCAGCGTCTGGCTGCTGGGCCAGGACCTGGCGCGGCGCTCGGCGGCCGAGCAGGGAATGCTGCGCAACCAGCACCTGGGCTTCGTGTACCAGTTCCACCACCTGCTGCCCGAGTTCAGCGCGCTCGACAACGTCGCCATGCCGCTGCGCATCCGGCGCCTCCCGTACGCCGAGTGCACAAGGCAGGCGCAAGCCATGCTGGCGCACGTCGGCCTGGCGGACCGGGTGCAGCACCGGCCGGCGGAGCTCTCGGGCGGCGAACGCCAGCGCGTGGCGATCGCGCGCGCCCTGGTCACGCGCCCGGCCTGCGTGCTGGCCGACGAGCCCACCGGCAACCTGGACCGCGCCACCGCCGAGGGCGTGTTCCAGCACATGCTGCAACTGGCGCGCGAGCAGGGCACGGCCTTCGTGATGGTGACGCACGACGAGCAGCTCGCCGCGCGTTGCGACCGGCGCCTGCGCCTGGTGGCGGGGCGGCTGGCGGAGGCCTGATGGCGGCGCCCCGCGCACCCGGCACGCAGCTCCAGGGCCCTCCGCAGGCCCCGGAGGGCCCAGAAGACGCGCTCATCCGCCAAGCGCACCGCCGCTCGGCCGCCTTCGGTCTGCTGGAGCGCGATGCGCCCGATTTTTCCAGCGCGCTGCGCGGCGACCTGCGCAGCGCGCTCGACGAGAACCGCTTTCTCTTCCAGCACGCGGCGCCGGTGATGGAGACGCTCTACGGCCAGATCGTCAACACCCACAGCATGGTGCTGCTGACCTCGGCGCGCGGCATGGTGCTGCACACCCTGGGCGACGCCGATTTCCTGGAGAAGGCCTCGCGCGTCGCCCTGACCCCGGGCATGGACTGGTCGGAGCGCAGCAAGGGCACGAACGCCATCGGCACCGCCCTGTCGGAGCAGGAAGCGCTCACCGTGCACGGCAGTCAGCACTACATGGACGCGAACAAGATCCTCACCTGCTCGTGCGCCCCCATCTTCGACCCGTACGGCCAGGTGATCGGCGCGCTCGACGTGACGGGGGACCAGCGCAGCATCCACCAGCACACGCTGGCGCTGGTGCGCATGTCGGCGCAGATGATCGAGAACCACATGTTCGCCGACATCTTTCCCAAGGCGATCCGCATCCATTTCCACACGCGCCCGGAATTCCTCGGCACCCTGGTCGAAGGCATCGCCGTGTTCTCGCCCGAGGGGCGCTTCATTTCCGCCAACCGCAGCGCGCAGTTCCAGATCGGCCTGCCGTTCGCGGCCCTGCAGGCGCACACCTTCCCATCGCTGTTCGGCATTCCGCTCTCCGCGCTGTTCGAGTTGTTCGGCGCCGCCGAGCCCGCGCCGCGCCAGCTGGTGCTGCACAACGGCGTGGCGGCCTGGTGCCGCGCGGCGTTCCAGGCCGCCGCGCCGTGGTCGGCCGCCCCGCAGCCGGCTGCGCGGGTGGTGGCTGCGCCGGTGGTGGATGCCGCGCCGGTGGCGCGCCGGGCGCACATGTCGTCCCTGCAGTACCTCGACACGGGCGACGCGCAGGTGGCCGCCGTCATCGACAAGCTGCGCCGCGTGCAGGGCAAGGACATTCCCATCCTGCTGCTGGGCGAGACGGGCACCGGCAAGGACCTGCTCGCCCAGGCGATCCACGGCGATTCGCCGCGTGCCGGGCAAGCCTTTGTTTCGGTGAACTGCGCCTCCATCCCCGAAACGCTGATCGAATCCGAGCTCTTCGGCTACGAGGAGGGCGCCTTCACCGGCGCGCGCAAGAAGGGCGCGACCGGCAAGATCCAGCAGGCCCATGGCGGCACGTTGTTCCTCGACGAAATCGGCGACATGCCGGCCCACCTGCAGGCCCGGCTGCTGCGCGTGCTGCAGGAGCGCAAGGTCAGCCCGCTCGGCGCGGGCCGGGAGGTGGACGTGGACATCGCCGTGGTCTGCGCCACGCACAAGAACCTCAAGGACCTGATCGCGCGCGGGGACTTCCGCGAAGACCTCTACTACCGCTTGAACGGCCTGGTGCTGCGCCTGCCGGCGCTGCGCGAGCGCAGCGATTTCGAGCCGGTGGCGGGCCGCATCCTGAAGCTCCTCGCCGGGGACGGCCCGGCCCTGGCGCTCGCGCCCGAGGTCATGGAGGTGTTCCGGCGCTACCACTGGCCGGGCAACCTGCGCCAGCTGCACAACCTGCTGCGCACCGCGGCCGCCATGGCCGGCACGGGCGGCCGCATCGAACTGGCGCACCTGCCGGACGATTTCCTGGAGGAGCTCCAACTCGCCCCGCCCAGCCACCCGCTGCCCATGCCGCCGGGCGCGCGCGACCTGCCGCCGCTCGTCGCGCTGCCGACCACGCCGGCCGAGATGGCCGCCGCCGGCCAGGCCGAGGTCCAGAGCCTGCAGGAGGTGACGCTGGGCGCCATGGCGCAGATGCTGCGGCTGCACAAGGGCAACGTGTCGGCGGCGGCCAAGGCGCTGGGCGTGTCGCGCAACACCATCTACCGCAAGAAGGACCTGCTCCCGCCCGACGTGCTGCGCGGCTGAAGCCGCGCCGCCCGGCGTGGGATCATGCCGCCATGCCACCCTGGATCGACACGCACTGCCACCTCGACGCGCGCGAGTTCGCCGCCGACGTGGACGCCGTGCGGGCGCGTGCCCGCGCGCGCGGCGTTGGCCACCTGGTGATTCCCGCGGTGGACGTGCACAACTTCGCCGCGGTGGCCGCGCTCGCCCGCCGGCACGGCGACAGTTACGCGCTCGGCATCCACCCGCTGTGCTCCGCCGGCGCGGGCGAGGCCGACCTGCAGGCGCTGGAGCACGCCCTGGACGCCGCGCGCGGCGACCCGGCGCTGGTGGCGGTGGGCGAGATCGGGCTCGACTACTTCGTACCCGGCCTGGACGCCGCGCACCAGGAGGCGCTGCTGCGCGCCCAGCTGCACCTGGCGCGGCGATTCGATCTGCCGGTGCTGCTGCACGTGCGCCGCTCGGTGGACCGGGTGCTCAAGGCGCTGCGCGACGTGCCGGTGGCCGGCGGCATCGCGCACGCCTTCAACGGCAGCGTGCAGCAGGCCGAGCGCTTCATCGCCCTGGGCTTCAAGCTGGGCTTCGGCGGCACGCTCACCTTCGAGCGCGCCCTGCAGGCGCGCCGCGCGGCGTGCGCCGTGCCGCCCGAGGCCATCGTGCTGGAGACCGACGCGCCCGACATGCCGCCGCACTGGCTCTACCGCACCGCCGCCGAGCGTGCGCAGGACGGTGCGGCGCAGGCGCGCAACGAACCCGGCGAACTGCCGCGCATCGCGGGCGTGCTGGCGGGGCTGCGCGGGGAAACGCTGGAACAGCTCGCCGCGCAGACCGCCCGCAATGCGCGCGCCGCGCTCCCGCGCCTCAAAATATGAGTAAAAATGGCCTCCAGCGCTTGTGGTGCTTGCCCAGGCAGCTACCAATTCAATAGTCCTACTCCCACCTTCCTATGGCCTCCCCACGTTCCACCGCGCCGGCCCGCGCCGAGCTGCCCGAAGTCAGCGTGTCCGACGACGGCGAGGTGCGCCACCTGCACCTGGGCACGCCCTGGATCCAGGGCTCCATGCGCATCGCCGCCCCGTTCGAGCTGGAGCTCGAATACATCCAGCGCATGATGGCCTGGCTGGTGTTCGTCGACCCGGCCAGCGTCTCCGGGCGCCACGCCATGCAGCTCGGGCTGGGCGCGGGCGCCATCACCAAGTTCTGCCACAAGAAGCTGCGCATGTGCGCCACCGCCATCGAGCTGAACCCGCAGGTCCTGGCGGTGTGCCGCGCCTGGTTCAAGCTGCCGCCGGACGGCCCCAAGCTGCGCGTGGTGCTGGCCGATGCGGCCGGGGAAATCCGCGACCCCATGTGGCGCGGCACCGTGGATGCGCTCGCCGTCGACCTGTACGACCACCAGGCCGCCGCGCCCGTGCTCGACAGCACCGAGTTCTACGCCGACTGCCGCGCCCTGCTCACCGAGGACGGCTGCATGGCGGTGAACCTGTTCGGCCGCTCGTCGAGCTTCGCCCAGAGCGTGGAGAAAATGGCCACCGCCTTCGGCGAGGACGCGCTCTGGGCCTTCAAGCCGACGCGCGAAGGCAACACCGTGGTGCTGGCGCAGCGCACGCGCACGCGCCTCAAGCGCGCCGAGCTGGCCCAGCGCTGCGCCGCCGTGCAGGAGCGCTGGGGCCTGCCCACGGTGCGCTGGGTCAACGGCCTGCGGCCGCTGGTCGCTTGAGGCCGCAAAATAACGCCATGACGCATTCCCACGCCATCGCCACCCGCGCCCCCGTCGGCCCGCTGCAATGGGCCCAGATCGTCGAGTGGCTGCGCGCCGACGGCGTCGTCAGCGACGAGGAGGCCGCGCGCACCATCGCCCGCTGCTCGCAGGCCGAAAGCAGCCAGCACCCGCTGGTGCGCCTGGCGAGTGTGGCCATGGAGCGCGCCAGCGACGGCAAGCCGCTGGACATCGAGATGCTGACGCAATACCTGGCCCAGCGCGTCGGCCTCGACTATTTCCGCATCGACCCGCTGAAGGTGGACGTGGGCAAGGTGGCCGACGTCATGAGCGGCACCTACGCCGAGCGCCACAAGGTGCTGCCCGTGCAGGTGACCCTCAAGGAAGTGGTGGTCGCGACGGCCGAGCCCTTCGTTACCGACTGGGTGGCCGAGGTCGAGCGCCAGGCGCGCCGCGCGGTGCGCCGCGTGCTGACCAACCCGCAGGACATCCACCGCTACACGGCCGAATTCTTCGCCCTGGCCAAGTCGGTGCGCGCGGCGCAGAAGGCCGGCGGCAACGCGGTGACCAGCAATTTCGAGCAGCTCGTCGAGCTGGGCAAGAGCAACAAGCAGCTCGATGCCAACGACCAGGGCGTCGTCAAGGTGGTCGATTGGCTCTGGCAGTACGCTTTCGACCAGCGCGCCAGCGACATCCACCTGGAACCCCGGCGCGAGCAGGGCGTGATCCGCTTTCGCATCGACGGCGTGCTGCACCCGGTCTACCAGATGCCCCTGGGCGTGATGAGCGCCATGGTGGCGCGCATCAAGCTGCTCGGCCGCATGGACGTGGTCGAGCGCCGCCGCCCGCAGGACGGCCGCATCAAGACGCGCAACCAGCGCGGCGACGAGGTCGAAATGCGCCTGGCGACGCTGCCCACCGCCTTCGGCGAGAAGATGGTGATGCGCATCTTCGACCCGGACACGGCGGTCAAGGACCTCGACGCGCTCGGCTTCACGCCGCACGACGCGCGCCGCTGGGAAGCGCTCATCAAGCGCCCGCACGGCGTGATCCTGGTCACCGGCCCCACGGGCTCGGGCAAGACCACGACGCTGTACTCCACGCTCAAGCGCGTGGCGACCGAGGAGGTCAACGTCAGCACCGTCGAAGACCCGATCGAAATGATCGAGCCGAGCTTCAACCAGACGCAGGTGCAGCCGCAACTCGACTTCAGCTTCTCCGAGGGCGTGCGCGCGCTCATGCGCCAGGACCCGGACATCATCATGGTCGGCGAAATCCGCGACCTGCCGACCGCCGACATGGCCATCCAGGCCGCGCTCACCGGCCACCTGGTGTTCTCGACGCTGCACACCAACGACGCGCCCAGCGCCGTCACGCGCCTGCAGGAGCTTGGCGTGCCGAGCTACCTGATCCACGCCACGCTGCTCGGCGTGCTGGCGCAGCGCCTGGTGCGCACGCTGTGCAAGTCCTGCAAGCAACCCGACGAGATCGCCTCGCACGCCGCGCTGGCCGAGGCCGTCAAGCCCTGGAAGCTCTCGGGCGACTACCGGCCCTACAAGGCCGTGGGCTGCGTGGATTGCCGCATGACGGGTTTTCGCGGCCGCATGGGTCTGTACGAGCTGCTCAGCGTGACCGACAAATTCAAGAACGAGCTGACCCGCGAGCCGTCGATTTCCGCCATGCGTCGCCAGGCCGTGAACGACGGCATGCGGCCGCTGCGCCTGGCCGGTGCGCTGCGCGTCGCCGAAGGCCTGACGACGCTCGAAGAGGTGCTGTCGGCAACGCCGCCGCTGGAGCTCAAATGAAGCGCCTGGCGGGCAAGGCGGCGCTGGTCACCGGCGCCTCGCAAGGCATTGGCCTGGGCATCGCGCTGCGCCTGGCCGAGGAGGGCGCCGACATCGCCCTCAACGTGCTGCAAGACAACGCCGCCGCGGCAGAGACGCAGGCGCGCATCGCGGCGCTGGGCGTGCGCTGCCTGGTACTGCCCTTCGACGTGACCGACCTGCCCGCCATGCGCGCCGCCGTGGAGCGGGCCGTGCAGGGGCTGGGCGCGCTGCACATCCTGGTGAACAACGCCGGCATCGAGAAACGCGCGCCGTTCCTGGAAGTGGCCGAGCAGGATTACGACCGTGTCATGGCGGTCAACCTCAAGGGCGCCTTCTTCCTGGCGCAGGCCTTTGCCGCGCACCGCCAGGCGGCGGGGCAGGGCGGGCGCATCATCAACATCAGCTCGGTGCACGAGAACCTGCCGTTCCCGAACTTCGCGCCCTACTGCCTGAGCAAGGGCGGCATGCGCATGATGATGCGCAACCTGGCCATCGAGCTGGCGCCGCTCGGCATCACGGTGAACAACATCGCCCCCGGCGCCATCGAAACCCCCATCAACGCCCGGCTCATGAACGACCCGGCGCTGAAGAAACCGCTGCTGGCGCGCATTCCGCAAGGGCGCCTGGGCAAGCCGGCCGACGTTGCCGGCGTGGCCGCCTTCCTGGCTTCGGACGACGCCGACTACGTCACGGCCACCACCACCGTGGTCGACGGCGGCCTGCTCTGGAACTACGCCGAGCAATGAGAGCCAAGGCGATCCACAAGGCGCCATCGCGCGGCCAGCGCGAACGCCAGGCGGCGCGGGCGCCGGCGCCCGACCGGCTCTCGCCGGCCGACCGCTACCAGGAGCTGTTCGTCGCTGTTCAGGCCGGCGGCGTGTTCGACGACAGCAAGACCTTCGTCGACTGCGCGCCGCGCGCCGCGCCCGCTGCCATCCTGGAGGCCTACCGCGCCGAGCACCGGCAGAGCGGCTTCGACCTGGCGGCGTTCGTGCACCGTTTTTTCGAGCCCACGGCGCCGCCGCGCTCGGAATACGCCTCCCGGCCGGGCCAGGGCCTGCGCGCGCACATCGACGCGCTCTGGAGCGTGCTCACGCGCCACCCGCGCCGGCACGCCGCGCACGCCTCGGCGCTGCAGCTGCCCAAGCCCTACGTCGTGCCGGGCGGGCGCTTCGGCGAGCTGTACTACTGGGATTCGTACTTCACCATGCTGGGCCTGGCGGCCAGCGGGCGCAGCGACCTGCTGGGCGACATGGTGGCCAATTTCTCCTACCTCATCGACACCTACGGCTTCGTGCCCAACGGCACGCGCAGCTACTACCTGAGCCGCTCGCAGCCGCCGGTGTTCGCGCTGATGCTGGAACTGGCCGGCCAGTACGGTGCGGCCAGCCCGGGCGACCACCTCTGCCAGCTGCGCCAGGAGCACGCGTTCTGGATGGCCGGCGCGCACGAGCTGGCCAATGGCCACGCCTCGCGCCGCGTGGTGCGGCTGCCGGGCGGCGCATTGCTCAACCGCTATTGGGACGACCGCGACACGCCGCGCGAGGAATCCTGGCTCGAAGACGTGGCCACCGCGCGCGCCTGCCAGCGCGAACCCCAGGAGGTCTACCGCAACCTGCGCGCCGCTGCCGAATCGGGCTGGGATTTCAGCAGCCGCTGGCTGACCGAGGAAGCCGCTCCCGTGCCGCAGGACCATTCGGAACGCCCGGCGCGCGCCGCCTCGGCGACGACGCTGACGGCGATCTGCACCACCGATCTGCTGCCGGTCGACCTCAACGCCCTGCTCTACAAGCTGGAGACCACGCTATCGGTGCTCTCGCACGGTGCTGGCGACGCGGCCGGCGCCGCCGCCTACGCCGCCCAGGCCCAGGCGCGGCGCGCGGCGCTGCACGCGCTGTGCTGGAATGCGGGCGAGGGCGCGTTCTTCGATTACGACTGGCGCAAGGGCGTGCGCCGCAGTTGCCTGACGGCCGCCAGCCTGGTGCCGCTGTTCGTCGGCATGGCCGAGCAAGCGCAGGCCGACGCCATGGCGCGCACCGTCGCGCGCCGCCTGCTCGCACCCGGCGGCCTGGCCACCACCGAGCGCGGCAGCGACCAGCAATGGGACCGGCCCAACGGCTGGGCGCCGCTGCAATGGATGGGCCTGCGCGGCCTGCGCGCCTACGGCCACACGGCACTTGCCGACGAGATTGCCGACCGCTGGCTCGCCACCGTGGCCGAGGTCTACGAAGCCGAGGGCAAGCTGGTGGAGAAATACGCGCTGCGCGAGATCCCCGGCGGCCGCACGCACGGCGGCGGTGGTGGCGAATACCCGCTGCAGGACGGCTTCGGCTGGACCAACGGCGTCACCCGCGCCCTGCTCGCCGAGCACCCGCGGCACGCCGCGCACAGGGCTTGCGCCCGCGTCCCGGCGCAGGGGGCCTGATTTTCTGATTCACGCAATGCACCGACCATGAACGCATCTCCCCGCCGGCCCGACGCCGGGCCGGCGCAGCACCCGCTGCGCGCCCAGCTGCACAACGAAATCCATGCCCGCCCGCCCGAGGCGATCACGGCGCCCGTGGCCTGCCTGCACATCGTCATGCTGGCCGACGAGGCCGGCCGCGAGGCCAGCCGCGCGCACCTGGCGGCGCTGCTGCGCGACCACCACGCGCCCCAGCCGGATGCGCACACCACCCATCTGCGCATGGACCTGGGGGCGTTTCGCATCCGCTGGGAATTGCACACCGAGTTCGTCGCCTGGACCTTCACCGTGCCGCTGCAGACGCAGGGCTTCGGCGAGCGCGAGCCGGTCGGCGCCGGCGCCGCGGTGCCGCGCGAGTGGCTGGCCCAGTTGCCCGGCCAGTGCCTGTGCAGCCTGAACCTGTGGGTGCTGCAGACGCGCGAGTTCGCCGGCGACACGCGCCTCGTCGGCCAGGTGCTGCACGAGGACACGCTGGTCGCCTCCACCGTCGCCGGCGGGCACGGCGAGGTCTACACCGACTTCGCCCTGCACGCCGACGGCAGCTCGCGCATGGTGCTGCTGGTGGGTGGCATGACGCCGCGCCGCGCCGGCCGCCTGGTGCAGCGCCTGCTGGAGATCGAGACCTACCGCATGGCGGCGCTGCTGGGCCTGCCGGCGGCGCGCGACGCCGCGCACGAACTGGCCAGCGCCGAGGGCGAGCTGGCCGCGCTGGCCGACGCCATCCGCAGTGCCGACCGCAACGCCGAAGCCGGCCTGCTCGACCGCCTGACGCGCCTGGCCGGCCAGGTGGAGAGCCAGTTCGCCGCCACGCATTCGCGCTTTTCGGCCAGCAGCGCCTACTTCGAGCTGGTGGACCGGCGCATCGCCGACATCGACGAATCGCGCCTCGCCGGCCTGCAGACCATCGCCGAATTCATGGACCGGCGCCTCTCGCCCGCGCGCGCCACCTGCGACTGGGCCGCGCGGCGCCAGGAAGCGCTCTCGCGCCGCGTCTCGCGCATCAGCAACCTGCTGCGCACGCGCGTCGAGATTGAGCAGCAGCAAAGCAGCCAGCAACTGCTGGCCAGCATGAACCGGCGCCAGGACCTGCAGCTGCGCCTGCAGGCCACGGTGGAGGGGCTGTCCGTCGCCGCCATCACCTACTACATCGCCGGGCTGGTGAGCTACCTTGCCAAGGGAGCTCAGAAAATCGGCTGGCCGCTGGCGCCGGAGATCACGGCGGCGCTGGCGATCCCGGTGGTGGCGCTGTCGGTCTGGTGGTCGCTGCGGCGCATGCACCAGCGCATGTTCCACGCCCCGACCTGAATGTACGGAAAATTTGGTTAAAAAGTGCCTCCAGCGCTTACTCCAACTGACCAGGCAGCTAGCAAAAGAAGAGCGGTTGGCCTGACACTCGCGGTGCTCGGCGCCATTGCCTTCAGCGGCAAGGCGATCATCGTCAAGCTTGCCTACCGCTACGGCGTGGACGCGGTCACGCTCATCATGTACCGCATGCTGTTCGCCTTGCCGCTGTTCGCCGCCATGGCCTGGTGGGCCAGCCGGGGCCAGCGGCCGCTCACCCGGCGCGACTGGGCGGGTGTGCTGGGCCTAGGGTTTTCCGGCTACTACCTGGCGAGCTTTCTCGATTTCGCCGGCCTGGCCTTCATCACCGCCAGCCTGGAGCGGCTGATCCTGTACCTCAACCCCACGCTGGTGCTGCTGCTCGGCTGGGCGCTCTACGGGCGCGGGGTGCGCGCGGGGCAGGTGCTGGGCATGGCGGTCAGCTACGCCGGCGTGGTGCTGGTGTTCGGCCAGGAGGCCGCGCACCAGGGCGCGGGCGCGGTATGGGGCGCGCTGCTGGTACTGGGCAGCGCGGTGAGCTACGCGGTCTACCTGGTGTACAGCGGCGAATTGGTCAAGCGCCTGGGCGCGCTGCGCCTCGTCGGCCTGGCGACCACCGTGGCCTGCGTGCTGTGCCTGCTGCAGTTCGTGCTGCTGCGCCCGCTCAGCGCGGCGCTGGTGGCGCCCGAGGTGGTGTGGCTCTCGCTCCTCAATGCCCTGCTGTGCACGGCGGCGCCGGTGCTGATGGTGATGATGGCGATCGAGCGCATCGGCGCCAGCGCCGCCGCCCAGACCGGCATGCTCGGGCCGATGGCGACCATCCTGATGGGCGTGTGGTGGCTGGGCGAGCCGTTCACGGCCGGCATCGCCCTGGGGACGGCGCTGGTGATCGCTGGCATCTTCGTGTTCTCGCGCGCCTCGCGCTGACACGTTCCGTGCCGGCGGCGCCGCGCCGGCCGCGCGCCTACTGCTTGCGCTGGGGCTTGCGCGCGGGCTTGGGCGCGGGGGCGGTGGTCGCTGCCGCTGCGGCTGCGCCCGCCCCCGTGGCAGCGGCGGCGGCCGCCGGGCTGCCGCCCGCACCGCCCAGGCGCTGCGCCACCGTGACCGGCCCGGCGCCAGAAAAGCCGTCGAGCCGGGTGCCCATGGCCTGCTGGAGCTGGTCCAGGCGCTGCTCGGCCGGCGGGTGGGTGGCCAGCGACAGCGTGAACATGGGGTTGCCCGGCGCGGCCGCGCGCAGCACCTGCAGCGCGGCGGGCAGGCCGTACGGGTCGAAGCCGCTTTGCGCCGCCAGCGCCACGCCGTGGCGGTCGGCTTCGTACTCGTCGGCCTGGTCCAGGCCGCGCGCATATAGGTTGCGGCCGAGCGCCAGGATCTGCGAGCTCACCATCTGGCCGACGGCGTTGGTGCGGATCTGCGAGGCCACGAGCTGCGTCAGCACGCCCGACTGCGCGGTCTTGCGCATGGCCTGCAAGTGGTGGCGCTGCGTTACGTGGGTGATCTCGTGCGCCAGGATGCCGGCGAGTTCGGATTCGTCGGCGCAGCGGTCGATCAGGCCCTTGGTGACGAAGACGTAGCCGCCCGGTGCGGCGAAGGCGTTGTAGCCGGGGTCGTCGAGCACCACGAAGGTCCAGGGCAGTTCGGGCCGCGTGGACTGCAGGCTGATCCAGCGGCCCAGCTGGTTGACGTAGCGCTGCAGGCGCTCGTCCGGGTGCAGCGGCTTGCTGCCGAGCAGCACGGCGGCCAGCTGGCGGCCGATCTGGATCTCGTGCGGCTCGTCGATGGTTTCCACCGAGCGGCTGAGCAGGCTCACCAGGTCGTCGCCCTGGCCGGCCGCCGGGGCGGCCGGGGCACCGGTGATGGCGCCGAGCAGGCCGCCGGACGAACTGCCGCCGGAGCGGCTGCCGCCCAGCGAGTTCAGCAGGTTCATGACGTCCTGGGCCTGGCCCAGGGTGGGGGCCAGCGCCAGGGCGGCGCAGGCCAGGCCGGTGCGCAAGAGCGCGCGCAGGGGGGTGCGGGAGCGGGTGGGACTGTACATGGCGGCCTCAGTTCGGGCTGAAGTTCTCGTTCATGGGGCTGGCGCCGCCGGCCGGCCCGCCGGTGGCGGCCGGGCGCGGCGGCTCGGGCAACGGCGGCACATTCTGGCGCTGCAGCGCCGCGGCGCCGGCAAAGCGCCGGGCCTGCTGGGCGTTCACACGCTGCTGCTCGGCCTGGCCGACCGCCGCCAGGTTGGGCTGGGCGTTGGTGATGTCTTCCGCCTCCAGGCCGCGGATGCCGGCCGTGGACGTGGCCGTGGTGCTGCCGCTGTTGCCGCCGAACAATCCGCCCAGGCTGCGCAGGCCGCCGGTGGCGGCGTTGCCGGAGGCCGGCGCCGCGCTGGCACGCGTGCCGACGTCGAACATGTGCACCCAGCCGGCGCTGCCCTGGGGCGTGCGCACCTTGATCCACGAGCCCTTGCGTTCGCCGGTGCGCTCGACGGCGCTGTTGGCCGCCAGGGGCCCCAGGCTCGCACCGCTGGCACCGGGCGCGTCGCGCAGCTCGGTGGCGCGCTGGATCACCGAGGCGTCCTGCTGCGCGTGCGCCGCCATGGCCAGCGCCGCGCCCACGGCCGCCGCCAGCAGGGCGCGGGAAATCGGTCCGGGTTTCATCAAACGTCCCTTTATCATCGTTGGCCACGAATGGCGAGCGGGGGATTGTTATGGATTTGGGTATTGCCGGCAAATGGGCGTTGGTCTGCGGCGCGAGCAAGGGCCTGGGCCTGGGCTGCGCGCGCGCCCTGGCGCGCGAGGGTGTGAACCTGGTCATCAATGCCCGGGGCGCGGATGCCCTGGAGCAGGCTGCTAGAACTTTAATAGCTGAAAATGCTGACAGGACAAGCGCTGGAGGCCAAAAAGGCTCGAAAATTTCGGTGCTTACCGTGGCCGCCGACATCACCACCGAAGCGGGCCGCGCAGCCGTCTTCTCGGTCGCGGGCGGACCGGGGACGGATTTCGACATCGTCGTCACCAACGCCGGCGGCCCGCCGCCGGGCGACTTCCGCGACTGGGAGCGGGACGCCTGGATCGCCGCGCTCGACGCCAACATGCTGGCGCCCATCGCGCTGATGCGCGCCACGGTGGACGGCATGGCGGCGCGCGGTTACGGCCGGGTGGTCAACATCACCTCGAGCGCGGTGAAGGCGCCGATCGACATCCTGGGGCTGTCCAACGGCGCGCGCAGCGGCCTGACGGGGTTCGTCGCCGGCGCGGCGCGCAGCCCGCTCGCCGCGCGCGGCGTCACCATCAACAACCTGCTGCCCGGCAAGTTCGACACCGACCGGCTGGCAACCACCTTCGCTGCCGCTGCGGCCCGGAGCGGCCAGAGCGCCGATGCCGTGCGCCAGGCGCAGATGGGCACCATTCCGGCCCGGCGCCTGGGCCGGCCGGAGGAATTCGGCGCGGTCTGCGCTTTCCTGTGCAGCGTGCACGCGGCGTACCTGACGGGGCAAAACCTGCTGCTCGACGGCGGCGCCTACCCCGGCGCGTTCTGAGACGCAGCTGTGTTCCCGCGGCCCCGGCCTGGTGCAGAATGGGCCGGACGGCGCCCCAACCACCAATGCCCTTGATTCGTACGCTCACCGTCCTGCTGGTGTTTTGCCTCGGCCTCCTGCCGTGGGGCGGGGCGGTGGCCCAGGCGCAGGGTGCGGCGGCCGCCGGTTTGCCGACGATCCGCGTCATCGGCGGACTCGCGGGCATCGGCCAGTACACGCGGCTGGAGGAGCCTTTCTGGTCGCGCGAGGTCGAACGCCTCTCCGGCGGCAAGTACCGCGCCAGCATCGTCCCCTTCGACCGCGCCGGCCTGCCCGGCGCCGACATGCTGCGCTTCCTGCAGCTGGGCGTGGTGCCGTTCGGCACCGTGCTCATGAGTTCCTTCGGGGCGCGCTTTCCGCAATACGCCGCCGCCGACCTGGCGGGCCTCAATCCCGACATGCAGACACTGCGCGCGCACCTGGCGGCATTCCGCCCCTACCTGGAGCGGACGCTGCGCGCCGAGCAGGGCGTCGAGGTGCTGGCGATCTACGTCTATCCCGCGCAAATGTTGTTCTGCAAGCACCCGATCGCTTCGCTCAGCGACTTGCGCGGCTGGCGCGTGCGTGTGTCCTCGGTGGCCCAGGCCGATTTTGTCGAGGCGCTGGGCGCCGAACCGGTGCACACGGCGTTCGCCCAGCTCGCGCCGCGTTTCCAGGCGGGCGCGCTCGATTGCGCCGTGACGGGCACCATGTCGGGCAACACCATCGGCCTGGCCGACCTGACCAGCCACCTCTACGCCTTGCCGATCACCTGGGGCATGGCCATCTTCGGCGCCAACCAGGCCGCCTGGCAGGCGCTGCCGGCGGACCTGCGCACCCTGCTGCGCACCGAGCTGCCCAAGCTCGAAGCGGCCGTGTGGGCGGAATCCGAGCGCGACACCGTCCAGGGGCTGGACTGCAACGGCGGCAAGCCGGGCTGCGTGGCCGGCCGGCCCGGCAAGATGCGCATCGTCGAGCCCTCGGCGGCCGACAAGCAGCGCAGCCGCGAGATCTTGGCCGCCACGGTGCTGCCGCGCTGGCAAAGGCGCTGCGGCCCGGACTGCGAGCAGGTCTGGGCGAACACCATCGGCCGGATGTTCTCGCCCCCGGCGCGTACGCCATGAGGCGCGCGCTGGCCTCGCGCGCGCAATCGGCTGTCTGGGCCGTCGTGGTCTTCTTCGCCAGCGCCCTGGCGCTGGTGGCGCTGACGCAGGTGCTCGCGACGCGCAGCAGCACGCTGGAGGAGGCCGACCGGGAACTCGCCCGCTACGTGTCCGGCGCCGAGGCCGCGCTCAACCGCGCCTTCCTCAGCGTGGACGTGCTGCTCGCCGGGGTCGGTGAACTGCTGGGTCTGCAGGCGAGCGCTCCCGGATGGGTACACCCCGAATCGGCCAGCGCCATGCTGGCGCGTACCACCCGCTCCAACCTGAGCATCCGGGTGCTGGCCGTGCTCGATGGCAATGGGCAGGTGCTGGCTTCCTCCGACCCGCGCGGCGCGGAGGTCCAGCTGCAGCTGCCGGAGGGGTTCCTGAAGCATGCCATGGCGCCGGCGGTGTCGGTGATGGTATTGAGCCAGACGGTGCAAAACCCCGCCAGCTCGGAGAACGTCGTCTACGTGGCGCGCCATCTGCGCAGTGGCAGCGGTGAAGTGCTGGTGGCCGTGGCAGAGGTGCCGATCGTCGCGCTGGCCTCGGTGCTGTCGCAGGACGCGCAGATTCCCGACCTGCAGGTGGTGCTGGAGACCGGCGCCGGCGCGCGCCTGCTGACCATGCCGCCGGTCGGTAGCGCCGCCCCGGCCCCGGCGCCGCTGCGCGACGTGCTGGCCGCGCCCTCCTGGGACATGGCCACGCGGCTGACGGGCGCGTCCGGGCGTGTCGTGGCGCGCGCGCTGATCTACGACGACCTCTGGATCTCGGCCAGCCTGTCGCAGGAAGCAGCGCTCGAATCCTGGCGCAGCAGCGCGCAGGCCGTGGCCATCGTCAGCGCGCTGTTCGCGCTGCTGGGGCTGGGGTCGGCCTACCTGTTCACGCAGTACCTGCGCCGCATGGCCGAAGCGCGCCAGGCGCTCGCGGAATCCAAGACCCAGCTCGACCAGGCCCTCGAAGTCATGACCAGCGGCTTCGTGCTGCTCGACCGGGAGCACCGCGTGGTGCACTGGAACCAGCGCTTCGACCAGATCTTTCCCTGGATCGCCGGCGTGATGGCGCCGCAGCTGCCCTTTCGCGCGGTGCTGGAGGCGGCGGTGGTGCACCACCTGCCCCATGCCAGCGCACAAGAGCGCGACGCCTGGATAGAGCGGCGCCTGGAGGCCCAGAAAGCCTCCACCGGCCCGCACGAACAGGTGCTGCACGACGGGCGCACGCTGGAGATCATGGAGCGGCGCACGCCCGACGGCGGCATGGTCATCACGTACCGCGATATCACCGGCGTGCGCCGCGCACAGGCCGAGATCGAGACGCTGGCTTTCTACGACCCGCTCACCGGCCTGCCCAACCGGCGCCTGCTGCTCGATCGCCTGGGTCAGGCGACCGAGCGCGCCCAGCGCTCGGGCCAGCTCGGCGCGCTGTTGTTCCTGGATCTGGACCAGTTCAAGAACATCAACGACACGCTCGGCCACGAGACGGGCGACGCCTTGTTGCAGCAGGTGGCGCACCGGCTGCGCGACGGCGTGCGGGCCGCGGACACGGTGGCGCGCCTGGGTGGGGACGAATTCGTCATCATGCTGAGCGATTTGTCCGGCGCCAGCGTGGAAGCGGCGGCGCAGGCGCAGCGCGTGGCGGAGAAACTGCTTGAAGGCCTGCAGCAGCCGTACGTGCTGGGCGGGTATACCCACCAGACCACGGCCAGCCTGGGCGCCACGCTGTTCGGCCAGGCGCCCCAGGCGGCGGCTGAGCTGCTGCGCCAGGCCGACATCGCCATGTACCAGGTGAAGGCGCGGCGCGGCAACGGCCTGTGCTTCTTCGACCCGCAGATGCAAACGGCGATCAACCACCGCGCGCAGCTGGAGGCCGACCTCAAGAGGGCGCTGCGCGCTTCGGAGTTCGTGCTGCACTACCAGCCGCAGTTCGCGCAGGACGGCAACATGGTCGGCGCCGAGGCGCTGCTGCGCTGGCAGCACCCGGAGCGCGGCCTGGTGCCGCCGGGTGCCTTCATCGCGGCGGCCGAGGAGAGCGATTTGATCGTCTCCATCGGCGCCTGGGTGCTGCGCACGGCCTGCGAGCAGCTGTGCGCGTGGCGGGAGGACCGCCGCACCGAAAACCTGCAGGTTTCCGTGAACGTGAGCGCGCGCCAGTTTCGCCACCCCGGCTTCGTCGAACAGGTGCTGGAGGTGGCGGCCTCGCTGGGCTCGCGCGCGCACCTGCTGACGCTCGAACTCACCGAATCGCTGGTGCTCGACAACGTCGAGGAAGCCGTGGCCCGCATGCACCAGCTGCGCACGCGCGGCATCCGGTTTTCGGTGGACGACTTCGGCACCGGCTATTCCTCGCTCGCCTACCTGACGCGGCTGCCGCTGCACCAGCTGAAGATCGACCAGTCCTTCGTGCGCAACCTGGGTACGCGCCCGACCGACGAAGTGATCGTGCAGACCATCATCGGCATGGCGCACAACCTGGAACTCGAAGTGATCGCCGAAGGCGTCGAGACCGAGGAGCAGCGCGCGCTGCTGCACGAATACGGCTGCGGTTTCTACCAGGGCTACCTGCTCGGGCGGCCCATGCCGGTCGCGCAACTGCAGGCCCTGCTGCCGGCGGCGTGAGCCGCGCCGCCGGGGGCTGGCGTCCTAGCGGCGCGAGGACACCAGGATGCCGCCGACGATGAGCACGAACGCCACCGCGTGGTAGGCGTGCGGCGCCTGGCCCAGGAAAGCGGCCGAGAGCAGCGCCGCGTACAGCGGCGTGAGGTTGGAAAAGAAGCCCGCCACCGCCGGCCCGACACGCTGCACGCCGATGCCCCAGCAGCGGTAGGCCACCACGGCCGGCCCGATGGCGATGAAGACCAGCGCCGCGACGAGCGGCCAGCCCCAATCGATGGCGGTGCGGCCGCTCGCCCACTCGCCCCCGGCGAGCAGGCCCGACCAGCCCAGCCCGAAGACCAGCTGCGCCATCAGGAACGCCGCCCAATCGCCGCGCAGCGGCGCTGGTTCGCTGGTCTTGACGAGCAGCCAGCTGTAGAACGCCCAGGCGATGGTGGCCAGCAGCATGAAGAGGTCGCCGGGCACGAGCCGCAGCGCCAGCAGCTCGCTCCAGACCCCCCGGCTGAGCACCACCAGCACGCCTGCCATCGACAGCACCGCACCGGCCAGCTGGCGCGCGCCGACGCGCGCGCGAAAGAACAGCGCGCCCACGGCCAGCATCCACACCGGCATGCTGGAGCCGACCAGCGTCACGTTGATCGGCATGGAGGTCTGCAGCGCCAGGTACTGCAGCGCGTTGTACAGGCCGATGCCCAGCAGTCCGAGCAGGGCGTAGCGGCGCCAGTGCGGCCACAGCCCGCTCTGTGGGCTCAGCACGCGGTGGGCCAGCGGCAGCAGGATGGCGAAGGCCAGCACCCAGCGCAGGAAGTTCAGCGTGAGCGGCGGCACCATGTCGTGCACCATGCGGCCGACGACGGCATTGCCGGCCCAGAGCAGCGGCGGGATACCGAGCAGGAGCGCCGTGCGCCCCTCGAGTTTTTCTTGCATTGTGCGACTGTAACGGCGGGCTGCAGCAGCGGTGCAAACGTGGCAGGATGCAGGGTTTTCAGGAGCGCCCATGAGCCTTGCGATACAAATCCGCCAGAACGGCGGCCCGGAGGAAATGCACCTGGTCGAGGTGGACGTAGGCCAGCCGGGGCCGGGCGAAGTGCGCATCGCGCACCGCGCCATCGGGCTGAACTTCATCGACGTGTACCAGCGCACGGGGCTGTACCAGCTCCCCATGCCGCTTACCCTGGGCATGGAAGCCTCGGGCGTGGTCGAGGCGGTGGGCGAGGGCGTCGCCCACTTGGGCGTGGGGGACCGGGTGGCGTACGCCAGCAACCCGCCCGGCAGCTACAGCACCGAGCGCGTGATGCCGGCGCGCTGCGTCTGCCGCCTGCCCGACGCCATCGGCTTTGAAACCGGCGCGGCCATGATGCTCAAGGGCCTGACGGCGCAGTACCTTCTGAAGAAAACCCTGCCGGTGGAAGGCCTGCAGCGCGGCGACGCCGTCCTGTTCCACGCGGCGGCGGGCGGCGTCGGCCTGATCGCCTGCCAGTGGGCGCGCGCCCTGGGCCTGGAGCTGATCGCCACGGCTGGGTCGGACGAGAAATGCCAGCTCGCGCTGGCCAACGGCGCCGCGCACGCCATCAACTACCGCACCGAGGACTTCGCCGCGCGCGTCAAGGACATCACCGGGGGCAAGGGCGTGAAGGTGGTGTACGACTCGGTGGGCAAGGACACCTGGGAGAAGTCGCTCGACTGCCTGCGCCCCTTCGGCCTGATGGCCAGCTTCGGCAATGCGTCCGGCCCCGTGCCGCCTTTCGCGCCGGCCTCGCTCGGCGCGCGCGGCAGCCTGTACGTCACGCGCCAGACGCTGTTCACGCACATCGCCACGCGCGAGAGCACGCAGGCGATGGCGGACGAACTCTTCGCCGTGGTGGAGAGCGGCCAGGTCAAGATCCACATCGACCAGCGCTACCCCCTGGCCGAAGTGCAGGAGGCGCACCGCGCCCTGGAGGCGCGCAAGACCACCGGCTGCACCATCCTCACACTGGGCTGAAGACTTCCTGCGCGGCTCACCCGGGATAGGGCCCGAGGCCACGCCGCAGCCGGGCGCGCTCGCAGGCGTCGGAGCCGGCGGCGAATTCCCGGCACGGCGACGGCCGCCACTCGTAGATGCCACAGGCCACGTGCTCGCCGACCACGCCGGTGAGTGCGGCGCAGCGCGGCGCGCGGTGGTCGGTGCCGCGCATGCGGCTGATGGACGCGGTCACCTCCACGGCCAGCCCCGCCGGCACGCAGCCGCCGTGGTCGCTGCGTTCCTGCACGGCAAAGTCGACGCGAAAGCTGACGCAGCAGGCGCCGCAGGAAAGGCAGGGGTGGGTCACCCTAGGCGATCCGGCCGAGCAGAAGGTGCTCCATGAGTGCCTTTTGCATGGGCATCCTGTTTTGGCTTCGGCACGCGGACTGCGTCCGCTTCACGCCCGCTGCGCGGGCATGAGCCTGCGCCGGAATCGGATGCTGCCGCTTGCGCGTCAGCGCGCTGCATTTCATGCAACGCGCCCGAGCAGAAGGTACTCCATGAGTGCCTTCTGCACGTGCATCCGATTCTCCGCCTCGTCCCAGACGACGGATTGGGGGCCGTCTATGACTTCGGCCTGGACTTCCTCGCCGCGGTGGGCGGGCAGGCAGTGCATGAAGAGGGCGTCGGGCCGGGCGGCGGCCATCATTTCCTGGTCCACGCACCAGTCGGCGAAGGCGCGCTTGCGCTCCTCGTTCTCGGCCTCGTAGCCCATGCTGGTCCAGACGTCGGTGGTCACCAGGTCTGCGCCCTGGCAGGCTTCCAGCGGGTTGCTAAAAAATTGATAGCTGCCAGGGCTTATCCCGCCTGCGCCAGCGGCCAATTTCTCATCAATTTCGTAGCCGCGCGGCGTGCTGACGTGCACCTTGAAGCCGAGCAGCTCGGCCGCCTGCAGCCAGGTGTTGGCCATGTTGTTGCCGTCGCCCACCCAGGCCACGACCTTGCCCTTGATGGCGCCGCGGTGCTCGATGAAGGTGAAGATGTCGGCCAGGATCTGGCAGGGGTGGAATTCGTTCGTTAGGCCGTTGATCACCGGCACGCGCGAATGCTCGGCGAAGCGCTCGATCTTGGTCTGCTCGAAGGTGCGGATCATTACCAGGTCCACCATGCGGCTGATGACGCGGGCGCTGTCCTCGATGGGCTCGGCGCGGCCGAGCTGGCTGTCGCCCGTGGTCAGATGCACCACGCTGCCGCCCATCTGGTACATGCCGGCCTCGAAGCTCACGCGGGTGCGCGTGCTTGCCTTCTCGAAGATCATGGCCAGGGTGCGGTCCACCAGCGGGTGGTGCTTTTCGTAGGCCTTGAATTTCTTCTTGATGAGCGCGGCGCGCTCGAACAGGTAGGCGTACTCGTCGGCGCTGAGGTCGGCAAATTGCAGGTAGTGTTTCATGGCGGTCTTCATTCGGCCAGCAGGGCTTGGACCAGCGGCTTGAGCCGGGCGACGATTTCGTCGGCTTCCGCCGTGGTGAGGATGAGCGGCGGCACCAGGCGGATCACGCGGTCGGCCGTGACGGACAGCAGCAGCCCGGCCTCGGCGGCGCGCGCGATGAGCGCGCCGCAGGGGCGGTCGAGCTCCACGCCCAGCATCAGGCCCTGGCCGCGCACTTCCGTGACGCCGGGAAGGCTCCCCAGCTCGCGCTGCAGTGCCGCCTTGAGGTGCGCGCCGACCCGGGCGGCGTTGTCCAGCAGGCCGTCCTCCTCCATGATGCGGATGGTCTCGACGCCGGCGCGCATGGCGAGCGGGTTGCCGCCGAAGGTGGTCCCGTGGTTGCCCGGCTGCAGCACTTCGGCCGCCTTGGGCCCGGCGACCACCGCGCCGATGGGCACGCCCGAGCCCAGGCCCTTGGCGAGCGGCATCACGTCGGGCACGATGCCGGCCCACTGATGGGCAAACCACTTGCCGGTGCGGCCCATGCCGCACTGCACTTCGTCGACCATCATCAGCCAGTCGCGCTCGTCGCACAGCTGGCGCAGTTCCTGCAAGTACTTCGCCTGCATGGGGTGGATGCCGCCTTCGCCCTGGATGGTCTCGAAGAACACGGCGACGACGTTGGGGTTGCCTTCGGTCGCGGCGCGGATCGCGGCAATGTCGTTCAGCGGCACGCGGATGAAGCCCTCCACCAGCGGGCCGAAGCCGCTGTGGATCTTCGGGTTGCCGGTGGCCGACATGGTGGCGATCGAGCGGCCGTGGAAGGCCTTTTCGTAGACCACGATCTCCGGCTTGGCGATGCCGCGGTCCACGCCGTACTTGCGCGCGATCTTGAGCGCCGCCTCGTTGGCCTCCAGCCCCGAGTTGCAGAAGAACACCTTGCTCATGCCGGAAAGCGCCGTGAGCTTGGCGGCGAGCTGCTCCTGGCCGGGCACGTGGTAGTAGTTCGAGGTGTGGATCAGCTTGCCGATCTGCTCGCGCAGGGCGGCCACCAGCCGCGGGTGGTTGTGGCCGAGCGTGTTGACGGCGATGCCGGCCAGGCCGTCGAGGTATTCCTTGCCGTTCACGTCCCACACGCGGCAACCCTCACCGCGCTCCAGCGCGATCGGCACGCGGCCATAGGTGTTCATCACGTGGGGCGAGGTGGCCTCGGTGGGAGCGGTCATGCGGGAATCTCCAGAGCGGGCGCGGGGCGCAAAAAAGAGACGCGATTCTAGGGCGGATGCCGTGCGGCGCTGTTGCCGATTGCGCATTACAGCGATGCCGGCCGGGCGGCGCGCGCTGGGCCCGGACCGGATTCAGGGACAATAGCTCTTATATAAGAGTTAGAATTCCTGTTGCGCCGCAACAAGCATTTTCCGCATCCCGACCACCCCGCCGATGGCCCCTCCCGCGTTCTCTGAAGTCTTCATCCAGGGCGTCACGTCCACTGGGAAGACTTTCCGCCCGAGCGACTGGGCAGAGCGCCTGGCCGGCGTCATGAGCAGCTTCCGGCCCGGTGGCGTGCAGCCCGGCAGCCACCTGAGCTATTCGCCCTGGTGCATCCCCAAGGTCATCAACGGCATCAAGTGCGTCGTGGTCAACGAGCGCCTGCGCGCGCACGAACCCATGGCCTGGGATTTCATCATGCACTTTGCGCGCGACAACGACCTGCAGGTGGCACAGGCCTGCCTGCTGCCGGACGCCGGCGAGCGGCGCCAGGAATAGAGCGCCGCGCGCAGACATCCGTAGAAATGTCGAGGACAGAGCTGACACGGCTCCGCCGCGTCAGGTCTGTCCCCGAAGCAGCAGGGTGCCAGCAAAGGCGCGCTCTGCGCGCTTGGGCTTCGCCCAACAAAAAAGCCGTCTTGCGACGGCTTTTTGCTTTGCTGGCAGCGCACCCGTATCAAACGGCGGGTGGCGGGGCCACCCGGGCTGTTTGCCTGAAGAGGGTCAGGCGGCCACGGCCAGGGCTTTCACCTTGGCAGACAGGCGGCTCTTGTCGCGAGCGGCCTTGTTCTTGTGGAAGATGCCCTTGTCGGCAATGGTGTCGACGACGGCCTGCATCTTGCCGAAGAGTTCGGTGGCCTTGGCCTTGTCGCCGGCCAGCACGGCCTTTTCGACGCTCTTGATGGCCGTGCGGTACTTGGAGCGCAGCGAGGTGTTGGCGGCGTTGAGCTTGGTGCCCTGGCGGACGCGCTTGCGGCCCGACGCGAGGCGCGGGTTCTTTTTCTTGGGCTTGGTGGATGCCATGTGTGTGTTCCTTGGAGTCTGAGGATGATGCCAGCGAAGCCCGCCATTATAGCCTGCGGGGTGCGCGGGGCGGCAGCGCATACACTTCGCGGGCTGTGTCCCTGCTCAAAGCCGCCTCCACCGTCTCGCTGCTCACCCTGGCCTCGCGCGTTACCGGGCTGGTGCGCGATTTGCTCATGGCCTCGGTGTTCGGCGCCAACGCGCTGACCGACGCCTTCAACGTCGCGTTCCGCATTCCCAACCTGTTCCGGCGCCTGTTTGCCGAAGGCGCGTTCAGCCAGGCCTTCGTCCCGGTGCTGGCGACGACGCGCACGCAGCAGGGCGACGCGGCGACGCGGGGGCTCATCTCCAGCGTCGCCACGGTGCTGTTCTGGGCGCTGCTCGCCACCTGCGTGCTGGGTGTGCTGGGCGCGCCGCTGCTCGTGTGGGCGCTGGCCAGCGGCCTGCGCCAAAGCCCCGAGGGCTACGCCGCCGCCGTGGTCATGACGCGCTGGATGTTCCCCTACATCGGCTTCATGTCGCTGGTGGCGCTCTCCGCCGGCATCCTCAACACCTGGAAGCACTTTGCCGTGCCGGCCGCTTCGCCGGTGCTGCTGAATCTCGCCATGATCGGCGCCGCCTGGGGGGGCGCGCCGCTGTTCCAGCGCTGGGGCATCGAGCCCATCTATGCCATGGCGGGCGGGGTGGTGCTCGGTGGCGTGCTGCAGCTGGGCGTCCAGATTCCGGCGCTGCGGCGCCTGCACCTGCTGCCCCGCGTGGGCCTGCAGTGGGCGGCGCTGCGCGCGGCCTCGCAGGACCCGGGCGTGCGCCGCGTGCTGCGCCTGATGGGGCCGATCCTGCTCGGCGTCGGCGTGGCCCAGCTGTCGCTGCTCATCAACACCCAGATCGCCTCGTACCTGGCCCCCGGCAGCGTCACCTGGCTGTTCTACGCCGACCGGCTGATGGAGTTCCCCACCGCGCTGCTGGGCGTGGCCCTGGGCGTGGTGCTGACGCCGCAGCTCACGGCCGCGCGCGCGGCCGGCGACGCGGCGCGCTATTCGGCCATGCTCGACTGGGGCCTGCGCATCGTGGTGCTGCTGGCGCTGCCGAGCGCCGTGGCCCTGTTGACCTTCGCCACGCCGCTCGTGGCGACCCTGTTCCACCGCGGCGAGCTGCTGGCGAGCGACGTGGTGCAGATCGCCCTGGCGCTCGCCGGTTACGGCGCCGGGTTGCTCGGGCTCGTGGCCATCAAGGTGCTGGCGCCGGGCTACTACGCCAGCCAGGACGTGCGCACACCGGTGAAGATCGGCATCGCCGTGCTGGCCATCACGCAACTGCTCAACGTGCTGCTGGTGCCGCGCATGGCGCACGCCGGGCTGGCGCTGTCGATCGGCATCGGGGCGCTGGTCAACGCCTGCTGGCTGCTCATCGGCCTGCTGCGGCGCGGAAGCTTCCAGCCGGGCCCCGGCTGGGCGCTGTTCGGCGCCCAGGTGCTGGCCGCCAGCCTGCTGCTCGCCGCCTTGCTGTCCTGGCTGAGCGGGCGTTTCGACTGGGTCGCCATGGGGGACGCCGGCGGGGCGCGCGCCGCGCTGCTGGCCGGGTGCATGGTGGCGGCGGCGCTGGTGTACTTCGGCGCCCTGTGGGTGAGTGGCTTGCGCGCGGGGGCCCTGCTGCGGCGCTGACCTACGTGCGCGGCGTTGCGCCAGCCGCTAGGATGGCGGCATGCCCCTCAGCCTTGCGCTCCCCACGCCGCTGGAATACTTTGCCTCCCTGGTGCAGAGCGATGCCCAGTTTCCGCTGCTGGAGACGGCGGCCAGCCTGGCCATGGACGAATACCCGGCGCTCGACATCCAGGCGCTGCTGGAGGACGTCGACCAGCTCGGCGCGCGCCTCGCGCGCACGGTGGCGCGCGGCGACCCGGCGCTGGAGCGGCTGCGCGCGCTGAACCAGTTCTTCTTCGTCGACCTCGGCTTCGCCGGCAACGTCAACGACTACTACGACGCCGAGAACAGCTACCTCAACAGCGTGCTGCGCACCCGGCGCGGCATTCCCATCAGCCTGGCCGTGCTGTGGCTGGAACTCGCCCAGGGCTTGGGCCTGCACGCGCGCGGGGTGGCCTTTCCGGGGCATTTCATGGTCAAGGCGCTGCTGCCGCGCGGCCAGGTGCTGATCGACCCGTTCACCGGCGAATCGCTCTCGCGCGAAGAGCTCCTGGAGCGCCTGGCGCCGTTCCAGCCGGGCGGCGCAGAGGGCGCCGAGCCGCCGCTCGGCCTGTACCTGCAGGCGGCGCAGCCGCGCGAGATCATTGCGCGCATGCTGCGCAACCTCAAGGAAGTGCACCGCGCCAACAGCGACTGGCAGCGCCTGCTGGCGGTGCAGGAGCGCCTGGTGCTGCTGCTGCCCGCCGCCTGGGACGAGCTGCGCGACCGGGGCCTGGCGCACGCCGAGTGTGGCCACGCGGCGCTGGCCATCAGTGACCTCGAAACCTACCTGGCGCACGTGCGCGGCGACGACAACACCGAACTGCTGGCCGAGCGCCTGCAGACGCTGCGCCGCGCCATGCCGTAGAACACTCCCTTAGCGGCTCCGGCCCGCCGGCGTGCCCGGCCGGCCGAAGTGCCGCCAGGCGCGGCGCAGCTGCGTGTCGGAGGCGAACCCGGCTTCCTCGGCGGCGCGCGTGACGCTGCGGCCGGCCTGCAAGAGCGCCTCGGCGCGCGCCAGGCGGATGCGGCGCAGCCATTCCAGCGGTGCGATCTCCGCGTGTTCGAGGAACAATCGTGTGAGATGCCGCGGCGAGCTGTGCGCCACCTCGGCCATGGCCGGCACGCTCCAATCGGCCTGCGGCGCCTGGGCGACGGCGTCCTGCACCCGGTGCACGGCGGCGTGCAGGTGGTTGCGGTGCGCCATGAAGGGGGAAATCTGCGGGTCGTCCGGCCCGCGGCGCAGCGCCAGCACCAGGGTCTGCGCGACCTGCGCCGCCACGGCCGGGCCGCAGGTCTCGGCGATGCGCTGCAGGACGAGGTCCAGGCCGGTGCTCACGCCGGCACTGCTCCAGAGCGCGCCGTCGGCCACGAACACCCGGTTGGCGACCACGTCGCAGCGCGGTTCGGTGTGCGCCAGTTCGGCCAGGTGCTGGTGGTGCGTCGTCGCCCGGCGCCCGGCCAGCAGGCCGGCGTGCGCCGCCAGCACCGAGCCGGCGCAGACGGTGACGAGTTCGAGCTGGCCCTGGCGCAGCCGCAGCCCGCGCAGCCAGTGCAGCAGGGCCGCCGCCGGCGCACCCGAAACGTCGATGCGCGGGCCGGCCACCCCCACCAGCACCACCCACGAAGGCGCGGGCAGCGCCTCCGGCAAGGGCTCCAGGCCGGCGAGCTGCACGCCCACCGAGCTGGCCAGCGCCGCCTCAGGCGCGGTGAAGTGCAGCACGAAGCGCTCGGGTCGACCGGCTTGTGCCAATTGCGCGTTGGCGCAGCGCAGCGCCTCGGCGGGGCCGGCCCAGTCGAGCGCCAGGCTGCCCGGCAGCAGGGCGAACCAGACGTGGATGGGCGGCGGGGCGCCGGCCGCCGTCATGCGCGGGCGCGCTCCAGCGTCTCGGCCACCGTGCAGATGCGGGCGAAGCGCCCGGACAGCACGGTCGCCGTGCGCGCCTTGATGTCGCGCGCCGTGAGCGGCTGGCCGTCGGGCTGCAGCATGTCCCAGGTGAGCGTGGCGTCGGGCACGTAGTCGACCTCCCAGCCCAGGTCGCTGGCGTGGCGCGTGGTCGTCTCGCAGCATTGCTCGGTGCGGATGCCGCTGACGATCAGCCGACCGATGCCGTTCTGCGTCAGCCACACGCCGAGCCCGGTGCCGACCAGCGCGCTGTGCCGCGCCTTGGTGAAGCTGGCGGCGGCGGTGAAGTCGGCCAGGCCGGCGAGCGGCCGCACGTGGCCCGAGGCGATGGCGAAGGGGTTGTCCGCCGTTTCCGGGCCGTCGGCGTGCAGGATGCGCACGATGGGCACGCCCTGGGCGGCGCAGCCGGCGATCAAGGCGTTCTGCGCGGCCAGGTAGTCCGCCAAGCCGGCTTCGGTGAAGTACGACCGGTGGCGGAAGGACTCCTGAACATCAATCACTATGAGACATGTTTTCACGGATATTCCTTCGGAAGTTGAATTTTGCAGCCCTTATTTTGCGAGCACTAGTGGCTCAAAGTCCGATCGGGTCGAGTCCTGTAGCGATCATATTAGGACATTAATTTGGAATTGATGGGATAGGCGCGCGGGCGCGTCGGCGGCCTGCCACCCGCCCGACACCGGATGCTGTTAAGGTAATAAGGGTTTTCCCTTGATTCCCCCGCATCCACTCCTTCATGCCCCGGCGAACGCCCCTGTTTTCCCTCTCCGCGCTAACGCGGGCCTACCAGCGCCAGCTCGGGGCGCTGGCGCGCACGGCGGCGACCAGTCCCCCCGCGCGGCGCAAGGCGGCGGCACGGCCCGCGCCGCTGCCGGCGTTGGGCGGCGCGTGGCTGCGCGGCCTGGGCGCCGGCCCGGCGGGCGTGCGGCGCTACCAGCTCTACGTGCCACCGGGCCCGCCGCTGCGGCCGGGCGAGACGCTGCCGCTGCTGGTCCTGCTGCACGGCTGCGGCCAGACCGGGGGCGACCTGGCGGCCGTCTCGCGCATGCAACGGCTGGCGCAGCGCGAGCGCTTCCTCGTGCTCTGCCCCGAGCAGGACCGGGGCGCGAACGTGCACGGCTGCTGGAACTGGTTCGAGCGGCGCTCGGGCAAGGCGGCCGCCGAAGCCGCGACGCTGCTGGCCCTGGTGGACCGGGTCGCCAGCCGCCAGCCGGTGGACCAGGCGCGCGTCGCCATCGCCGGGCTCTCGGCCGGGGCCAGCATGGCGGCGCTGGTCGCGGCCCTGTACCCGGCGCGTTTTTGCGCCGTCGCCATGCATTCGGGCGTGGCGCCCGGCGCGGCCGAATCGGCCGCCAGCGCCATGGCCGCCATGCACGGGCGGCGCGCCGGGCAGCTGCCGCACGCGCTGGCCCCGGCAGCGCCGCCGGCGCTGGCCCTGCCGCCGCTGCTGATCGTGCATGGGGACGCCGACGGCGTGGTAGCGCTGCAGAGCGCCCGCGCCGCCGCGCAGCTGTGGGGCGAGGCCCTGGGCGCCCGGGCGGGCGCCGTGCGCCGCCTGCAGCGCGGCAAGCGCCATGCCACGCGGCGCACCGAATACCGGCTGCGCGGGCGCACTGTGGTCGCTCTGCACGAAGTGGAGGGCCTGGCGCACGCCTGGAGCGGCGGCGCGGCCCGGCGCGCCTACAGCGACCCGGCGGGCCCGGACGCTTCGGCGCTGATCTGGGCGTTTGTCCGGCGCCAGTTCGCCCCGCGCCCCGGCACGCCGTGAGCGGGGACTACACCAGCTGCCGGGCCGCCAGTTCCTTCTTCAGGTAGGCGTAGAACAGCGGCGCGGCCACGAGCCCTGCGGGGCCGAATACCGCCTCGGCGACGAACATCACCGAGAGCAGCTCCCACACGCCCATCTGCGTGCGGCTGCCGACCACCTTGGCATTGATGACGTATTCCGCCTTGTGGATCAGGATCAGGAAGCCCAGGCACGCCACGGCCGCCAGCGGCGACACCGACAGGCCCACCAGCGTGATCACCACGTTGCACACCAGGTTGCCGACGATGGGCACCAGCCCGGCGACGAAGGTGAAGGTGATGAGCACCGGCGTGTACGGCAGGGGCAGGCCCCAGTACGGCATCACGATCAGCAGGAAGAGGGCGGTGAGCAGGGTGTTGAAGGCGGCGATCCAGAACTGCGCCGCCACGATCTGCCGGAAGGCCTCGCCGAACAGGGCGATGCGCTGCGCCAGCGCCAGCGCCAGCGGGCGCGGCCGGCCCGGCACGCGCACGGCGGCGAGCGCGCCGATGAGCAGCCCCACGTAGGCGAACAGCAGGCCCGCCAGCCAGGCGCGCCCGGCCATGGCCAGCGCGCCCGCCTTGGCGCCCAGGTAGCCGGCTATGACGACCTGGATCTCCGCCGCCCCTTCGGGCAGGTAGGCCGCCATGTCGGGCGGCAGCTTCTGGCGCAGTTCCAGCACCGTTCGGGCCAGGTAGTTGAGCAGCTCCCGGTACTGCAGCGGCGCGTCGACGACATAGCTGCGCGACTGCGTGAGCCCCAGTGCCAGCAGCGCCAGCGGCAGGACCATGACCACGGCGGCCGCGGCGACCTGGGCCAGGCGCGGTGCGCTCCCATGGGCGGGATTGCGCCGGGCGAGCCGGGCCAGCCAGTGTGTCAGCGCGCGCGTGAGCAAGAAGCCCAGGCACACGCACAGCAGCCCGGGCAGCAGCCCGCGCCACATCACCAGCAGCAGGGCGCCGCCCATCAGCAGGTAGCTGGCCAGCAGCACGCCGCGTGAGGGGCTGGCGGGGGGCGGGGTCTTGGCGGCTTGCGCCATGGCGGGGAGGCGGTCCTCAGGCCACGACCACGGCGGCGCCGTCGCCGCGCGGCGCAATGGCGCCAATGGTGTAGACCTGCTCGCCGGCCGCGCGCAGCGTGGCGGCGGTGGCCTCGGCCTCGGCCTGCGCGACCACCACCACCATGCCGATGCCGTTGTTGAAGGTGCGGTTCATCTCGATGTCGTCGATACCGGCGGTTTTCTGCAGCCAGGCGAACAGCTCGGTCCGGGGCCAGCTGCCGGCCCGAAGGTGGGCGGCCGTGCCCTCGGGCAGCACGCGCGGGATGTTCTCCAGCAGGCCGCCGCCGGTGATGTGGGCCAGCGCCTTGATGCCGCCGGGCGAGGCGGCATCCTGCGAATGCGGGTGGGCGGCCAGCGCGGCCAGCACGTTCTTCACGTACAGGCGCGTGGGTTCCATGACGGCCTGCTTGAACGGCTTGCCGTCCAGCGTGGCGGGCAGGTCGGCGCCCGCGCGCTCGATGCACTTGCGCACCAGCGAGAAGCCGTTGGAGTGCACGCCGCTCGACGCCAGGCCCAGCACCACGTCGCCCGGTTGCACATCCTTGCCGGTGAGGATCTTGGATTTCTCGACCGCACCCACGGCAAAGCCCGCCAGGTCGTATTCGCCGGCCGGGTACATGCCAGGCATCTCCGCGGTCTCGCCGCCGATCAGGGCGCAGCCCGAGAGCTCGCAGCCCTTGGCGATGCCGCCCACCACGGCGGCGGCGGTGTCCACGTCGAGCTTGCCGCAGGCGAAGTAGTCGAGGAAGAACAGCGGCTCGGCGCCCTGCACCAGCACATCGTTCACGCTCATGGCCACGAGGTCGATGCCCACGGTGTCGTGCATGTTCCACTCGAAGGCCAGCTTCAGCTTGGTGCCCACGCCGTCGGTGCCGGACACCAGCACGGGCTCTTTGTAACGCTTGGGCACCTCGAACAGGGCGCCGAAGCCGCCGATGCCGGCCAGCACGCCTTCGCGCATGGTCTTCTTGGCCAGGGGCTTGATGCGCTCGACGAGGGCGTCGCCGGCAACGATGTCCACCCCCGCATCCTTGTAGGAAATGGGCGAACCGGTGGGGGAAGCTGGGGAAGGGGGCATGGAAGAAGCTGGGCTGCAGGTTGGGCGCGGGCGCGCGAACCGGGGAATTTTAGGCGACCGCATCCGCCGCCTCCCGGCGGCCCGGCGCGCGGGCGGCGGGCGCGGGGCGCGGGCACTAAAATGCGCGCTTTGCCGGCACGCACCGTGCCGCACCGGCCTGGGCGCCTGGCGCCGGCCCTTTCACCCCAATCCTCGTGACATTCCGCCTTTTCTGCCGCCGCACCGCCGCCCTTGCCGGCGCGACGCCCGCCCGGCGCCGCACGCGCTCTGCGCCCGGCGGCGCAGCCGCATGAAGCAGCTGGCGCTCGACATCGGCCTGGCGCCGCTTCCCACGCTGGAGAGCTTTTTCGGCGGGCCGAACGCCGCGGCCCTGCAGCACGTGCGCCTGGCGGTGGAGGGCGGCGACGCGCGCTCGCCCGTGCCCACCTACCTGTGGGGTGAGGCCGGCACCGGCAAGAGCCACTTGCTGCGCGCGGTGCGCGAGGCGCTGCGTGGCCAGGGCGCGCTGTGCGGCTGGTGCGACGCGGGCAGCGCGCCAGGCACCGATTTCGACGAGCGCTGGCAGGCGGTACTGCTCGACGACGTGCACCTCTACGACACCGAGCAGCAGGCCGCCGCCTTCAACTGGTTCGTCAACGCGCTCAGCCCCGCCACGGGCGTCCCGCGCTGGGTGCTGGCCGCCGGCAACGTGCCGCCGGCCGACCTGCCGCTGCGCGACGACCTGCGCACCCGCCTGGGCTGGGGCCATGTGTTCCAGCTGCAGCTGCTGGGCGAGGCCGAGCGCCGCCGCGTGCTGCGCCAGCACGCCGACGCGCGCGGCCTGTTCCTCAGCGACGAGGTGATGGATTACATGCTCAACCGCTTCTCGCGCGACCTGGGCAGCCTCATGGCGCTGCTCGAACGCCTGGACCGCCATGCCCTGCGCAAACAGCGCGCCATTACCGTCCCCTTGCTCAAAGACATGCTGGGCGCCGAATAAATGACCACTGCGCCGCTTCCCACCGCCGCCCCGGCACGCCCCCGGCTCGCCCTGTTCGATCTGGATCACACGCTGCTGCCCATCGATTCCGACTACGAGTGGGGCGAATTCACCCAGCGCATCGGCTGGACCGACCCGCAGGAATTCGGCCGGCGCAACGCCGAGTTCTACGACCACTACCAGGCCGGCACGCTGGACGTGCACGACTACGTGCGCTTCGCCACCGAGGCGCTGCGCCTGCGCGGGGCCGAGGAGGCGGCGGCGGCCAACGCCCGGTTCCTGCGCGAAGTGGTGCAGCCGGCCATCCGCCAGCCGGCGCTCGACCTGCTGCGCGCGCACCGGGACGCCGGCGACCTGGTGCTCATCATCACCGCCACGAACGAGTTCGTGACGCGCCCCATCGCCGAGCTGCTGGGCGTGCCGGAGCTGGTCGCCGTCGAGCTCGAGCGCGGCCCGGACGACTGGTTCACCGGGGAGATACGCGGCATCCCCTCCATGCGCGAAGGCAAGGTGCAGCGCATGGAACAATGGCTGGCGGCGCGCGGCCTCTCCTGGGGCGCCGTGCACAGCACCTTCTACAGCGACTCCATGAACGATCTGCCACTGCTCGAGCGCGTCGACGTGCCCGTCGCCACCAACCCCGACGCACGCCTGCGCGCCATCGCAGCGCAGCGCGGCTGGCGCATCCTCGACCTGTTTGCCGGAACACCATGATCAAGAATTTCATCGACAAGCTGCTCTCCAAGGCCAGCCCCGGCGCGCGCAAGCGCACGGCCAACCCCTACGGCAAGCGCGTGGAGGTGCCGGCCTCGGTGCACGGCATCGACCCGGCGCGCGTGGACCGCCGCGCCATCGACGTGGTGCGCACGCTGCAGCAGGCCGGCTTCGAGGCCTACATCGTCGGCGGCGCCGTGCGCGACCTGCTGCTCGGCCTCAAGCCCAAGGATTTCGACGTTGCCACCAACGCCGCGCCCGAGCAGGTCAAGGCCTTGTTCCGCCGCGCCTTCATCATCGGCCGGCGCTTTCGCATCGTGCACGTGGTGCACGGGCGCGGGCGCGAGCACGAGGTGATCGAAGTCTCCACCTTCCGCGCCTACCTCGACAACACGGCGGCCGAACAGGTCAGCGGCAACGAAAAGACCTCGCGCGCCGCGCTCGCCGGCATGCAGCACGCGGTGGATTCCAGCGGCCGCGTGCTGCGCGACAACGTCTGGGGCCCGCAGGACGAAGACGCCACGCGGCGCGACTTCACCTTGAACGCCATGTACTACGACCCCGAGAGCCAGATCGTGGTCGATTACCACAAGGGCATCGAGGACGCGAAGAAGAAGACCCTGCGCATGATCGGCGACCCGGTGCAGCGCTACCGCGAAGACCCGGTGCGCATCATCCGCGCCGTGCGCTTTGTCGCCAAGCTCAGCGGGCTGGGCTTCACGCTCGAGCCCAAGACCGCCGCGCCGCTGGTGCAGTCGCAGCAGCTTCTGGCCGACGTGCCGCAAAGCCGCATGTTCGACGAGATGCTCAAGCTGTTGCAGACGGGGCACGCCATCGCCACCATCGAACAGCTCAAGAAGCTGGGCCTCGCCAAGGGCATCTACCCGCTGCTCGACGTCGTCGTCGAGCGCGCCGACACCGCGTTCGTGCGCGCCGCGCTGACCGACACCGACCGCCGCGTGAAGGAAGGCAAGCCCGTGGCGCCGAGCTTCCTGCTCGCCTGCGTGCTGTGGCAGGACGTCAACACCGGCTGGGAGCGCCGCCTGGCCAAGGGCGAGCACGCGCTGCCGGCGCTGCAGGAGGCCATCGACGAAGTGTTCGAGCGCCGCATTGGCGACGTCTCGGGCCGCGGCAAGCTGGCCGCCGACATGCGCGAGATCTGGGTCATGCAGCCACGCTTTGAAAAACGCGCCGGCCGCGTGCCCGAGAGTATGGTGGCGCAGCTGCGCTTTCGCGCCGGCTTCGACTTCATGCGCCTGCGCGCCGACATCGGCGAAGTCGACGAAGCCCTGGCCGAATGGTGGCAGGAGTACAGCACGGCCGACGAACACCGCCGCCACGACCTGATGGAACAGGCGCGCGAAGAACAAAAAGCCCGTGGCCGCGCCGCTGGCCCGGTGGTGCGGCGCGTGCCGCAGGGCGCCGCCCCATCGCAGGCCCGGGCCGAAGAGGCCGACGCCCCCGAAGGCGCCGACACCGGCGCCCCCAAGAAGCGCCGCCGCCGCCGCAGGAAGCCGGCCGGCGGTGCCGGCGCAGCCGCGCCGTCGCACGGCGCAGCGCCCCAAGACGACTGAAAGCCCGCGCGCCGTGGCCCAGGAAACCCGCGCCTGGATCGGCCTGGGCGCCAACCTCGGCGCGCGCGAAGCCGCACTGCGCGGCGCCCTCGCCGGCATGGCCGCCTTGCCCGGCACGCGCGTGCTGCGCGTCTCCTCCCTCTACCGCAGCGCCCCGCTGGACGCCGGCGGCCCGGACTACCTGAACGCCGTCGCCGAAATCGCCACCACGCTCCCCCCGCTGGCTTTGCTGCACGCCCTGCAAGCCCTGGAGCAGGCGGCGGGCCGCGAGCGCCCCTACCGCAATGCGCCGCGCACGCTGGATCTGGACATCCTGCTATATGGCGAGCTGCAACTGGCCACCGATACGCTCACGCTGCCGCACCCGCGTCTGCACGAGCGGGCGTTCGTGCTGCTGCCTTTAGCGGAGCTGGCGCCCGAGCGGGTGGCGCCGGAGTGGCTGGCGGGGGTGGCGGGGCAGGTGATCGAGCGCTGGGGTGCGGTAGGCTGGGGCAAAGATGCCAGCTGAAATACTACGAAAACTGTAGCTTCTTGCGCTTACACCATAAGCGCTAGAGGCCTATTTGACTGTATATTTTCTTGCCTTGCTGGCCCAAGGCGGTCACTGCGGCTATATCCGCATTTTTGACAGCAGGTCTTCGCTGAATGCGCGAACCAGCACGGCGCAGGCATTGGGGTCGGATCACGATTTCGCGCAGCGAAACTCGTGCTCAGACCCCAATCCCGGAATGGTGGGCGCACGCGCCGGATTCGCTCACTGCCGTCTTTTTCGACAGCGTGGCTTTGCCAAGATCGGGAGCCGGGTATGCGCCCGGCGGCGCAGTAACTTTCTTTCGCGTCGCCGAAAGAAAGTCACCAAAGAAAGGGCGACCCCGCTGTCCGTGTCCCCTGCGCTTCGCTCCGGGGCAACCTGCGGTGCTCGCTTCAGGCGGGGTCCGCGCAAACTCGCTTCGCTCAAACAAGCGCGGCCCTGATCCGCCTGAAGCTGCGCTCCTCGGCACGTACAGAGGGGAGGGGGACTAAACAGCCTTTCGGGCCATCGCTACGCTCGGCCCGGCTCAGCACCGCAAATGGCGCAGGCATTGGGGGCGCTGTGCGACTGTCGGATCACGATTTCGCGCAGCGAAACGCGTGCTCAGATCGTAACCCCGGAACGAGGGCGCGGCGCTTTTCTTGATGCCTTAGGCAGCGTGCTCAAGTGTTAAACGCAGAGCGTCCGGTGTTGACCCGGATGGAATCGGTGAGTGCCTCAAACTGTATTTCCCAGGAGCGGAGTCAGTAGCGGCGGCGCTCGCCAAATTTTCACATCGAATCAGCCGGCGCCTCCCCCGCCACCAACCGCCCCAACCGCCCCCGCACACTCCCCAACACCCCCGCCAACAACGCCTCCCGCACATCCCCAGCGGGCATCGCCCGCGCCAGCGCCACCGCCCCCACGAGCTGCGCGACCACGGCCCAGGCCTCCGCCTCGCTGGCCGTTGCGGTCGCCATGCTGTCCTTGAGGGCGACCACGCCGCGCTCGAAGGCCTGCCGCGTTGCGTCGCCCGCGCGCGCCACTTCGCCCGCCAGGGCGGGGATGGCGCAGCCGGCTTCGGGCTGGTCGATGTGGGCGGGGCTCAGGTAGCCCTCGACGATGCGCAGCAACTGCCTCCGCGATTTGCCCTGGAAGAGCTTGCCCGAGCGCTCCAGCTCGTGCTGCACGATGGCTTCGAGCAGCTCGCTTTTCGAGCGGAAGTGCGAATAGAACGCGCCCGAGGTCAGGCCTGCGGCGGCCATCAGGCCGTCGACGCCGGTGCCGGCGAAGCCCTGGCGCTTGGCGAGCGCGCTGGTGGTTTGCAGCAATCGGGTGCGGGTGTCTTGCTTGTGGGTGCTGGGGTAGCGCATGGCGGTCCTCGTGAAAGCGCTTGCAGTGTGGCATAACGACCGTTACGATAACGATCGTTATTTTAAAGGATGGGCCCATGACGACCGAACCCCAAACGCTGCTGCGCCCCGCGGCCCTGATCGTCGGCGCGGGCGACGCCACGGGCGGCGCCATCGCCAAGCGCTTCGCCCGCGGCGGCCTGGTGGCCTGTGTCACGCGGCGCAGCGCGGACAAGCTGGCGCCGCTGGTTGACGAGATCACGCAGGCGGGCGGCCAGGCGCGCGGCTTCGCGTCCGACGCGCGCAAGGAGGATGAGGTGGTCGCCCTGGTCGACACCATCGAGCGCGAAGTCGGCCCCATCGAGGCGATGGTCTTCAACATCGGCGCCAACGTTCCGTGCAGCATCCTCGACGAGACGGCGCGCAAGTACTTCAAGATCTGGGAAATGGCCTGCTTCGCCGGCTTCCTCACGGGGCGCGAGGTGGCGCGGCGCATGGTGGCGCGCGGGCGCGGCACCATCCTCTTCACCGGCGCCACGGCCGGGCTGCGCGGCTCGGCCAACTTCGCCGCGTTCGCCGGCGCCAAGCACGCGCTGCGGGCGCTGGTGCAAAGCATGGCGCGCGAACTGGGGCCGAAGAACATCCACGTTGCGCATGTGGTGGTCGATGGCGCCATCGACACCGATTTCATCCGCGAAAACTTCCCCGAGCGCTACGCCCTCAAGGACCAGGACGGCATCCTCAACCCCGAGCACATCGCCGACAACTACTGGCACCTGCACACCCAGCCGCGCGACGCCTGGACGCACGAGCTCGACCTGCGCCCGTGGATGGAGCGCTGGTAACCCCTTCTTTCCAAGGAACCTGCATGACCAAGACCGTTGAATTCCTGTTCGACCTGGGCAGCCCCTACAGCTACCTGGCCTGGTACCAATTGCCCAAGGTGGCCCAGGCGCACGGCGCGCGCGTGGTCTACACGCCGGTGCTGCTGGGCGGCATCTTCCAGTCCACCGGCAACGCCAGCCCGGCCAGCGTGCCGGCCAAGGCGCGCTACCTGGACGCCGACCTGCAGCGCTGGGCGCGCGCCTGGGGCCTGCAGGTTGCCAGCAACCCGGCGTTTCCCATCAACACCCTGGCGCTGATGCGTGGCGCCGTCGCCATGCAGATGCAGGGCGACGAGCCCTTCCAGCGCTACATGGACGCCATGTACCAGGCCATGTTCGGCCAGCCGCGCAACCTGGGCGAGCCGGCCGAGGTGGCGGCGGTGCTGACGGCGGCGGGGTTCGACGCGGCGCGGTTCATGGCGCAGATCGGTGATCAGGCGGTGAAGGACAAGCTCAAGGACAACACCACCCGGGCCGTGGCGCGCGGCGTGTTCGGCGCGCCGAGCTTCTTCGTGGGCGATGCGCTGTTCTGGGGGCAGGACCGCATCGACCAGGTGGGGCAGGCGCTGGCGGGCGCGTGATGCTTCATTAAATATAGCTGTAAGTGCTTATCCAGCAAGCGCTGGAGGCCATTTTTTTCTTGAATTTTTGGCCCGGGTGGCTGCGGCCCCCCCTTGCCGCGCCTCTCCTACAGACGCGCCGGCGCTGCGTCGCTACAAGAAAGCATGTCCCTGCTTTCTGGAGAATTCCGATGAACACAGCCCCCAGCCAACCCAACGTCCCCCCGCGTTTTGCCGACTGCATCGCCGCCTGCCAGGCCTGCGCGCTGGCCTGCGAGGGTTGCGCCAGCGCCTGCCTGCGCGAGCCCGACGTGCAGGCCATGGCGCGCTGCATTGCGCTGGACCACGACTGCGCCGACCTGTGCGCCCTGGCCGCCACGCTGATGGCGCGCGACAGTGCGCATGCCCAGGCCCTCTGCGCCCTGTGCGCCCAGGCCTGCGACGCCTGTGCCGAAGAGTGTGGCGGCCACCAGATGGACCACTGCCAGGCGTGCGCGGCGGCCTGCCGGCGCTGCGCCGAGGCCTGCCGGGCGATGGCGCGGTAGCGCCGCCGCCGCGGGGCGGCGCGCTCAGGCGGCGTGCTTGTCCGCTTCCGAGGTGAAGGCGTCGGCGAAGAATTCCTCCGCCGGCAGGCCGCGCTGGCCGGTGTACGCAGCGCGCGCGCTGTCGACCACGATGGGCGCGCCGCAGGCGTAGACCTGGTGGCCCGAGAGGTCGGCGAAGTCGTCGAGCACCGCCTGGTGCACGAAGCCGGTGCGGCCGCTCCAGGCGTCTTCCGGCAGGGCGTCGGAGACCACCGGCACGTAGTGCAGCCAGGGCAGCTCGGCCAGGCGCGCCTGCACCCAGGCGTCCATGTACAGGTCGCGCGGGCGCCGCCCGCCCCAGTACAGCACCGTGGGGCGCGTGGCGCCGCTGCGCTGCAGTTGCTCGATCAGCGCCTTCACGGGCGCGAAGCCCGTGCCGGAGGCGAGCAGCACGATGGGCTTGGCCGAATCCTCGCGCAGGTAGAAGCTGCCGTAGGGGCCTTCGATGCGCAGGATGTCGCGCTCCTTCATGCTGCCGAACACCTGGTCGGTGAAGCGCCCGCCCGGCATGTGGCGCACGTGCAGCTCGATGCCGCCGGCCTCCGGCAGCGTGTGCGGCGCGTTGGCCATGGAATACGAGCGGCGCACGCCGCCCTGCAGCAGGAATTCGACGTACTGGCCGGCGTGGTAGCGGAAGACCTCGGCCGGCGGCAGCTGCAGGCGCAGGCGCATGACATCGTGCGCAAGCGGCTCGCGCAGCGCCACGCGCACCGGGAACTTGCGGATCGGGAAGGCGCCTTCGTCCGTCACCTGGCGCGACTCCAGCACCACGTTGTCCTGTGCCACGCCGCAGCAGGTGAGCACGTAGCCCGCCGCTTCTTCGGCGGCACTGAGCGCCTTTTCCTGGTGCTCGCCGTGCACCACCGTGCCCGAGATCTTCTTGCACTTGCAGGAGCCGCAGGCGCCGTCCTTGCAGCCGTAGGGCAGGCCGACCCCGGCGCGGATGGCGGCGGCCAGCATGGGTTCGCCGGCGTCGGCAAGGAACACCCGGCCGCTCGGCAGCACGGAAATCTGGTTCGGTGGCGCGGCGGGCGGGGTGCTGGTCATGCTTTGGGTATCCTCAGGTTCTTGTAACAGGCCGCAGGATTCTGCCCGCAATGCAAAACCCTTATGGCGCGCTGCCCGCGCGTTTTCGCCGTCCCCGGCTGCTCATCGTCGGCTGCGGCGACGTGGGTGTGCGCGTGCTGCGCGCGCTGTCCCAGCGCACCGGCGCGCCGCGCCTGCGCGTGCTGGCGCTCACCTCCAGCCCGGCGCGCGTGCCCGCGCTGCGCGCCCTGGGGGCAGAGCCGCTGCTTGGCAACCTCGACCAGCCCGCCACGCTGCGCCGCCTGGCCGGCCTGGCGACGCACGTGCTGCACCTGGCGCCGCCGCCGGCCACGGGCGCGGACGACCCGCGCACCGCCGCGCTGCTGGCCGCCCTGCGCCTGCGCACGCCACCCGGCGCGCTGGTCTACGCCTCCACCAGCGGTGTCTATGGCGACTGCGGTGGCGCCTGGGTGGCCGAGACGCGGCCCGTGGCGCCGGCCACGGCGCGCGCGCGGCGCCGCGTGGCGGCCGAGCAGGGTGTGCGCCGCCTGGGCCGCGCCGGAGTGCGCGCCAGCGTGCTGCGCGTGCCCGGCATCTACGCGCCGGACCGCGAAGGCGGCACGCCCGAGGCGCGCCTGCGCCGGGGCACGCCGGTGCTGCGCGCCGAGGACGACGTGTTCACCAACCACATCCACGCCGACGACCTGGCGCGCGCCTGCCTGGCCGCGCTGTGGCACGGCGCGCCGCAGCGCGTCTACAACGTCAGCGATGCGACCCAGTTGCCCATGGGCGACTACTTCGACCTGGCGGCCGAGCTGTACGGCCTGCCGCGCCCGCGCCGCATCGCGCGCAGCGCGATGGCCGCCGAGCTGGGCGAGATGCAGATGAGCTTCATGAGCGAGTCGCGACGGCTGGATGCGGCGCGCATGGCCGGCGAGTTGGGCCTGCGGCTGACCTACCCGACCGTGGCGCAGGGGCTGGCCGTCCGTTCGCGCTGAGTCGGCCGGCGCAGGCATTGGGGTCGGATCCCGATTTCGCGCAGCGAAACTCGGGCTCAGACCCCAATCCCGGAACCGAGGGCGCGGCGCCGGGGGTTGCCCAGCCCGTCCCCCTGCCGCTTGCTACCGAGCGATGAAGCCCAGCAAAAATTTGGATAAAAACAGCCACCAGCGCTTATCCAGAAAGCGCTGGCAGCTATCGTTTTGGAAGTTCAGTGGGTGCCCGAGAGCGAGGCCGCGACCATGCGCTTGAACGGCGGGAAGTTCTGCGCCAGGCGCAGCGCCGCGCCGCGCAGCAGGCGCGCCGGGCCGGCGTCTTCGGTGTACAGGCGGGCCACCAGGTTGGTCGCCAGGTACAGCGGCAGCGTGGCGCGGCGGTGCGCGCGCTCGTAGTCCTGCAGCAAGCGGCGCGCGGCAATGTCGCCGCCGGCCAGTTGCGCGTTGCGGATGGCCTCCGACAGCGTGGCGATGCCCAGCAGGCCGAAATTGAAGCCGTGCGCCGTCACCGGGTGCATGCCGACGGCGGCGTCGCCCACGCAGGCAAAGCGCTCGGCCACCAGGCGGTGCGGGCGCACGCCGACCAGCGGGTACAGGTGGCGCGTGCTGGCCAGCTCCATGCGGCCCAGGCGCTCGCTGAAGCGGGCGGTGAGCGCCTCGCCGAATTCCGGCGCGGCGAGCCGGTCCAGGCCTTCGAGCTGGTGGTGCGGCAGCGTCAGCACCACGCAGGAGCGGTGCGCGCCGGTGTCCGGCGCGTCGTTCATGGGCAGCAGGGCCAGCGTCTGGCCGTAGCCGAACCATTCCCAGGCCACGTGCTGGTGCGGGACTTCGTGCGTCATGGTGCACAGCAGCATGGAGCGGCCGTAGTCGTGCATGTCGGCGCTGATGCCCATGGCGCGGCGCGTGCCGGAAAAGCGGCTGTCGGCGGCCACCAGCAGGCGCGCCGTGAGCTCCTTGCCGCTGGCAAGCGTGGCCCGCGCAGCCTGTGCATCGGTATGCGCCTTGGCGACGCTCTCGCCGGCCAGCAGCGTGATGTCGCGATTTTTCTCGGCGGCCGCGCGCATCTCGGCGTAGGCAGCACGGCGGATCAGGTGGTTGGAGACCAGCCAGCCCAGCTCGTCGTAGCGCGACAGGCCGTGCTCAATGCGCATGGCATAGCGCGAATGGCCGTCGAGCACCTGGGCGTCGCGCAGCGGCGAAAACGCCGCCGGCTCGTAGCCTTCGATGCGCTCCCACAGGCCAAGCGCGCGCATTTGCTGCGCCGAGCGCTGGGTCAGTGCGATCTCGCGCCCGTCGTAGGCGGGGGCTTCGAGAACAGCCAGCGGCTGCGGCTCGACCACGCCAATGGCCAGCCCGCAGCCGGACAAGGCGCGCGCCAGGCACAGGCCAGCCGGGCCGGCGCCGCTGATGAGAATGTCGTAATCCATGGGCGCAAGCCTACCCCATCGCCCACCGGCGCGGGGCATGGCCCCAGGGGCGATAGGGGCCGCTGCTCCCGGGCAACGTAAGCTCGGGGGTTGCGCGGCGACGCGGTTTCAACCGGCAACAGGGGCGAGGGATGGCAATTCAGTGGTTCCCAGGGCACATGCACCTGACGAGGAAGGCGATCGCCGAGCGCATCAAGGACATCGACGTCGTCATCGAAGTGCTGGATGCGCGCCTGCCCGGCTCCAGCGCCAACCCGCTGCTGGCCGAACTGACGGGGCACAAGCCCACGCTCAAGGTGCTCAACAAGCAGGACCTGGCCGACCCGGCGCGCACCGAGGCCTGGGTGCAGTGGTACAACGCCCAGCAGGACACGCGCGCCATGGGGCTTGACGCTTCCGACGCCGCGCCGGCGCGCCGCCTGATCGACGCCTGCCACCTGCTCGCGCCGAACCGCGGCGGCATGGCCAAGCCGATGCGGGTGCTGATCTGCGGCGTGCCCAACGTTGGCAAATCGACGCTCATCAACACGCTGTCGAACAAGCGCCAGGCCAAGACGGGCGACGAGGCCGGCATCACCAAGCTGGAGCAGCGCATCACCCTGGCCGACGATTTTTACCTCTGGGACACGCCCGGCATGCTCTGGCCGCGCATCGCCGCACCCGAAAGCGGCTACCACCTGGCGGCCAGCGGCGCCGTCGGGCGCAACGCCTACGACGAGGAACTCGTCGCCCTGGAACTGCTGCGCCGCCTGCAGGCGCACTACGCGCCGCTCCTGGAGGCGCGCTACCGATTGAACCTCGCGCCTGAGGCCCTGGCAGCCATGCACGACGAAGAACTGCTCGCCGCCATCGCCAGGAAGCGCGGCTCCGTGCTGCCCGGCGGCAAGGTCAATTTGCAAAAGGCGGCGGAAATCGTGCTCACCGACTTTCGCAGCGCCGTGCTGGGCCGCATCACCCTGGAGACACCGGAAGAATTCGAAGCCTGGCATGCCGCCGGCCTGCTGGCCGAGGCCGAACGCGCCGCGCGCAAATCCGCGCGCAAGGGCCGCCCTTGAACCCGCGCGCCATCCCACAACTTCCCGCCAAACATGACCGACCAACCCGCTCCTTTTGAACTGCTGCCGCGCGACCTATCGCCCTGGCGCGCCGGCAACACCGGCATCGACTATGTGCACCGCTTTGAATCGGGCCGGCCCGGCCCGCACGTGCTCATCAACGCGCTGACGCATGGCAACGAGTTCTGCGGCATGGTCGCGGCGCTGCACCTGCTGGAGGAAAACGTGCGCCCGCGCATTGGCACGCTCACCGTGAGCTTCGCCAACGTCGCGGCGTACCACAGCTTCGCGCCGGAGCGCCCCTACGACAGCCGCCAGTTGGTGCACAACCTCAACCGCGTCTGGGGGGCCGAGCAGCTCGATGGCAGCGCCGAGAGCCCGGAGCTGGCGCGCGCCCGCGAACTGCGCCCGGTGCTGGCAGCGGCCGACCATGTGCTGGATCTGCATTCGACCAGCCAGGACGTGGTTCCGTTCTGGGTCTACCCGGCCTTCGAGCGCAACGCGCGCGCTGCCCTAGGCATTGGCCTGCCCTCGGTGCACCTGGTGATGCCGCGCGGCCTGGGCAGCGGCGTACCGCTGATCGAGCACGGCCGACTCGGCCAGGCGGACGGCAGCGGCGTGGCCTTGGTCGCAGAATGCGGCCAGCATTTCCGCAAGGCCTCGGGGGAGACGGCGATCCGCGTGGCGCTGGGCTTCCTGGCGTATTTCGGCCTGGTGGACAAGCCCCAACTTCCCCCCCAGCCGCCCGCGCGGCGCTTCGAACTGCTGGAGACCTGCATGGTGGAGACCGAGGCGTTCGCCTTCGTGCGCCCGCTGGTCGGCTTCGAGGTGTTCGAGAAGGGCGAGCTCATCGCCACCGACGGCGCGCGCGAGATCCGCGCGCTGTGTGACGATTGCACCGTGTTCATGCCGACGCGCGCGCCCATCGTCGGCCGCGAAGGCCTGTACCTGACGCGGCCGCTGGCCGACTGAAAATTGATAGAAAAATTGGCCGCTAGCGCTTGTCCAGTATGGAAAGCTTGCTAGTTTTTGGGTAGCAAACTACTGGGCCAGGACGATTTTTCCCTCGTTCACATAGCGCTCGAACTCGCTGCGCGGCATGGCGGCGGAGCCCGCGGCGTTGTTGTCGGCCGTCCACGAGAGCGTGGTGCTGTCCTCGCTGCGCTCGATTTCCACCGGGCCGGGCGGAATGGCAATGGGCGCGCCGTCGCCGGGCGTGTAGGTGACTTCGCCGTGAATGGTGGCTTGCTCGGTCATGGTGGGCACCTCCTGTACCCGCCATTGGAACGCCGCGCGCCCGGCCGCCCTGTGGGACGAACGCGCAAAAGCGGCGGGCGCCGGGCGACGGTCAGGCGTGCGCGGCGCCTTGGCGGCGCTCGCTGCGCACCAGGTAGATCCCGCTGGCGATGATGATGGCGCCGCCGGCGAGCGTCGCGCCGTCGGGCAGGCTGTGCCAGAGCAGCCAGTCGAGCCCCACGCCCCAGGCGAGGGCGGTGTATTCGAACGGCGCCACGACGGCGGCCTGCCCGTGGCGGAAGGCCTCGGTGATGGCCGCCTGGCCGAGGAAGCCCGCGACGGCCAGGCCCGCCACCAGCGGCCAGTGCGCCGGCGCCACGCCGACCCAGCCGGGCAGCGCCAGCACCCCGGCGCCGGCGGCCAGCATCGAGGTGGTCCAGAAGACGATGGTGGCGCTCGAATCGCTGCGCGTCAGCACGCGCCCGGCCACCGCCGAGACGGCGTAGCAGGCCGCCGCCGCCAGCACCGCCAGGCCGCCCAGCGTCATCATCGCGCGCTCGTCGGGCCGCAGGGCGACCAGCACGCCGAGCAGCCCCAGGCCGATGGCCACCCAGTGGCGCGGGCGCACGCGTTCGCCCAGCACCGGCGCCGAAAGCGCGGTGATGAGCAGCGGGGCGATGAAGAACAGCGTGTACGCCTCGGCCAGCCCCAGGGTTTGCAGGCCGTAGGTGAACAGCGCCAGCATGGTCACGACCAGCACGCCGCGCAGCAGGTGCAGGCCCCAGCGCACGCGCAGCAGCGTGCGCCCCTGGCGCTTCCACAGCACGTAGCCCACCACCAGCGGCAGGGCGGCCAAGCCGCGCAGCGCCGCCACCTGCATGACCGGGTAGTGGCCGGCCAGGGTCTTGAGCAGCGCGTCCATGAAGGAAAAACACCCCACGGCGGCGAGCATGGCGAGCACGCCGTGCAGGTTGCCGTGGGCCGGCGCGGTGGGGGTCATGCTACGAACGGGTCCGGGGGCCGGCAGGGTGGGCGGGGCGCAAGTGTAGCCACAGCGGGACGCCCGCGCCGCGCAGTCAGCGGGGTGGCGGTGGCCGTTTGCGCCGGCCGAGCAGGCCCTCCAGCAAGGGGCCGACGCGCAGCACCGCGAAGGCGAGCACGGCGCTGAGCACGGCTGTGGCCTCCAGGCCCAGGCCGGCGGCCGTGCCGATGGCCGCCGTGAGCCAGATGCCGGCGGCCGTCGTCAGGCCCTGCACCTGCGCGCGCGCGCGGCCCTTGAGGATGGTGCCCGCGCCCAGGAAGCCGACGCCCGCGACGATGCCCTGGAGCACGCGGCTGACGTCCGGCGCCTCCATGCCGTGCTGCTGGGCCACCAGCACGAACAACGCCGCGCCCATGGACACCAGCATGTGCGTGCGCACGCCGGCGGCCTTGCCGGCGTGTTCGCGCTCCCAGCCGAGCAGGCCGCCCAGCACGCCGGCGACCAGCAGGCGCACCGCGATGCGCGTGGCGTCCGACACATCGGCGAGGTCGGCGAACTCGCGCGCCACGGTGGCGCCGATCTGCGCCCAGGCATCAGCCATGGCGGGTGCTCCGGGCGGGGTGGAGGTGGGGCATGGCGCCACTGTGCCCGGCCTTGCGCCGCCCGGCCAGCGGCGCCGGGCGCCGGGCGCTGTGGGCCCCGGCCTACGGCCGGAGCGCGAAAATTTATGAGGAAAATGGCCGCCAGCGCTTGCCCATCAATGGTTGGTAGCTATTGCTGCGATAGCAACTGACCGGCCGGCGCGGCGGCCTTGGCACGCATCTTGGCGGCGATGTATTCGCCGTGCGTGACGTGCAGCAGCCCGGCGATCTTGCTGATGGCGTGGTGCTCGTGCGCGTCGATGTGGGCGTCGGCATAGGCCACCTGCCACAGGGCCTCGACCAGGCGCACCTTGTCGTCGTGCGTGAAGGCGTCGTTGATGCGGCCGGTGAACTGCTGGTAGTCGTAGGCGCTGCGCGCGCTGTCCTCGGCGTGCGCCAGCAGTTCTTCCAACGCCTGGGGCGCCAGGTCGAAGCGTGCGCGCAGGGCGGCGAGTGCGGCGGCGCGCTCGCTGGCTGCCATGGCGCCGTCGGCGCGCACCACTTCCACCAGCAGCACGGCGGCGGCGAGCTGCAGGCGCTGCGTGCGCTCGGCGGGCGTGAGCGCGGCGGGGGCGCCGGTGAGGTCGGCGAGGAAATCCTTGAAGCTTTGGAACATGGCGGCGTCGGGCGGGGCAAAACCCTGGGACCGCGGCAGGGCGCCATGGTTCCCGGCGGCGCCGCGCCGGCGGGCCGGCGACAATGGCCGCCGCATGAAAACCATTCCCCCCCTGAGCCTGCTGGTGGCGCCGCGCCACGACGACCCCTCACCCCTGGTGCTCTACCACGGGCGCGGTTGCCCGGACGGTTTTGCCGCCGCCCTGGCCGCCTGGCGCTTCTACGGCGGCCGGGCCGAACTGCGCGGCCTGGACCACGGCGACGTCAAGACCCTGGCCGATCTGCCGGCGCTCGACGGCCGCGCGGTCTACATTCTCGATTTTTCCTTCCCGTCCGAGATCCTGCGCGGCATCGACGAGCGCGCCGCGCGCCTGGTGCTGCTGGACCACCACAAGAGCGCCGCGGACGCGCTGGACGGTTTTGCCTGCCGCTGCGGCGTGGTGCATTTCGACATGGCGAAATCCGGCGCGCGCCTGGCCTGGGAATTCTTCCTGCCCGATGAGCCCGTGCCCGACCTGGTGCGCTACGTGGAAGACCGCGACCTGTGGAACTGGCAGTTCCCCGAGAGCGCCGCCTACCTCGCCGCGCTCGACATGGAGCCGCAGGCGCTGGAGCGCTGGAACGAGATCGCCGCCTTCACGCCCGAGCAGAGCGCGCAGTTCATGGCGCGCGGCCAGGCCATGGACGAGAAGTTCGCCAAGCTCGCCGCCGACATCGCCGAAGGCGCAGAGCCCGTGCGGTTCAACGGCGAGGCCGGGCTGATGGTCAACGCCCCCGGCGTGTTCCACAGCCTGGTGGGCGACCTGCTCTCGCGCCGCTCGGGCACATTCGCGCTGATGTGGAGCGCCGGCAAGGGCGGCGTGGTGAAGGTGGGGCTGCGCTCGCAGCGCGGCTACGACTGCATCCCGCTGGCCCGGAGCATGGGCGGCGGCGGCCATGCGCAGGCCTGCGGCTTCAAGACCCATGCTGCGCGCCTGCCCGAACTGCTGGCCGGGCGCCTGGACGCCGCCGTGCCCGAGGCGGGCGCTTGAGCCGCGACGGGCGGAGCCGGCCATGCTGAAGGGCGTTGCCGCCTCGGTGCTGGCGTCGGTGCTGTTCGGCGCCATTTACTGGATTTCGCCGTTCCTGGCGCCGCTTGGCGGCGAAGAAATCTTCGGCTGGCGCGTGCTCGCAACCCTGCCGTTCACCACGCTGCTGCTGGTCTGGCGCGGCGAGTGGCGCCAGGTGCAGCAGATTGCCCAGCGCGTGCGCGCCCGGCCGCTGCTCGGCGCTGCGCTGCTGCTCAGCGCCGCCATGGTCGGCGTGCAACTGTGGCTGTTCATGTGGGCGCCGATGGCCGGGCGCGCGCTGCCGGTGTCGCTCGGCTACTTCCTGCTGCCGCTGGTGATGGTGCTGGTCGGGCGCGTGCTGTACCGCGAGCGCCTCTCGGGCCCGCACAAGCTGGCCACGGCCCTCGCCACGGCCGGCGTGGCCGCCGAGCTGCTGCGCGCGGGCGGTGTGTCCTGGGAGACCTGGCTGGTCGCCATCGGCTACCCGCTGTACTTCGCGCTGCGCCGGCGCCTGCGCACCGAGCAGCTCGGCGGCCATTGGGTGGACATGGCCCTGGCCGTGCCCGTGGCCACCTGGTTCGTGCTGCGCGCGCCCTCGACCGTGCCGGTGGTGGCGGGCGACGGCGCGCTGGCGGCGCTGGTGCTGGTGGTGGGCGTTGTCTCGGCGGTGGCGCTGGCGCTCTACATGGCGGCCAGCGGCCTGCTGCCCATGGGGCTGTTCGGCCTGCTCACTTACGTGGAGCCGGTGCTGCTGGCGCTGGTCGCCTGGCTGCTGGGCGAGCGCCTGGCGCCGGGGCAGTGGCTGCTCTACGGCCTGGTGTTCGCCGCCGTGGCGGTGCTGGTGGCCGACGGCCTGCGCACGCTGCTGCGCGCACAGGCGCGGCTGAAATTTTAGGTAAAAAATGACTCCAGCGCTTATCTGTATTGACTTTGTTGCTATCCTTTGTGGATTCGGCGACAGCTTCGGAGCTTGATTCTTGCGCTCTCCCACGGCACTTCCTACCCGGCGCCTCGCGGCGCTCGCGGCCCTGTGCGCGGCGGCCCTGCTGGCGGCCTGCCACACGCCGGGGCAGCAACGCTACGGTCTGCAGGAGCGCTTCGGCTCCGGCAACATGCATTCGCGCCTGTTCGACGCACCGCCCGCGCAGGCCTGCGAAGCCGGTCGGCGCGCGCTGCTCAGCCAGGGCTATTTCATCAACACCGCGCGCGCCGACCTGGTCGAGGGCAGCAAGAGCTTTCAGCCCGACCTCGAATCGCACCTGCAGATGACCATCCGTATGGTGTGCGTGCCCGATGGTGGCGCGGGCAGCGTCACCCTGGGCTTCGTCACCGCGCTGCAGGACGCCTACACCGTCAAGAAGGGCAACAACTCGGCGAGCCTGGGCGTGCCGACGATCGGTTCGCTGTCGCTGCCCTTCATGGCGGGCAGCGAGTCGCTGGTCAAGGTGGGCAGCCAGACGATCGCTTCCGAGAAGTTCTACGACAGCTTCTTCGACCTCGTGAAGGGCTACCTGCACGCCGACCCGGCCCCAGACGGCGATGCGGCAGCGCCGCAGCATTAGCCGCGCTTGATCTTTCCGGGGTCGCGTGCGGGCTGGCCGCCACCATAATGCGCGCATGGACGCGCCCCTGCACCCGCCCGACGATTCTGCGCAATGGACCGAATCGGCAACCGAGCCCTTGCCGCAACTGGGCGAAATGCTCGATTTGCTGCGCCGGCGCTGCGCCATCGACTTTTCCGGCTACAAGGTGGCAACGCTCACGCGCCGCGTGCGCCAGCGCATGCTGTGCCTGGCGCAGGAAGACCCCGCCGCCTACCTGGCACAACTGCACGAGCAGGCCGGGGAGCGCGAGGCACTGTGCGCCGAACTGCTGGTCAACGTGACCGAATTCTTCCGCGATGCCGGCGTGTTCCGCCAACTGACGGATGCCGTGCTGCCCGACCTGCTGCGCGGGCGCGACCCCGGCGAGGACCTGCGCATCTGGTGCGCCGGCTGCGCCAGCGGCGAGGAGGCGTATTCCATCGCCATGCTGGCGCTCGATGCGGCCGGGCGCCTGGGCTTTCATGGCAACGTCAAGGTGTTCGCCACCGACCTCTCACCCGAGGTGCTGGCCCAGGCGTCGCGCGGGCGCTACGAGGCCGAGCAACTCGTCCCCGTGCCCGAGGAGCTGCGGCGGCGCTACCTGCAGGCCGATCCGGGCGGCGGCATGCGCGCCGACGCCAGCCTGCGCCGCCACCTGGTGTTTGCGCGGCACAACCTGCTGTCGGACCCGCCGTTCACCTGCATCGACCTGGCGCTGTGCCGCAACCTGCTGATCTATCTCAAGCCCGAGGCGCAGTTCCGCGCCTTGTCGCAGCTGCATTTCGCGCTCAGACCGCAGGGCCTGCTGCTGCTCGGCGCGAGCGAGAACGTCGGCGCGTTCGAAGCGAGCGCATTTTCCGTGGTGGACCGCACGCACAAGCTGTTTCGCCGCCAGCCGGCGCAGCTGCAGCGCAGCTTCGAGGCGCACACCGTCAGCGCGCAGGCCGTGCCGGCCATACCGCAGTTGGCGCCGCTGCCGCCCAACCAGACCCGCGAGGTCCTGGCCGCCGAGCTCGACGCCACGCGCGAGCGCCTGCACGAGATGGTGCTCGAACTGCAAGCCAGCCACGAGCGCCTGGACCTGGGCAATGAGGAGCTGACGGCGTCCAACGAGGAGCTGCAGAGCACCAACGAAGAGCTCAAGTCGGTCAACGAGGACCTGTACGCCCTCAACAAGGAGCTGGAGCAGCGCAACGATGAGCTCGACGCGCTCAACCGCGACTACGACCACCTGCTCGACAGCACCGAGATCGGCACCGTGTTCCTCGATGCCAGCCTGCACGTGCGGCGTTTCAGCCCGGGCGTGGGCGATTTCCTCGCGCTGCGCGCCAGCGACATCGGCCGCCCGGTGGCGGACATCCGCTACCGCCTGGGAGTGCAAGAGGCGTTCCTGGAAGACCTAAGCCGCTGCGCGAGCGGCGAACAGCGCATCGAGCGCGAGCTCATGCTGTCCGACGGACGCTGGGTGTTCGAGCGCATGCTGCCGATGCTGGGGCCCGACGGCCAGAGCGACGGCGTGGTTCTGACCTGGACCGACATCAGCAAGATCAAGCACATCGAATCCCTCGCCGAAAAGCTCGCCGCCGACCGCCAGCGCCTGCTGGGCATTCTCGAGGCGCTTCCCGACGGGGTGTACATCGTCAACGCCGAACACCAGGTGGAATACGTCAACCCGGTGCTCCAGCGCGAATTCGGCGACGTGCTCGGGCGCAAATGCCACGAATACTTCCATGGCAATGCCCTGCCGTGCACCTGGTGCAAGAACGACGAGGTGCTGGCGGGCAACACCGTGCAGTGGCGATGGGTGTCGCCCAAGGGCCGCACGTACGACCTGTTCGATATTCCGCTCAAGAACGCCGACGGCAGCATCAGCAAGCTCGAGCTGTTCCACGACATCACCGACATCGAGGAGGCGCGGCGCGGCATGCGCGAGGCCGCGCGCCTGGCCCGCGTGGGGCACTGGGAATGGAACCTCAGCACCCAGGAAGTCCACTGGAGCGACGAAACCTTCGCCTGCTTCGGCTACGCCCCGGGTGCCGTGGAGCCGAGCATGGACATGTTTTTGGCCCACGTCGAGCCGGTGGACCGCGAGCGCGTGCACCAGGCGCTGAAAGACGCGCGCGTGGGCGACTCTGGCTACGAGCTGGAATTTCGCTTTCGCCGCACCGACGGCAGCCTGGGATTCGGATTCGCCAGCGGCAGCCTGCGCCGCGACGGCACGGGCAGACCGATCGCGCTGGGCGGCGCCATGCAGGACATCACCGGCCTGCGCGACAGCGAGCTGCGTTTCAAGGTGGCGTTTCGCGCCAGTCCCCTGGCGGCGTCCATCGCGCGCACGCGCGACGGCCTGTTCGTCGAGGTCAATGACCGCTACGAAAGCCTGTTTGGCTGGTCCCCCGCCGAACTGGTGGGGCGCACCACCGTCGAGGCCGGCCTGTGGGCCGATTTGGGCGCACGCGCGGCTTTCTTGGAGGAACTCGCGCGAAAAGGCACAACGCTGGACTTCGAAGCCCTGTGGGTCTGCCGCTCGGGCGAGGAGCGCCATGTCAGCCTGTCGGCCGAACTCATCGAGCTCGACGAGGAGCCGCACGTGCTCGCGTTCGTTCAGGACATCACCGAGCGCAAGGAAAACGCCGCGCGCATCGAATTCCTGGCGCACCACGACCCGCTCACCCGCCTGCCCAACCGCGTGCTGTTCCGCGACCGCTTCGACCTGGCCAAGGCCTGGTCCGAGCGCACCGGCGGCAAGGTCGCGCTGATGTACCTCGACCTGGACCACTTCAAGAACATCAACGACACCCTCGGCCACCCGGTGGGCGACCTGCTGCTGCAGGAAGTGGCCCAGCGGTTGAGCGCCACCCTGCGCGAGACCGACACCATCAGCCGACAGGGCGGCGATGAATTCCTCATTGCGCTGACCGACGTGCAGGACGTGGAAGCCGTGGGGCGCATTGCCAGCAAGGTGGTCGAGGCCCTGGCCCGGCCGATCCACATCGAGGGCCACGAACTGGCGGCCACGCTTTCTATGGGCATTGCCCTGTGGCCCGACGACGGGCACGACTTCGACACCCTGCTGCAGCGCGCCGACACCGCCATGTACCGTGCCAAGGACGCCGGGCGCAACACCTACGTGTTCTACACCGGCGAGATGAACACCCAGGCGCTGGAGAACCTCAAGATCCGCTCGGCGCTGCACTGGGCGCTGGACCAGCAGGAATTCGTGCTGCACTACCAGCCGCAGATCGACCTGGCGAGCGGCGCCGTGATCGGCACCGAGGCCTTGCTGCGCTGGCAGCGCAGCGACGGCGAGCTGGTGCCGCCGGGGCGCTTCATCCCGGCCGCCGAGGACAGCGGGCAGATCGTCCCGATCGGCGAGTGGGTGCTGCGCGAAGCCTGCGCCCAGGCCATGCGCTGGCAGGAGGCGGGCCTGCCCGAGCTGACCATGGCGGTCAACCTCTCGGCGGTGCAGTTCAAGCGCGGCGATCTGGTGGCGAGCGTGACGCAAGCCTTGGAGGAATCGGGCCTCGAGCCGGCGCGGCTGGAACTGGAGCTGACCGAGTCGCTGCTGCTCGACGACGCCGACCACAACCTGGAGACGGTGCGCAGGCTGAAGGCGCTCGGCCTGTGCCTGTCGATCGACGATTTCGGCACCGGCTATTCGAGCCTGGCCTACCTGCGGCGCTTTGCCGTGGACAAGCTCAAGATCGACCAGTCCTTCGTGCGCGACATCGTCAGCGACCCGGAGGACGCCGCCATCGTGCGCGCCATCGTCAGCATGGCGCGCAGCCTCAAATTGCGTGTCATCGCCGAGGGCGTGGAGAGCGAGGAAGTGGCGCGCATCCTCGGGCTTTACCACTGCCACGAGGCCCAGGGCTACCATTTCGCGCGCCCCATGCCGGCGGCGGCCGCTACCGAATGGATGTTGCAGCGCCGCGACGCGCGCTGAGGCGCTGGCTGCGCCTGGGCCTACAGGCCGCCCGCGCACAGCACGCCACACTGGCGGCCCTTTCCACTGCACGGCGCGATGCAGCGCCTACTGTTCCCGACCATGCCCAACCCAGCCAACCCCAATGAATTCCGCATCCTCGCACTGAGCGGCGGCGGCTACCTCGGCCTGTACACCGCCGTGGTCCTGGCCGAGCTGGAGAAACGCGCCGGCGAACCGCTCGGGCGGCGCTTCGATCTGCTCGCCGGCACCTCCGTGGGTGGCCTGCTGGCCATGGCCCTGGCGTTCGAGGTGCCCATGGCGGAGATCGTGCGCCTGTTCGTCGAGCGCGGCGAGGAGGTGTTCTCCTCGCGCGGCCTGCCCGGCGGCCGCGTGACGCGCCTGCTCGACATGACGCGTTCGGTGCTCGGCCCCAAGTACAGCGGCGAGGCGCTGCGGCGCGAACTGACCAAGCACTTTGGCGAGCGCACCATGGGCGATGCCCGGCACGCCGTGGTGGTGCCGGCGGTGGACGTGGGCGCGAGCCGCACCAAGGTGTTCAAGACGCCGCACACCCAGGGCTCGCTCGGCGACGAGGGCCTCTCCGCCGTGGACGTGACGCTCGCCACCTGCGCCGCGCCGGCGTACTTCCCGTGCGTGAAGGTGGGCGAGCGCCTGTACGCCGATGGCGGGCTGTTCGCCGTCGCGCCCGACCAGGTGGCGCTGCACGAGGCGCAGCACTTCATGGGCGCCAAGCAGGCGCGGGTGCGCATGCTGTCCATCGGCACGGCCACGCGGGGCTTTCAGCCCGCCGACCCCATCGACCCCGAGGCCGGCGCCGTCGGCTGGCTGGGCGAGGGGCGGCTCATTCTGACGCTGATTTCGGTGCAGCAGCAGCACGTGCTGGCGGTCATGGAAGATCTGCTGGAAGACCGCTACCTGCGCCTGGACGCCGACTGGCCGGCCCAGGCCGGCCTGGGCATCGACATCGCCACGCCCGAAGCGGCCAAGACGCTGATCGCGCTGGGCGAGAAAACGCTGCGCACGGCCGAGCGCGAGCGCCTGGCGGCGTTTCTTTAGGCCACGGGCTGCATCAAGCCGGCAGGAACAGCGCCGGGTCCACCATGGTGCGGTTGAGCATCACGCCCCAGTGCAGGTGCGGCCCGGTCGCGCGCCCGGTGGCGCCGACCGCGCCCAGCAGCGCGCCGGCCGCCACGGCGTCGCCGCTCTGCACGGCCACCGCGCTCAGGTGGCAGACCATGCTCAGCAGCCCGCCGCCGTGGTCCAGCCAGACGGTGTTGCCGTTGAAGAAATAGTCGCCGGTGTCGAGCACGCGCCCGGCGAGCGGCGCCAGCACCGGCGTGCCGGCGGGCGCGGCGATGTCCATGCCGCTGTGCGGGTTGCGCGGCTGGCCGTTGAAGACGCGGCGCAGGCCGAACGAGCTCGAACGCCGCCCGCCCACCGGCGCCTGCATGGCCAGGCGCTCGGGCAGCGGCGTGCTGAAGTGGGCGATCACCTGCGCCTGGTGGGCGCGCTCGCGCTGCCAGCGCGCCTCATCCTCGGGCGAGAGGTCCACGGTGCGCGGCGCGACGCGCAGGCGCTGCTCGGCGTATTGCTTGGGCGCCACGGTGTAGGCCAGGCGGCGCTCGGCCGGCGTGCCGGGGGCGATGCGGATGTGCGCCGCGCCCGGTACCGTCGCCAGGGCGATGCCGACCAGCGCCGTCCAGCCCTGCGGCCCGCCCAGCACCAGGAGCGGCACTGCGCCGGAGCCATCGGCCGCGTCCAGCACGGCCTGCGGGCGCTCGGCCGCCGGCCCGAGCGCCAGGCGCGCGACGCCGCCCGGCACCGCCAGAGCGCGCGGCAGGGAAGCGGCCTTGTCCGCAGCCGGCGCCGCGGCGCGCACGGCCGGCCAGGCCAGGGCGGTCAGCAGCCCGGCCAGGGCGTTGCGGCGCGTGGGCAGGGCGGGAGCGGCGTCGGGGTGGGGACGCTTGTCGGGCATGGGCAGGGCGTCTGGACCGAAAAATTCAATGAAAATGGCCGCTATCGCTTGATGGGTAACGGTTTAAAGCTATCAATAGTGAAGCAATTGCGCTAGTGCGTGACGAATTCGTAGCGCACGCTTTCGCTGTCCACCATGTCCAGCAGGTCGTTCAGCACGGCGTCGTCGTCCGCGCTGGCCCAGGTTTCCTCGGGGTCGCTGGCAAAGAGCGGCTCCACGGTCAGGTCGAGGTAGGTGCCGTCGGGGAGCTTGAGCACCGGCGTGCCCTCGGAGGTGTCGGCCAGTTCCCAGTCGTCGGGAACGCTCATCTCGATGTCGATGGTGACGTGCAGTTTCTTCATGGTGGATGCCGTGTTGGGGGAATGCGTACCGCTTATACCCCGTGTGCGCCGGATGGCAAGCGCCGCCGCGCAAGAGGGGCCAACCCCAATGTCTGAAATTCCCGCCCCGGCAACGCGGCCGCGCGCGTCGGCCCGCCAAAGCGGGAAAATGCCGCCATGAACCTTGCCCACCTCTTGCTGCGCCACGCCCGGCTGGCTCCTGAGCGCCCGGCCATCCTGCACGGCACCGCGCCCTGGGCGAGTTATGGCGCGTGGGCCGCGCGCAGCGCCGCGCTGGCCGCGCACCTGCGCGCCGCCGGCCTGCGGCCGGGCGAGCGCGTACTCCTGTTCCTGCGCAACCACCCGCGCTACCTGGAAGTGCTGTGCGCCGCCTGGTGGGCCGGCCTGGTGGTCGTGCCCGTCAACGCCAAGCTGCACCCGCGCGAGGCGGAATGGATCGCGGCCGACGCCCAGGCGCGCTGGGCCTTCGTCAGCGCCGACGTGGCGCCCGGCCCCCTGGCGGGCCTGGAGCGGCAGATCGACATCGATTCGAGCGAAGCGGATGCCTTGTTTGCCCCACCTGCCGACCCCTGGGCCGTGCCCGTGGCCGAGCGCGCGCCGGAGGACCTGGCCTGGCTGTTCTACACCAGCGGCACCACGGGCCGGCCCAAGGGCGTGATGCTCACGCAGCGCAACCTCATGACCATGGGGCTGACCTACTTCGCCGACGTGGACGCGGTGGCGCCCGGCGACGCCATGGCGTACGCCGCGCCCATGTCGCACGGCGCCGGGCTCTACGCCATCCCGCACCTGATGGCGGGCGCGCGCCACGTGGTGCCGGCGTCCGGCGGGGTGGACGCGGCCGAACTGTTCGCGCTGGGTGCGGCGCTCGGCGGCCTCTCGACCTTTGCCGCCCCGACCATCGTGCGCCGCCTGGTGGAACACGCCGAACAGGCGGGGCTGGACCACGCGGCCTGCGCGCGCGCCTTCAAGACCATCGTCTACGGCGGTGCGCCCATGTACATCGCCGACATCCAGCGCGCGCTCGCCGTCATGGGCCCGCGCTTCGTGCAGATCTACGGCCAGGGCGAGACGCCCATGGTCGCCACCGCGCTCTCGCGCGCGCAACTGGCCGACGCGGCGCACCCGCGCTGGCTTGCGCGCCTGGCCTCGGTCGGCGTGGCGCAGACGCCGGTGGAGGTGCGCGTGGCCGATGCCGACGGCGCCGCGCTGGCGGTCGGCAGCATCGGGGAGGTGCTGGTGCGCGGCGACAGCGTCATGGCTGGCTACTGGGGCAACCCCGAGGCGACGGCCGCGGCGCTGCGCGGCGGCTGGCTGTTCACCGGCGACATCGGCCGCCTGGATGCGGACGGCTTCCTCACGCTGCTGGACCGCAGCAAGGACCTCATCATTAGCGGCGGCTCCAACATCTACCCGCGCGAGGTCGAGGAAGTGCTGCTCACCGCCCCGGGCGTCGCCGAAGTGGCGGTGGTCGGTGCGCCCGACCCGGAGTGGGGCGAAGTGGTCGTCGCCTTCGTGGTGCCCGCGCCCGGCGCACAGACCAGCGCCCAGGCACTGGACCAGCACTGCCTGGCGCAGATGGCGCGCTTCAAGCGGCCCAAGCACTACCGGCTGGTGGACACGCTGCCCAAGAACCACTACGGCAAGGTGCTGAAGACGGCGCTGCGCGCGCAGTGGCCCGACGCCGCCGGGCCCGCGCGGTAGGGGGTGCCCGGCATGGACAAGCAAGCCCACATCGGCCGGTTCGAGATCCGGCGCCTGCTCGGCCAGGGCGCGCAGGCCCAGGTCTGGCTGGCCTTCGACCCGCGCCTGGAGCGCGAAGTGGCCATCAAGCAGATGCGGCCCGTGCCCCGGCAGGAAGCCTCCGCCGTGGAACAGTGGCTGCAGGAGGCGCGCAGCGTGAGCCGCCTGACGCACCCGCACATCGTGCCGGTGTTCGAGGCCGATGTGCACGCGCAGCGCCCCTACCTGGTGTTCGAATACGTGGCCGGCCAGACGCTGGCGCAGCGCCTGGCGGCGCAGGGCGCGATGCCCGCGACGCAGGCCGTGCCCCTGCTGCAGGACGTGCTCTCCGCGCTGGTCGCGGCGCACGCCGACGGGGTGGTGCACCGCGACCTCAAGCCCTCCAACGTGCTGCTCGACAGCCAGGGGCGTGCCCGGGTGATGGATTTTGGCATCGCCGCGCGCATCCACCGCGCCGCCGCCGGTGCGGCCCAGCCGACCGCCGCCCAGCCGAATGCCGCCCAGCCGAATGCCGCCCAGCCGGACGCGGCCCGGCCCGACCCCGCTGGAAGCCCCGGCTACATGGCCCCCGAGGCCGTGCGCGGCGAGGCCATTTCGCCACTGATGGACGTGTACGGCGCCGGCCTCCTGCTGGCCGAATTGCTCTGGGGCAAGCCGGTGCGGGGCGGCAGCGATGCCCTGCAGACGCTCCGGCGCGTGGCCAGCGGGCCGCTGCCGTTGCCGGCCGAGCTGCTGGCCGGACTGGACGACGCGCTGCGCGCCCTGCTGCTGCGCGCCACGGCCTTCGAGCCGCAGCAGCGCCACGCCAGCGCGCAGGCCTTTCTGGACGCGCTGCGCGCCTGGTCGGGCACGCAGCCGGCGGACGCCGAGGCGGCCAGCGCGCGGCAGAACAGCACGCTCGAATTCCTGCTGCGCCGCATGCGCAGCAAGAGCGATTTCCCGGCGCTGTCGGAGTCGATTGGCAAGATCCAGGCCATGGCCTCGTCGGACACCGAGAGCATCAGCAGCGTCACCAACGAAATCCTGAAGGACGTGGCGCTGACCAACAAGCTGCTGCGCCTGGTCAACAGCGCGCACTACGCGCGCGGCACCAGCATCGGCACGGTGTCGCGCGCCGTCAGCCTGGTGGGGCTGACCAACATCCGCAACATGGCGCTCAGCCTGGTGCTGCTCGAGCACATGCAGGACCGCTCGAACGCGCATTTGCTCAAGGAGGAATTCCTGCGCGCGCTGATGGCCGGCTCGGTCGCCGGCGAGCTCGGGCGCTCGGCGCGCGAGGGCGAGGAGGCCTTCATCGGCGCGCTGTTCCAGAACCTCGGCCGCATGCTGGCGCAGTTCTATTTCGCCGAAGAGGCGGCCCAGGTGCGCAAGCTCGTGGCCGCGCCGCGCGAGCCGCTGGAGGAAGAAACCGCCGCCACGCGCGTGCTCGGCATCGGCTACGAGGCGCTCGGCCTGGGCGTGGCCAAGGTCTGGGGCCTGCCCGAGAGCATCCAGCGCTGCATCGTTCGGCCGCCCGGCGAGCCGCCGGGGCGCGTGCCCGAGAACGCGCTCGAGCGCCTGTGCTGGACGTCGCGCGCCGCCAACGAGATGGCCGACGCCATGCTGCACGCCGATGCGCAGGGCGTCGAGGCACGCCTGGCCGATACCGCGCGCACCTACGAAAAGACGCTCGGCCTGAGCGCTGGCGAGATCCAGGCGGCCACGGGCAAGGCGCGCAAGAAGCTCGTCGAGCTGGCGCAGGCCATGGACATCCGCGTGCGCGCCAACTCGCGCGCTGCCCAGCTGCTGCAGGGCGCTGCGGCGGACGCGCCGCCCACGCCCGCCAGCACCACCGGCGGGCAGGACGCGCTGGCCGAAACGCAGCTCCAGGCCACGCAGAAGCTGCCCGCCTGGCTCGACGCCGCGCAGCTGAGCCGCGAAGAGGTGGCGCAGACCCTGGCCGCCGGCATCCAGGACATCACCAACGCCATGGTGGAGGAGTTCAAGCTCAGCGACGTGCTGCGCATGATCCTCGAGGCCATGTTCCGCGCGCTGGATTTCCAGCGCATCGTGTTCTGCATGCGCGACCCCAAGACCGACGTGCTGACCGGCCGCTTCGGCCTGGGCGCGGGTGTGGAGGACATGGTGCGCCTGTTCCGCGTGCCCATGGTGCCGGTGGGCGGCGTGCCCGACCTGTTCGCCACCGTCTGCGCCAAAGGGGCGGACACCTTGATCAACGACGCCAGCGCGCCGCGCATCGCCGAGCGACTGCCGGCGTGGTACCGCAAATCGGTGGCGGCGCCCACCTTCCTGGTGCTGCCGCTGCTGCTCAAGGGGCGCCCCTTCGGCATGATCTACGCCGACAAGGCCGAGCAGGGCAGCCTGGTGGTCGATGAGAAAGAGCTCGCCATGCTGCGCACCCTGCGCAACCAGGCGGTGATGGCCTTCCGGCAGGCGGGCTGAAGCGCCGGCGCCTGCGGCCTGAAAAATACTGGCCGAATTGGCCTCCAGCGCTTATATGGTATGGGTTGTTAGCTATCAAATTTTTGCGTAGCTGCATCGCCCCTACGGCGTGGGGATGTCGGCCTCGACCAGCTGCGCCAGGAGCTGCAGCGACTCCTGCCACCCGAGGTAGCAGGCTTCGCTCGGGATCTGCGCCGGGATGCCGGTCTGCTTCACCGTCAGCTCGGTGCCCACGGAAACGGCCTTGAAGGCGATGGTGGTGCGCATGTCGCCGGGCAGGTTCGGGTCGTCGAAGCGGTCGGTGTGCACGATGCGCTCGCCCGGCACGAGCTCCAGGTATTCGCCGCCGAAGCGGTGCGTCTGGCCGTTCGACAACTGCGTGAACTGCATGCGGTAGCTGCCGCCGACGCGCAGGTCCTGCGCCAGCACGCGGCCGGTGAAGCCGTGCGGCGGCAGCCACTTGGCCATGGCGTCGGGGTCGAGGAAGGCGCGGTACACGCGGTCCGGCGGCGCGCGCAGCACGCGGTGCAGGGTGACGGTGCCGGTGGTGGTCATGGGCGGTCTCCTGGGCGATGGGATGCCGGAGATTCTTTCTCAAAACGCCGATCCCGGCGCGCGCATCCCATGGGCCCATGGCGGGCGTGGGCATTGCGGCGCCTGCCCCGGAATAGGACGCGCTTACGGTGTCTTGCGCCGCGCCAGCGCCTGGGGCGGCGGCGCCATCATTCCCGCTGCCGCGGCCTTGAGCAGGCGCTGGAACGATGGGCACTCCGCGTGGCTGGGCGCCGGGCAGACGGCGGCGTGGCGCAGGCCCTCGCTCATGGCCAGGAGGCGTCTGGCCGTGCGGTCGAGCTCGTCGGCCTTGGCAGCCAGCAGCGTGCGGTCGATGTCGGGCTGGCTGCCGGGCGTCAGCATGGCGCGGATTTCGTCGAGCGAGAAGCCGGCCGCCTGCCCCAGCGCGATGAGCGCCAGCTGGTCCAGCACTTCGGGCGCGAAGTGGCGCCGCCCGCCCTCGCGCGCCATGGCGCGGATGAGGCCCTTGCTCTCGTAATAGCGCAGCGCCGAGGCCGGAACGCCGGACACGCGCGCCACCGCGGAAATTTCCATGAAAAAGCTCTTGACTTCAAGTTGACTTGAACTTCTATATTGCCCGGAACCGCTCGCGCGGTCAACTGCACAAGGAGTTCCACCATGCCTTCACTTCAAGAGTTTTTTGCCATCGCCCTGGTGGGCGTGGGCGCCACCGCCGTGCTCGACGCCTGGCTGCTGCTGCTCCAGCGCCTGGGCCTGCCGACGATGAATTTCGTGCTGCTCGGCCGCTGGGTCGGGCACGGCCTGCGCGGGCGCTGGCGGCATGCGTCCATCGCCCAGGCGCCGCCGGTGCCGGGCGAGCGCGGCCTGGGCTGGCTGGTGCACTACCTCGTGGGCGTGGCCTTCGCGGGTGTGCTGGCGGGCTGGCTGGGCTGGGGCTGGTGGCGCGCCCCGACGCTCGCGCCGGCGCTGGCCTTCGGCATGGCCACGGCCGCCGTGCCGCTGTTCGTGATGCAGCCGGCCATGGGGCTGGGCATTGCCGCCCGCAAGACGCCCGCGCCGCTCAAGAGCAGCACGCGCAGCCTGGCCAACCACGCGGTGTTCGGCCTGGGCCTGTACCTTGCGGCCGCCGCGCTGCAAGGCCTCGCGCCCTGAACCGCAATCCCTTGGTCCGATCCATTCCCCTCACTTCCTGAAAGACACCCCCATGTTTCCGCAAAAATTCGCGCCGGCGCTGTTCGGCTTCATCCTCTCCGGTCTGATGTCGCTGCTGGTGGCCGGCATCTCCACCTACCGCGCGGTCGGCCTGGCCGCGCACTTCCCCACGCTGTGGGCGACCGGCTGGCTGACGGCGTGGCTGATCGCCTTCCCGGTGGTGCTGGTGGTGGCGCCCATCACCCGGCGCGTGGTGGGCCGGCTGACCCGCGCGCACTGAAAACGGCAACGCCCGCGTTCCGCGGTGTAGGGGCAAAAATTTGAAGCCAAATTGGCCTCCAGCGCTTGTCCAGCAAGCGCTGAAAGCTATCAAACCGATAGTTGCAAGCCAGGCTCAGCGCCGCCCGCCCAGCAAGCTGCCGCCCATTTTCAGCAGGTCGCCCAGCCCCACTTCGCCGTCGCCGTCCTGGTCGAGCAGGCTGCCCAGCAGGCCGCCGCCCAGGCCGCCCTGCTGCTGCACGCGGGCGCGCTCCTGGCCCAGCACCTGGCCCAGGCCACCGGCGTCCATGCCGCCGGACTGCATGCGCTTGGCGAGGAAGGCCATGACGATGGGGGCCAGCATCTGCAGGAGTTGCCCCGCATTCGCGCCGAGCCCGGTGGCCTGGCCCAGGCCGGCCTCGGCGCGCTGCTGTTGGCCGCCGAAGATGTGGCCCAGGATGGCCGCGCCGTCCGTCTGGCCCCCACCGCCGCCGCCGAGCAAGGAGCCCAGCAGGTCGCCCAGGTCGGGCGCGCCGCTGTGATCGCGCTGCAGCGCGCCGAACAGGTCCATCGCGCCCTGCGGCTGGGCGGCGTTGTGCCCCAGCGTGCCCAGCAGCAGGGGCAGGGCGGCGCCGACCGCGTCCTGCGTCTGCGCGGGGCTGGCGCCCAGTTGCTGCGCCATCTGCTGCAGGGGGGCGCCTTGCAGCTGGGCCATCAGTTCGGTGGCAAGAGAAGCGGGGGAGTTCATGGCGGGCGTCCTTCCAAACGTGGCTGGGGAACCGAGCATCGTAGGCCAACCGGGCGCGAAAGTCCCGGGCGGCCCCATCACGCCTGCCAGACGCCGAACCCGGCCGAGCGCAGGTCGATGCCGATTTCGATCTCCCGGTCCAGCGCGTCCTGGTAGTGCATGGGGTTGAAGCCTTCGTACAGATCGGGCAGCAGGCGCAGGCCGTATTGCGTCACGAAGCGGTTGGCCTGGATGCCCGCCTTGTGCTTGTCGAAGCGCACGTCCGGGTCCAGGCCCGTCATGCCCACGTACACGCAGGGCTTGCCGTCGACGTAGCCGGGGTTGCTGCGGCGAAAGCGCGGCTCGTTCAGCACGTCCCTGGAGAGTTCGACCACGTAGACGTGGTGGTGCTTGCGGCCGGCCATGCGGGAGAGGGGGCTTGGAACAAGTTCCTATTCGTCCTCGTCCCCGTGGCCATCGCCCTGCAGGCGCCGGTCGAGCTGGCCGCGCAGCGCCTGTGCCTCCTGCAGGAACTGGTCGACGGGCACGGCCGGCGCCACGCGCAGGCTGGGCGGGAACAGGCTGCTCATGTAGAGCGTGTTCGACAGACGCATGTTGCTGAGCCACTGCGTGCCCAGCCATGCCGGCACGCCCACGGCCACCGCGGCCGCCACCATCCAGGCCAGGCCCACGCGGCGGCGCGGCAGGATGGCCGCCAAGTGGGCGTGCAGCCCGCCCGCCAGCACCAGCGCCGGCAGCATGGGGGCGAAGCGCGCCAGCAGTTCCCACGAGAACGCGAAGGCGGCGAAGTGGCTGGCCAGCTGCACCGCATCGGCCGCCAGGTACACGGCGGAGGCGATGCGTACATGGCGCCAGAACTGCAGGCGGCCGGCAAACAGCTTGTTGGCGGCCGCCCACGCGCCCGCCCAGGCGCCCAGCACCACCAGCAGGATGAGCAGCATGCCGGGGAGCGACTTGAGGTATTTGGCGGCGTCGCGCGCCTCCAGCCACGATGCCGCCAGCGCCGCCGCCAGCACCAGCGCCAGCAGCACCGCCGTCTGCACCGCCGTGCGCCAGGGGAAGTGCGGCAGCGCCTGCTCTTCGGCAATGGCCGCATCGGCCAGGCGGAGCGCCAGGTGCGTGCGCCCGAGCTCGATGGGCGCGCCATCCGGCCAGTCGAAACGCTCGCCCTGGCGGAAGTGCCTGCGCTGCAGGCGGGCGCCGTTGCGCGTCTCCAGCAGTTCCACCTGCACCCCGCCGGGGGCGCCGGCAGGGCGGTCGATGCGCAGGTGCTCGGGGGCGACGAAGGGGTCGTCCAGCACCAGGTCGCAGGCCAGCGCGCGGCCCACCGTCACGGGCCAGCGCGTGACGGGCGCGCGCGCCAGCAGGGCGCCGTGGCGGTCGAAGGCTTCCAGCAGCCCGAGGGTCGGCGTCATGGCGCGGCCTCCCAGCGGAAGGCCTGCAGGTAGTGCTGGGCCAGTTTCATGCCGTTGTCGAAGGCGATGCCTTGCACGTCCAGCCGGCCGAGCACGCCTTGCGTGGGCTGGTTGACCGATACCACCAGCAGCGTCATGTCGTACAGGCCGGCCAGCTTGCGGTAGGCCGACAGGCAGACCACCGCGCGCAGCGGCAGGCTGCCCGGGTCCACGTAGCGTTCGTGGCATTCGGCGGCCGTCTGGTGGCGGTTGCCGCGCGTCCGCAGGCGCTCGTTCTCGAAACTCTGCGACAACACCCGCGCGAACCGCGCCGCGCCCAGGGTGGGGGCGTTGTAGGCCTCGTAGGCCAGGCGCACCGTGCCGGTGTTGAACTCGCCCGCCACCACGTCGCTGTCGGCGCGGCACTGCGTGCGCTCCAGGTTCAGGCCGGGAAAAGCCGGGTCCCGCCCCGAGCCCCAGCAGCGCGCCAGCGCGTCGTCGGGCACCGGCACGCGGTAGTTGCCGTGGCGCTGCTCGCGAAACGGCGCGCTCAGGAAGCGCTCGGTCAGGAGCTGCTGGTGCACCGCCAGCTGCCGCGTCATTTCGGCATGGGCGGGCTCGGTGATGGGCGCCGCATTGGCCGCGCGCTGCACCAGTGCCTCTGCGAACTCGGCCGGGATCAGGAAGCTGACCTGCTCGCCATCGAGCCGCTTGGCCACGTTGACGCCAATCACGCGCCCCGTGTCGTCCACGGCCGGCCCGCCGCTCATGCCGGGGTTGAGCGCGCCGCCAAAGAAGATGCGCGGGTAGAAGCTGCGCCGCACCAGGCCGTTGTAGGTGCCCTCAGTCACCGCGAAACCGATGTCCAGCGGGTTGCCGAGCGAGTAGATGCGCTCGCCCTGCGCCAGGGCATCTGCGGCCGGGCGGAAGCGCAGCACCGGCGCGGCGGCCGTGCGCGCCTTGGCGCGCAGCACGGCCAGGTCGCGCTGCACGTCGAACGCCAGCAGCTCGACCTCGCCCTCCTGGCCCTCCATCGTCACGTACACGCCGCGGTAGCGCTCGGGCTCCAGCGCCAGCTGGCTGGCGACGTGGAAATTGGTGACGATCAGCCCGTCGGCCGAGACGAAGAACCCCGAGCCGATCGACGCCTGCGTGTCTGCTTGGCGCAGCAGCGTGCGGATCTGCACCAGCTTGTCGCGCGAGAGCTCGTAGATGCGCCGCGCATCGCGCGACAGCGCCTCGGCGGGGACGGGCGCCACATCCGCGGGCGGTGCCACGGCGTCCGATGCACCGCCCGCGGGGCGAACCGCCGGCGCGGCCACAGGCGCCACAGGGGCCGGGCCGGGTGCCGTCTGGGCCTGGGCCCAGGCGCAGGCCAGCAGGAAAAGGGTGGGGGTGACCAACCGGAGCGGCCGGCGCAGGGGCAAAAGCATCGCGGTATTCTATGAACGCCGCCCCGCAAACCCGACCCATGCACGCCATCCCCTTCTATCCCATCGGCACGCCCGGCCAGCCCTGGGGCGCGGCGGAGCGCAGCCTGTGGCGTGCGCGCCAGGTGCGCCAGCGCAGCCATGCCGACGACGTGCTGGGCGCCATCGACGCGCTGCGCGGCCGGTGGCATGTGGAACCCTATGGCGAAGTGGCCTATGCCGACGCCCACCACGTGCCGGAACGCTTTTCCCTGCTGGCCCTGCGCAGCCGCCCCTGGCAACCCGGCCTGCCCGGCGTGCTGGTGACCGGCGGGGTGCACGGCTACGAGACCAGCGGCGTGCACGGCGCGTTGCGCTTTGCCGATGGGCACGCAGCCCGCTTTGCCGGCCGCGCCAACCTGCTGGTGGTGCCCTGCGTCAGCCCCTGGGCGTATGAGCGGGTCCAGCGCTGGAACTTCGACGCCATCGACCCCAACCGAGCGTTTCGCGAAGGCTCGCCCGCGCAGGAATCCGCCGCCCTCATGCGCCTGGTGGCGCAGCACCAGGGCCAATACGGCCCCTTTGCCGCGCACATCGACCTGCACGAAACCACCGACACCGACGAATCCGAATACCGCCCCGCCGTCGCCGCGCGCGACGGCAAACCGTTCGAGCCCGGCAGCATCCCCGACGGCTTCTACCTGGTGGACGACACCGAGAACCCGCAGCCCGCCTTCCAGCAGGCCATCATCGAGGCCGTGCGCCGGGTGACGCACATCGCCCCTGCGGACGCAAGGAATGAAATCATCGGCTCGCCGCTTGTGGCGCCGGGCGTGATCCGCTACGCGGTGCAACAGCTGGGGCTGTGCACCAGCATCAGCGGCGCACGCTACACCACGACGACGGAGGTGTACCCGGACAGCCCGCGCGCCACGCCCGCGCAGTGCGTCGGGGCGCAGGTGGCGGCGGTGTGCGCGGCGGTGGAGTTTGTGTGTGGGGAGAAACGATAGCGCTGGTCGTTGGCAAATTTAGTGCCAAATAGGCCGCTAGCGCTTGATGGGTAAGCGTTAGTGGCTATCTTAAAAATAGCAACTTGTCGCGGAAAACTTGGCGCTGCAGAGGCTTGAAGCTGGGTGCCTCTTATGGCGGGTTCTATAGGGCGCCCAGTAAATGGGGCGCTCACGTCCGCCGCATCAAAGCGGCGCAAATCGCATGTTGTGCTGCTCTGTCAGCGGGCTGTGGCCGGGCTCCATGCCACCGGCAGCTTCGTAGCCCATGGCCTTGAACTTCCAGACCCCGCCCACCGTTTTAAGCGAGCCCACATGCGCCCCATCGGCCGTGTGCACCGGCATCACCTCGGCGTTGACGGGCAGCAACTGCAAGGTGCCTGCCACCGGGCCGGGAGGCATGTGGGCGTAGGTCGGTTTGAGGTTTGCGGCTGAGGGAAATCACTTCCCCCAAGAATCCTTCAACCCCGTCACCCGGTTGAACACCGGCTTGCCCGGCGCATGGTCCTTGCGGTCGGCCACGAAGTAGCCAAAGCGCTCGAACTGGAATTTGTCGTCGGGCTGGGCCACCGCCAGTGACGGCTCCACGTAGGCGGTCACCACCTTCAGGCTGCCGGGGTTCAGCAGGGCCAGGAAGTCCTTGCCGCCCGCGTCGGGCTGGGCGTCGGTGAACAGGCGGTCGTACAGGCGCACTTCGGCCTGCACGCCGCCCGCCACGCCCACCCAGGTGATGGCGGCCTTGGCCTTCACGCTGTCGGCGCCGGGGGTGCCGCTCTTGGTGTCGGGGATGACCTTGGCGTGCACTTCGGTGACCTTGCCGTCGGCGTCTTTCGCTCCCACGCCGGTGCATTCGATGACGTAGCCGCCCTTGAGGCGCACCACGTTGCCGGGGAACAGGCGCTTGTAGCCCTTGGGCGGCACTTCCTCGAAGTCCTCGCGCTCGATCCACACGTCCTTGCCGATCTGGAACACGCGGTCGGGCGGGGGTGTCTGGCCTTCGGCGATGGCGCTGTGGGGCAGGGCGGGCTGGGTGCAGGTTTCCAGGTAGGCGTCGGAGCCAAACACCTCGGCCCAGTTGGTGAGCACGAGCTTGACCGGGTCCAGCACGGCCATGCCGCGGTGGGCCTTGTGCTCCAGGTCTTCGCGGAGGCACCCTTCGAGGGTGCTGTAGTCGATCCAGGAGTAGTCCTTGGTCACGCCGATGCGTTCGGCAAAGAGCTGGATGCTCTCGGGTGTGTAGCCCCGGCGGCGCAGGCCGACGATGGTGGGCATGCGCGGGTCGTCCCAGCCGCTCACGTGCTTTTCGTTCACCAGCTGGGCGAGCTTGCGCTTGCTGGTGACGACGTAGGTGAGGTTCAGGCGCGCAAATTCGTACTGGCGCGGGGGCGGGCTGGCCAGCAGGCCGCCTTCGATCAGGCGCTCCAGCAGCCAGTCGTAGAAGGGGCGCTGGTCTTCAAATTCCAGCGTGCACAGGCTGTGGGTGATCTGCTCCAGCGCGTCCTCGATGGGGTGCGCGTAGGTGTACATGGGGTAGATGCACCACTTGTCGCCGGTGTTGTGGTGCTCGGCGTGCTTGATGCGGTAGATGGCCGGGTCGCGCAGGTTGATGTTGGGGCTGGCCATGTCGATCCTGGCGCGCAGCACCATGGCGCCGTCGGCGTGCTGACCGCCCTTCATTTCGCGGAAGCGCGCCAGGTTGTCGGCGGGGCTGCGGCTGCGGAAGGGGCTGTCCACGCCGGGCTTGCCGAAGTCGCCCCGGTTGGCACGCATCTGCTCGGGCGTCTGCTCGTCCACGTAGGCGTGGCCGGCCTCGATGAGGTATTCGGCCGCGCGGTACATGAAGTCGAAGTAGTCGCTGGCCTGGTAGGGCCGGTCGTTGCCGGGCTGGGCCCAGTCGAAGCCCAGCCATTTCACGGCGTCGATGATGCTGTTGACGTACTCCTGGTCTTCCTTCTCGGGGTTGGTGTCGTCAAAGCGCAGGTGGCACACGCCGCCGTAGTCGCGCGCCAGGCCAAAGTTCAGGCAGATGCTCTTGGCATGGCCCACGTGCAGGTAGCCGTTGGGCTCGGGCGGGAAGCGGGTGCGGATTTTGGCGGGGTCGGGCTGGCCGGCCGCGTGGTGGGCGGCGTCGCCGGGGCTGCCGGCCCAGCGGCGGCTGGCGTAGGTGCCGGCTTGCAGGTCGTTTTCGATGATCTGGCGCAGGAAATTGCTGCTCTTGGGGGGTTCCGGCGTACTCGTGGCCGGAGCGGAGGCGGGGGCGTGGGCGGTCATGGCGGCCATTCTAGGTGGCGCGTCTGTGCGCTTTTACGCATGGAAACAAGGAGATATACGCACGGACACACTTTAGACGCCCATTCGTGCCATCCTTTCAGGCATGTGGCGCGTTGTGGCGTCTGTGGGGCCGGCAAAGCCGCCGGCCCGTCCAACCAGGAGATGAACATGATCAAGACCGTTTTTGGCAAGCTCGCTGCCCTTGGCATAGGCTTTGCGCTGGCGGCCTCGGCCGGTGTGGCGCAGGCGCGCGACGACGTGAGCTGGTCCGTAGGGATCGGCGTGCCGGGCGTGGTGGTGGGCGCAAGCAACTACCCGTCCTATTCCTACCGCGCGCCGGCGCCGGTGTACTACGCGCCCCCGCCGGTGTACTACGCGCCGCCGCGCCCGGTGTACTACGCGCCTCCGGTGGTGTATTCGCCACCGCCCGCCTACTACTACCGCGACCGTGGGCACCGCCACCACCGCCATGACCGGGGCCACGGCCGCTGGCACGACAGGTAATCCGGCGCTCATGCCACCCGGCGCCGCTTTGCGCGCCGTCCCGGGCACCGCATAATTTGCGCTTCACCTGCCTGCGCGGGTGGCCTGCTTCGGCCACCTGCGCACGCCCAGCCTGAAAGCGCCGCTCCCGTGCCCACCCTTTTCGTCCTCAACGGCCCCAACCTCAACCTGCTCGGCACGCGCGAGCCCGCCGTCTATGGGCACCACACCCTGGACAACGTGCAGGCGCTGTGCGCCCAGGCGTGCGAGCAGGCCGGGTTCACGCTGCGCTTTCACCAGAGCAACCACGAAGGCGCGCTGCTCGACTGGCTGCACGAGGCCGGTCGCCTGCACCAGCAGGGCGATCTGGCCGGGGTGGTGCTCAACGCCGGCGCCTTCACGCACACCAGCATTGCGCTGCACGATGCGATCAAGGGCACGGGCGTGCCGCTCATCGAGCTGCACATCAGCAACGTCTTCGCGCGCGAACCGTTTCGCCACCATTCGACCATCTCGCCGGTGGCGCGCGCCGTCATCTGCGGCCTGGGGGTCGATGGCTACCCCCTCGCGGTGCAGGCCCTGGCGCGCATGCGCACGGCCTGAGCGTGCGCAGGTGCTGATCGTCCCCGAAAGCGAAGTCGAATTCACCGCCATCCGCGCGCAGGGGGCGGGCGGGCAGAACGTCAACAAGGTCTCGAGCGCGGTGCACCTGCGCTTCGACGTGCACGCGTCTTCCCTGCCGCCCGAGGTGCGCGAGCGCCTGCTCGCGCTGCGCGACGCGCGCATCACCGACCAGGGCGAGGTCGTCATCAAGGCGCAGCGCTTTCGCAGCCAGGAGCAGAACCGCGCCGACGCCCTGGCGCGCCTGCAAGCCCTGGTGAACCGCGTCGCCCAGCCGCCCGTGCCGCGCCGCGCGACCAAGCCGAGCTATGGCGCCAAGCTGCGCCGGCTGGAATCCAAGAGCCAGCGCAGCGAAACCAAGGCCCTGCGCGGCAAAGTGCCGACCTGAGCATTGGCGCGCGATTGGCGCGGTGGATGGGATGCAGCGTTCCCCGCCGGGGGCTTGGTAGGCGCCGCGATAGCTCCTACATTGGAGGCAAAGGACGATTCCCATGACCACCAGCATCCCCGCCGCCGCCGCCCCTCAGGTTCCCGCGCTGTTCGTGTCGCACGGCGCGCCGCTGTTCGCCATCGAAGCGGGCGAAACCGGGCCCGCGCTCACCCGCTGGGGCAGTGCGCTGCGCGCGCGCTTTCCGGCGCTGCGCGGCGTGATCGTGATGTCGCCGCACTGGATGGCGCGCGGCCTGCGCGTGATGGCGGGCGAGCAGCCCGCTACCTGGCACGACTTCGGCGGCTTTCCGCCGGCGCTGTACGAACTGCAGTACCCCGCACCGGGGTCGCCGGCCTTGGCGCGGGAGGTGCTGGCGCTGCTGCAGGCCGCCGGTCTGCCCGCGGAGGGCGACGCCGCGCGGCCCTTCGACCACGGCGCCTGGGTGCCGCTGATGCACATGTTCCCCGAGGCCGATGTCCCGGTGGTGCAGGTTGCCCTGCCCGTGGGCGCGGGGCCGCGCGAGGTGCATGCCATTGGTGCGGCGCTCGCCGGCCTGCGCGACCAGGGCGTGCTGCTGATGGGTTCGGGCAGCATGACGCACAACCTGGCGGAATTCTTCGGCGGTGCGCGCGCGCCGGCGCCCTACGTGCTGGAGTTCAGCCGCTGGGTCGAATCGGCCATCGAACGCGGCGACCTGCCGGCCCTGCTGGACTACCGCAGCCAGGCGCCGCACGCCGAACGTGCCCATCCGACGGAAGACCATTTGATGCCCTTGTTCTTCGCGCTCGGCGCGGCGGGCAACAATGTGCGGCCGGAGTACTTGAGTCGCGAGGTGATGTACAGCATGCTGGCGATGGACGCGCTCGCTCTGGAGCCGGCGGCCTGAACGGCCGGGCCCAGATTTATTCAACAAATTGGCCACTGGCGCTTATCTATCATGGATTTACCGCTCACATTTTTGAAGCGACCTGCCGCGGCCAGTGTTCCGCGCCCGTGGCTGTTGGTGCTGCTGCACGGCGTGGGCAGCAACGAGCAGGACCTGTTTTCACTGTGCGCACAGTTGCCCGAGCGCTACTACGTGCTCAGCCTGCGGGCGCCGCACCGCATGGCGCCGGGGGCGTTTGCCTGGTTCGACTTTTCCATCGAGCCCGGTGGCGCGCGCAGCATCGACGAAGCGCAAGAGGCCGCCAGCCGTGCGCTCCTGGAGCAGACGCTGGCCGACGCCGCGCGGCAACTGGACATTCCGCCCGAGCGCTGCGTGGTCGCCGGCTTCAGCCAGGGCGGCGCCATGGCGCTCGGCCTGCTGCTGACGCAGCCGGCGCTGCTGCGCGCTGCCATCGTCTGGCACGGCCGGCTGTTGGATCAGCCGCTGGCCGCCATGGCGCCGGCCGATGCCTTCCACGGGCGCGCGCTCTGGGTCAGCCACGGCACGCACGACGGTGTGATCCCGCTGGCCTACGCCCAGGCCATCACGCACCACCTGGAGGCGCTGCCGCTTTCCATCACCTACCGCGAATTTGCCAGCGAGCATGAAATCCGCCCGTCCGAGCTGGCGGCGACGCTGCACTGGCTGGAAGCGCTGAGCACCACGCCCAGCGCCTTCTGATCACGCGCCGCCCACCGGCAGCGCCACGGTGCGCTTGACCTCCTTGAGCGAGAAGCTGGTGGAAATCTCGCGCACGCCGGGCAGGCTGCGGATGCGGGTGCGCACGTACTCGGAAAAATTCTCCAGGTCGGGCGCCACCAGTTCCACCTGGTAGTCGTAGCGCCCCGACAGGTTGTGGCAGGACAGCACCTGCGCCAGCGCCAGCACCTCATGCTCGAACGCCGCCGTGACCTCGGCCGTGTGCTCGTGCAGGCCCAATTGGACGAAACCGAGCACGCCGTAGCCGACGCGGTGGCGGTCCAGGTGGGCGTGGTAGCCGCTGATCACGCCCGACTCCTCCAGTTGGCGCACGCGCCGCCAGCACGGCGAGGTCGAGAGCGAGACCCGTTCGGCCAGTTCGCCCACGGTCGCACGGCCGTCTTTTTGCAGCGCATCGAGCAGGGCGCGGTCCACGGCGTCGAACGATGCGGGTTCTTGGGGCATGGTATTTCTTTAATGCAATAAAAATGGGTTAATTATTCCAATATCTTGGGGTTATAGGGTCGTTATAGCGATATTTTTCCGCTGGGTTTGGCAAAGAATTCGGGGATTCATTCCCCATTCAGGAGACCCGCATGGCCCAGGCACCCCACCACAGCACCGGCGGCTTCAGCACCCGCGCCATCCACTACGGCTACGACCCGGCCGAGCACCAGGGTGCGCTGGTGCCGCCCATCCACACCTCGGCCACCTACGCTTTCCCGGACGTGGACTACGGCGCGCGCTGCTTTGCCGGCGAGGAAAACGGCTACTTCTACACGCGCATCGCCAACCCCACGCTGGCGCTGCTCGAAGGGCGCCTGGCCAGCCTGGAGCAGGGCGCCGGCGCGGTGGTGTTCGGCTCGGGGATGGGGGCGATCACGGCGACGTTGTGGTCGATGCTGGAGCCGGGCGACGAGGTGCTGGCCGACCTCACGCTGTACGGCTGCACGTTTTCCTTCCTGCACCACGGCCTGGGGCGCTTTGGCGTCACCGTGCGGCACGTGGACATGACCGACCCGGCCAACGTGGCCGCCGCGCTGGGCGACAAGACGCGCGTGGTGTACTTCGAGACCCCGGCCAACCCCAACATGCGCCTGGTGGACATTGCCGCCATCGCCGCGCTCGCGCATGCCCGGGGCGCCAAGGTGGTGGTGGACAACACCTACTGCACGCCCTACCTGCAGCAGCCCCTGCTGCTGGGCGCCGATGTGAGCGTGCACTCCATGACCAAGTACCTGGGCGGCCACGGCGACCTGACGGCCGGCGCCGCGGTCTTCGCCGATGCCGAACTGGCCCAGCGCGTGCGCCTCTACGGCCTCAAGGACATGACGGGCGCCGTGATGTCGGCGCAGGACGCGCACCTGGTGATGCGCGGCCTCAAGACCCTGGCGCTGCGCATGGACCGCCACTGCCAGAGTGCCCAGACGGTGGCCGAATTCCTGGCCGCGCACCCGGCCACGGCGGCGGTGCACTACCCGGGCCTGGCCACCTTCCCGCAGCGCGCGCTGGCCCGGCGGCAGATGCGCCAGATGGGCGGCATGATCGCCTTCGAGCTGCAGGGCGGCCTGCAGGCCGGCGTGCGCTTCATGGACGCGCTGCGCCTCGTCACCCGCGCCGTGAGCCTGGGCGACGCCGAGACGCTGGCCCAGCACCCGGCCAGCATGACGCATTCCACCTACACCCCCGAAGAGCGTGCCGCGCACGGCATTTCCGACGGGCTGGTGCGCCTGTCGGTCGGCCTGGAAGACGTGGGCGACCTGCTGGCCGATATCGGCCAGGCGCTGGACCTTGCCTTGGCCCTGGGCCGCGCCGGGGCGGCTAGCGCGCCGGCTGCGCCGGCAGCGGCAGTGCCGTCTTGTAGCGCACCTGCTTGAGGGCGAAGCTGGAGCGGATCTTCTCGATGCCCGGAATGGGCGAGAGCTGCTCGATGATGAAGCGCTCCAGCGCCGCCATGTCGGCCAGGGCGACGCGGATCAGGTAGTCGCTGTCGCCGGTCATCAGGTAGCACTCCATGACTTCGTCCTGCTCGGCGATGCGGCGCTCGAAATCGGCCAGGGCCTCCTTGTTCTGCGCCTTCAGGCTGATGCTGATGAACACGTTCAGCCCCAGGCCCAGCGCCGCCGCGTTGGCCAGGGCCACGTAGCGGTGGATGACGCCGGCCGCCTCCAGCGCCTTGACGCGCGCGAGGCAGGGCGAGGGCGAGAGATGCACCCGCCGCGCCAGCTCGACGTTGGAGAGCGCGCCATCGGCCTGCAGCTCGCCCAGAATCCGCAAATCGACCGTGTCCAGCTTCATATGCTTTGAAAAATGAAATCAACAGTACGTTGTGCTGATTTTATGGCTGCATGCAGCGCATTCGGCACCACATTTTCCGGCCAAGCGCCTACAGTCCCACCATGAACGCTCCGCTGCCCACCGCCATGCTGCACGCCCTTGAACACACCGACCTCGACCCTGGGGAAACCGCCGAATGGCGCGAAGCCTTCCTGGCGCTCGTCGCCGCCCAGGGCCCCGAGCGTGCGCGCCACATGCTCGATGAACTCGCGCGCCTGGCACGGGCAGAGCGCGTGGGCTGGCAGCCCGGGCTGAACACGCCGTACGTGAACACCGTGGCGGTGCAGGACCAGGGCGTGTTCCCCGGCGACCTGGCGATCGAGGAGCGGCTCGGTTCCATCATTCGCTGGAACGCGCTCGCCATGGTGGTGCGCGCCAACCAGGCCTACGGCGAACTGGGTGGCCACATCGCCAGCTACGCCAGCGCGGCCGATCTGTTCGAGAGCGGCTTCAACCACTTCTTCCGCGCCCGCGAAGGCCTGGGCGCCGGCCAGCAGCGGGGCGACCTGGTGTTCTTCCAGCCGCACAGCGCGCCCGGGGTGTACGCGCGGGCGTTCCTGGAAGGGCGCCTCTCCGAGCAGGACCTGATGCACTACCGCCAGGAACTGACCGCGCCCCAGGCGGGCGCGCAGGGCCTGTCGAGCTACCCGCACCCCTGGCTGATGCCGGACTTCTGGCAGTTCCCCACGGGCTCCATGGGCATCGGCCCCATCAGCAGCATCTACCACGCGCGCTTCATGCGCTACCTCACGCACCGCAAGCTGCTCGACTGCACGGACCGGAAAGTGTGGGGCGTGTTCGGCGACGGCGAGATGGACGAGCCCGAGAGCACCAGCGCGCTCACGCTCGCCTCGCGGGAAGGCCTGGACAACCTCGTCTGGGTGGTCAACTGCAACCTGCAGCGCCTGGACGGCCCGGTGCGTGGCAACGGCCGCATCATCGACGAGTTGGAGCGCCTGTTTGCCGGCGCGGGCTGGAACGTGGTCAAGCTGGTCTGGGGCAGCGACTGGGACGGCCTGTTCGCGCGCGACCTCACCGGCGCGCTGGTGCGCACGCTGGAGGCCACGGTGGACGGCCAGATGCAGACCTTCGCGGCCAAGGACGGGCGCTTCAACCGCGACAACTTCTTCGGCCAGAACCCCGAACTGGCCGCGCTGGCCCAGGGCATGACGGACGAGCAGATCGACCGCCTGAAACGCGGCGGCCACGACCTGGTGAAGATCCACGCCGCCTACGCCGCGGCCGCTGCCCACCGGGGCCAGCCCACCGTCATCCTGGCCCACACCAAGAAAGGTTATGGCATGGGCCAGGCGGGGCAGGGCAAGATGACCACGCACAGCCAGAAGAAGCTGGACGATGGCGACCTGATCGAATTCCGCAACCGCTTCAACCTGCCCTTGAGCGACGCGCAGGCCACGGGCCTGGCCTTCTACAAGCCGCAGGAGGACAGCGCCGAGATGCAGTACCTGCGCGCGCACCGCCAGCAGCTCGGCGGCTACCTGCCCCGGCGCGAATCGGCCTGCGATGCGCTCCCCGTGCCGCCCCTGGCCAGCTACGCGCAGTTCGCGCTGCAGGCGGCCGGCAAGGAGATGAGCACCACCATGGCCTTTGTGCGCATGCTCGGCGGCCTGATGAAGGACGCCGCGCTGGGCCCGCGCATCGTGCCCATCGTGGCCGACGAGGCGCGCACCTTCGGCATGGCCAACCTGTTCAAGCAGGTCGGCATCTACAGCAGCGTGGGCCAGCGCTACGCGCCCGAAGACATCGGCTCGGTGCTCGCCTACCGCGAGGCGCTGGACGGGCAGATCCTCGAAGAAGGCATCAGCGAAGCCGGCGCCATCGCCAGCTGGACGGCCGCGGCGACGAGCTACAGCGTGCACGGCCTGGCCATGCTGCCGTTCTACATCTACTACTCCATGTTCGGCTTCCAGCGCGTGGGCGACGCCATCTGGGCGGCGGCCGACCAGCGGGCTCGCGGCTTCCTTTTGGGCGCCACCTCGGGCCGCACCACGCTGGGTGGCGAAGGCCTGCAGCACCAGGACGGCACCAGCCACTTGGTGGCAGCCACCATCCCCAACTGCAAGGCCTACGACCCGGCCTATGCAGGCGAGATGGCCGTCATCATCGACGCCGGCATGCGCGAGATGGTGACCGAGCAGCGCGACGTTTTCTACTACGTCACGCTCATGAACGAGAACTACGCCCAGCCCGACCTGCCGCCGGAGGCGCACGAAGGCGTGTTGCGTGGATGCTATCTATTCAATAGCTATCAGCGCTCACCAGACGGGCGAGAAGGGCCAAGTTCGTCCAAAAAAGTGACCCTGCTGGGTTCGGGCGCCATCCTGACCGAAGTGGTCAAGGCGGCCGAATTGCTGGCGGCCGAGGGCATCGCGGCCACCGTGCTCAGCGTGACGAGCTGGAGCGAACTCGCGCGCGACGGCCAGGCCTGCGAGCAGCGCGCCCTGGCGGACGATGCCGCGCCCGGCGTGCCGTGGCTGACGCAGCAGCTGGCTGGCACGCACGGGCCGGTCATCGCCGCCACCGACTACGTGCGCGCGGTGCCCGAAACAGTGCGCGCCTTTGTGCCAGCGGGGCGCCGCTACCTCACCCTGGGCACGGACGGCTTCGGCCGCAGCGACACGCGTGCTGCGCTGCGCAGTTACTTCGGGGTGGACGCAGAGCACATTGCCCGCGTGGCCCGCCAGCTCATGGCATGAGGTGGGCGGTCTGGATCGTCGTGCGAACGGTGTGCCGCGCGGGGCGAGGTGTCTCTGCCGAAAGCCGGGCGGTGACGAAGGGCCGCTGATGGCACGTTCACCGCACGCCGGTTGCGCTCACGGAAGCTTGACCTGCACCACGGCGTTGGGCACCGCGAGGTACATCATGCTGTCGCGCACGGCGATACCGGTAGGGCGGTTGATGATGCCCGGCAGGTCCCCTGGTGCAAAGCCGTACTTCCAGGCCTGACCTACCGGTGTGCTGACCTGGCCATCGGTGCCAATCTTGCGAACCACGCTGTTGAAGGGGTCCGTGACATACACGTTTCCTTGGCTGTCCACGTCGAGGCTGGACGTCGGGCCAGGCCAGTTCACGCCCAGGTGCACGGTCAACCGTGCGGCAGCCGCGGCGCCATCCGCATAGCCGGGCGCGGCAGCAGGGTCGCCCGCCAGGGTGCTGACCAGTCCGGACGGCGTGATCTTGCGAATGGTGGGGCCCACCTGGTTGATGTCGTGGAACAGACCGTCGATGACGTACACATTGCCGGCTGCATCGGTGGTCATGTGGCCAAGCGCAGAAAACTGTGCCGCTGCGCCTTGGCCATCCACGTGTCCCACGGTGCCCAGGCTGCCCGCAAACTGCGTGACTTCGCCCTTGGTATCGATCTTGAAGATGGCGCCTTTGAGGCTGGCGACGTACACGTTGCCGGTGGTGTCGGCCGTGATCCCGGATGCCACGCCGAGGAACGCCGTGGGCACCTTGTCCAGCCACGGTGCCAGGTCTGCCAGAAGCACGGCCTGGCAGTTGGCGGTCTTGAAGATGCGCGCACCATCAAAGGTGTAGAGGTTGCCCGCGCCATCGGTGGCCAAGGGGGCCGTGGCGCTGGACAGTACTGCGTCGCCCTGGCCGGTGAGCGCGGTGCAATGCCCATCCGGCTTGCCCAGGGTGCGCACCAGCCCGTCGGTCTGCACGGTGCGGATGCTGCGGTTGCCGCTGTCGCGCACGTACATCGTGCCGGCCGGATTCATGGCGATCGAGTCGGGCGCGTTGAAGCGCGCGTTGCTGCCCTGGCCGTCGTCCGCGCCTTCCGCAGAGGGTATTCCGGCCACTGCAGTGGAAGCGCCTTGCGGCGTGTAGCTGCGCAACTGCGCGTACTTGACGGCCGAGTTGCGCATCCCGTACTCGGCAACAAGGAACCGGCCGTCGGGCGTGACAGTCATCTGGTCCGCAGTGCATAGAGTGCCTGGCCCGGCCCCACTGCCGTCTCCACCGAAGGCGCAGGTCGAGGCGCGAACCAGGGTCGTCACGCTCCCGTCGCTGCCAATCTGGCGGATGGCCGGGTGGGCGTACCAGTCCAGGACGAACATGTGATTCGCGGCGTCGAAGGCAATGGTCTTGAGATCGCCGAACTTGGCCCCGGACGCGGCGCCATCCGTATTGCCACCGTTGTTGGGAGCCAGAACGCCGGACACCACGGTGGCCTGGCCGTTCGCTGCATACCTGCGGATGACATGGTCATTCGGGTCTGCCGCATACAGCACGCCTGCCGAGTCGGTGGCCAGGAGCACGGGCCGGTAGATCTCTATGGGCGGGCCGGAAATGAATACCGACGTAGGGTACTGGCTGGCCTTGCTGGTGAGCGTGGTCACTTCTCCCGTCGGAGCAATCTTGCGGATGGGGTTGGCGACGGGATTTGGTGTCCCCGACCGCTTGACCTCGGAGACGTATACGTTGCCAGCTTTGTCCACGGCAATGCCCGTGGGGCTGCACAAGGTTGCGGAGGCGCCCGTGCCGTCCTGGTTACCGCAGACACCGGCCTTGCCCGCCAGGGTGGTCACCGCACCCGCCGTGCTGATCTTGCGCACCAGATGGTTATCGGTGTCCGCCACATAAGTGTTCCCCGTCGCATCGACGGCCACGCCCATGGGGCGGTAAAACCGCGCTGCAGACCCATTGCCATCGGCGTGGTTGGATGGGACGTTCGCCACCCAGCCTCCACCGCCCGCCAAGGTGCTGACCTGCCCGTGGTCGGCGCTGAGTTTGCGAATCTGATTGTTGCCGCTGTCCAGGATGACGACTTCGCCCGCGCTGGTCACGGCCATCCCACCCAGGTACGCGCTGAGGCGTGCGGTGGAGGGCGCTGCGCCATCCTGGTTGCCCGCACCGTCGGTGTTGCTGGCAAGCAGCGACAGGGCCGCCCCGGGAGCAGGTGGGGGAGGCACCGGGGCAGAGGAGCCGCCACCCCCGCATGCGTTGAGCAGCGGGGCGACCAATGCGGCAAGAATGCCCACGCGTTGGAACGGAATCGTGGAGACAACACCTGTCATGAAGCACTCTCAAAGGAAGAAGGTTGGATAGCGCCGCCGTGGTGCCATCTGCGGACGGGAAGGCGGCATGGTGGATTGAGCGCTCCGAGGATAGAGCACAATTTCGACGCGCCAGCACAGGTTTCAATTGGTAGCCTGTACGGAAGATGGGCCCGTCAGCGCCACAGCGTCGGTCGCCCGTCTGTGGTGCCACCGCAGACCTTTGAAGCCGCTTCGATCCCCAGGATGCTCTTCACGAATCGCCCCGTGGCGCATCCGCGCAGCTGATGGGCCCATCGGCACAGGGCGTTACGAACTTGTGCGGCCTTGTGGTTTCCAATAGGCGTTTTTCAGACACCGCACCGGGAGGCGCCCATGACCGAAGCAGAACGATCCAGACTCCGTCCCCAGCAGGAGCGCGCACACCTGGGCCTGGTGGTGCTGTGGGCGGTCGTCCTGGCCGTAGCCGGGGGCGCCTGGTGGTGGTGGCAGGGGCGCGGCGCGGCACCGACCCCGGCGGCGCCCGCCGTCGCTCCCGCGGCTGCGCCGAGCGCTGCCCCGGCGTCCGAGCCCGCCTCGGGGCCGCAAAACCCGGTGGACGCGCTGGCGCCGCCCGATGCCGCGCTGCCCGCGCTCGCCGCCGCCGACGGCTACGTGGCGGACGCGCTGGCCGAGCTGCTGGGCCAAGCCCAGGTCGCGCGCTTCCTGCGCACCGACGGCCTGGTGCGCCGCTTCGTCGCCACGGTAGACAACCTGGCGCGCGACCAGGCGCCGGTCGGCATGTGGCCGCTCCAGCCGACGCCGGAGCGCTTCACCGTGCAGGGCGAAGGCGCGGCGCAGGCCATCGCCCCGGACAACGCGGCGCGTTACCACGCCGTGGTGGCATGGGCCGAGGGCGTGGACCTGCAGCGCGCGGTGGCGCTCTACGCGCGCCTGTACCCCCTGTTCCAGCAGGCCTACGAAGAACTGGGCTATCCCGGCCGCTACTTCAACGACCGCGTGGTGGCCGTCATCGACCATTTGCTGCGCGCGCCCGAGCCCGCCGGGCCGCTCGCCGTGCAGCTCACCGAAGTCAAGGGCGAATGGAGCGCGGCCCGGCCCTGGGTGCGCTACGAGTTCGCCGACCCGCAGCTGCAGGCCTTGTCGAGCGGGCAAAAGATCATGGTGCGCGTGGGCCTGGAGAACGAGCGCCGGCTCAAGGCCCGGCTGAAGGCGCTGCGCGCGCTGCTGGCCACGGGCGAGGTGGCCAGGGGCAAGCCTTAGGACGAGTTCCTAGCCCGGGTGGCGAAAGAAGGCGTCGAGCGCCGGCATCAGGGTCGGGAACTCCTGCGCGAAGCGCTCCCGGTTCACGAAATACGCCTCGCACGCCACGGCGAAGAATTCCGCTGGGGCCGTGGCGCCATACGCGTCCAGCCAGGGCGGTTCGGCGCCGAAGCGCTCGGCCTTGGCCACGGCCTCGCGAAAGTCGGCGTAGGCCGGCTGCCACGCCGCCTGCCAGGCGGCGAGCGCCGCACGCGGGCCGCGCGCGCCGAGCAGGTCGGGTGGCAGGGGCGGGCAGCCGTTGGCGTGGCCGTTTTGCATGTCCAGCTTGTGCACGAACTCGTGCACCACCACATTGCTGCCTTGCCCGGCGCTGGCAGCGCCACCCGCGACGTGGCGCCAGCTGAGCATTACCGGCCCGCGCTCCATGGCCTCGCCGGCCAGCACCTCGGTGTAGCGGTGGACCACGCCGGCTTCGTCGGTGTGCTCGCGCCGCGCCACGGCTTCGCCCGGGTGGACAACGATGGTGACGAAGTCGTCGTACCAGGCCAGCGCCTTGTGCGGTTCGCCCCAGTGCAGCAGCGGCAGGCAGGCCTGCGCGGCGATGTCGATGGCCATGGCGTCGGTGACCACCAGGCCGTGCGCACCGTGGAACTCCTTGCGGTCCAGGAACAGGGCGGCCAGGGCGCGCAGCTTGGCCTGCTGGGCGAGTGGCAGCGCTGCCAGGAAGGGGTAGCGCCCGAGGGTCTGCAGCCACAGCTCGGCGGAGATGTCCGGCACCGGGGCCAGGGTGGCGCGCAGGCTGCTGCGCAGGCGGTTGAGGAAGGCGGGCATCGGTCAGAACCTGTTGAATGTCTTTTTGAAGTCGCGCAAGCGCCTTTTCGGGATGGAATGGAAGGCGCGGTGCGCAGCCCATAGCTCTGCTATGGGCGAGTGCCGCAACGCCGCAGACCGCCCGAAAAGGCACTTGCCCGAAGGGTTGAAGTGCAATCGGGCGATTGGGCGCTCCGGGTGCTTGCATGGGCATGGGCCCATGCGGCGCATCCGGAGCATCCACTCATCCCGATTGCACTTCAACGCGATCTCCAAAAAGACATTCAACAGGTTCTCAGGTGGGGACGATGGCGATGCGTTCCAAGCCCGCGGGCGTGAGGCGCAGCACGTCGGCCCGGGGCGGCGCCGCGGCGGCGTCCCAGTCGCTGAGCACCACGCGGCGGTAGCCCGGTGCCAAGGTATGTTCGGCCGGCCGGTGCGTGTGGCCGTGAATGAGGGTAGGGGCGCGCGCGGCCTGCAGCCAGGCGAGCGCGGCCGGGCCGTCCACGTCGGCGTAGGCGGCGCCCGATTGCTTGCGTGCCTCGCTCTCTGCGCGGATGCCGCGCGCCTGCGTGCGCCGCACGGCCAGCGGCTGCGCGAGGAACTGCTGCTGCCAGGCGCTGCTGCGTGCCAGGACGCGGAACCGCTGGTAGTCCACATCGTCCAGGCAGAGCAGGTCGCCGTGGCTGAGCAGCAGGCGCTGCCCGTGGAAGTTGAGCAGCGCCGGGTCGGGGAGGCCGACCATGCCGGTGCGCCGGAAGAACGCCGCGCCCACCAGAAAATCGCGGTTGCCGTGCAGGAAGTAGACGGGCCGTTGGCGCGCCGCGGCCGCGAGCACCTGGGCCAGCGCGGCTTCAAAGCTGCCAGGCTCGTCGCAGGCGTCGTCGCCGACCCAGACCTCGAACAGGTCGCCCAGCAGGAAGAGCGCGTCGGCCGGGCTGTGCGCGAGGTAGCACTGGAACAGCGCCAGCGTTTCCGGCTCCGCCGCCTGCAAGTGCAGGTCGGACAAAAAATCGACCGTGCGCCAGTGCGCGGGAGCGATGAGTTCCTGCGCCTGGGGCACGGCCATGGTCATGGCGCGAAGCGGATTAGAGCGCCACGGCCTTCTCGATCACCACGTCGTCCTTGGGCACGTCGTCGTGAAAGCCCTTGCGGCCGGTCTTCACGGCCTTGATCTTGTCAACCACCTCGGTGCCGCCGACCACCTTGCCGAACACGGCGTAGCCCCAGCCCTGCGCCGTGGGCGCGGTGTGGTTGAGAAAGCCGTTGTCGGCGACGTTGATGAAGAACTGGGCGCTGGCCGAGTGCGGGTCGCTGGTGCGCGCCATGGCCACGGTGTAGTTGTCGTTCTTCAGGCCGTTCTGGGCTTCGTTCTCGACCGGCGCGTCGGTGTTCTTCTGCACCATGCCGGGCGCGAAACCGCCGCCCTGGACCATGAAGCCGGGGATGACGCGGTGGAAGATGGTGCCGTCGTAATGGCCCTTTTGCACGTAGGCGAGGAAATTGGCGACCGTCTTAGGCGCCTTCTCCTGGTCGAGTTCGAGGGTGACGACGCCGTAGCCGGCAATGTGGAGTTCGACTTGGGGGTTGCTCATGGCGGGCTTTCTTAGGGCAGCACGGTGGCCGACTGGATGGTGATGGGGGTGTTGGGCACGTTCTGGTACGGGCCCTTGTTGCCGGTGGCGACGGCCTTGATCTTGTCGACCACGTCCTGGCCTTCGACGACCTTGCCGAAGACGGCGTAACCGTGGCCGTCGGGCTGGGGCGCGTTGAGCATGGCGTTGTCCTTCACGTTGATGAAGAACTGGGCGGTGGCCGAATCCGGTGCGCTGGTGCGCGCCATGGCGAGCGTGTACTTGTCGTTCTTCAGGCCGTTGGCGGCCTCCAGGGGAATCGGCGCGCGCATGGGCTTTTGCACCATGTCGGCGGTAAAGCCGCCGCCCTGGATCATGAAGCCGTCGATCACGCGGTGGAAGATGGTGCCGTCGTAGTGCTTCTCGCGCACGTACTGCAGGAAGTTGGCGACCGACTTGGGCGCCTTGTCCGGGTTCAGTTCGACGACGATGTCGCCCATCGAGGTGGCCAGCTTCACCTTCGGGGCCGGGTCTGCTGCGGCCGCCGGGTTCGCTACTGAAAACATAGCTGTCATGGCAAGCGCATTAAGCGCCAGAGCCACTTTTCGTCTGGAAATCATCCGATCACTCCTTCAAAAAATATCTGCCAGCGCTGGCCCTGGCGGCGCCAGTACTGGCGCTTGACGGGGCCGCTGCGCGCGCCCGCCGGCACCTCGGCGAAGGTCACTACCATGGTGTCGCTGCTGTCGCGCCAGTGCAGTGCGGATTTGTCCTTGAGCGTCACGTCGCGCCCGCGCAGCGTGCGCAATTCGTCCTGCAGGGCACTGCGCCATTCGGCCAGGGATTGCGTGCGCGGATTCTGGAAATCGTAGGTGTAGAACCCCAGCACGCGCCCGAGGTCGCCGTCCGACTTGGCCTTGCTCCAGGCTTCCAGCGCCTGGTTGAACGCCTGGCGCTCGCCCACCACGCCCTGCGGCGCGACCCACGACAGCTGCCGTGCGATCACCACCGGTGTGCTGCGCGGCTCGACGGTGCGCAGTATGCGCTCGAGGTCGGGGTTGGCGATGGCGACGCAGCCGTCCGTCGCCTGCGGCGCGCGCGAGAACTGGCCGCTCGGCACGCCGTGCAGCCAGATGCCGCTGCCCGTCTTGCCGCGCCGCAGGTCCAGGGCGTTCGGGTAGTTCAGCGGCAGGGCGCCCGCGCCGTACAGGTCGGCAAGCTGCTTGGCGTCCAGCCGGCTGGTGATGTAGTACACGCCCAGGGGTGTGCGCTGGTCGCCTTCGAATTCCTTCTCGATGCCCAGCTTGCCGACGGACGCGTAGTAGTCGGCGACGAGCTTGGGCCCCTGCTTGGTGTTCTCGAACAGGTACAGGCGCGAACGCGATGCGTCCACGGCGATGGCGTGGCGCGTGCGCTCGGCCAGCTCCACGAAGGCGCTGGGGATCGTGCCCGGCGGCGGGCGCAGGCGCTCGGCGGCAACGCGCTGGTGCGATTCCTGGCGCAGCTCGGTCAGCACCGGTTCGGCCTGGGCACCGGGCACGTCGCCCAGCCGGGTGATCGGGCGGGCGCGCGCCGCCAGCAGGTCGCCCAGGGCGAGCTGGGCCAACTGGAAATGCGGGAAATCGCGCACCAGGCCGCGGGCCCGTGCGAGTGCTTCGTCCGCCCGGCCCTGGGCCGTGAGGGTGTAGATGGCCAGCAGGCGCTTTTCCGCCGGGTCGGCCTGGGACGCAGGCGTCTGCGGCGCAGGCGACGCCTTGGCGGGTTTGTCCTTGTGCTTGCGCGCCCAGGCAGGCTCCACCCAGGTACCGGCGCACAGCACGGCCAGAGCCAAAAGTGCGGCGCTGCGCGTGGCCCGTGCGCCGTGGGAGCCCGGCGCGCTCAATGCGGGAAAGCGGTGCCGCTGTGGCACCGCAGGAGGTCATGCACCTGCATCAGCTGCCAGTGGATTCGCGCACGATGAGCCAGCGCCCCTGGTTGCGCACCAGTTCAAGGGTCTTGCGGCTGGCCACGTTCAGCGAGTCGGCGCTGTAGGCCTGGTGGAAGCGGGCAGTGGCGCGGTCCCCCTTGACGTTGACCGAGAGGTCGGACAGCGTCACCTGGATGCGCGATTTGCCGACGATGCGGGCTTCGCGTTCCTTCTCCCAGTCGGCGCGGCTGGTCTTGCCCGGCGGATCGAACTGCTTGCCATAGGCGGCCAAGTAGGCCTTCATGTCGCGCGCCGACCAGGCCGCGGCCCAGGCCTTCACGGCGGCTTCCACATCCTGTTCGGCGGCGGTTTCGGCGCCCGACGCCTTGGCCACGTCGGCAGGCGGGGTGGTGGGCTCGGCGGCCGGAGCACGCGCGGCCGGCGCCACGGGCGCAGCGGCGGGCGGGGCCTTGGGTGCCGGAGCGGCGGCCGCTGCGGGTGCGGGCGTTGCTGCGGGGGCAGGCGCGGCCGCCGGAGCGTTGACCGGCGCCGGGGCAGTGGTAGCGGCGGGCGGTGCGGTGGGCGTGGGCGCCGCAGCGACCACGGTGGGCTTGGCCGGCCGGGCAGCGGCGCTCGCGGCAGCCGGGCCCGACGGGAACAGGCTGCGGATCAATGCCAGCTTGGGGCTGAGCGCTGCGCTGTTGCCCGCGTCGAGCTGAAGCGCCTTGTTGTAGGCCTGGGCGGCGAGCTTGGCGTAGATGTCGCCCAGGTTTTCGTGTGCGGTGGAATAGCTCGGGTTGGTGCGGATCGCCATTTCCAGCGCGGTGCGCGCCCGGTCGAGCTGGTTCTGCCCTGCGTACAGCACGGCCAGGTTGTTGTACGGCTCGGGCAGCTCGGGGTAGTCCTGCGTGAGCTGTGTGAAGGTGGCGATGGCGTCGCCCTGTTTGCCCGAATCGGCCTGTGCGACGCCGCGCAGAAAGCGCAGTTGCGGGTCTTTGGGCGTGGCGGCGAGGCGCTGGTCGGCCTTGGTGAGGGCCTCGGCCGGCTTGCCGGCCTTGAGAAGTCCCGTGATGTCCGAGTAGTCGTCCGCATGGACTGCGCCCACGCCCAGCAATGCCGAAAATGCCACGAGGCGCGCCATGCGCGCGAGCGGGGTAAGGGGGCGGCGTGATGAGGTCATGAAGGTCCGTGATGTGGTCAGCCGGGGCCCGGACGGGCGCTTATACTGCGTCGGATTGTAGCTGAGGGGGTTGCCATGGCGGAAGCGCGTGCCCACGTTGCGGGCCCGCTGTGGCAAGGCATTTGGGCTTATGCGCGGCGGGTCTGCCGTGCGCCGGATCGGCGGGCGGCTTGGCCCGCCCACATCGCTTCGCCCCACCCTCGGCCGGACCGCCTCCACCCATTTCCATGAGCCTGCGCATATACAACACGCTCTCGCGTGCCCTTGAGCCATTCACCCCGCTGGAGCCCGGCCACGTGCGCATGTACGTGTGCGGCATGACCATCTACGACCTGTGCCACATCGGCCACGCCCGCATGATGATGGCCTTCGACGTGGTGCAGCGCTGGCTGCGCGCCAGCGGCTACCGCGTCACCTACGTGCGCAACATCACCGACATCGACGACAAGATCATCCGCCGCGCGCTCGAGCGCGGCATCACCATCCGCCAGCTGACCGACGAGATGATCGGCGCCATGCACACCGACATCGGCAAGCTCGGCATCGAGCCGCCCGACGTGGAGCCGCGCGCCACCGAGTACGTGCCCCAGATGCTGGCCCTCATCGGCACGCTGGAGGGCAAGGGCCTGGCCTACCGCGCCGAGGGCGGCGACGTGAACTACGCGGTGCGCAAGTTCCCCGGCTACGGCAAGCTCTCGGGCAAGTCGCTCGACGAACTGCGCGCCGGCGAGCGCGTGGCGGTGGGCGATGGCAAGAACGACCCGCTCGATTTCGTGCTCTGGAAGGCCGCCAAGCCCGACGAGCCGCCGGAGGCCCGGTTCGACGGAGCGTACGGCCCCGGCCGCCCCGGCTGGCACATCGAGTGCTCGGCCATGAGCTGCGCCACGCTGGGCGAGAGCTTCGACATCCACGGCGGCGGGGCCGACCTGCAGTTTCCGCACCACGAGAACGAAATCGCGCAAAGCGAGGGCGCCACGGGCAAGCCGCTGGCGCGCTTCTGGATGCACAACGGCTTCGTGCGCGTGGACAACGAGAAGATGAGCAAGTCGCTCGGCAACTTCTTCACCATCCGCGACGTGCTCGCCGAGTACCAGGCGGAGACGCTGCGCTTCTTCATGGTGCGCAGCCACTACCGCAGTGCGCTCAACTACAGCGACGCACACCTGGACGACGCGCACCAAGCGCTCAAGCGCCTGTACACCGCGCTCGACCTGGTGCCGCCCCAGGACGTGGTCATCGATTGGCAGGAGCCGCACGCCGCGCGCTTCAAGGCGGCCATGGACGAGGACTTCGGCACGCCCGACGCCGTGGCCGTGCTGTTCGACCTGGCCGGCGAGGTCAACCGCAGCCGTTCGCCGCAGGCGGCGGGCCTGCTCAAGGCGCTGGGCAACTGCCTGGGCCTGCTGCAGGCCGCGCCGGTCGCGTTCCTCCAGGCCGGGGCGCACCGCGACGCCGCCGGCATCGAGGCGCAGATCGCCGCGCGCGCCGCCGCCAAGGCGAACAAGAACTTCGCCGAGGCCGACCGCATCCGCGCCGCCTTGCTCGCCCAGGGCATCGTCCTCAAGGACAGCGCCGCCGGCACCACCTGGGAAGCGGCTTCGTGAATAAAAATATGAGTCAAATTGGCCTCCAGCGCAATAGGTACGGTAGGTGAGTGCTTCTAAAGTAATAGCGGTTGCGAGTGCGCCCGACCTGTCCGTGCCCGCCTACTGGGCCCAGGCCCGCACCCACCTGATGAAGAAGGACCGGGTGATGAAGCGCCTCATTCCGCAGTTTGGCGACGCCAGCCTGCAGACGCGCGGCGACGCCTTCGTCACGCTGGCGCGCAGCATCGTCGGCCAGCAGATCTCGGTGAAGGCCGCGCAGACCGTGTGGGACCGCTTCGCCCTGCTGGCGCCGGCGCTGACCCCGTCCGAGGTGCTGCGCCTGAAGATCGACGACATGCGCGCGGCGGGCCTGTCGGCGCGCAAGGTCGAATACCTGGTCGACCTGGCGCTGCACTTCGACGGCAACCGGTTGCACGTCGACGCCTGGCAGGGCATGGAGGACGAGGCCATCATCGCCGAACTGGTGGCGATCCGCGGCATCGGCCGCTGGACGGCCGAGATGTTCCTCATCTTCCACCTGATGCGCCCGAACGTGCTGCCGCTGGACGACGTCGGCCTGCTCAACGGCATCAGCCGGAACTACTTCTCGGGCGACCCGGTCAGCCGCAGCGATGCGCGCGAAGTCGCCCAGGCCTGGCGCCCCTGGTGCAGCGTGGCCACTTGGTATATTTGGCGATCGCTGGATCCGCTGCCCGTCGCTTACTGAGCACACCGGCCGCCCGATCCCGCACCATGCGCCCGAGCGCGCGAGGAACCACACCATGGGTAAAAAGACATTCCTGGACTTCGAGAGCCCGATTGCGGAGCTCGAAGCGAAGATCGAAGAACTGCGCTACGTGCAGACCGAAAGCGCGGTCGACATCTCCGACGAGATCGACCAGCTCAGCAAGAAGAGCCAGCAGCTCACCAAGGACATCTACTCCGAGCTGACCCCCTGGCAGATCACGAAGATCGCGCGCCATTCCGAGCGCCCCATGACGCTGGACTATATCCGCGAGGTGTTCACCGGCTTCGTCGAACTGCACGGCGACCGCCACTACGCCGACGACCTGAGCCTGGTCGGCGGCCTGGCGCGCTTCAACGGCAACCCCTGCATGGTGCTGGGCCACCAGCGCGGCGGCGACACCAAGGAGCGCATGCTGCGCAACTACGGCATGTGCAAGCCCGAGGGCTACCGCAAGGCGCTGCGCCTCATGAAGCTGGCGGAAAAATTCAAGCTCCCGGTGTTCACCTTCGTCGACACCATGGGCGCCTACCCCGGCATCGACGCCGAGGAGCGCGGCCAGAGCGAGGCCATCGGCCGCAACATCTACGAGATGGCGCAGCTCGAAGTGCCCATCATCACCACCGTCATCGGCGAAGGCGGCTCGGGCGGGGCGCTGGCCATTGCCGTGGCCGACCAGCTCCTGATGCTGCAGTACGCCATGTATTCGGTGATCAGCCCGGAAGGCTGCGCCTCCATCCTGTGGAAGACAAGCGAGCGCGCGCAGGACGCCGCCGAGGCCCTGGGCATCACCGCGCACCGGCTCAAGGCCCTGGGCGTGGTGGACAAGATCGTCACCGAGCCCGTGGGCGGCGCGCACCGCGACCACAAGCAGATGGCCGCGTTCCTCAAGCGCGCGCTCGGCGAGGCCTACCGCCAGCTCGCCGACCTCAAGGTCAAGGAGCTGATCGAACGCCGCTACGCCCGGCTGCAAAGCTACGGGCGCTTTTCCGACACCAAGGCTGAGAGCCGCTGAGCGCGGCGCGGCCTGCTCCCGGCGCGGCCCCGAGGCGCGGCATGGCGCAATCGTTCGAACAGGCGCTGGCCGGGTTTCACCCCACGCTGCCGCTGGCCGTGGGGCTGAGCGGCGGCGCCGACTCCAGCGCGCTCCTGCTCGCTTGTGCCGAGCGCTGGCCCGGCCAGGTGGGCGCGGTCCATGTGCACCATGGGCTGCAGGCGGCGGCGGACGTTTTTGCCCAGCACTGTGAAGCGCTGTGCGCGCGCCTGGCGGTGCCCCTGCGGGTGGCGCGCGTGGACGCCGGCGCGGCCAGCGGGCAAAGCCCGGAAGACGCGGCGCGCATCGCAAGATACAAGGTTTTTGACGCCCTGGCGCTTACTGGTATTGATAAGTTGGCTATCAAATCAGTAGCTTTTGCGCACCACGCGGACGACCAGGCCGAAACGCTGTTGCTGGCGCTCTCGCGCGGCGCAGGCCTGCCGGGCCTGGCCGCCATGCCGGCGCACTGGCGCCGCGCCGGCGTCGATTGGCACCGGCCGCTGCTGCGCGTGCCGGGCCGCGCGGTGCGCGACTGGCTGCGCGCGCGTGGCGAGCGCTGGGTGGAAGACCCGAGCAATGCCGACCCGCGCTTCACGCGCAACCGCATCCGCGCCGAGCTGCTGCCGGCCTTGGAGCGGTGCTTCCCCGCCTTCCGCGACACCTTTGCGCGCAGCAGCGCGCATGCCGCGCAGGCGCAGCAGCTGCTCACCGAAGTGGCCGAGCAGGACTTGGCGGCCGTCGGTACACCGCCGGCCATCGCCCGGCTGCAGCAGCTCAGCCACGCGCGCCAGGCCAATGTGCTGCGCCATTGGCTGGCCAGCGTCCACCACTGCCGGCCGAGCGCCGCGCAGCTGGCCGAGCTGCAGCGCCAGATCGGCGCCTGCACCACGCGCGGCCACGGCATCGAGATCAAGCTCGGCGACGGTTTTGTGCGGCGCAGCAATGCCTGCCTGCATTGGTACAATCCGGCGGTTTTGGCACCCTAGCAAGAGGACCGGCGGCGCTACCCAAAACGCCTTGCAACCCGCGCCGCGCATTCCGGTTCCCGTCGCACCCCGAGTTCCCCATGTCCCTGATAGTTCACAAATACGGCGGCACCTCCATGGGCTCGCCCGAGCGCATCCGCAACGTGGCCCGGCGCGTCACCAAATGGGCGCGCGCCGGACACCAGATCGTCGTCGTGCCCAGCGCCATGAGCGGTGAGACCAACCGCCTGCTGGCCCTGGCGGCCGAATTGGCGCCGCAGCGCACCTCCGCCGCCTACCACCGCGAACTCGACATGCTGGCCGCCACCGGCGAGCAGGCCTCGTCCGCCTTGCTGGCCATCGCGCTGCAGGCCGAGGGCATGGATTCGGTCAGCTACGCCGGCTGGCAGGTGCCGGTGCGTACCGACAGCAGCCACACCAAGGCGCGCATCGAATCCATCGACGGCCAGCGCGTGCGCGCCGACCTGGACGCCGGCCGCGTGGTCATCGTCACCGGCTTCCAGGGCATCGACGAACTGGGCAACATCACCACGCTCGGGCGCGGCGGCTCGGACACCTCGGCGGTGGCGATCGCGGCCGCCATGGGCGCCGACGAATGCCTGATCTACACCGATGTCGACGGCGTCTACACCACCGACCCGCGCGTCGTGCCCGCGGCGCGCCGCCTGCACACCGTCAGTTTCGAGGAAATGCTGGAAATGGCCAGCCTGGGCAGCAAGGTGCTGCAGATCCGCTCGGTCGAATTCGCCGGCAAGTACCGCGTGCCGATCCGCGTGCTGTCGAGCTTCACGCCCTGGGACATCGACCTCGCCGAGGAAATGCAGTCGGGCACTTTGATCACTTTTGAGGAAGACGAAAAAATGGAACAAGCCGTCGTATCCGGCATCGCATTCAACCGCGGCGAGGCCAAGGTCTCGGTGCTCGGCGTTCCCGACAGCCCCGGCGTCGCCTACCGCATCCTGGGGCCCGTGGCGGACGCGAACATCGAGGTCGACGTCATCATCCAGAACATCAGCAAGGAGGGCCGGGCGGATTTCAGCTTCACCGTCGGCCAGGGCGACTTCGCCCGCACGCTGGACCTGCTGCGCGAAACCGTGGTGCCGCAGATCGGCGCGCAGGAAGTCGTTGGCGACCCGAACATCTGCAAGGTCAGCATCGTCGGCATCGGCATGCGCAGCCACGTGGGCGTGGCGAGCAAGATGTTCCGCGTGCTTTCGGAGGAAGGCATCAATATCCAGATGATCTCCACGTCCGAAATCAAGACCTCGGTGGTGATCGACGAGAAGTACCTGGAACTGGCCGTGCGCGCCCTGCACACCGCCTTCGGCCTCGACCAGCCGAGCGCCTGAGCGGCCAGTTCGCCCGTGTTCTTCGGGCATAATGGCGGGATTGGAAACGTGACCGAGTGGCCGAAGGTGCTCCCCTGCTAAGGGAGTATGGGGTGTAGAGCCTCATCGAGGGTTCGAATCCCTCCGTTTCCGCCAAACAAAAGCCTAAGTGATGCATTCACTTAGGCTTTTTTTATTCTGCGGCGTCCTACGCCCACGTGCGTGAGAAGGGCGCTTGCGGGCGTCGTCGCCTGGGGTCACCATGCGGCTGGTGCACCGCTTTCGGTGCGTTATTCCCCAGGGTCCTCGGACGGTCCACGCCTTGCGCCCGGCCGCAGTCTTTTCCATTGGTGCAGAATGTAAGTAAATGTGGAAGCTCGCACCCCGTCAGCGATCGTCCGGCACGGCCGCGCCGCGCGCAGCAGCCTGGCGGCATCTGCGCCGCCGGCGCCTGTTCGGGGTGACCTTGCTGGAGTTGATGATCGCCGTGCTCGTGGTCGGGCTGCTGACGGGCATCGCGGTGCCCAGCTACAACGCATACATGGAGCGTGCCAAGGTGGCGACGGCGAAGAAGGACATCCTGGAGATCAGCGCGCGGCTTGATCGTGCTTTCGTGGCCACGAACAAATACCCGGCCAACCTCAGCGCACTCGGCGGCGCCCCCCTGGATCCGTGGGGCAACCCCTACCGCTACCTGGCGATGGACGGCGCCACGGTCGGGCAAAAGCGCAAGGACAAATCGCTGCATCCGCTCAACAGCGATTACGACCTGTACAGCATGGGGCCCGACGGGAAAAGCCAGACCCCCTTGACGGCCAAGGCGAGCCGGGACGACATCATCCGAGCCAACAACGGGGGTTTCATCGGGGTCGCCGAGGACTATTGAATGCGCCTCAACGCGGCCGGAACGTTCCTTCAAAGCCGCGTCGGGCGGCAGTTGTTCGTGGCGTTCTTCTTCCTCGTCGCCATACCCGTGGGTGCGGTGTCGCTGCTGGCCTACCAGCTCACGGAGTTCATTGTCCGGCATTCGGCCACGCAGCTGAGCACCGAGCTGAGCAAATCGATAGGGCTCAACCTGATCGACCGCCTGCGCTTCGCCGAAAACCTGCTCGGCATGGTGTTGCAGAACCAGGGGAACCCCTCCAATCCGGCGCTGCGCGCGCACCTCGACCAGGTGTTCAGCAGCGTCGACCGGTTGCCGCCCGAGCCAGGGCGCCCGCCCGGACCCACCGCGCTCCAGGTCGAGGAAGCTGGCTCGGAGACGCCTTCCGTCCATCTGGAACTCGCGGGCCCGCAGGGGCGCGTGCGCGGGCGGATCAACCCGGAATATCTGTGGGAAAACGTGCAGTCGGGTTCGCACCGGATCTGCTTTTCGGGCGCACCCTTCGCCGCGCCGTTCTGCCAGGGTGCCCAGGTGGCGGAGGAGGGCGCCGTCGTGACCCGGCGCGACATCCTGTTCGTGCCGTATTTCGCCGCGCAACCCTGGACCATCACCACCACGCACCAGCCCAACGTCGCGCGCTACCTGCCGCTCGGCCTGGCCGCGCTGGTGGCCAACGTCGCCGGAATTGCCTTCCTGCTCGCGCTGGTGGGCAGTTCGGTATTGCTGCGCAAGCTCACGCGGCCGCTGGATGCACTGAGCGTCGGCACCCGGGCGGTGCTGCGCGGAGATTTTGGCCAACGCGTCCACATCGCCGGGCCGCGCACCGAGTTCACCGACCTGGCAGATTCCTTCAACGCCATGACCGACGAGGTGGGCCGCGACCTGGAACTGCTCCAGGCGCTGGCGCACATCGATGCGGCCATCATGCAGCACCAGTCGTTCGAGGACGTGGTGCGCCGGGTGCTGCTGCACCTCGATGCGGCCGACTTCGGCGGGCAGCTGCTGGTCCTGCAGCGCTTGCGTGCAGCCCCGCAGGTGCTGGCGCTGGGGCTCGCGCCCGACGGGCAGCTGCAGCACAGCCCGGCGGCGGAAGCCGGCCCGGCGGCCGACCTCCCCATTGGCAAGACCCAGGACAAGGAGGTGTGGCTGCGCGTCGGCCACGCGGGCTCCGGGCGCGCCGAGCGGGAGCTGGCGGTGTTCCGGCAGCGCCTGGCCGTGGCCCTGCAGGCCGAGGAGTGGGAGCGCCAGCTGCGCGCGCGGGCCACGCGCGACAGCCTGACCGGCCTGCTCAACCGTTTCGGCCTGGTGGACCTCATCGACCAGCTCGCCCGGGTGCGCCCGGGGCAGCCGCCGCCGGCAACGTTCGCCGTGGTGTACCTCGACCTGGACGGCTTCAAGGAAATCAACGACGCCTACGGCCACGATGTCGGCGATCGCCTCCTGCAAGGCGTGGCCGAGCGGCTGCGGACAACGCTGGGCAACGCGCCGGGCATCGCCCGGCTCGGGGGCGACGAATTCGTCTTCGTGCTTTCGGCAGATCCGGTGCACAGCTTCGTGCAGAGCGCGCAGGCGGTGCTGGGTGCGGTGCGCGCACCGTTCAGCGTGCCGCCGCGGCAACTGCATGTGTCCGCCAGCATTGGCATGGCGCTGTTTCCCGAGCACGGCCTGACGCACGACGACCTGCTCAAGTACGCCGACCTGGCCATGTACAGCGCCAAAAAGGCCGGCCGCAACCGCGTCGCGCTCTACGACCCCGCAATGAACGACGAAGTCGCCGACCGCCTCGGCCTGCGCCGCGATTTGCGCGGTGCGCTGGATGCGGGGCATATCTACGTGGTGTACCAGCCCCGGGTACGCGGCGCTGGCGGCGCGGTGGTTTCGGTCGAAGCGCTGCTGCGTTGGCACCACCCGGAGAAGGGCTTCGTTTCGCCCGATGTCTTCATTGCGCTGGCGGAGGAATCGGGCTTCATCATCGAGCTCGGGCGCTGGGTGCTGGCAGAGGCGCTGCGGCAGTTCCAGCAGTGGCGTCAGGACCCGCAGCACCCCGTGCGGCAGATTTCCGTCAACCTCTCGCCCATACAGCTGGCGGACCCGGCCCTGCCGGGGGAGATCCAGGCCATGCTGGACCAATTCGGCATCCGAAGCGGCGAGCTGGAGCTGGAAGTGACCGAGGGCGCGCTGATCCGCGACGTGGATGCTGCCGTGGTCCGGCTGGACGCCCTGCGTGCCCTGGGCGTGGCCATTGCGCTCGACGATTTCGGCACCGGCTATTCCGCCATGAGCTATCTGAGCCGGCTGCCGTTCGACACGCTCAAGATCGACAAGAGTTTCGTCTTCGCCTTCGAGATCGAGCGTCCGGCACTGGCCATTGCCAAGGCCATCGTGGCGCTGGCGAAGGCGCTGGACAAGCGCGTCGTCGCCGAAGGCGTGGAAACACCCGCCCAGGCGGCGCTGCTCGAGGCGCTGGGCGTGGACGAGCTCCAGGGCTTCCTCTACGGCAAGCCGCAGACCGCCGAGGCGCTGGGCGTGCTGTGGGCCAGCACGGGCGCCGCAGCGGCAAAATCCTAGACGTGGCGCTTGGGCGCCGCCGGCGCCGGCAGCCCGGCCGCCTGGTGGTCGGCCTGCTCGTGCAGGGCCTCCAGCACGTGGCACTGCGCGTCGGCGCCGTCGCATTGGCTGCGCAGGCCGCGCAGGTGCTGCTCCAGCGCCTGGAGCTCCCGACGCCGGGTGCGCACGTGGGCGATGTGCTCGTCGAGCGTCCGGCAGGCGGCGTGCGCGTCGGCGGGCGGCGTACCGTCCATGGCCAGCAGCGTGCGCACTTCGCCGAGCGACATGTCCATGGCCCGGCACAGGCGGATGAAACGCAGGCGGTGCACGTCGGCCTCGCTGTACAGGCGGTAGCGGTTGCTCTCCCGGCCCCCGGGCGAGAGCAGCCCTTCGTGTTCGTAGTAGCGCATGTTGGCGGCCGACACGCCGGAGCGGCGCGCTGCTTCGCCGATGCGCCAGCGCGCCGTCTCCGACGGCGCTGCCGTCCGCGCCGCGCCGGCTTGACCTTCAAGTGGCTTCATGGATTGAAATGATGGCATGAAAAACGAAACCCTTCATTTGCCGTCGCCGAACGGTGATGCCCCTGTTCAGGACGCTGGCCGGGGCGCCGCCGCCCACGGCGGTCCGCGTGTCCGCATCGCCTGCTGCCCTGGCGGGACGCAGGAAAGCACGGCGGAAACAGGCGCGGCCGGCGAACGCACGGCCTGCAAAGGCGCTGCCCCCGGCAGCGACCACGAGCATGCGCACGCACATCCGCCGGACGAAAACCACGACCACGACCACGGCGGCCTGCCGGGCTGGGGCCGCCTGGGCGTGGCGCTGGCGGGGGCCGCGGGGGCCGAGCTGCTGCACCTGCTCGGCCCGCAGACGCCGGGGTGGAACGCCGGCGGCATGGCCCTGGCGGCGGCTTCCATCGCCCTGGCAGGCCTGGGCGTGTACCGCAGCGGAATTGCCGCGCTGCTGCGCGGCCAGCTTGGCATCAGCGCGCTGATGGCGGTGGCGGTGACCGGCGCCTTCGCCATCGGCCAGTGGCCGGAGGCGGCGATGGTGATGGCGCTGTACGCCCTGGCCGAACGCATCGAGGAAGGCGCCGTGGCCCGCGCGCGCAACGCCATCGGCAGCCTGCTGGCGCTCAGCCCCGAGCGGGCGGAATTGCGCCGCGCCGATGGCAGCTGGCAGAGCGTGCCGGTGGCCGAGGTGGCGCTCGGCAGCACGCTGCGCATCCGCCCCGGCGGCCGGGTGCCGCTCGACGGTACGGTGCTGCGCGGTGCGAGCGCGGTCGATGAATCCAGCATCACCGGCGAAAGCCTGGCGGCGGACAAGGGCGTGGGCGACGCCTTGTACGCCGGCACGCTGAACGCCCAGGCCGAGCTCGAAATGCGCGTCACGGCGGCGTCCGGCGCCACCACGCTCGACCGCATCATCCGCACGGTGGAAGAAGCCCAGGCTGCGCGCGCACCGGCGCAGCGACTGGTGGACCGGTTTGCCGCCGTCTACACGCCGGCGGTGTTCACCCTGGCCGTGCTGGTGGCGCTGGGCGCGCCGCTGCTGTTCGGCTGGCCTTGGCTGGACGCGCTCTACCGCGCGCTGGTGCTGCTGGTCATCGCCTGCCCCTGCGCGCTGGTGCTGTCCACGCCGATCACGGTGGTCAGTGGCCTGGCGGCAGCGGCGCGGCGCGGCATCCTGATCAAGGGCGGGGCCTGGCTGGAGCTGGCGCGCGGCATCCGCGCCGTGGCGTTCGACAAGACGGGCACCATCACCACCGGGCGCCCGGTGCTGGTGGCCGAGGCCGAATTTGGCGGTGGCGGCGCCCGCCCGGTGGCCCTCGCCCTGGCGGGGCGCTCGGACCACCCGGTCTCGCAGGCCATCGCGCAGGCCGGGGCGGCGGCGGCCGTGCTGGACGTGCAGGGTTTCAGCGCCCTGGCTGGGCGCGGCGTGCAAGCGCGGATCGGGGGCCAGGCCTGGCAGCTGGGCAACTGGCGCTGGATGCGCGAGCTCGGCCTGGAAAGCGCGGAGGTTGCGCGCGTGGTTGCCGCGCACGAGGCCGAGGGCCGCAGCGTCACGCTGCTGGCCGACTCGGAGCAGGTGCGCGCGCTGTTCGCCGTGGCCGACACCCTGCGCCCGCAGGCCGCGCACGCCGTGGCCGAGCTGCGCGCGCTGGGCATCGTGCCGGTCATGCTCACCGGCGACCACGCCGGCGTGGCACAGGCCGCGGCCAGGGCAGCGGGCATCGAGGAGGTGCACGCCGGCCTGCTGCCCGAGGACAAGCTGGACGCCATCGCCCGCATGCAGGCGCGCTTCGGCCGCACGGCGATGGCGGGCGACGGCATCAACGACGCGCCGGCGCTCGCGCGCGCCGACATCGGCTTTGCCATGGGCGCGGCCGGCACCGACGTGGCCATGGAGACGGCCGACGTCGTCATCATGAACGACGACCTGCGCCGCGTGGCCGATACGGTGCGCCTGTCGCGCCGCACGCACGCCGTGCTGGTGCAGAACATCGCGCTTTCGCTCGGCATCAAGCTCGCGTTCCTGGCGCTCGCCCTGGCCGGGAGCGCGACCCTGTGGATGGCGGTGTTCGCCGACATGGGCGCCAGCCTGCTGGTGGTGGCCAACGGCCTGCGCATGTTGCGCCCGGCCCCCCCGCCGCGTGGCGCAGAAATTTGGGCAAAAAATGCCTCCAGTACTTGATAGGTATTGATTTGTTGCTATCAAAAAAATTGTTTTCATGGGGCATTCCCTTTCAGGCGGCACGCACCGAGCACTTGAAGACGCGCGCCATCTGTGCGAGCGCGCAGTCCTTGCGCTCGCTGGCCTCGGCGGCGGTGCAGTTGCGCGGCACCCAGACCTCGAAGCCGCGCATGTAGGCGTCCATGGCGGTGAGTTGCACGCACATGTCGGTGGCGAAGCCGACAACCACCAGGCGCTGCGTCTTCATCTGGCGCAGCAGGTGCTCCAGCGGGGTCGAATGGAAGGCCGAATGCAGGGGTTTGAGAATGGTCAGGTCCTGTGGCCGGGGCGCCAGCAGCGTCGCGATCGCGCCGCGCGCGCCGCGCAGTTGCTGGCAGCCTTCCAGCAGCTCCTGGAAGTTAGAGCGCCAGCGGCCATAGTTGTCGTTGGCGTACACCGCCGTGCACCCCGCGCGCTCCAGCCGGGCCTTGAGCCTGGCAATGGCGTGCGCGGCCTTCAGCGCGTGGGGCAGCAGGCGGCCAGCGGCGGGAAACCGCATGGGGTTGATCACGTCCACCAGGACCAGCACCGTGGGGCTGGGCGCGAGCCGGGCGTCCGGGCCGATGCGCAGCTTGCCGCTCATCCCGCCGCTCCCGGCGCCGTGGCCGGCTTTTTCAGGATGCTGATGCGCCCGTCGGCCTCCAGGAAGGCGCAGGCCATGCTGGGCAGCTCGCAGTCGGCTTCGCGCAGCGCCTCTTCGGCGTCCGCATAGGGGACATGCTGCTGCTTGAGCACCTGGGTGAACAGCCGCCCGTCCTTGCCGATCAGCACCGCCTCGCCCGCTACCCAGCGCTGCACCGTGCGGCTGCGCGCCGTGACGACGGCCACCAGCATGTTGAGTGTCATCAGCACTGCCGCGCTGACCAGGCCGCCGAATACTGAGGTGTCGCCGCCATTCAGCGCGTTGGACACCGCCTCGCTGAGCAGCATCACCACCAGCAGGTCGAAAGGCGTGAACTGGCCCACGGTGCGCCGGCCGGAAACGCGTATCAAGAGCAGCAGCGCGGCATACACCACCGCCCCGCGCACCGGCAATTCCCACCAGGCCGTCTGCAAGGACCACATCGCCGCCCCCAATGAACCACACCTGCGCGATGGTGCGGTTGCAAAGCGCCGATCGGCGTAGGAAAGCGGCAGCAGTCGGCGTGGGCGGCGTTCCGTTATCGCCCGCCTGGCCATGGGGGAAACCCTGGCTTGGCATACTGGTGCCCATGACGCCGATTGCCCACCACCCTGTTGACGCCGCCACCCCGCCGAGCACCGCACGCCGCAAGCTCCTCTACACCGGCGTGGCCCTGGCCGCGATGGCCAGCTTTTCCCGCCCGGGACGCGCCGCGCCGCGCCAGGCCAAGGGCGACGAGGTCGAGTTGTGGAAGGACCCCAGCTGCGGCTGCTGCCACGACTGGATGGCGCACATGGAGGGCCACGGCTTTCGCTTCACCGTGCACGACACCGGCAACAACGCCGTGCGCAGCCGGCTCGGCCTGCCGCAGAAGCTGGGCTCCTGCCACACTGCGCTGGTCGGCGGCTACGTGGTGGAAGGCCATGTGCCGGCCGTGGACGTGCGCCGCCTCCTCAAGGACCGTCCGGCGGTGCTCGGTCTGGCGGTCCCCGGCATGCCGATCGGTTCGCCCGGCATGGATGGCCCGGCGTACGGTGGGCGGCGTGATCCCTACGAGGTGCTGCTGGTTGCGCGGGACGGCGCAACGCGTGTCTACGCCCGCTACCCGGCGCAGTCGGCCTGAGGCCCGGGCCGCACGCGCCGTGCGGCCGCGCCTTGCTTCTCAGGCCTCGGAGGCCTTCTTCAGCCAGACGTAGAGCTCGTCCTTCAGGCGCAGCTTCTGTTTCTTGAGCGCCTCGATTTCCAGGTGCGCCGAGGGCCCGGTCTGCGCCTCCATGTTGCGGATCTTCTGGTCCAGCTGGTTGTGCTGGTCGAACAACCGGGTGAAGTGGTGGTCGGTCGTCTTGAGTCGTGTGATCAGGTCGCGGTATTCAGGGAACATCGTTTCGCTTTCATTCGACGGGCAGGGTGACGATCCCACTATACGGCAACGCTGCTCAGCTTTCGTCCCAGGAGGCGCTCCAGCGCTCGCCCCAGTCGCGTGCCTGGTCAATGGCGCGGCGTTCGCGCTTGGTGGGCCTGCCGTCGTGCAGTGCGGCCGCCGGCTCGGGTGCCAGGCGCTGGCGTTCGGCGACCAGGGCACGGACCGCCAGGCTTTCGGCGGTTTCCTCGTAGAGTTGCTGCGCCACCGGCGCCGGTCCGCGCGTGCTGGCGACGGCGCGCACCACCACGCTGCGCGCCACGCGGCCCTGGCGCAGGTCCACGGTGTCGCCGGCGCGCACCTCGCGCGCGGCCTTGGCGGGCGCGCCGTTGACCTGCACGCGGCCGCGCGCGATCTCCTCGGCCGCCAGGCTGCGCGTCTTGAAGAAGCGTGCGCACCAGAGCCATTTGTCGATGCGCACGGCGCCGGCTTTGTCCATGGTGGGTATTTTGCCGCCTCAAGCGGCTTCGGGCAGCCGGGCGACGGCGTCGAGCCCGAGGACCGCGCCGCCTGCTCCGCGGCGGTTCTGCAGCGTCAGGCTGCCGCCCAGGGCCTGCACGATGTCCTGGCAGATCGCCAGCCCCAGGCCCGACCCGGTGCGCGGGTCGCCGGCCGAAAACGGTGTGTACAGGCGCGCGGCGAGGGCGTCCGGGATGCCCGGCCCGCTGTCGGCGACGGTCAGCACGGCCTGCCCGCCGGCACGCACCAGCTGCACCGAGAGCGTGCCCCCGGAACGGCCGTGCGCGATGGCGTTGTGCAGCAGGTTGCGCGCGAGTTCGCGCAGCATCCACGCGTCGGCGCGCACGGCCGCCGGCTCGGTGTGGATGCTGAAATCCAGGTCGTGCTGCGCGATCAGCGGCGAGAGCTCCAGCGCCACTTCGCGCAGCAGCGCGTCGAATGCGGCGGGTTCGGGCGTGCTCTGCTGGCGCAGTTGCTCGACCTTGGCAAGCGCCAGCATCTGGTTGGCCAGCTGGATGGCGCGCTCGACGGTACCGCCGATCTCGCGCAGCGCCTGTTCGGGCGGCAGGTCCTGGCGCTGCGCCGACTGCACCTGCGTCTTGAGCACCGCCAGCGGCGTGCGCAGCTGGTGCGCGGCGTCGCGCACGAAGCGCTTCTGGTTGAGCAGCAGGTGACGCAGGCGCTGCATCACCTGGTTGGTCGCCTCCACCAGCGACTCGAGTTCCCGTGGCGCCGCCGCCGTGGTGATGGCGCTCAGGTCGCCCTCGGCGCGCGCGCGCAGCGTGTGGCTGAGCTGGCGCACCGGGCGCGTGGCCCGCTGCACCACCGCCCAGACGGTGAGGGCGATGACCGCCATCAGCACCCCCTGGCGCAACAGGGTGTGGCGCAGGATGTCGAGCGCCTGGGTCTGGCGCAGCTCCAGGGTTTCGGCCACCTGGATCACCGCCATGCCGCGCCCCGTCGGCGTGGAGACGGGCTGCAGCAGCACCGCCACGCGCACCGGCTGGCCACGGAACTGCGCATCGTAGAAATCGACCAGCGCAGCGTAGGGCGGCTTGGCCGGAATGGTGCCCGTCCAGGCAGGCAGCTCGGCGTAGCCCGAGACCAGGGTGCCGTCGAGCGCCGAGACACGGTAGAACATGCGGCTCTGGTTGTCGGCTTCGAAGGCTTCGAGCGCGGCGTAGGGAACGGTGGCGCGCAGCCGGGCCTGCGCGCCGTAGCCGGTCACGTCGAGCTGCTCGCTGATGGTCTTGGCCGAGGCGAGCAGGGTGCGGTCGTAGGCGGTGTGCAGCGATGCCAGCGCCTGGCGGTGCAGCGCCACGGTGTTGAAGCCGATGAACAGCACGATGGGCAGCAGGATGCCCGCCAGGAGCTGGGTGCGCAGCGAAAGGCGTGCGCGCCGCACCCCGTGCGCGCGCGGCGGTGCGGCGCTCACGCCGGGTCCTCGCGCAGCAGGTAGCCCAGGCCGCGCAGCGTCATCAGCGTGAGGCCGGTGCCGGTGAGCTTCTTGCGCAACCGGTAGACGACCACTTCCACGGCCTCGGGCTGCACGTCGAGCTCGCCGGGGAAGACCAGGGCGTAGAGGCGTTCCTTGGCGACGGCATGGCCGGGGCGGGCGAGCAGGGCGCGCAGGAGCGCGGCTTCGCGCGGCGAGAGCTCCATGGGCTGGCCGCGCAGGGCGATCACGCCGCTATCTGTTTCATAGCTTATTGCGCCCGCCTGTATTGCGCTAGAGGCCGATTTGACTGAATTTTCTGTGCCGGTACGGCGCAGCAGCGCACGCACGCGCGCCTCCAGCTCGTCGAGGTCGAAGGGCTTGGGCAGGTAGTCGTCGGCCCCGGCATTCAGGCCGAGCACGCGGTCGCCGACGGTGCCGCGCGCGGTGAGTATGAGCACCGGCTCGTGCAGCCCGATGGCGCGGGCGCGTTCGAGCACGCGCAAGCCGTCGAGACCGGGCAGGGAGAGATCGAGCAGCACGGCATCCGGCGGGTGGCGCTGCCAGTGTTCCAGCGCGGCCGGGCCGTCGCCCACGGTGTGCACGCGCAGCCCGCGCCGCTCCAGGGCCCGCGCCAGCGTGGCCTGCATGACCGGGTCGTCCTCCACCAGCAGCAACCGCATGGGTTCAGGGTAATCGGCGCCGGGGCGCTGCGCGGATGGGTGTTTTCCCTGGGTGTGCGGACAGCCAATTGACAGCCTGGCGCCGCACCATGGGCGCTGGAACTTTCCACATGAACCGCAGGAGACACCATGCGCCGTGACCAATTCCTCAAATCCTTTGCTGCCCTGGCGGCCGCCGGGGCGCTGCCGCGCTGGGCGTCGGCGGCCGAGGCCCTCAAAGTGCTGATTCCGGCCAACCCCGGCGGCGGCTGGGACACCACCGGCCGCGCCCTGGGCAAGGCGCTGCAGGACGCCGGCGTGGCCTCTTCGGTCAGCTACGACAACAAGGGCGGCGCGGCGGGTGCCATCGGCCTGGCGCAGTTCGTCAACGCCAGCAAGGGCGACCCGAACGCGCTGATGGTGATGGGCGCCGTGATGCTGGGCGGCATCATCACCGGCAAGCCGCCGGTGAACCTCTCGCAGGTGACGCCGATTGCGCGCCTGACGAGCGAATACAACGTGTTCGTGCTGCCGGCCGAGTCGCCGTACAAGAGCATGGCCGACGTGATCGCGCAGCTCAAGAAGGACCCCGGCAGCGTCAAGTGGGGCGGCGGCTCACGCGGCGCCACCGAGCACATCGCCGCCGCGATGATCGCCCGCGAAGTCGGCGTGGACCCGGCCAAGATCAACTACGTCGCCTTCCGGGGGGGCGGCGAGGCCATTGCCGCCATTCTGGGCAACAACGTCACCATCGGCGGCAGCGGCTACAGCGAGTTCGCCGAATACATTGCCAGCGGCAAGATGCGCGCCATCGGCGTGACCTCGGGCCAGCGCCTCAAGGGCATCAATGTGCCCACTCTCAAGGAGCAGGGCGTGAACGTCGAGATCGGCAACTGGCGCGGCGTCTACGGCGCGCCCGGCATCAGCCCCGAGCAGCACCGCGCCCTCACCACCATGGTGCAGAAGGCGGTCGCGAGCAAGGCCTGGCAGGAGGCGCTGGAGAAGAACAACTGGACCCCGGCGTGGATGGCGGGCGAGCAGTTCGCCCACTTCGTGGACCAGGAATTCGCCAGCCTGCGCGCCACCATGGCCAAGGCCGGCATGGTGTAGCCAGATGTCCAGCCAGGCCCCCGAAACCTCCGCCGGCACCGCGCGCATGCAGGCCGCCGTGGCCGCCGGCGTGTTCGGCTGCGCGGTGCTGCTGGCCGCCGGGGCGGTGGGCATCCCGTCCAACGCCGGCTACGGCGGCGTCGGCCCCAACTTCCTGCCGTGGGGGGTGGCGGCGGCGCTGGCGCTGTGCGGCGTGCTGCTGCTGCGCGAGGCGCTCACGGGCGGCTTTCGCGCCACGGAGGACCCGGGCGGTGGCGCCCGCGCCCACCTGTCCGCCGGGCTGTGGGTGTCGGCCGGGCTGCTGCTCAATGCGGCGCTGATCGGCACGCTCGGCTTCATCCTCAGTTGCACCCTGTGCTACTGGCTCGCGGTGCAGGGGCTGCGCCGCGCGGCCGGGCAGGGCGCCGGCAGCCCGCGCACCTGGGCGCTCGACGCCCTGACCGGCGCGTTGATCGCGGCGCCGGTGTTCTGGGTATTCACCAAGTTCCTGGCCATCAACCTGCCAGGGCTGACACGGACCGGGTGGCTGTGATGGATGTATTGAACGCGCTGATGGCGGGCTTCGCCACCGCCGCCACGCCGGCGAACCTGCTCTGGGCGCTGCTGGGCTGCGCCCTGGGCACGGCCGTGGGCGTGCTGCCCGGCATCGGCCCGGCGGTCGCGGTGGCGATGCTGCTGCCGATCACCGCCAAGGTCGAGATCACGGCCTCGATGATCTTCTTTGCCGGCATCTACTACGGTGCCATGTACGGCGGTTCGACCACCTCGGTGCTGCTCAACACGCCGGGCGAAACGGGCAGCATGGTGACGGCGCTGGAGGGCAACCGCATGGCCAAGAACGGCCGCGCGGGCGCCGCGCTGGCCACGGCGGCCCTAGGCTCCTTTGTTGCCGGCACGGTGGCGACGGTGGTGGTGACACTCTTTGCCCCGTGGGTGGCGGATTTCGCCGTCCGGCTCGGCCCGCCGGAGTACTTCCTGCTGATGGTGCTGGCCTTCACCACCGTCAGTGCGGTGCTTGGCAAGAGCACGCTGCGCGGGCTGACGGCGCTCTTTGTCGGCCTGGCCATGGGCTGCGTCGGCATGGACCAGATTTCCGGCGCCGCGCGCTACACCCTGGGGCAGCCCGAGCTGCTCGATGGCATCGATATCGTGCTCGCCGCGGTCGGTCTGTTCGCGGTCGCCGAAGTGCTGTACGCGGCGCTGTACGAAGGCCGGCTGCAGGGGACGCAGAACGCCATGGGGCGCGTGCACATGTCGTTGCGCGACTGGCGCCGCTCGGTGCCGGCGTGGCTGCGCGGCACGGCGATCGGCACGCCGTTCGGCTGCATTCCGGCCGGAGGGACGGAAATTCCGACCTTCCTGAGCTACGCCGTGGAGAAGAAGCTGGCGCGTGGCCCGGACCTGGCCGAATTCGGGCGCCAGGGCGCCATCGAAGGCGTCGCCGGCCCCGAGGCAGCGAACAACGCCACCGTGACGGCGGCGATGATCCCCCTGCTCACGCTCGGCATCCCGACCTCCAACACCACGGCCGTGCTGCTCGGCGCGTTCCAGAACTACGGCATCAACCCCGGGCCGCAGCTCTTCACCACCTCGGCCAGCCTGGTCTGGGCGCTGATCGCCTCGCTCTACATCGGCAACCTCATGCTGCTGGTGCTGAACCTGCCGCTCGTGGGCGTGTGGGTGCGGCTCCTGAAGATCCCGCGCCCGCAGCTCTACGCCGGCATCCTGATCTTCGCCACCGTGGGCGCCTACGGCATGCGCCAGAGCGCGTTCGACCTGTTCCTGCTGTACGCCATCGGCGTGCTGGGCGTGCTCATGCGGCGCTTCGATTTCCCCACCGCGCCGGTGGTGGTGGGCATGATCCTGGGCCCGCTGGCCGAGGCACAGATGCGCAACGCCGTGGCCATCGGCGAGGGCAGCTGGGCGGTGTTCGTGCAGCGCCCGATGTCGGCCGCGCTGCTCGCCGTGGTGCTGGCCGTGCTGGTGCTGCCGCGCCTGCTGCGCGGCTGGGCGGTGCGCCGCATGGCACTCGCACGCACGGCGTAGGCGCGCAGCGCGCCGGCAGAGCCCCGCGCCCGGCGCGCTACCATCGCCGCATGCCTTTGCTTTCCGACGACGCCTCGCCTCTGCCGCAGGATGCGCAAAGCATTCTGGCGCTGGCGGCGCGCTCGATGTTCCACTTGTTCTCCAGCGTCAGCCAGGGCATGTTCCTGGTCGACCTGAGCGGGCGCATCGTCTGGGTCAACGAGGGCTACCAGCGCTTCCTGCCCGAACTCGGTCTGGACCACGTGGACCAGTTTCTGGGCCACATGGTGGAAGACGTGATCCCCAATACCCAGATGCGCCGCGTGCTGGAAACCGGCGAGGCGGTGCTGATCGACCTGCTGACCAACCGGGCCGGCACCTTCGTTGTCAGCCGCATCCCGCTGCGCGGCGACGACGGGCGCGTGATCGGCGCCATCGGCATCGTGCTCTTCGACCATCCGGAAACCACGCTGCAACCGCTGATCAGCAAGTTCGCCCTGCTGCAGCGCGACCTGGACGACGCCCGGCGCGAGCTGGCCGAGCAGCGCGGGCGCCAGTTGCGCGCCGGCAGCGGCGACGGCACGCGGCGGGCGCGCCACACCTTCGCGAGCTTCGTCGGCTCCAGCCCGGCGGCGCAGGAGATCAAGCGCCAGGCGCGGCGCGCGGCGCAGTCCGCCAGCCCGGTGCTGCTGCTGGGCGAAACCGGCACCGGCAAGGAGCTGCTGGCGCACGCCATCCACGCCGCGTCCAGCCGCGCCGGTGGGCCCTTCGTCAGCGTCAACATCGCGGCCGTGCCCGACACCCTGCTCGAAGCCGAATTCTTCGGTGTGGCGCCCGGCGCCTACACCGGTGCCGACCGCAAGGGGCGCGAGGGCAAGTTCAAGCTGGCCGACGGCGGCACGCTGTTCCTGGACGAAATCGGCGACATGCCGCAAAACCTGCAGGCCAAGCTGCTGCGCGCGCTGCAGGAGGGCGAGATCGAGCCGCTGGGCTCCAACCAGCTGGTGCCGTTCGATGTGCGCGTGCTGGCCGCGACCTCGCGCGACCTCGGCGCGCTGGTGCGCGAGGGCAAGTTCCGCGAAGACCTGTACTACCGCCTGCACGTCCTGCCGCTGCGCGTGCCGCCGCTGCGCGAGCGGCGCGGCGACATTCCCGCCCTGGTCGAAGTGCTGGGCGAGGACATGGCGCTGCGCAACGGCACGGCGCCACCCGAATTGCAGCCCGACGCGCTGGCGCTGCTCATGGGCCAGCCCTGGCGCGGCAACATCCGCGAACTGCGCAACGTGCTGGAGCAGGCCGTGATGCGCAGCGAATCGCCCGCCATCGGCGCGGCACAGCTCACCAGCATCCTGCGCGAAACCGGCGTCGAGCCGGCCGCGCCTTTGGAGCCAGCGCCGGAGGCTCCCGGCGATGCGGCGCTGCTGCGCCCGCTGGCCGAGCAGGTGGCCGAGCTGGAGCAGCGCGCCATCGCGGCGGCGCTCGCCGCATCGGGCGGGAACAAGCTGGCGGCGGCGCGGCGGCTGCGCATTTCCCGCGCCACCTTGTACGGTCGGCTGGATCACCTTGCGCGCGCCGCAGGCGACTGAGCGGGCCGCGTCCGGCGGCGCGGTGGTCTGCGGCATCAAGGGTTAACGCTGAGAAATATGGGTACATTTGTCTGAATATCAGACATATCGAATGTCTTATATTTAGACAAATCGTTCCTGGGCTCCAAAAATACCCAATAAAAACAATGGTTTGAATGTTGGCACGAACTGTGCAATAAGCAGGGAGTTGTAAATAAAGGAGGCATACATGCAACGTCGTTCCCTGATCGCACTCGCGGCCCTCGCCGGCGCCGGCGCCGTATCCGTCTCCGCCTTCGCGGCCGATGAAATCCGCATCGCACACATCTACAGCAAGACCGGGCCGCTGGAGGCCTACGGCAAGCAAACCCAGACGGGCCTCTTGATGGGGCTGGAATACGCCACCGGCGGCACGATGGCGGTGGCCGGCAAGAAGATCGTCGTGATCGAGCGCGACGACCAGGGCAAGCCCGACCTGGGCAAGAGCCTGCTGGCCGCGGCGTACGCCGACGACAAGGTGGACATTGCGGTCGGCCCGACGTCCTCCGGCGTGGCGCTGGCCATGCTGCCGGTGGCCGAGGAATACAAGAAGATCCTGCTGGTCGAGCCCGCCGTGGCGGACGCCATCACGGGCGAGAAGTGGAACAAGTACATCTTCCGCACCGGGCGCAACTCCAGCCAGGACGCGATCAGCAACGCGGTCGCCATGGACAAGGACGGCGTCACGGTCGCCACGCTGGCGCAGGACTACGCCTTTGGCCGCGACGGTGTGAAGGCCTTCAAGGCCAACCTCAAGCACGCCAAGATCGTGCACGAAGAGTACCTGCCGCAGACCACCACCGACTTCACCGCCGGCATCCAGCGCCTGGTCGACGCGCTCAAGGACAAGCCGGGCAAGAAGGCGATCGAAGTGATCTGGGCCGGTGGCACGCCCCCCTTCAACGCGCTGGCCGCGCAGGACCTCAAGAAGCGCTACGGCATCGACGTGTTCACCGGCGGCAACATCCTGCCGGCGATGGCGAGCTACAAGAACTTCCCCGGCATGGAAGGCGCCACCTACTACTACTTCGGCATTCCGAAGAACCCGGTGAACGACGCCATGGTGGCCGCGCACTACAAGGAGTTCAAGACGCCGCCGGACTTCTTCACCGCGGGCGGTTTCTCGGCCGCCATGGCCCTGGTGACGGCGCTGAAGAAGACGGGCGGCGATACCAAGACCAACACCCTGATCAAGACCATGGAAGGCATGAGCTTCGACACGCCCAAGGGCAAGATGACCTTCCGCAAGGAAGACCACCAGGCGATGCAGAGCATGTACCACTTCCGCATCAAGAACGACCCGGCCTTCGCCTGGGGCGTGCCGGAGCTGGTGCACGAAATCACGCCCGAAGAGATGGCGATTCCCATCCGCAACAACCGGTGAGCATCCCCCTGAGCGGCTGCGCCGCTTCCCCCTTCTCTCGCGGCGCTAAGCGTCGCGGGAAGGGGGACGGCGCCAGCGCGGCGGGGCGGTGCGGCCGGCTAAGGCCCTTGCGCGGCGTCCGCTGGCCTGGGCCGTGCCTCGGTGGCGTGTAGCGCCCAGTTGTTACGAATTTCATAGCTGCAAGTGCTTATGGATTAAGCGCTGGAGCCACTTTTTGCCCAGAATTTTGCGCCATGCTTGAAACCCGAGACCTGACGATCCGCTTCGGCGGCCACGTCGCCGTCAATGCCGTGAGCTGCGCCTTCGCGCCCGGCACGCTGACGGCGATCGTCGGCCCGAACGGCGCGGGCAAGACGACGTATTTCAACCTGATCTCCGGCCAGCTCAAGGCCACGGCCGGGCAGGTGCTGCTGGGCGGGCGCGAGCTTTCGGGCCTGTCCGTGCCCGAGCGCACGCGCGCCGGGCTGGGGCGTGCCTTCCAGCTGACCAACCTGTTTCCACAACTGACGGTGCGCGAGAACGTGCGCCTGGCGGTGCAGGCGACCCAGGAGGGCCGCCACCGGCGCGGCCTCAACCTGTGGAGCATCTGGAGCGACCACGCCGGACTGACCGCCAAGGCCGACGCCATCCTGGCCAGCGTCGCGCTGCAGCCGCGCGCCGATACGCCCGTCGCCGGCCTGCCGCACGGCGACCAGCGCAAGCTCGAGGTCGCGCTGCTGATGGCGCTGGACCCGCAGGTCTACATGTTCGACGAACCCACCGCCGGCATGAGCCACGACGAAGCGCCGGTGATCCTGAACCTGATCCGCGCCCTGAAGCAGGACAGGACCAAGACCATCCTGCTGGTCGAGCACAAGATGGACGTGGTGCGCGAGCTGGCCGACCGCATCATCGTGCTGACCAACGGCACCCTGGTGGCCGACGGCCTGCCGGCTGAGGTGATCGCCTCGCCGGTGGTGCAGGAAGCCTACCTCGGCGTGCGCCAGGAGGAGGCCGCATGAGCGCCGCGCCGGGCCGTTCCCAAGCAAGCGCGCACCGCAGCCCGCAGGGCGAAGGTACTTCCATGAACGCCGCGAACACCCCGTCCACGGCCCCGCTGCTTGAACTCTCGGGCGTGCACACGCACATCGCGGCCTACCACATCCTGCACGGCGTGAACCTGACCGTGCCGCGTGCCGAAGTCACCATGCTGCTCGGGCGCAACGGCGCTGGAAAAACGACGACGCTGCGCACCATCATGGGCCTGTGGCGCGCCTCGCAGGGCACGGTGCGCCTGGCCGGGCAGGACATCACGCGCCTGGCCACGCCGCAGATCGCCGGCCTGGGCGTGGCCTACGTGCCCGAGAACATGGGCATCTTCGCCGACCTCACGGTGAAGGAGAACATGGTGCTGGCCGCGCGCAGCGCGCGCACCGCCGCGCACATCGACGGCGAGCGCCTGGCCTGGATCTTCCAGCTCTTCCCGGCCGTGGAGAAGTTCTGGAACCACCCGGCGGGCAAGCTCTCGGGCGGCCAGAAGCAGATGCTGGCGGTGGCGCGCGCCATCGTCGAGCCGCGCGATCTGCTGATCGTCGACGAGCCCAGCAAGGGCCTGGCGCCGGCCATCATCAACAACATGATCGACGCCTTCGACCAGCTCAAGCAGCGCGGCGTGACCATCCTGCTGGTCGAGCAGAACATCAACTTCGCCAAGCGCCTGGGCGACAGCGTGGCCGTCATGGACAACGGCGTGGTCGTGCACGCCGGCCGCATGGCGGCGCTGGCGAAGGACGAGGCCTTGCAGCAGTCGCTGCTCGGGTTGGCACTATGAATTTGCAGTGTTTTAGGCCTCCAGCGCTTGCTGGTAAAGCGTTTCCAGCTATGAAATCAATAGAACCGTCCGCATGCCCGGGAGGTGCCGCATGAACTGGCGCGAACTCGACTGGAAGCCGCTCGCCCTGGTGCCGGTGCTGGCGCTTGCCGTGCTGCCCTTCATCGGCTCGCCCTCCACCTGGCTGACGCTCACCGTGGCGGGCCTGGCTATGGGCATGATCATCTTCATCATCGCCTCGGGCCTGACGCTGGTCTTCGGCCTGATGGACGTGCTTAATTTCGGCCACGGCGTGTTCATCGCCCTGGGCGCCTTCGTGGCGGTGAGCGTGCTCGGCGGCATGTCCGACTGGACGGGCTCGCAGGAGCTGTGGCGCAACCTGGTGGCGGTCATTCCGGCCATGGTGGTCGCCATGCTGGTGGCCGGCGCCGTCGGCCTGGCGTTCGAGCGCTTCATCGTCCGGCCGGTGTACGGCCAGCACCTCAAGCAGATCCTCATCACCATGGGCGGGATGATCATCGGCGAGGAAATCATCAAGATGGTCTGGGGCCCGGCGCAGATTCCGCTGCCGCTGCCGGCCGGCATGCAGGGCTCGCTGTTCATCGGCGACGCCGCCATCGAGAAATACCGTTTGATCGCCGTGATCGTCGGCCTGCTGGTGTTCGGCCTCCTGGCCTGGACGCTGGCGCGCACCAAGGTGGGCCTGCTGATCCGCGCCGGCGTGCAGGACCGCGAGATGGTCGAGTCGCTCGGCTACCGCATCCGGCGCCTGTTCGTCGGCGTGTTCGTCGCCGGCAGCGCGCTCGCCGGCCTGGGCGGCGTGATGTGGGGCCTGTACCAGCAGAGCGTGATCCCGCAGATGGGCGCGCACGTCAACGTGCTGATCTTCATCGTCATCATCATCGGCGGCCTGGGCAGCACCGGCGGCGCGCTGATCGGCGCCCTGCTGGTCGGCCTGATGGCCAACTACACCGGCTTCCTGGTGCCCAAGGTGGCGCTGTTTTCCAACATCGCGCTGATGGTGGCGGTCCTGCTGTGGCGGCCGCAAGGCGTGTACGCGGTCACGAGCAGATGAAACACCCCCTGAGTCGCTTCGCGCCTTCCCCCTGGAAGGGGGACGCCGCCCGTGCGGCGGGGCGGCCCTTGCACGGCGGCCGCTGGCGTGGGGCACGCCCTTCGCAGGCGCGGTTGTCCACGCGCCGCGCCATTTGACCCACTACAAGGCACGTTCGCATGTTGAACCGAATCCTTTCTGGCGACTACCCGCGCAGCCGCGTGCTGGCGGTGGTGCTGATCGCCGTCTTCCTCGGGCTCGCCTTCGCGCCCTTCCTGTTCCCCGGCGTCAAGGCGCTGTCGGTGGCGGCCAAGGTGCTGGTGTTCATCGTGCTGGTGGCCAGCTTCGACCTGCTGCTCGGCTATACCGGCATCGTCAGCTTCGCGCACACCATGTTCTTCGGCATCGGGGCCTACGGCGTGGCGGTGGCCAGCACGCGCATGGGTGCGGGCTGGGATGCGCTGGCCGTGGGCATCGGCGGGGCGCTCGCGCTGTCCTTCGTGCTGGCGCTGGCCGTGGGCCTGTTCTCGCTGCGCGTGCGCGCCATCTTCTTCGCCATGATCACGCTGGCCGTGGCGGCGGCGTTCCAGACGCTGGCCTCGCAGCTCTTCGAGATCACCGGCGGCGAGGACGGTCTGACCTTCCGCCTGCCCGAACTGCTCTCGCCCAGCCACGAGTTCTCCGAGGAGCCCTTCCTCGGCGTGTCGCTCGACGGCCGCCTGCTCACCTACTACCTGCTGTTCGTCACCGCGCTGGTGCTGGTGCTGGCGCTGCTGCGCATCGTCAATTCGCCCTTCGGGCGCGTGCTGCAGGCCATCCGCGAGAACGAATTCCGTGCCGAGGCCATTGGCTACCGCGTGGTCGTCTACCGCACGCTGTCGTCCGTCCTGTCGGCGCTGTTCGCCTGTCTGGCCGGTGCCATGCTGGCGATCTGGCTGCGCTACAACGGGCCGGACACCTCGCTGTCGTTCGAAATCATGATCGACGTGCTGCTCATCGTCGTCATCGGCGGCATGGGCACGATCTACGGCTCGGCCATCGGCGCGGTGCTGTTCCTGGTGGCGCAAAGCTACCTGCAGGACCTGCTGCGCCTGGGCAACGAGGCCGCGAGCGGCCTGCCCTGGCTGGCGACGCTGCTCTCGCCCGACCGCTGGCTGTTCTGGCTCGGCGTGCTGTTCGTGCTCTCGGTCTATTACTTCCCCACGGGCGTGGTCGGGCGCCTGCGGGCCAGCGCCGCGCGGCGCCCGGCCTGAAAACCCGACACCCGCGTTCTCGAACAATTTCAACAGGAGACACAACGTGCGTACCTTGGCAAATCCCTTTGTTCCGGCACTGCTCGCAGCCGCCGCGCTCGTGGCCTGCGGCGGCGGCAGCGACGTCGCCACCAACGCCAAGCCGGCGTTCCTCGGCCCCGTGCACACCACCAGCTACGACGGCGTGGGTGACGACCTGCTCACGGCCGGCCTGGGCGCCAGCGGACTGGCGGCACCGGTGCCGCCGGCCTATGCCAACCCGCTCGCTCCGACCGCCGCCGAACTGCGCCGCTCCGCCATCCACACCAACTACCGCGCCATGCTCGACATGACGGCAAGCGGCGGCTACGGCCGCTACTACGGGCCGAACGTGGATGCGGCGGGTACCGTCACGGCGGGTGAGGGCAAGATCGCCGGTACCGAATACATCGCCTTTGCCGACGACGGCAGCGGGCGCCAGAACGTCACCCTGATGGTGCAGTTGCCGGCGCATTTCGACCCCAAGAAGCCCTGCATCATCACCGCCACGGCTTCGGGTTCGCGCGGCGTGTACGCCGGCATCTCCACCGGCGAGTGGGGCCTCAAGCGCGGTTGCGCGGTGGCCTATTCCGACAAGGGCACCGGCGCGGCGCCGCACGACCTCATGAACGACACGGTGCCGCTCATCGACGGCACGCGCGCGGGGGCTGCCGGCGCCGGCAAGAACGCAGCCTTCCATGCGGGCCTCAGCGCTGCCGAGCTGGCCGCCTTCAATGCCGCCACGCCCAACCGCTTTGCCTTCAAGCACGCGCACTCGGGCCAGAACGCCGAACGCGACTGGGGCCGCACCACCCTGCAGGCGGTGGAGTTCGCCTTCTGGGCCATCAACGAACGCTACGGCGAGCTCGAGGGCGGGGAGCGCGTGAAGACGTTCACGCCCAGGAACACCATCACCATTGCCTCCAGCATCTCGAACGGTGGCGGCGCGGCCATCGCCGCCGCCGAGCAGGACGGCGAGGGCTGGATCGACGGCGTGGCCGTGTCCGAACCGGCCATCGAGATGCCGGCCAACCCCGGCGTGCGCGTCGAACGCGGCGGCGCTGCGGTGGCCACCACGGCCAAGCCGCTGATCGACTTCACCACGGTCGCCAACCTGTACCAGGCCTGCGCGGCGCTGGCGCCGTCGGTGGCGTCCACGCCCTATGCAGCGCCCTTTGCCGCCGGCTTTGCGGGCGCCGCCCTGCCGATCGCGCCGAACCGCTGCCAGGCGCTCGCGGCACGCGGCCTGCTGAGCGCCGGCAGCACGGCCACCCAGGCCGAGGAAGCCTTGCAGAAGCTGCGCGACTACGGCTGGGAGGGCGATTCGGACGCCTTGCACGCATCGCTCGCCGCCTTCGAAGTGGCGCCCGCGGTCGCTGTCACCTTTGCCAACAGCCTCTCGCGCGCCAGCGTCAAGGACAACCTCTGCGGCTTCAGCTACGCCGCCACCACGGCGACGGGCGCGGTGGCACCGCTGGCGCCCGCTGCACTCGCCGGCATGTTCGCCACGGGCAACGGCGTGCCACCGACCAGCGGCGTGCAGCTGATCAACAACCTGGGCAAGTTCGGCCCGGCGCGCGACTTCCTCTCGGCCTCGCCGGAAGGGGTGCTCGACTGGAACACCACCGGCGCAGCCTGCCTGCGCGACCTCGTCATCGGAACGGACGCGGCGGCCCGCAAGCTGCAGGCCGGCCTGGACGAGACGCGCCGCAACGGCAACCTGCGCGGCAAGCCCGCGCTCATCGTGCACGGCCGGGCCGACGCGCTGCTGCCGGTGAACCACACCTCGCGCCCCTACGCCGCGCTCAACCGCAAGGTCGAAGGCGCCGGCAGCAAGCTGAGCTACATCGAGGTCGCCAACGCCCAGCACTTCGACAGCTTCATCGGACTGCCTACCGTGCTGCCGGGCTACGACAGCCGCTACGTTCCCCTGCACGTCTACCTGAATCGCGCGCTGGATGCGATGTACGCCCACCTGAGCACCGGCGCGGCACTGCCCGCCAGCCAGGTGGTGCGCACCGTGCCGCGTGGCGGCAAGCCGGGCAGCGCACCGGCCCTGGCCGATGCCAACCTGCCGCCGATCGCCGCCACCCCGGCAGCGGCCGACGCCATCGTGCTCACGCCCGGCGTGATATCGGTACCGGAATAACCACCGCCCGGCACTCGCCCGACGACCAGTAATCGAGGAGAAGAGCATGGCATCAGGAAGGCCCGTGCGGCCCCGTGGAGCGTGGCGCAAGGCATTGTGGGCGGCAGCAGCGGGCGTGGCCCTGCTGGGGCAGGGTGCTGCCCGAGCGGCCGACATCGTGATCGGCCAGGTCGCGCCGCTGTCGGGCGTGCTGGCGAGCACCGGCGAACAGATGGTGCTGGGCGGCAAGATCTATTTCGAGGCAGTGAACGCGCAGGGCGGCGTGCACGGCGCCATGCTGCGCCAGGTCGTTGTCGACGACGGCTACGAAGTCGCCAAGACGGTGGCGCGCACGCGCGAACTGCTGGCGCGCCCCGATGTGCTTGCGCTGTTCGGTTTCGCAGGGACGGCCAATATCACCCAACTGCTCAAGGACGGCGTGCTCGACAAGGGCGGCGCCGCGCTGGTGGCGCCGTACACCGGCGGGGATTCGCTGCGCACGCCGTTCAACCCCTGGATCTTCCACGTGCGTGCCGGCTATGTGGACGAGGCCGAGCACATGGTCCAGCAGCTCACCACGCTGGGCATGAACCGCATTGCCGTGATGTACCAGGACGATGGTTTCGGCCAGTCCGGCCTGGACGGCGTGCAGGCGGCGCTGGACCGGCGCAAGCTCAAGCTGGTGGCGCTGGCCAGCTACCCGCGCAATACCGACGACGTGGGCGCGGCGGTCAAGACGATCGCCGCCGCCAGCCCGCACGCGGTCATCATGATCGCCGTCAACAAGCCGGCCGCGGCCTTCGTCAAACAGTACCGCGAGGCCGGCGGCGGGGCACAGCTCTACAACATCTCGGTGGTCAACCCTGCGGAAATCGTGCGCCTGGCAGGCCTGGCCAACGCGCACGGCCTCGGTATCAGCCAGGTGGTGCCTTATCCCTACCAGCCCAAGCTGCCGGTGGTGCGCGAATACCAGCAGCTGCTGGCCAAGTACGCGCCGGGCGCCGAGGTGAACTACACCAGCTTCGAGGAGTTCCTGGGCGCCAAAGTGCTGGTGGAGGCCCTGCGCCGCGCCGGCCCCGCGCCAACGCGCGAGGGCGTTGTGAAGGCGCTGGAGTCGCTGCAGAAATTCGACCTTGGTGGCCTGGTGGTGAGCTACGGGCCGAACAACCGCATCGGCTCGCGCAGCGTCGAGGTCACGGTGATCGGAAGCACCGGCCGACTCATGAAGTAGGGCACCTCTGCCCTGGAAAGTTCTTATGCAACCGAGCTCGCATTACGCCGTGTGCCGCGGCTACGAGATCCACTACACCGCCTGGGGCCGCGCCGACGCGCCCGTGGTCATCGCCTGGCACGGCCTGGCGCGCACCGGGCGCGACATGGACCCGCTCGCCGCCCACCTGGCCGACCGCTACCGCGTCATCTGCCCCGACACCCTGGGGCGGGGCCTGAGCGAGTGGAGCCGCCGGCCCGACGAGGAGTACACGCTGCGCTTCTATGCCAGCCTGGCGGCCGATTTCTTCGCGCAGCTGGGCATCGGGCAGGCGCACTGGATAGGCACTTCCATGGGCGGCGCCATCGGCATGGTGTGCGCCAGCGGCCTGTTCGAGCCCCGGCTCAAGGGGGCCATACGCAGCCTGCTCCTCAACGACAACGCGCCCGAACTGGCGGAAGTGGCGCTTGAGCGCATCAAGGCCTATGCGGGCAGCCCGCCGGAATTCGCCACCGTCGCCGAACTGGAGGCCTTCTTCCGCCAGGTCTACGCCCCGTACGGCTGGCTGAGCGACGCCCAGTGGCGCTTGCTGACGGAGAGTTCGTTGCGCCGCCTGCCCAACGGTCGCGTCACACCGCACTACGACCCGGCCATGGTGCGCCAGTTCACGCAGCACGAGAACGACTACCGGATCTGGGAGCACTACGACGCGCTCGATGTGCCCGTGCTGTGCCTGCGCGGGGCCGAGTCCGACCTGGTGCTGCCGGAGACGGTGGCCCGGATGCGCGGGCGTGGCCCGGGGGTGCAAGGCAACTTGCGTGTTGTCGAGGTGGCCGGCTGTGGCCATGCGCCGGCGTTGAACGTGCCCGGGCAGTGGGCGCTGGTGGACGATTTCCTGGCGCAGGTTCCGGCACCCGCTGTGTGACCCGCGCCGGGCCGTTGGCCCGGCCTGCCGCCTCAGCCGGCCAGCGCCGCCTTCACCGCTGCGGACACCTGGGCCATGTCGGCCTTGCCGGCCAGCCGGGTCTTGACCACGCCCATCACCTTGCCCATGTCGCCCTGGCCCTTGGCGCCTAGTTCGATGACGATGGCCTGCACGGCCACGGCGGTCTCTTCGGCCGACATGCGTTGGGGCAGGTAGCCCTGCAGCACGGCCATCTCGGCCTTTTCCTTGTCGGCCAGGTCCTGGCGACCCGCGCCCTCGAAGGCTGTGATGCTGTCCTTGCGCTGCTTGACCAGCTTGTCGACGATGGCCACCACGGCCGCGTCGTCAAGCACCACGCGCTCGTCCACTTCCTTTTGCTTGCAGGCGGCCAGCAGCAGGCGGATCGTGCCCAGGCGCTCGCTGTCCTTGGCGCGCATGGCGGTCTTCATGTCTTCGGTGATCTGGTCTTTGAGGGACATGGGGCGTTCCTTGTGCAATGGGGGAGGGCGGATTCGGAAAAAAGAAAACCCGCGCTTGGCGTCCCTAGCGCGGGTTTGCGGGTTCCAAGCGCAGGCCTGGCGCCAGCGATCAGTACATCTTCTTGGGCAGCTGCATGCTGCGCACGCGCTTGTAGTGGCGCTTGACGGCGGCGGCCTTCTTGCGCTTGCGCTCGGCGGTGGGCTTTTCGTAGAACTCGCGGGCGCGCAGGTCGGTCAGCAGGCCGAGCTTTTCAATGGTGCGCTTGAAGCGGCGCAGCGCCACGTCAAAAGGTTCGTTTTCTTTTACACGGATGGTGGTCATCAGCTAGGTTTTCCAAATATTTGGTGCCCCGAAGAGGGTGCGCGGGAGATCGGGCCCGGGCGCCGTACGAAGCGGTTTCCCCGTCTATAACTAGTATTGGCCGACGGGGCATTGCCAGCAAAGCCCAGCATTATAACGACTTGTGAGCGGTAAAGGGGTGGTCCGTTTTGCCGTGCTGCTGAGCACGGCGGGGCCTATGCGCCCGCCGTTCGGCCCAGGGTGCCCGCCACCACCTCGGTAAAGCGCCGCTCCTCGCGCAGGATGAAGCGCTGGCGCTGGGCGCGCTCGAAGTTGGCGCGGCCCTCGGGGTCGGCGCGCAGGCGGGCGCGGTAGGCCTCGTAGGCCGCCAGGCTGTCGAAGGCGATCAACCCCCAGGCCTCGCAGTTGCTGCCCTCCCACGGCAGGAAGTAGCCGAGCAGGCGGCCGCCGCAGCGCGGGATGATGCGCCCCCAGTGCTCGGCATATTCGCGGAAGGCCTCGCGTTGGAATGGGTCGATCTCGTAGCGGATGAAGCAGGTGATGGTCATGGTGGGGCCTCGGGCAGGGGAATGAAGCCGTATCGTGGGCCGGGCGCCGCGCGCCACGCTTCGCTGTGGGGCGAAGCGAGCGCGCGCGGCTTGCCGCACACTGCGCGCATGGACACCAACCGCATTGCCCATGTGGCCGCGCTGGCCGGGGAGCCGGCGCGCACCGCCATGCTGCTGGCGCTGATGGACGGGCGCGCGCTCACCGCCCGCGAACTGGCCAGCGCGGCGCACATACGCCCGGCCGCAGCCAGCCGGCACCTCGCGCTGATGGTGGAGGCGGGCCTGCTGCAGGTGCAGCCGCAAGGGCGCCACCGCTACCACCGCCTGGCTTCCGCGCAAGTGGCGCGCATGCTCGAAGGCCTGATGCAACTGGCGGTGTTGCAGCCCGCCCGCCGCGTGGCCACCGGGCCGGCCGACGCGGCGCTGCGCACCGCGCGCAGCTGCTACGACCACCTGGCGGGCCGCCTGGGTGTGGCCATCGCCGGGCATTTGAGCGACGCTGGCGCGGTCGTGCTCGACGCCGACGCCACCTCGGCGCAGGCCACGGAACGCCTGCCGGCCGCGCTGCTGCCGCTCGGCATCCTGGCCGAATCGCTCGCCCTGCCGGGTGGGCAGCCCCCGGCCTGCCGCCCCTGCCTGGACTGGAGCGAGCGGCGCATGCACCTGGCGGGCCGGCTCGGCGCCCTGGTCTGCCGGCACTGCCTGGACAGCGGCTGGCTGCAGCGCGGCGCCGGCACGCGGGCGCTGGGCATCACCCCCGCCGGGGCGGTGGCGCTGCGCGACTGGCTGGGACTGGCGCGCTGGCGCGAGGTGGTTGAGGGCTGAGCAAACTCAGGCCGACGCGGGCAGCGCCTGCGCGCACGCCGCCGCGCTGGCCCAGGCCCACTGGAAGTTGTAGCCGCCCAGCCAGCCCGTCACATCCACCACTTCGCCGATGAAATACAGCCCCGGCTGCGCCTTGCACTCCATGCTTTGCTGGGAGAGGGCACGCGTGTCGATGCCGCCCAGCGTCACCTCGGCCTTCTTGTAGCCCTCGGTGCCGGTGGGCGTCAGCTCCCAGCGGGCCATCTGCCCCGCCAGGCGGGCCAGGGCCTTGTCCGAGGCCTCGGCGATGGGGCGCTGCCAGTCCGCCTCGCGCGCGGCCCAGGCGTCGGCCAGCCGGCTGGGCACGATCTGGCCCAGTTCGTTGGCAATCAGCTTGCGCGAGCGCGCCTTGGCCTGCGCCAGGGCGGCTTCCAGGTCTGTGCCGGGAGCGAGGTCGATGGCGAGCGGCGTGCCCTCGCGCCAGTAGCTGGAGATTTGCAGCACCGCCGGGCCCGACAGGCCCCGGTGTGTGAACAGCAGGTCTTCGTCGAAGGTCATGCGCGACTTTTTGGCGCCGGTGCTGATCTGCACCGGCAGCGCCAGCCCGGCAAGCTGTGCCCAGGGCGCCCAGGCTTCGCCGTCGAAGGTGAGCGGCACCAGGCCGGGGCGGCGCTCTACCAGGGGTACGCCGAATTGTTGCGCCACCCGGTAGCCGAAATCCGTGGCGCCGATCTTGGGGATCGACAGCCCGCCCGTTGCCACCACCAGGCTCTGCGCCACCGCGCTGCCGCGGTCGGTATCAATTTGGTAGCGGACTTGCTTACTCCCATCAGCGCTGGAAGCCAAAAAGACTGTATTTTTGACCTTGCAAGGCTGCCAGTGCGCAACGCCGCCGGCGGCGCATTCGGCCAGCAGCATGGCGATGAGGTCCTCGGCCGAGCGGTCGCAGAACATCTGGCCCCTGTGCTTCTCATGCACGGCAATGCCGTGCCGCTGCACCAGCGCAATGAAGTCGGCAGGCGTGTAGCGCGACAGCGCCGAGCGGCAAAACTGCGGGTTCTGCCCGACGAAATGCTTGTGCGGCGCCTGCGCGTCCAGATCGCGGTTCGTGAAGTTGCAGCGCCCGCCGCCCGAGATGCGGATCTTCTCGGCCACCGCCTCGGCGTGGTCGATGAGCAGCACCTTCAGGCCGCGCTGGCCGGCTTGGCCGGCGCAGAACAGGCCGGCGGCACCGGCGCCGACGATGACCGCGTCAAAAAAGGGAAGTGTCGACACGGCGGCGGATTGCGGTGGGCAAAGGCGCCGATTGTGTCGCCTTTTGCCGGCCGCATCGGCGTTGGTTGAAGCGTCCCCCGTGCCCGCCGCTCCGAGAGGTTTCCGTTGGTAACGCAGGGAGTGCCGCGGCTATCTATGGTTGCGGGGAAACCATAATCGGCGCTTGCTACGAGGAGAACCAGAGAATGAAGTCTGCATGCGATACCAGCGCACCGGACAACGCCCCATCGATCACGCGCCGCCGGTTTGGGCAGTGGGGGCTGGTGGCCGCAGCCTCGGGCGTTGTGGGTTGTGGTGGCGGAGACGCCGAACCCGTGGTGGAACCGCCGCCCGCCCAAGCTGGTTCCCTGGAACTGGTGGCTGGCGCCCTGGGCGGGGGCGGGTTCGCCTTGCAGCAAGGCGCCATGGCGCGGCTGCCCGCGCAACTGACCGGGCCGGCGTTCAATTCCCAGGGCGACCTGCAGTTCGTCGGCCAGTACTACTGGGACTCGCGGGTGGGGCGCAGAAGCCGTGACGGCGCCTCGTCGTTTTCTCCCACGCATCCCCATTTCTTCAGTGGCCTCTTGTTCGATGCCCAGGATCGCTACCTTGTGACGACCGGTTTTGGGAGGATTGCCTATTTGCACGGCGAGACGCCGGTTCCCTTCGTGGGCGGTGCGTCCGAGACGGCAATGGTCGATGGCGTGGGCGCGGGCGCTTCGGTCCGCGGGTTCGATTCGCCGCTGCTGGCCAGAGACGGGCGGGTGTACTTCATCGACGAAGACCCGCAGAAGGCCTTCCAGCCGATGCTGCGCTCCCTGGGTGCGGATGGCTCCGTGAAGACGCTGCTGCCGCTTCCCCGCGGGAGCAAGCTGCTTGAATCGGCCTCCGGGGGCGTGCGGCGTTGCACCCACTTCTCTGGGGAGCCCCCCGAGTGGGCGGACCTGGTGCTCGACGGCAGCACCTACCGGTGGCAAAGCCTTGCCAACCAGTGGCGTTTTGGCGCGTGGGTGCCGCTGAAGAAGGTCCAGGGAACGGATGCGTATTGGGCGCTTGCCGCAGAAGAAGGGGCGCCGGAAATGCGCGTAGCCCAGATGGATCTGTCGGGGCGCTCGCTGGCCGCAGGCTGGACGCTGCGGGGCAGCAAGGTGGCCGTTTTGCACGGCTCGTCACGCGCGAACCCGGCCTCGCTGTTTGTGGCATGCAGCAGTGGCGTGGATGAATTCGGGTCGGAACTCGTGGAATGCCGGCTGGAGCCCGCGGGCGCGGTGGTGCACCCGTGGCTGGGATTGCAAGCTACCCCCGGTGAGGCGGACGGCCAGGGCGGCCAGGCGCGGTTCAACTTCGCACGGGGCGCCGAGGCCGTGCCCGACGGGGCAGGCGGGTTGCTCCTGCTGGAGTACCAGCGCGGCAGTTCGTCGGCCGCCGCCCCTGTCCCTGCGCTCCGATCGGTCAGCGCCTCGGGCCAGGTGAGCACCTGGACGCTGCCTCCCCGCGGGAGTCGGATGGCCATCGCTTACGGGCATGTCGTCGCGTTTGACCCGCGCACCGCCGCCTTGGTGCGAACCACCATCGATGGCAAATCTGGCTGGCAGACGTGGGCAAGTTCCAGCCATTTCGCTGCGACGCGAGGTGAATCGGTGATATTTCGAACCGATACGACGGGCCGGCTGTGGTTTGCCAAGCGTTATTCGCCGCAGCCTGGCGATGGCGATGCGTATTTCGGCAGGGCCAACGGGAACGCGCTTGTGGGCACGATTGATGCCAATGGCCAGGTGCAAATTGTTGCGGGGGATCCGCAGGCCTTGTACACGCCGCAGACCTATCCCCCACTGGCACAACGCCCCTGGTACATGGACATTGCGGACATGGCTTTCGAGGGCGGTGCCGCCCAGGTCTCGTGGGTGCTGTGCCAGCGTGTGGAGCTGGATGGCGCCACCCACCTCGCGGGGTTCCACCCGGAATTGGTGCGCATCGACGCCCAGGGCATCCAGAAATTTGCCTTGCCTTTTGACATCGACAGCCATCTGCCGCAGTCCCGCGAGGAGCCCTTCCAAGAGATCTGCGTTCTGCCCGGCCGGCCCGGCGAAGTGTTCCTCGCGAGCGCCTGCGGCGTGCACCGGTGGACGCCGGCCAAAGGGCTGGAGCTGCTGGCGGGCCAGAATGGGCCCACGCCCGGAGGCGTTTTCCTCGGCCCGCTGCCGGGTGGCTTGAACCTGGTGAAGTTCCTGGCGCCGGGGCCGGACCATCGCAGCCTGTACCTGGGCAGCGAAAACAGCGTGCTGCGGGTGGTGTTGCCCTAGTCTGCTGCTGCTGGGGCCGGGTGCGCTGCTAGTCCGGGCGCCGGGGCCATCTGCCCGGTGAGGTGCACGATGTGCTCGACCTGCAGCGCAATGGGTTCCGGCACCGGCAGCTCGCCGCCGAGCAGGGCGCGGATGTAGGCGGCGGTGCTGGCTGCGTCGGTGGCGGGCAGTTCGGGAATGTGCGCGAGTGAGCCGCCCTGCGCTTCCTGCAGACGGGTTGCCGCGCCGGCGAGGAAGCCGTCCATCTGCGGCGTGCGGCGCGGGTCGGCCACGGGCTCGCCCTCGGTGCCGCGCAGCAGCAGGGCGTCGGCGCCGGTCAGCGCCGCCGTGGCGGCCATGGACGCCGCGTATTCGGGGTGCGTGTAGCTGCCGACGACGAGCGCGCGCGCGCCCACGGGTGCCAGCGGGTTCATCTGCTTGACCAGGCTGTGCGCGCTGTTGCGCAGCCCGAGGACCCGGCGCACGTCGAGCAGGCGCGCCAGGCCCGGCAGCAGCAGCGCCGCGGGGGCGTAGGCAACGCTGCCGGGTGCTATTTGTTCGATAGCTGTAAGCTCAGGCACACCAAGCGCTAGCAGCACATCTTGGCTTGAAATCCGGTGCTCTTCGGTGGGCCAGCCGTGCACCAGCACCGGCACGCCCTGGCGCGCCAGCAGCAGTGCCAGCAGCGGCGTGAGCACCGGGAGCTTGCGCGCGCCGTTGTAGCTGGGCAGCACCACCAGCGGGCGGGTGCTGGCGGGCAGCGGCGCCAGGCGGGCGTGGAGGGCGTCGAGGAAGCCGGCCAGCTCCTCGGGCGTTTCGCCCTTGACGCGCATGGCGACGCAGAAGGCGCCGGTTTCGAGCTCGCTCACCCCGCCGTCGAGCAGCAGGCCGAACAGCGTGCGGGCCTGCTCGCGCGGCAGCGATCGCGCGCCCTGGGCGCCGCGCGCGATCGTCTTGAGGTAGGTGCTGATGGCCATGTGCGAAAGGCGCCGATTGTTGCAGAGCGGCAGCACTCAGGCGACGTGCGCCAGGCCGGGCGTGCCCTGCACCAGGCGGCGCAGCTCGGGCACGCAGGAGCCGCATTGCGTGCCGCAGCCGAGCTGCGCCTGCAGGGCGGCCAGGCGGGCGGGCGCATCGCCTGCCAGACGCCCGAGGGTGGTGGTGATGGCGTCCGCGCGCACCCCTACGCAGCTGCACACCTGGCGCCCGCCCGCCGCCGCGAGCGGCGCGCCGGCGCTGCGCGGCGGCTGCGTGCCCGGCGCCAGCAGCAGGCGGCCGAAGCGTTCGGCCGGCAGCTCCTGCTGGAGCAGTTCGGCCAGCCAGGCCTGCGCCTCGGTGTCGCCGGCGAGCAGCAGCGCGCCCAGGGTGCGCTGGGCGCCGCCCGGCACCAGGCGCGCGGCGCGGCGCTGGCCCCGGCGCCGGTCGGCGTAGCGCAGGGTGGCGCCGTCCGCCAGGCCGAGCAGGGCTTCGATGCGCTCCAGCAGGGCGTCCGGCGCGGCGTAGTGGTCGGCCGCGTGCAGGCACACGCCGACGCGCGCCGGCCCGGCGCCCGGGGTTTCCGGCGCGAACATCGTGCAACTGGCGAAGGCGAAGCGGTCCATGAAGGCGGCCAGGGCGCTGCGCGCGGCGAGCGCCGCGTCTTCGGCGAACCAGGCCATGGCGCACAGGCGCCAGGGCAGTTCGGCGCGCAGCAGCTTGACAGCCGTGTGCTTGAGCGCCGGTTGCTGCGAGATGGGGCAGCGCGCCGGCGTGGTGAGCGCGTTCACGCCCGCCAGGCTGCGCCCGGCCGCCGAGCGCCCGCCCAGCCATTCGCTGCCCCAGTGCATGGCGATGAAGGCCTGGCCGGGCGCGATTTCCGGGCTGGCGCGCGCCGGCAGCACGATGCTGGCGCGCGCGCTGGTGACGCAGGCCAGGTCGCCCTCGCGCAGGCCCTGGCGCGCCATGTCCTGGGCGTGCATCTGCACGCAGGCGCTGCCGGCGTGGCCGAACAGGCGCGCCACGGTGCCGCTGCGGCTCATGCCGTGCCACTGGTCGCGCAGGCGCCCGGTGGTCAGCAGGTAGGGGTAGCGCAGGCTGGCCGGTTCGGCCAGGCCCTCGGCCGCCAGCACGGCAAAGCGCGCCCGGCCGTCCGGCGTGGGAAAGACGCCGTCTTCGTAGAGCCGGGCGGTGCCGGCCACCGCGCTGCCGTCGGCCGCCTGCGGGCAGGGCCACTGCTGCGGGCCGGCGCGGTCGAGCAGCGCGTAAGACAGGCCGGTGATGTCTAGGTCGCGCCCGCGCGTGCTCTCGCGGTGTTCGTTCCAGATGGCTTCGGCCGCGGCCTCGTCGCTGGCGCCGCCGTCGGCGTACGGGAACAGCGTGGGCGCGCCGGGGCGCAGGCGCGCTTCGAGCCGCCGGGCGAACTGCAGGGCGATCTGCCAGTCGTGCCGCGCCTGGCCGGCCGGCGGCACGGCGGCGCGCACGCGCGAGATGCGCCGCTCGCTGTTCGTCACCGTGCCGGTTTTCTCGCCCCAGGTGCTGGCGGGCAGCAGCAGGTCGGCGTAGGCGGCCGTGGCGGTGTCGGCAAAGGCTTCCTGGAGCACGACGAACTCCGCGCGTTCGAGCGCGCGGCGCACGGTGCTTTGCTCCGGCAGGCTTTGCGCGGGGTTGGTGCAGGCGATCCACAGGGCGCGGATTTCCCCGTCGGCGGCGGCCTGGAACATGTCGAGCGCCGTCTTGCCCGGCGTCGCGGGCACGTTCGCCACGCCCCACAGCGCTGCGACCTCGGCGCGGTGCGCGGGGTTGCCCATGTCGCGGTGGGCCGAGAGCAGGTGCGACATGCCGCCGACCTCGCGCCCGCCCATGGCATTGGGCTGGCCGGTGAGCGACAGCGGCCCCGCGCCCGGCTTGCCGATCTGCCCGGTGGCCAGGTGCAGGTGCACCAGCGCGGCGTTGTTGGCCGTGCCGGCGCTGCTCTGGTTCAGGCCCTGGCAGTACAGGCTGAGCGTGCGCCCGCGCGGCCCGGCGGCGCCTTCGGGCAGCCCGGCGAACCAGCGCGCGGCCTGCACCAGGTCGGCCAGTGCGATGCCGCAGGCGCGCGCCACGCGCTCGGGCGTGCAGGCGGCCAGCTCGGGTTGCAGCGCGGCGAAGCCGCTGGTGTGCGCGGCGATGTAGGCGCCGTCGAGCCAGGCCTGGCGCTGCATCAGGTGCAGCATGCCGGCCAGGAGCAGGGCGTCGGTGCCGGGCTGGATCTGCAGGAACAGGTCGGCGCAATCGGCGGTGGCGGTGCGGCGCGGGTCGACGACGATGAGCTTCATGTGCGGCCGGGCGGCGCGCGCGTCCTCGATGCGGCGAAACAGCACCGGGTGCGCCCAGGCGGTGTTGCTGCCGATGACGAACAGGCAGTCGGCGTGCGCCACGTCGTCGTAGCAGGCGGGCGGCGCGTCGGCGCCCAGGGTGGCCTTGTAGCCGGCGGCGGCGCTGCTCATGCACAGGCGCGAATTGGTGTCGAGGTTGTTGGTGCCGAGCAGTCCCTTGGCGAGCTTGTTGAAGACGTAGTAGTCCTCGGTGAGCAACTGGCCGGAGATGTAGAAGCCCACGGCATCCGGCCCGTGTGCCGCCGCCGTGCTGGCGAAGCGCTCGGTGGCGAGGTCCAGCGCCGCGTCCCAGGCGATGGGCGCGGGGGCCGCGCCGCGTTCGGCCCGCACGAGCGGCTGCAGCAAGCGCGTCTGCAGGATCACCGGGCGGCTGGCGGTGTGGTGCAGGTTCGCGCCCTTGCTGCACAGGCGCCCGAAGTTCGCCGGGTGCTCGGGGTCGCCGCGCACCCCGGTGATGGTGCTGCCGTCGGATTCAATGACCACGCCGCAGCCTACGCCGCAATAGGGGCAGGTGGATCGGGTTTCGTGCATGGACTGTCTTCTTAGGTCATTTCGGGCGCTGGCGCTTGCTGGTAAAGGGTTGTCAGCTATCGATAGTGGAGCAATTCGGGGCACCGTGCCGGGCGTGGCAGGCGGGCCCGGCCACCGGGCGCGTAGCATCGGTGGCCAGGGTCGCCAGTTCGTGGGCGTCCAGGTACACCGCGCCGTCCTGCACCTTCACCGCGAACTTCGGCGTGCAGCCTTCGTCGGGCGCCGCCGCCTGGCCGTCGCCCAGGGCGATGGTCCAGTTGTGCAGCGGGCAGGCGACGCTGTTGCCGAACACCATGCCCTGCGACAGCGGGCCGCCCTTGTGCGGGCAGCGGTCGAGCAGGGCGAAGACCTCATTGGCCTCGGTGCGGAACACGGCCACCTCCAGGCCCTGGGCGCGCTGCACGCGGCGTGCGCCCAGCACAGGGATGTCGTCCACGCGGCAGATGGGTTTCCAGGCAGTCATTGCTATTCCTTTGCTAGCTGTAAGCGCTTGATGGATAAGCGCTGGAGGCACTTTTTGCTTAAAAATTTCGATCAGGCTACGGCGATCGGGATGAACTGGCGCTGGTCCACCCGGGCCTTGTCGAACTCGAACCACGGGTCGGGCTCGCCTTCGAGCGCCCACTGCAGGCGCGCCCACAGCGCCTTGCGGCCCGCGAGGTCGTCCAGGACCTTTTTCTTGACATGGTCCAGGCCGACGCGCGCCACGTAGTGCACGGTGCGCTCCAGGTACCAGCCTTCCTCGCGGTAGAGTTGCATGAAGGCGCCCGTGACCTCCAGCACCTCCTCGGCGGTCTTGAGCTTGGTGAAGAACTGCGCCACCTCGGTCTTGATGCCGCCATTACCGGCGATGTACATCTCCCAGCCGCTGTCCACGCCGATGATCCCCACGTCCTTGATGCCGCTCTCGGCGCAGTTGCGCGGGCAGCCGCTGACGGCGAACTTCACCTTGTGCGGCGCATTCATGCGCCACATGGCGCGCTCCAGGTCCTTGCCCATCTGGGTGCTGTCCTGTGTGCCCATGCGGCACCACTCGCTGCCCACACAGGTCTTCACCGTGCGCAGCGCCTTGGCGTAGGCGTGGCCGCTGGGCATGCCGATGTCGCGCCATACGGCCTGCAGGTCTTCCTTCTTCACGCCCAGCAGGTCGATGCGCTGGCCGCCCGTCACCTTGACGGTGGGGATGTTGTACTTGTCCACCACGTCGGCGATGCGGCGCAGCTCGTGGGAGGTGGTCTCGCCGCCCCACATGCGCGGGATCACGCTATAGGTGCCGTCTTTCTGGATATTGGCGTGGCTGCGCTCGTTGATGGCGCGGCTCTGCGGGTCGTCCTGCGCCTCCTTGGGCCAGGTGCTGAGCAGGTAGTAGTTGACGGCCGGGCGGCAGGTGGGGCAACCGCTCGGCGTTTTCCAGTCCATGAAGCGGAACACCGCGCCCGTGCTCAGCAGCTTGTTGGCGCGGATGGCGTCGCGCACGGCCTGGTGGCCGTGCTCGGTGCAGCCGCACAGGGGCTTGGTCTTGGGCGTGGCGGAGTAGTCGCCACCCGCGCTGGCCATGAGGATCTGCTCCACCAGGCCGGTGCACGAGCCGCAGCTGGCGCTGGCCTTGGTGTGCTTGCGCACCTCGTCGAGCGTGAACAGGCCCTTCTCCTTGATGGCCTTGCAGATCTGGCCCTTGGTCACACCGTTGCAGCCGCAGACCTCGTCGGAATCCTGCATGGCGGCGGCCTTGTTCTGGCCCTGGTGGCCGGCGTCGCCCATGTTCGATTCGCCGAACATCAGCCGGTCGCGGATGTCGGCCACGGGCCGGCCGCCACGCAGCAGGTTGAAGTACCAGCTGCCGTCCACCGTGTCGCCGTACAGGCAGGCGCCGACGAGCTTGTCGTCCTTGAGCACGAGCTTCTTGTACACACCGGCATACGGGTCGCTGAGGACGATTTCCTCGGTGTCCGGCCCACCCTGGAAGCTGCCCGCCGAGAACAGGTCGATGCCCGTGACCTTGAGCTTGGTCGAGGTGAGCGACCCCTGGTAGCGGCCGATGCCGAACTCCGCCAGGTGGTTGGCCAGGACCTTGCCCTGCTCGAACAGCGGCGCCACCAGGCCGTAGGCGATGCCCCGGTGCGCGGCGCATTCCCCCACGGCGTAGATGCGCGCGTCGGTGGTGGTCTGCAGCGTGTCGCTGACGACGATGCCCCGGTCCACGTGCAGGCGCATCTTCTCAGCGAGCTGGGTGTTCGGGCGGATGCCCACGGCCATCACCACCAGGTCGGCGGGCCGTTCGCTGCCGTCCTTGAAGCGCACGGCGGCCACGCGGCCCGTGGGGCCAGCGATCAGCGCCGCGGTCTGTGCCTGCATGAGGAACTCCATGCCGCGCTCCTGCAGCGACTTCTGCAGCATCTTGCCGGCCACGCTGTCGAGTTGGCGCTCCATCAGCCATTCGCTGGCGTGCACCACCGTGACCTGCATGCCGCGTTTCATCAGGCCGTTGGCGGCTTCCAGGCCCAGCAGGCCGCCGCCGATGACCACGGCGTGCTGGTAGGTGGCGGCGGCGTCGATCATGGCCTGCGTGTCGGCGATGTCGCGGTAGGCCAGCACGCCGGGCAGGTCCTTGCCGGGCAGCGGCAGGATGAAGGGCTTGGAGCCCGTGGCGAGAATGAGCCGGTCGTACTCGGCGCTGATCTGCTCGCCCGTGGCGCTGGTGCCGTGCACCACGCGGTGCACGCGGTCGACGTCGGTGACCGTGCAGCCGGCGTGCAGGCGGATGCCGTTGTCTGCGTACCAGGCCCAGTCGTTGAGGATGATCTCGTCCACCGTCTGCTCGCCCGCCAGCACGGGCGAGAGCAGGATGCGGTTGTAGTTGGGGTGCGGCTCGGCGCCGAACACCGTGATCTCGTAGCGCTCGGGCGCGATCTTGAGCAGTTCTTCGAGCGTGCGCACCCCGGCCATGCCGTTGCCCACCATCACCAGCCGCGATTTCTTCATTGCGATTGCGCTCCTCGTTGCACGGGCGCCTGGCACGCCCGCATGCCAGGTGCAATGCAACGAGCGTGCCAGGCGCGCCGGTCGCGTGGGGCCCGGCGCCGGGCCTGCGCCACGCACCATGCTGGGCCAGTGCGCCGCTGCGTGGTGCATGCCGCGCTGCCCATGGTGCATGCCGCGCCCTTGCCGTGCGCCTTGTTGCGCAAAACACAGACGCTTGCGCGGCCCCCGTTGCGCGCTGGCCAGGGATAGGCTGAAATGGCCGTGTTCTTTTTGCCTGGGGAGGCCTGCCATGACGGTTGTTGCTGAAATACTCAAAGCCAAGCCGGATGCCACGGTGCGCACCATCGCGCCCGAGGCATCGGTGCTGGACGCCCTGCGCCTGATGGCGCAGTACCAGATCGGCGCCCTGCTGGTGGTGCAGGGCGGGCAGGTCGAGGGCATCCTCACCGAGCGCGACTACGCGCGCAAGATCGCCCTGCTGGGGCGCAGCTCGGCGGACACCCCGGTGCGCGAGGTGATGACCCGTTCGGTCATGTTCGTGCACCCGCACCAGACCAGCGAACAGTGCATGCAGCTGATGACCGACAAGCGCCTGCGCCACCTGCCGGTGATGGAGGGCGACACCCTGGTGGGCATGATCTCCATCGGCGACCTGGTCAAGGACATCATCTCCGAGCAGCAATTCATCATCGAGCAGATGACGCATTACATCGGGGGGAGGTAGATCTTCCCCTGAGCGGCCAGCGCCGCTCCCCCTTTCAGGCCGCTTTCTCGACGTGGGCCTGGCGCGTGTAGAGAAATTCGATCACTGCCTTGCGGTAGTGCACATAGCGCGGGTCCTCGGCCAGTTCCACACGCTTGCGCGGGCGGGGGAGCTCGACGTGCAGCACCTCGCCGATGGTGGCGGCCGGGCCGTTGGTCATCATCACGATCTTGTCGGACAGCAGCACGGCCTCGTCCACGTCGTGCGTCACCATCACCACGGTGCTGTGCGTGCGCGCCACGATGTCGAGCAGCTCGTCCTGCAGCTTGGCGCGGGTGAGGGCGTCGAGCGCGCCGAAGGGCTCGTCCATCAGCAGCACCTGCGGCTCCATCGACAGCGCACGGGCAATGCCCACGCGCTGCTTCATGCCGCCCGAGATCTCGCCGGGGCGCTTCTGGCCCGCGTGCGTGAGGCCCACCAGGGCCAGCGCGGCGTCGGTACGCGCCTTCAGTTGCGCCTTGCCCTCCTTGCTGCCGAACACCCGCTCCACGGCCAGGTGGATGTTGTCAAAGCAGGTAAGCCAGGGCAGCAGCGAATGGTTCTGGAACACCACGGCGCGCTCCGGCCCGGGGCCCTTGATCTCCCTGTTGGCGCACAGCAGCGCGCCGTGGGTAGGCGTGGTCAGCCCGGCGATTAGGTTCAGCAGCGTGGACTTGCCGCAGCCCGAGTGCCCGATGAGCGCCACGAACTCGCCCTTGGCGATGGTCAGGTTGATGCCCTGCAGCGCCGGGAACAGGCCCTTGGCCGTCTTGAAGGTCTGCTCGACCCCCTGGACCTCGATGAACTTGGTGGACAGCGATGCGTTCATGATTTCACTTCTTCAAATGTGAAGGCCGTGGCCAGCTTGACCAGGGCCGCTTCGAGCAGCAGCCCGACGATGCCGATCACGAAGATGGCGATGATGATGTTCTTGACGTTGAGGTTGTTCCACTCGTCCCAAACCCAGAAGCCGATGCCCACGCCGCCCGTCAGCATCTCGGCCGCAACGATCACCAGCCACGCCGTGCCCACGGCCAGGCGCACGCCGGTCAGCATGTAGGGCAGCACCGAGGGGAACAGGATCTTGGTGAGCACTTTCCACTCGCTCAGGTTGAGCACGCGGGCCACGTTCAGGTAGTCCTGCGGCACGCGCTGCACGCCCACGGCGGTGTTGATGACCATGGGCCAGATGGAGCAAATGAAGATGGTCCAGATGGCGGCCGGGTTGGCGCCCTTGAACACCAAGAGGCCGATGGGCAGCCACGCCAGCGGCGACACCGGCCGCAGCAGGCTGATGAGCGGGTTAAACATGCGCGACAGAAACGCAAAGCGCCCGATGGCAAACCCCGCCGGAATGCCCACCAGCGCCGCCAGCCCAAAGCCCACGGCCACGCGCTGCAGGCTCATGAGTACGTTCCAGCCCACGCCCTGGTCGTTGGGACCGTTGCGGTAGAAAGGGTCGCTGAACACCTCCACGGCCTGGAGCCAGGTGTCCTTCGGGCTGGGGATGCTGCCTCCCGTGGTGGAGGACAGCACGGCCCACAGACCGACGAGCAGCCCCAGGCCGCACAGCGGCGGCAGCACCGCCAGCCAGAAGGCGCGCGGCAGCGCCGACCAGTCACGCGGAGCCCGCCGTCCCACCGCTTGGCTGGATTCAAGGTGTTTTTGGCCTCTAGCGCTTATGGGGGAATCGTTGTTAGCTATTATTTGAGGAGCTTCCTGCGGAATGTCCAGAGGGGCATGAAAAACGGCACTGACCATGGTGACCTCCGCTGTCTCAGGCTTTGATCTTGAAACCGTCGGCGTATTGGGTGGGGTTCTTGCCGTCCCACACCACGCCGTCGATCAGCTTGCTGGTGCGCAGCACGTCCTTGGGCACGCTGATCTTCATCGCACCGGCGACCGACCTGTACAGCTCGACCTGGTTCACCTGCTTGGCCACGGCCAGGTAGTCGGGGTGGCTCTTGAGCAGGCCCCAGCGCTTGTGCTGCGTGAGGAACCACATGCCATCGCTCAGGTAGGGGAAGTTCACCGCACCGTCGTTGAAGAACTTCATGTGGTTCGGGTCGTCCCAGGTCTTGCCCAGGCCGTTGCTGTAGCGGCCCAGGATGCGCTGGTTGATCGCGTCCACGCTGGTGTTGATGTAGGACTTCTGGGCCACCGTCTCGGCCATCTTGGTCTTGTTCGACAGGCTCGCGTCGATCCACCGGCTGGCTTCGAGCACCGCCATCATCACGGCGCGCGTGGTGTTGGGGTGCTTCTTCACAAAGTCGGCCGTGGTGCCCAGCACCTTCTCGGGGTGGTCCTGCCAGATTTCCTGCGTGGTGTTGGCCGTTACCCCGATGCCGTCCATGATGGCGCGGTGGTTCCAGGGTTCGCCCACGCAGAAACCATCCATGTTGCCCACGCGCATGTTGGCCACCATCTGCGGCGGCGGCACGGTGATCAGCTTGGCGCCCGACACCGGGTTGATGCCCGCTGCCGCCAGCCAGTAGTGCATCCACATCGCGTGCGTGCCCGTGGGGAAGGTGCCCGCGAAGGTGTACTCGCGCTTCTCCTTGGCCATCAGCGCCGCGAGCGAAGGGCCGTCCACCGCGCCCTTGTCGGCCAGGGCTTTGGACAGCGAGATCGCCTGGCCGTTGTGGTTGAGGGACATGAGCACCGCCATGTCCTTCTTCGGGCCCGCCGTGCCCAGGTGCACGCCGTACACCAGGCCATACAGCACGTGGGCGAAGTCCAGCTCGCCGTTCACCAGCTTGTCGCGCACGCCAGCCCAGCTCGCCTCCTTGGTGGGGACGATGGTCACCCCGTACTTCTTGTCGAAGCCGAGCACCGAGGCCATCACCACGCTGGCGCAGTCGGTGAGCGGAATGAAGCCGATCTTCACCTCCTTCTTCTCGGGCGCGTCCGACCCCTGGGCATGCACGAGTGCGCGCAGGGCGGGGCCCACGCCCGCGGCACCCACGGTGGCGGCCTGCAGCACGGTGCGGCGGTTGAGGCTGGTTCTCAGAAGATCGGTCATGGGGCTCCCCTTGCATCGTGAAAAACAAAAAAAGGCGTCCTCACGCTGCGCACGCCAGCCAGGGGCTGCATGCGCAGGGTGGGGACGCCTTTGTCCGGTTCCCGGTGGCCGCCACCCGCCGTTGGATGGCACCGCCGTGGAGACCCTGTGGGGGTCTGCAACCAGCAATGCAAAGCCCGTGCCAGCTAGTGGCAGTCGCCAGTTGCCGTGAAAGTGAGCGCTTGAAGCGCTTGTTCTAGGGCATTAAGAGGTCGATTCGGCTTGGAACGATGCGTGGAGCGTGCACCGAGGTTGTGCGGTGCACCACGAGTGCGCAATGGTGACGGTGGGGCGTGGCGCCTCGTCGCCGAATGTGGGAGGGGACCTCCCTACCGACACCCCGATTCGCTCCGAAAGCTATAGTGAATGCGTTCGGTCGTGCCAATGCCGTTTGCTGCGAAATGTGAATACGCATGAAAAACCACGTAAAAACATTGTTTCCGTCCCTTGCCCTCGTCACTGCAATCGCCTGCACAGGCCTGCTCGCAAGTTGTGGAGGCGGCCGCGATCCGGTGGAAACTCCCGAGGCAAAGCTGACCCGCATATTGGACAGCCAATGGGGAAAATTCTCTTCCTCGCTGCCCGGGGGGCTCTCCTTAGCGATCATCACGCCGGAGGGCGAGTACTTCGCGAGTACGCTCAAGGGGGTGACTGCCGACACGCACTTTCGGGCCGCAAGTACGACCAAGACATTCACGGCCGCCGCCGTCATGCTGCTCCAACAGCGCGGCGAGCTCGATATCCATCATGTGTTGAGTGCGAACATCCCGGGGACAACGCGCGCATATGTGCCGGCCACAGCGGATTTCGCGATTCCGTACAAGGACCAAATCACCATCGAGCAACTGCTGCGGCACCGCGCTGGCGTCTTCGATGTGGGCAATACGAACGTTCCGGCGAGCGCCAATGCGCCCTACGCTGGACAGAGGTACGTGGACTGGGTCGAGGACACCCAGGGCAGCATGCACAGTTACACGCCGGACGAAATGGTCGGCGTTGTCGCGAGAAACGCTCTCGTGGGCGGCTTGCCGGGCGAGGCTTTTCGCTATTCGAATACGGGCTATTCGGTCCTGGCAAAAATTGTCGAGCAGGTTTCCGGAAAGCCGTTTGCGCAGTTCGTCCACGACGAACTTCTCGTGCCCAACGGCCTCGACAAGACGACCTTCCCGGACGATGGCCGTACCCAGAATCTTCCCGTGCCGTTCTTTGAGGGAACGACACGGGCGGGCGGTGTGGTGTATCCAACCACCCACCGCAATGTCTCCTGGGGCGTCGGCGAGGGCAACGTGGTCACGACGCCGTCGAACCTGGCCCGGTGGTTTCGCCGATTGATCAAAGGCGAAGCAGGATTGACCGCGCAGACCATCGCCAGCATGCGTGCGTGCGAGCCGACCAACGAAAGCCACGTTTCCTACGGCCTTGGCCTGGCATGCGATCCGGTCGACCTCGGCGTGGGGCACAACGGTGGAATCACCGGCTACCTGACGACCGCGCGGCACGACACGGAGAGCGACGTGACCGTCGTGGTCTTCGCGACCATCCTGGATGCCGACAACCTCATGCAGGAGGCCATGATGCTTTACGAAACGGCAAGCCAGGCAAGAGCGGCGCTCGGCCATTGAGCTTTGACGTCCACCTTCCCGTGCCCATTCCATTCCCCGGAGCAAATACGTCGGAATCAATACCAATATCGGTGTGTCCTGCGAGTGTTGGCGAAAGGCCGGACAGCAGGGACGAATAGCGATAGCCGCAATGGCGACTGAATAATCCCGGGGTTGCTCAATGAAGTGTCGCGGTGTAACCTGCGAAACCGAATTTTGGAAAGAGGAGCCACCAGATGTGCGATGTTTGCCTAGCGAAAGCCGAATTGATGAATCCGGTAAATCCGTCCCGGCGTAGGGCTCTTGGAGCCATGGGCGCGTTTTCGCTTCTGGGAGTTTCTGCAGTAGCGGGGCTGGCGCATGCAAAATCGCCACCGAAACCGGACAACGTGCTTTCGCCGGACCAGGCGATCAAGCGTCTGAGGGAAGGTAACGATCGCTATGTTTCCGGCAAGACCCACAACCGAAAATTCACGGCTACCCGTGCAGCGTTGGTCGACGGGCAGAATCCCTATGCTTCCATTCTGAGCTGTTCCGATTCGCGCGTCAGTCCGGAGTTGTGTTTTGACGAAGAAAGAGGGGATTTGTTCGTGGCGCGGGTGGCAGGCAACTATGTCACGAACGATATTCTGGCAAGTTTGGAATATGGTGTCGCCGTCCTGAATACACCGCTCATTATGGTGCTTGGGCACACCAGGTGCGGCGCCATTAGTGCGACCGTCAATGCGCTGGAGAAGCAGGCTCAGTTTCCTGGGCATATTCAAAGCATCGTCACGGCTTTGATGCCGGCGGCGCGTGCCGCTGCCGCCGACGGCCATCAGGGGACCATGGTTCAGGCTGCGACCATTCAGAACATCAAGCAGAATGTTCAGCGATTGCAAGAAGCCACGCCCATATTGAGCAAGGCGGTGCAAGAAGACAAGCTCAAGGTGATCGGCGGTCTGTACCACCTTGACACGGGCCGGGTAGAGCTTGTCGTGTAGATGCCCAGGGGCGCGTTGAGCCCCAGCCAGCTGGAGTGCAACAACCGCGTCCGCAGTTATCACACAGCTTCCAAGAACTCCCGCAGCGCCGGGCCCGGTTCGCCGTTCCACACGAGGTGCGTGCGGTTGTGGCGGAGCGGCTCGGGCAGCGGGTGCTGGCGGATGTCTTTCGCGGCGTGCAGGGCGCCCAGCAGCGAGGCGGGCACGATGCCGCAGCCGGTGCCGGCGGCCGCGCAGGCAATGATGGCCTGGTAGCTGGCGAGCTCCATCACGCGTTCCGGCCGGGTGCCGTCGAGCGCGAACCATTCCTCCAGGCGCTTGCGGTACGAGCAGCCCTGCGCGAAGGCCAGGACGGTGCTGGCTTCCAGGTCGGTAGCGCGCCCCACCGGCGCATGTGCCTTGGCGGTGACAAGCACCAGTTCTTCGTCGAATACGGCGCGCGATTGCAAGTCGCCCACGGGGAAGGGCTCGCCCACGAAGGCGGCGTCGAGCGCGTGGTCGGCCAGCTTGCGCAGCAGCAGGGCGGTGGTGCCGGTCTGCAGCTCGATGCCGATGTCGGGCTGGCGCTGGTGGAAGCGGGCCAGCAGCTTAGGCAGGCGGCTGCCCGCTGTGCTCTCCATCGACCCCAGGCGCAGCGGGCCGCGCACCGGCATGGCGCGGACGGCGGCCTCGGCCTCGTCGGCCATGCGCAGCAGTTGCTCGGCATGCACCAGTAGAGTCTGGCCCGGCGCGGTGAGCGCCAGCGCGCGTCCCTGCCGCTGGAAAAGCGGCACGCCCAGCCGCTGCTCCAGTTGCTTGATGCGCGTGGTGATGTTGCTCTGCACGCGGTGCAGGCGCGCGGCGGCGCGCACGATGCCGCCCTCGCGCACCACGGCGCGGAAGATCTCCAGCGAATCGAGGTCGATACTTCTCATTTGAAGAAATGTAGTTCAGATAAATTCATTTGAAAAGAAGCATGAATACCGGTCCAATGCCCGGAACGACAGGAGAAACCCCATGGCAACGCTCACGACCCGGTTGACCCGGATGCTGGATTTGCGCCACCCGGTGGTGTCCGCCCCCATGGCCTTCGCGGGGGGCGGTGCCCTCGCGGCGGCCGTGAGCCGGGCGGGCGGCCTGGGGTTGATCGGTGGCGGCTATGGCGACCCGGCCTGGCTGGAGGCGCAGTTCGAGGCCGCGGCCGGGGCGCGCGTGGGCGTGGGCTTCATCACCTGGTCGCTGCGCAAGTCGCCGTCGCTGCTGACCGATGTGCTCCGGCACCGCCCGGCGGCGGTGATGCTGTCGTTCGGCGACCCCCGGCCGTTCGTGGACGAGATCCGCGCCGCAGGGGCCCGCGTGATCTGCCAGTGCCAGGACCTGGGCCATGTCATGGACGCGGTGGACGTGCAGGCCGACATCGTGGTGGCGCAGGGGGCCGAGGCAGGCGGGCATGGCGCCGCGCGCGGCACGCTGAGCTTCGTGCCCGAGGCGGCCGATTACCTGGCCACGCACGCTCCGGAAACGCTGCTGCTGGCCGCTGGCGGCATTGGCGACGGCCGGGGGCTGGCGGCGTCGCTGGCGCTGGGCGCCGATGGCGTGCTGCTGGGCACGCGGCTGTGGGCCTCCACCGAGGCGCTGGTGCAGCCGGGGCACCACCAGGCCATTCTGGAGACCGATGGCGACGGCACGCTGCGCACCACCGTGGCCGACATCGCGCGCCAGATCGCCTGGCCCCGGGGCTTCACGGCGCGCATCCGGCGCAACGCCTTCACCGACCGCTGGCATGGCCACGAGGCCGACCTGGAGCGCGCCGTGGCGGTGGAGGGGCCGCGCTACCGCCAGGCCTTTGCCGCCGGCGACGCGGAGCACACGGGGGTCTGGTTTGGCGAGGCGGCGGGCGTCATCCACGCCATCGAGCCGGCGGCGGTGATCGTCGAGCGCATGGCGGACGAGGCCGCGCAATGCCTGGCGCGGCAGGTGGCTGCCGTCGGCGGACCAGCCGCGGGGGAGCGCGCCGTGCTCCCTTCCGCGCCTTCGGACCTGGCATCGGCCAGTGCCCTGGCTTTTCCCGAGGCGGAGCAGACCGAACGCCTGGCACCACCGCCCGTGCTGGATGCGGACCAGCAAGCCGCCGCCGATGAATTGATCAACGGCCCGCGTGGCGGGGTGTACGGGCCTTTCCGACCCTTGCTGCACCGCGCGCCGCTGCTGCGCGCGGCGGCGAAGCTGGGCGAGACACTGCGCTACGCGGGCACGCTGGACGCCGCGCTGCGCGAGTGGACGATCTGCGTCGTGGCGCGCGAGGCGGAGAACGTCTTCGAGTGGGAGATGCACCACCCCCTGGCCGTGCGCGCCGGGGTGCCGGTGGCCGCGCTGGAGGCCCTGGCCACGCGCTCGGCGCTGCCAGCGGAGCTCGACGCCGGGCTGGCGCTGGCGGCGCGGGTAGCGCGCGAGATGCTGGCCACGCACCGGATCGGCGAGGCCACCTACGCCCAGGCGCTGGCGCAATGGGGCGAGGCCAGGCTGGTCGAGCTGCTCACGCTGGCGGGCTATTTCGCCATGGTGTGCTGGGTGATGAACGTGGCGCGCACGCCGGGACCGCAGCGGGGCTGAGCTGCGCTACCCCAGCAGCTCCGCCATGTCCAGCATGCGCCGCGCCACTTCGCCCAGCCTCAGACCCTTGTCCATGGCAGTCTTGCGCAGCTTCTCGTAGGCGGCCTGTTCGCTCAGGCCCTGGCGCTGCATGAGCAGGCCCTTGGCGCGGTCGATGGTCTTGCGGTCCTGCAGCTCGGTTTTGGCGTCGGCCAGCTCGGCACGCAGGGCCTGCTCGTGCGCGAAGCGGGCCATGGCCACGTCGAGGATGGGGCGGATGCGCTGCGGCGCGAGCCCCGCCACCACGTAGGCCGAGACACCGGCCGCCACCGCGTCGCGCACGCCCGTGGTGTCGGCGTCGTCGGTGAACATGACGATGGGCCGGCGCGCGTTGCGCGTGGCCAGCACCACGTGTTCCAGCGCGTCGCGCGCCGCGCTCTGGGTGTCCACGATGATGAGGTCGGGCTGCAGCTGCGCCAGCCGTTCGGCCAGGAAGGTGTCGGCCGGTATCGAGGCGACGAGGTTGTAGTTGTTTTCCAGCAGGCCGATGCGCAGCATGCGCGAGCGCGCCGCCTGCTGCACGGCGTATTCGTCGCCAGGGTCGGCCACGGCCAGGTCGGGGGCCACCACCACAATGCGCAATGCGTCGGTCATGGCATTGACCAAGCAACAAACGTACCATTTTGGGCGAAAGCGCCCTCCGGGCATAAGCCTTTATCGCCCTGTTTTGCGATGTCTGAAAATTGCTAATGCACAGGGCTTACCCGGTAGGGTTTTGGTCGGGGGTCACATATACCTGTTGTCACATTATTTACATGACGGAGCTTCCAGCATGGCGAAATCTTTGAACCGCCGCCAATTTACCGCCGGCCTGGCGCTTGCCCCCATGGCGGCAAGCGGCCTGCTGGTGGGTTGCAACCGCATGCCCGACACGGTGCGCATCGGCGTGGCCCAGCCGCTCAGCGGCCCCCTCGGCGCGCTCGGGCAGGATTTGCTCAACGGTGTCACCCTCGCGGTGCGTGAGCTCAATGAATCCGGTTTCAGCGTGGACGGCAAGCGCATCGCGCTGGAGATCGTCTCGGTCGACGACAAGTCCGACGTCGAGACGGGCAAGCAGGTGGCGCAGGAGTTGGTCGATGCCGGGGTCGTGGCCGTCATCGGCCACCTCAATTCCGGCGTCAGCATTCCTACGGCGCCGATCTACGCCGCCCACGGCATAGCGCAGATCGCCATTTCCACCAACCCCAAATACACCGAGCTGGGCGTCCCCACCACACTGCGCATGGTCGCCAACGACACCCTGCAGGCGGCGGCGCTGGCGGCGTTTGCTTCCGAGCAGCTTGGCGGCAAGCGCTTCGCCACGCTCGACGACGGCACCCCCTATGGCAAGGACTTGTCGGAAGGAGCGGCGCAGCGGCTCGAAGCGGCGAAAAAGAGCGTCGTGCTGCGCCAGTCCTTCGACGACAAGACGGTGGCCTTCGATGAATTGGCCGCCAAGCTCAAGGCCGAGAACATCGACATCGCCGTTTCCACCCTGAACGACTTCCAGGCGCTGGCGCTGCTCGAAGCGCTGAAGAAGATCAACTACACGTCGCTGCGCCTGCTGGGCGGCGATACGGTCAAGACGACCGACATGCAAAAGGGCGCCGGCATCATCGACGGCATCTACGCCACCTCGCCGGTGCTTGAAGCTAAGGAATTCACGGCCGGACCGCAGTTCCTGGAGAAGTACGGCGCGGCCTTCGGCAAGCCCCCGGCCTACGGCGGCCATTACACCTACGACAGCATGTACGTGCTTTCGCAGGCGCTGCAGCTGGCGAAATCGGCCAAGCCCGAGGACATCACCGCCGCGCTGCACAAGATCAACGGCTACGCCCCCGTCACCGGCACCATGAAGTGGGACGACAAGGGCGAGCAGCGCTACGCCGCGGTCGGCGTGTACGAACTGCGCCGCGGCAACTGGGAGCTGCGCATGCGCTCCGACCGCTGGTAGGAGGAGTTGCCGAGGGCGCATTCCGCGCCCGGCCGCGTTGCGTGGGATGTGCGCTGCCCCAACCAGGGGCCACCGCGCAAGGGCCGCCCCGCCGCGCTGGTGGCGTCCCCCTGCCCGCTGCGCGGAGCGCTGCGAGAGCGGGGGGAAGCGGCGCAGCCGCGCAGGGGGGTGTTCCCTTGTTCAGCATTCGATCACATTGACCGCCAGCCCGCCGCGCGAGGTTTCCTTGTAGCGGCTTTTCATGTCGGCGCCGGTCTGCACCATGGTGCGGATCACCTGGTCGAGCGAGACTTCGTGGCGCCCGTCACCGCGCAGCGCCAGGCGGGCGGCGTTGATGGCCTTGATGGCGCCCATGGCGTTGCGCTCGATGCAGGGGATCTGCACCAGGCCGCCCACCGGGTCGCAGGTCATGCCCAGGTTGTGCTCCATGCCGATCTCGGCGGCGTTTTCCACCTGGGCGGGCGTGCCGCCCAGTACGGCCGCCAGCGCCCCGGCGGCCATGCTGCAGGCCACGCCGACCTCGCCCTGGCAACCGACCTCGGCGCCCGAGAGCGACGCATTCTTCTTGTAGAGGATGCCGATCGCGCCGGCCGTTAGCAGGAAATCGACGATGCCCTGCTCGTTCGCGCCGGGTATGAAGTTGCGGTAGTAATGCAGCACGGCGGGGATGACCCCCGCCGCGCCGTTGGTGGGCGCCGTGACCACCCGGCCGCCGGCGGCGTTTTCCTCGTTCACCGCCATGGCGTAGAGGTTCACCCAGTCGAGCATGGACAGCGGGTCGCGCAGCGCGGCTTCGGGGTGGCTGCTCAGGCTGCTCTTGAGTTCCGCCGCGCGCCGGCGCAGCTGCATGCGGCCGGGCAGGTGGCCGGTGGCGCTGCAGCCGCGCGCCACGCAGCCGGCCATGGTCTGCCAGATGGCGAGCAACTGGCGCCGGACCGCCTCCGGGCTGCGGCGCGCGGCTTCGTTCGCCGCCATCAGCGCGGCGACGGAGAGGCCGCTGGCCGCGCACTGCGCCAGCAGCTCGGCGCCGCTGCCGAAGGGGTAGGGCGGCGCCGCGGTGGACACCGGCGCATCGTCGGCCGGCGCCGTGCCTTCTGCCGTTTCGTTGAGCACGCGCGTGCCGGCGGCGTCGATGACGAAACCGCCGCCGACGGAATAGAACTCGGCCGCCAGCAGCTCTTCGCCATCGGCGCCGAGCGCGGCGAAGCGCATGCCGTTGGGGTGCAGCGGCAGGCTCTTGCGGCGCATCAGCAGGTGGTCTTTTTCCACGAAGCGGATCGGGTGCTGGCCCAGCAGGCGAATGTTTTGCGTGCTGCGGATGGCGGCAATTGCCGGTTCGATGGCTTCCGGCGCCACGGTGTCGGGCTCGTACCCGGCCAGGCCCAGCAGCACGGCGCGGTCGGTGCCGTGGCCCAGGCCGGTGGCCGAGAGCGAACCGAACAGCTCCGCGCGCACGCCGTGCACCGCACTTAAGCCGGGTGCGGCTTGGAGGCGGCGGGCGAACTGGCGCGCCGCAATCATCGGGCCGACGGTGTGCGAGCTCGACGGCCCGATGCCGATCTTGAACAGGTCGAACACGCTGACGAAGGCGTCGGAAGGGGAAGCAGCAGGCATGGGCGGGCGGCGCGGCGCCGGAGTGGAGGGAGCGTGCACGGTACGCGGCGGCGCGCGCGCCGGCATGGGCGCAAACCCTTGGCGCCTGGGCGCGGTGCCAGGAGAGCAGGCTGAGACTACTACATTAAATATAGCAAACAACGCTTATGCAGCAAGCGCTGTAGGCCTATTTTTCTTGAAATTTCATGGGCCGTTGCCGGGCATGAATGTTTCTTACATTGCCAGCGCGCGCGCCAGCAGCAGCGGCCCGTCCCAGGCGCGGATGCGCGGGCGAATGCGCAGGCACGCGCCTTGCAGCGCCTCGACCTTGTCGAGCACGCGCAGCCCCCCTTGCACCACCAGACGCAGCTCCCAGCCGGCGCGGCCGGGCAGGCGGTGCACCAGGGGCGCACCGGCCAGCATGCGCGCGCGCGCCCACTGCGCGAGGCTGGCCACCAGGGCGTCGTGCGCGGCGCCCGGGTGGCCGTCCCGCAAGACCCGTGCATCCAGGCCGCGCGCCCTGGCGTCGGCCTCGGGCACGTAGTAGCGGCCGCGCGGCAGGTCCACGCTCAGGTCCTGCCAGAAGTTGATCAGCTGCAGGGCGGTGCAGATGGCGTCGCTCTGCGCCAGCGCCTGGTCGTCGTCGACCCCGTACAGGTGCAGCAGCAGCCGGCCGACCGGGTTGGCCGAGCGGCGGCAGTAGTCCAGCAGTTCGGCGCGGTCGGCGTAGCCGCCGGCGGCTGCGCTCTGGCGCACATCCTGCTCGAAGGCGCTGAGCAGGTCGGCCATGAGTGGCAAAGGCAGGGCGTGCTGCGCGATGGCGGCGGCCAGCGGGCCGAACACCTGGGGCCAGCGCGCGCTGGTGACCGCGCCGAAGGCGGCAGCGCGCAGGTCGGCGGCGTAGGCGGCCAGCGCCTCCAGGCGCTCGGGCGCGCTGGCGTCGCCTTCGTCGGCGATGTCGTCCGCCGTGCGGGCAAAGGCGTAGAGCGCAGCAACCGGCACGCGCAGCGCCGGCGGGCAGAGCCAGGACGCCACCGGAAAGTTTTCGTAATGCGTTACAGGCGGCGGGAGCGGCGCGCCGCCTGGCGCGGACGCGGGCGCAGCCGACGGTACGGCGGGCGTTGCGGCGGACGGCACGGCCGGCATGGCGTGGCTGGCATTGGGCGCCGGTGTGGCGGCGGAGGGCAGGGGTTCGGTCGGCACGCGGCGATTGTCGCCGTCCCGAGCCACAAAAAATTGTTGATAACTAACCGGTCAGTCAGTAATAATGCGCAACCGAATTCGCAACGCGACCTATTCCCATGCCGCAATCTTCTCCACTCCTGGGCCGGCGCCTGCCCGCGCTGCTGTGCGTATTGGCCCTTGCCGCCTGCTCGCGGCCCGAGCCGCCGCCTGAGCCGGTGCGCGCCGTCAAGCTGCTCACCGTCGGCACGGCGCCGCTCACGGCGCAGGTGGCGTACGCCGGCGAGGTGCGCGCGCGCACCGAATCGCGCCTCGGTTTTCGCGTGCCCGGCAAGATCCTGCAGCGCCAGGCCGAACTCGGCCAGCGCGTGCACGCCGGGCAGTTGCTGGCGCAGTTGGACCCGCGCGACTTCGAACTCGCCGCAGCCGCAGCGCGCGCCCAGGTCAGCGCCGCACGCACGCAGCGCGACCTGGCGGCCGCCGACGCCAAGCGCTATGAGGCGCTGAAAGCGCAGAACTTCATCAGCGGTGCCGAGCTCGAGCGCCGCCAGGCCTCGCTGCAGGCGGCGCAGGCCAGCCTGGACCAGGCGCAGGCGCAGGCGGCTGCCCAGGGCAACCAGTCGGCTTACACGCGTCTGGTGGCCGACGCCGACGGCGTGGTGACCGGCGTGGACGCCGAGCCAGGCCAGGTGGTCGCGGCCGGCGCCAGCGTGGTGCGCCTGGCGCGCGACGGCGCACGCGACGTGGTGTTCGCCGTGCCTGAGGACAAGCTCGCCCGCATGGCCGTGGGCCAGCAGTTGGCGGTGCAGACCTGGGCCGGTGGCGCGCCGCTGGTGGCCACGGTGCGCGAGCTGGCAGCCAGCGCCGACCCGGCGACGCGCACCTTTGCGGTGAAGGCCGCGATCGAGGGCGCCGAGGCGCCGCCCCTGGGCACCACGGTCACGGTGGTGCCGCCAGCGCTCTCGGCGCGCGGCGCCCAGGCCATCGTGCTGCCCACCACCGCGCTGATGCAGGGCGGCAGCGGCACGGCGGTCTGGGTCTTCGACGCCGCCACGAGCACGGTGCGGGCCCAGCCGGTGCAGATCGCCACCGCCGACGGCAACCAGGCCGTGGTGGCCGGCGGCCTGGCGCCTGGGATGCAGGTGGTGGCGACGGGCGTGCACGTGCTCGCCCCGGGCCAAAAGGTCACGATTTATGAGGAAAAATATGCCCAAGCGCACGCTGGTATTGAGAAGAATGCTACACAAACGGTAGCAAATACCGGTGCGCCGGCATCCGCCGCGACGACGGCCGCCGCGACATCGGCCGCCCCGAGGTAAGGCCATGGACACGCCAACGCACGCTGCCGAACCCGCCCGCGGTTTCAACCTATCGCGCTGGGCGCTGGAGCACCCGGCGCTCACGCGCTATCTCATGGTGGTGCTGCTGGCGATGGGGGTGTTTGCCTACTTCCAGCTCGGGCAGGACGAAGACCCGCCCTTTACTTTCCGCGCCATGGTGGTGCGCACCTACTGGCCCGGCGCGACGGCGCAGCAAGTGGCCGAGCAGGTCACCGACAAGATCGAACGCACCCTGCAAGAGGTGCCCTACGCCGACAAGATCCGCAGCTACAGCAAGCCGGGCGAGTCGCAAATCATCTTCCAGATCAAGGATTCCTCGCGCCCGTCCGAAGTGGCCGGCGTGTGGTACGCCGTGCGCAAGAAGATCGGCGACATGCGCTATACCCTGCCGCAGGGCGTGCAGGGGCCGTTCTTCAACGACGATTTCGGCGATGTCTACGGCGTCATCTACGCGCTCGAGGCCGAGGGCTTCAGCATGGCCGAATCCAAGGCCTTTGCCGACGAGGTGCGCCAGCAGTTGCTGCGCGTGCCGGACGTCGCCAAGGTCGAGTTGTTCGGCGCGCAGGACGAAAAGCTCTACATCGAAGTGTCCCAGAGGCGCCTGGCGCAACTGGGACTGGACATGAACCAGGTGCTGGCGCAGCTCGGCCAGCAGAACGCCGTCGAGAGCGCGGGCGTGGTGCAGACGCCGAGCGACCAGCTCCAGGTGCGCGTGGAAGGCCAGTTCCACGCCATCGATGAGCTGCGCGCCATGCCGATACGCGCGGCCACGGGCCGGCAGCTGCAGCTTTCCGACATCGCCGAGGTGCGGCGCGGCTACGCCGACCCGCCGGGCGTGAAGGTGCGCCACGACGGCCAACAGGTGATCGCCATCGGCATCTCCATGGCCAAGGGCGGTGACATCATTGCGCTGGGCAAGGCGCTGCACGCGGCGGTGGACCGCATCGGCACGCAGTTGCCGGCGGGGGTGCGGCTGGTGAACGTGCAGGACCAGCCGAAGTCGGTCGCCAGCTCGGTGAATGAATTCGTCAAGGTGCTGATCGAGGCGGTGGTCATCGTGCTGGCCGTGAGCTTCATCAGCCTGGGCCTGCACAAGCGCAGCGGCGAGCAGCGCTGGTGGCGCCGCTGGTACGTGGACCCGCGTCCCGGGCTGGTGGTGGGCATCACCATCCCGCTGGTGCTGGCGGTGACCTTCCTGGCCATGCACTACTGGGATATCGGCCTGCACAAGATCTCGCTCGGCTCGCTCATCATCGCGCTCGGCCTGCTGGTGGACGACGCCATCATTGCCGTCGAGATGATGGTGCGCAAGATGGAGGAGGGCTACGACAAGCTGCGTTCGGCCACGTTCGCCTACGAGCTCACGGCCATGCCCATGCTCACGGGCACCTTGATCACCGCGGCGGGTTTCCTGCCCATCGGCATGGCCAAGTCCATGACCGGGGAATACACCTTCGCCATTTTTGCCGTCACGGTGATCGCGTTGGTGCTGTCGTGGTTTGTTTCCGTGTACTTCGTGCCCTACCTGGGAACGCTGCTTCTGAAGACGCCGCCGCAGGTGCAGGCGCGCGCCGATGGAGCCGTCTCGGCCCATCCGCACGAGGTGTTCGACAGCGCTTTCTATAACGGCTTTCGCCGCCTGGTGCATTGGTGCGTGGCGCACCGCTGGATCACCATCGGCGCCACGCTGGCGATCTTTGCGCTCGGCATCGTCGGCATGGGCCGGGTGCAGCAGCAGTTCTTCCCTGATTCCAGCCGGCCGGAAATCATCGTCGATGTGTGGTTCCCGGAGGGCACCTCGCTTGCCGGCAACGAGGAAGTGACGCGGCGCGTGGAGGCGCGCCTGCGCGCCGAGCCGGGCGTGGCCAGTGTCAGCACCTGGGTCGGCTCGGGCGTGCCGCGCTTCTACCTGCCGCTGGACCAGGTGTTTCCGCAGACCAATGTCTCGCAGTTCATCGTGCTGGCGCGTGACCTGAAGGTGCGTGAGCAGCTGCGCGTCGCCTTTCCGGCGCTGCTGGCAAGCGAATTTCCCGAGGTGCGCGGCCGCGTCAAGCTCTTGCCCAACGGGCCCCCCGTGCCGTACCCGGTGCAGTTCCGCGTCATCGGGACGGACCCGTCCGTCCTGCGCGCGCGCGCGGACGAGGTCAAGGCCGTGCTGCGCGCCTCGCCCCAGATGCGTGGCGTGAACGACAACTGGAACGAGTCGGTGAAGGTCATGCGCCTGGAAGTGGACCAGGCCAAGGCGCGCGCGCTGGGCGTGACGAGCCAGTCCATCGCCCAGGCGTCGCGCGTGATGCAGTCCGGCACCACGGTGGGCCAGTACCGCGAGGGCGACAAGCTCATCGACATCGTGCTGCGCCAGCCGCAGGACGAGCGCAGCGCCATCACCGACATCGCCAACGCCTACCTGCCCACGGGCACCGGCCCATCCATCCCGCTGACGCAGATCGCCAAGCCGCATTTCAGCTGGGAGCCCGGCGTCATGTGGCGCGAGAACCGCGACTACGCCATCACCGTGCAGGGCGACGTGGTCGAGGGCCTGCAGGGAGCCACCGTGACCCATGCGCTGCTGCCCGAGTTGCGCAAGCTCGAGAGCGGTTGGCACGCGGCCGGGCAGAACGCCTACCGCATCGAGGTGGCGGGCGCGGTGGAGGAAAGCTCCAAGGGATCGAGCTCCATCGCGGCTGGACTGCCGGTGATGCTGTTCATCACCTTCACGCTGCTGATGCTGCAACTGCACAGCTTCAGCCGCGCCATGCTGGTATTCCTCACCGGGCCGCTGGGCATTGCCGGGGTCGCCGGGGCGCTGCTGCTGCTTGGCCGCCCGTTCGGCTTTGTTGCGCTGCTCGGGGTGATCGCGCTCATGGGCATGATTCAGCGCAATTCGGTCATCCTCATCGACCAGATCGAGCAAGACCGCGCACGCGGGGTGCCGGCCTGGGACGCGATCGTCGAATCGGCCGTGCGGCGCCTGCGCCCCATCGTGCTGACGGCGGCGGCGGCGGTGCTGGCGATGATTCCGTTGTCGCGCAGCGTGTTCTGGGGCCCGATGGCCGTGGCCATCATGGGCGGGCTCGTCGTGGCGACGGTGCTGACGCTGCTGGCCCTGCCCGCCATGTACGCCGCCTGGTTCCGCGTGCGCAGGCCCGAACCGCAGGTGCCGGCATAAGGCATGCCGGCACAGAGTAAAATCGCGGGTTGACCAGTTTCAAGCGGGCGGCGGACGCGATGTTTCGCCGCCCGTCTGTTTGAAGCGCGCGGGTGGCGAAATTGGTAGACGCACCAGGTTTAGGTCCTGACGCCAGCAATGGTGTGGGGGTTCGAGTCCCCCCCCGCGCACCACCGAGAAGCACGCGCACCGCGCACCCCTGCAGGGCCCGCTCAGGCGGCCCTGCCACCGATATTCCTACAGGAGCAGCCATGGCAGTCACCGTTGAAACCCTCGACAAGCTCGAACGCAAGATCACCCTCAACCTGCCCGTGTCGGCCATCCAGGGCGAGGTCGAATCGCGCCTCAAGCGCCTGGCGCGCACGGTGAAGATGGACGGTTTCCGTCCGGGCAAGGTGCCCATGAACGTGGTTTCGCAGCGCTACGGCTATTCGGTGCAGTACGAGGTGCTCAACGACAAGGTCGGCGAAGCGTTCTCGCAGGCCGCCAACGAGGCCCAGCTGCGCGTGGCTGGCCAGCCGCGCATCACCGAGAAGCAGGACGCCCCCGAAGGCGAGATGTCCTTCGACGCGGTCTTCGAGGTCTATCCCGAAGTGAAGATTGGTGACCTCGCCGACGCGCAGGTCGAGAAGCTTTCGTCCGAAGTCTCCGACGCCGCCATCGACAAGACCGTGGACATCCTGCGCAAGCAGCGCCGCAGCTTCGCCCAGCGCGCGCTGGACGCCGCCGCCCAGGACGGTGACCGCGTCACCGTGGATTTTGAAGGCAAGATCGACGGCGAGCCCTTCGACGGCGGCAAGGCGGAAGACTTCCAGTTCCTGGTGGGCGAAGGCCAGATGCTCAAGGAATTCGAGGACGCCGTGCGCGGCATGAAGCCGGGCGAGAGCAAGACCTTCCCGCTCGCCTTCCCCGCCGAGTACCACGGCAAGGACGTCGCCGGCAAGACGGCGGATTTCATGGTCACGGTCAAGAAGATCGAAGCCGCCCACCTGCCGGAAGTGAACGACGCCCTCGCCAAGTCGCTGGGCATTGCCGACGGCACCGTGGCCGGCCTGCGCGCCGACATCAAGACCAACCTGGAGCGGGAAGTGAAGTTCCGCCTCCTGGCGCGCAACAAGCAGGCCGCCATGGACGCGCTGCTGGCCAAGGCCGAGCTCGACCTGCCCAATGCCGCGGTGGAAGCCGAGATCGACCGCCTGCGCGAAGGCGCGCGCGCCGACATGAAGCAGCGTGGCATGAAGGAAGCCGAGAAAATGGACATTCCGGCCGACGTGTTCCGCCCGCAGGCCGAGCGCCGCGTGCGCCTGGGCCTCGTGGTGGCGGAGCTGGTCAAGGCCAACGGCTTGCAGGCCAAGCCCGAGCAGCTCAAGGCGCACATCGACGAACTGGCCGCGAGCTACGAAAAGCCCGAGGAAGTGGTCCGTTGGTACTTCGGCGACCGCCAGCGCCTGGCCGAAGTGGAAGCGGTGGTCATCGAGACCAACGTCGCGGACTACGTGCTCGGCAAGGCCCAGGTGACCGAGAAGGCCGTCAGTTTCGAAGAGCTGATGGGCCAGCAAGGTTAAAAGGTGCCATATCCGGCATCCGCACGGATGCCGGGCCGCCATGGGGCTTGTGCTTTCGGGCGCCGGCCCCAATTCGTTTCTGGGTACAGTACCCGCCTGATTTGGAGAAACAATGAGCGCACTGGAAACACAAGCCCTGGGCATGATCCCCATGGTCATCGAGCAATCGGGCCGTGGCGAACGGTCCTACGACATCTATTCGCGCCTGCTCAAGGAGCGCGTGATTTTTCTGGTGGGCGAGGTCAACGACCAGACAGCCAACCTGGTGGTGGCGCAGCTCTTGTTCCTGGAGAGCGAGAACCCGGAAAAGGACATCTCGTTCTACATCAATTCCCCCGGTGGCAGTGTGACGGCGGGCATGGCGATTTTCGACACCATGAACTTCATCAAGCCCGACGTGTCCACGCTGTGCTGCGGTTTTGCCGCCAGCATGGGCGCCTTCCTGCTGGCCGCAGGGGCCAAGGGCAAGCGTTTTTCGCTGCCGAACTCCAAGATCATGATCCATCAGGTGCTGGGCGGCGCACGCGGCCAGGCCACGGACATTGAAATCCATGCGCGGGACATCCTGCGCACCAAGGACCAGATGAACCGTATCCTGGCCGAGCGCACCGGCCAGTCGCTGGAGAAGATCAAGCAGGACACCGAGCGCGACTATTTCCTGACGGCCGAGGAGTCCAAGGACTACGGCCTCATCGACCAGGTGATCGCCAAGCGGCCCTGAGCGCTGCGGCGCGTCATGGCGCCCATGCCCCTGTGCGCAGAACGGCGTTTCCCGCACCGGGAAGCGCCGTTGCTGTTTCGCTATCATCCGATTCACTCTTACCGACCAAAGGTACCGTTCCCATGGCCGAGAAAAAAGGCTCTTCCAGCGAAAAAACCCTGTACTGCTCGTTCTGTGGCAAGAGCCAGCACGAGGTGAAAAAGCTGATCGCCGGCCCGTCGGTCTTCATCTGCGAAGAGTGCATCGACCTGTGCAACGAGATCATCCGCGATGAGCTGCCCCCGGCAGACCCAGGCCGTCTCGCACGCAGCGACTTGCCCACGCCCGCGGACATCAAGGCCAACCTGGACAACTACGTCATCGGCCAGGAGGTCGCCAAGCGCACCCTGGCCGTGGCCGTATACAACCACTACAAGCGCCTGCGTTATAAGGACAAGGCCGGCAAGGACGACGTGGAGCTCGCCAAGAGCAACATCCTGCTCATCGGCCCGACGGGCTCGGGCAAGACCTTGCTTGCGCAGACGCTGGCGCGCATGCTGGACGTGCCCTTCGTCATGGCCGATGCCACCACGCTGACCGAGGCCGGCTACGTCGGCGAGGACGTGGAGAACATCGTCCAGAAGCTCCTGCAAAGCTGCAACTACGAAGTCGAGCGTGCGCAGCGCGGCATCGTCTACATCGACGAGATCGACAAGATTTCCCGCAAGTCGGACAACCCCAGCATCACGCGCGACGTCTCGGGCGAAGGCGTGCAGCAGGCGCTTCTCAAGCTCATCGAAGGCACCATGGCCAGCGTTCCGCCGCAGGGCGGGCGCAAGCACCCGAACCAGGACTTCCTGCAGATCGACACGACCAACATCCTGTTCATCTGCGGTGGCGCCTTCGCCGGTCTGGAAAAAGTCATCGAGAACCGTACCGAAGCCTCGGGCATCGGTTTCGGCGCCGCCGTCAAGAGCAAGAAGCAGCGCGCGCTGTCGGAGGTGTTCCAGGACATCGAGCCCGAGGACCTGATCAAGTTCGGCCTGATTCCCGAACTGGTGGGCCGCATGCCGGTCGTCACGGCGCTGGCCGAACTGCACGAGGACGCGCTGGTGCAAATTCTCACGGAGCCCAAGAACGCCCTCGTTAAGCAATACAGCAAGCTGCTGGCCATGGAGGGCGCGGAGCTGGAGATCCGCCCCGCCGCCCTGCGGGCCATTGCCCGCAAGGCCCTGGCGCGCAAGACGGGCGCGCGCGGCCTGCGCTCCATCCTCGAACAAACCCTGATCGGCACGATGTTCGATTTGCCGAACTGCAGCAATGTGGAAAAGGTCGTGGTGGACGAATCGACGGTGGAGGAAAACAAGCCGCCGCTGCTCGTATACCGCGAAGCCGCGAAGAAGGCGTAAGCGCCGGCCACGCCCGGGCGTGGCTTGAAATCCCGTGTCTGCCGACCATATTTCCAGGACCCTCATAAAGGAACCCGATGTCCGGACACCCCCTCCCCACCGATCAGGCGCTCGCGCTCCCGCTGCTGCCGCTGCGCGACGTGGTCGTATTCCCCCACATGGTGATCCCGCTTTTCGTGGGGCGCCCCAAGAGCATCAAGGCGCTCGAACTCGCGATGGAAGGCGACCGCAGCATCATGCTGGTGGCCCAAAAGGCGGCCGCCAAGGATGAGCCTTCCGTGCACGACATGTTCGCGGTGGGCTGCGTTTCGACCATTCTGCAAATGCTCAAGCTCCCCGACGGCACGGTAAAGGTGTTGGTGGAAGGGCAGAAGCGCGCCCGCGTGGACGGCATCGAGGACCACGAAACGCACTTCTCGGCCACGGTGACTCCGTTGGAAGCAGCGGACGACGAGGCCCGCCCGAGCGAGATCGAGGCCCTGCGCCGTGCGGTGATGCAGCAGTTCGACCAGTACGTCAAACTCAACAAGAAGATCCCTTCGGAAATCCTCACCTCGATTTCCAGCATCGACGACCCGGGCCGCCTGGCCGACACCATCGCCGCCCACTTGCCGCTCAAGCTGGAGAACAAGCAGGCGGTGCTGGACCTGCACGAGGTCAAGGGCCGGCTGGAGAACCTGTTCGAGCAACTCGACCGGGAGGTGGACATCCTCAATGTCGACAAGAAGATCCGTGGCCGCGTGAAGCGCCAGATGGAAAAGAACCAGCGCGACTTCTACCTCAACGAGCAGGTCAAGGCCATTCAGAAGGAACTCGGTGAAGGCGAGGAAGGCGCGGACCTCGACGAAGTAGAGAAGAAGATCAAGCTTGCCAAGATGCCGGCCGAAGCGCGTAAGAAGGCCGAGGGCGAGCTGAAGAAGCTCAAGCTCATGTCGCCCATGTCCGCCGAAGCGACCGTGGTGCGCAATTACATCGACGTGCTGGTTTCGCTCCCCTGGAGCAAGCGCACCAAGATCAAGCACGACCTGGGCCTCGCGGAAACCGTGCTCAACGAAGACCACTATGGCCTCGACAAGGTCAAGGACCGCATCCTGGAATACCTCGCCGTGCAGCAGCGCGTGGACAAGGTGAAGGCGCCTATCCTGTGCCTGGTGGGCCCCCCGGGTGTGGGCAAGACCTCGCTCGGCCAGTCGATCGCCAAGGCCACCGGCCGCAAGTACGTGCGCGTGGCGCTGGGCGGCATGCGCGACGAGGCCGAGATCCGCGGCCACCGCCGCACCTATATCGGCGCCATGCCCGGCAAGGTGCTGCAAAGCCTCGCCAAGGTCGGTACGCGCAACCCCCTGTTCCTGCTCGATGAAATCGACAAGCTGGGCACGGACTTCCGCGGCGATCCGTCGAGCGCGCTGCTGGAGGTGCTGGACCCGGAGCAGAACCACACCTTTGGCGACCACTACGTGGAGGTGGATTTCGACCTGAGTGACGTGATGTTCGTCGCCACGTCCAACTCCATGAACATTCCCTCGGCGTTGCTGGACCGCATGGAAGTGATCCGCCTCTCGGGCTACACCGAGGACGAGAAGGTCAACATCGCCATGAAGTACCTGCTGCCCAAGCAGATGGCGAACAACGGCGTGAAGACCGAGGAACTGGAGATCACCGAGGCCGCCGTGCGCGACATGGTGCGCTACTACACACGCGAAGCCGGTGTGCGCTCGCTCGAACGCGATCTCTCCAAGGTGTGCCGCAAGGTCGTCAAGGGCCTGCTGCTCAAGCACATGGAGCCGCGCGTGGTCGTGACCGCCGACAACCTGCCCGACTTCCTCGGCGTGCGCAAATACACCTATGGCCGTGCGGAGGAGCAGAACCAGATCGGCCAGGTGGTGGGCCTTGCGTGGACCGAGGTGGGTGGCGATTTGCTCACCATCGAGGCCGCGACCATGCCGGGCAAGGGCGTGATCACGCGCACCGGCTCGCTGGGCGACGTGATGAAGGAGTCGGTGGAAACGGCACGCACCGTGGTGCGCAGCCGCGCGCGTGCGCTGGGCATCAAGGACGAAGTGTTCGAAAAGCGCGACGTGCACATCCACGTGCCCGACGGCGCCACGCCCAAGGACGGGCCAAGTGCCGGCGCGGCGATGGCGACGGCGTTCGTCTCGGCGCTTACCGGGATCGCGGTACGCGGCGACGTCGCCATGACGGGCGAGATCACGCTGCGCGGTGAAATCACGGCGATTGGCGGCCTGAAGGAAAAACTCCTTGCGGCGTTGCGCGGTGGTATCAAGACGGTACTGATCCCGCAGGAGAACATGAAGGACCTGCAGGAAATCCCGGCCAATGTGAAGAGCGGCCTGGAGATCGTCCCGGTCAAGTGGATCGACCAGGTGCTCGACGTCGCGCTGGAGCGCAAGCCCGTGGCGCTGACCGACGAAGAGGTGGCCGCGGCCGCCAGCGTGGCCGCCGCAGCGCCGGCGCAGGTGGGTGCCGACGCGGTAAAACACTGAAAGAAGAACTGGCGCGGGCCCAAAAACTTGCGCTACAATTTCACCAACGCAGCACTTTCATCGTAGAATGTAAGGCTGCAAAACGCGGGAATAGCTCAGTTGGTAGAGCGCAACCTTGCCAAGGTTGAGGTCGAGAGTTCGAGACTCTTTTCCCGCTCCAGATTCCGGAAAAAGGGAAGCGTCGGCTTCCCTTTTTTATGGTGTCACAGGGTGTCGGCGCGGTAGCAAAGCGGTTATGCCCCGGATTGCAAATCCGGTTAGACCAGTTCGACTCTGGTCCGCGCCTCCAGACCACAATTTGCTGCTCGGCAAGCGAACCGGGTGGCAAATTTGGGTATAATTGAAGGCTGCCAAGTTTTCGAAACGCCAGCGGTGTTCGGTAGCCAGGCGGGTCATGCGGGAATAGCTCAGTTGGTAGAGCGCAACCTTGCCAAGGTTGAGGTCGAGAGTTCGAGACTCTTTTCCCGCTCCAATTTCAAAAAGGGAAGCTGCAAGGCTTCCCTTTTTTATTGGCCTGCCGGCGCCAGGAATGCCCTGGGGGTCGAGACAACATTTGCGCGGCTGCTGCGGTGGCGTTACCCTGCACGCAGCCTGGCCCGTCCAGCGCCCCGATGGTGAAATTGGTAGACACTGCGGACTTAAAATCCGCCGCTTCTCGAGAGAGGGCGTGCCGGTTCGACCCCGGCTCGGGGCACCATCAGGATCAACAATGTCTAATTTCAACGCACCCCTCGAAATCCACCTGCACGGCGAAGTGCCGATGCGCCCCGAGGTGGCCTATGAGCAGCTCCAGGACGCCCTCAAGCCGCTGTGGAAATACGCCGGTGCCCGCTCGCTCGCCGACGGCGCCGCCAGTGCCTACGAAGAGGAGCCCGGCATCGAGTTCGACGCCAAGCGCCATTTGCTGCAGATGTGCTGGACGGTGCGTGGCGACGACGACTTCCGCCAGTCGCTCGATGAAATGTGCATGAACCTCAATGAACTGGCCGAGCAGGGCGCCGCGCTCGAGGTGACCTTCTACGACGTCGAGTTCGACGAGGACGACGAAGAGGAAGAGGGCGATTCGCGCGACGATTTCACCATCGTGTTCGTCGGCCCGACGCCGGCGGCCATCATGCAGGTGCAGCGCGATTTGCTCGTGCAGGACGTGGTCAGCACCATGGAGCGCCACTTCGACGGCGCCGAACTCGGTGGTGTCGTGGCCGAAATCGACAAGCTGTTCACCCAGCGTTTCGACGCCCTGGTGAACTCGCTGGAGCTCGGCAAGCCCCCGCGCGGCTCCGGCGGATCGGGTGGCAGCCATGGCGGCAGCGGCGGCCGGCGCCCGCGCCATCTGCACTGATGGCACAGGTTTCGCTATTTAATTAATAGCTACAAGCTCTTGTGCATCAAGCGCTAGAGCCCTATTTCCATTGAATTTTCGGCTGGTTGCGGAGCGCGCGTGCGCCGCCGTGGCCACGCCCAGCCAGCGTTCTGCCGCCCGGGCGAGCGCGCTGGCATCGCCGGTGCTGAGCAGGCACAGAGGCGCCGCCAGCGCGGGTGTGGCCGCCGGGCGCTGCAAGCCCTGGGCTTGCAGCAGGCGCTGGGTCTGCCGGGCCACCGGTTCGCCCGTGCTCAGTATCCGCACCTGAGGCCCCACGAGCGCCTGCAGGGCCGGTTCGGCAAACACGTAGTGCGTGCAGCCCAGCACCAAGGTGTCGGCCTCGCCGGGCGCGCTGCCCCACGGGCCCAGGGCCTGGACGTAACGCTGGCCCAGCGCCAGCGTGTGGGCATGGGCGGCGAGCGCCTCCCCGGCCGTACGGCACGCAACTTCCGCCTCCAAGGCGCTGGCGAGGCCGTCGCAGGCCTGCACGCGCACCTGCGTGCTGCCCGGCAGTTGGGCGACCAGCCGGGCAAAGCGGGCGCTTCCCACGGTTCCCCGCGTGGCCATGACGGCGACGGTCCCGCTGCGCGTGGCGCTTCCGGCGGGCTTGATTGCCGGTTCCACGCCGATGAGCGGCAGGCTGCGGTAGCGCGCGCGCAACCCGTCCATGGCCGCCGCCGTGGCGGTGTTGCAGGCCACCACCAGCGCTTTCACGCCGTGCTGTTGCACGAGGTAGCGCGCCACGGTGTGCGTGCGCCGCGCCACGAAGGCGTCGCCGCGTTCGCCGTAAGGGGCGTGGCCGGTGTCGGCCAGGTAGACGAAGCGCTCGGCGGGCAGGGCGCGGCACAGCGCCTGCAGCACGCTCAGGCCGCCGATGCCGCTGTCGAAGACGCCGATCGGCGCGTCGGCGGCAACGCCGTCGCGCGGGGGGAGCAAGGCGCCGGCAAGAGAAGGGTCAGGCACTCGCGAGTTCGATGAATTCACCCGCCGCGATGCGCTTTTGCCAGGCGGCCGGGCCGGTGATGTGGGCGCTGGTGCCGCCCGAGTCGACCGCCACGGTGACGGGCATGTCGACCACGTCGAATTCGTAGATGGCTTCCATGCCCAGATCCTCGAAGCCCACCACGCGCGCCGTCTTGATGGCCTTGCTGACCAGGTAGGCCGCGCCGCCCACGGCCATCAGGTACGCGCTCTTGTGCTGGCGGATGGCCTCGATGGCGGCCGGGCCGCGCTCGGCCTTGCCGATCATGGCGATCAGCCCGGTCTGGGCCAGCATCATCTCGGTGAACTTGTCCATGCGCGTGGCCGTGGTCGGGCCGGCCGGGCCGACGGCTTCGCCCTTCACCGGGTCCACCGGGCCGACGTAGTAGATGACGCGGTTGGTGAAATCGACCGGGAGCTTCTCGCCCCTGGCCAGCATGTCCTGGATGCGCTTGTGCGCGGCGTCGCGGCCGGTCAGCATCTTGCCGTTCAGCAGCAGCGTCTCGCCGGGTTTCCAGCTGGCCACTTCCGCAGGGGTCAGCGTGTCGAGCTGAACGCGGCGGCTCTTTTGCGTGTCGGGCGCCCAGTCCACCTTGGGCCACAGGTCGAGGGACGGCGGGTCGAGGTACACCGGGCCGGAGCCGTCCATGACGAAATGCGCGTGGCGCGTGGCGGCGCAGTTGGGGATCATCGCCACCGGCTTGCTGGCCGCGTGCGTCGGGTACATCTTGATTTTCACGTCGAGCACCGTGGTCAGGCCGCCCAGGCCCTGGGCGCCGATGCCGAGGGCGTTGACCTTGGTGAACAGCTCCAGGCGCAGTTCTTCGGTCTGCGTCAGCGGCTCGCCGCGTGCGGATTTGGCCTGCAGCTCGTACATGTCCAGGTCGTCCATCAGGCTTTCCTTGGCCATGAGCACGGCTTTTTCCGCCGTGCCGCCGATGCCTATGCCCAGCATGCCCGGCGGGCACCAGCCGGCGCCCATGGTGGGCACGGTTTTCAGCACCCAGTCGACCAGGCTGTCGCTCGGGTTGAGCATGATCATCTTGCTCTTGTTCTCCGAGCCGCCACCCTTGGCGGCAACCGTGATGTCGAGCGTGCCGCCGGGCACGATCTCGGTGAAGATGACGGCGGGCGTGTTGTCCCGGGTGTTCTTGCGGGCAAACAGCGGGTCGGCCACGACGCTGGCGCGCAGGGTGTTGTCGGGGTGGTTGTAGCCGCGGCGCACGCCTTCGTTGATGGCGTCGTCCAGGCTGCCGGTGAAGCCTTCGAAGCGCACGTCCATACCGACCTTCAGGAAGACGTTGACGATGCCGGTGTCCTGGCAGATCGGCCGGTGGCCGGTGGCGCTCATCTTGCTGTTGGTGAGGATCTGCGCCATCGCATCTTTGGCAGCGGGGCTTTGTTCGCGCTCATAGGCGCGTGCCAGGTGGGCGATGTAGTCTGCCGGGTGGTAGTAGCTGATGTACTGCAGCGCTGCGGCGACGGATTCGATCAGGTCTTCTTGGCGGATGCTGGTGGTCATGGCGGGGCGGTTCTCGAAAGGCGCGAAAAGTGAAATTATCGCGCCGTCGCCTTGCGCCGGCCTGTCGTCCCGGCCCTGCCGCGCAGTCCCGCGCATTCCCCAAGGAGTTGATTGATGAAGCCCACCTCGCCCCAGGCCCTGCGCACCGAGCGCGACTCCTTCGGCCCCATCGGCGTGCCGGCCGAACGCCTGTGGGGCGCGCAGACACAGCGCTCGCTGCAGCATTTCGACATTTCGGGCGAGCGCATGGCCCCCGAACTGCTGCGCGCGCTGGCCCAGGTCAAGCGCGCCAGCGCCTACGTGAACCAGTCGCTCGGGCTGCTGGACGCTGCCAAGGCGACGGCCATCGTGGCGGCGGCCGACGAGGTGATCGCCGGCCAGCACGCCGGGGAGTTCCCGCTGGTCGTCTGGCAGACGGGTTCGGGCACGCAGACCAACATGAACATGAACGAGGTGCTGGCCAACCGCGCCAGCCAGCTGCTCGGCGGCCCACGCGGCGAGGGCCGGCTGGTGCACCCGAACGACGACGTGAACAAGAGCCAGTCGAGCAACGACGTGTTCCCCACCGCGATGCACGTGGCCGCGGTGGAGGCGCTGGTGCGCAGGCTCCTGCCGGCCCTGCAGGCGCTGCGCACCACGCTGGGGGCCAAGGCCGAGGCGTTCGCCGGCATCGTCAAGATCGGTCGCACCCATTTGCAGGACGCGACCCCCATCACCCTGGGTCAGGAAATATCGGGTTGGGTGGCGCAGCTGCACCACGCCGAGCAGCACGTGCGCGCGGCGCTGCCGCACCTGGGCGAACTGGCCCTGGGTGGCACGGCCGTGGGCACGGGGCTGAACGCGCCCGAGGGCTACGCCCAGGCCGTGGCGCAGGAGCTGGCCGACCTGACCGGTCTGCCGCTCGTCACGGCGCCCAACAAGTTCGAGGCCCTGGCCACGTGCGACGCGCTGGTCAACGCGCATGGAGCGCTCAAGGGCCTGGCGGCCAGCCTCATGAAGATTGCCAACGACGTGCGCTGGCTCGCCAGCGGGCCGCGCAGCGGGCTCGGCGAGATCGCCATCCCCGAGAACGAGCCGGGCTCTTCCATCATGCCCGGCAAGGTCAACCCGACGCAGTGCGAGGCGCTCACCATGCTGTGCTGCCAGGTGCTGGGCAACGACGTGGCCATCAACATCGGCGGTGCCTCGGGCAACTTCGAGCTCAATGTGTTCCGCCCCATGGTGATCCACAATTTCCTGCAAAGCGCGCGCCTGCTGACCGACGGCATGGCCAGCTTCGACCACCATTGCGCGCAGGGCATAGAGCCCCGGCGCGAGCGCATCGCCGAGCTGCTGGAGCGCTCGCTGATGCTGGTGACGGCCCTGAACCCGCACATCGGCTACGACAAGGCGGCGCAGATCGCCAAGGCCGCGCACCAGGGCGGCTTGGGCCTGCGCGAGGCCGCGCTGGCCAGCGGTCACGTGACGGCCGAGCAGTTCGACGCCTGGGTACGCCCGCAGGACATGGTGTGAACGCCCCGTGGGCAGGCCGGGCGAAGCGGCCCCATTGCGCACAGGGCCAAGGCCGCGTGCGGTGGTGGCTGGCGCTACACTAAAGATTCCTAAGCAATGAATCTTTTATTCGCACCATGAACGCCCACGTCCAAGCCCACGTCCACACCTCGCCCGACGCCATCTACCCCTTCGACGCCCGCGGCGTTGCCAAGCGCTTTCGCCACGCCGCCATCTTCGGCGCGCTCGATTCGCTGCACCCCGGCGAAACCATGCGCTTTGTGAACGATCACGACCCGCTGCCGCTGCTGCAGCAATTGCAGGCGCGCTACGGTGCTGCGATGGAGATCACCTACCAGCAGCGCGAGCCGGGTGCGATCGTGATCGATTTCGTGCGCGTGTAGGCCCGCCCAGCGCGCAAGCTATCGTGAAGATAGCTATAAAACCATACTGGGTAAGCGCTAGAGGCCAATTTCATTCAATTTTTCGGCTCCCAGGGCTGCCCACGGCAAAGCCGGAACCTGGGCCGCCAGGCGCGCGATGTCGTCCGGCGCCAGCGCCGGCGCCTGCACCGTGTGCCGCGCCGGCCACTGGAACAAATGCGTGCTTTGCGAGCGCGCATACAGCGGGTCGTAGTGCAGCGCCATGAGCTCGCCGAACAGCGGCGCCAGCGCGCCGGCGCGGGCCCAGGCCTGCCAGCGCGCAATCACCTCACGGCCATGCAGCGCGCGCAGTACGTGCAGTTGGCCCGCCAGCCGCTCGGGGTCGTCGCCCAGGTTGGCGTAGTCGCGCAGCAGGAACGCCAGCCGCGCGGCGGGGCTCGCGCCGATCTCCACGCACGGGCTGGCGCGCAGCCGTTGCAGCAGCGCAGGCGGCACGCCGATGCGGCCAATGCGGCTGCTCTCGGCCTCCACATACACCGGGAGCGACAGGTCGAGCGCCTCCAGCGCATGCGCCAACCCGGTCTCGAAGGCCGTCTGCGAAGGCTGCTCCACGCCCGGCCAGGCGCCTAGCACTGAGCCGCGGTGGCGCGCCAGGGCTTCGAGGTCCAGTACCTGCGCGCCGTGCGCGGCCAGCGCTTCGAGCAGCCGCGTTTTGGCGCTGCCCGTGGGGCCACAGACCACGCGCAGTTGCAACTGCGGTGACAGCCTGGTGATCTGCGCCATCACATGGCGGCGCCAGGACTTGTAGCCACCCGCGAGTTGCTGCGCATCCCAGCCCACCAGGCGCAGCCAGGTCACCATGGAGCTGCTGCGCATGCCGCCGCGCCAGCAATACACCAGCGGCTTCCAATGCGCCGGACGGTCGGCGAAGCGCCCCTGCAGGTGCCGCGCCAGGTTCGCCGCAACAAACGCGCCGCCGACGCGACGCGCCTCGAACGCGCCTTGCTGCTTGTACAGCGTGCCGACGATGCGGCGCTCCTCGTCGTCCAGCACCGGGCAGTTGATCGCGCCGGGCAGGTGGTCGATGGCGAATTCCGCCGGCGAGCGCGCATCGATCAGGGTGTCGAAGGCGTGGCGTGCCTCAACGGGGACGGGGCCGCGGTGGCTCATGAAGGCTCCTGCCGGAAGCGGTAAAAGGGGCGAAAGGGGTGGCTGGCACAATGGCCAGCACCATGCAAGCTGTGAACACGACACCCGACGAAGCCGTCCGACTGACCCAATTTGCGCATGGGGGAGGCTGCGGCTGCAAGATCGCGCCGGGTTTGCTGCGCGAGATTCTGGCACGCGCGCCGCAGGGCATCGTGCCGCCGCAGTTGCTGGTGGGCACCGAAACCAGCGACGACGCCGCCGTCTACCGCTTGAACGATGCGCAGGCGCTGGTGGCCACCACCGATTTCTTCACCCCCATCGTCGACGACGCGTACGACTTCGGGCGCATCGCCGCCACCAATGCGCTCTCCGACATCTACGCCATGGGCGGCCGGCCCATCCTGGCGCTGGCCATCGTCGGCATGCCGATTGCCAAACTGCCGCCCGACGTGATCGGCCGCATTCTGGAGGGCGGCGCGAGCGTCTGCCGCGAGGCCGGCATCCCCATCGCCGGCGGGCACTCCATTGACGTGCTCGAACCCATCTACGGCCTGGTGGCGCTTGGCCTGGTGCACCCCGACCAGGTGCGGCGCAACGCCGACGCCCGCGCCGGTGACCGCCTCGTGCTGGGCAAGCCGCTCGGCGTGGGCGTGCTCTCGGCCGCGCTGAAAAAGGGCGTGCTGGACGCCGCCGGCTACGCCGAAATGCTGCGCCACACCACCCAGCTCAACCGCGTGGGCGAGGCACTGACGCAGCTCGACGGCGTGCGCGCCATGACCGACGTCACCGGCTTCGGCCTGGCCGGGCATTTGCTGGAGGTGTGCCGGGGCTCCGGGTTGTCGGCCGTGCTGCGGCTGGCGGAGCTGCCCCTGATCGAAGCGGCGCGCGGGCTGGCGCAGGCGGGCATCGCCACCGGCGCCTCGGCCCGCAACTGGGCGGCCTACGGCGGCGAGGTGCTCTGGCCCGAGGGCGCGGCCGACTGGCAGCGCGCCCTGCTCACCGACCCGCAGACCAGCGGCGGCCTGCTCGTGAGCTGCAGCGAAGCGGCCGTGCCCGCCGTGCTGGCTGCGTTTCGCTCGGCGGGCTTTGGCGAGGCGGCGGAGATCGGCCACATGCAGGCCCACGGCGCGGGCGAGGGCAGCCGGCTGGCGTGCGTGTTGTGACCTAACCCCGCGCCGGCGCCGGCGCATCCATCATGCGCGCAACGTAGCGGGCAATCAGGTCGACTTCCAGGTTCACGGGCGAACCGGCCGCCAGGCGCCCGAGCGCCGTGTTCTCCACGGTGTGCGGGATCAGGTTGATGCTGGCCTCGCAGCCCTCGGCGCCGTCCAGGATGCGGTTCACCGTGAGGCTGACGCCGTTGACGGTGATCGAGCCCTTGTACGCCAAGTAGCGCGCCAACCCGGGCGGCGCCAGCACGCGCAACTCCCAGCTCTCGCCCACCGGTGCGAAGTGCGTCACGCGGCCGACGGCGTCCACGTGGCCGGACACCAGGTGCCCGCCCAGGCGGTCGCTCGCGCGCAAGGCTTTTTCGAGGTTGACGGCGCCCACCTCGGCCAGGCCGGCGGTCTTGTCCAGCGACTCGGCCGAAATATCGACCGTGAAGCGGCCAGCGCGGGCATCGAGCCCGGTGACCGTCATGCAGGCGCCGTTCAGCGCGATGCTGTCGCCCAGGCCGACGTCGTCCAGGAACGCGGGCGGGCATTGCAGCGTCAGGCGCTTGCCGTGCGCGCTGGAGTCGCCGAGCGGCTCGATAAGGGCAATGCGGCCGACGTGGGTGATGATTCCGGTAAACATGGCGCGATTGTCGCAGGGCGGCCGGTCAAAACCGGTCGTGCCCGGCCACCCGGGCGAGCACGCGCAAGTCGGGCCCGATGCGCTCGGCAGCCTGCCATTCGAGTGAGATCCCTCCGGCCAGGTCTTCCAGCGCCGGCATGTCCGCCATGCCGCGCCCCGGCCCGAGCAGCTTGGGTGCGAAGTAGAGCAGCAGCTCGTCGACCAGGCCAGCGCCGAGCAGCGCCCCATTGAGCTGGCGCCCGGCTTCCACATGCAATTCGTTCACGCCGCGCGCGGCGAGCGCGCGCAGCAGTTCCGGCAAATCCACCTGGCCGGCCGGGCCGGGCAGTTGCAGCACCGTGGCGCCCCGTGCTTCGAGGGCCGCCTTCCGGGCCAAAAAATCCGGATCAAAATGGCCGCCAGCGCATAGGGTAGTAGGGCGGCCAGCTATGAATAACTGAGCGGACAAGGGCGTGCGCAGACGGCTGTCCAACACCACCAGCTGCGGCTGGCGCGGGGTGGGGAGCTCCCGCACATCGAGCCGGGGATCGTCCGCCAGCACGGTGCCAATGCCCGTCAGCACTGCGCAGGCGCGTGCGCGCCAGGCGTGCCCGTCCGCGCGCGCCTCGGGCGAGGTAATCCACTGGCTGGCGCCGTTGGACAGGGCTGTTGTGCCATCCAGCGAGGCGGCGACCTTGAGCCGCACCCAGGGCGTACCCCGCACCATGCGGCTGAAGAACCCCAGGTTCAGCTCGCGCGCCTGTGCCGCACCGGGCCCCACCTTGACGGCTACGCCGGCGGCGCGCAGGCGCGCGAAGCCTTGGCCGGCGACGAGCGGGTTCGGGTCTTCCAGGCTGGCGACCACCTTGCCGATGCCGGCCGCAATCAGTGCATCGCAACACGGCCCCGTGCGCCCGTGGTGGGCACAAGGCTCCAGCGTGACAAAGGCCGTGGCGCCGCGCACATCGTGCCCGGCCGCCTCAGCATCGCGCAACGCGACAATTTCGGCGTGCGGTCCGCCGACCGCCTGCGTAAAACCCTGGCCGAGCACCGTGCCGTCCGTCCGTGCGATCACGCAGCCGACGCGTGGATTGGGGCTGGAAATGAAAAGCGCTTGGGCGGCGAGCCCAAGCGCTTTGTCTATCAAGGGCGCTGTGGTGGTCATAGCGCCCGGATGGTAATGCGGGACAACAAGTAAGGGCGCTACTTGCCCCAGCAGGTTGCATCGTATCCGGCGTCAGATGGCTTCTTTCCATTCGCGGTGCGCATACCCGCGTTGTCCAGCGTGTAGATACCGCATTTGTCGCCGACTTGTGGCGTTCCCGCTTTTGGCGTTGCGGACAGGGTGAACCCCGTGATCGGAACGCCGACGGTTGCATAAGCAATGTCGTAACGACCATTCGGAACCTTTTGCAACATAGGCGGAAACGATGCCGTGGCGGGATAAGTGCCGGTAGCAGTCGCTGCGCGCTCCAGCCATTGTTGGGCTTGCAGCAATCCGGCACGCGCTTCCGCCCGGTGACCGCGTCGAACGTATTCGCTGTAGCTCGGGATCGCGATGGCGGAAATGATGCCAATTATGGCCACCACGATCATGACTTCAATTAATGTGAAGCCACGCACCCTTGCTGAAAAGGGACGTAAAGACTTAGACAACATCATAAAACCCTACTTTACTGCAGTTGCCGCCAACTCGGACGGAGCGCTTGTTCCGGCGCGCGCGCTGCATTCTGAGGAGGTTTGCCTCCAGAAGCACCGCTGGAAATGGTGATCGTCTTCTTGCCTGTCGTGAACCCTATAGCGCCAGGCGGCAATGACATGCGAGAAACGCCATCGTCCTTGCCGGCAACACTGTTGTACAAACCATCTCCATTGCGATCAAGAGCTTGGAAGCTCGGCCGCTTTCCGTCCATGATATTCATCAACGTCAGGTACTGCTTTTCGGGCGTACCAGCCGGTTCGCAAGATTCCTCACTGGACCCATTGCCACCGTATGCCGGGGTGGTAGAAAGAATAGCCAAATTGTTGGTCCCATCATAGAACGTCATTGGCTTCAGAACACGCTCTCCAGTCACTTGGAAATTGAAATACCAGCCTTTTTTATTCGGATTGGTTCCACTATTGCTGTAATTAACGGTATTCTGAGTCATGTTCCAGAAATCGAAACCAGCGGCCGTCCCTTGCCCGGCAATAGGAGTAGTGCTGACCATATCTTGCTGAACCAAGTCAGTTGAAGCTACCGTTGAGGGAATAGCGCCGATGCCGTCCGGGTTCGGGGTAGTGGTGGTATTAATCGCAACACGTCCACCTGATACCAGCTTGTACTTCGTGTTATCAAGTACCGAATAAACCGTATGTACATCCGTGCTGCTGCGCTGCGCGTCGGTAAGATTGGCGCCAGTGCCAAAAGCCACCATCATACCGCCGGCCCCGCGGCTGTTAGGCCGAACCGTGGGCGGTGTCGTGATGGGTTGGCGCTTCCCAGAGTACGAAGCGGTAAAAAGCGGGGTGCAAACATTGGTGATGCAGGGTGTAGTCGAACCGCCCCAAGCTGCAACCCCCCACGTAGCTGGTGTGTTGCTCGTGAGGTCGAATTTCCACAAATTGCCTTTTAGGTCGCCTGCATAAACTACATCGGTTCGTCCGTCGGCGTTGATATCGACAACCCTTGGAGCCGAAAGTCCGTTAGCGATGACATTGGTGTCTGCTACCGGATTGATCGGCGAACTCAGAGTTTTTGAACCCGTAGCAACAATGCGTTTGAGTTCTTTGGCGCCGTCAAGATACTGAATCAACAATACGGGGCGCTCGTTCTTGCTGTTATAACCGTTACCCATTATCACAGCCCAACGATTGTCGTTTAGCAAGGTAATTTGGCTGGTTTTGTAGGGGTTGCTGTCATCGACGACCGGTGCTGCGAATATGTGACCAATGTCTTCGTCTTCACTTCCCGCCGTCAACGGCTCGCTTGCGTGGAGCGATCGATCCATGACGACCAGACTGGCTGCATTGCCAGTTGTGAACGTCGTTGCCACGCTCCCGTCTTTGCTACCGGGTTGGGTGACGTCCAATATGAAATAGCCTTTTCCACCTGCACCCAATGAACCCACCAAATAGGTGCGCCACACAGCAGTCGGCCCGCCATCTGTCTTCAAATCGCCTGTGAAAGGCGATCCGTCCACGAAATAACGGTGTGAGTAGCTCGGGTCACTTAATTTTGGCAAATCCGGAATTACAGCCTTGGGAATATAGGCAATCTGCTCCTTGCCATCTGTCGCCGAAAATCCATGGAGCATCCCATCGTTTCCTCCCACGTACAACATAGGGAGTCTATTTCTATGTGCCGACGAAAAAGATTTATACCCACTAAAGAAACCAGCGTTCGGATAGTTACTTAAAGGAGAAGAGGTGTACCAGATATTTGAGTTAACAATATCGCCTTGAACCGAGTCACGGACTCGAAATGGCAGGGATGCCGTTCCGCCTTCCTTGGAGCGATCACCCCGAAGGAAATTGACACGGTCTTGCCCTTTTCCATCAACATCAAGCAATAATTTTTGCGCCGCGCTTAACTTAGTGTTTCCAACCTCCCATTCAAACGACACGCCTGTATTAGGCGTAACGTCGTTCGTAGTCAAAATCACACGGGAGTTGACATTGGCGGTATCTAGAAGGGTGGCAGTGGTATTGGGCGCCCCACCACCTGTGGTTCCCCAGGAGGAATTGGCTGTTACATTGCCGTTGGTGTCAATAGTGTTCGACCGCACGTAACCAGACCATTTCTTAGGATCGTATCCCGCAGTATAGGAGTCCAGTGCCGTTCTCTGGTTTGTGGTCGAACTTGCCGCCATGCTGGAGACATCAGCGGTATTCTGCAAGTTAATGTCTTCAACAATCTTGCGGAATGCCTCTTGAAGATCGTGCTTTCTACCGGGACCCGTAGGATAAAATTTTCCGCGGCTATTTATTGCCATGTGCCAAAGTTCGGCTGGGTTGTTTGCGTTCAGGTTGCCAAATGTAGTAGGAACCCATGCCACCGTCCCATTCACCAATTTCGAGTAATCGCCCCCATAGTTGTCATCGTCAGCAAGAGACCATGCCGGAGCGCTTGGCCAAGAATAGGCGTCCTTGCCATAGCCAATCGTATACTGGACCAAATGTTGCCAGCTCGCTGGATTATGTTTGGGATTCCAATATCGCTGTAGACTTACTCCCCCTACTGTTTCTGTGGTCGGCACGCCATCCGTAGTACTCGCTTTAATATCGTTATCTATATTGGGCTGAAGGTCTTCCCGCCACATTCTCATGGCCCAATCCGCAAGTGTATTTCCAAGGGCGCCCCTATAGACGTTCGTTTGCGCAGAACCAGTGTCGTAAACGATGGAATCCGGAAGCGTAGCCGTTACGTTGTCGATTTCTCCAGGGCGTACAGAGGCGTCTTGGCCATTCCACGCGCCGTCCGTCAAAAATATATGGTAAGCCCTGCGGCAACCTAGGTAAGGTTCCTCCTTGCTACCCGGGGTATAAGCCCAGGGGCTGTTGGGCCCTTTGCCGGTTTTCATGTAATCGTACGCCTGCTTCATCATTTTGTGCGACGGCGTACCGTTGTTCGCACTCAGATTGTTCGCAAAGGCTAAGAAATTGGTACGGTGCGTATTATCAAGCACCTTCATCGAATTAACAGCGCCTGGCGTGAGCGACCCCGCACCGGGCGAGCCACCGTTATTCCACATCGACTGCCATGCCAGACGTATTTTTCCATCGGGAAGCAAAATCTTGTCATTAAAGACAACGCCCAATGCTTCTTTCAAGCGAAACATCTTGGTCTTCGTGTCTCCAGCGCCAACCTGCTCAGCCATACTGCCGGAGTCATCTACGGTCAATACGACGTTGGGGGTTGGTGGAATAGAAACGAGACCGGGCGGGAGCTTAGAGAGGTCCAGTGGATCGGCCCAGAGTATTTGCGGTGAAAACGCACTCAGCACCAGCGTGCTTATCAAAGATTTCTTGAACTTTGAAGTATTTTTCATGTTTATCTCCAATCAGTCAGCAGCTTTTTGGCGAACGTAGGTCGATTGCAGAACTACCTGCGTGCTCTCTTTTAGTCCTCTGGCTACTGCAGTGATTCTATAAATAAAACTCGGATCAATGTTTAATTCCAAATTCATTGCGCCATTTGTTATAAGCTGAGATGTTTGCTTTTCTTTTGGCAGATAGGGCATCACTTCCACCCAATACCAACCACCTCTATCAGCTGTCGTGATTTTCAAAATAGGATTACTGCCTTTGCTGCCGGCGGTTCCCAGTTCAGCGCCAGTGTACTGACCGTATCGCGCGCCCTGTGGTAGCATGGATGTGAGTATCGTATTGTCATTCCAAAAATCCTGATTCCCAGTTCGCTTAAGGCATATCCCCTGAAAACAAGATTGGCTGGCGGTTTTGGTTTCAAGCAATGCCTTTAAATATTCAAACTGACCATCTTTGCTGGCATCGCCCTCAGAAGCGACGGGGAAACCCAACACAGTACCTAGAGGCCTACAGGTCACCGAAGTGGCTCCCGGAAGGCAGCTCGAACCATCTGGTCGTTCTCCGCGGATATCAAACTCGGCGTCCTGTATCAAGGCTTGGGCGGCTTCGAAGGCTCGTTGGTAGTCGGCATCGTTGCCCACAATCATTTCATTGAATAACGATGTACGTGAGCCCCACAGAGCCAGCAACATTGATAGCATTACCAAAACGATGACGACAAACAGGGATACGCCCTGTTGGGCCCGATAGCGAAATGAATAAGCTTTGATTGACATCGCTCTTTCCTTTTACGCGTTCGGATCGGTTGGTTGGCCAATACTGCGCAATTGAAAGACGGATCGAAAAACCATATGCATTCGATTCTTCCGATCCGCAGAAAGTGTGCCGGTATTGCTCATGTTAATTGGGTTGCCATCGCAATCGACATAGGTGCTTCCGTCCGGCATAGAAATACGCTCATCTCCATAGAGGACCAAACAAATTTCCGTGCCAAATACGCGCCGCCAGTCGGCCGCAGCGGTGGCGGCGGTTACTGTCTGTACGGTAGGGAGTCCGGTAGCAGCATCGGCCTGCACGAGATAGCGGACCTGGAAATCTGCAACGTTTCGTATTAATGCAAATGAATTAAGACTTGGGTCAAAGCCGTTGCAAAGAAGCGTATTTCCTACTAATACGAACTGGCTCTGAATAGTAGATGCTGACGTTTCATTGCCCAAGCAATCTGTGAAAAGAGAAGCTGGGGTGCCAGCGGGGACCGTTGGCTCTGTATAATTTTGATAAGCAAAAGAAAGCTTGTATTCGCTGCTAGCAGGCGAGTCTTTTCCGGATACGGTCGGTGTAGCAGGCGGATTTTTCCCGGTAGAGTACAAATCGGGGTTTGGAGTGAACGCTACTGCAGCCTCCGGAGTTATCGGATCCGCTGGGGATGCATTCTCAACGGCAAGGTTTAGTTGAAGAGAGCCTGCTTGCCGCGCCTGTTGACCGATTACCCGAAACGCATAGGACGCTTGCTGTTGCAGCAAGCTTGCGTCAGTGATAGTTCCGGAGGCGCCTCGAGAAGCGATTAATGCGCCCATTGCTACTGCGATGGTTAGTAGCCCGATCGCAATGCCAACAAGAAGCTCGATCAAGGTGACGCCGTGCTGCTTCTGCGCGACGGGATTAATTGAATCTATGGAATTCATAAGTCAAATCCAAAATTCGGAGTGCGTTTTAAAATGGGCAATAATATTTTATATCTGCCGGACCGCCCATTAAATAAACCGTGCACCTTGATGTTAGTTGAATATACTGGAGATGGCAGCTATATCCCGCAGCGCAAGTGGTAGCGGTGCCCGTAGCGTCTGGCGCAAAGATGCCCTTATACGCTGCATTTTCGGTTGCGGTGCCGTCGGCCCGTTCGTTTTCGCGCCACCGGATCATTACCCCTAATTGTCGCCGGTTGTTTGCAATCGTTTCGTCAACTACCTGAAAAACGTTTGCATCTGCTGCCGGAAGAGTGTCTTGAACAAGTTTCTTCCATTGCCGGATATCGGAAAGTGCCAGATTCTGGGAGCTGCATGTGGAAGTTTTACAGTCCGGCGGTGTTCCCGGGACACCCCAACCAACAAGGTAGCTATTAATATTGCCGAGCGCGTTAGGATTAACCTTCGTTCGTTCACTGAGATCCTCAATCAATCGAATGGCTTGAGCACGACGTACGCTGGTTTGCGTGTCTGCTAGTGTGCGTAGCTGTACGCCCAGAATGCCAAGGATGCCTAGTGACATAACGACGATCGCGACCATCGCCTCTATTAAAGCGAAGCCCGAATGGCGTTGACCTTTTCTTAGCATGTAACGCTTCCTTTTTCGGTTTGGACGCGACCACCAAGCGCAACGCAGACAGCCGTCACGTGCCGTGAGGTCGCGCCGATCGGTTGGGGAATAACTGAGAAGCTGGCGAAATCGTCACCATTGGTTTGTCCCCAGCGATCAAGTGTGTAGAAAGCTGAAGCCGGAATGCGCAGATGATTTACAGTCACGCCCGCCGCCTCGGGAAAGGTTTGCAGAATAACATCTCCGGCATCTTGAGCGCCGTTAGAATTTGCGTCAGTAAATACAATCCAGCCGCATTGCCATTCCTGAACGGAACCCGCGCAGTTCTTGCGAACAGAAACTCTTCCTCCGCGTTTTATTGCTTCTGAGCGCGCGTAGAAAAAGCTGCTAGATATTTGTTCGACCGCGCTTCGTACGCGCCAGTTGTCCATAAGGTCGCGGAAACTCGGGCCGGCCAACGCAGCCAGGATCGCCACGATGGCGACCACCACCATGAGTTCAATGGCGGTAAACCCACGGCCCCATTGCCTTCGCATTGGAACAGTAGGTACAAAAAGCGGAGTGGAAACTGCCATGGGAAACATCCTAAGACGATCGATACGGTGAAGGAATGCCAAGGGGACCAGTGGTGCAAACGTAGCGATGAACGGTTTCATCCCTTGCGTCGGGTGAAGCCTTTGCAAGCGCCGGCGTCGTGCATCCCCCGACACTCCCGGTACAGCCGGCGTTCGCGTTCGGCTCGGCTTTCTTCCGATGGGCTGCGAATTGCGGTGCCTTTGATCTTGGTACTGCCCTTGGCGGAGCTTGTCTGGCCGGAGGCGGTCTTTTGGCCCGTCTGTTTCTTGGCGTGCGCCTCGAACGGGTGGGCGAGCAGGCACCAAACTAGACCCACTGCGATCAGGGAGGCTTGGTGCGCGCGCAAAGTTCGAGGTGGCAGGGTGAAAAAGCTTGGCATAGAGTCCTCAGGTGGGACAAGGGATTGCGGGCGGAATGCGCGCACGGGGCGATGCTGCCCCGCGGGTGCCAGCTTGGGTATGCGCGCATTCCCGTAGAACGGCATGCGATGTACAATCGCCGGGTTTTGCACGGTGCAAGACGCACGTCGGCGGCACTTCCAACTGCCGGCGCAAGTAAAACCGGCCCTCGGCTTGCCCGCAGTGGCCACACTTTCAGGAAACACCCCAATGATCGCATCCTCCATCAAGGCCGAGGTCGTCAAGGCCAACGCGCGCGCTGCCAACGATACCGGCAGCCCAGAAGTGCAAGTGGCACTGCTGACGGCCCGCATCAACGAACTGATGCCCCACTTCAAAACGCATGCCAAAGACCACCACGGTCGCCGTGGCCTGCTGCGCATGGTGAGCCGCCGCCGCAAGCTGCTCGACTACCTCAAGGCCAAGGACGGCGAGCGCTACATGGCGCTGATTGCAAAACTGGGCCTGCGCAAGTAAGCGCAAGGCCATGCAAAAACGCCTGGGTTAGCACGCTAGCTCAGGCGTTTTTTACTTTGCTGGCGGTCCTTGCAGATCGAAGCTGTGTCATTCCATTGAAGTTCCGCGTGCGGTTTCATTGGAATGGCATCGTGTTCTGAAATGGCTCCAGCGCTTGCTGGTATTATGTTTCCAGCTATATAAACAGGAGCAAAAATGAGTATTTTCAACAAGGTCAGCAAGACGTTCCAATGGGGCGACAAGTCGGTCGTCATGGAAACGGGCCAAATCGCGCGCCAGGCTTCCGGCGCCGTGCTGGTGAACATCGACGACACCGTGGTGCTGGCCACCGTGGTGGCGTCCAAGTCGGCCAAACCGGGGCAGGACTTCTTCCCGCTCACCGTCGACTACATCGAGAAGACCTACGCCGCCGGCAAGATCCCGGGCAGCTTCTTCAAGCGCGAAGCCAAGCCCAGCGAGCATGAAACGCTGACCAGCCGCCTGATCGACCGCCCGATCCGCCCGCTGTTCCCCGAAGGTTTCTACAACGAAGTGCACGTGGTCATCCACACCGTGTCGCTGAACCCCGAAGTCGACGCCGACATCGCTGCGCTGATCGCTTCGAGCGCGGCGCTCGCCATCTCGGGCATCCCGTTCAATGGCCCGATCGGCGCGGCGCGCGTGGGCTATATCAATGGCGAATATGTGCTCAACCCCGGCCAGACGGCGCGCAAGAGCAGCCTGATGGACCTGGTGGTCGCCGGCACGGAAGCCGCGGTGCTGATGGTCGAATCCGAAGCGCAGCAGTTGCCCGAGGATGTGATGCTGGGCGCCGTGGTGTTTGGCCACGAGCAAAGCAAGATCGCCATCAACGCCATCCACGAGCTGGTGCGTGATGCCGGCAAGCCGCTGTGGGACTGGGCGGCTCCTGCCAAGGACGAGGCGCTGATCGCCAAGGTCGGCGCGCTGGCCGAAGACAAGCTGCGCGCCGCTTACCAGATTCGCAACAAGCAGGCCCGCACCCATGCCTGCCGCGAAGCCTACGCCGTGGTCAAGGCCGATCTGAAAGAAGCCGGTGTTGAATTCGACGCCGTCAAGGTCGAGAGCATGCTGTTCGACATCGAAGCCAAGATCGTGCGCAGCCAGATCCTCTCGGGCGAGCCGCGCATCGACGGGCGCGACACGCGCACCGTGCGCCCCATCGAGATCAGCACCAGCGTGCTGCCCCGCACGCACGGCTCGGCGCTGTTCACGCGCGGCGAGACGCAGGCGCTGGTGCTTTCCACCCTGGGCACCGAACGCGATGCGCAGCGCATCGACGCGCTGATGGGCGAGTACGAAGACCGCTTCCTGTTCCACTACAACATGCCTCCCTTCGCCACCGGCGAGGTGGGCCGCATGGGCTCGACCAAGCGCCGCGAAATCGGCCACGGCCGCCTGGCCAAGCGTGCGCTGGTCGCCGTGCTGCCGAGCAAGGAAGAGTTTCCCTACACCATGCGCGTGGTGTCGGAAATCACCGAATCGAACGGCTCCTCGTCGATGGCTTCGGTGTGCGGCGGCTGCCTGTCGCTGATGGACGCAGGCGTTCCCATGAAGGCGCACGTGGCCGGTATCGCCATGGGCCTGATCAAGGAAGACAACCGCTTTGCCGTGCTGACCGACATCCTGGGCGATGAAGATCACCTGGGCGACATGGATTTCAAGGTGGCGGGCACGACGGCCGGCATCACCGCCCTGCAGATGGACATCAAGATCCAGGGCATCACCAAGGAAATCATGCAGGTCGCCCTGGCGCAAGCCAAGGAAGCCCGCATGCACATCCTGGGCGAGATGCAAAAGGCCATGGGCGAAGCCAAGACCGAGATCAGCAGCTTCGCGCCCAAGCTCTACACGATGAAGATCAACCCCGAGAAGATCCGCGACGTGATCGGCAAGGGCGGCGCGGTGATCCGTGCGCTGACGGAAGAAACCGGCTGCCAGATCAACATCGACGAAAGCGGTGTCATCACCATCGCCTCGACCGACAGCGCGCGTGCCGACGAAGCCAAGCGCCGCATCGAGCAGATCACGGCGGAAGTGGAAATCGGCAAGGTCTACGAAGGCCCGGTCACCAAGATCCTCGATTTCGGCGCCCTCATCAACCTGCTGCCCGGCAAGGACGGTCTGCTGCACATCAGCCAGATCGCGCACGAGCGCGTCGAGCGCGTGAGCGACTACCTCACCGAAGGCCAGGTCGTGCGCGTCAAGGTGCTGGAGACGGACGAAAAGGGCCGCGTCAAGCTGTCGATGAAAGCGCTGGCCGAGCGCACCGGCGGTGGCGAGCGCCAGGACCGTGGCGACCGCCCCGAGCGCGGCGAGCGCCGGGATCGCCCCGAGCACGCCCCGCGCGAAGCCGAGCCCCAGCAGCAGGGCCTGCAGCCCGGCGGTGCGGCAGGCCACGACGCTTAAAAACTATTGATTTGATAGCTGCTAACGCTTACCCAGTAAGCGCTAGCAGCCAAAATCATTGGAATTTTTGTGCCCCAGCTGATGCAAGCCATTGAAATCACCGCGTTCGGCGGCCCGGACGTCTTGCGCCCGGCCGAGCGCCCGGTGCCCGTGGCGGGCGCGGGCGAGGTGCTGCTGCGCGTGTCCGCCAGTGGCGTCAACCGCCCGGACGTGCTGCAGCGCAAGGGCCACTACGCGCCGCCGCCCGGCACCTCGGACATCCCTGGCCTGGAAGTTGCGGGGGTGATCGAGGCGGGCGATGCGGCGGCCTTGGCGGCGGCCGGTCTGGCACTGGGCCAGCGCGTGTGCGCGCTGGTGGCCGGTGGCGGCTACGCGCAGTGGTGCGTTGCGCCCATCGCGCAGTGCCTGCCCGTGCCGGCGGGGCTGACAGATGTGCAGGCGGCGTCGCTGCCGGAAACGTTTTTTACGGTCTGGAGCAACGTCGTCGACCGGGGCCGGCTCCAGGCGGGCGAAGTCCTGCTGGTCCAGGGCGGTAGCAGCGGCATCGGCGTGGCGGCCATTCAGCTGGCACGCGCGTTCGGCGCCACGGTGATCGTCACGGCCGGGTCGGCGGAAAAGTGCAGCGCTTGCCTGGCGCTCGGGGCGCACCACGCCATCGATTACCGGTCACAGGATTTCAGCGCCGAGGTGCTGCGCCTGACCAACGGGCGGGGCGCCGACGTGGTGCTCGACATGGTCGCTGGCGACTACGTGGCGCGGGAAGTTGCGTGCCTGGCCGAGGATGGTCGGCTCGTCATCATCGCCGTGCAGGGCGGCACGGCGGCCAGCCTCGATGCAGGGCTGGTGCTGCGCCGGCGCCTGACCATCACCGGCTCGACCTTGCGTGCGCGTCCGGTGGCTTTCAAGGCCGGCATTGCGCGCGCGCTCCAAGCGCGTGTCTGGCCGCTGCTCGCCGCGGGTGCGGTTGTGCCCGTGGTGCACAGCGTGTTCCCGGCGGCACAGGCCGGAGAGGCCCATGCCCTGATGGAATCCAACCAACATGTGGGGAAGATTGTTCTGACATGGAATCCATGAAAAAGAAACTGATCGTCGGCAACTGGAAGATGAACGGCTCCCTGGCGGCGAACGAATCGCTCGTTCAGGCGTTGCGCGCCGGCCTGTCAGGCGGGGCCGCTTGCTCCGTGGCGCTGGCCGCTCCGGCGCCGTACCTCGCGCAGCTGCAGGCGTTGTGCGCGGGCAGCTGCATCGAGATCGCGGCCCAGGACGTATCGCAGCACGAGGCGGGCGCCTTCACCGGCGAAGTGGCAGCGGCGATGCTGCGCGATTTCGGCGTGCGCTACGCCTTGGTCGGGCATTCGGAGCGGCGCCAGTTCCATGGCGAGAGCGACGCGGCCGTGGCCGAGAAGGCCCAGCGCGCGCTGGCGGCAGGCATTACGCCCATCGTCTGCGTGGGCGAGACGCTCGCCGAGCGCGAAGCCGGCCAGACCGAAGCCGTGGTGCGTCGCCAGCTGGCGGCGGTCATTCACGTGAACGGCCGCTGCATCAGCGAGGTGGTCGTCGCCTACGAGCCCGTGTGGGCGATTGGCACCGGCAAAACCGCGACCCCCGCGCAGGCGCAGGAGGTGCATGCGGCGCTGCGCGCTCAGCTCGCCGCTGCCACCGTGCACGCCGGGGCCGTGCGCCTGCTGTACGGCGGAAGCATGAACGCCGCCAATGCCGCGCAGTTGCTGGCCGAGGCCGACATCGACGGTGGCCTGGTGGGCGGAGCCTCGCTGAAGGCGCCGGATTTCCTCAGCATCATCGCAGCCGCGCATTGATGGGCGCGGCGCAAGAAAAGACAACGGAGTAAACGAAGAATGAACGTATTTGTGAACCTGGTTTTGACGCTGCAGATGCTGTCTGCGCTCGGCATGATTGGCCTCATCCTCGTGCAGCACGGCAAGGGTGCCGACATGGGCGCGGCCTTTGGCAGCGGCAGCTCGGGCAGCCTGTTCGGTGCCAGTGGCAGCGCCAACTTCCTATCGCGCACCACCGCCGTGCTGGCGGTGGTGTTCTTTGCCAGCACCCTGGCCCTGGCCTATTTCGGCAATCTGCGCCCGGCCAGCAGCGGCAGCGTGCTGGAAAACGCCGCGGTGGTGGCGCCGGCGGCAGTGGCCAGTTCGGCCGCTCCCGATGCGGCTGCCGCGGCGGGCGCAAGCGCTGCCGGCGCGGCCCAAATCCCGGACAAATAAAGGCCCCAAAAACTGTTTCCTTTGGTTCGAAGCAGGGTTTTTCCCGAGTAGAATTCTGGATTGTCTGGGAAGCCAAAGCCCATTGGTCCTCATGCCACCCAGACAAGACTTAGCCGTCGTGGTGAAATTGGTAGACACGCTATCTTGAGGGGGTAGTGGCGAAAGCTGTGCGAGTTCGAGTCTCGCCGACGGCACCAAACAAAACAAAGCCTGACCGCAATGCCCTCGCGCATTGCGTGCATAGCAGGCCTCAGCGGTGAGCGCATCCACAAGATGAACCTCGATCAGTATCTCCCCGTTCTTTTGTTCATCCTGGTCGGGATCGCGGTCGGTATCGTTCCCATCGCGCTGGGATACATCCTAGGGCCCAACCGCCCCGATCCGGAAAAAAATTCCCCTTACGAGTGCGGCTTCGAGGCCTTCGAGGACGCGCGCATGAAATTCGATGTCCGCTACTACCTGGTGGCCATTCTGTTCATTCTTTTCGACCTTGAAATCGCCTTCCTCTTCCCGTGGGCGGTGTCGCTCCAGGAGGTCGGCATGACGGGCTTTGTCGCCGTGTCCGTATTTCTCGCCATTCTGGTAGTGGGCTTTGCCTACGAATGGAAGAAGGGCGCGCTGGATTGGGAATGAAAGCCCCGCACAAGGATGAGACGCGATGATTGAAGGCGTAATGAAAGAAGGCTTCATGACCACGAGCTACGACTCGGTGGTCAACTGGGCTAAGACCGGTTCTCTCTGGCCGATGACCTTCGGCCTGGCCTGTTGCGCGGTCGAGATGATGCACGCCGCCGCGGCGCGCTACGACATCGGGCGTTTCGGGGCCGAGGTGTTTCGTGCCAGCCCGCGCCAATCCGATCTGATGATCGTCGCCGGGACGCTGTGCAACAAGATGGCGCCCGCACTGCGCAAGGTGTACGACCAGATGAGCGAGCCGCGCTGGGTGCTCTCTATGGGCTCGTGCGCCAACGGGGGCGGCTACTACCACTACAGCTATTCCGTCGTGCGCGGATGCGACCGCATCGTCCCCGTGGACGTGTACGTTCCAGGCTGCCCGCCGACCGCGGAGGCTTTGATCTACGGGATCATCCAGTTGCAGCAAAAAATCCGCCGCACCAACACGATCGCGCGCGCTTGAGGGGCTATCGATGACATCAGTTGCTATGCGCCCCGAGGCGGTCCGTGATGCGGTGGCCAGTGCCCTGGGGGATGCGGCGCGCAAGGTGCACGTCGCGTTGGGCCAAGTCATTGCCGAAGTATCGGCTGCCCATTACCACCAAGCCATGCAAACGCTGCGCGACGCGCCGACATGCCGCTTCGAGCAATTGGTGGATCTGTGCGGTGTAGACCACTCGACGTACGGGGACATCGGCACCGAGGGTGCGCGCTACAGCGTGGTTTCGCAGCTGCTCTCGGTCAGCCTGAACCAGCGGGTGCGTGTGAAGGTGTTCTGCCCGGACGATGATTTCCCAGTCGTGGCGTCGGTGAGCGACGTGTGGAACTCCGCTGTTTGGTACGAGCGCGAAGCCTTCGATTTGTATGGCGTGGTGTTCGAGGGGCACGGCGACCTGCGCCGCATCCTGACCGACTACGGATTCATCGGCCACCCCTTCCGCAAGGACTTCCCGCTGTCGGGCCACGTTGAGATGCGCTACGACGCCGATCAGCGCCGCGTGATTTACGAGCCGGTCACCATCGAGCCGCGCGAAATCACGCCCCGGATCATCCGGGAAGACAAATACGGAGGCCTGCACTGAGGTGTGCTGACGGATTGCCATGGCTGAAATCAAGAACTACTCCCTGAACCTGGGTCCGCAGCACCCGGCCGCCCACGGCGTGTTGCGCCTGGTGCTGGAACTCGACGGCGAGGTCGTCCAGCGGGCGGATCCGCACATCGGCTTGTTGCACCGCGCCACGGAAAAGCTGGCCGAACACAAGACCTTCATCCAGTCGCTGCCCTACATGGATCGGCTGGATTACGTGTCCATGATGTGCAACGAGCACGCCTACTGCCTGGCGATCGAAAAGCTCCTGGGCATCGACGTGCCGATCCGCGCGCAATACATCCGCGTGATGTTCTCGGAGATCACGCGCCTGATGAACCACCTGATGTGGCTGGGTTCCCACGGCAACGATTGCGGCAGCTCCACCATCCTGATCTACACGTTCCGCGAGCGCGAAGACCTCTTCGACATGTACGAAGCCGTGTCCGGCGCGCGCATGCACGCGGCCTATTTCCGGCCGGGCGGCGTGTACCGGGATCTGCCCGACAGCATGCCGCAGTACAAGGCGAGCAAGGTGCGCAACGCGAAGTCGCTGGAAGCGCGCAACCAGAACCGCAAGGGCTCGCTGCTCGATTTCATCGACGACTTCACGCAGCGCTTCCCCAAATGCGTGGACGAATACGAGGTGCTGCTCACCGACAACCGCATCTGGAAGCAGCGCACGGTGGGCGTCGGCGTGGTGACGCCCGAGCGGGCGCTCAACCTCGGGATGACGGGGCCCATGCTGCGCGGTTCTGGTGTCGTGTGGGACTTGCGCAAGACGCAACCTTACGAGGTCTATGACCGCCTGGATTTCGACGTGCCGGTGGGGGTGACGGGCGATTGCTACGACCGCTACCTGGTGCGTGTGCAGGAGATGCGCGAGTCCAACCGCATCATCAAGCAATGCGTGGACTGGTTGCGCCAGAACCCCGGTCCCGTGATCACCGACAACCACAAGGTGGCCCCGCCCAGCCGCGAAGCGATGAAAACAGGCATGGAAGACCTGATTCACCATTTCAAGCTGTTTTCCGAGGGCATGCATGTGCCCGAGGGCGAGGCGTATGCGGCGGTGGAACATCCCAAGGGGGAGTTCGGCATTTACCTGGTGAGCGATGGTGCCAACAAGCCCTACCGGCTCAAGATTCGGGCCCCGGGCTTTGCGCATCTTGCGGCAATGGACGAGTTGGCCAAGGGCCACATGTTGGCAGACGTCGTGGCCATCATCGGCACCATGGACATCGTGTTCGGAGAGATTGACCGATGATTTCTGACGCAACCCTCTCGCGCTTCGCGCGTGAAGTCGGCAAGTATCCCGCCGACCAGAAGCAGTCCGCGGTGATGGCGTGCCTGGCCATCGTGCAGCAGGAGCAAGGCCATATCAGCGAGGCAGCGGAGGCGGACATTGCCGCCTACCTGGGCATGCCGCAGATTGCCGTGCACGAGGTGACGACCTTCTACAACATGTACAACCAGCACCCGGTGGGCAAGTACAAGCTCAACGTGTGCACCAACCTGCCGTGCCTGCTGCGCGACGGCGGCAAGGCGCTTGAATACCTGGAGAAGAAGCTCGGTATCGCCATGGGCGGCACCACGGCGGATGGCCTGTTCACCCTGCAACAATGCGAATGCCTGGGCGCCTGCGCGGACGCCCCGGTGATGCTGGTGAACGACCGCTCCATGTGCAGCTTCATGTCCGATGACAAGCTGGACCAGCTGGTGGACAGCCTGCGCACGGCCGAGGGGCAGGCATGAAGGCAGATCAGGTGCTCTCGCAATTTCAGGCGGCAGGGCTGGAAACCTGCTTCCACGGCCGCCACATCGATCCACAGATCTACGCGGGGCTGGATGGCTCGAACTGGGGCCTGGATGCCTACGTCAAGCGCGGCGGCTACCAGGCCTTGCGCACCATGCTCGGCGCCGACGGCGGTGCGGCCTGGACGCAGGACCAGGTCATCGCCACGGTCAAGGAATCCGGCCTGCGCGGGCGGGGCGGTGCCGGCTTCCCGACGGGGCTCAAGTGGAGCTTCATGCCGCGCCAGTTCCCCGGGCAGAAGTACCTGGTGTGCAATTCGGACGAGGGGGAGCCCGGTACCTGCAAGGACCGCGACATCCTCATGTACAACCCGCACAGCGTCATCGAAGGCATGGCGATCGCGGCGTACGCCATGGGCATCAGCGTCGGCTACAACTACATCCACGGCGAAATCTTCCAGGTGTACGAGCGGTTCGAGGCGGCGCTGGAAGAGGCGCGTGCCGCCGGCTACCTGGGTGAGCGCTTGCTGGGCAGCGAGTTCAGCTTCCAGCTCCACGCGCACCACGGTTTCGGGGCGTACATCTGCGGCGAGGAAACCGCCCTGCTGGAATCGCTGGAAGGCAAGAAGGGCCAGCCGCGTTTCAAGCCGCCGTTCCCCGCGAGCTTTGGCTTGTACGGCAAGCCCACGACGATCAACAACACCGAAACCTTTGCCGCCGTTCCCTGGATCATCCGCAATGGCGGCGCCGCGTACCTGGCCTGCGGCAAGCCGAACAACGGCGGAACCAAGATCTTCTCGGTCTCTGGTGACGTGGAACTGCCCGGCAACTACGAGGTGCCCATGGGCACGCCGTTCGCCAAGCTGCTCGAGCTGGCCGGCGGTGTGCGCAAGGGGCGGCAGCTCAAGGCCGTGATTCCTGGGGGTTCGTCGTCGCCGGTGCTGCCGGCCTCCATCATGATGGAGTGCACGCTGGATTACGACTCGATTTCCAAGGCGGGCTCCATGCTGGGTTCCGGTGCGGTGATCGTCTTGGACGACAGCCGCTGCATGGTCGAGTCGCTCAAGCGCCTGTCCTACTTCTACATGCACGAATCCTGTGGCCAATGCACACCCTGCCGCGAAGGTACGGGGTGGCTGTGGCGGCTGGTCGACCGCATCCACCGTGGCGAAGGGCGGCAGGCCGATATGGACGTGCTCGACGACGTGGCGGCCAACATCATGGGCCGCACGATTTGTGCGCTGGGAGACGCGGCCGCGATGCCGGTGCGCGCCATGCTCAAGCACTTCCGCCATGAATTCGAAGCGATGATTCCCAAGACGAATCCCCGGACGTCGGCCTCGGCCTGACCACGAGAAAAGCATATGGTTGAAATCGAACTCGACGGGAAGAAGGTGGAGATCGCTGAAGGCAGCATGGTGATGCATGCGGCCGAAAAAGCGGGTACCTACATCCCGCACTTCTGCTACCACAAGAAACTCACGATCGCCGCCAACTGCCGCATGTGCCTGGTGGACGTCGAAAAGGCGCCCAAGCCCATGCCGGCCTGCTGCACCCCGGTGACGCAGGGCATGGTGGTGCGCACGACGAGCGAAAAGGCCATCACGGCGCAAAAGTCGGTGATGGAATTCCTGCTCATCAACCACCCGCTGGATTGCCCGATTTGCGACCAGGGCGGCGAGTGCCAGTTGCAGGATCTGGCGGTGGGCTACGGCGCCTCGTCTTCCCGCTACGAAGAAGAAAAGCGCGTGGTGTTGCACAAGGACGTCGGGCCATTGATTTCCATGGAGGAGATGACGCGCTGCATCCACTGCACGCGCTGCGTCCGCTTTGGCCAGGAGATCGGCGGCGTCATGGAGCTCGGCATGATCAACCGTGGCGAGCACTCCGAAATCACCACCGTCGCCGGCGACACCATCGACTCCGAGCTCTCGGGCAACATGATCGATCTGTGCCCGGTGGGCGCGCTCACGAGCAAGCCGTTCCGCTACAGCGCCCGCACCTGGGAGCTCTCGCGCCGCAAGTCCATCAGCCCCCACGATTCGACCGGTGCGAACCTGGTCGTGCAGGTCAAGAACCACCGCGTGATGCGGGTACTTCCTTTTGAAAACGAGGAAGTCAACGAATGCTGGATCGCCGACCGCGACCGTTTCTCCTACGAAGCCTTGTCCAGCCCGGACCGGCTGGAGCGTCCCATGCTCAAGCAGGGTGGCGAATGGCGTGAAGTCGATTGGCAGACGGCACTGGAGTACGTGGCAAACGGATTGCAGGACATCGACGCCGAGCACGGTGCGGCCAGCATCGGCGCCTTGGTGAGCCCGCACAGCACCCTCGAAGAGCTGTATTTGGCCGGCGCGCTGGTGCGCGGTATCGGCAGCGGCAATATCGACCACCGCCTGCGCCACGCCGAATTTGCGCCGGCCGCTGGCGTGCGATGGCTGGGCCGATCGATTGCTTCGCTCTCCACGTTGGACTCCGTCCTGGTGGTCGGCTCGAATCTTCGCAAGGACCATCCGCTGTTCGCGCAGCGCATCCGTCAGGCAGCGCGCAAGGGCGCGGTCGTCACCGCGATCAATGCCGTGCAATCCGATTGGGCCATGCCGGTCGCGCAGGCGATCACGGTTTCCGCTGCCGAATGGCTGCGCACGCTGGCCGAAGTGGCCCAAGCCGTGGCAGCGGCGCGCGGATTGGTCGCTCCGGTCGCCACGGGCGCGCCCGGCGACACCGCGTCGGCCATGGCCGCTGCCTTGCTCGGTGGCGAGCACAAAGCCATCTTGCTCGGCAATGCCGCAGCCCACCACAGCCAAGCCTCCCAGTTGCTGGCGCTCGCGAACTGGATTGGCGAGCACACCGGCGCCAGCGTCGGCTACTTGACGGAAGCCGCCAATACCGTTGGCGCGCAATGGGTCGGGGCACAGCCCGATGCCGCGGGCCTGCACGCCGGGCAGATGCTGGGTGGTGGGCTCAAGGGTGTTCTTTTGTTCAACACCGAACCCCAGTTCGACAGCGCGGCGGGAGAGGGCGCCGCAGCGGCCCTGGGCTCCGCGGACATGGTTGTGACGCTGAGCCCGTTCAAAACCAACATGGCATTCAGCGACGTGCTGTTGCCCATCGCGCCGTTCACCGAAACCTCCGGCAGCTTTGTCAATGCCGAGGGACGCCTGCAGAGCTTCCATGCCGTCGTCCGTCCCTTGGGCGAGACGCGCCCCGGCTGGAAAGTCTTGCGCGTGCTGGCCAACCTCATGGGTGTGGCCGGCATTGATTTCGACTCTTCGCAGGAAGTGCTGGCGCACGTCACGGCGGCGGCAGGAGCCACGTCGGGAGTGCCGACCGAATCCTTGAGCAACCACTGTGCCGCTCCCGTGTCGGACCTGACTGGTGCAGCGGGCGAAGCACCCTGCACGGCGGCCATTTACCAGCTCGATGGTCTGGTGCGGCGCGCACCGTCGTTACAGGCGACGCGCGATGGTCGCGCAGCGCTTGCGGTGGAGGCCCAGCCATGATTGACGCGATCTACAACGGCGGCCTGCATCTGCTGGACCAAGCGTGGTGGACGGCCGCGGGTTGGCCGGTGCTCTGGATCCTGATCAAGATCGTGGTGATCGTGCTCCCGCTGATGGGCGCCGTTGCCTACCTGACGCTTTGGGAGCGAAAGCTCCTGGGGTTCATGCAGGTGCGTCACGGGCCCAACCGCGTGGGCCCGCTGGGCTTGCTGCAGCCGATTGCCGACGCGGTCAAACTGCTGACCAAGGAAATCATTCAACCCACGGCGGCGTCCAAGGGCTTGTTTGTTCTCGGCCCGGTGATGGCCATCATGCCGGCTTTGGCCGCGTGGGTGGTGATTCCCTTCGGCCCCGAAGTGGCCTTGTCCAATGTCAACGCGGGCTTGTTGCTGTTGATGGCCATCACTTCCATCGAGGTCTATGGCGTGATCATCGCCGGCTGGGCGTCGAATTCTAAGTACGCCTTCCTGGGGGCCATGCGGGCGTCGGCGCAGATGGTGAGCTACGAGATCGCCATGGGCTTTTGCTTCCTGGTCGTGATCATGGTGTCGGGCAGCATGAACCTGACCGAGGTGGTCATGGGGCAGGGCCGCGGCGCGATGGCGGCCAACGGCTTGGGCTTCCTGTCGTGGAACTGGTTGCCCTTGCTGCCCATTTTTATTGTCTACCTCGTCTCGGCCGTTGCCGAAACCAACCGGCACCCGTTCGATGTCGTCGAAGGGGAGGCGGAAATCGTCGCCGGCCACATGGTGGAGTATTCCGGCATGGGCTTCGCCATCTTCTTCCTCGCGGAATACGCGAGCATGTGGCTGGTGTCCATCCTCGCGGTGGTCATGTTCCTGGGTGGGTGGCTGTCGCCAATCGCCGCGCTGGACTTCATACCCGGCTGGATATGGCTGGGAATCAAGACCTTCCTCGTGGTCTCCATGTTCATCTGGATCCGCGCCACCTTCCCGCGCTTCCGCTACGACCAGATCATGCGTCTGGGGTGGAAGATCTTCATTCCGGTCACGCTGGTGTGGCTGCTCGTGATCGCGGGCTGGCTGCTGTCGCCCTGGAACATCTGGAAATAAGCGGAGATACCGTATGGCTGCCGTTTCTGCTGCATCGTTTTCACTCAAGGATTTCTTCAAGAGCTTCATGCTGGTGGAGCTGGTCAAAGGCATGGCGCTGACCGGCCGGTACACCTTCCGACGCAAAGTCACGGTGCAGTTTCCTGAAGAAAAGACGCCCCTTTCGCCGCGGTTTCGCGGTCTGCACGCGCTGCGTCGTTACGACAACGGGGAAGAGCGTTGCATTGCCTGCAAGCTGTGCGAGGCGGTGTGCCCGGCCATGGCCATCACCATCGAGTCCGATATCCGGGACGACGGTTCGCGCCGCACTACACGCTACGACATCGATTTCACCAAATGCATTTTTTGCGGTTTCTGCGAAGAAAGCTGTCCGGTGGATTCCATCGTTGAGACGCACATCCTGGAGTACCACGGTGAAAAGCGTGGGGACCTGTATTTCACCAAGGACATGCTCCTGGCCGTTGGAGATCGCTACGAGTCCGAGATCGCCGCTGCCCGGGCGGCCGACGCGCCCTACCGCTAACGCGGCTCGGCCCTTTTGCGCGACTTCTTGAAAAGAACCGATTCATGGATGCCAAGACTGGTTTTTTCTATCTCTTCTCGGTAGTGCTGCTGTTTGCGGCCTTCCGGGTCATCACCGCGCGCAATCCAGTGCACGCGGTGCTGAACCTGATGCTGGCGTTCTCGCAGGCATCCGGGCTGTGGTTTTTGCTGAAAGCAGAATTCCTGGCCATTGTGCTGGTGCTCGTCTACCTGGGCGCGGTGATGGTGCTGTTCCTGTTCGTGGTGATGATGCTCGATATCGATACCTCGGGCGTGCGCAAGGGATTCTGGAAGCATTTCCCCCTGGCTGCGGGTATTGGTGGGCTGATCGCCGCCGAAATGACTATTGTGCTGATGTCGGGCTTTCGCGGCATGGAAGAGCCCAAAGCCATGGCGGCCGCCATTGGTGCGGCGGGGCAGGCGGTGCCTTTCTCCAACGCCAAGGCGCTCGGTGAACTGATGTACACGCAGTATTTGCTGCCCGTGGAAGTCGCCGCCGTGATCCTGCTGGTGGGCATGGTCGCCGCCATTGCCTTGACGCTGCGCCAACGCAAGGACAGCAAGGCCATCAGTCCTTCGGTCCAGGTGCGCGTGCGCGCCCAGGACCGCATGCGGGTCGTCAAACTGGCACCGACGGTGCAGGCGCCCGAGCCCGCCGCGGACGCGGCCGCACCGGAGTCCAAAGCATGAGCCTGACCCTTGGCCATTTTCTTTCGCTGGGCGCCATGCTGTTCGCCCTTGCCGTGATCGGCATCTTCCTCAATCGCAAGAACCTCATTGTTCTGCTCATGTCCATCGAGTTGATGCTCCTCGCGGTGAACATGAATTTCGTCGCCTTCTCCCATTACCTGGGCGACATGCACGGGCAGGTATTCGTGTTCTTCATTCTGACGGTGGCAGCGGCCGAGTCGGCAATCGGCCTGGCCATCCTGGTGCTGCTGTTCCGCAACAAGTCCAACATCAATGCGGACGCGCTCGATACCCTGCAGGGTTGAGCCGACAGACAAGCAAGGCTTCGCACAATGAGTCAAACCCTCTCTGCCTCCACCCTGTTGATCGTGCCCCTGGCGCCCCTGGCGGGTTCCTTGCTCGCAGGCATCTTCGGCACCACGCTGGGTGGCAACTGGATCGGCCGGCGCCTGAGCCACACCCTCACGATTCTCGGGGTGCTGGTGGCCTTCGTGGTTTCGGCCATGACGCTCAAGAGCGTCGCGGTGGACGGCGCGCGCTTCAACGAAACCATCTACACCTGGATGGTGGTTGGCGGCCTGAAGATGGAAGTCGGCTTCCTCGTCGACGGCCTGACGGCGATGATGATGTGCGTGGTGACCTTTGTGTCGCTCATGGTGCATATCTACACCATCGGCTACATGGAAGAGGACGACGGCTACAACCGTTTCTTCGCCTACATCTCGCTGTTCACCTTTTCGATGTTGATGCTTGTTATGAGCAACAACATGCTCCAGTTGTTCTTCGGCTGGGAAGCCGTGGGTCTGGTGTCGTACCTGCTGATCGGGTTCTGGTTCAACAAGCCCTCGGCGATTTTCGCCAACATGAAGGCCTTCCTGGTCAACCGCGTCGGGGATTTCGGCTTCATCCTGGGCATTGGCCTGATTGCCGCGTATACCAACACGTTGAACTACGGTGAAGTGTTCGCCAAGGCGGGGGAACTGGGGGCCCTGTCGCTGCCCGGCACTTCCTGGATGCTGATCACCGTCATCTGCATTTGCCTGTTCATCGGCGCCATGGGCAAGAGCGCGCAGTTTCCGCTGCACGTCTGGCTGCCCGATTCGATGGAAGGCCCGACCCCCATCTCGGCGCTGATCCACGCCGCCACGATGGTGACGGCGGGGATCTTCATGGTGGCGCGCATGTCGCCGTTGTTCGAGCTGTCCGACGCCGCGCTGAACTTCATCCTCGTGATCGGTGCCATCACGGCCTTGTTCATGGGCTTCCTGGGCATCATCCAGAACGACATCAAGCGCGTGATCGCCTATTCCACGCTTTCCCAGCTCGGCTACATGACGGTGGCGCTCGGCGCCTCGGCGTACTCCGTCGCCGTGTTTCACCTGATGACGCACGCGTTCTTCAAGGCCTTGCTGTTCCTGGCGGCCGGCTCGGTCATCATCGGCATGCACCACAACCAGGACATCCGCTGGATGGGCGGCGTGCGCAAATACATGCCGATCACCTGGATCACATCGCTGCTCGGTTCGCTGGCACTGATCGGAACACCGCTGTTCGCGGGCTTCTACTCGAAGGACAGCATCATCGAAGCGGTGCACGCCAGTACGCTGCCGGCTGCCGGTTTCGCCCATTTCGCCGTGCTCGCAGGGGTGTTCGTGACGGCGTTTTACTCATTCCGCCTGTACTTCCTGGTATTCCACGGGAAAGAGCGCTACGACCAGAACCCGGATGCCCACCACGACGACCACCACAGCCATGACGACCACGGGCACGGCGGCGCGCACACGCCGCACGAATCGCCCTGGGTGGTGACGGTGCCGCTGGTGCTGCTTGCCATTCCCTCTGTGGTAATCGGTTTCCTCACCATCGGCCCGATGCTGTTTGGCGACTTCTTTAAGGATGCGATCGTCGTCGATGCCGCGCGCCATCCCGCCATGGCAGAGCTCGCCGAAATTTTCCATGGCCCGGTGGCCATGGCCTTGCACGGCTTGATGACAGCGCCGTTCTGGCTCGCGCTGGCTGGTGTGGTGGTGGCGTACTACATGTATATGGTGAACCCGGCGTTGCCCGCTGCCATTCAGCGCATGTTTCAGCCGGTGCACACCTTGCTGGAACAGAAGTACTTCATGGACTGGATCAACGAAAACATCCTGGCGCGCGCAGCGCGCGGGCTCGGCATCGGCCTGTGGAAGGGCGGAGACCAAGCGGTCATCGACGGCGTTCTGGTCAATGGCTCCTGGCGTCTGGTGGGCTGGGTGGCCGGGTGGGTGCGGCGCGCGCAGACGGGTTACGTCTTCCATTACGCGCTGGTCATGATTCTGGGCATCTTCGTGCTCATGACGTACTTCGTGTGGCTCAACAAGTAGAGGTAGAAGAAAAATGGGAGTGTTGAGTCTTGCTATCTGGACGCCGATCGCATTTGGCGTCCTACTGCTGGCCCTGGGCCGGGACGAGCATGCGGGTGCCGTGCGCTGGCTGGCGCTGGTCGGCGCATTGGCCGGGTTGGCCGCCACCGTGCCACTGATGGCCGGATTTGTCCCGGGCACTGCGGATATGCAGTTCGTGGAGAAAGCGCCCTGGATCGAAACCTTCCGAATCTTCTACCACCTGGGCGTCGATGGCATCTCTTTCTGGTTCGTTCCGCTGACGGCCTTCATCACGGTAATCGTGGTGATCGCATCGTGGGAATCCATCACCTCGCGCGTGAACCAGTACATGAGCGCCTTCCTGATCCTCTCGGGCTTGATGATCGGCGTCTTCAGCGCGCTCGACGGCATGCTGTTTTACGTGTTCTTCGAGGGCACGCTCATCCCGATGTACCTGATCATCGGTATCTGGGGCGGCCCGCGCAAGATCTACGCGGCCTTCAAGTTCTTCCTGTACACGCTGCTCGGCTCGCTCCTGATGCTGATTGCCCTGCTGTACCTGTACAACGAGGCCGGAGGCAGCTTCGACATCGCGGCCTGGCATGCACTGCCGCTCTCTGCGTCGGCGCAGACGATGCTGTTCTTCGCCTTCTTCGCGGCCTTTGCCGTCAAGGTTCCGATGTGGCCGGTGCACACCTGGCTGCCCGACGTGCACGTTGAAGCGCCGACGGGTGGTTCCGCGGTTCTGGCGGCCATCATGCTCAAGTTGGGCGCCTACGGTTTCCTGCGCTTTTCGCTGCCCATCGCTCCGGACGCAGCGCGCGAATGGGCCTGGCTGATGATCGCCCTCTCGCTCATCGCCGTGATCTACGTCGGCCTCGTCGCCATGGTCCAGAAGGACATGAAGAAGCTGGTGGCCTACTCCTCGGTCGCCCACATGGGCTTCGTGACGCTCGGCTTCTTTGTCTTCAACGACCTCGGCGTGTCCGGCGGTATCGCGCAGATGATCGCCCACGGCTTCGTCTCCGCGGGCATGTTCCTGGCCATCGGCGTGCTGTACGACCGGGTGCACTCGCGTGAAATCGCCGATTACGGCGGCGTGGTCAACACCATGCCCAACTTCGCGGCCTTTGCGCTGTTGTTCACCATGGCCAATTGCGGCCTGCCGGGAACCGCCGGGTTCGTGGGCGAATGGATGGTGATCCTCGCCGCCGTCAAATCCAATTTCTGGATCGGCATGGCCGCTGCCACCGCACTGATCTGGGGCGCTGCCTACAGCCTGTGGATGTTCAAGCGCGTCTACCTGGGTGCGCCCGGCAACGCCAACGTGCGCGCGCTGCTCGACATCGGTCGCCGCGAGTTCCTCGTGCTGGCACTGCTGGCCGTCGCCATTCTCGCCATGGGCCTGTACCCGCAGCCCGTGACCGACGTGACCGACGCTTCCGTGGCGCGGCTGCTCCAGCACGTGGCCCTGTCCAAGCTGAACTGACCGACCAAAAAGAGTATCCCGATGATTGACAACATCAGCTGGCTGGCGATTTACCCCGAGATCGTCCTGTTGGGCATGGCCTGCGTGATCGCGCTGGTGGATCTGGCGGTGACCAGCGCGCGCCGCACGAGCACCTACGTGCTGACCTTGATGACGCTGGCCGTGGTGGCCGTGCTGCAGGGCATCTATGCCAGCAGCGGCAACACCTTCTATGGCTTTGGCAACATGATCGTCAGCGACGCCATGGGCAACTGGCTCAAGTGCTTCGCCGCCGTGGCCCTCATGGTGACCCTGGTCTACGGCCGCCCCTACGCCGCCGACCGCGACATGCTGCGCGGCGGCGAGCTGTTCACGCTGAGCATGTTCTCCCTGCTCGGCATGTTCATCATGATCGGCGGAAACAACTTCCTGGTGATCTACCTGGGCCTGGAACTGCTGACGTTGTCGAGCTACGCGCTGGTCGCGCTGCGCCGCGAAGACGCCGTGGCCAGCGAGGCGGCGATGAAGTACTTCGTGCTGGGCGCGATGGCCAGCGGTTTCCTGCTCTATGGCTTGTCCATGGTCTACGGTGCAACCGGGTCGCTGGACATCGGCGAGGTCTTCAAGGCCGTGAACTCGGGCCAGATCCGCCACCAGGTGCTGGTGTTCGGCCTGGTGTTCATCGTTGCCGGCCTGGCCTTCAAGCTCGGCGCCGTGCCGTTCCACATGTGGATTCCCGACGTGTACGAAGGCGCGCCCACCGTGGTCACCCTGCTGGTCGCAGGTGCGCCGAAGCTGGCGGCGTTCGCCATGATCATGCGGCTCCTGGTCGATGGCCTGCTGCCCCTGGCGATCGACTGGCAGCAGATGCTCGCCGTGCTCGCCATCGGCTCGCTGCTGGTGGGCAACCTCGCGGCGATCGCGCAGACCAACCTCAAGCGCATGCTGGCGTACTCGACCATTTCGCAGATGGGTTTCGTGCTGCTGGGCCTGCTGTCGGGCGTGGTCAGCGGCAACGTCGACGCGGCCACCGTGCAGGCGGCGTACAGCGCGTCCATGTTCTACGTGGTGACCTACGTGCTGACCACGCTCGCCGCGTTCGGCGTCATCCTGCTGCTGGCGCGCAGCGGCTTCGAGAGCGACAAGATCGCCGACATGGCGGGCCTGAACCAGCGCAGCCCGCTGTACGCCGGCATTTTGGCGGTGTGCCTGTTCTCCATGGCCGGTATCCCGCCGCTGGTGGGTTTCTACGCCAAGCTGGCGGTCCTGCAGGCGCTGGTGGCGTCGGGCGAGACGGCCTACATCGCGCTGGCGGTGTTCGCGGTGATCATGTCGCTGATCGGCGCCTTCTACTACCTGCGCGTCGTGAAGGTCATGTATTTCGACGCACCCGTGCAGACGGCGGCGATCCAGGCGCCGCTCGACGTTCGCGTGGTGCTTACGCTCAACGGCGCGCTGCTGTTCGTCCTCGGGCTGCTGCCCGGCGGGTTGATGGCCCTGTGCAGCGAGGCCATCCTGCGCTCGCTGGCGTCCTGATCCGGTGTCCCAGACCGGAGCCGTCTGGCTCGTCATCCTCCTGGCCTGCCTGGCGGCCAACCTGCCGTTTGCCAACCACCGCGTTCTGGCCTTCGGCCCCCGCCTGCAGCCGCACAAGCGACTGGTGCTGCGCTTCGCAGAACTGGTGCTGCTGTATTTCGTGGTGGGCGGCATCGGCCTGCTGCTGGAAAAGCGTGCCGGGCAGATTGCCCCGCAGCAGTGGGAGTTCTACGCCGTGACGGGCACCTTGTTCGTCACGCTCGCCTTTCCGGGCTTCGTCTACCGCTACCTGCTGCGGCACCGCTCCTAGGGGGTCGAGGACCATGAAAGTCCTGGACATCCAATGCGCCAACGCCCACGTCTTCGAGGGCTGGTTTGCCGACGAGGACGCGTTTCAAAGCCAGGTTTCGGCGGGCTTCCTGCAGTGCCCGGTGTGCGGCAGCGCCGCGGTCCACAAGCTGCTGAGCGCCCCGCGCATCCGGCGCAGCACGCCCGCAACGGACAAATCAGCGCAAGCGCGCCAAGACGCCGCCCCGGCCGCCCAGGTACAGGCGCAATGGTTGCAGCGCGCCCGCGACATGGTGGCGCAGGCCGAGGACGTGGGTGAGCGCTTCGCCGCCGAAGCGCGCGCCATGCACGAAGGCGAGCAGGAGGGCCGCGCCATCCGCGGTGTCGCCAGCGCCGAAGAGGCGCGCGGACTGCTGGACGACGGCATCCTGGTGCTGCCGGTGCCGCCCGCCCTCAGCGGCACCCTGCACTAAAAACGCTACGTAAATAATAGCTGTAAACCATTTTCCAGCAAGCGCTGGATGGCATTTTGACTTGTATTTTCAGGCCGTGAACTGCAATGCGGCCAGGCGCGCGTACACCTGGCCCCGCGCCAGCAGTTCCAGGTGCGTGCCTTCCTCCACCACGCGGCCGTGCTCCAGCACGACGATGCGGTCGGCGTTCTGGACCGTCGCCAGGCGGTGCGCGATGACCAGCGTGGTGCGCTGGCCGGCGTGGTGCTGCAGCGCCGAATCCAGCGCTGCCTGCACCATGCGTTCGCTCTCGGCGTCGAGCGCGCTGGTCGCCTCGTCGAGCAGCAGCAGCGGCGGGTTCTTCAGCATGGCCCGGGCGATGGTGATGCGCTGGCGCTGGCCGCCCGACAAGCGCACGCCGCGCTCACCCAGGAAGGTGTCGTAGCCCTGGGGCAGGGCGCTGAGGAAATCGTGCGCGAAGGCGTCGCGCGCGGCGGCGTGCACTTCGGCTTCGCTCGCGCCGGGCCGGCCGTAGCGGATATTGTCGAGTGCGCTGGCCGAAAAAATCACCGCGTCCTGCGGCACGGTGCCGATGCGCTGGCGCAGGTCCTCCAGCGCCCAGTCGCGCAGGTCGATGCCGTCCAGCCGGATGCCCGGTCGCCCCGCTTCGGCGTCCGCCGGTGGCGGCGCGGGATCGACGTCGTAGAAGCGCTGGAGCAACTGGAAGACGGTGGTCTTGCCGGCGCCGCTTGCACCCACCAGGGCCACGGTTTCTCCGGGCCGCAAATGCAGGCTGAAATTGGCGAGCGCGGCCTGCGCCGGGCGGGAGGGGTAGTGGAAGTCCACACGGTCGAACACCACCTCCACCCCGGCTGGGCTGGCCGGCGCCGTGCGCGGCGCAGCCGGCGATGTCACGGGCGACTGGCTGGCCAGCAGTTCCATCACCCGTTCGGTGGCGCCGGCCGCGCGCAGCACGTCGCCATAGACTTCGCCCAGCACCGCGGCCGCCCCCGCCAGCAGGCCCACGTACAGCACCGTCTCGCCCAGGTGGCCGGCGCTCATGCTGCCGGCCAGCACGGCCTGCGTGCCCTGGTAGAGGCCCCAGAGCAACAGGGCGGCGTTGGCGATGATGATGAACGCGACCAGCAGCGCGCGGGCGCGCGAGCGCCGCACGGCGGTGGTGAAGGCCGCCTGCGTCGCCTCGGCAAAGCGCGTGGCTTCGCGCTGCTCGGCGGTGAAGCTCTGCACCACCGGAACCGCGTTGAGCACCTCCGCGGCGATGGCGCTGGAGTCGGCCACGCGGTCCTGGCTGGCGCGCGACAGCCGGCGCACCCGCCGGCCTATCCACATGGCCGGCAGGACCACCAGCACCAGCATCAGCAGCACCACGGCCATGATGCGCGGGTTGGTCCACACCAGCATGGCGACGGCGCCCGTGCCCACCACGGCGTTGCGCAGCCCCATCGAGAGCGAGGAGCCGACCACGGTCTGCACCAGCGTGGTGTCGGTGGTCAGGCGCGAGAGCACCTCGCCGCTCTGCGTGGTTTCAAAGAACTGCGGGCTTTGGCGCAGCACGTGCGCGTAGACGGCGTTGCGCAGGTCGGCGGTGACGCGCTCGCCCAGCCAGCTCACCATGTAAAAGCGTGCCGAGGAAAACAGGCCCAGCATGATGGCCACACCGAACAGCGCCAGAAAATGCCCGCGCAGGGCGAGCGCCGCGGCGCCGCGTTCGCCGGGCGCCAGGCCACCGTCGATCAGCGTGCGCAGCGCCATCGGGAAGGCGAGGGTGGCCGCCGCCGCGAGCAGCAGGAACACGAAGGCAAGGGCGAGTTGCGCCCGGTACGGGCGCAGAAAAGGCAGCAAGCCTGAGAGCGCGCGGGGCGCGCCGGTGGGGGGCAAACGGTCGCTGGAAGTAGCCATGCCGGCAAGTGTAGGTGGGCCCAGGAAGTAGGCACTTTTACATACGCGTTAGTCCCAGTGCAGCCACAACCGCCGCGCCGTACCATGACTTACGACAAATTTTGCCTGCACGAGTGTGCGCATGGCACACCCCACTTCCCCAGAACACTCAGGTCCGATGAGCGACTTTATTCTTGAGACCAAGGCCTTGACCAAGGAGTTCAAGGGCTTTACCGCCGTAAGCGACGTGACCCTGAACGTCGAGCGCCATTCCATCCATGCGCTGATCGGCCCCAACGGCGCTGGCAAGACCACCTGCTTCAACCTGCTGACGAAATTCCTCGAACCCACCTCGGGCAGCATCCGTTTCAACGGGCGCGACATCACGCGCGAACAGCCGGCGCAAATCGCGCGGCGCGGCGTGATCCGTTCGTTCCAGATTTCCGCCGTGTTCCCCCACCTCACGCTCATCGAGAACGTGCGCATCGGCCTGCAGCGCAAGCTCGGCACCGAGTTCCATTTCTGGCGCAGCGAGCGCAGCCTGCGCCAGCTCGACGACCGCGCGATGCAGCTGCTCGCCGAAGTGGGCCTGGAAGACCTGGCGGACGAAGTCACGGTGAACCTGCCCTACGGGCGCAAGCGGGCGCTCGAGATCGCCACCACGCTGTCGATGGAACCCGAGCTGATGCTGCTCGACGAGCCCACCCAGGGCATGGGCCACGAAGACGTCGACCGCGTGACCGACCTCATCCGCAAGGTGTCGGCCGGCCGCACCATCCTCATGGTGGAGCACAACATGAAGGTCGTCTCGACCATCGCCGACCGCATCACCGTGCTGCAACGCGGCGCCGTGCTGGCCGAAGGCCCGTACGAAGAAGTCTCGAACAACCCGCTAGTCATGGAAGCCTACATGGGCACGACCGACGGCCAACTGCAGCAGGGAGCGCACTGACATGGTCAGCAACGCCAGCCAGACGCCCGCCCTGGAAATCAAGCAACTCGAAGCCTGGTACGGCGAATCCCACGTCCTGCACGGCATCGACGTCCTCGTGCAGCCGGGCGAGGTCGTCACGCTACTCGGGCGCAACGGGGCAGGGCGCACCAGCACGCTGCGCGCCGTCATGGGACTGACGGGCGCGCGCAAAGGCTCCATCAAGATCAATGGTGTGGAAACCATTGCCATGCCCACGCACCGCATCGCCCACCTGGGCGTGGGCTACTGCCCCGAAGAGCGCGGCATCTTCTCCAGCCTCTCGTGCGAGGAAAACCTGCTGCTGCCGCCCACGCTGAACACAGGCACGCCGGGCATGTCGGTCGAAGAGATCTACGACATGTTCCCCAATCTCGCCGAGCGCAAGAGCAGCCAGGGAACGCGCCTATCCGGCGGCGAGCAGCAGATGCTGGCCGTCGCGCGCATCCTGCGCACCGGTGCCAAGCTGCTCTTGCTCGATGAAATCTCCGAGGGTCTGGCCCCGGTCATCGTCCAGGCACTGGCCCGCATGATCACCACGCTGCGTGCCAAGGGTTACACGGTCGTCATGGTGGAGCAGAACTTCCGTTTCGCGGCGCCATTGGCCGACCGTTTTTACGTCATCGAGCACGGCACCGTGGTCCAGCACTTCGAGTCGGCCGAACTTGAAGCGCGCATGCCGGTGCTCAACCAGTTGCTGGGAATCTGAGCCACGCCCGTGCTTGCCTTGGCAAGCGTTTTTCCGTTTTTTGTTTTCCAACCGTCCACAAGGAGACATTCGCATGAAGTGCAAACACACCACCCTCGCCCTGATGCTGGCCGCTGCAGGCCTGGCGACGGGCGCCGCCAACGCCCAGGAAAAGGTCGTTATCGGATACGTCTCCGACCTCTCCAGCCTGTACTCCGACGTGGAAGGCAAGGGTGGCGCCACCGCCATCCAGATGGCTATCGACGACTTCGGCGGCAAGGCGCTCGGCCAGCCCATCGAACTGCTCACGGCCGACCACCAGAACAAGGCCGACATCGCAGCCTCCAAGGCACGCGAGTGGATCGACACCCAGGGTGCCACCATGATCTTCGGCGGCACCAATTCGGGCACGGCCCTGGCCACCGCCAAGGTGGCGCAGGAGAAGAAGCGCGTCTACTTCAACAATGGCGCCGCCTCCTCGGCCCTGACCAACGAGCAGTGCAGCCCCTACACCGTGCACTACGCCTACGACACCGTGGCCCTGGCCAAGGGCACCGGCGGCGCGGTGGTCGACACCGGTGGGAAGTCCTGGTTCATTCTGACTTCCGACTATGCCTTCGGTCACGCTCTGGAAAAAGACACGACGACGGTGGTGGAAGCCAAGGGCGGCAAGGTGGTGGGCACTGTCCGCCACCCGCTCAACGCGTCGGATTTCTCGTCCTTCCTGCTCCAGGCGCAAAGCTCCAAGGCGCAGATCCTTGGCCTGGCGAACGCCGGTGGCGACACCATCAACTCGCTCAAGGCGGCCAAGGAATTCGGCATCGACAAGACGATGAAGGTCGCCGGCCTGCTGGTGTTCCTGAGCGACATCCACAGCCTGGGCCTGAAGAACGTGGGCGGCCTGCTCCACACCACCAGCTGGTACTGGGACAAGGACGACGATTCGCGCAAATTCGCCGACAAGTACTTCGCCAAGATGAAGCGCATGCCGACCGATGTCCAGGCCGCCGACTACTCGGCCACCATGGCATACCTGAAGGCCGTTGCCGCCGTCAAGAGCACCGACGCCGACAAGGTCATGGAATACCTGAAGAAGACGCCCATCAACGACTTCTACGCCAAGAACGGCATCATCCGCGCCGACGGCCGCATGGTGCACGAGATGTACCTGGTGGAAGCCAAGCAGCCGGCCGACTCCAAGAAGCCCTGGGACTACCTCAAGATCGTGAAGGCAATGCCCGGCGAATCGGTGTTCACCACCAAGGCCGAGAGCAAGTGCGCGCTCTGGAAATAATCCGTTGACCTGAACTCCCACGACCTGTTTCGCCCATGGAATTCCTTGGTCTCTCATTGCCAGGCCTGCTGAGCCAGCTCCTTCTGGGGCTGGTCAACGGCTCGTTCTATGCAATTCTCAGCCTCGGGCTGGCCGTCATCTTCGGCCTGCTCAACGTCATCAACTTTGCGCACGGTGCGCTGTTCATGATGGGGGCGGTGATCACCTGGATGGCCATGAACTACCTCGGCATCAACTACTGGGTGATGCTACTCGTGGCGCCTTTGGTCGTGGGGGCGTTCGGTGTGGTCGTCGAACGCCTGCTCCTGCGCTGGATCTACAAGCTGGACCATTTGTACGGCTTGCTGCTCACACTGGGCCTGACACTGTTGATCGAGGGCGTCTTTCGCTCGGTCTACGGCGTTTCGGGCCTGGGCTACGACACGCCCGACCTGCTCTCCGGCGGCACCAACCTGGGCTTCATGTTCCTGCCGAACTACCGCGCCTGGGTCGTGGTGGCTTCGGTCACGGTGTGCCTGGCCACCTGGTTCGTCATTGAAAAGACCAAGCTCGGCGCCTACCTGCGCGCCGGCACCGAAAACCCGCGCCTGGTGGAAGCCTTCGGCGTGAACGTGCCGGTCATGGTCACCTTGACCTACGCCTTTGGCGCCGCGCTGGCGGCATTCGCCGGCGTGTTGTCGGCCCCGGTGTACCAGGTCTCGCCGCTGATGGGGCAGAACCTCATCATCGTGGTGTTCGCCGTGGTGGTGATCGGTGGCATGGGCTCCATCATGGGCTCCATCCTGACCGGCCTGGGCCTGGGCGTCATCGAAGGCCTGACCAAGGTTTTCTATCCCGAGGCATCGTCCACCGTGGTGTTCGTCATCATGGTGATCGTGCTCCTGATTCGCCCCGCCGGCCTGTTCGGCAAAGAAAAGTGACGGGGCACGCAACATGAACCTCAAGAATCTTGCAGTCGTGGGCTACGGCCTGCTGTTCGCGGGCCTGCTGGTGGCGCCGTTCGTGGGCGCCTACCCGGTGTTCGTGATGAAGCTCATGTGCTTCGCGCTGTTCGCCGCGGCCTTCAACCTGCTCCTGGGCTATGTCGGCATGCTGTCCTTCGGCCACGCCGCGTTCTTGGGCGGCGCCGCCTACGTCACCGGCCATGCCATCAAGGTCTGGGGGCTCACGCCCGAAATCGGCCTGCTGCTGGGCACCGCGGGCGGTGCGCTGCTGGGCCTGATCGTCGGGTTCTTCGCCATCCGGCGCACCGGCATCTACTCCACCATGATTACCCTGGCGCTGGCGCAGATGCTGTTCTTCGTCGCGCTGCAAGCCCCCTTTACCGGCGGTGAGGACGGCCTGCAATCGGTGCCGCGCGGCAAGATGTTCGGCGTCATCGACCTGAAGAACGATATGGTGCTGTACTACATCGTGCTGGCCATCGTCGTCGCTGCCTTTCTGCTCATCGTGCGCACCGTGCACTCGCCGTTCGGCCAGGTGCTCAAGGCCATCAAGGAGAACGAGCCCCGCGCCACCTCGCTCGGCTACGACACCAACCGCTTCAAGCTCCTGGCCTTCGTGCTGTCAGCGGCGCTTTCGGGCCTGGCCGGCGCGCTCAAGACCCTGGTCATGGGCTTCGCCACGCTCAGCGACGTGCACTGGACGGCCTCCGGCCATGTGGTGCTGATGACGCTGGTCGGCGGCCTGGGCACGCTCTCGGGCCCGCTGGTGGGCTCGGCCGTGGTGGTGCTGCTGGAGAACAAGCTCGGTGAGGTCGGGCACTTCCTGGCCGAGCTCACAAGCATCGAATGGTTCAGCACGCTGGGCGAATCGGTCACCATGGTCACCGGGCTGATATTCGTCATCTGCGTGCTCGCCTTCCGGCGCGGCATCATGGGCGAGACCATCGCCTGGCTGCAGCGCCGGCGCGGCGCCGGCAAGGCCTGAGGGCGCCGCGCCCCTTCATAGGCGCAGCGGCTTCGCGTAGCCTGTCATCTCCAGGTAGCCCCGTCCCACGGGCTGGCCCGTGGCGTCGAGCAGGTCCGACAGGCCTTCCCAGTAGATCGCGCCGGTCGAACTGCTGCTGTCGAGTTCTTGGTTGTCGAGCAGCGCGCGTACGCCGAAGGCGCCGGCCGGCGTCCGCACCCGCCACTGCACCGGGTAGCGCGCGCTGCTCTGCGGGCTCGCCCACACCCGCCCAGGGGTGAACACCACGGACTCCGGCGCGAACACCTGCACCGCGCCGCCCGCCGCACGCCACGAACCCCCGGCCCACAGCGCCGAGCCGTCGGCGCGGCGCAGGCGGAAGGCTGTCAGCGCGCCCCCGTCCGCCAGATTCATGCCGATCCAGTCCCAGCCCACGGCCTCGGGGTGCATCAGCGCCTCGCTCCACTCGTGGTCCAGCCAGGCGCGGCCCGTGCCGGGCGCAATCTGCATGCGCCGCCCTTCCACGGCCAGGCTGCCGCTCACCGCGAGTTGCGGCTGGCTGTAGTAGTAACTGGCCTGCGTGGCCTCGGGCCCCTTGCGCGAGAGGCCCTCCTGGCCTTGCAGCAGCACGGGCTGCGTGGTCTCGAACCGCAGATCCAGCCCAAAGGCCACGCCTTCGATCCGTGCGCTGTAGCGGCTGGCGGCGCGGGGCGCGTCGCTGCGCTCCAGCGTCCAGTCGTGCAGGCGGATGCGGGTGTCCTGCTCACTGGCCTGCGCCACGCCAAACCCCGCGCGCGCAATGCGCTGGTCGTGCAGCAGGCGCCGCCCCTGCACATCCGTGAGCGCCGCGTGTGCGAACAGCAACTGCCTGGCCGCGAAGGCCGATTGCAGGCCTTGCGCAATGTCCACGCGCGAGCGGAAGAACGTCACCTGGAAGCCCCAAAGTTGGCCGTCTGCCTCGGCGTGGCCGGTGATGTACCACCACTCGGTGCGCAGCTCCGGGTGGCTGCCATGGTCGCGCGGGAACTGCAGGCGCCGTGCCGGCAGGCCGGGCGCCAGTGCGGGCCACAGGCCCAGTGCGCCCAGCCCCAGAGCGAGCGCGCGGCGGCGCAGGCCGGGCGGTGGGGCGGGCGGGGCGGCGGCCATGGCGGGCGTAGGGGTCAGGCGAGCAAGGCGCCGATCCGGTGCTCGGCCGCCGCGCAGTCGCCAAAGTTGCGCGCCACCCAGCCCGCATCGCAGTAGGTCGGCAGGTAGCGCTCGCCCGCGTCGCACAGCAGCGAAAGGATGGCGCCTTGTTCGCCCCGCGCGCGCATCTCATGCGCCAGCGCCAGCATGGCGACAAAGTTGGTACCCGTGGACGGCCCCACGCGCCGCCCCAGCAGTTGCGAGAGCGCGCGCATGGCGGCCACCGACTCCACATCGGGCACCTCCACCATGCGGTCCACCAGCGTGCGGATGAAGCTCGGCTCCACGCGCGGGCGGCCAATGCCCTCGATGCGCGAGCCCGGCGCGGTGAGCGTGGCGTCGCCCGTGCGGTGGTACGCGCTGAACACCGAACCCTCTGGGTCGGCCACGCACACCTGCGTGGCGTGCTGTTGGTAGCGCACATAGCGGCCAATAGTGGCGCTGGTGCCGCCCGTGCCCGCGCCCACCACGATCCAGCGTGGGACAGGGTGGCGCTCGCGCGCCATCTGCGTGAACATGCTCTCGGCGATATTGTTGTTGCCGCGCCAGTCGGTGGCGCGCTCGGCGTAGGTGAACTGGTCCATGTAGTGGCCGCCGGTCTCGGCAGCGATGGCGCGCGCCGCGTCGTACACCGCGCCCGCGCTGTCCACGAAATGGCAGCGCCCGCCATGGAACTCGATCTGCGCCACCTTCTCGGGCGAGGTGCTGCGCGGCATCACCGCCACGAAGGGCAGGCCCAGCAGGCGCGCAAAGTACGCTTCGCTCACCGCCGTGGAGCCGCTCGACGCCTCCACGATCGTCGAGCCCTCGCGCACCCAGCCATTGCACAGCGCATAGAGAAACAGCGAGCGCGCCAGCCGGTGCTTGAGGCTGCCCGTGGGGTGGGTGGATTCGTCCTTGAGGTACAGGTCGATACCGCTGTGCTCAAAGGCAGGCAGGCGCAGCGGGATCAGGTGGGTGTCGGCGCTGCGCTGGTAATCGGCCTCGATGCGGGCGATGGCTTCGTGGAGCCAGGGGGAAGGGAGGGTCATTGGGGGATTGTCGGGGAGCTGAGCGAAAGCTATGAAATTGATGCCCTAGAATTTTCCAAACAATTTATTGGGGGAGAGACCATCATGGCAATTCCGGACTTCCAGTCGTTGATGCTTCCTGTTCTCAGGGAGTCTGCTATGGGTGAGGTGCGCATTTCTGACGTCGTCACATTGCTGGGAGTCAAGCTGGGATTGACGGAGGCGGAGCTATCGGAACTGCTGCCGTCGGGCAAGCAGACTACGTTCGCCAATCGTGTGAATTGGGCCAAGAGCTATTTGGGTAAGGCTGGGCTGATAACACTCACTAAGCGTGCTTATTTCGAGATTAGCGACCGTGGGAGGGCTGTACTGGAGAATCCGCCGCCAGCAATCAATATCAAATTTCTCGAGTCTTTTCCTGAGTTCCGGGCATTCAGAGAAGCATCGTCCGATACTCCATCTATATCGCAGTCGGAGCCGACAAATTTCAGAGAGTTAGCACCAGATGAGGTGATTCGGTCTGCAAATGCTGAGCTTCAGAAGTCGCTTGGGGCAGAGCTCCTAGCCAAGATCCTTGCGGCGCCCCCGGACTTCTTTGAGCGTTTGGTTGTGCAATTGCTAGTTGCAATGGGCTATGGTGGTTCAGCGATTGAAGCTGGTAAGGCTTTGGGAAAGAGCGGAGATTGTGGGGTTGATGGAGTCATCGACCAGGATGCATTGGGTTTGGACCGGATATACGTCCAAGCAAAGCGCTACACGGACAGCAAAGTGTCATCGGCGGAGATTCGGGACTTCTTCGGGTCGCTTGATCGCTTCAAAGCCAACAAAGGTTTGTTCGTGACAACGTCGACTTTCTCGCCAGCCGCGAAGGAAACAGCGGATATGTTGAGCAAACGCCTTGTTTTGATCGATGGGCTGATGCTCACCCGTCTGATGATTCGTTTCGACATAGGCTGTCGTGTCGAAGAAAAGGTCTACATCAAGAAGCTTGATGAAGATTTCTTCGACTGACTTGCAAATGGCGACCCTTTCATACGCTACCAATCCTCCTTCACCGCCATCACCGCATCCCTCCCCGCAGCCGCCCTCCCAGCCACCCACGCCGTCACCGTCCCCGCTGCCACCACAGCCGCCGCCAGCGCCAGCAGCCGCCCTTCGGGCACGCGCAGTTCCATCGTCCAGTGAAAGCTCTGCGGGTTCACCACGTGCACCAGCACCGCCGACACGGCCAGCCCCAGCAGCAGGCCGGCGGCGGCGCCCACGCCCGTCCAGGCGGCGCCTTCGCCCGCCACCACGGCCAGGATCTGGCGGCGCGTCAGGCCCAGGTGGGCGAGCAGGCCGAACTCCTTGCGTCGCGCCAGTACCTGCGCGCCGAAGCTGGCCGCCACGCCGAACAGGCCGATGCCGATGGCGACCGCCTGCAGCCAGTAGGTGACGGCGAAGCTGCGGTCGAAGATGCGCAGCGAGCGTGCGCGGATGGCATCGGCTGAAACCCACTCCAGCGGCGGCGCGCCGCCCGCCGCCAGCGCCTCGGTGGCCTGGCGCAGGGCGGCCAGGTCCGCGCCGGGGCGCGGCCAGACCGCCAGGTCGCTCGGGCGGGCGTCGCCCGTGAGGCGTTGGTAGGCGGCCAGGTCCAGCGCCACGGCGCCGGTCTGGCGGGCGTAGTCGCGCCATACTCCTGCTATGAAAAATAGAGCTGGTTGCGCTTGTCCCACTTGCCCTGGAGTCTCAAAAGACCTTGAAAATGCGGGCCAGTCCATGCCCGGCTGCACGCCGTAGAGTTCCACCGCCGCCTCGCTGAGGTAAATGGCCGTGCGCCCGGCGGGCACGGGCAGCGCGGCGTCCACCAGCGGCAGGCGCCGGGCCGGGTCGCTGCCCAGTGGGCGGGCCACCACGGTAAGCGCCGGGCGCGCCGGGTCGAGCTGCACCGGGCTGGCGCGCAGCGGCTCGACGCGTTCCACGCCGGGCAGGCGGGCCACCGCTTCGGCCAGGCCGGCGGGCAGCAGCGCCGCCTCGCCGCCGGCGGCCTGCAGGGCCGAGCGCAGGTACAGCGGCGCGGGCAGCACGGCGTCCAGCCACTGCTGCACCGAGCCGCGAAAGCTCGCCACCATCACCGTCAGCGCCACGGCCAGGCTGAGGGCGGCGACCACGCCGCCGATGGCGATGGCCGCGCTGCCGCGTGTGCGCCGCGCGCGCTCCAGCGCCAGCAGCGGCAGCACGCGCCGCAGCGCCAGTGGGCGCAGCAGCCGCAGCAGCAGGGCCACCGCCCAGGGCAGCAGCGCCATGCCGCCCACCAGGAGCAGGCCGACCGCCGCATAGGCCGCCAAAGGTATGCCAAAAACCGGTGGAGCGCTCGCCAGCAGAGCGCTGGCAGCTATCAAGACAATACCAATCCAGCTGCGCCCGCCGGCGCCGCCCAAGGTACCCAGGCCCTTGAGCGTCTGCGCCGGCGGCAGGGCCTGCGCGCTGCGCGCGGGCCACCAGCCGCCGATGAGTGCCGCCAGCACGCCAAGCGCGCCGTACAGCAGGGCGGCGGCCGTGCTCCAGCGCAGCGCTGGCTGCACGCCGGCGAAATAGCCGCCGCCCAGGTCACCGCCCAGCAGGCGCAGCGCGGCGGCGGCCAGCAAGCCGCCGAGCGCAACGCCGGCCGTGCTGCCGATCAGCCCGAGCAGGCCCGCCTCGGCCAGCACCAGGGCGAGGCGCTGGCGCGGCGTGGCGCCCAGTACGGCCAGCAGCGCGATCTGCGGCGCGCGCCGCGCCACGCCCAGCGCCAGCACCGAGAACACCAGGAAGGCGCCGGTGAACAGCGCCACCAGCGCCAGCACCGTGAGGTTGACGCGGTAGGCGCGCGAGAGCTTGCCGATGCGCTCGGCCGCGTCGCCCGGCTCGGCCAGCAGTGCGCCGGCGGGCCAGTACGGCGCGCTGCGCAGTGCCTGGGCAAAGGCCTGGCGGTCGGTGCCGGGGCGCAGTTGCAGGTCGATGCGGCTGAGCTGGCCGCCGCGCCCGAACAGGTCCTGCGCGGCGCCCAGGTCCATCACCGCGAGCGGCGCGCCGCCCGCCGCCACGGTGCCCGCAGCCTGCACGCGCAGCGTCTGGGCGCCCGTCTGAAGCAGGAGCATAGGGGCGCCGCCCGCGCGGTCCGCGCCGTCGGCCGGCACGTCCAGGGCCTGCAGCGCGGCGGCGTTGAGGAACACCGTGGCCGGGGCGAACAGCGCGAAGCGGTCCGCGCCGTCCCAGGGGCGCGGCATCAGGGCGGGGGCGATGGTGGGCAGCAGCAGCGCGTCGGCGCCGAGCACGCGCAGCGGCACGCTGGCGCTGGAGCGGCTGGCCAGGGCCGTGAGTTCCAGCACCGGGCTGGCGCGCGCCACCTGCGGGTGCGTGGCCAGGTGGCCGTACAGGGCTTCGGGCAGCGCGCCCTGCATGGCGCGCAGCTCCAGGTCGGGCTGGCCGTTGACGGCGCGCACGGCCTGCGCGAATTCGTCCAGCGCCGAGGTGTTGATGGTGTGCACGGCAAACGCCAGCGCCACGCCCAGCATCACGGCACACGCCGCCGCCGCGCTCTGCCGGGGGTGGCGCGCGAGCGCTTGCAGGGACCACAGGCGAAACAATCGCAGCACGCTCGGATTGTGCAGTGCTTGAACTGCGCGCGCCGCGCCCTACATAGTGCTGGGAAGGCGGCGCAGTGTCCCGCCCGTTCTTTGGAACCCAACGAAAGGAGCTCTAGCCATGAATGCATTGATCGGTCGCGGTGGTCTTTTTGACGATTTTTTCAAGGACATGAATCCCGGCTTCTACGTGCGCCCCTTGCACGGCGACCCCTTGCCCAACCCGGGCCAGATGAAGGTGGACGTGAAAGAGAACGACGGTGGCTTCCTCGTCTCGGCAGAAGTGCCCGGCGTGCCCAAGGACGAGATCCATGTGTCGGTGGATGGCAACGTCGTCACGCTGCGCGCCGAGGTGCGCCAGCTTGACCAGCAGACCGAGGGCGAGAAAGTGCTGCGCTCGGAGCGCTATTTCGGCAGCGTCTCGCGCAGCTTCCAGTTGCCGGCCGAGATTGAGGCCAGCCAGTGCCAGGCGAAGTACGACAACGGCGTGCTCACGCTCAACCTGCCCAAGAAGCAGGGCGGGCGCGGCCAGCGGTTGCAGGTCGAGTAAATCGCCCTAGCCGACCGTCGCCGGCCGCATGCCGGTGGCGGTCAGGCGCAGCACGCGGTCTGCGCGGGCCGCCGCGGCGTCGGAATGCGTGACCAGCACCAGCGCGGCGCCGTGCGCGCGCGTCTGCTGCGCCAGCAGCTCCATCACACGCGTGGCCGTTCCCGGGTCGAGGTTGCCGGTGGGCTCGTCGGCCAGCAGCACGCCGGGGCGGTGCACCAGGGCGCGGGCGATGGCCACGCGCTGGAGCTGGCCGCCGCTCAGCTGCTGCGGCAGGCGCGTGCCCAGGCCGGCCAGGCCGACCGCATCCAGCATGTCTGCCACCCGCGCCTCGGTGGCTTTCTGCCCGAGCAGCATCAGCGGCAGCGCCACGTTCTGCGCCACGTCCAGGTGCGGCAGCACATGGAACGCCTGGAAGACAAACCCCACATGGGCGCGCCGCCACAGTGCGCGGCCGGTCGCATCGAGCGTGCCCAGGTCGGTGTCGCCGTGGTGGATGCTGCCGGCGCTCCAGTCGTCCAGGCCCGCCAGGCAGTTGAGCAAGGTGGATTTGCCAACGCCCGAATCGCCCGCGATGGCCACGAACTCGCCCGGCGCCACGCTGAACGCCACCTGCTCGAACACCACGCTGTCGCCATAGCGCTTGGCCAGACCCGCCACGCGCAGCGCGTTGCTCATGGCGCCGCCTGCGCGAGCCGCGCCAGCACGGCGGCCTCCAGCGCGGCCTGCATGCCTGGCCGGTCGCAGGCAATGCGCTGGCGCGCCGGCATGCCGCGCAGCCAGGTGATCTGGCGCTTGGCCAGTTGCCGCGTGGCGGCAATGCCGCGCTCGCGCAGGCCGGCGAGGTCCAATGGGCCGCCGCTCGCGGCCTGAGCATCGAGCGCCTGCCAGGCCTGGCGGTAGCCGACGCAGCGCATGGACGGCAGGTCGGCATGCAGGCGCGGGTCGGCGCGCAGGCGCTGCACTTCGGCGAGGAAGCCGTGCTCCAGCATCGCGTCAAAGCGGGCGGCAATCCGGGCGTGCAGCCAGCCGCGCTCGTCCGGTTCCAAGCTAAATAGGCTTCCAGCGCTTATCCCATAATGGTTTTCAGCTCTTTTTTCAGGAGTATGGAAGGCGGACAGGGGCTGGCCCGAAAGCTCCCACACCTCCAGCGCCCGCTGGATGCGCTGGCTGTCCGCCGGCGCCAGGCGGGCGGCCGTGGCAGGGTCCACGCGCGCCAGCTCGGCGTGCAGCGCGGGCCAGCCGAGCTGCGCGGCGCGCGCCTCGATGCGCCCGCGCACGGCGGGGTCGGCGGCGGGCATGGCGTCCAGACCATCGGTCAGCGCCTTGAAGTACAGCATGGTGCCGCCGACGAGCAGCGGCAGCGCGCCGCGCGCGCGGATCTCGGCGATCAGGCGCGCCGCGTCCTGCACGAAGGCGGCGGCGCTGTAGGGCTCCCCGGGGTCGCGGATGTCGATCAAATGGTGCGGCACGGCGGCGCGTTCGGCCGGCGTGGGCTTGGCGGTCCCGATGTCCATGCCCCGGTACACCAGGGCCGAGTCGACGCTGACGATCTCCACCGCCACCCGGCCGGCCAGGCGCTCGGCGAGCTGCAGGGCGGCGCCCGTCTTGCCCGAGGCGGTCGGGCCGGCCAGCGCCAGGCAGGGCAGGGCTTCAATGGCGCTGGCCAAAGGGCTCTCCGTACTTCTGCACCAGCGTCCACGCCACGCCCGCCAGCAGCACGGACCAGAACAGGATGCCGTGCACCAGCGGCCAGACGGTTCCGTCCAGATGCGCGCCCACCCAGCCCCCGGCGGCGAAGGCCGCCAGCATCATCATCACGCCGTTCAAGGCGGAGGCCGCGCCCGCCGCGTGTGGAAAGGGGCCGACGCAGGCGGCCTGGCCGCAGGGCTGGTGCATGCCGTGCGCCACCATGAACACGTAGAACGGCAGGATCAGCGCCACCGGGTGCCGCACACCGGCCCAGGCCAGCAGCAGCAGGCCGAGCGCCCCGCCCACGCTCAGCGCCCCGGCCACCGCGACCGTGCGGCGCAGCCCGTAGCGCGTCAGGACCGCGCGGCAGACGAAAGTGCCGCAAAAATAGGCAAAGGCATTGAAGAACAGCCCCAGGCTGTACTGCGTGCGCGAGAGCTCCAGCACCTCGATGAACACGAAGGACGAGGCCGCCAGGAAGGTGAACAGGCCGGCGTAGGACGCGGTGGTGAGCAGCGAGAAGGCCCAGAAGGTCGGGTTTTGCAGCACCTCCCCCCAGGTGCGCAGCAGCGTGGCCGGTTGCAGTGCGCGCGGGTTGTGCTGCGTGAGTGTCTCGGGCAGGCGCAGGGCGATGAGGACCAGCGTGCCCAACCCGAATACGGTGACCGCCAGCAGTGCCGCGCGCCAGCCCCAGCCGGCCGAGAGCAGCGCGCCGATGGGCGGGCTCAGGCAGGCGACGATGCCCAGCCCGGTGAGCGCCCGCGACATGGCGCGTGCGCCCGCCAGCGGGGCGTACAGGTCGCGCACGATGGCGCGTGCACAGACCACGACGGCGCCCATGGCAGCGCCTTGCAGCGTGCGCCAGACGACCAGCGCGGCCATGGAGGGTGCGGCGGCGCTGCCCACCGAAGCCAGGGTGTACAGCCCCAGGCCGACCAGCAACACCGGCCGGCGGCCGAAGCGGTCGGACAGCGGCCCCCAGGCCAGTTGCGATACCCCAAAGGCGAGCAGCAGCGCGCTCAGCGTCAACTGCGCCTGGGCGACCGGCGCGTTCAGGCTGCGCGTGAGGGCCGGCAGGGCCGGCAGGTACAGATCGGTGGTGACCGGCTGGATGGAAAGCAGCAGGGCCAGGACGACCACCGCCAGGGCGGGCGAAATGGGCGTGCGCGGCGGTTCCGTGGAACCTGCGGGGGGAAAGGCGGCCATGGTTTTGAGCGTAACAGAGCCGGGCGGATCCAGGCCGCGCAAGGGATGCCGAAAACCATCGAGATAATCGTATTTCAAACTGCGGTTAATACCATTTCCATAATAAAAATGGAATTCATTATAGACAGGTAATTCATATTGTGTTAGAATTCGTTTGCCGCGCCTATCGCGGCATTCTTTTTGCGACCCATTTTCTCTATGGGTTGTGGCCGTTTTCCGGTTTCAAAAATCCATTCAACGAATAATCAAAAGGCTTTTCAACAGATGCAGGAATTTCTTCAAATGACATTTGCAGGCAGTGGGGTTCAGGCGTGGCTGTGCGCGGCTGCCTGGGTATTGGGTGCGGTACTCCTCATGAAAATCATCTTGCCGCTGGTCATACGAAGAATATCCAAATGGGCGGGAGCCACTTCCACGCATTGGGACGATGCGGTGGTGGATGCCTTGCGCGCCGTGCGCTGGTTCCTGGTGGCGTTGGTGGCCTTGCATCCGGCCAGCAGCGGGTTGGCGCTGAACGCGGTTGCGCAGCGCTGGGTGTCGGGTGTGGCCACGGTGGCGTTCTTCCTGCAGCTCGCTTTGTGTGCCAGCGCCTTCATCGGTGGGTGGATCTCGAATGTGCGCAATCAGTCGCTGGAAAAAGACCCGTCCACCACGAGTGCGCTTTCCATTCTGAGCTTTATCGCCCGGACCGTGGCATGGGCCATTCTCTTGCTGCTGCTGCTCGACAACCTGGGCTTCGATGTCAATGCGCTGGTGGCGGGGTTGGGAATCGGCGGCATCGCCATTGGTCTGGCGCTGCAGAATATCCTGAGCGACCTGTTCGCCAGCCTGAGCATCGTGCTCGACAAACCGTTCCAGGTCGGTGATTTCGTCATCATCGACGACTTTCTTGGCACTGTTGAGAATATCGGCCTGAAAACCACGCGGCTGCGCAGCCTGGGTGGCGAGGTGCTGGTGTTTTCGAACGGCGACCTGACCAAATCGCGCTTGCGCAATTACAAGTTGATGGCGGAGCGGCGCGTGGTCTTCAAATTCGGCCTGGCGTACGGGGCCACGCCGGAGCAGCTCGAACAGGTGCCCGTGGCGGTGAAGCGTGTCATCGCGGGCCAAGAGCAGGCCCGATTCGACCGTGCCCACTTCCTGGGCTTCAGCGGCGCCAGCCTGGATTTCGAGGTGGTGTACTGGATGCGCACCCCCGACTACAACGCCTACTGCGATGTGCAGCAGGCCATCAACCTGGAAATGATGCGCGAATTCGCCCGTATCGGCGTCGAGTTCGGGGTCTCCAGCCGCACGCTGCTGCAAGCCGGCCAGGAAGCCTGGGCAGTCGGGCAGATGTCCAAGGCTGACCCCGCAGCACCCTCTGCGCGCTGAACGTGCGCCGCGGGCCGGGCCCGCGCTTCGCCACCGTGTCCCGGGCGGACACGGTTTTCCTTCTCCCGCGATTCCTTCACCTTTGCCGGGCCGCAGCGCTCGCCAGGAGGTTTTGCATCCGCCAAAAGGAGCGCCCATGCGCCAAACCATTCTCGCCACCGACCTCGATGGGACTTTTCTTGGAGGCAGCCCGGCCGAGCGCGCCGCGCTGTACGACTGGATAGGCCAAAGGCGCGAGGAGGTGGTCCTAATTTACGTCACCGGCCGCAGCCTCACCACCATGCGCGACGTCCTTGACGATCTGCCCCTGCAGCCCGACCACATCATCTCCGACGTCGGCACGGCCGTGTACGCCGGGGCGGCGCGTGCGCCGCTGCCGGCGCTGGAGCAGTGGCTGGACGCAGGCTGGCCGCAGCACACCCCCGCGGCCGTGCGCCGCATTCTGGCGCGCCACCCGCACCTCGAAGAGCAGCCGGTGGTGGAGGGGCGGCGCGTCTCCTGCTTCTATTCCGATGCGCGGCTGGCCGGTGCGGCCCGTGCCGAGCTGGAGGCCGCGGGCCACGACGTGCTGCTGTCCGCCGATCGGTATTTCGATGTGCTGCCGCGCGGCGTGCAGAAAGGCCCGACGCTGCTGCGCACCCTGGCCGCGCTGAACCTGCCGCCCGAGCGCACCTTGGTGGCCGGCGACACGCTGAACGATCTCTCGCTGTTCCAGACGGGCTTGCAGGGCGTGGTCGTCGCCAACCGCGAGCCGCTGCTGGCCCAGGCCGCCCAGGGCCTGCCCCATTTGCACTGGAGCGATTACGAGGGCGCCGCCGGCGTGCTCGACGCTCTGCGCCGCATTCACTGAAGGAGGAACCGCTATGCCAACATCCCGATCGCAGGGCCTGAAGAACGAACTGGTTGTCGTCTACCACCGCCAGCCGTACGAAGAAGTGCTGGAAAACGGCAAGACCGTGATGCGCGAGCCGCGCAGCCCCAACGGCATCATCCCCGCCATCAAGGGATTTTTCAGCCACGTGGACAAGGCCGTGTGGGTTGCCTGGAAGAAAAAACCGGCAGCCGGCAAGGCGCAGGGTTTCGAGCGCCGCATCACCGTCAGCGACAGCTACGGCAACTACGACGTGGTGCGCTTGCCGCTGGAGGCGGCCAAGATCCACCAGTTCTACCATGTGACCTCGAAGGAGGCGCTCTGGCCGGTCATCCACACCTTTCCCTGGCTGTACTCGACCGAGAACACCCACTGGGCCGATTTCCGCGAGGTCAACCGCCGGTTTGCGGAAGCCGCCTGCGCCGAGGCGGCGCACGGTGCCGTGGTCTGGGTGCACGACTACAACCTGTGGCTGGTGCCCGGCTTCGTCCGGCAGATGCGGCCCGATCTGAAAATCGCCTTCTTCCACCACACCCAGTTCCCGGGGCCCGATGCGTTCAACATCATGCCCTGGCGCGACGAGATCATCGACAGCCTGCTCAGCTGCGATCTGGTGGGTTTTCATGTGCCACGTTTTGCGCAGAACTTCTGCACCGTGGTCGAGAGCCTGCGCCAAGGCGTGGTACGCCATGAGGCGCCGGTAGCGCTGCCCATCATCCAGCGCCGCTGCGCCTTGTCCGAGCCCCGAGTCACGGTGCAGCTCGATGTGCCCGGGCGCAGCATCGTCATCGACACCTGCCCCATCGGCACGGCGCCGGAGCTGATCGGCCAGGTGGTCAATTCGCCCGAAGGCCAGGCGCGCACCGAACGCATCCGCCGGGACATGGACGCCGAGATCCTCATCGTGTCGGTCAGCCGCGTGGACTACGCCAAGGGCGGCCGCCAGCAGCTCGAAGCGTACGAACGCCTGCTCAAGCGCCGCCCGGACCTGCACGGCCGGGTGAAACTGCTGCTGGTGACGGTGGCCGCTGCCGAAGGCATGGAGGTCTACCGCGCCGAACAGCAGAAGATCGAGCAACTGGTGGGCCGCATCAACGGGCATTTCGGCACCTTGCACTGGCTGCCCATCCATCTCTCGACCACGCCGTTGGTGTTTGAAGAGGTGGTGTGCGCCTACCGCGCCGCCGACATCGCCTGGATCACGCCGCTGCGCGATGGCTTGAACCTGGTCGCCAAGGAATTCGTGGCGGCCAAGCAGGGCGAGGCGGGGGTACTGGTGCTGTCGGAATTCTCCGGTGCGGCCATGGAGCTGGAAGACGCCATCGTGGTCAACCCCTTCAGCCGCAGCTCGCTGGACGACACGCTAGACCAGGCACTGGCCATGGGCGAGGCCGAGCAGCGCGAGCGCATGGGCCGCATGCTGGCGCAGGTGCAGCGCTACGACATCGGCCACTGGACGCGCCACGTGCTGGAGCGCTTTGCCGGCCTGTCCGTGCAAGAGCCAGAACCCAAGGTACTGGACCTGAAGCTGGTCGAGGGCGCCGACGCGCCCGAGACGGCTTGGGCCGCGCGCTGACCGTGCAGCGCCGGAATCGGGCGTGCGCGAGGCGGTTTGGGGTGCAGAGCCGCGGTTAGCATGGCGGTGTGTCTGCCACCGACCGAACGCCCCTTCGTGGTCGCTGCCTTGTCTGGGCGGTGTTGCTGGGCTGCGCCGGCGGACCGGCGGCGGCGTCGCAGACACTGTGCACCTTCGCCGCCGGCACGCCCCCGGCCTACCAAGAGCTCGAATTCATAGGTTACGGCGACGCGGCCCCTCTGGTGGTCTACAGCGCCTCGGCCTGGCGCAGCGGCCAGCGCGTGCCGCTTTCACCCCCGCACCTGGTGCTGGAACGGTTCGACCCGCGCACGGGCGCGGTCGCCCTGGAATTTCGCAATCCTGGCGATGCCAGCCTGCCGCCGTCGCTGGCGCTGCGGGGCATGGCGGGCCGTGCCCGGCTAAGCGTGGGTGCCAGCGTGCTCGAAGGCGACCTGGTGTGCGATTGAGCACGTAAAAAAAAGGGACCCTGCGGTCCCTTCTTCGTGTGCCGGTCGTGCCTCAGACCACACCCTGCGCCAGCATGGCGTCGGCCACCTTGACGAAGCCGGCGACGTTGGCACCGTCGATGTAGCTGACCGTGCCATCGGCACGCGCGCCGTGCTTGAGGCAGGCGGCGTGGATGCCCTGCATGATCATCAGGAGGCGTGCATCGACCTCTTCGGCCGTCCAGTTCAGGCGCATGGCGTTCTGGCTCATCTCCAGGCCGGAGGTGGCCACGCCACCGGCGTTGCTGGCCTTGCCCGGGGCATACAGCACGCCGGCCGCTTCGAAGGCCTTGGCGGCTTCGATGGTCGAGGGCATGTTGGCGCCTTCGGCGACGCACAGCACGCCGTTCTTGATCAGCGTGGCGGCGTCGTTCGCGTCCAGTTCGTTCTGCGTGGCGCAGGGCAGGGCGACGTCCACCGGCACGTGCCAGGGCGTCTTGCCGGCTTCGAAGCGCACGCCGGTGCGTTGGGCGTAGTCGCTCACGCGGCCGTAGTGGTGGTTCTTCACGTCCATCAGGATGGCGAGCTTCTCGGTGGTGAAGCCTTCCTCATCGATGATGGTGCCGCTGGAATCGGATACCGTCAGCACCTTGGCGCCCAGCGCCATGGCCTTCTCGACAGCGTACTGGGCGACGTTGCCCGAGCCCGACACCGAAACGCGCAGGCCTGCGAACGACTTGCCGCGCGTCTTGAGCATTTCATCGGCGAAGTACACCGTGCCATAGCCCGTGGCTTCGGGGCGGATCAGCGAGCCGCCGAAGGACAGGCCCTTGCCGGTGAACACGCAGTCCGCGCGGTTGCTGAGCTTCTTGTACATGCCGGCAATGAAGCCGACTTCGCGGCCACCCACGCCGATGTCGCCCGCGGGCACGTCGGTGTCCGCGCCCACATGGCGGAACAGCTCGCTCGCGAAAGCCTGGCAGAAACGCATGATTTCCCCCGGGCTCTTGCCCTTGGGGTCGAAGTCCGAGCCGCCCTTGCCGCCGCCCATGGGCAGGGTGGTGAGCGCGTTCTTGAAGGTCTGCTCGAAGGCCAGGAACTTGAGCACCGACAGGTTCACCGACGGGTGGAAGCGCAGCCCGCCCTTGTAGGGGCCGATGGCCATGCTGTGCTGGATGCGGTAGCCCTTGTTGACCTGCACCATGCCGTGGTCGTCCGTCCAGGAGACGCGAAACATCACCACGCGTTCGGGTTCCACCAGGCGTTCGAGCAGGCTGTGCTCGGCGTAGCGCGGGTGCTTCTCGATGAACGGCCAGAGGCTTTCCATCACCTCGGTGACGGCCTGCAGGAACTCGGGCTGGTGGGGGTTGCGTGCAGCGACCTCGGCAAGGAAGCTCTCGACGGACGCGTATTTCATGAAGGATCTTTCGGAAAAAAGCGGGGGGATGCGGCGGTGCAGCATGACATTATGCCAAAGTGGTATGGACTCATGCACCAAAAAAACCACACGCGGGGCGGATTTGGTGCAGGAGACCGGCAAATTTGGTGCGCGCGCGCAGCAGTTTGGTGCGCCGCAGCGGAGGCCCGATGGGTGCAACAGGAGGAGCAGGGCCGCTCAGCGGCCGCGCAGGAAGAGGGCGTCGAGTTCGCGCAGGCTCAGCTGGCGCCAGGTCGGCCGGCCGTGGTTGCACTGGTCGGAGCGCTCGGTGGCTTCCATCTGGCGCAGCAGGCCGTTCATCTCGGCCAGCGTCAGCTGGCGGTTGGCGCGCACGGCGCCGTGGCAGGCCATGGTGGCCAGGATGTCGTGCTGTGCGCGCTGCACCACGCCGCTGGCGTCGTGCGTGGCCAGTTCGGCCAGCACGCTGCGCGCGAGTTCCACCGCGTCGCCATGCGTCAGGGTGGCGGGCACGGCGCGCACGGCCAGGGTGCGCGCGGAAAACGGCGTGACTTCCATGCCGAGCGCAGCCAGCGCCGGCGCGCACTGCTCGGCGGTGGCCACTTCCTGGGGCGTGGCGGCGAACGTGGCCGGTATGAGCAGCGGCTGGCTGGAGATGCGCGCCGCCGCGTCCCACTGGCTTTTCAGCCGTTCGTAGACGATGCGCTCATGCGCCGCGTGCATGTCGACGACGACCAGGCCCTGCGCGTTCTCGGCCAGGATGTAGACGCCCTGCAGCTGCGCCAGCGCGCGGCCCAGCGGCCAGACCGTGGGGGCCTCGGCAGGGGTGTCCGGCGCTGCCTCGGGGGCGGGCAGGGGCGCGCCGCCCGCGCCGCGCGAAGCCGCCCACAGGGCGCCCAGGTCGGTCACCTTGTGGCCTGCGGGAGCATCGAAAACCATAGCTGCCTGCGCTTGTGCGGAAAGCGCTGGAGCCTGTTTTTGCCATAAATTCACGGGCGAAGCGGCGGGCGTGGCCGGCACCGGCGGCAGGCCGGGCGCGACCGCCGGTGCTGGCGCGGAGGCGCTGCCCGCGCGCGGCGCGGCGAGCGCGTTCTCGACCGCGTGGCGCACCGCCTGGTGGACCTCGCGGCTGTCCCGAAAGCGCACTTCGATCTTCGTCGGATGCACGTTCACGTCCACGCGTGCCGGGTCGATGTCCAGGTACAGCGCGTACACCGGCTGGCGCTGGCCGTGCAGCACGTCTTCGTAGGCGCTGCGCACGGCGTGCGCGACGACCTTGTCGCGCACGAAGCGGCCGTTGACGTAACAGTACTGCTGGTCGGCGCGTGCGCGCGCGGCATCCGGCAGCCCGGCGCGGCCGGTGAGCGTGATGCGGCCCTCGGTGTGCGCGAGCGGAAGCGACTGCGTCAGGAACTCCTCGCCCATGACGTCGGCCAGGCGCCGGTCCAGGGCGTCGTTGCCGGCCCCGGCGCCGTGCACCAGTGCGGCGCGCCACTGCTGCACCAGCTTGCCCTCGTGCCAGACGGCAAAGCCCACGTCCGGCCGCGCCAGCGCGTGCCGGCGCACGGCTTCCACGCAGTGCGCCAGCTCGGTCGCGTCCTGCTTGAGGAACTTGCGCCGCGCCGGCGTGCTGAAGAACAGCTCCTTGACTTCCACCGTGGTGCCGATGGCGCGCGCCACGGGGCGCAATTCGCCGCTGCGCGCCTCCAGCAGGCAGGCGGTCGCCTGGCCGGCCGGGCGCGAGAGCAGGGCCATGTCGGACACCGAGGAGATGGCCGCCAGCGCCTCGCCGCGAAAGCCCATGGTGGCGACGCTTTCCAGGTCTTCCAGGCTGCCGATCTTGCTCGTGGCGTGGCGGCGCAGCGCCAGCGCCAGCTCGGACTCGGGGATGCCGCAGCCGTCGTCTTCCACGCTGATCAGGCGCACGCCACCGGCGAGCAGGCGCACGGTGACCTGGGTGGCGCCGGAATCGAGCGCGTTGTCCACCAGCTCGCGCACCACCGAGGCGGGGCGCTCCACCACTTCGCCGGCGGCGATCTGGCTGACGAGCTCGTCGGGGAGGCTGCGGATGGGGCGGCGGCCAGGGGCGGCAAGGGCTTGGGACACGGGTTGATTCTAGGAGGCGCACCCGCATGGCGCCGGCACGGCCCCCGATAATGCCCGCAGCCCCACCCACCGCTGCCCATGGACGCCATCGCCTTTCTCATCGACTTCATCCTGCACGTCGACAAGCACCTCGAAGCCTTCGTGGCGGCCTATGGCGTGTGGGTGTACGGGCTGCTGTTCCTTATCGTTTTCGTCGAGACGGGCGTGGTCGTCATGCCCTTTCTGCCGGGGGATTCGCTGCTCTTCATCGTCGGCGCGCTGTGCGGTGCCGGGTTGATGGAGTTCGCCCCGGCCGTGGCGGTGCTGCTGGCGGCTGCCGTCCTGGGGGACCAGTGCAACTACGCCATCGGCCGCTACCTCGGGCCCAAGGTGTTCCAGTGGGAGAACTCGCGCTGGTTCAACCGCCGCGCCTTCGACCAGGCGCATGCCTTCTACGAGCGCTACGGCGGCATCACCATCGTGCTGGCGCGCTTCATGCCCTTTATCCGCACCTTCGCGCCCTTCGTGGCCGGCGTGGCGGCCATGGGGCGGGGCAAGTTCAGCGCCTACAACATGGGCGGCGCACTGCTGTGGGTGCTGGGTATCTGCACGGCGGGGTACTTCTTTGGCAACTTGGCGTGGGTGAAGGAGCACCTCGACAAGATCATCTGGGCCCTGATCTTCATCCCCGGTGTGATCGCCCTCTTTGGCGCCTGGCGCGGCGCCCGTGCACCAGGGCGCGAAAGCTCCTAAAAAAATAGCTGCCAGTGCAGGCGGGGCCTGTGTTGGCAGCCAATTTGATCTGAAAATATTAACGGCGGCGCTGGTTGTAGTCGCGGTCTTCGCCGATCTCGTGGCCGACCAGGGCGCCGCCGGCCGCGCCGGCAACGGCACCGGCCGTGCCGAAGAGTGCGTTGCCGGCGACCCCGCCGACGACGGCGCCGACGCCGGTGCCGATCTGGGCGTTGGTCGGATTGGAAGAACAGGCACCCAGCCCCAGGGCGGCGGCGAGTGCGGTGGCGAGAGCAAGAGTACGGGATGGCATGGCTTGGGCCCTTTCAACAAGGTGGATCAATGGCCGTGCCCGTCAAGGGGCTGGGGCCGATGGGTCCACTATCGCGCCGGGCCGGCGCACAGGATGTAGGACGCGCAGCGCAGCGCGCGTCGGCGCGGGCGCTCAGGCGGCGCGCGCCGCCAGGCTGATGGTCAGCAGCAGCGAGGCGTCGCTGCGCCCCGTGAGCGCATGCGGCGTGCCGCCGCGCAAATGCACGAAATCACCGGGGCCGAGCTGCTGCACGGCGCCGGGCGTCTGCAGATCGGCCTCGCCTTCGATGCACAGCAGGGTGATTTCGCCCGGTACCTGGTGCTGCGGCAGGGTCTTGCCCCGCGGCACGACGACGCGGATCACTTCGAGCTCATCGGCCTTGAGGATGGCGCTGGTCACGGCGCCCGGCAGGGCACTGCCGAGCGGCGCGATGCGGACGACTTCGGACGAGGGGGTGTGCGGCAGGGCCATGGCGTTCTCCCGAGGGGCGTGGCGGGTGGGAAAACAGTCTCTCAGATCGAGCGGCTGCGCGCCAGCGGCGGGTTGCGCGCGAAGTAGCGCTCGATGCCCCGCATCAGCGCGTCGGCCAGGCGCTCCTGGTAGGCGCTGCTGCGCAGGCGCGCTTCTTCCTCGGGGTTGCTGATGAAGGCGGTCTCGACCAGCACGCTCGGGATGTCCGGCGCCTTGAGCACGGCAAAACCCGCCTGCTCGACGCGCGGCTTGTGCAGCTTGCCGACCTGTTTGATCTCGCCCAGCAGCACGCTGCCGAGCTTGAGGCTGTCGTTGATCTGCGCCGTGGTGCTCATGTCGATGAGCGCGCGGCGCACGTGCTTGTCCTGGGCGCGCACGTTAAGGCCACCGATCAGGTCGGCCTGGTTTTCCTTGTTGGCAAGCCAGCGCGCCGCCGAGCTCGACGCGCCACCCTCGCTGAGCGCGAACACGCTGGCACCGCGCGCGTCGGGGTTGGTGAAGGCGTCGGCGTGGATGCTCACGAACAGGTCGGCCTGCACGCGCTGGGCCTTTTGCACGCGCGTCGCCAGGGGCACGAAGAAGTCGGCGTCGCGCGTCAGGTAGGCGCGCATCGGGTTGCCGCCCACGGTGGTGGCGTTGATGCGCTCGCGCAGCAGGTGCGCGACCTTGAGCACGACGTCCTTCTCGCGCGTGCCCTGCGGGCCGATGGCGCCGGGGTCTTCGCCGCCGTGGCCGGGGTCGAGGGCGATGATGATCAGCCGGTCGGTCTTGCGCGCCAGCGCCAGGGCGGGCGCTGCCGGAGCCTTGGCGGGCGGGGGCGCGGGGTTGTCCGGCACGTCGAGCGCGGCGCCCGGTGCGGCGGCTTCGCGTGCCCCGCCGGCGCGGGCAATCAGGTCGCCGAGCGGGTCGGCCGCCTTGTCGGCGCGGGGCGTGGCCGACAGCGCCTGCGCCGGCTCGGGCGCCGCGGTGCCCGGCGCCGACTCGGCCGCGCTGCCGGGCGTGGCCTGCAGGCGCTCGGCGATCAGCGTCTCCAGCGGATCGACGGGTACCTCGGGGTACAGGTCGAACACCAGGCGGTTGCCATAGGCGGCGACGGGCGGCAGCGAAAACACCTGCGGCCGCGCCGCCTGCTTGAGGTCGACCACCAGGCGCACCACGCCGGGCGCGTTCTGGCCGACGCGGATGCCGGCGATGTTCGGGTCGTCGCGCCGCACCTTGGCCACCAGTTCGCGCAGTTCGGGGCTGAGGTCTATGCCTTCGATGTCCACCGCCAGGCGCGGCGGCGTGGTGACGAAGAACTGGCGCGCCTTGAGCGGGCCGTCGGATTCGAGCGTGACGCGCGAATATTCGGGCGCCGGCCAGATGCGCACCGCCAGGATGGTGGCGCCGCGCGCGATCTGCTGGCGCCCGAGCAGCAGCACCAGGCCGCCGGCGCGCAGCAGCGCGCGCCGCGAGGCCTGCGGCGCGTTCGCGCGGGGCTCGGGGGGGGCGTCAGGGGTCATGGGCGCAGTCCTTGCAGCAGTTGTTCGCCAAGCGCGCTGCCGGCCGCCAGGTGGGCGTGGCGCACGCTGTCGTCGATTGCTTCAATGTGGATAGCAAGGTCCGCAGGCGGGATCAGGCCCGCAGCCTTCTCTGGCCATTCTGCCAGCTTTAGCCCAGGGTTGGCAAACAGCTCGCGAAAACCCGCGTCTTCCCATTCGCGCGGGTCGCTGAAGCGGTAGAAGTCGAAGTGCCAGATGGCCAGGCCCGGCGCCTCGTGGGGCTCCACCACGGCGTAGGTCGGGCTCTTGATGCGCCCCTGGACGCCCAGCGCGCGCAGCAGGTGGCGCACGAAGGTCGTCTTGCCCGCGCCCAGGTTGCCGTGCAAAGCGACAAAGGCGTTCGCTATGCCGGGCTGTGCGGCAAGTTGGCGGGCGAAGGCCTCGGTGTCGGCCTCGCTGTTCCACACCAGCGAACGGGTCTTGTGTGCAGGGGGCGTTTTTACAATTGGCAAATGGTGATCGGTGGCAGTCAACTCGTTCCTCAGATTGCGCAATGGGCGCGCGAACTGGGATTTTCACAAATCGGCGTCGCCGATGTGGACTTGTCTTCGGCGGAGCCCGGGCTCGCGGCCTGGCTGGCGCAGGGTTTCCACGGCGACATGCACTACATGCAGGCGCACGGCATGAAGCGCGCCCGGCCGGCCGAACTGGTGCCGGGGACGGTGAGCGTCATCACCGCGCGCATGGACTATCTGCCGCGCGATACGCCGGCCGACTGGCAGGCGGTGGAGTTCGCCCGCCTGGCGGACCCGCACCAGGGCGCGGTGTCGGTCTATGCCCGGGGGCGCGACTACCACAAGGTGCTGCGCGCGCGCCTGCAAAAGCTCGCCGACCGCATCGCCGAGGCCGTGGGGCCCACCGGGTACCGCGTGTTCACCGATTCGGCGCCCGTGTTGGAGGCCGAGCTCGCCGCGCGCAGCGGCCAGGGCTGGCGCGGCAAGCACACGCTGGTGCTCAACCGCGAAGCCGGCTCCATGGCCTTCCTCGGCGAGATCTACCTCGACATGCAGCTGCCGGCGAGCGCCCCGGTGACGGCGCACTGCGGCACCTGCCAGGCCTGCATCGACGTGTGCCCGACGCAGGCCATCATCGCGCCCTACCGGCTGGACGCGCGGCGCTGTATTTCCTACCTGACGATCGAGCACGCCGGGCCGATCCCCGTGGAGCTGCGCCGCGCCATCGGCAACCGCATTTACGGCTGCGACGACTGCCAGCTCATCTGCCCCTGGAACAAATACGCCCGCACCAGCCCGCTGGCCGATTTCGACGCGCGCCCCGGCCTGAGCGGCGCGCAGCTGGTGGAGCTGTTCGCCTGGGACGAAGCCACCTTTTTGCGCATGACCGAGGGCGGGCCGATCCGCCGCATCGGCCACGAGCGCTGGCTGCGCAACGTGGCCGTGGCGCTGGGCAACGCGCTCGCCAGGACGCATGCGCCGGCACTGCGCGCCGCACTGCAGGCGCGGGCGCACAACGACAGCGCGCTGGTGCGCGAACACGTGGCCTGGGCGCTGGCGCAGGAAAATATTGAATGAAATTGGCCTCTAGCGCCCGTGGTTGTAGGGCGATAAGCTATCAATTACGTAGTTATGAGAGGGGCCCCAGCACGCCCAGTGCGAGCGCCAGGCTGGCCGGGCCGAGCAGGGTGGAGAGCGTGACCAGCCCGGCCACGTAGGGCCCGTCGAAGCCCATGCGTGCGGCCAGTACATAGCAGGTGGACGAGGTCGGCAGGGCGGAAAAGATCAAGAGCACCGTGGTCTGCAGCGAATCCAGGCCGAACCAGCGAGACGCCAGCCAGGCCAGCAGCGGCAGCAGCAGGTGGCGGATGGACAGCACCGACACCGTCAAGGCCTTGTCCTGGCGCAGCGACCCAAGCTGCAGCCCGGCGCCCGCGGCCATCAGCCCGAGCGCGATCGCCGCGGCGCCGATACGCGCCGCGCTGGGTGCCAGCACCTCGGGGATCTGCAGGCCCGCCAGGTTCGCCGCAAGCCCGGCCGTGGTCGCCAGGATCAAAGGGTTGCGCAGCAGTTCGCGCGCGAAGTGGTGCTGGCCCTGGCGCGCCATCGGCCACACGGCCGCGATGTTGTAGAGCGGCACCGAAATGCCGATCAGCACGGCCATCAGCTGCAGGCCGGGCGCGCCGGCCAGCCGCTCGGCCATGGCCAGGCCGACAAAGGAGTTGAAGCGGAACGCCACCTGCGCCGCGCCGGCATGGGCACGCACGCCGATGCGTCGGCCCAGCCCCGGCACATGGGGCAGGGCGTAGGCGAGGGCGATGCCCGACAGGCCCGACAGCAGGCCGGCGGCCATCAACGACGACGTGGTACCCAGCTCGATCGGGCTCTTGACGATGGACTGGAACAGCAGCACCGGGAACAGCAGGTAGTACACGACGCCCTCGACCGCCTGCCATACCGGCCGGTCGAGCGCCGTGAAGCGGCACACCAGGTAGCCGAGCAGGATGAGCGAGAAGTCGGGGAACAGGATGTGCGCGTAAATCACCGCGCGCAGCATAGCGGTTGCGGCCGCCGGCACGCCGGCGTGCGGGGGCTGCTCTGCTATCGTTTGGCATGCCCGCGCAGACCGCCAGCCAGACTGCCATCGACCAGTTCACCGACGCTCTGTGGCTGGAGGACGGGCTCTCGCGCAACACCCTGGCCGCCTACCGCAGCGATTTGCGCCACTTCGCCGATTGGCTCGCCGCGCAGGCGCCGCCCGTCGCCCTGGACGAAGCCGCCGAACACCACATCCAGGCCTGGTTCGCCGCGCGCCACCACGGCACCCGCGCCACCACGGCCAACCGCCGCCTCTCCGTGCTGCGGCGCTACTTCCACTGGGCGCTGCGTGAGCGGCGCATCGCTGCCGACCCGAGCGTGCGCCTGCAGGCCGCCCGCCAGCCGCTGCGCGTGCCCAAGACGCTCAGCCAAGCGCAGGTCGAAGCCCTGCTGGCCGCGCCCGACGCCACGACGCCGCTCGGCCTGCGCGAGCGCAGCATGCTGGAGCTGATGTATGCCAGCGGCCTGCGTGTTTCGGAACTGGTGCAGCTCAAGACCTGGAACCTGGACCTGGGCGCGGGCGTGCTGCGCGTGCTCGGCAAGGGCGGCAAGGAGCGTTTGGTGCCGTTCGGCGAGGAAGCCGGCGCCTGGCTGGCGCGCTACCTGGGCGAGGCCCGGCCGGCCATTCTGGCGGGCCGCCAGAGCGACGATTTGTTCGTCACCGCGCGCGGCGCGGGGATGACGCGCGTGCGTTTCTGGGGCATCGTGCGCGCCCATGCGCTGGCCGCCGGCATCACCGCGCCGCTCTCGCCGCATACGCTGCGCCACGCGTTCGCCACGCATTTGCTCAACCACGGGGCCGATTTGCGCGTGGTCCAGCTGCTGCTCGGCCACGCCGACATTTCCACCACCACGATCTACACCCATGTGGCGCGCGAGCGCCTGCGCGAGCTGCACGCCCGCCACCACCCGCGCGGCTAGGGTTATTCGCTCAGGCTTTCGGCCCAGGCCAGGGCCTGCAGGTGGGCCCAGTTGACCTGGTGGTTCGAGAGGTGCAACTGCTCGGCGTTGTAGGCAAAAGCAGCTTCGTCGCCGCTCTCGCAGGCCTTGGTGAGCGCCAGGAAGGGTGCGAACACGCCGCGCCCGTGCAGCAGCGCTTCGACCACCGATTCGGGCAGCGCGACGGAGTTGAGCGCGCTCTCCAGCGGCATGCCGAGCATGGTGTCGAGCATGGAAAACACGCCGACAACGAAGGCGTTGTCGCATTCTTCCTGCGAGAGCAGCTCGTGGGCCAGCAGCTCCATCAGGCGCCCACGCACCACCGCCATGGTGCCCACGGCGGGTGGCGAGCCGCCCGCGCGCGAGGTGGTCAGCAGCAGCGCCGCCCAGCGAAAGAGCTTCTTGAGGCCCAGGATCATGACGGCGTGGCGGAACGAGGTGATCTCGCACTGCAGGCCGAAACCCGAGGAGTTGATGAAGCGCAGCAGGTTGAAGGAGAGCGTGGGGTCTTTCTTGAGCAGGTCTTCGATCTCGGCCGTGCTGCCCTGGCGGCGCACCAGGTTGATGAGCTGGATGATGGTCGCCTGCGAGGGCCGTATCGTCTTGGCCTGCACCGTGGACGGCTTGGCGAACCAGTAGCCCTGGAACAATTTGACGCCCAGGTCGGCCATGCGCTGGAACTGCTCGGCGGTCTCGACCTTCTCGGCGACGATTTCGGCCTGGCTGTAGCTGCGCGCGAACTGCACCAGCGGCGCGGCCAGTTCGGGCTTGAAGGCCGTCACGTCGAGCTTGATGTACGCCGCCATGGGCAGCCAGGCGGCGTACGGCCGGCGCAGCACCTGCTGGTCGAAGGCCAGGCGAAAGCCACGCGCTTTCAGGCCTTCGAAAATCGCGATGCAGGCCTCGATGGCCTCGGGCGTGGCGCCTTCGGGCAGGGTTGGCACTTCCAGCACGACCTTGTCGGGGTGGACCAGCTCCAGGTGGCCGCCGGCCAGGCTTTCGTGCGTGCAGTTGATGAACACGGTGAGCTTGCCCACCAGCGCCTCCGCGCCCCCATAGGACAACGCGTTGAACAGCAGGGCGGCATCACTGGCGGCGGTGTGCGCGTCCTGTGCGGTGGAACGGTCGAACAGTTCGTAGCCGACCACCGCGCGCTGGGCGTCCACGATGGCTTGGCGGGCGATCACCGCCATGTCGCTGGCCGCCACGGCGGTGGCGGAGGGTTCTTCGGTGGCGGAGGCGGTATCGGGAGCTTGGGACATGGGGCGGGCGAGGAATGGGCGGGCAGGGCGCGCACGCGGCGCGCGTTCCCGGCGATTCTAGGCGTCCGCCCCCGGCGGCTCAATCCGCGCCGATATGGTCGGCCCAGGCCAGGGCCTGCAGGTGCGCGCCGTTGATCTGGGAACTGCTCAAACCCAGCGCCTGCGCCGCCTGGTCGAAGGCGCCGTCGTCGTTGTTCTCGCACGCCTGGGCCAACTGCAGCAGCATGCCCAGCGGCCCTTCGCGGCGCAGCAGAGCCGTGGACACCGGCTCCGGCACGGTGATGAGTTCCAGGGCCGACGCCATCGGCATGCTGAGCATGGTGTCGAGCAGCGAAAAGATCCCTGCGACGAAGGCCTCGTCGGCCAGTTCCTGGTCGAACAGCTCAAGCGCCAGCAGTTCCATCAGGCGTCCGCGCACCACGGCGGTGTTGCCCACCGAGGGCGGCGGCGCGCCGTTGCGCGACACGGTGAGCAGCAGCGCCGCCCAGCGAAAGAGCTTCTTCAGGCCCATGAGCATCACGGCCTGGCGGAAGGAGGTGATCTCCCGCGTCAGCCCGAAACCCGAGGAATTGATGAGCCGCATCAGGTTGAAGGCCAGCCCGGCGTCCTTCTTGAGCACTTCCTCGATGGCCTCGGTACTCGACTGCTTGCGTACCAGGCTCATCAGCTCCAGGATGGCCGCCTGCGAGGGCGTCACCAAGCGCGCCTGCACCAGCGAGGGCCGGGCGAACCAATAGCCTTGGAACAGCGCAATGCCATGGCTGGAGGCCAGGTCGTACTGCTGCGCGGTTTCCACCTTCTCGGCGACCAGCTCGGCCTGCGAATGCCGGCCCGCATAGCTGATCAGCACCGCCAACTGGTCGGGTGCCAGCACGGACAGGTCGAGCTTGATGTAGTCCGCCAGCGGCAGCCAGGCGGCGTAGGCGGATTGCAGCACGGTGTGGTTGAACGCCAGATGGAAGCCCCGCTCGCGCAGCACCGAGAGCATGGGCAGGCGCGTGCCGACCTCGTCGGCGGCGACATGGCCGAGCGGTGGGATCTCCAGCACCACCTTGTCGGGGTCGATGAGCTCCAGGTGGCCGCCGGCCAGGCTCTCGTGCGTGCAGTTGACGAAGATCAATTTCTTGCCGACCAGGTCTTCGGTGCCGGCGTGGGAGAGCGCGCTGAATACCAGCGCGACGTCGGTCGCCGCGGTATGGCCGGGGCCGGTGCGCGAGCGGTTGAAGAGCTCGTAGCCGATGACGGCCTGCTGGGAGTTGACGATGGCCTGGCGGGCAATCATGGCCACCGACGCCTGGGGCGCGGGCGGCAAATTCTGGGGGTCAAACGAAGCGGGACTGGACATCGGGTCGGTACTCAATACGAAACAGGGGCCGGGCCGCGCTGCGTGGGCATGCGGCGCGCTGCAGCCATTCTAGGAAGCATCGCGCGCTCCGGAGCCAGGCAAGTGCCGGCTCCTCGAAGTCGGCCTGCCGGCGCGCGGCGGCATGGTGCAGATGAGGGCGCGGTGCGCATAGTGCACCTGCGGATCGCGTTGCGCGCGCTCGCGCCGCCACCGATACCAAAAATTACCAATTGCGACAGGCCAGGTGCCGTCCGGAAAGCCGTCTCCGGCACCTCGCCGGCGGTCCGGGCGCAGGGAGCGCAGGGCCACAGAATGCTATGGTAAAAGAAGCGTCGTGGGGTTACACCGCCTGCGCCGCGGGCGCTTTTACCTCTGTGCTGCAGGCATACGGCAGCTCCCGCGCGCGGTGTCGGAATTCCATCCCTACAATTGTAGAAAGCTTCCGGCGCCCGTCGGAGCGAGCACTATGAGGATTGGCATGGCGGTCTATGCATTGGACGGCAAGACGCCGCACATCGCACCCAGCGCCTGGGTGGCGGACAGCGCGCAGGTGATTGGCGCGGTGGTGCTGGGCGAGGACGCGAGCGTCTGGTTCGGCACCGTGGTGCGGGGCGATACGGAATCCATCACCATCGGCGCGGGCTCCAACGTGCAGGATGCGAGCGTGCTGCACGCCGACTTCGGCCAGCCGCTGGTGGTTGGCGAGCGCGTCACGGTGGGCCACCAGGTGGTCCTGCATGGCTGCAGCATCGGCGACGAAAGCCTGATCGGCATAGGTGCCGTGGTGCTCAACGGCGCCAGGATCGGCAAGAACTGCCTGGTGGGCGCCGGCGCCCTGGTGACCGAAGGCAAGGAGTTTGCCGACGGCTCCATGATCCTCGGCAGCCCCGCGCGGGTGGTGCGCCAGCTCACCCCCGAACAAATCGAGGGCCTGCGTGCCAGCGCCCAGCACTACGTCCTGAACGCGCGGCGCTTTCGCGATGGCCTGCGGCGCACCGACACGGCCTGACGCTGGCATGTCGGAACTGCACAAATTCATTTTCGAGGGCCTGCCGGTGCGCGGCGCCATCGTTCGCCTGGACGGCGCCTGGCGCGAGATGCTGGCGCGGCGCGCCGCCAACACCACCACCGGCGCCTACCCCGTGCCGGTGCGCGAACTGCTCGGCGAGATGGCCGCGGCGGGCGTGCTGATGCAGTCCTCCATCAAGTTCAACGGCGCACTGGTGCTGCAGATTTTCGGCGACGGGCCACTGCGCCTGGCCGTGGCCGAGGTGCAATCCGATCTGTCGCTGCGCGCCACGGCGGCGCTGACCAGCGAGGTGCCGGACGGGGCCACGCTGCCCGCCCTGGTCAACGTGGCCGGCGGTGGGCGCTGCGCGATCACGCTCGACCCGCAGGACAAGCTTCCGGGCCAGCAGCCGTACCAGGGCGTGGTGCCGTTGGTGGATGAAGCAGGGCGGCCGCTCACCAGCCTGAGCCAGGTGCTGGCGCACTACATGCGGCAGTCCGAGCAGCTTGAAGCCACGCTGGTGCTGGCCGCCGACGATCAGGTCGCTGCGGGCCTGCTGATCCAGCGCATGCCGCTCATGGGCCAGGCCAACCTGGGCGGCAGCCAGGGCGAATCGGCCGCGCACGGTGCCGACGAGGCATACAACCGCATCGCCACGCTGGCCGCCAGCCTGACGCGCGAGGAGCTGCTCACGCTGGATGTCGATACGGTGCTGCGCCGCCTGTTCTGGGAAGAAAACCTGGCGCGCTTTGTCCCGCAACAGGGCGCGCTCGGGCCGCGTTTTGCCTGCTCCTGCAGCCGCGAACGCGTGGGCCGCATGCTCGAATCGCTCGGGCGCGAGGAGGCGGAGAGCATCCTCGCCGAGCAGGGCCAGATCGAAGTCGGCTGCGAATACTGCGGCCAGCAGTACCGTTTCGACGCGGTCGACGCGGCGCAGGTGTTCGCCGCGCCCAGCGTGTTCCAGCCGCCTACGCCCAGCGGCGCCCAGTAGCCCAGGACGGAACGTCGGGCAAGGTCGCACCAGGCTGCGTCGGGGCCGGCGGGGGTGCGGTGGGCAGCGCCAGGCGGGCCGCGACCGCCTGGTGCGCCGCCACCGCGAGCGCCCGGCGCTGCGCACCCGCCGTGGGCAAAGGTGGCGCTGCGTGGACACGCACCACCAGGCCCCGCCCGGCCAGAATGGCCGCCAGGCATGTGCGCAGGCTGGTATCACCCGCGTAAGCCGCGGCGCTGCTGCGCCGGCCGTCCGGCCCGTGGTAGCTGATGGCCACGGGGTGGATGGGGCGGCTGGCCGCGATGGCCGGCTGCAGCAGGGCGGCGTGGAAGTCGAGCAGCGTGCTGCCGTCGGTGGTCGTGCCTTCGGGGAATACGGTCACCGTTTGGCCGGCTTCCAGCAGGGCCGCGATGCGCAGGTTGGTTGCGCGTGCGTCGCTGCGCACGCCGCGGCGCATGAAGACCGTGTCCGTGCGCGCTGCGAGCCAGCCCACCAGGGGCCAGGTGGCCACGTCCGCCTTGGCGACGAACGCCATGGGATGCGCTGCGTTGAGGGCATAGATGTCCAGCCAGGAGATGTGGTTGGCCACCACCAGCGCGCCTGCGGGCGCTTCGCTCCAGTCCACCTCCAGGGCCACGCCCAGCATGCGCAGCAGCTGGTGCGACCAGCGGCGCTTGAGCCGCAGGCGCAGCGCGGCGCTGGCGAGCGGGTAGGCGAGCGCCACCGTTGCCGCGCCCCACAGAAGGTGCACGCCCAGGCGCATGCCGCGCAGCAGCTGGAGAGGGCGCGGGGCGGGTGCAGCGCCCGGGTCGGCCGCCTGCGTCATCCGAGGAAGTGCCGGGCGTAGCGGCTGTCCAGGCGTGCCAGCGGCATGAGAATGGGCAGGTCGGCGGTGTTGAAGTCGGGGTCCCAGGCCGGGTCGCCGCAGACCCAGGCGCCCGCGCGCAGGTAGCCCTTGATCAGCGGCGGGACGGCAGCCGGCAAGGTCTGGTTCAAGGATTCCAGCGGCAGCGGGCAGCGGGGAAAGACGTGGTATTCCAGCGGGGCCATGTGCGCCTGCAGGCGGCGGTAGACGCTGGCGGCGGCGTGGCCGCCATCGGCCATGCTCATGCTGGCGCAGCCGATCAGGTAGTCGTAGCCGTTCTGCAGCATGTAGCGCGCCAGGCCCGTCCACAGCAAGGTGATGGTGGCGCCGCTGCGGTAGTCGGCGTGCACGCAGGAGCGGCCGATTTCCACCATTCGGGGCCGCAGGTGCAGCAGGCGCGTCAGGTCAAACTCGCCTTCCGAGTAGTAGGCGCCGATCTTCACGGCTTGCGCCGGTGCCAGGATGCGGTAGGTGCCGACCACGGCGCCGGCATGCTCGTCGCGGACCACCAGGTGCTCGCAGTACGGGTCGAAGATGTCGAGGTCCACCTGCGGCGTGCGCGTGCGCAGTCGGGCACCGAGTTCATCGGCGAACACGCTGTAGCGCAGGCGCTGCGCCTCCAAAATCTCGCTGGGGGTTCGGGCCAGGCCCACCGACATGTTGCGCGGTACAGAGCGCGCCGCTGTTTGGGCACTTGAAAAGGCAGTGGTCATCGTGTGTTCCAGGGTGGGCCTGGAACACAATTTAGGCAGCGCGCAAGACAGTTGCGTGACGGCTCTGTGAAGCTTTCGTGTGCGCCGCCGCCGACGCTATGGCAGGTACTGCACGTAGATCTCGTTCGGCTTGACCATGCCGAGTTCGCTGCGCGCCTTCTCCTCCACCATGTCCAGACCCTCGCGCAGGTCCTGCACCTCGGAGGCCAGGCGCTGGTTGGATTCCGCCGCGGCTTCGTTCGCATCCTGCTGGGCGCGCAGCTGCTGCTGCATGCTCGCCACGCGGGGTACGCTGCCGCGCCCGAACCACAGCTGCGCCTGCAGTGCGGCCAGCAGCGCGACCAGCACCACTGTGACGATGCGCGAGCCCATGGTTTAGCCCCTAGCGCGGTGTTTCGCCGCCGGGCCGCCCCAAGGCGAAACGCGGCCCCCTCGGGGGGCAGGGAGCGACACGCAGTGCGCGACCGTGGGGGCCAGTTCCGCCGCCGGGCCGCCCCAAGGCGAAACGCGGCCCCCTCGGGGGGCAGGGAGCGACACGCAGTGCGCGACCGTGGGGGCCAGTTCCGCCGCCGGGCCGCCCCAAGGCGAAACGCGGCCCCCGCGGGGGGCAGGGAGCGACACGCAGTGCGCGACCGTGGGGGCCATTACTTCAGGTTGTAGAACGCCGCCCGGCCAGGGTAGTGCGCGATATCGCCCAGGTCTTCCTCGATGCGCAGCAGCTGGTTGTACTTGGCGATGCGGTCCGAGCGCGAGAGCGAGCCGGTCTTGATCTGGCCGGCGTTGGTGCCCACGGCGATGTCGGCGATGGTGCTGTCTTCGGTTTCGCCCGAGCGGTGCGAGATCACGGCGGTGTAGCCCGCGCGCTTGGCCATCTCGATGGCGGAGAAGGTTTCGGTCAGTGTGCCGATCTGGTTGATCTTGATGAGGATCGAGTTGGCGATGTCCTTCTCGATGCCTTCCTTCAGGATCTTGGTGTTGGTGACGAACAGGTCGTCGCCCACCAGTTGCACGTTCTTGCCCAGGCGCTCGGTCAGGATCTTCCAGCCGTCCCAGTCGCCCTCGGCCATGCCGTCTTCGATGCTGATGATGGGGTACTTGTCCACCCAGGTGGCGAGCATGTCGGTCCACTGCTGGGCGGTGAGCTGGATGCCGCCTTCGCCTTCGAGCACGTACTTGCCGCCACGATAGAACTCGCTCGCGGCGCAGTCCAGGCCCAGGGCGATCTGTTCGCCGGCGGTGTAGCCGGCGGCGTCGATGGCCTGCAGGATCAGCTGGATGGCGGCCTCGTGGTTTTCCACGGAAGGCGCAAAACCGCCTTCATCGCCCACGGCGGTGCTCATGCCCTTGTCGTGGATGATCTTCTTGAGCGCGTGGAACACCTCGGCGCCCCAGCGCACGGCCTCGCGGAAGGAGGGGGCGCCCACGGGAATGATCATGAACTCTTGCAGGTCCAGGCTGTTGTTGGCGTGCGCGCCGCCGTTGATGACGTTCATCATCGGCACGGGCAGCTGCATGCCGCCCATGCCGCCCAGGTAGCGGTACAGCGGCAGGCCGGACTCTTCGGCGGCGGCGCGGGCCACGGCCATGGAGACGGCCAGCATGGCATTGGCGCCCAGGCGGCTCTTGTTGTCGGTGCCGTCGAGGTCGATCAGGGTCTTGTCGAGGAAGGCCTGTTCGGAGGCGTCCAGGCCGAGCACGGCCTCGGAGATTTCGGTGTTGATGTGCTCCACGGCCTTGAGCACGCCCTTGCCCAGGTAGCGGGACTTGTCGCCGTCGCGCAGCTCGATGGCTTCGCGCGAGCCGGTGGAGGCGCCCGAGGGCACGGCGGCGCGGCCCATCACGCCCGATTCCAGCAGCACGTCGCATTCGACGGTGGGGTTGCCGCGGCTGTCCAGTACTTCGCGGCCTACGATGTCAACGATGGCACTCATGGGTTTCCTTTTGCGGGAGTTTTAAATCAAATGAGCCTCTAGCGCCCTACAGTAAAGCGTTGATAGCTATCAAATAAGGAGTATCAAAGGCCTTCGACACAGACCAGGCGCATGATGGCCGCACCCTCGCGCGCGGCACGGGCCTTGCCGTACTCGGGCGAGTGGTAGAAGGCCTTGGCGGCCTCGAAGCTGGGGAATTTGGCGATCACCAGGCGCTCGGGCGTCCAGTCGCCTTCCATTACCTCCGCCTGCCCGCCGCGCACGCAGATCTCGGCGTTGTGCGCCTGGAAGGCCGCGGTGGACCACTTCTTGTATTCCTCGTACTGCGCGGGGTTGGTGACGCGCACGTTGGCGATGACGTAGCCACTGGGCATGTTCTCAGGCTCCAAAGTTGTTTTCGAGAAAACCGTTTTGCTTGGTGACGCCGTCGAGGACCACCAGGGTTTCGAGCAAGGCCCGCATGTGCTTGAGCGGCACGGCGTTGGGGCCGTCCGACCAGGCCTCCGCGGGCCGGGGGTGGGTTTCCATGAACAGGCCCGCCACGCCGACGGCCACGCCGGCACGGGCCAGCACCGGCACCATGTCGCGCGCGCCGCCGCTCACGGCACCCAGGCCGCCGGGCTTCTGCACCGAGTGGGTTACGTCGAACACCACGGGCGCGCCGGAGTTGCGCATCTCGGCCAGGCTGGTCATGTCGGCTACGAGGTTGTTGTAGCCAAAGCTCACGCCGCGCTCGCAGGCGAGGAACCGGTCTTCCGACAGGCCCACTTCGGCCGCGGCAGCGCGCGCCTTGTCGATGACGTTCTTCATGTCCCAGGGCGCGAGGAACTGGCCCTTCTTGATGTTCACCGGCTTGCCGGACTGCGCCACGGCGCGGATGAAGTCGGTCTGCCGGCACAGGAAGGCCGGCGTTTGCAGGACATCGACCACGCTGGCCACCTCGGCGATGTGCGAGGTCTCGTGCACGTCGGTCAGGATGGGCAGCTGCAGCTGGCGGCGCACCTCATCGAGGATCTTCAAGCCCGCGTCGAGGCCGACGCCGCGCTGGCTGGTGCCCGACGAGCGGTTGGCCTTGTCGAACGAGCCCTTGTAGATCAGCGGAATGCCCAGCGGCGTGCAGGCTTCCTTGAGCTGGCCGGCGACGTCCAGCGACATCTGCAGACCCTCAATGGAGCAGGTGCCCGCGATAAGAAAGAAGCGGTGTTCCAGGCCAACGTCGAAGCCGCAGAGTTTCATGGGATCACGCCTTTTTCTGGTGTTCCACGGCCGCCTTGATGAAGGCGTTGAACAGCGGGTGGCCGTTCCAGGGCGTGGACTTGAACTCGGGATGGAACTGCACGCCGATGAACCAGGGGTGCACGCTGTGCGGCAGCTCGACGATTTCGGTGAGCTGCTCGCGCTGCGTCAGGGCCGAGATCACCAGGCCCGCCTGGCGCAACTGGTCGAGGTAGTGCTTGTTGGCTTCGTAGCGGTGGCGGTGGCGCTCGGTCACCACGTCGCCGTAAATCTCGTGTGCCAAGGTGCCCGGCGCCACATCCGAGCTTTGCGCGCCCAGGCGCATGGTGCCGCCCAGGTCGGAGGCCGCGTCGCGCTTCTGGATGCTGCCGTCCTTGTCCTGCCATTCGTTGATGAGGGCGATCACCGGGTGCGGCGTGGCCGGATCGAATTCGGTGCTGTTGGCGCCGGCGAGGCCCGCCACGTGGCGGGCGTATTCGATGGTCGCGACCTGCATGCCCAGGCAGATGCCGAGGTAGGGAACGCGGTGCTCGCGTGCGTACTGCGCCGTGGCGATCTTGCCCTCCACCCCGCGCTGGCCGAAGCCGCCGGGCACCAGGATGCCGTCGAAGCGCGCGAGCTGCCGCATCTCGGCGGGGGTCAGCGTCTCGGAGTCGAGGTATTCGATCTTCACGCGCACGTGGTTCTGCATGCCGGCGTGGCGCAGCGCCTCGTTGACTGATTTGTAGCTGTCGGACAGATCGACGTACTTGCCCACCATGGCGATGCTGACCTCGCCCTGCGGGTGCTCGGTCTCATGCACCAGCGCGTCCCAGCGCTTGAGGCTGGTGGGCGGGGTGTTCAGGCGGAGCTTGTCGCAGATCAGGCCGTCGAGGCCCTGCTCGTGCAGCATGCGCGGCACCTTGTAGATGGTGTCGACATCCCACATGCTGATCACGCCCCATTCGGGCACGTTGGTGAATAGCGAGATCTTGGCGCGTTCTTCGTCGGGGATGGCGCGGTCGGCGCGGCACAGCAGCGCGTCGGGCTGGATGCCGATTTCGCGCAGTTTCTGCACCGTGTGCTGCGTGGGCTTGGTCTTGAGCTCGCCGGCCGCCGCGATGAAGGGCACGTAGGTCAGGTGCACGAAGGCAGCGTTGTTCGGGCCGAGCTTGAGGCTGAGCTGGCGCACGGCTTCGAGGAAGGGGAGCGATTCGATGTCGCCCACCGTGCCGCCGATCTCGACGATGGCCACGTCCACGGCATCGCTGGTGCCTGCGCCGGCGCCGCGCTTGATGTATTCCTGGATCTCGTTCGTGACGTGCGGGATCACCTGCACCGTCTTGCCGAGGTAGTCGCCCCGGCGCTCCTTCTCGATCACGCTCTGGTAGACGCGGCCGGTGGTGAAGTTGTTGGTCTTCTTCATGCGCGTTTCAATGAAACGCTCGTAGTGGCCCAGGTCGAGGTCGGTTTCGGCGCCGTCGTCGGTCACGAACACTTCGCCGTGCTGGAACGGGGACATGGTGCCCGGGTCCACGTTGATGTACGGGTCGAGCTTGATGAGGGTGACTTTGAGGCCGCGCGATTCAAGGATCGCGGCAAGGGAGGCTGAGGCGATTCCCTTGCCCAGGGAAGACACCACACCGCCGGTGACGAAGACGAATTTGGTCATGTCTGAAGGGGGTCTCTCGAAACCTGTAGCGCACTGGGCGTCTGCGGATTCGTACCGCTACAGGTTTCGAGAGGCCCCCTGGTGGTGGGAAATTGGAATTATAGGCGGCGGGCCCGTGCGCGGCGCCCGTACGGCCCCCTCTGCTACATTGCCGCGATGACCGATCTGGCAGGCAAACACATCGTCCTCGGGCTCACTGGCGGGATCGCCTGCTACAAGGCAGCGGAGTTCTGCCGGGCGCTCATCAAAGCGGGCGCCAGCGTCCAGGTGGTGATGACGGCTGCGTCCGAGCAATTCATCACCCCGGTAACGATGCAGGCTTTGAGCAACCGCCCGGTTTTCGCCTCGCAGTGGGATGCGCGCCCTGGCAACAACATGGCGCACATCAACCTGGGCCGCGAGGCGGATGCCATCGTCGTGGCGCCGTGCAGCGCCGATTTCATGGCCCGGCTGGCACAGGGCGCGGCCGACGACCTGCTCGCCCTGATGTGCCTGGCACGGCCGGTGCAGCGCGTTCCATTGCTGCTGGCGCCGGCCATGAACCGCGAAATGTGGGCGCATCCGGCCACGCAGCGCAACTTGGCACAGGTGGCGCAGGATGGCGCGGTGGTGCTGGCGGTGGGCAATGGCGACCAGGCCTGCGGCGAAACGGGCGATGGCCGCATGCTGGAGCCGACCGAGCTGCTCGAGGAGGTCGTGGCCTTTTTTCAGCCCAAGCGGCTGGCTGGGCAGCACGTCCTGGTGACGGCGGGCCCGACGTTCGAAGCCATCGACCCAGTGCGTGGCATCACCAACCATTCCAGCGGCAAGATGGGATTTGCGCTGGCGCGCGCGGCGCGCGAGGCCGGCGCCGAAGTCACGCTGGTTGCCGGGCCGGTGGCCTTGCCCACGCCGCGTGGCGTGCGCCGGGTGGACGTGGTGTCCGCGCAGGATATGTACGACGCCGTGGTTCCACTGGCCGGGGCCGCAACCGTTTTCATCGCCACGGCGGCGGTTGCGGATTGGCGCCCGCTCCAGGCCGTGCAGGAGAAAATCAAGAAGGACGGGAGCGGCGCGGCGCCCACCCTGGCCTTTGCGGAAAATCCGGACATCCTGGCCACCGTGGCGCAGTCCGAACGTGCCAAGAGCGGCGCCCTGTACTGCGTCGGTTTCGCCGCTGAAAGTCACGACCTGCTGGAGCACGCTACCGCCAAGCGCGCACGCAAGGGCGTTCCGCTGCTGGTCGGCAACCTGGGGCCCGCCACCTTCGGCCGCGACGACAATGCGCTGTTGTTGGTGGATGCCGCCGGTCATGCCGAACTGCCGCGCGCCGGCAAACTCGAACTGGCGCGCCAGCTGGTCGCGCAGATCGCCCAGCGCCTTACCGGAGCCACGACATGACGCCTTTCCCCGATGCCCTATCCCTGCACCCGGACTGGGATACGCCCAAGGACGGCGATTTCGCACGCTATGTAGAGCGCCTGAGCGCGCCGCGCGCCGCCGCCCTGCCGGACGAGCCCGGGCGTGTCCCGCATGCCGGTGAGGTGCTCAAGGCCCGCCGCCCACGCACCGGCGCCGGTGCCGACCCCGCGCCGGCGAACGCGGCGCAAGCGACGCAACCGGCGCTTGCGCCGGTGCTGCGCCTGCTGCTGCCTGGCCTCATTCTTCTGATCGTGCTGGCGCAGGTCTTTTCGCTCCTCCAGGGGGGTGTCGGCCTGATGCTGCTGGTGCTGTTGGCTGTGGGCGGGTGGGCGCTCAGCCGCTGGTGGCGTGCGCTGGCCAAGGGGGCTCAAGGATCGAACGCGGGCAGGGCGGCGCTTGCCTCCTTGCAGCGCGAATTGCAGGCGCTGGCGCAGAACAAGGGCCAGGCCCGCACCCGAAAATGAAAATCGACGTCAAACTGCTCGATCCGCGCATGGCCGACAGCCTGCCGGCCTATGCCACGCCCGGAAGCGCCGGGCTGGATCTGCGTGCCTGCCTGGACGCGCCGCTGGCCCTCGCCCCCGGTGCTTGTGAACTGGTGCGAACGGGCCTGGCGATCCATCTGGCCGATCCGGGCTACGCGGCCTTGATCCTGCCCCGCTCTGGCCTGGGGCACAAGCACGGCATCGTCCTGGGCAACCTCGTAGGCCTGATAGACAGCGATTACCAGGGCGAGTTGATGGTGAGCGCGTGGAACCGCGGTTCCGTCCACTTCATCATTGCGCCCATGGAGCGGTTGGCGCAATTGGTGGTGGTGCCGGTGGTCCAGGCCGAATTCAAGCTGGTCGACAGCTTTGCGCCCACCCAACGGGGCACGCAGGGCTACGGTTCGACCGGTCGGGGATAGGCGGCCAGCGCGTAGTCCTGCGACTACACGCCTGCAGTCCACGCACCGACCTGTTGCACCTCCCAAGCCCTGCAATGTGTCCGCCCCTGTGCGTTTTTAATTCGAATGTCAGAGCGCCTGCCCGTTGGTCACGGCGTCTCGTTTTTCAGGAGAACACCATGACGACAACCTTCTTTCGGCGCGCCGGCATCGCGGCCAGCGCCATTCTGGTGGCCGGTTTGACGGCTTGCGCAGCACCCCAGCCGCACTACGGCGATCGGACGTACCAACAGGGTGCGTACACCGCGCCGGCCCATGGCGCCGAGTACGGACGCGTGGCCAACATCTACGCCTTGCAGGGCGGGCGGTCGGGGAACACCTCCGGCGCGGGGGCGGTGCTCGGCGCCGTGGTCGGCGGCGTGCTGGGTCACCAAATAGGGGGCGGAAGTGGGCGCGCAGCGGCCACTGGCGTAGGGGTGATCGGCGGCGCGCTGGCCGGCAACGCTATCGAGGCGCGCAACAACAGCAACAACGGCCCTGGGGGCTACCGAATTGTCATTGCCCTGGATCGTGGCGGCCAACGCGACTACGACGTGAGTTCGCCAGGCGATCTGCGCGTAGGCGACCGCGTGACCGTGACCAACGGCCAGATCGCGCGTTATTGAGCCCCCGGTGCCTGCGCGTTCAGTGCAGGCCCGTTCCCCCCGGCGCCTGCGGCTGGATGCGAAAAAATCCGGTCCCCGCCGTGCCGCGCGCCGTTTCTTCCTCCGTGGCGGCACGCACGGCATGCACCTGGAGATGCAGCCGCAAGGCGATGCCGGCCAGCGGATGGTTGCCGTCCAGCACCACATGTTCCGGGTAGATCTGTGAGACGGTATAGAAGCCTTCGCGCGGGGCTTCGCTGCTCACGCCTGTGGGCAATGCGGCACCGTCAAAACTCATGCCTTCTTCCGTCCCCTCCGGGAACAGCGCAAGGGGTTCGAGAAACAGCAGTTCTTCGTCGAATTCGCCGAAGGCTTCCTCAGGCTCGAGGTGCAGGTCCAATTGGGCACCGGCGGCGTGGCCTTGCAGGGCTTCTTCGATGCGGCCCAGCAAATCGCTGCCGCCCAGCAGAAACTCCACCGGTTCGTCCAGCACATCGAGTTTCTCGCCCAAGGTGTCTTGCAGGACCCATGTCAGGGCGACGACGCAGTGTTCGGTGATTTCCATAGGAGAATTCTCGCACCACCGCTTGTCCGCCGTTGCACGCTGCGGCATTTCCCATGCAGACCGACCTCCCCCTCGACTTGCTCGGCGGCTTGAGCGCCGATGCGTTCATGCGACGCTATTGGCAGAAGAAGCCTCTGTTGATCCGCCAGGCGTTGCCCGGCTTTGCGCCCCCCGTGGCGCGTGCGCGCTTGTTTGCGTTGGCCGCCGACGAAGGTGTGGAGTCGCGCCTCGTAGCCAGGGACGGTACCGCATGGTCCGTGCGCAAGGGCCCTTTCAAGCGCAGAGCGCTCCCGCCGCTCGGCCGCCGGGATTGGACGCTGCTGGTGCAGGGGGTGGATGTGCACGACGACGCCGTCCATGCGCTCATGAACCGGTTCCGCTTCGTTCCCGATGCGCGGCTGGACGATGTGATGGTCAGTTTTGCCACCGACGGTGGTGGCGTCGGCCCGCATTTCGACAGCTACGACGTCTTCCTGCTGCAAGCCCAAGGCAAGCGCCGGTGGCGCATCGGGCGGCAGAGGAACGCCAGGCTCCGGGACGACGTTCCCCTGAAGATACTGGCGCATTTCGAACCCGAGCAGGAGTACCTGCTCGCCCCCGGCGACATGCTCTACCTGCCGCCGGGGTGGGCGCACGATGGCATTGCCGAGGGCGAATGCTTGACCTATTCCGTCGGCTTTCGGGTGCCCGAGCAGGCCGAACTGGGGCGGGAACTGCTGGCGCGGCTGGCCGACGAGGGCGACGCGACGGGCCGCGTGCTGTACCGCGATGCCGGGCAGGCGGCCGTCCAGGCTCCGGCGGAGGTTCCGCAGGCGCTGGCCGAGTTTGCGCGACAGGCTGTCGAGCACGTGCTGGCCGAGCCGCTCGCCCTGGAGCGGGCGCTGGGCGAGGTGCTGACCGAGCCCAAGGCCAATGTGTGGTTCGACCCCGCGCCCATGCAAGGCGGGGAGGACGGCCTGGTGCTTGACCGGCGAACGCGCATGCTGTTTGATAGCCGGCATGTGTTCATCAACGGCGAGAGCTTTCTTGCGAGCGGCAAGGACGCCCGTCTCATGCGCAAATTGGCAAATCAACGCTTTCTCGGGCCTTCCGACATGCGGACCGCCGGCCCCGGCGCCATGGCGCTCCTTAGTGCTTGGGGCGACGCTGGCTGGTTGCACGCGAGGGAGGTTTGACCATGGAGTCTGTTGAAGAGCCGGTCCCGCCGGCCCCGCTGCTGGAAGGGCGCTTCGAAGGGCGCAATGCCTTCACGCAGTGCGTGCGCGATGCGCTGGCGCACGCCGCGCAGGCCGGTTGGCGGGAACTCATCCTGAGCGATGCCGATTTTGCGGACTGGCCCCTCGGTGAGCGTGCGGTGATCGAGGCACTCGATGCCTGGGCCCGCAGTGGTCGGCACCTCACCTTGCTGGCCAAGAGCTACGACGATGTCGTGCGGCGCCATGCGCGGTTCGTGCGCTGGCGCACCACCTGGGACCACATCATCCAGTGCCGCGCCAGCCCCGGCGCCGATGCACTGGACATCCCGAGCATGATCTGGTCGCCGACATGGGTCTTGCATCGGCTCGACCCTGTGCGCTGCATTGGCGTCGCCGGGGCCGACCCGGGCCGGCGCGTGGCGGCGCACGAATTGCTGCGCGAATGGCTGCAGACCAAGAGCAGCCCGGGGTTTCCCGCCAGTACCCTGGGGCTGTAGCGGGCGGCGCGGACGGCGCCTGTGTAAGCGAAAGAAATTAATTGCGGCGCGTGTCAACCGCAGGAATTGGCGCATCGTTGACGGCGGATGTGACGGGCAGTGCTTGCAGTGGTGATTTGATTTTCGAGGCTTTCTGGATGTGTCAATTCGTAGAAACCACGATTGACAAAGGCTCTCTATAATCGCGCCAGAGTAAATATTGCCCTACCGCAAAAACTCTACCAAAGCGTAGCCGGGCTGCAAGAGGCTGGACGTTTTGGCAACTTTGTCTATAACTGTCCCCTGAGGAGAACTGAAATGAACAAGTCTTTCGTCATTGCGTCGCTGATCGCCGCCGCCGCCCTTGCTGCTTGCGGTAAGAAGGAAGAACCGGCTCCTGCTCCCGCACCGGCACCGGTTGAAGCGCCCGCCGCCGTGACCCCCGCTGAGCCCGCACCCGCTCCGGCTGCTGCACCGGCCTCCGAAGCCGCTCCTGCCGCGGACGCTGCCAAGCAGGCCGCCGATCAGGCTGCTACCGCAGCGACTGCCGCCGCCTCGGAAGCCAAGTAATACGGCTTGCGCTGCCTGCGTCCAGCAGGTGGTCGGCGAAAACCCTGCATGGTGCCCGTGCAGGGTTTTTTTTCGCCTATCCGACCGGGATCCATTCGGTGCCGCTGTGCTGGTGGGCGATGACGATGGCGTCCTGCTCCCAGCCCAAGCTGCACGCAAAGCGCTCGCGCACCAATTCCGGACGGTTGTTGCGTTCGCTGAGATGTGCCGCCACGACGCGCGCCAGACCCGGGTGTGCGAGCGTGGTCAGAATCGCGCCCGCCGCTTCATTGGACAAATGTCCCCAGTCGCCGCCGACGCGGCGTTTGAGAAACGGTGGATAGGCGGATTGCGCGAGCAGTTCCGGATCGTGGTTCGCTTCGAGCAACAGCGCATGGCAGCCCGCAAGCTGCGCCAGCAGGTGGGCCGAGGCATGTCCGAAGTCGGTCGCCACACCCAGATGGTGCTGCCCGTTGCTGCAGCGCAGCTGGAGGGGCTCGCGGGCATCGTGGGGGACCGTGAACGGCCGCGCTTCCAGCGGGCCGAGGTCGATGGTCGCGCCGTCCTGCACCAGGTGCAGCAGTGCCCCGAGCGGCGGGCTGCCGATGGCCGCGTAGGTCCCAGGACTCATCCAGATGGCAATCGCATGCTGCTGCGCCAGCGCCACGGCGCAGCCGACATGGTCGGAATGCTCATGGGTGATGAAGATGCCGTCCAGGTCGTCGCAGGCGAGGCCGGCGCGCGCCAGACGCTGCGTGAGCTGGCGCGGCCCGAAGCCGCAATCGATCAGCAGGCGGCGCGCAGCGGCGCCGCTGCCGGCTTCGACCACCGTGCCGTTGCCGGCGCTGCCGCTCCCCAGGCTGCGAAAGCGCAGCACGCGTGGCTTACTTGAGGTCGTCGGCCAGTACCCGGACGATACGCTGCGCGTTCTCCGAGTTGTCCGGCGCGCCGCTGGCGTTCTGCACCGAAACCACGCTGGCGTTGCCGGCGCTGCGCAGGACGATGCGGTATTGCAGGGGCGGCGTGGCCGCCTTGCTGCTGCCGAAGACGCCCATCACCTTGCCGAAGAATCCCGGCTCCTTCTGGTCGGTGCCCGGAGCGACGTAGCGCACGAAGTACACCCCCTGGCTGCGGTCGCGGTCTTCGACGGTGAAGCCGGTTCGGTCGAGCGCCAGCCCCACGCGGCGCCAGGCGCGCTCGAAACCTTCGTCGATCTGCAGCACGGCGACGCCATCCTGGCTGGCCAGGCGCACTCCGGCGGGAGCGGGCGCCGTCGCCGTCGCAGCGCGCGCCTGCTCGGCGGACGCGCCGAGCCGCACCATCATGCGGCGCAGGAATTCGATTTCCAGTTCCGGGTCGGCCGCGCGCGGCTGCCATACGGTGGAATCCTTGTTGGCGCTGTTGAACACTTCGATCATGCCGCGGTGGCTGACGTAGATTTCCGTGCCGCCGTCGGCGCGGCGCTCCAGCCGGGTGCGGAACTTGTCGCGCTCGCCGGTCGAATAGAGCGAATCGAACACCTTGCCCAGCGTCGAGCGGATCAAATCCTGCGGAATCTTGGCGCGGTTTTCCGCCCAGTCGGTTTCCATGATGCCCAGGTTGTTCTGGTCAAGCGCCAGGGTGAAGCCGTTTTCCAGCCAGAAGTCGCGCACCGGGTCCCAGAGCTGATCGGCCGGGCGCTGCACCACCAGCCAGCGCTGGTCGCCGTTGCGCTCGATGCGCACATCGCCCAACTTGTTTGCGGCGGCGTCGCTCCCGGGCGCTTGGGCCGCCTTGCCGGCCTCCAGGGCGTTGGCCGACACCACGCCGCCGGGCACGGCATAGCGGTTGTCGCGCGAGAGTTGCTTGAGGTCGGGTGGGACTTCCAGCGACTGGCCCTTGCTGGCACTCTTGTAATCGATCTTCTCGCCTTCCAGCACCGAGCAGGCGGACATCGCGAGGGCCAGGCCGAGCAGGCCGATTCGTGCAGCAGTATTCACGCGGGAAATCCTCTTTGAATTCGAAGGGCAGGCCGGATTGCAGTACTAGAGCAGGCCACTGGCGCGCAAGGCGCCTTCGACCACGGCCTCGTTGGCCGCAGCCAGCGGCGTCATGGGCAGGCGCAGCGTGCCGCCGCAGCGGCCCAGGCGCGCGAGCGCCCACTTGACGGGAATCGGGTTGGCCTCCACGAACAGGTGCTTGTGCAGCGGCAGCAGGCGCAGCTGGATCTCCATCGCGCGGCGGGTATCGCCCGCCAGCGCCGCCACGCACAGCTCGTGCATCAGCCGGGGCGCGACGTTGGCCGTGACGCTGATGTTGCCATGGCCACCGCAGAGCATCAGGGCCACGGCCGTGGGGTCGTCGCCCGAAAAAATGGCGAAGTCCTTGGGAAGGTCGCGGATGAGCCACTGCGCGCGCTCGATGTTGCCCGTGGCTTCCTTGATGCCGACGATGCCCGGCACCTGCGACAGGCGCAGCACGGTGTCGTGCAGCATATCGCCGACGCTGCGGCCGGGCACGTTGTAGAGCACGATGGGCAATTCGCCGGTGGCCTCGGCAATGGCCTTGAAATGCTGGTACTGGCCTTCCTGCGTCGGCTTGTTGTAGTAGGGCACGACCTGCAACTGGCTGTCGGCGCCCACGTCCTTGGCGAAGCGCGCCAGCTCGATGGCTTCCTTGGTGGAATTGGCCCCGCAGCCGGCCATGACCGGCACCCGGCCGGCCGCCTGCTCGATGGCGACGCGGATGATTTCGCAGTGCTCGGCGACGTCCACCGTGGGCGATTCGCCCGTGGTGCCTACCACGCCGATGCAGTCGGTGCCTTCGGCAATGTGCCAGTCGATGAGTTTGCGCAGGCTCCCGTAGTCCACGCTGCCGTCCTCGTGCATGGGCGTGACGAGGGCGACGATGCTGCCGGTGAGAAACGGGCGGGAGGTGGTCATGGAGGCAAGGAAAAACGCAAAAAGAGGATTCTAGCGGGCGCCATCCTCGGCGCGCAGCCGCGGTTTCGCGGCTGCGCCCCCAGTCAGGCGCAGCGCCGCGATGCGCTGCACGAAGCGCGCGGGCGGCTCCAGGTAGCCTTCTTCGTAGGCCACCACGCGCAGACCCTCGCAGGCGCGCAGCAGTTCCCCGGGCGCCAGCAGGAAATCGGGGTTGGCCGGGCGGCCGACGGTTTCGTTGCCCTGGGCAAAGGTCTCATAGAGCAGCACGCCGCCGGGCGCCACGCATTCCACCAGGCGCGGCAGCAGCGCGCGCCACAGGTAGTTGGTGACGACCACGGCGCCGAATTCCCGGCCCTGCAGCGGCCAGGGCCCTGCCTCCAGGTCGCAGGCCAGTACCTCGCCATGCGCAGCGGCGCTTTGCAGGGCTTCGGCCGAGCGGTCCACCCCCAGCACCGGGTGGCCGCGCCCGGCGAACCATTGCATGTGCCGGCCGCTGCCGCAGGCCAGGTCCAGCACCGGCGCACCCGGCGGCACCAGGTGCGACCAGCGGCGCACCCATTCGGCGGCATCGGTCATGGCGTTACTCTCAAAAAAATAGCTGACAACCCTTATGCAATAAGCGCCAGAGGCCAATTTTCCTTCAAAAACAGGCCCAGGCCTGGTCCGCCAGCATCACCAGAAAATCGGGCCGCTGGTAGAGACCGAAGACCGCCGCCAGCGCGAGCAGCGCCGCCGCCCAGAGCGCACGCCGGCGCCAGGGCGTGTGCGCCGGGGCGGGGCGGTGGGTGGGTGCGGACATCACGCCGCCTGTGCGGCCGGGCCGCGTGCAATGGGGTGCTCGCGCACCGGAATGTTGATCAGGCCCGCCAGGACGCCGAAGGCAATGGCCATCCCCCAGACGACGTCGTAGTTGCCCGTGCGGTCGTAGAGGAAGCCGCCCAGCCACACGCCCATGAAGCTGCCGACCTGGTGGCTGAAGAACACGAACCCGCCGAGCATGGACAGGTGCTGCACGCCGAAGATCTGCGCCACGGCGGCGTTGGTCGGGGGCACGGTGGAGAGCCACAGCGCGCCCATGACGGCGGAAAACACGTACACCGAGGTGGGCGTGAGCGGCGCCAGCAGGAACGCGCCGATCACGATCGCCCGGGCGAAGTAGATGAACATCAGGATGTGGCGCTTGGCCATGCGCTGGCCGAGCGCGCCCGAAATATAGGTGCCGAACACGTTGAACAGGCCGATCAGTGCCAGCGAATAGCTCGCCACCTGGGGCGAGAGGCCGTGGTCGCGCAGGTAGCTGGGCATGTGCACGGCGATGAACACCACCTGGAAGCCGCAGACGAAATAGCCGGCCGTGAGCATCAGGAAGCTCGGGTAGCGCAGCGCTTCGGAAAAGGCCTCGCCCACGCCTTGGCGCTGCGCGGCGGGCGCGCTGCCGGCAAAGCGTGGCTCGCGCAGCCAGAAAGCGAGCGGGACGATGACCAGCACCATGGCGGCCAGCACCAGGAGGGCCTCCTTCCAGCCCAGGTTGGTGATCAGGAAGCCCTCGGCCGGCACCATCAGGAACTGGCCGAACGAGCCCGCCGCTGCGGCCACGCCCATGGCCCAGGAGCGCTTGTGCGCCGGCACCTGGCGGCCGATGACGCCGTAGATCACGGCGTAGGTGGTGCCCGCCTGCGCGGCGCCGATCAGCACGCCGGTGGTCAGGGCGAACAGGGTTTCCGTCGGCGACAGCGCCATGCCCAGCAGGCCCAGCGCGTACAGCACGGCGCCGCCGATCAGCACCCGGAAGGCGCCGAAGCGGTCGGCCACCATGCCGGCGAACACGCCGATCAGGCCCCAGGAGAGGTTTTGTATGGCCAGCGCCAGGGCGAAGGATTGGCGCGTCCAGCCCATTTCCTGCGTGATGGGCTGCAGCCACAGGCCGAAGCCGTGGCGGATGCCCATGGACAGGGTGACCACGGCGGCGCCGCAGGCGAGCACCTGGAACATTGAGAGCTTGGGCGGGTCGGTGTGCATTGCAGCAAATGTATCCAAACGGCCGCGCTCGTGCTGTCGCCGGGGTACGGCCGTGCGAAGACCCTGGTTTTCTATCCAGTCCTACAATCCGCGCCCATGGCAGCCCATCCCACCTCCGTTTCCGCGAGCGAATACTCCGAAGGCTCGATCCGCGTGCTCAAGGGCCTGGAGCCCGTCAAGCAGCGCCCGGGCATGTACACCCGCACCGACAACCCCTTGCACGCCATCCAGGAAGTGCTCGACAACGCCGCCGACGAGGCGCTGGCCGGGTTCGGCAAGAAGATCAAGGTCACCCTGCACGCCGACGGCTCGGTGGGCGTGGAAGACGACGGCCGGGGCATCCCCTTCGGCCTGCACCCCGAGGAAAAGGCGCCGGTGATCGAACTCGTGTTCACCCGCCTGCACGCCGGCGGCAAGTTCGACAAGGGCAAGGGCGGCGCCTACAGCTTCTCCGGCGGCCTGCACGGCGTGGGCGTCTCGGTCACCAACGCGCTGGCCACGCGCCTGGAGGCCACCAGCCACCGCGAAGGCCAGTCCGCGCGCCTGGTGTTCTCGGGCGGGGATGTCATCGAGCCCCTGGTGGCGCGGCCGCTCGAAGCCGGCGAGCGCAAGCAGGGCACCACGGTGCGCGTGTGGCCCGACGCCAAGTACTTCGAATCGAGCAGCCTGCCCATGGGCGAGCTGACGCACCTGCTGCGCAGCAAGGCGGTGCTGATGCCGGGCGTGGCCGTGACCCTGGTCAACGAAAAGACGCGCGAGCAGCAGACCTGGCAGTACAAGGGGGGCCTGCGCGACTACCTGATGCAGACGCTCTCGGCCGACCCGGTGATCCCGCTGTTCGAGGGCGAAGGCTTCGCCGACCGGCACAACGAGAGCTTCGCCGAGGGCGAAGGCGCCTCCTGGTGCGTGGCCTTCACCGAGGACGGCCAGGTCGTGCGTGAGAGCTACGTCAACCTGATCCCGACGAGCGCGGGCGGCACGCACGAAAGCGGCCTGCGCGATGGCCTGTTCCAGGCCGTGAAAAGCTTCATCGAGCTGCATTCGCTGCTGCCCAAAGGCGTGAAGCTTTTGCCCGAGGACGTGTTCGCGCGCGCCAGCTATGTGCTGTCGGCCAAGGTGCTGGACCCGCAGTTCCAGGGGCAGATCAAGGAGCGCCTGAATTCGCGCGATGCCGTGCGCCTGGTCAGCAGCTTCGTGCGCCCGGCGCTCGAACTCTGGCTCAACCAGCATGTGGACTACGGCAAGAAGCTCGCGGAACTCGCCATCAAGGCCGCGCAGACGCGCCAGAAGGCCGGCCAGAAGGTGGAAAAGCGCAAGGGCTCGGGCGTGGCCGTGCTGCCCGGCAAGCTGACCGACTGCGAAAGCCGCGACCTGGCGCACAACGAGGTGTTCCTGGTCGAGGGCGATTCGGCCGGCGGCAGCGCCAAGATGGGCCGCGACAAGGAAAGCCAGGCCATCCTGCCGCTGCGCGGCAAGGTGCTCAACACCTGGGAGGTGGACCGCGACCGCCTGTTTGCCAACACCGAAATCCACGACATCTCGGTCGCCATCGGCGTCGATCCGCACGGCCCCAACGATTCGCCCGACCTCTCGGGCCTGCGCTACGGCAAAGTCTGCATCCTGTCGGACGCCGACGTGGACGGCTCGCACATCCAGGTGCTGCTGCTCACGCTCTTCTTCCGCCACTTCCCCAAGCTCATCGAGGCCGGCCACATCTACGTGGCGCGCCCGCCGCTGTTCCGCGTGGACGTGCCGGCGCGCGGCAAGAAGCCGGCCGCCAAGCAATATGCGCTGGACGAGGGCGAGCTGCAGGCCATCCTCGACAAGGCCGAGAAAGACGGTGTGGCGCGCGAGAAATGCCAGATCAGCCGCTTCAAGGGCCTGGGCGAGATGAACGCCGAGCAGCTGTGGGAGACCACGCTGAACCCCGACACCCGGCGCCTGCTCCCCGTTCAGCTGGGCGGCATGGACTTCGCCGCCACCGAGGCGCTCATCACCCGGCTCATGGGCAAGGGCGAGGCGGCGTCGCGCCGCGAGCTGATGGAGCTGCACGGCGATGCGGTGGAGATCGACGTCTGAAAATATTGGCAAAATTGGCCTCTAGCGCTTATCTGGTAAGCGTTTATAGCTATCAAAATATTAGTGAATACCCATGAGTGAGCAACCCGGCCTTGCCTTTGCCGAACCCGAGACGCCCGACGAACCGGGCCTGGCCAGCTACGCCCAGCGCGCCTACCTCGAATACGCCCTGAGCGTCGTCAAGGGCCGGGCGCTGCCCGACGTGTGCGATGGCCTCAAGCCCGTGCAGCGCCGCATCCTGTACGCCATGGACCGCATGGGCCTCTCCTACAGTGGCCCCAACCGCAACGTGGCGGCCAAGCCGGTCAAGAGCGCCCGCGTGGTGGGCGACGTGCTCGGCCGCTTCCACCCGCACGGCGACCAGTCGGCCTACGACGCGCTGGTGCGCCTGGCGCAGGACTTCGCGCAGCGCTACCCGCTGATCGACGGCCAGGGCAATTTCGGCAGCCGCGATGGCGACGGCGCCGCCGCCATGCGCTACACCGAGGCGCGCCTGTCGAAAATCACCAGCCTGCTGCTCGATGAAATCGACGAAGGCACGGTCGATTTCATGCCCAACTACGACGGCAGCACGCAGGAGCCGCGCCGGTTGCCCGCGCGCCTGCCGTTCGCGCTGCTCAACGGCGCCAGCGGCATTGCCGTGGGTCTGGCCACCGAGATCCCCAGCCACAACCTGCGTGAGGTGGCCGACGCCTGCGTGGCACTCATCAAGAACCCGCAACTGTCCGAGGCCGATCTGCTCGCGCTGATCCCCGGCCCCGACTATCCCGGCGGCGGACAGATCATCAGCAGCGCGGCCGACATCGCTGACGCCTACCGCAGTGGGCGTGGCAGCCTGAAGGTGCGCGCGCGCTGGAAGATCGAAGACCTGGCGCGCGGCCAGTGGCAGATGGTGGTGACCGAGCTGCCCCCCGGCGTGAGCAGCCAGAAGGTGCTCGAAGAGATCGAGGAAATCACCAACCCCAAGCTCAAGGCCGGCAAGAAGGCGCTTTCGCAAGAGCAGAACCAGCTCAAGGCCAGCATGCTCGCGGTGCTCGATGGCGTGCGCGACGAATCGAGCAAGGACGCGCCCGTGCGCCTGGTGTTCGAGCCCAAGACCGGCAAGGTGCCGCAACAGGAGCTGAGCACGGCGCTGCTGGCACACACCAGCCTGGAAACCTCGGCGCCCATCAACCTCACCATGGTGGGCATCGATGGCCGGCCGGTGCAGAAGTCGCTGCGCCAGATGCTGGAGGAATGGATTGCGTTCCGGCAGACCACCATCACGCGGCGCAGCCACCACCGCCTGGACAAGGTGCTGGACCGCATCCACATCCTCGAAGGGCGGCAGACCGTGCTGCTCAACATCGACGAGGTGATCGCCATCATCCGCCAGTCTCATGATCCCAAGGCCGCGCTGATCGCGCGCTTTGCCCTGAGCGACCGGCAGGCCGAGGACATCCTTGAAATCCGCCTGCGCCAACTGGCGCGCCTGGAAGCCATCAAGATCGAGCAGGAGCTGAAGGAACTGCGCGAAAGCCAGGGCAAGCTCGAAGAGATCCTGGGCAGCCCGGCCGCACTGCGCCGCCTGATGGTCAAGGAGATCGAGCAGGACGCGAAACAGTTTGCCGATGCCCGCCGCACGCTCATCCAGGCCGAGAAGAAGGCCGTGGTCTCGGCGCGCGTGGTGGACGAGCCCGTCACCGTGGTGGTTTCGCAGAAGGGCTGGGTGCGCGCGCGCACCGGCCACGGCCACGAAGCCGCGAGCTTCGCCTTCAAGGCGGGCGACGGGCTGTACGGCACCTTCGAGTGCCGCTCGGTCGACCAACTGATCGTCTTCGGCAGCAACGGCCGTGTCTATTCGGTGCCGGTGGCGCAACTACCCGGCGCGCGCGGCGACGGTCAGCCCGTCACCACGCTGATCGACCTGGAGCCCGGCAGCCAGATCGCGCACTACTTCGCAGGCCCGGCCGCGGCGCAGCTCTTGCTGGCCAGCACCGGCGGCTACGGCTTCCTGGCCACGGTCGAAGCCTTGGTCTCGCGCCAGCGCGGCGGCAAGGCCTTCATCACCCTGGGCGAGGGCGAGACGGTGTGCGCGCCCTCGCACGCCGCACACACGAGCGGCAGCGCACCGCTGGCCCCCGCTACGCACGTGGTGTGTGCCTCGGTGGGCGGGCGCATCCTCACCTTCGAGATCGGCGAGCTCAAGCGAATGGACAAGGGCGGGCGCGGCCTGATGCTGATCGACCTCGAAGCCAAGGACCAGCTCGCCGGGGCGGCGGCCTACACGCGCAGCATCCGCATCGCAGGCGTGGGCCGCGGCGGCAAGGCGCGCGAGGAGCAGCTGGAAATCCGTTCGCTCAACAACGCCCGCGCGGCGCGCGGACGCAAGGGCAAGGCGGCCGACCTGGGCTTCAAGCCGGCGTCTGTGGTGCGTCTGCAATAGGGAGGCCGGCCTAACGGGTTTCCGGGCCCAGGCGCGGAAATTGGTAGTACGCTCGCAAGGCGTTTACATTTTCCTACAAGGTTCCGAGATGCAGTTCCGAATTGCCCACAAGCTTTGGTTGTCGGTGCTGGTGCTGGTACTTTTGCTGGCCACCGTGGTGGGGTTTGCCGGTCTGCGATCGGCCCGGGCCCAGGTCGAGAGCGATGCCATCCGCGCCGCCATGAAGGAGCGGGTGGATACGGCCATGGTGTGGATGGGCCTCACGCGCGACAACGCCACGCGCACGCTGGCCACGGTCATCAGCAGCGATCCGGCGGTCGAGGCGGCGCTGAAGGACGACATGGCGAGCACGTCCGAGCAGATCAGCGCGCTGCAGAAAAAAATGCAGACTCTGGCGGATTCCGACACCGACCGGGCGCAGATCGCGAAGATTGCGCAGGCCCGCAGCGCCATGGCCCAGGCGCGCGATCAGGTGCGCAAGCTCAAGGCCGACGGCCAGCAGGCAGAGGCCGTCGCTTTTGTCGAAAAAACCTACCGCCCTGCGTCCGACGCCTACCTCAAGACCCTGGGCGACTTCTTGCGCCTGCAGCAGCAGGCCGAGCAGGACCAGCTCCAGCGCGTGGCCGATTCGCGCGCCACCACCATCCGCGTGGGCGTCAGCGCCATGGTCCTGCTGATGCTGGCCATCGGCGCCGGCGCCTTCGTGCTGATCCGCAGCATCCAGCAGCCGCTGCAAAAAGCCAACGCGCTGGCCGGCCGCATCGCCGCCGGCGACCTCAGCCAGCACGAAGAGATCGCAAGGCAGGATGAGTTCGGCGAACTCCTGCGCTCGCTCTACGCCATGAGCGCGGCGCTGGCCCGCACCGTGCAGCAGGTGCGCCACAGCACCGACAGCATCGCCACGGCCAGCGCGGAAATCGCCTCCGGCAACCACGACCTGTCGGCGCGCACCGAGCAAACTTCGAGCAACCTGCAGCAGACGGCTGCGGCCATGGACCAGTTCACCAGCACCATTCAGCAGAGCGCGGCCAGCGCGCAGCAGGCCAGCAGCCTCGCGGCCAGCGCCACCGGCGTGGCGCGGCGCGGCGGCGAGGTGGTGACCCAGGTCGTAGCGACCATGGACGAGATCACGCAGAGCAGCAAGAAGATCGCGGACATCATCGGTGTCATCGACGGCATCGCCTTCCAGACCAACATCCTGGCGCTCAACGCCGCCGTTGAGGCGGCGCGCGCTGGCGAGCAGGGGCGGGGTTTCGCCGTCGTGGCGAGCGAGGTGCGCAGCCTCGCCGGGCGCAGCGCCGAGGCGGCCAAGGAAATCAAGCAGCTCATCGGCACCTCGGTGGACCGGGTCGAGGCCGGCTCGCGCCTGGTACAGGATGCGGGCACCACCATGCAGGACATCGTGCAGTCGGTTCAGCGCGTGACCGACATGATCGGCGAAATCACCGCCGCCTCCACGGAGCAGAGCGCGGGCATCGCACAGGTGAACCAGTCGGTCGGCAACCTCGACCAGATGACGCAGCAGAACGCCGCCCTGGTCGAGGAAAGCGCGGCGGCAGCGCAAAGCCTGCGCGAGCAGGCCGAGCAGCTGGCGCAGGTGGTGGCGACGTTCAAGTTGGCCGGCGGCCCCGCCGCTATGGCCGCTGCTCCAGCGCCGCACCCAGCTCCGCGGCCGCCCGCGGTGGCGCGCCCGTCCGCGCCGGTGCGCCTCCCGGCCGCTGCCGCGCCCGCGGCGCGTCCGGCTCCGGCCCGGCCCCCTGCGGCCCGGCCGCTGCCCAGGCCCGCCCCCCCGTCCGCGGCGAAGGCGCCGTCGGCCGGCGCGGAAGGCGACTGGGAGTCGTTCTAGATCACACCAGTTCGGCGATGAGTTCGATTTCCACGCAGGCGCCCAGGGGAATCTGCGCCACGCCGAAGGCGCTGCGCGCATGCACGCCGGCCTCGCCGAAAACCTGACCCAGCAGTTCGCTCGCGCCATTCGTCACCAGGTGCTGCTCGGTGTAGGTGGCGGTGGAATTGACCAGGCTCATCAGCTTGACGATGCGCTTGACGCGGTTGAGGTCGCCGCCGGCGGCCGCCTGCAGCGTGCCCATGAGGTCGATCGCCACGGCGCGGGCGGCGGCCTTGCCTTCTTCGGTGGAAATGTCGCGGCCGAACTGCGCCACCCAGGGCTTGCCGTCCTTGCGTGCGATGTGGCCGCTCAGGAACACGAGCTTGCCGGTCTGCACGTAGGGCACGTAGGCGGCGGCGGGGACGGACACCGGAGGCAGGGTGATCTGGAGTTGCTGGAGTTGGTCGTACACGTTCATGGGAAGCGCTCTTGTGTATGGGAAACCGCGCATGGTACACAGGCGCCGGCGTTGCCCGGCCCGGGCCGCGCAGAACGCCGTCCTGTATGCCCCTGATCTCCCCGACGAGCTCCCGCACGCCGCCGGCGCGCCCTGCGCCCGCGCGCAGCCTGGCGCCGCTGCTGCTGGGCGTGGTGTTGGGGTCGGCGCTGCAACTGCGCCAGCCGGGCTTGTGGAGCACGCCGGCCTATGCGATCGCCGCCGCCGCCGGTGGCGCGCTGGCACTGGCCGGGGCCCATGCCGCCGGGCGCTGGCGGCGGGTGGCGCCGTGGGCACTGTGCCTGGCGGCGGCGCTTGCGGTGTTCGCACTGTGTGGCCTGCGCGCCGTGCACCATGCCCGCTCGGCCCTGCCTGCTGCCCTGGAAGGGCAGGACGTGCGCGTCGTCGGGACGGTGGCCGGCCTGCCCGAAAGCTCCGTGGTGGGGCTGCGTTTTCGTTTCCAGGTGGATTCCGCGAGCCGCGCCGGCGAGGGGGTATCCGTGCCGCCGCTGATCGACCTGGCGTGGTACCACGAGGCCGGTGCCGGCGGCTCCGACCCGCCGCCCCAGCCGGCGCGCATGCCGCACGCAGGCGAGCGCTGGAGCCTGCTGGTGCGGCTCAAGGCGCCGCACGGCGCGCGCAACCCGCACGGCTTCGACTACGAACTGCGGCAATGGGAGCAGGGCGTGCAGGCCGTGGGCTACGTACGTGCCGGCCCGGCCGATGCCGCGCCCGAGCGCCTGGACGCGCGCTGGCGCTACCCCGTGCTGCAGCTGCGCGAGCGCGTGCGCGACGCCATCCTGGCCACGCTGGGCGCCACCGCCGACGGGCCCGCGGACCTGCGCGCCGCCGGTGTGGTGGCGGCGCTCGTCACCGGCGACCAGCGCGCCATCGACCGGGGCGACTGGGACGTGTTCCGGGCGACGGGCGTGGCGCACCTCATGAGCATCTCCGGCTTGCACATCACCCTGTTCGCCTGGCTGGCCGCGCAGGTGGTGGGCGCGCTCTGGCGGCGCGCGCCGCGCCTGTGCCTGCTGTGGCCGGCGCAGTCGGCCGCGCTGCTTGGCGGCCTGGCGCTGGCCACACTGTATGCGGTGTTCAGCGGTTGGGGCATTCCGGCGCAGCGCACGGTGCTGATGCTGGGCGTGGTGATGCTGCTGCGGCTGGCCGGGCGGCGCTGGCCGTGGCCGCAGGTCTGGCTGCTGGCCTGTGCGGTGGTGGTGCTGGCCGACCCCTGGGCCTTGCTGCAGCCCGGTTTCTGGCTGAGCTTCGTCGCGGTCGGGGTATTGTTCGCTCTTAATCCAATAGCTGAAAATATAGGTGGAATAAGCGCTAGGGGCCGATTTGTCTCGTTGTTTCGGGAGCAGGGAACGGTCACCGTGGCGCTGGCGCCGTTGAGCCTGCTGCTGTTCGGCCAGGTGTCGCTGGTGGGTTTCGTTGCCAACCTCGTGGCCATTCCCTGGATCACCTTGGTGGTGACGCCGCTTGCTTTTCTCGGCGTGCTGTGGGCGCCGTGCTGGCAGCTCGCGGCCTGGTGCATCCAGCTGCTCGGCGCCTGGCTGGGGTGGCTCGCCGGTTTTCCCTGGGCCCAACTGGACGTGGCGGCCGCGCCGCTGTGGGCTGCGCTGGCGGCCTTGGCCGGTGGCGTGCTGCTGGCGGCGCGGCTGCCTTGGTCGCTGCGCCTGGCCGGCCTGCCGCTCCTTCTGCCGGCACTGCTGTGGCAGGACGCGCTGCCGCCGCCCGGCGATTTCGAGCTGTTGGCGGCCGACGTTGGCCAGGGCAATGCCGTGCTGTTGCGCACCGCCCGGCACGCGCTGCTGTACGACACCGGGCCGCGCTACAGCCTGGCGAGCGACGCCGGCGACCGCGTGCTGGTGCCGCTGCTGCGCGCGCTCGGCGTGCGCCTGGACACCGTGGTGCTGAGCCACCGCGACAGCGACCACACCGGGGGCGCGCCGGCGGTGCTGGCCCAGCAGCCGCAGGCGGCGTTGACCGGCTCCATCGCTGGCGAAGCGGCGCTGCTGGCGCTGCGCCCGGCCACGCCGTGCCTCGCCGGGCAGGCCTGGGAATGGGATGGCGTGCGTTTCGAACTGCTGCACCCCGCCAGCGCCGCGCCGGAAGCGCCGCCCCCCGGAGACAAGCCCAACGCGCACAGCTGCGTGCTGCTGGTGCGCGCCGCGGGCGGCGCCAGCGCGCTGCTGGCGGGCGACATCGAGCGGGCGCAGGAGCAGGCGCTGCTCGACGCGGGAGCGCCGCTCGCGGCCGATCTGCTGCTGGTGCCGCACCACGGCAGCAAGACGTCTTCGAGCGATGGCTTCCTGGCGGCGGTGCGGCCGCGGGTCGCACTGGTGCAGGCGGCGTACCGCAGCCGCTTCGGCCACCCGGCGCCCGAGGTGGTGGCGCGCCTGCAAACGCACGGCGCGCGCGTGGTCGATTCGGCGCATTGCGGCGCAGCGACCTGGCGATCGGACGCGCCCGGCCAGGTGCGTTGCGAGCGGGTAGCCGCGCGGCGCTACTGGCAGCACACCGCGCCGTAGCGCCTCAGGTCTGGAACAGCCTTGCCTCAGCGGGCGGCGCGGCGCTGCTCGCGCAGCAGGAACAGGTACAGGCTTTCGACCTTGGCGCGTGCCCAGGGCGTCTTGCGCAGGAACTTGAGGCTGGAGCCCAGGCTGGGCTCGTGCTCGAAGCAGCGCATGGGAAGCTGCTTTGCCAGGCCGTCCCAGCCGTAGTGCGCGTGCAGCGCGCGCAGCATGGCGTCGAGGGTCACGCCGTGCAGGGGGTTGCGCGGCTGGGCCGGGGCGGCCGGCGCGGCAGCGGCCGGTTCAGCTTCGGCTGGTGGCGTGTTTTCCTCCATGGGCAGCGCTCAGCTGGCCTCGCCCATCTGCGATTGCAGGTAGTTCTGCAGGCCGACCTTGTCGATGAGTTCGATCTGCGTCTCCAGGAAGTCGATGTGTTCCTCGGTGTCGTCGAGGATTTTTTGCAGCAGGTCGCGCGAGACGTAGTCGCGCACGGTTTCGCAGTGCGCCATACCTTCCTTGACGGTGGCCTGGGCGCCGCGTTCGAGATTCAGGTCGCAGGCGAGGATTTCCGGCACGTCCTCGCCGACCTGGAGCTTGCCCAGGTCCTGCAGGTTGGGCAGGCCGTCGAGCATGAAGATGCGGTCCATCAGCCAGTCGGCGTGCTTCATCTCGCCCATGGACTCGTCGTATTCCTTCTTCGCCAGCTTGCCAAAGCCCCAGTGCTTGAGCATGCGGTAGTGCAGGAAGTACTGGTTGATGGCGGTCAACTCGTTCTTGAGCTGGGCCTGGAGGTAGCCGATCGCTTGTGAATCGCCTTGCATGGGGGCTCCTTGTGGATGTGCGGGAACGTGCGCCATTGTGGGCCAGGTGCAGACAGCGGGCCGGGATCGGGGGTGTATAATAGTTAAAAACCATCGATAATATCAAATCAATTGATTGGATTTATTTATGTTTTCTGCCTAGACTTGTCCCCGTGATCAGTTCAACAACGAAAGGAAGCATCCCAATGTCCCTCATCAACACGTCCGTCCAGCCGTTCAAGGCCCAGGCTTTCCACAACGGCAAGTTCGTCGAAGTGACCGAACAGACCCTCAAGGGCAAGTGGTCGGTGGTGATCTTCATGCCGGCGGCCTTCACCTTCAACTGCCCCACGGAAGTCGAAGACGCTGCAGAACACTACGCCGAGTTCCAGAAGGCCGGTGCCGAGGTCTACATCGTTACGACGGACACCCATTTCTCGCACAAGGTGTGGCACGAAACCTCGCCGGCCGTCGGCAAGGCCAAGTTCCCGCTGGTCGGCGACCCGACGCACCAGCTGACGAACGCCTTCGGCGTGCACATCGCCGAGGAAGGCCTGGCGCTGCGCGGCACCTTCGTCATCAACCCGGACGGCGTCATCAAGACCATGGAAGTGCATTCCAACGAGATCGCCCGCGACGTGACGGAAACCTTGCGCAAGCTCAAGGCCGCCCAGTACACCGCAGCGCACCCTGGTGAAGTCTGCCCGGCCAAGTGGAAGGAAGGCGAGAAGACGCTGGCTCCTTCGCTCGACCTGGTCGGCAAGATCTAAGCGCCCCGCGCACCGCAAGACGCCCGGGTGCCTGGCGCCCGGGTTTTTTTTCGCCCAAAAATACAACTTCAGGAGTTTGCCCATGCTCGACGACACCCTCAAGACCCAGTTGAAAGCCTATCTGGAGCGCCTGCAGCGGCCGGTGGAACTGGTCGCCACGCTGGACGACAGCGCTGCGTCGGTGGAGCTGCGCGAACTGCTGGACGACATCCGCGCCCAGTCCGACAAGATCACCGTGGTCGAGAAGAACGACGCCGACGTGCGCAAGCCCTCGTTCCTCATCACCAACCCTGGGCAAGACAGCGGCGTGCGCTTCGCCGGCGTGCCCCTGGGCCATGAGTTCACCTCGCTGGTGCTGGCGCTGCTGCAGGTCGGTGGACACCCATCGAAGGAAGCGGCCGAACTGCTGGAGCAGGTCAAGGGCCTGGACGGCGACTTCCATTTCGAGACCTACTACTCGCTCTCCTGCCACAACTGCCCGGACGTGGTGCAGGCGCTGAACCTGATGAGCGTGCTGAACCCGCGCATCACGCACACCGCGATCGATGGCGGCGTGTTCCAGAATGAAATCGAGGCGCGCGGCATCATGGGCGTGCCCACCGTGTTCCTGAATGGCGAGCGCTTCGGCCAGGGCCGCATGGAGCTCGCCGAAATCGTTGCCAAGATCGACACCGGCAGCGCCGCGCGCGACGCCGCCAAGCTCGGTGAGAAGGCGCCGTTCGACGTGCTCATCGTCGGCGGCGGTCCGGCCGGCGCGGCGGCTGCCGTGTACGCGGCGCGCAAGGGCATCCGCACCGGCGTCGCGGCCGAGCGCTTCGGTGGCCAGGTGCTCGACACCGTGGGCATCGAGAACTTCCTCTCGGTGCAGCACACCGAGGGCCCGCAGTTCGCCGCCGCGATGGAGCGCCACGTGCGCGACTACGAGGTGGACATCATGAACCTGCAGCGCGCCAAGGCCCTGGTGCCCGCCAGCGCGCCCGGCGGCCTGATCGAGGTGGAATTGGAGAACGGCGCCCGCCTCAAGAGCCGCACCGTCATCGTCTCCACCGGTGCGCGCTGGCGCAACATGAACGTGCCCGGCGAGGAGCAGTACCGCACCAAGGGCGTGACCAACTGCCCGCACTGCGACGGCCCGCTGTTCAAGGGCAAGCACGTGGCGGTGATCGGCGGCGGCAACTCGGGCATCGAGGCGGCCATCGACCTGGCCGGCGTGGTGGCGCGCGTGACGGTGCTGGAATTCGCCCCGGAGCTCAAGGCCGACGCGGTGCTGCAGAAAAAGCTGCTGAGCATGCCCAACGTCACCGTCATCACCAACGCGCAGACCACGGCGGTGCTGGGCGACGGCAGCAAGGTGACCGGCCTGGCCTACACCGACCGCACCACGGGCGAGGCGCAGGACATCGCGCTCGAGGGCGTATTCGTGCAGATCGGCCTGCTGCCCAGCACCGAGTGGCTCAAGGGGACGGTGGAGCTCTCGCGCTTCGGTGAGGTCCAGGTGGACGCCCACGGCCGCACCGACGTGCCCGGCGTGTTCGCCGCCGGCGACTGCACGACTGCGCCGTACAAGCAGATCATCACCGCGGCGGGCGATGGGGCGAAGGCGGCGCTGGCCGCGTTCGACTACCTGATCCGCACCCCGGTGCCGGCCTGAATTTGTAGTAAAAATGGCCTCTAGCGCTTATCCAGTAAGCGCTTACAGCTATCAAAATAAGACCACCCGGCGCTGTCCGGGTGGTTTTTCTTGATCGCGGGCAAACAGGTGCCGGGTGGCGTCCGTGCGGCCCGGCGGCGAGGGGACAATGGCGGCATGAAGATCGCTTGGAAATCGGTTCTGACGGC